>Ga0129317_1000003_pt1 | contig 460608 bp, 412 predicted proteins | sample Cm1ome_FD_94430 | JGI IMG/M metagenome (GOLD analysis project Ga0129317, IMG submission 94430) | Eastern black-and-white colobus group fecal microbial communities from Wisconsin, USA - Cm1105 metagenome | ecosystem: Host-associated > Mammals > Digestive system > Large intestine > Fecal...
ATAAAACTTACAAACATATTCCGAGAATTACTAGATTTTAAGTGAAAGTCCAAATTTTAATTTGGAAACTTGAACTTATCCAATGGAACTTTAGTTACATTGGAGTCATTTGAATAATTATTACTCCAAAGATATTACTAAAACTTCGAAACTTGCTACGCTTCGAACAGTCTCAGTTTTTTAACGTAATATCTTCTGCGTAATAATTTAAATTCTAAAGCTCATCTAGATATTCTCTTCATAATGTTTATAAGTTTTATAAAAAGTTATTTTGATACAAACCCATTATTCTAATAAATTTTAATTTATTATCTCTTTTAAGAAATTTTTATCCCTTAACTATAAATATAGTCAACTACTTAAAAAAACATCATAAATATTCCAAGTAAAACTGAAATTGTTACAAGTATATAGGGAATATTTGTTTCCCCTAATTTTTTAACTTTAATAATAATTGAAATTATTGATATAGATCCAAATAACCAAGCTATAATTTGTTGCACTACATAATTTGTTGGTAAACTAGTTGCATTAAGGTATGCTATAAGAATTGACCATATAACTAAAAAATAAAATACTACATTTTTTAGTTTGCTGTTTTTCAAGAAAAAAAGCAAAGAAATTCCTAATATACTTAGTACTAATATAAATACAGATAATATTAATAAATATCCAAGTGCCATATTTCTTCCCTCCTTTAATAATGTTTTTCTATACTTTTATAATATCCTGAAGTTATTAAAACAATTATGAAGTTAATTTATAATCTATTCAAATGTTAACCTATACTTTTAATTAATACCATAAATATTCACTTAAATTTCTTTAAATTTTATCAATTAATTAAAAAACAGTGTATAATGTATTTATAATATATGGTATATCTTACATAAATATCATATAAAACTAAAGTTAAAGACAATAAAGTAATCAATAATGTTAAATCAAGATACTTTAATTAATATAAACTACTTAAGGAGATGCTCTTATGAAAGTTTGTCCTAATTGTAAAGAAAGCTTTCCATATATGGATTTAATGGTTGCATTATGGGGATTTGCTGGTTGTGGGTATATCAAATGTAAAAATTGTAATACTCAATACAAGGTTACAAAAAATTCTAAAGTACTCATTGCCTTATTAGCCTTATTTTATAGAAGGCTATCTATTTTCTTTTGATATTTTTTATTACATTATTTATCTAATTATTATTGTTCCCTTATCCCCATTTATGATTAGACTAAAAGAAAATAATGATAATGAGAAGTATATAAAACTTTAATTAAAACTAATTTCAATATATAAAATTTTATCTATTGTAACAATAAGCTAATTTTTAAAATAATAAACTAATTATACTTTATAAACTAAACATATAATTTTTATATTAAATTACATAAGTTTTAAAATTAAGGCTATAAATTTAGAGAGGTTATGAAATGAGAATACTAGATGATATAACTAAATTTATTTTTGTTTGTGATGAACCAAAGCCTTGTGACTTAATCTTTATACCAGGTTCATCCAAATACGAGGTAAGCGAAAAGGCTAGTTTATTATATAAACAAAGATTAGCAAAGTATGTACTTCCTTCAGGCAAGTTTTCTTGTAAACTAGAAAAATTCCCAAATGAAAAAATAATAAATAAAAAGTATGCTGGTAAATATGAATCTGATTGGGAATTCTGTAAGGAAGTTTTATTTAGAAATGATGTTCCATTAGAATCTATTTTAGTTGAAAATAAATCAACTAATACCTCTGAAAACGCCTTTTTCTCAAGGAAAGTTACAGATGATTTAAATATAGAAGTTAAAAGTGCTATATTATGTTGCCAAGCCTTTCATGCCAGAAGAGCTTTAATTACTTACTCTTTAGCATATCCTAATACACAATTTTATGTTGTTCCAGTAGAAACTCAAGGAATTTCTAAGGATAACTGGTATAAATCTGATTACGGCATAAATAGAGTTCTTGGTGAGCTAAGAAAATGTGGCTCTTATTTTCAAGAATATATAAAAGATTTAAATAAAATTATATAAAATTAACGCCTTATTTTTAAGCTTATTAATTTAAATATATTAAAAGGAGTTTTTATATGTTTTCTAAGAAAGAAAAAAGATTTGAAAATAAGTTTATAGAAAACTTAGATTTTGGAACAATAATTATCTTAGTGGATAAAAAAACTGGAGTAAATTATCTTTTAGCTCAAGGTCCAAATGGCTGCGGTTTAACCCCTTTACTAGATTCTAAAGGAAATGTAGTTGTGGAAAAATAATAAGATTAATTCTTTAAACAATACTATATGAAAACCACTTTAAATTAATATTCAATTAAAATATAGAGTATAAAAAGAGATATCATATATTTTGATATCTCTTTTTCATTGATTTTACTATTCAATTAATGATATTTTTATTAATTTTCCTTTAAAGCCAAGAAATTAAGATTAATTTATAATGATTATTTATCCTGCCTATTTTCTTCTAATCACTTTTCTTTTGTAAAAAATCATTGCTATACCTATTCCAATAGCTATAACACCAATTATTACAATAACTATTCTTCCGCCCACTGAGCCAGTATTAGGTAAGAAACCTAAGTGTTTAACCTTAACTTTACATGTATCTTTAAATCCACCATCCTTAGTTGTTACTGTTATTTCAGCTTCTCCTGATGATTTAGCCTCTATATTTCCATTCTCATCAACTGATACAACCTTTGGATTACTTGATATCCAAGTAACCTCCTTGTTTGTTGCATCTTTTGGACTTATTTCAGCCTTTAAAGTATATTTTTCACCTTTTTTAAGGTTTAAATCTTTATTATTTAATTTGACGCCAGTTACCTTAATTTCTTCTGGAGGAGTGGCTTCTTTTTCATTTACCTTAACATTGATTTCCTTAGTTTTTGATGCACCTTCACTATCTGTTACTTTGTAAATTACTTTATAATCTCCAGCCTTTTCTGTGTCCACATTATTTTCTATAACCTTAATATCCTTTGTTATATCTCCATCTTCCTTATCCGTAGCTGTTACACCCTCCATTGGATCAAATTTATCACCAACTGTTAATGTAACATCTTTAGCATTTATTTCTGGAGCATTATTTATAATTGAAGGTGATATACTATCATTTTTAAGAGCTAAGATAGCAGTTCCTCCTTCTTCTTTTGAAGGGGCTTTTACAGTTACCTTTCCATCTTTGCCTATTGAATATTCATTTCCACCATATAAGTCTTTAACCTTATCTCCTTCTTTGAAATTTGTTTTAAAACTTATATCTTTATCTTCATTTTTAGTGTTTAATACAACAAATAGGTTTTGTCCATTTGTAATATTTTTCTCTTCATTATTTTCACTTGAATTCATAGGCGTAATTTCTTTTCCATTATAGCTTCTTAATACTACTGAATATCCTTCTTCATTGTTTCCTGCAATAGTTTTTCTATTTCCCTTTGAAAATACCTTAGAGTATTCTTTTCTTATATTAAGAAGTTTTTCATAATGATCATGAACCTTTTTATACTTAGGATCATTTAATCTTTCAAAATCCATATCATATCTATTTTGATCCCCTTGTTCAAAGCCATTCCATCCTGACATTCCAAGTTCTTCTCCATAGTATATAACAGGGATACCCTTATCTGTTATTTGAAGAGAAGCAGCAAGCATTTGTTTGCCTAAGTCATCTCCTACAGTCTTTAAGAATCCATCTTCATCATGACTACTTAAGAATTGTCCCATTAAATTGGTATTGCTTATTTTACTTGCTCTATCATCTAAATAAACTGAAGCTCCCTCAATATTTCCATTTACAAATTCTCTTGCTTTTCCTTTATAACCAAAGTCTAATAAAGCATCCATTTGTCCATTTTGAAGTTGTCCTCCATCGTTATTTATATCAGCACCAAAATATTCACCAATAGTTTTAAAGCTTGGATTTATTTCTGTTAATTTATTTTTAAATTCCTTCCAAGTTGTATTATCAACATGCTTAACCGTATCAACTCTAAAATAATCAATAGTATTTCCTTTTTCAGTCTTTGATCTTTCAATCCACCCTGTTTGCCACTCTATTAATTTTTCTCTTACTTCTGGATCCTCTGTTTTAAAATCTGGAAGTCCTGCTGACTCTTGAGTTATAAAATCATTTCCTGGATTTTCTCTAAACATACCTTTAAACTTAGCTCTATCTTCCTCTGTTGGATAGTTATTAGCTCCACTATTAGCCTCTTTATTTTTCATTCCATATCCAGCATGATTTAAAACAACATCAACCATTATTTTTATTCCACTATCATGAGCTGTATCTATTAATGTTTTTAAATCATCCATTGTTCCTAAATGTGGATCTAATTTTTCAAAATCCTTAGCCCAGTAACCATGATATGAGTATTGAGTTTTCCCTTGTGAGAACATTTGATTAAAATCAGTATTCTCAACAATAGGAGTTATCCATATTGTGTTTATTCCAAGTTCTTTTAAATATGGAATCTTATCTGTTAATCCTTTTAAATCTCCTCCATGATAAGTATATGGATTCTTCTTATCATAGTTGTTTCCATGAGGATCATCATTATTCTTATCTCCATTAAAGAATCTGTCTGTTACTGTAAAGTAAATTCTAGATTCATCAAAGCCAAAATCTAAAGGTCCAACTCCAACCTTTGATTTAACAGTTAAAATTCCTAATGCTTTATGATTTTCACCATTTTTATCAACTATTGTAACTGGTATTTCTTTTTCTCCAGCTACTACATTATCATTTATTCCAATGCTTTGGCTTAATGAATTATCCTTTAATAAATTTAAATCCATTAACACTTTATTAGGGCCACCTACATTTGTAAGGTTCATATAAACTTCTTTTATATTTTCTTTTTTAGCATCACTTCCACTTAATTTAAGATTTACAAGGGCATTTTCATCATAGTTAACCTGATTATTTTTGAAAGTAACCTCTCCATTTATTTTTAATGGAGAATATTCTATTGTTTGTTTTTCAGTTTCAACTGTTTTACCATCCTTAGTAACTAAAAAACTATATTCATAAGTTCCTGGTTTTATATCTTTTAATGAATATGCAAAGAACTCATTTTGTGAATCATAATCCATGTCATAAGTCTTTGTATCCTTAAATAATACCCCTGGTGAAGTAACCTTAACTTGAACCTTGTCTATGGAAGATTGATTACTCTCTTCATATAAAGCTTCATCTCTATATTTAAAGTTAATATTTCCTTCTTGTATTTCAGCATTTTTTATAGCTGGAACTTGGAAGAACTCTCCCACTCCACTCTTAACAGTTACCTTTGTTACATTCATTGATGGATCTATTTTTATATATCTGTCTGATTCATATGGATCTTTTTCATCCCATCCAGTACCCTTTCTTAAAACAAATCCAACCTGAGTTACATCTGGTGCTATTTCAAACTTAGATACTGCTTTCCCATCTTTTATTTGAGTAAAGTTTTGTTGACCATCATTTACCCCTGTTTGCCAAGTCCAAATATTCCATCCATCATAGTTTTTATCATCTCTAACATAAGTGAATTCTATATATTTTTTAGTATATTTTTTAACTTCTATTTCCTTAGTAGCCTTAGCCTTTCCACTCTTAGCTGTTATTTTAACCTTGCCTTCACTAATTCCTTGAACCACTCCTAGAGTTGATACTTTAGCTATGCTTTCATCTGAAGAGGACCACTCTATGTTTACCCCTGAGATTATTTGTCCAAATTGATCCTTAACAATTCCATTAAGTTGAATATCCTTCCCTGTATAAACTTGATTTGGACCATCTAATTCTAAAGAGCTTGGAATAAGATGAACAACCTCTACTTCTACGTCCTTAGTTAAACTTCCAGAGCTTAAAGTTATAATTGACTTTCCTTCTTTTAAAGCAGTTACTTTTCCATTATTTGAATCAACCTTTATTACTGAGTCATCTGAAATATTCCATTTTATTTCTGCATTAGGAATTATTCTTCCATTTTGGTCTTTAAGTACTGCCTTTAAGAAACTTGAAGCTCCTATATCTAATTTTAAGTTTGAAGGAGTAACATCTATAGATGTTGGAGTTTGTTCTTCTCCTTCTACGCTTTCATCATAAAGAACCTTAGCTGATAAAGGTGCAACCTTTACTGAATTTACTCCCTTAAGAGATTCTAAGACACTTGTTCCAGCCTTGTGTTCATTTACTACCACATTCCAATCGCCTTCATGTGGAAGAGAAATTTCCTTCTCAGCATTATTTCCATTATAAGCTACCACTATGTTCTTCCATGAATCTCCATTAGCAAAGTTTTTAAGTTGAAATACAACTATATTATCATTAGCTTTAGTTACTATTAAATTACTTTCAATAGCAGCCTTTTTATCCATTCTAAAGGCTGGATGTGATTTTCTTAAAGATATTAATCCTTGATAATAATCAAATACTCCACTAAACTTTTCTTTATTTTGCCAGTTTATTTCATTTATAGCATCTGGACTCTTATAGCTATTGTGATCTCCATATTTACTTCTTAAGAATTCATCTCCAGCTTGGAAGAATGGAATTCCTTGTGAAGTCATTGTAATAGCAGTTGTTAATATACTTCTTCTTACATATTCATTCTCTAAAGGATTAGTTTCTGTTATTACACTATATGGTTTAGCTTTCTTTTCAACAGCCTCTTGAACTGAAGAATAATTATTAGCATCTTCCCCTGTTAAAACTCCATCTCTCATTTCTAAGAAACCTGCAGCTTTTTCCTTGCCTGCTGCCTTTATAATCTTATCCCAAAGATTTAAATTATCATGAGCAGTTACATAGTTTATTGTTTCACTTGGACTATCAGTAAAATCATCAACTGATCCTTTAACCCCAGCTACTATAGCTCCTTCTTTACCACTAGCTCCAGTGGCAAATCCTTGTCCTGCTCCATCACTATCACCTTTTATAGCGTTTCTAAAATTATCATTAAATACGGCAAAGCCCTTACCTTTTTGGCTTCCCTTTAAAGTTTGCTGTTCTTGTGGAAGTGCACTTCCTCCAGCTTGCCATGGTTCACCATATATTATTAAACTTGGATCAATTTCATTTCTTAACTCAGTTGTTAGTTCACTCATAGTTTTTGTATCTATTAATCCCATTAAATCGAATCTAAATCCATCAACATCATATTCTTTAGCTAAATACTTAACAGAATCTTTTATATATTTTCTAACCATAGGTCTTTCTGTTGCAACTTCATTACCACATCCTGATCCATTAGTGTATTTACCTTCATCATTAGTTCTATAAAAATATCCTGGTACAACTGGATCAAAAGGTGAATTTTGCCCTATTCCATAAGTATGATTATAAACTACATCCATAACCACTCTTATTCCATTTTTATGAAGAGCTTGTACCATATCTTTAAATTCTCTTACTCTTGATTTTGGATCTTCAGCATTTGTTGAATATGATCCCTCTAAGGAATTATAATTTTGAGGATCATATCCCCAGTTAAATTGAGGCTTATTGCTTATTTCATTAACTGAAGCATAATCAAAAGATGGTAATAAATGAACTGTTGTTATACCTAACTCTTTTAAATGATCTATTCCTGTTTTAACATCAGTTCCTGGAACCTTTGTTCCTTCTTCTGCTATACCTTCAAATTTACCTTTATTCTTTATTCCTGAATCTTGAGATATTGAAAAATCTCTAACATGCATTTCGTATAAAATTGAATCTGTAGGATTTAACATAGGAGGTTTCTTTACACTTCTCCATTCTGATGGATTTGTAGATGAAAAATCAATTATAACCCCTCTTTGGCCATTAGCTGAAACAGCCTTTGCATATGGATCTATAGCATAATTTATTTTTCCATCTGCGAAGCTTACTTTATACATATAGTACTTACCTTCTAAGTTTTCATCTACTTTTAGGCTCCAAACTCCTTTATCCTCCTTCTTCATAGAAATTTCTCTTCCACCAGTATTATCTGTTACTTTTCCATTTTCATCATAAGTTCCCTCATTATCATATAATACTAAGCTAACATCCTTAGCTGTTGGTGCCCATAATTTAAATGTTGAAGAATCTTTTTTGTAAGTTACCCCTAAGTCATCTCCATTGTAGAAATATTCTGGATCATCTAAGATTTTTCTCATAGTAATCTTAGTTGCTCTAAAGTTATTACTACTAACTTCATAATCATGGCTTGGATCAATTTCTGGAGTACTAAAAAATCCTTTCTTTAAGGTTAATTTAACTTTATTATCAGATACTTTAATTGCACTTGTTTTAATTTCCTTATTATCAGTCTTATCAATTAATTTGAAAGAATCTAATTCTGAATCTTCTATATTACCAGCAGAAGTAACTAAAAGGTCTGTTTTACTATCCATTAAGGCAGATACTAATTTAGGTGAGGTATCTACATCTTTCTTATCATAATAAATATTTTCATCCCCTTGTATTAGCCATACCTCTACATTATTTCCCTTCTTAACTTCTATAGTTCTATCATGTCCAACATCTTTATCTTCCCAATTTCCTTTTCTAATAAGGAAGTTTAATTTATCAGATGGGAATTTATAGACCGCTCTTGTGAAGCCTTTTTCAGCTTCATCTTTTTTATTAAAGTCATAACCTTTTCCTTCTCCACCTGTTTGCCATAACCATAAATTCCAGTTATCATAATTACCATCAAATCTATAATAATTTATTGTATAGGTATACATTTGAGATAAAATAGTAAGTTCTTTACTAACTGCGTATTTTCCATCAGTAGCTTTAATCTTTATTTTCTTACTGGAATCTACATCCTTAGAAACTTTTAAAGTATTTTCTTCAATAGATACTCCACTTACTGGCTCCTCTAAAGACCAATTAACATTAGTTTCTTTTTTATTCCCTTCAGTGTCATAGATATATGCAACTAACTTTGCATTGCTACCTACTTCAATACTTGATTCTATGCCTATTTCTAAGCCTGGCATATTTAATACTGAGTTTCCATTAGCCATAGCCTTATTAGATGGGTCTGTAAATGAATTATCCCAATTATCCTTATTAGGTTTAAACTTATATTCATAAACTCCACCAGTTAAAGGTATTGTTACTTTAAATACACCATCTTCTCCCTTTTTCATTTCAATTTGCTTACTTATATCCCAAGATACCATAGATCCTATAAGATACAAGCTATCCCCATTAAACTTAGCACTAAAAGTTACTGTTCCATCCTCATTTACTACAGGACTTTTTACTGAATCTGGCTTATTTTCACTTTCTCCTTGATTGCCACTATTATTATCTTCACCTGTATTTTCATCACCTTTTATTCCTAATGCTTCATTTATTTCTTTGGTGTTATTTATTGAATCGTATATTTTATTATTTTTTAAATCTGCTACAAAGATAACATTTCTGTCCTCTGGCATATTTAAAGTAACATTTCCTTGAGATGGTATTCCTCCATTATCCCAAGAATGATTTACAAGGCCTTTATACTCATAAGTTCCTTTTTTCATTACCTTAGAATATAAAACCCTATTTTCATCAAGATTATGCATTTCAAAGTCTTTGTTATTTACATCCCAATCTCCATTTCCTTCTCTAACTGTTCCTATTAATGAAACTGTATTAGAAAGGCTTGGATTATTTATTGAATCCTTAACATAATTATCTAAATAATTGCTTAGAATAGTTATGTTTTTAGTACCCTTTGGAATTACTACCTTAGCATTTTCTGCTACTTCGCCATTATTCCATTCTCCATTATATGCAACTTTGTATTCTAAACTTATATCTTTTCCTTGTGCACTCTCTTTTATAGTGAAAGTCTTTTTATACATACCTCCACCTATATAATCAAGTTTCTCGGTATCGTTACCAGGATTCCAATCAGAAGCCCCATCAATTATATCCTTTATATTACCTGCTAAAATAGCCTTAGTTTTAAATTGATCAGGATTATTTATTGAATCATATACCTTTTTATTTTTATAATCCAACCTAAATATTACCTCTGAATCTTTTGATAAATTCAAAGCTATGTTTTGACCATTATTACCATAGCTCTCATCCCAAGTTCCATTCATGTCAATTTTATAATTATAATTTCCTGCCTTTAACTTTAAAGCCCCTTCATATAAACCATTTTTATACTTTTTCAGCACTCCATTCATATTTCTTGGATCCCAATCGGAACCGTTACCACTTTCTTTTAAAAAATCTCCCACAACTACAGCAAAAGCTTCACTCTCATTCTTAACTAAAGTCTTTTCATTTACTTTAGTATTATTATTTTCTACTTCAGCCATTACTGGCATATGAGGTAAAAAGCTAAACAAGAATGTTAATAAAACCAGCATAGAAATAGACTTAATCTTTTTACTGCTATTCACTTTATAAACCCCTTTCTTATTTAAATTTTAATAATATATTTTAATATTAACATTTCTATAATAACGTTTTCAATATTTTTAGAAATTTTGTAACATCATACAAAAGCAACTAAATTAAGCTTATATTTTAAATATACTTTTATTAATTGTTTTTCAAAATATACATATCTGCTTTTCCATTTTATATACTTTAAATAAATATATATTATTAAATATCCCTTTTATTCAATAAACTTATTCCCATATAAAAGAAAAAATGGTATATTATCTTAGAAAGCAAAACTATTTTATAAAATTATATATATTGATTGAAAAATTTAAATCTTAAAAGCATATTTAGTGAATACAATAAAATCTATATGAAATACAAAATAGAAGAATCACTTTAAAATATGAAGACTTTATTGGTTATTTTAATATAAAACTATTAGCAAATTACAAAGTATAATAATTTAAACTTTAAAAATAAAAATTACAAATAAATTAATAAGGGGGAGAATACAATTAAGGTAATAAGAAGATTAATAATTTTAGTTTGCTTAATTACTCTTTGTTTTATAGGCTTTATCTGCTTACCTAAAAGCAAATATTATTTTAAAGATATAAGATCACTTGTTAATGAAGGCAAAGCTGAAGTAATAGAACCAAATCAAAAGATAAAAATAGATGATGATTACTTAATAATAAAAAGAATTATTAATACTGAAGATGAGTCATATATTAGATATAAACAAGTCAGAACTACTCTAGGCTGGTCTTTCTCAGAAAGTATCTTTAGAATATTTGATGACAATGGAGAAGAATATATAAAAACAGCTATAAGCTCCTCTACAAGTTTTTGGGTAACAGAAGGATTAATACTACTTGATAAAAAGATCAAGGAAGACGTAAAATATTTAACTATTAAAATTGACTGGTATGATAGACAAAATAAAATAAAAATTCCACTTAACAAAGAAGGTGAAGCTAATGAAAATTTATAAAAAATATAGTGCTATTATAGAATGGTTTTTGGCAATAATACTTATCCTCATTTGTTCTAAAATAATTTTCCCTGGAAGCTTCACTCCTCTAAAAGCACATCAGCAATCAGAAAAGTCAGTTTATTATGGACCTTCAAATATAATTAAAACTATAGACTTAGGTAAAGAAAAAATATATCTATGTAAATATAAGGATTGGTTTTCAATAGACGTTATTAGAAAAGGGCTAATTAAGTGGCATCCAGTTAATTATCCAGCTGGATATCCAATAGACTACTCTAAGCAAGTAACTTTTAATACTTATACTTCAAAGCCTACAAAAAACTCTGAACCTATAGCTAAAATATACGGTTATGTAAATGACCCTCAAATAAAAAATATTGTATTAGAGGACAATAATAATAAAATCATTTCAAATTATGAATTGGATGAAAATAAAATGTTTATTCTTACTTCACATACAAATAATGAAAAAAATAAAGCTAACTATATAAAAGGATTAGATACTAATAGAAATATTATATACGAAGAAGAGCTTAAATACTTTTAACCTAAATAGAAACAAGGTGCTAAATATTAGCACCCTGTTTTATTTTTATCCATTAAAGATTATTAACTATTTAATGTCCTAATTAAAATTTATCTTAATTATTTATTGTAATAAAGTAATATTTTTCTATAAAGCTAATTCCATACTTATATTTCTTTTTTTCATTCCCAAAGCTTCATAAAATTTAATAGCTCCTTTATTAAATTCCCAGACAACTAATTGTAATGTGTTTACTCCTTCTTTTTTTGCAAAACTTATAATATGCTGAAATAAAAATTTTCCTATTCCTCTTTTACGATACTTTTCCTTAACACAAAAAGTATCAATTAAGGCAGTTTTTACAGGAGTAAGTATTGGTATGTTTCTAGGTCCTACTATTTGTATAAGACTAAAAGCTACAACCTCTTTACTTTCTCTTTCCTGAACTAAAAACATCTTGTATCTATCATCCTCTAGAATTTCTTTAAATTCCTCTTCTGATAAGGGTTTATCTGTTTCATTGTACACATCTGGTCTATTTTTAACATGTAAGTCATGTACCTCTCTAATAATTTCATTTATCACCTTGTAATCTTCTTTATCTGCAAATCTTATTTTGTATTTCATTTTATCCCCCTGTTTTACCTTTATATCATCTAGATTCTTGTAATTTTAATTAACTTTATATTAAACTTAAAATACGTATTAATAATCTACTCTTTTAAATAATATCTAATTATGTCTCTAAAACTTAACTCTATAAAAATTTTATATTATTTCTACAATATTTGTTTATTATATAAATAATATAGTCATCCCTATCAAATAATCTATTACTATTCTGATCTCCACAGGCTTTAACCATTTCCTTAATAGGCACTTCTAAGCTACTCTTCTGTCCTAAAGATCTATTATTTATATAGTTATCTAAAACTTTTTTAATCCCATCTCTTTTTATATTTCCTAAATACCACCATGGAGCTATTGAAGTATAGTTTGGATAAACATCAAACTGAGAAGTTATATAAAAAACTGGAGAATCTGTAACAAGATTTTTAGTTGAAGAATCATTAATAAGTTCACCATATAAATCTTTTTCCATCTTTCCTAAACGGTGATGAAATTCTTTAGGTATATTTACTAAATCATCTGAGGTTATTCTTATATTATATAGCTTTTCATTTTCACCATCGCAACTTCCTTGATGAATAAAAAGTTCAAACTCCTCTCCAAACTCCTTACATCTTTCTTCTAAATTCATCTCTTTGCTTAAATCTATTAATTTTTCTATTTCATTAATATTATCTTTATTAACAAATATTTGCCACCTTGGAGCAATTTTATTCTCTAGTAGTATTCTAGTGGCATTTATGAGCTCATTAAATGCTCCCTTTCTTCCAACATAATAATCTGTTTTTTCCTCAAGACCAAAGAAAGTTAATTGGCATCTTCTAACCCCAATATTATATGCCCACTTAACATATTCTTCATCTCTATTTATCCTCCAAAAACTTAATAACTCAAATCTTTTAGGTTTAGTATTCTTGCTTAGTTCATTATCTATTTCCCAAAGCTTTTTATAATCTGCATTAAAATCTGGCTCTCTAAACCAACTATAAACTTCTAAAGAATTAGTATAATCTTTAAAATAATTGGCTACATATCTTAAATCCTCTATGGACATATTTCCATTCTTAAAATGCCCTATCCAGCAATGTTTACATATATTAGGGCATCCCGACATATCTAAAGCAATTGTAATATTATTAAATAGCATTATTTCCCTCACCCCTAAAGTAAATTTTAAAATATAAATTCTAGCTTAACTCATAGTAATTATAAAATTATTTATCATGTGTATTAAAGTTAAAATCCAAAATGGAGATAATTTTTTAGGTTTATAATATGTATAAGAAAATACCATTATTATTGCACTAGGTATCACACAAAAAATATATATTAGACTGTAGTAATGCAATAAAGCAAATATTAGTGCAACTAATAATGAATATTTAAATTTGCTTTTAATAATTTTTTTGCTTAAATTTATTAATCCAATTATTAAAAATGACTCTATTATGGGTCCTACTATACTAGCAAAAATAATTTTTACACTAAGGCTCTCATTAATTAAATTGCTTCCAATAAATTTCCCACCTAATTTAATATATATATCTCTTAATTGTCCTAAAACAACATCAATTAATAATATAAGTGCAACCATAGAGATAACAAATAAAAAATCCATTAGTATTTCTTTTAATAATAAGTTCTTACATTCTTTTGTTTTTTCCATCATAAATCCTCTTTTCATTAATAGTATAAATCTTTAAAACAATCTATTTAAAATTTTCCATATTTGTTTATATAATATATAATACAAATTTATTATATATTTTTCAAATATATAGAAAAGTTTTATAAATTTAAATACTAATATTTTAATAACATCACTAATTAATAAAAAAATATTATAAATTGGTATTTTTTAAAGTAATGATAATACATATATAGTTAAATATTATAAAATAATAATAAAAATATAATTAATGAACAATTAATTAATATCATTTACTTAAAATTTAATTTTTAGCAATATTTTATACATTTTATTCTAAATTTATGTTATATTAGTTAATGGACATAAACGTAAGGAGGACAAAATGAATAAATTCACATCATTTTTAAAGAAAAGAAAAGCTTTTGTTATAGTAGCTTTAATTGGTATGATTTTTGGTTTTACTGTTTTGGGTACAACTCAAGAAGATATTAATAAATTAAAAGCTGAAAAAACTACTGTATTAGCAAAAATAGATAGCTCGCAAGAAGAACTATCTACCTTGAATAAAGATATAGGTGATTTGAAGGAAAAAATAAATCAACTTAATGATGAAAAACAAAAACAGGAACAACTTTTAAAAGATACCACAGCCAAAGTAGAACTAAAACAAAAAGAAGAAGCTGAAAAACAAAGACAAGCTGAGATTGAAAAACAAAAACAAGAAGAAGCAAATAGTATTAGTCAAAGTTCTTCAAATAATTCTAGTAAAAAATCTACTAGTAATAACTCATCTAACGCTAAATCAAACTCATATAATTCTGATAATCCACAGCCTTCTAAACCAGTTGGTGAGATGGTGTACATAACTGCAACAGGTAAAAAATATCATCGTAAAAATAAATGTGGTAATACAAACCCAGCTAGGACAAGTTATATTCCACTATCAGAGGCAGAATCTATGGGATACACCCCTTGTTCAAAATGTTATTAATAAAAATTAGAAAGGACTTTACTATATTATGAAAAATACACCAAAAAAAATATTAAAATTCTTACTAGGAATATGTATATTTTTTATAGCTATTTGTATTGGTTCTTCAGCAAAAGGTGATTCAAGTTTAAATAATACTCATAATGAATTAGTTACCACAATTAACAATTCAAAAGAGGATTTAACTCACAAAGAAGAGGAATTATCTAAGGCTAAGACTGAAAAAGAGGATTTAGAAAAACAATTAAGTAATCTAAATGATTCATTAAATAAAACTAAGGAGTCTATTAAACAATTAGAAAATATCACTAATAATTAATTTTTATAATCTTAATTATTTTTAACTATATACATTTCATAAGAACCAGTTTTTACCTTTTAATAACTGGTTCTTTATTTTTTCCTTTGATTAATTTTCTAATTGTTTAAAATCCCTAAAACACTTCTAATTTGTAAAAAAATTCCATATTAAATTCCTTATAATATAAACTCTTTTATCTTAAATAATGTATAATTTATATAAGAAGTAATTAACATTAACTAAAACTGATTAATTTATAATTTGTATTTTTACTTATATTTAAAGAAAAATCGAGGTGATTATTATGAAAGTAAGAATTATAAGGCCTTCTTAAAATAGTAATATCAACTTATAAAATTAAGAAAGTTTTTAATAAAGGAGGAACTTAAGATGAAATCTTTAATGAGTTTTATTCCAATGATTTTATCACTAGCAATTGCAACTTTTATTTTTATACCTATAAATAAAAGTTTAAAGTTATCAGATAAAATAGCAAAAATTATTCCCACAACCCCTAAATTTAAACCACTATTTTTTGTGGTATGTATGTTTTTACTTTTACTTATAATAGGGCTACTTGGTTTATATGTAATACCAATGAATGACTTAACTTACTACATATTAACTGGAATAATAGCAGGTATTGGTATTAGCATAACAGTTGAAATTTCACCAAAACATCACAAATAATATAAGACTATTAAATAGATAAAGAGGGTAAGTGAAAACTTACCCTCTATTTATTAATAACACTAATTATTTTTTGCTTTCCATTCATTTAATTGTTTTTGTATTTCATCTTTAACTTCATTTATACCTGAATCATTTAATTTCTTATTTAAATCATTTAGTCCAACTTCAGGATCTATTGAACCAGTATATAATGCTCTTTCAAATTCCTGTAAAACATTATTTATAGCCGAAATTTGATTTGAAACGTTTTCAGAATTAAATTTAAATCCTAATATTGGAGAAACCTTAGCTGAATTATTGAATTTTTCAAAAGCCTCCCACTTATCTATAGGGTCATTTTCTGAAACATAAGTACCAAGTAAGTTTCCATATGCCCAGCTAACAACATCATATTTCTTTCCATCAAATTTCTTTATTTGCTTGTCATTTATTTTTTCATAATGTTTTCCCTCTATTCCAAACATCAATAAGTTTCTTAAATTTGTATCAGTATTTACTAAAGTCAATAACTCCATTGCCTTCTTAGGATGTTTAGAGTTAGCAGAAATTGCAGTCATTGCACCAGTTGTTGAATTATTAGTTATATATGGTGGTATTATTGATGAAGTTACTACTTCCCTACCTAAAGATTTTCCCCATATATTTTCAGCATATGGTTGTCCATCTGCTTTCCATACAAATCTTTTTACTTCTGGTTTCATATCAGTTACTGCTGCATCTTGATTTATGTATCCAGCTTCATAATATTCTCTTAATTTTAATAACATATCCTTCATTTCTTTTGATTCAAATTTATTTGTTACTGTCAAATTCTTATCATTATAGAATATACCTAATGGATTTACTATATCATCAAAGTCTAAAGGAATTGAATCTCCTTGAGTATAAAATGGAATAAAATCTGGTTCTTTTTCTTTTACTAATTTTAACCAAGGTTCTAAATCGTTTACTGAATGTATATTTTCATAAGGAATATTATACTTTTCAACAAGCTCTTTATCAAATACCCACATAGGTGCTAATGCTATTTCTTTTTGATTTGGAACAGCATATATTTTACCATCTATCTCTGCACCCTTCCATAACTCTTTGTTTATTTCTTTCTTTAATGGTGCTCCTTCTGTATCTAATAAATCATTTAACTCTAAAAAAGCTCCTTTTCTAGCATATTCTAAATAAGGAAATGCCCAAGAACATGTAAAGGCAAGATCATAAGGTTCCCCTGAATTACTAATAACACTCATTTTCTTAGTATAATCCCCAAAAGGTATATGTTTTATATCTACTGTAGCATTTATTTTATCTTTTAAATATTTATTTACTTCTTCTTCAACAATGTCATTATCAGCTGGCTCATCACCTATAACATACCAAGTTAAATTAACAGTTTCCTTACTTTCCTCTTCTTTGCTATTTCCACAGCCTGTAAGTATTAAAGATGAACATACAATACCACTTAAAATCAGTGACAATGCTTTTTTTCTTTTTATCATATTGTCCCCCTCCTAATAATATCTTATCCGCTTTCGAAAACGTTTTATATAAAGAATTTTACTATTTAAACTATTTAATATCAATAATTTAAGTCTAATATTTTAATACAAAAAGAATACTTTATATAATTTGTTAATAAATTATATAATTTGTACATACATTTAAAGAAATATTTCTATTTCACTTCCCCTGTAAAATCACTTAAATTTATCTTTTAAAATCCTATTTCTCTATTTTTAAACTATTATTTGAAATTAAACATAGTTAATCTATATATAATTTCAAATAAAAAATACTCCCTTTAAAATAGATTTTTATAGTTTCTTATCTACTTTAAAGGAAGTAATTTACTTATACCTATATTTTTATAGTGACAAAGATTGTTTTTATAATTTATAAGCTTAAACTATGTAAAATAAATTATTATTAATAATTTTCAGCTCTTACTTCAAAAAATCCTTTGGCATAATTACATACTGGGCAAACCTCTGGAGCCTTTCTACCAATAACAAGATATCCACAATTTAAGCATTCCCACATAGTTTCTTCTGATTTTTCAAATACCTTTTTCATCTTTATATTGTTTAAAAGCTTTCTATACCTATCTTCATGAGATTTTTCTATTTTAGCAACCTCTACAAATTTTTCTGCTAAATCAAAAAATCCCTCTTCTTCAGCCTCTTTTGCAAATCTAGCATACATATCTGACCATTCATAATGCTCTCCTTCTGCCCCATGTAATAAATTTTCTTTAGTATCTCCTAAATATCCTAACTCCTTAAACCATAGTTTAGCATGTTCTCTTTCATTGCCAGCTGTTTTTAAGAATAGTTCATATATTTGTTCATATCCTTCATTCTTAGCTACCTCTGCAAAGAATGTATATTTATTTCTAGCTATGGACTCCCCAGCTAATGCATCCATTAAATTCTTTTCTGTTTTTGTTCCTTTATATTTATTACTACTTTCACTAGATGATTCTGATTTATTAGAATCTTTATCATCTACCTCTGATTTCTCTTCAACTTTTACAAAGGCTGAAGCTGGACTCTTGCAAACTGGACATATAAATCCTTCTGGTAATTCTCCTTCTTGTATATATCCACAAACTGTACAACGATATTTTACTGATTCACTCATTTTTTCTCCTCCTAAATCTTTACTTCTATCAAAATAATTTGTATGTAACATTTCCTCAGCAAGATTGCTTAAAGGTTTTTCATAAAACTCCTCATATAACTTTTTAATCTCTTCATTTTCATAGCTAACTCTTAATTTCATGCTTGAATCTCTTTTATATAACCCATCTATACGCTTTTCTCTAAGCTTATCACCTTCAAATTTTTTATCTTTAGGTTGTCCACCTCCACCTATGCATCCGCCTGGACAAGTCATAACCTCAATAAAGTGATATTTCTTATCCGAATTTTTCATCTTTGAAATAAACTTTGAAGCATTTTCAGTTCCATAAATAACAGCTATGTTTATTTCTAAGTCATTTATTTTGAAACTAGCTTCACGAACACCTTCCATACCTCTTACAGACTCTAAATCATAAAAATCTTTAGGTGGATCTTCTTTAGTGATATATTTGTATGCTGTTCTTAAAGCAGCCTCCATAACTCCACCTGTATTAGCAAATATAACACCAGCCCCTGAGGCTTCTCCCATTAATTTATCAAAGTTACTATCCTCTAAAGAATTAAAATCAATTCCTTTTTCTTTAGCCCAAATAGCTACTTCTCTAGTTGTTATAACATAGTCCATATCACGCATATCTTCTATGCCATAATATCTACCTGATGCATTCATTTCTTCTCTTTTGATTTCAAACTTTTTAGCTGTACATGGCGTTAAGGCTACATTTACAATCTTAGAAGGATCAATTCCCATCTTCTTTGCAAAATAAGTCTTTATTGTAGGCCCTTGCATTCCTATAGGACTCTTTGAAGTTGAAATATGATCTAATATTTCTGGATGAAAGGTTTCAGCATATTTTACCCAGGCAGGACAGCAACTAGTAAATTGAGGTAGCGGTTTATTATTTTTAGTTATACGCTCCACTAATTCACTAGCCTCCTCAACTATAGTCATATCAGCAGCGAAATTAGTATCAAGAACATAATCAAAACCTAACTTACGAAGTAATGCTATCATTTTACCTTGAACAAAACTTCCATTATTCATATTAAATTCTTCACCTAAAGATACCCTAACAGCAGGCGACGTAGAAACTATGACTATTTTATCTTTATCACTTATTGCATCTTGTACCTTTTTATAATCAAAAACTTCAGTAATACTAGATGTTGGGCATACATTTGCGCATTGACCACAATTTATACAAACAGCAATATCATTAGTTTTCTCCAAAGAATAATGACCATTTACTCCTATATAATCTGTGCATATATTTTTACATGAACCACATTTTATACATTTCTCTTCATCTCTACAAATAGATGGATTATCCTTCTCAATAGCTACACGTATAGTTGTAGCTAAGTGTTTACTCATAGATTTTTCCTCCCATTAATATTAAACTTTTGTTTTCTTATTTCATATAATATTAACCTCAAATACATATTTTTTCAATTAATGTATTTAAATACTATAATTTATTTTCTAAACATTTATTAACTTTTTGTTAATAATATGAACTTTATTTTAATATACTTCCAATTCTCTATAGCTTTTATCTATAAATTTTAATTTATAGATTTCTAGTTTATATTTATTATATCTATGTTACCTAATATAGTAACCTTATTAAACTTAAGCCTATTAGAATATTTAAGTTTTAAATCCTCCATGTCACTAATACAATAACCTTGTTAAACTTTAAGCTTCTTCTTATAACAAAAAAATCTACCATTAAAACTTTATTGTTTAAAATGCTTTTTAATAAAAAATTAGAGTAAGCCCTAATATATTGCCTTAAACCTACTTAATCAAAAGTATAATAATTTACTGCAATATACTTTAAAACCTACTCTCTACTTTATTCATCTCTAAAATCATATTTACCATTTGGTAAGTCTATATTATGATTGTTTATTGAAATAGTATCATTATCAATCCAAATCATATTTGCCTCATTTATATGATAATCCCTATATATCTCTTTTTTAATATCTCCTTCCCTTAAATAACATTTAACTGACCAATCTACCGTAGCGCCTCCATTAATAAGATAAGCTTCAACCTTATACTTTCCGTCACTAGATACTGTTTCTCCTAAAAGCTCTTCACTTACTTTAAACCTATCATTAAACTCTCTTATTGATGATGATATTTTAAAAGTAGCTACACCTAAAAATATTAAAATGGTAATAATATAAACTCCTAATCTAAAGTTAAAATTCTTATTCTTTAAATATTTATTCTCTCTTTCCTCCATAACATTTCTCCTAACATATTAAAATATAAACCTTAGATTAATTTTATATAATTTCCCCCATTAAATCCACCAATATTTAACAAACTAACCCTTTAATAATATATGTAAAACTCATCTAATAAACCCTTAATAAAAATAAATTTATTAATATTACTTATATATTAAGTGCCTAAAATTCATACCTTATTAACTCTCTATTAATACATTTACTTACTTTTATGCCAATTTTGTTAACTTTTCGACCAGTTGCGCAAAACCTATTGATTAATTTATTATTATTTTTTAATATAAGATTAAAATTTAAATTTAAATAAATATTCTAAGTAAGGAGGAAAGATGTAGATGCTTATATATTATTGTATTTCTTTAATGATGCTTTTAACTATGCTTATGACTGGAATTATTAATCCAATTTGTTCATTCCTTAGTGGCGATACTGAAATTAGATTTAATGGAATTCTATATACTAATTTAAACGAAGAAAAATATAAAAAGATATTATTTTCAACTTTTTTAAATTTTATTATTTTAATATTATGTCTATGTATAGTATGTTTTAAATTTAACCCTTTCTTTCCTATATTCTTAGCTATATTGTGCATAATATGTTTACAACACCATATATTAAAATCACTAAGATAAAAGTTATTTATAAAATCTTATTTAAATGAATAATAAATTAAATAGTAATGTAAAAACTAAATACCATTTCAAATATTTTACTTTATATAAAACTAATAAGGGATTCGTATTTAAAATACGAATCCCTTTCCTTTTACTTTAATTTAAATATTCTGCTTAAATAAATTATTTTTATCTACTTACTATAGTTGAAAGAGTTGCTACATATTTTCCATCTAAATCCTCATACACTGCTGCTATACCACTAAAACCTTCTTTAAAAAGCTTAGTATCTAGTTCTAAATTTCCATTATTTAAAGAACTTTCAACATCAACATTTGATATGTCAATACTTTGTCCACCTGTATTTCTTCTTATGTTTATTTCTTTAGGTGCTAATCTTTCTCCATCTTTTCCTACAAAGGATTCATTTATAACATATTTTCCTTCAACTTCTTCTGGTGATCTTATAACTATATATTGTTCTTTTATACTTACATTGTTAAGCTTCTTTAAATCTTTTATTTTAGATATGTCTCTTATTTCATTGCAGTCAAGATTTAAGTCTTCTATATTTACAGCATATTGTAATCCTTCTAAATTTGCTATTCCATATCCAACTGCTGATAAGCTTGTTAACTTATTCATATCTCCTCTTGTTATTACATCACTTGATAAATTTAATTGATCTTTTATAGCCCTTTTTAATTCATTATCTGGTATATTAACTTCCTCTGTTAAATCAATAGCTGCCTCTAAATTATCCATAGCCTCTCTAAGCTCTATAATAGTAGAATCTATTAATTCTTGTTCTGGATTAGGAGTTTCTAATACTTTATTAGCCTTTTCTAGAGCAACTTGTAATTTATTAAAGCTTTCTTCAGTATATAGATTTCCATCTACTCCTCTCGCTTCCTCAACTATTTTTTCTAAAGCAGTAAAATCCTTAGAGTCTGCATATAATAACTTAGCATCTGCCCAGTCTGCATGATCTCCTCCATTTCCATTTCCACCATCTTTAGCTACTAATTTAAGTTCACTTACTCCAACTATTGGAATTAAAACATGCTTTCTTGGAGTCTCTGAATTAATAACCCCACTATCAAATACTTTTTTTCCATCAGCATAAACTTCAAAACTTAAAGATGATACATCAGAATTTCTCATCTCTCTATCTACACCAACATATGCTTCAAAGAACTTATAATTTCCCTCAGATAAATCATATACTATTGTTGAAGTTGCATGAGTTCCAATACCCTTCTTATACTCCACTTCTTGTCCATCTTCACCAAGTAAAGTTATGGTATTATTTTCAACACTTCTATCTTTTTGTACACTTCTCCAACCTGAATTAGCTGATTTCCAGTTCTTATCACTTATATAATCATAAACATTAACAACTGATACTTTTCTATCTAGTGTAGTTTTATTTCCATGAGAATCAGTAACTTCATAGGATACTAAATAGTTACCTCCTCTTTTGGTATTTACATTATTATTTATAACTTTTATATTCTTTGTTATGTCTCCATCTTCAGGATCATTAGCAACCATTCCTTGTAATGGGTTAAATGAATCACCTATATTTAAGGCTACCTCTTCCCCAGTTAATATTGGTTTATCGCTTGTAGTATAAACTTTTGCATCTGCCCAGTCTGCATGATCTCCGGCATTTCCATTTCCACCATCTTTAGCGACTAATTTAAGCTCACTTGCTCCTGCTATTGGAATTAAAACATGCTTTCTTTCAGTGTTTACATTCATAACACCGCTATCAAATACTTTTTTTCCATCAACGTAAACTTCAAAGATTACTGATGGCTCATTAGAGTTTCTCATTTCTCTATCTACACCAACATAAGTTTCAAACATTCCATAATTTTTACCTGATAAATCATAAACTATCTCTGAGTTTGCATGAGTTCCAAGACCTTTATCATATTCTACTTCTTGTCCATCTTCACCAAGTAAAGTTATTCTGTTACCTTCAACGTTTAAGTCTTTTTTTACATCTCTCCATCCAGATGTTGCTGATTTCCATTCTTTATCACTTAGACTTTCGGCTGTAGTTATTGTATATATTTTTCTTTCCTTGGTAACTATATTTCCATCTTTATCTGTAACTTCATATACTACAGTGTATATTCCACCTCTATTTGCTTTAAAATCACTTGATTTTACTTTTATACTTGATGTTAAATCACCATCTTCCACATCATTAGCAATAACACCATCTAATAAATCAAATTCATCCTTAACATTAATTACTACATCTTCAGTTGTTATTGTAGGCTTTAAATTATTAGCTGATAACTTTGGATTTACTATTATACCGTGGTCTGATGTATTTCCATTTCCACTATCACTAACTTGTATCTCTAATTTGTTAATTCCTTTAACTGGAACACTTATTTCTACCATATTATCGTTATATCTTAAAACCTTAGTTGTTTCTAAATTCTCTCCATCTACTATAACCTTAAAAGAAATACTTGAATTACCGTTAGCTCCTATTGTTTGATCAACACCTAATAATGCTTCAAATCTGTCATAATCTTTTCCTGATAAATCATATACAACTTTTCCATTAGCATGTATTCCTATGCCCTTCTCAAAGGTTTTAACTTCTCCATTTAATCTACCTTTTATATTTTTATTTCTTCTTGGAGTTCCCCATTGAGTTTCTACTGATTCCCACTCTTCATCTGATAAATAGTCATAAGCACTAACTACTTCAACTTTAAGAGTTTTTTCTTTAGTTTCCTCTTCATCAGTGACTTTATAAACAACTTCATATTCACCTTTCTTAGTGTTATCAACAGTATTCTTAATTACTTCAATTTTATTGCTTATATCATTTCCTTCGTAATTATAAGCTTTTACGTAATCCAATGGGTTAAACTCTTCATTAAGCGCTATTAAAACCTTTTGTTGTGCACTAATACTTGGAGCATGTAATTTAAAATTATAAGGCTTACTAGGATTTATTTCATTGTCATAAGCAACTATACTGTATTCATGGTTTTCATCTATATTAGCTCCGTGATCAACAAAATTATTTGTTGATGTAAATCCTATTGTTTTGCCATCCCTAGATATTTCATATCCTATAACATTGTTTTTATTTTCATTATCTATATCAAAAGAAATTGATACATCATTTCCGTTTACTATTTTTGCTTCTGCCTCGAACTTAAGATTTTCTGTAAATACTCCACCTTTATTTAAGTACATTTTATCATTTGCGTACCATAATTTCTTAGATGGTTTAGGATATTTAGATGTATATTCCTTAGTCTCTTTCCATACATCCATTCCATGTCTTTCAAAATGCTCTGATAAGTCTAACTTAAATACATCTGATGCAGCCATAACCCATGCATTGTGTTTATTTTCCCAACTTCCACCACCTATATCTCTACTTCTAAATTCTTGTTCAAATCTTGGCCAGAAAGTTTTATCATATAACTGTAATTGCCATAAAGGGGCTACATGAGATAATAAAGATTTATCACTTTCTGGATAATATTCATTATTAGAATAATCATCTAAAGCCACCTTTGGTAATATGTTTCTTTCCCATAAATTTTGTCTAGTTATATTAGATGGTACACCTTTAATTCTCTCAAAATGAAGTGGAAGCATATTATTAGTTACCTCTACTATAGTTCTATTATTAGTGTCAAAATTATGACCCATTTCATGCATAAATCCCCAACCAGTATCCACGCCTAACGCTCCACCTTGCTCTGCTTTATTAAATCCTGTTATTCCATTTCCAGCATTCATAAAGCCTCCATTGTCTAACCATTTAAGCATACTTATATATCTAAAGTTAAAGTCAGAGTTAACCTCACTAGATTCATCAAATCCCCAATATTTCATAGTTTCTTTAATTACTTCATCACTTTTATTTGCAGTTTCACTTGGTAATTTATTATTATTTTTATACCAATTTAAAGCATATGTTGCAGTTACGTTAACTAATGTTTTATCACTAAATACATCAAATACATCTGGTAATTGAGGATCCTTTTTTAATAAATCAACATATTCTTCAAGATCATTCATAACTTCTTCATCATTATCAATGCCTTTTATATAGTTTGGATAGTTTATAGCACCCTCTATTCTTATTTTAGGCTTTCTTCCTTGTTCTTCTGAAGTGTATGGGTTACTTGTATAAAGTACACCTGCCTTAGCTGTTCCTGGTCTTAACTCATTTGTAGGTTTTTCTGGTATAGTTATTACATTTTTACCTTTGCTTAAACTTATAGTAACATCTCCGTTATGCTGACTATCCATTTGTTTAAATACTAATTTTGGTGTTGGCTTTCCATCTTCCACATCAACATAAACAGTTATTACTTGTCCAGATTTTACTGCATAGCCAGTTGGTTGCCAGTCTTGGAAATTCCAAACCTTTCTTTTTTGAGATTCTTTAATTGAGTTTCCTCTACTTTGTAATTCAAATACAGTAGATCCTGTATTTCCTGCTAATACTTCTTTAGCAAGTTCTAATTTTTCCTTATATAAATTTACTAAGGGATGATTTTTTATCTCTTCCTCTAATGAAGCTAATTTTTCTTCTGTATTAAAGTCTTCTGATAATTCATTCATTAATCCATTTGTAAATAGTTTATCAACTTTATCTGATGTTTTATCTTCTTTATATAATCCAAATTCACTAGCACAAGCCCAGTTCTCATAACCTTTTTTGAATACAAACTTAATTCTCTTAAATTCTGTTGGATTAAATTTTATTTCTACAGAATTTTGAGTTATATTAGCATTACCACTAGTTACCTTTTGATAATTATCTCCCTTAGTTGTTCTTGATGCATAAATATCAAAAGCTTCAGCAAAACCTCTATTTGAACCACGAGGTGCTGTATATACTATTCTATCTAATGTAGTTAATTCTTCTAATTCTATTTCAACTTCATTTGTAAAGTTTTCTGTGTTTTGCTTTCCTGAATGCCATTTTGTATTGAAATCTCCATCTATAGCTTTATCTATAGATTCTGATGCATATTGTCCACCATTAGTTTTTATTGATTTTATTTTGCTCTTATCTAACTTATAGATAGCATCATAAGCTTTAAGTAATTCATTATCTGGATTTAAAAAGTCAGATACTTTAGCATCAGTATATTGAACCTCTTTATTTTCAATAATTAACTTAGCATTCTCTAATTCTTCTTTATAATCATTATAAAAAGGATGCTCCTTAGCTTCTGATTCTAACTTTTCTATTTTTTCTAAAGTATTAAATTCTTCAGATACTTGACTCATAGTGCTATCTGTGAATAATCTACTCATTTTATCTCTTAACTGATCTTCTTTATAGAAAGTAAATTCTGATGCTAAAGCCCAATTTTCATATCCTTTTTTAAATACAAATTTAACTCTTCTTGCCTCTGTTGGATTAAACTTAATTTCTATTGATCCTTTTGTTACTTCACTGCTTCCTGATGTTACTTTTTCAAAAGTATCTCCAGAAGTTGTCTTTGATGTATATATATCAAAGGCCTCAGCAAATCCTCTCATATTTAAGTTTGTGTAAACTACTCTATCTAAAGTCTCTAATTTATCCAAAGTAATTATTACTTCATTGGTAAAATCTGAACTATTTTGCTTTCCAGAATGCCATTTTGTATTAACATCGCCATCAATAGCTCTATCTATTGTATTCTCTGCATAATTTCCTCCATTAGTCGTTATTGATGATGTATTTATCTTAAATAGTTCATTATATTTTTTTAATGATTCATCATTAAAATCTTTAAACTTACTTACTAAGGCATCCTTGTAAACTACATTGTTTCCTTGTAAAACTAACTTAGCATTTTCTATTATTTCTTTAAACCTTTCATAAAATGGATGATCTTTAATCTCATTTTCAAAAGCATCTAATTTTTCTACAGTATCAAACTCTGGATTCACCTTGTTTTTCTCTTCATTTGTGAATATAGAATTCACCTTATCCATGATTTTATCTTCCTTATAAAACCAAAACTCTGAAGCACTTGCCCAATCTCTATCTGCTACTTTAAAGACAAATTTTATTTTCTTAGCTTGTACTGTATCAAACTTAAACTCCATAAGGTTTCCTGTTGACTTACTTGTCCCTTGAGAAACTAATTTAAAGTCATCATCATTTCCAGTTTGTGAAGCATATATATCAAACTCTGTTGGATATCCCTTTCCTCTTGCTCCATCTTGTCTTGTTGCATATGCTATTCTATCTATTGATTCTAAATCATTAAATTCCACTACAACTTCATTTGTAAAATCAGAACTATTTTGTCTTCCTGTTTCCCAGTGAGTAGACAAATCACCATCTATAGCTTTATCTATAGAGCTTGATGAATATTGTCCACCATTATTTGTTATTGAAACTATTTCATTTCTCTGTACTTTGTACTTTTGATTATATGCATCAAAATTCTCGTAGCTATTTAAATTGAATTGATTTATAGATGCTTGATTTATTACGCTTTCTTCTATAGAACTTATCTTTTCCTTTATTACCTCACTAGCATAAACATTCAAAATAGGACTTGCATTTGATATTATCATTGATGCAATAAGAATTTTAGATATTTTTTTCTTCATAATTTTCCCCCTCATATTATTATGTAACCACGAGTCATCTCTCTACGCCTATACCATTTAATAAAGTATTTTTACTAAAAAAAACTATCCTTAATATTAATTAAAGGATAGTTGCATAAAAACAGTTCTAAAAATAAATATATACTTAGGCATATATTTATAAATTAACTCTATTAAAACAAAGAATATTAATTCTTCGGCAACTGGCTAGCATAGTTATCATATAACCTTAGCCCCTTTAGCTTTGCGTCTCTAGATTTCCCTAGGTTTGCCAATATATTATTTTAGTATTTATATAATACAAAAATTTAATCCTATATTCAATATAAGATATTCTAATTTTTTATGTAATATTATAAAAAACGACTTGTTTTTTATACTTTTTACATTTTATTCATCTTTTATAAGATCACTTTATAAATAAAATTAAACTCTAAAAACATTAATTTATAGAAGTTATACTATAAATAAAAAGCTAGCAAGATTTTTTATTTTTTTCTTGCTAGCTTTTCATTTATTAATTATATTATTAATTTGTAAAATTAAATAAACACATGTATTTTTATAGTTTTATATTAATTTAAAGTTATATTACTTTAAATCTTCTACTACCTTAGCCATAGTTAATGCTAAATTATCACCTTTTGAATTATCTCTAAAAAGATTAAATTCCTTATTAGCAGTTACTATTTTTACTTCCTCATTTTCATCTTTAGTAGTTACTGAAAATTCTTTTAAGTCTTTAAATGGTATATGATCAACCTCTCTTGTTTCTTCAGCATAACCTAAGGATGCATGTCCTACATGCTCTAAATAAAGAGAATCCTTAGTTACAATTAGATTTACTTTATACGCAACATCTCCACCAGCTCCAGTTACTAAATTTGATACAAAATTTATAGCTGCATCCTTATTACTCACTTGTTTCATAACTGTAATCTTCATTAGAATATCTTCTTCTTTTAGATTTAATTTAAACATAAAAACACCCCATCTTCATATTTATTTATAATTAATTTTTACCACATTTAAAGAATTGATCATATAAAGCTTTTATTAATCCCAAAACAATAATAATTCCTTGGGTTATCATGATAGCATTATAATATTTCTTATCTATAAATATACTAATAAGAGCAATTATTATTACACTTAATCCAATTATTAAAAAATCCATTCCAACAATTCTAGATACTTTCTCTTTATCATACTTCTTTTCATCAAAGCCATTAAGAATATCTCCTGCATTAAAGTGTTTAATTATTGCCCCTAAAAAGGTTAATATTCCTCCCCCTAAAAAAGCAAGTACTAGAATTCCTGTTAAATCTGCTTGTTTCATAAACTCTCCCCAATCTATATTATCTAATTACTATATTAACTTATTTTACAATATATACAAATTAATTAAAATCTCTAGATTTATTCAAATCATTTAAATTCTATACAATTGGGGTTTCTTATAAAAAAATTCCAGTAGAAATATCTAACTACTCCACTGGAATTATTTTTAAATATAAGAGATACTTTATTAGTTTTTTATTAAAAAGTCTTAATCTAAAGATTAAACTTTTTATATAAAAACTTTATATTAAAACTTTAAAACTCTATTAATTATTATACGTAATTTTTAGACTTACAAAGCTTCTTAAACTCGTCAGCTACGAATTGTACTTGTGTTCCAACTATAACTTGAACACTTGTTTTTCCAGGTCTTATAACTCCTGAAACACCAGATGATTTTATCTTTTTCTCATTAACTAGTGTGCTGTCTTTTACTTCTAATCTTAATCTAGTTATACAGTTATCAATTGAAGTAATATTAGAAGGTCCACCTAGTCCTTCTAAGATGATTTTTGCAACTTCAGTGTAGTTATTATTTGCTAAAACTGCATTTGAATCATCATCCTCATCATCTTCTCTACCTGGAGTCTTTAAGTCAAATTTCTTTATCATAACTACGAATACTAAGTAGTATATAACTCCCACTACTAAACCTATACCTAATAAGTATAATGGGTTTAATGCCATTGGCGATGCAAAACTTAATATCCAGTCTACTAAACCAGCACTAAAGTTAAATCCTGCTCTTACTGGTAAAGCAGCAACAACTGCCATAGATATTCCTGTTAATAAAGCATGAGCTACATATAAAGCAGGTGCTAAGAACATAAATGCAAATTCTAATGGTTCAGTTACTCCTGTAACGAATGATGATAAAGCAGCAGCTAATAATATACCAGCAGCAGCCTTCTTTTTATTAGTTTTTGCACAACGATACATTGCAAAAGCAGCAGCAGGTAAACCAAACATCATTACTGGGAAGAAACCTGACATATACATACCAGTTTGTCCTAAAGTACCTGTTCCAGCCCAGAAGTTTCCTATATCATTTATACCAGCAACGTCAAACCAGAATACTGAGTTTAAAGCATGGTGTAAACCAAGTGGTATTAATAATCTATTGAAGAATCCATAAACACCAGCTCCTATTGGTCCCATAGCTATTATTGATTCACCAAATGAAACTAATGCGCTATATATTACAGGATATACAAAGTATAAAACTAAAGAAGCTACTATTGAAGCAAGTGCTGTTACTATAGCAACACATCTTCTTCCACTAAAGAATCCTAAGAAATCTGGTAATTTAGTATTTTTAAACCTATTATAACAACCAGCTCCTATTAAACCGGCTACGATACCTATAAATTGGTTTTGTATCTTTCCAAAGGCTGGGTTAACAGCTTCAACATCTACTCCTTGCATCATTGCAACAACTGCACTAGATAATAATGTAGTTATCATAAGCCATGATACTAAACCTGCTAAACCTGCTGCTCCATCATTATCATCTGACATACCAACAGCTACCCCAATAGCAAATAATATTGCCATGTTATCTATAATAGCTCCACCAGATTTTAATAAGAATGCTGATACTACACTATTAGCACCCCATCCAGATGGGTCTAGCCAATATCCAATTCCCATTAATATACCTGCTACTGGAAGTGCAGCAACTGGTAGCATTAAAGATTTACCTAATTTCTGAAAATATTTCATCATATTAATATTCCCCCTATAAATTCCACTAACTGTTAAATTGATTCTTTAAGAACCCCTTTTTTTCTGAAAGAATCAAACTAATTTTTCATAGTAAATTAACAGATTATAAATTAGAATATATTTATTTATGATTGCTTTAAAACGTTTTCTTAAACTATAAAATTCACAATAAATTTTGTAGTTTACATAATATCAATTTTTCCCTCTATAACACCTCCTAAAATAATCTAGTAAAAATTAAACTTAATAAACTTATTAAATCTATATAACTAGTTCCCTTAAACTAATTAATATATTATTTAATTGTTTATTAATTGTACACTTCTATTAAAAATGTATTCTAAACTTTTAATATGTTGATTATATCGTGTGACAATATTAATAAAATAAAATCATAGTCTTAAATTTAATAATTAAATAATTAAATAAAAATCACCCTTCATCTAAAGACTATACTGTAATTTAAAATACACCTTCAATATCTATATACATATTTTTACTTTTATTACAACTTTATTATAACATGTAAAATTATTTTATATTATGTATTTTAAGTAAACATTTCATTAAAATTCTTTATAAGTAACACTATCCTGATATAATGAATGTAAATATATAATATCTAAGCATATAATTTTATAAAAAGGAGTGATTTTAATAATGAAACTTTTTAGGAAAACCTTTGTTGTTGAGCTAAAGGATTCATTACAGTACCCTTCAGCTAATACCATATGCGATACGATTTTAAAGCAAGAAAGTAATGTTGAATTTATAAGTAAAGAAAAACCTGTAATCTTTAAATTAGACAATGTGATCTATGAAGTAGAAATTACAATGGCTCGTGGTGGTTATGAATTGGCTTGTAAAGAGATTAAATAGCTTTTTATTATATTTTTTAAAAGTACCAATAGATAGAACTATTATATTTTTAATTTCTCCAATATAAAAAATATAATTAAAGAATCCAATATATTGCTTCTTATTCAAGTTGTAAAAAAATATAAATAAAGGGCCTGTATCAAAATTAATTTTGATATAGCCCTTTTGTTCTACTTATTTTTTACATTTCATTTTGTCTTGAACATCCATTAATGCTTCACCAAATCTTTGGAAGTGAACAATTTCTCTTTCTCTTAAGAATCGTAAGATTTCCTTTATATCTTGGTCATCAGTTAAGTTTATAAGCCATTGGTAAGTTGCTCTAGCCTTTTGCTCTGCTGCCATATCTTCATGTAAATCAGCTACAACATCACCCTTTGCTTGAATGTAAGTTGCTGTCCATGGATTTCCTTGAGCATCAGAGTAAAATAATGCTTTACCATGGTCTGTGTAACGTTCAGCTAGTCCAGCCTTTTTCAAATCCTCAAGAGAAGCATTCTCCATTAACTGATAAATCATAGTTGCAATCATTTCTACGTGAGCCATTTCTTCTGTTCCTATGTCAGTTAATAATCCTTTTGCTTTATTAGTTGGCATTGTATATCTTTGATTTAAATATCTAAGTGCTGCACTTAACTCTCCATCTGGTCCACCATATTGAGATATTAAAAACTTTGCCATTCTAAGATCGTTACACTTTAAGTTTATTGGATATTCTAAAGTTTTTACATAATACCACATAATTAAATCCTCCTAATATCTAATTTCCCAAGGCCAAGGTTGTTCAATCCACGCAACTGGATTTTCTACATAAGCCTGCCCAAAATTTCTTATAGGTCCATATTCACATTCAAATCTTTCTATTAATTCGCTTAATTTTGAAGATATTTCTTTATAGTCCTCAGTAGCTTTTCTGTTTTCTGGGAAATTATCAAGATAAAGATTTAATTCCACTGCATAAAATTGTAACTTTTGTATATCATCTAATAATTCTAGTGCTTTCATAATTTCACCTCATTAACATTCTTTCTTTTCTTTATATGGTCTGTATAAATCTTTAAAGATTGTTCCTTTCCAGAAACCTTTACAGATTGAATATAAGTTTTCATATTTCTGAGGTAATATATATGCACGTGCATACTCTAATTTAAATTTGTCATCAGTACAATCATACATATTATTTATCCATCCTTTACATATATGGTAATTTCGTTATAGTAATATACTATGCCTATATATAAAATGATGTTACATATTCCTTTTAATCAAATTCATTTATTCTAAAAATAAAAGACCTTCTCAATGATTCATTAAAGTTTCATTATTTATAGAAACTCTTTGAAAAATCAAGTTAGGTCTTAATATAGACTTTAACAATGCCCCATTGTTAATAAGAAGGCAAATATTATCTTAGCTATTAATATACTTTAACTTTTACTTAAGCAAAAGCTAATTTTTTAAATTCTATAGAATATAGCTTACTATTCTCTTTATTGCAAAGATGTATTTTTATCTTTTAAAGTCATTTTTAGTATATGACTTTTACTATACTGCTTATTTTAAAATCTTATAAACTTCTTCTACCTTTAATAGCTTAATTTTTGATTAAAATAAGGTTTATTGTAAACTATGCTTTAGAAGGTTTGCTTCTAAAGAACTATTAAGATTTTTGATTGAAATACTGTTTATTGCAAACCATATTTACCCTTGAAGTTTTCTAGAGCAAAATTATAATTTTTCTTATCATCATCAGTAAAATCTCTTAGATTCTTAAAGTTGTCTATATCTGAGCAAATATCAAACCCACACTCTTCACTCATCATATATTTTAAGAAATCTTTGTATTTTTTATTGATTACATCTTTCCCAAACCTTTTGAAAATCTCATAATAAAACTTTTCAAAGCCCTCTGTTGTCAAAGGATTTAGTACCATAAATTTATCTTTAATCTTTAAATCTAATAAAATAAATTCAAACCCAATTAAGCTTTCAAAGGCATCATTAGCATCCTCTCTTACTCTTCCAATCTTCACCTTTTTTACCTCCTAAAATAAGACTAATTACTTACTTCTATTCTTCTTACTTATTTCCTTTAAATATTTACTTATTTTATTATTTATTAAATTAAGTAATTATATCCATAAGTTTATTCTAAAAGGTATAAGCTTTTAAACTTTTAATATCTAACGGCTTTGAGAAATAATATCCTTGAATATAAATTTTTTCATAAAGAAAGGTTTTTATTATATCAACCTGCTCTTTTTCCTCTATCCCCTCAATAACTATAGACTTATCTGATAATCTACATATATCTAATATAAAGTCTATTACTTTAAGGCTTATTTCTGAATCATTAATTCCATCTGCAAAAAACTTATCTAATTTAATAATATTAGAATCTATTTTCTTTAATAAATCTAAATTTGAGTACTCCACACCAAAGTCATCTATTGCGATTAAAATACCATTGTCTTGTAAAAAGTTGATATTTTCTTGTATTTTTTCTATTTCACCTACTACAAACTTTTCTACAATCTCTAAACAAATACTATTTTTTATTATTTTGTTATCATTAACTATTTTCACTATTTTCTTTAAAAATTCTCTATCTTTTATCTCATTAAAAGATACATTCAGAGAAATATAAAAGTCTTTTTCATTAATATTGTCGTAACACCTTATAATATTGTAATCTTTAATTACTCTCTTTAAGACCCACAATGTAATTTCTTTCATCATATTGGCGTCTTCTATCCCCTTCATAAAATGATATGGAGTTAGTAATTTGCCGTCTTTCCTTAAACGCAATAAAGCCTCAACGCTTCTTACTCTATTATGTTTAAAATCCACTATTGGTTGATAATACAAAGTATAATTATCTTTTTTTAAATCATTAATAATTCTATTCTTTTTAATTATAACTTCTAATTGATTTTCTTCCTTCTTAAGAAGAATTAAAAATACAATGAGAGCAACTATAATAAGTATGTGCTTATTTATATTATCATTAAAAAATTTATTAAAATATTCATTATATAAAGTGTTACCTTTATTATTTTCAACATTTATACTATTAAGCCCTTGATCAATTTCATTTATTAATTCTTTATTATTTTTATTTGTTATAATGTATTTTGGTCCAGAGGAAAATTGAAATATTTCTTTAATATCTTTTCCTTTATTTTTTATATCACTATCTGAATTATCTACAATAAAATCTACTTTATCATCAATTAATAAAGTTTTTATTCCTTTGTAAGAGGATCCATTGACTAGTTCAACATTTATATTTCTACTCTTTAAATAATTTAAAATTTTCTCATTATCTAATTCATTTTTTATATATCCCATTTTCTTGCCATTTAAAGCCTCTAAATTGCCATAATTTATATTCTCATTTGTGTATATACTATATTTTTTTTCATTTATACAATTCTTTGAAAATTCAAAAAGTTTTTCTCTTTCTGGAGTTTTATTTATTCCGATTACTAAATCTATTTCTCCATTTTCAAGCTCTTTAAGCAATTCTAATAAACTACAATTTACATATTCAACCTTAAAATTCAATCTTTTTGAAAGTGATTTAACTATTTCATTATAATCCCCACAAACCTTTGCCTTATCATTAATATAAAAATAAGGATAATTATCATAGAATCCTACTTTTAATACTCTTTTTCTCTCTTCTTGTTTGAAGATTAATATTCTATAAAAAACCACTGCCAAAAGAAAAACTAGGATACTAACTAGTACAAACCTCTTTCTTCTTTTTTTCATAAGTTAACACTCCACTATATATTTTTAAAATTTAACCCCATTTTAACAAATTATATCATATTTATTAATTTATTTTAAAAATTCTTAATTAATGGAAATATTATGAAAACATTTTCTTTTTTAAATTTAAACCATTACATTAATAAATAAAGCTTTTTTTGAAAATTAAATAATATTAAAATTTAGTAATAAAAAAACTTAAATATTTAATTATATTTTTGTATTTTTAAATCATATTATTCATAAATTAAGCATTTACAAAGTTTAGTAAACTTAATTCTTTATTATTTGTAATCTTAAACCTATTTAATGTCCATAATATAAATCTGACAAGGATTCCATTGGTCCCAAAGTGTAGGAAAGCATTCAAACTCTTTAAGTCCAAGCTTTTTATAAAATGAATTTGCTATATCATAAATATCATAACATCCTTCTTTTACTGTTTTGACTTGCATATATAAATATCCCTGTTCTTTGGCATAATCATAACAAGCTTTAAATAAATTAGCACCTATTTTATATCTATGAAATTCTTTTAATACTCCCATAACATAAATCTCTAAAGTATATGGACTTGTTTCTTTTAGTGCAATAAAGCCTCTTACTTGTCTATTTTCCATATCAGCCCAAAAAGACATTTCCTTACTACAATTAATATATTCAGCTGTACTCTCTGGCAACCCAAACCACTCTGGAAGTCCACATAGTATTTCTCGTGCTATTTTTTCTTTTCTATCTCTATCCTCAATTTTAAATATCATAGTTATTCCCCTTCGTAATCATTAAATTTATATTAAATACTAAAAATTTTAATTTCTTTTTATATTGTTTAACCAAATATCTTTTTAATAATATCAAAAAGACTTTATTGAAAATAATTAACACAAGGTAAAACTTATCTAAGAACATACCTTTAATAAATTTTACATTCAGTTTAATTTTTTAAACTTACTTTATGATAAAATCTTATTATATTTCCAATTTTAGTATAAATTTATTTTTAAATAAATCTTTTTAAATTTTAAGTATAAACATGCATAATAATTTAGAAAAATACATAATTATTGGAGGTGAACTATGAAGTTTCAAAAGATTTTTGTGGTAATTTATGCTTTACTCTTAGCCTTTCTCATATTTTCACCAATTAAATTAATAGGAAGATCAGCTATTGAAAAGGGTGATATAAAGCTAAAAGTTTATTATCAAGCAGTTACTGGAGCAACTCACTACCTTAAAGAAGATTCAAAAAAGTTAAAAAAACTTTTAAAAGATACTTATCCTGAAGCAAATACTTCTCTTATAAAACTTGTAGGCAATACACCCTATGACCTCGTTTCTGATCCAGCTGAAATTGGTTCCCTTACTGTTTATGGTAAAGTAACAGATATAACTTATGAATTCTCTGGTGATGGGGCAGTTCCTATCTTTGAAGTATCCTATTGGGATATGCCTTTTAAAAGACTATTTTTAATACAGTACCACTGGTTTTTCATAGGAATGTTTGTACTATTCCCTATTTTCATAATAAACGCTGTAGTAGTACTTAAATCTTATAGAAAAAATAAATAATTATTTAAGCTCTAAAAAAATATTTAGATTAACATTAATTTAAAATCATACTAAACTAATAAAATATTAAAGAGAAAATTTTATTTTCTAACTTTAAATTATATAAAATGGAGGCTTTCTATGGGAATTCAGAATAATAATATTCTTAAAAGTATAAATTTGAAAGATGGTAAAAAATTAATATTGAGAAAACCACTAGAATATGATGCTGAAAACATAATTAAGTACCTTAATACTGTAGGTAGTGAAAGTAATAATTTACTTTTTGGTAAAGGCGAATTTCCACTTACAGTAGAACAGGAAAAAGCTTATATTAGTAGAATAAATCAAAGTTCTAATTCCATTATGGTGATAGGAACTATTAATAATGAAATTGTAAGTGTTGCGCAACTAAGTTCACCTAATATGAAAAGAATATCCCACAATAGTGAGATAGTACTCTCTGTTAGAAAAGACTATTGGAACATTGGAATTGGAAGTGCTGTCATGGAAGAACTTATAAAATTTGCTAAAGATAAAGAATCAATCAAAACTATCAGTCTTGGAGTTAGAGAATATAATGTTAATGCTATTAAACTGTATGAAAAATATGGATTTAAGAAAATAGGAATTCATAAAAATTACTTTAACATTGAAGGGTCTTATTATGATGAAATCTTAATGGATTTATATATATAATATGCAAACTATTCTTAAGCTAAATAAATCCTGAATAATAAAAGTTTTGAAAAATATCATTAGTATTAAAAGTTTGAAAATACTTATTGGCTTTCAAAATATAAACTTAAAATAAAAAAGGGGTCATTAAAATTCATTATAAAACTCATAAATATTTTTAACTATCTTAAAATATATTTATGAGTTTTATTAATTAAGTATTTTAATAAGCACCCTTTTTCTTATAATTTTTGAATAAGCAGATAAAAACTTTATCTCCTGATTATAATAATAAAGTTCTAAAATATTTATCCCTATTTTATTATATGGTCAACAATTTCATGAACATAGTCTACATGATTATTGGCATGTGCCTTTACGCCTTCTTCTGCCCTATTAAAGGTATAGCTATTATCTGTTATTTCAAACATGGATATATCATTAAAAGAATCACCTATGGTGTATATATCATTAAGATTTTTGTTTTCTAGTTTTAAAACTTCCTTTAGGCCCTCCCCTTTTGATGAACCTTTTGAAGATATGTCCACAAAAAACTGATTTCTGAATATGGAAAGCTCATCACCAAAGATTTCTATTAATCTTTTCTTTATTTCTTCTCCTCTTTCTACAGAGGCATCTGAGGTGCATATACTTAAGATTACCGCTCCACTTTTTAAATCTAATATCTCTTCTTTTTTTACTAAATCAAAGTCAATTTCTTCAGAGAAATAAAGATTTTTCATATCAACGCTTTTATTTTCTATTAGTTTCATTCCACTTCCATCATCAAAATAAATCATTATTTTATCTTGATCTGCAAACTCTTCTATAATCTTTTTAACTGCCTCAAAATCAACAAGGTTATTTTTTATTACATTTTTATTCTTATCAAGTATTACAGCTCCATTGCAAAGAACCAAATAATCAAACTCTAGATCATACTTTTCAATTACTCCCTCCATAGTTAAAAGTGTTCTACCTGTAGATATAATGAATTTATGACCTTTCTTACGTAAAGCTTTAATCCCTTCAATATCTCTCTTATTAATTTTTTTATCTACTAATAATGTTCCATCAAAATCACTTGCTAATAACTTCATAACTTCTCCTTAAGTTTTTAATATATGTGAAATTATAATACTTTTTTATTTATAAGTATTTAACATATTATAAACATTATTTTAAAGTATGATTTAACAACTCATGAAATCCATCATTATCCTTTAAAAAATCTAATTCTTCACTCTTATCATTTTTTAGAATGTTTACAAAGTTAGAAAGAAGTTGATCATTAAATCCCTCTTCGTCTCCTTTACTTTTTATATGCTTATATAATTTAGATTTTGATGGATTCCACCTTTTGCCCATTACATCTAATATTTTCTTTAATACAAGTAAAAAGTTTTCTACATCTTTTTCTGCTTTGTACACTTCAAAATACCCACTATATGAATTATACTCACATAAATCATATAATTTTGTTGTCTTATCTATAACTTCTGCAAAATACTTAGCATCCTCATTACATCCTTCCTTTAAGGCTATTTCAAGCATAGAAATTAAACTTATATATATATCAGTGGTAGCTGAAAGTAGCTTCTGTTCAAAAATTTCAGCAGCCTTTTGAAATTCATTAGATTTTTTATAAATATTTCCTTGTAATGCTTTTTTATCGTAAGTAATATTAGGTAATTTATCCACACACTCTTGTGCTTTCTCATACTCTTTTCTTCCTAAATATATGTTTATAAGCATAGAAAGTGCCTGATTTCTAATCTCTATATCATCACTTCTTGTTAATTTTATATAAAACTCTTCTATCTGCTTTTCATACTTTTCCTTATCATCAGCTCCAAACATATACATGCTTCCCTGCATTACTATAGAAACTGTTAAAATTAATTTATCACAGGTAGGATACTCATAGATTTTGTCCATGGCTTTTTCAAAAGCTACATGAAATCCATCATTATTAGCTATCTTTACTAAATCATTAACAAAAACTCCTATTTCTTGCTCTGATAAATCTTCCTTAAATGAAAGTAAGGTATTTAAATCAACCTTTAAAAGCCTTGCTAAAGCTGGTAATAGTGTAATATCTGGATAGCAAGTTCCCTTTTCCCATTTATTCACTGCAGGCGTTGATACTCCAAGATACATGGCAACTTGTTCCTGAGTTAACCCTTGGGCATTTCTTTTCTCTTTTATAATCTCATTTATTCTCATATAATCTCTACTCCTTGATAAAATAATAATAACAAAAGCTTTTGATAGTATTATTTTATCAAGTGATATACTAAGCTACAATTGAATAGTAGTTAATTTAAAATTAAATAATTTAACTATAGGTTAAACTGTTAAAAGTTAGACTCAAATCTTTATTAAATTCAATTAATTTTTAATAACAAAAATATCCTTAGGTAAGTTTTACTAATACCTAAGGATATAAAATTTATTAAAACGAACTTTTTTACATAAATATTTAAAGTTATCTTTTTAAATAAACTATACTCTATACCCTTTAAAAATTTATGCTAATTTTTTCTTTCTAAAGCATAATGAATAAATAAGAACAACTGCAAAACAAACTACAGGTATAAAGAATGCTGAACGAACTGCAGCTTCTGCACCTTGATATGAAGTAACTAAACTTGATAATTTTCCACTATCAATAAATAATCCCATTATAGGTGTTATAACTGCACCACCTAATATTGCCATTATAAGACCTGCTGCACCAACCTTTACTTCTTTTCCTAACCCTTCAAGTGCTATACCATAAATTGTTGGGAACATTAATGACATACATGATGAAATTAAAACTAAAGACCAAACTGATAAATTTGTAGGTAAATAAATTGCTCCTAAGCTACATAATATTCCAAGTACTGCAAACACTGCCATCATAATACCTGGTTCTATATATTTCATAAGTGCTGTACAAATCCAACGACATGCGATAAATCCAAACATAGCTATAAGATAATATTTAGCAGCAGATGCTTCATCTATACCCACAGTAACCATTACATATTTTATAGTCCAAGTCCAAACAGCTATTTGAACTCCAACGTAGAAAAACTGTGTGATTACTCCAAAAGCATAACGTGGAATTTTTACTAATTTCTTTATTGATTCAATTATATTAAGTTCTCCTGAATCATCTTTTTCTGAACCTTTACTTCTCTTAAAGAAGCACCAAATTATTATAGCTATAGCTACTAAACTAACATATGGTACACATACCCATATTAATTCATTGTTTTGTATTTTACTTAAGGCCTCTGATCCCATAGCAACTCTCTCTTCATAAGTTGCTGGATGTAAATTCCCTAATATTATATATTTAGCCATTATAATACCAGCTAATGAACCAATAGGATTAAAGGCTTGTGCTAAATTTAAACGACGAACACTGGTCTCTTCACTTCCTAAAGAAATTACATATGGATTACAAGTAGTTTCTAGTATTGAAAGTCCCCCTGCTAAAACAAAAACTGATACTAAGAATAAATTAAAATTTTGTAGCATGGCAGCTGGGATATATCCCATTGCTCCAATTATATATAATCCAAGACCTACTAATACTCCATTTCTATAGGAATATTTTTTAATAAGTATTGCTGCCGGTAAGGCAAGTACTGCATACGATCCATAGAAAGCTACTTGTACTAAAGACGAGTCGGCAGCTTCTAACATAAATATCTTTCCAAAGGCAGGAACAAGATTATCAGTCATATTATTTAAAAGACCCCAAAGTACAAAACATGATATAAGCATTATAAAATGCATTCTATACTTTTTAGGTACAATAGCTGTTTCTTCCTTAGTTTTTGTTTTTTCAATAGCACCAATTTTCTCCATAATAAATACTCCCCCTAATATTTAAAATTAATACTTATTCCTCTGTTCTATAACGCTTAAACCCTGGATGTTTTCCACTTACTCCATAATCTTTTCTCATATTTATTAATCTATCAATATTTTTTCTTTCTATTTCCTTTTCTCCACCTAAAAGATGAGCTGTTAAACTTATTTTTGCATATAATTCTAATGTTTCCATCCTATAGTAAGCAGTTATTAAATCTGCTCCAACTGTTAATGCTCCATGATTTTCTAATAATATAACATCATGTTCTTGAAGATATGGCGCTATTGAATCTGGAACTTCATAAGTTGAAGGAGTTCCATAAGGAGCTATTGGAATTGATCCAATTGCAATTACAGTTTCTATCATTGTATATCTATCTAAAGCAAGATGAGCAACTGCAAATCCTGTAGCAGTTGGTGGATGTGCATGAACAACTGCTCCAACATCTTCTCTTTCCTTATAGCATCTTAAATGCATTTTTATTTCTGATGAAGGCTTTGCTCCTTCTGGTCCATCAAGTACTTCTCCATTTTCATCAATATGAACTAATTTTTCTGGTGTTATAAAGCTTTTACTAATTCCAGTTGGTGTAGCTAAAAATGTACCATCCTCTAATTTCACTGATACATTTCCATCATTTGCTGCCACCCATCCTAATTGCCACATTTTATGGCACACATCACATATCTGTTCTCTTATTTCCATGTATTTTAATTTATTTGTATTCTCCATAATAATTCCCTCCATTCTATATCTTTTACTAAATTACTACACCTTTTTGTAATATAACGTTTGCATATAATGCTTTTTCTCCTGTTGCAATTATTGCATAAGCCTTTTTTGCTTCTTCATAAAACTTAAATCTTTCTATAGTTGAAATAACATTACTTCCACGATCATCATGCTTTCCTATAATATTTTTATACTCATCCCAAATAGGTGTCTTAACATTATCACCTTTCATAACTTCCATTAAATTCACTGGATTTTCAACGTAAGTATCAAGTGGAAATACTTCTAGTATTGCATCTAATAACTCTGGTATTCCATGGCCATCACACCTAACCACTATACATTCCTTTCCCATACTTTCTGTAGGAAAATTACCGTCTGCAATTACTATTTTGTCACTATGTCCCATCTCACATAATACTTTAAGTAATTCTGGTGATAATATTTGTGGTACTCCTTTTAACATTTAATTACCTCCTTAGATTTAATTACATTTTTAAATCTTTCATATTCCTTATCCCATAATTCATAATTTTGAGGCTCATAATAACTCATATCATTAGAGTTCCTTATGATTTCACGTGCTTTATATAAATTCTCTATTTTATTTGTTGCCATAAGCTGTATTGCTATATTCCCATAAACTGTAGCTTCAATAGGTCCTGCTGAAACTTTAATATTACATGCATTTGCAGTCATCTGGCATAATAATTTACTTTGAGTTCCTCCACCAACCATGTAGATAACATCATAATTTTTATTAGTACAATCCTTTATTTCTTCTAAAGAATATCTATACTTCATAGCTAAGCTTTCATTTATACATCTAACAATTTCTCCACAATTTTCTGGCACTTCTTGATTAGTTTTTAAACAATACTCTCTTATTCTACTAGGAATATCTCCAGCTTGTACAAATATAGGATCATCTGGATCTATAAAGCATTTAAAAGGCTTCGCCTCTCTTGCCAATTCTTCTAAAGTTGAGAAATTATACTCTTTTCCTTCTCTTTCCCATTGCCTTTTACTTTCTTGAATTAACCATAACCCAATAATATTTTTAAGGAATGATGCTTTATTTTCATATCCACCTTCATTTGTAATATTATACTTACTTGATTTTTCGTTAATAATTGGTTCATCAATCTCTGTCCCAAGTAAAGACCATGTTCCACAACTTAAAAATACAAAATCTTTTTCTGTAGTTGGAACAGATACTAATGCACTTTGAGTATCATGTCCTGCAACCGCAATCACTTTACACTTTTCTATTTTAAGTTCATCACATATTTTTTCTGATATATCTCCTATTATTGTTCCACTTGGAACTATTTTAGTAAATATCTTTCTTGGAAGACCTAAAGCATTTATTACTTTATCTGACCAAGTTCTCTCTTTGGCGTCAAATAGCTGTGTTGTTGATGCTATAGAATTTTCGGTAACCATTTTTCCTGTTAGTAAATAATTAAATAAATCTGGCATTAGGAGCATCACATCTGCTCTTTCAAGCAGATGTGATCTCTTTTCTTTTAATGCTAATAGTTGAAATACAGTATTTATTTCCATAAATTGATTACCGGTTATACTATAAAATTCATTCTTTGATATTTTTTCAAAACTCTTTTCTACCATTCCAAGAGTTCTTTCATCCCTATAATGAACTGGATTTTCAATTAACTGTCCATCCTTATCTAAAAGGGCAAAATCAACTCCCCAGGTATCTATTCCAATACTATCTATTTCACCAAATTGTTTTGCTTTTATAAGACTTTGCTTTATTTCAAAAAACAATCTTAAAACATCCCAGTACATGGTTCCATTTATAAATACAGGATCATTAGAAAACCTATGAATTTCTTTTATATTAATTTTTTCTCCATCAAAACTCCCAAGAATGGCTCTACCACTTGATCCACCAAAATCAAAAGCTAATACTTTACTTTTTAAATTTATATCTTTCATAGTATCACCTACTAAGTTTTTTATTTATACATTGGGCCATAAGCCTTACAAGCTCTATAATCTTGTCCCTCTTTATCCATTCCAAAGGCATTCCAAGCTGCTGGTCTAAATATTTTTTCCTCTGGAACATTATGCATACTTACAGGTATTCTTAAGATAGAACATAAAGTAATTATATCTGCCCCTATATGTCCATGACTTATAGCTCCATGGTTAGCACCCCAATTATTCATTACATCATAAGCAGATTTAAATGCTCCTTTTCCTGTAAGTCTTGGTGCAAACCAAGTACAAGGCCAAGTATAATCTGTTCTTTTCCATAATTTATCTGATACTTCATCTGGAAGTTTTACTGAATATCCTTCAACTAATTGAACAACTGGACCAAGGCCTTTCACAAGATTTAAACGTATCATTGTTACTGGCATTTCAGCTTCTGTTAAGAATCTTGATGAATATCCACCACCTCTAAAGTATCCATTATCGGCAGCATTCCATGTAGTTGCAGCAAGGATTGCTTCTTGGTCTTCTTCTGTAACATCATACCAAGCTTTCATTGTTCCATTTCCATTTTCATCTTTAGCTTGTCCACATGCATCAAGACAAGCTGCGCCTGAATTTATTAAATGTATAAATCCATCTGATTCCTTTGCAACCCCTTCTAATTCATATCCTGTAGCTTTCTTAACGGCATCAGGACTCCAATAAGTTCTAACGTCTGCAAATATTTGTGCTTTATTTGTAAGTAGCTTTCCAAAAAGCATACCTAATCCATTTAAAACATCATTTTCAGTAGCTAATATATAAGGCTCTCTAGCTCCATTCCAGTCAAATGAAGTATTAAGTAGTGCTTCTGGGAAATCACAATTTGGATAAAAATCAGTCCATTGTCTTTGTCCTTGGAAACCTGCCGCTATTGCATTATGTCCTAATTTTTCTTCTTCAAATCCATCTGGTAAATTTTCATTTCCATTCATTAAATCCTTTATAATGCACATCATTTTAACTACAAATTCCCAATCCTTATCCTTTTCTTCTCTTGTTTTTTGAACATTCTCAGGATTTTTATCAAAACCTTCCTTACATTTTTCCTTAGTCCATTTTAAAGCTCTTTCAAATTCATCTTTATCATATATTTCTTCTGTCATTCTTCTTATAATTTCTACTTCATCAACAGATTCTACTCTCATACCTAAATATTCTTCTATAAAGTTTGGATCTATAATAGATCCGCCTATTCCCATACATATTGAACCAATTTGAAGATAAGATTTTCCCCTCATAGATGCTGCTGCAATTGCACTTCTTCCAAATCTTAATATCTTTTCTTTTACGTCTTCTGGTATTTCAGTATCATCTGCATTTTGAACATCATGTCCATATATTCCAAAGGCAGGAAGTCCCTTTTGAGCATGAGTTGCTAAAACTGATGCTAAATAAACAGCTCCTGGTCTTTCAGTTCCATTAAATCCCCATACCCCTTTTATAGTCATTGGATCCATATCCATTGTTTCTGCACTATAGCACCAACATGGAGTAACTGTAAGTGTTATATCTACACCTTCTCTTCTAAATTTATCTGCACAAGCTGCAGCTTCTGGAACTCTTCCAATTGTAGTGTCAGCTATTATAACCTTTACTTTTTCTCCATTTGAATATTTTAAATTTTCCTCTAAAAGCTTTGCTGCTGACTTTGCCATATTCATTGTTTGTTCTTCAAGAGAACCTCTTACATCTATTATTCCTCTTCTTCCATCAATAGTTGGTCTTATTCCTATTACAGGATACTTTCCTACTAATCTACTTTTTGCCATAATGATTACCTCCCAAACCAAATTCAAATTTATAACTTTTTTGTTTGATTGTTACTATATTTTGATTATATATATTTATATAAACGTTTTCTTGTGTTATAATAGTCAAAAAATATAATAATATTCACTTTTTTATATAGGAGGGAGTTTATGAAATATTTTGATTATAAAGAGAATAAACAACATGGAACTTTCGATTTTCCAATAGAGTTTTATCACGTTACTCCTAATCATTCTAGATACAACATGCCTTATCATTGGCATACTGAATGTGAAATAATTAGAATTTTAGAAGGAGAATTTATACTATTTATAGATAAAGAAAAGATACTAGCCAAAAAGAATGATATTATTTTTGTTCATAGTGGAATATTTCATGGTGGGTTACCTAATGATTGTATTTATGAATGTATAGTTTTTGATATGAAATTACTTTTAAAGGACAATAATGCTTGTACAAAGCAAATATATGATATTGTAAATCATAATAAAGTTATAGCCCATAAACTTCCTTCTAATGTACAAGCTTTAAATAATTGTTGTACATCATTGTTCGAAGCAATGAGAGTTAAAAGTACAGGCTATGAGTTTATAGCTCAAGGGGCTTTATATTATTTAATAGGAACTATATTAGAGAATCAATTATATGTAAAAAATAATAAATATACTAAAAAGACTAAAGAAAGGTTTCTTCAATTAAAAAATGTTATAACCTTAATAGAAAATGAATATCAAAACCCTTTAACCCTTGAGGATTTATCCAAAGCTTCTGGTATGTCTCCAAAATATTTTTGTAGATTTTTTCATGAAATGATTAATAAAACTCCCATAGAATATTTAAATTACTACCGTATTGAAATTTCTTGTGAAAAACTTCTTGCAACAGAGCTTTCCATTACTGAGATTGCTTTAAATTGTGGATTTAACGATGTAAGTTACTTTATTAAAACCTTTAAAAAGCATAAAGGAGTAACACCAAAACAATATTTAAAATCCTTAAAAGCTTAGTAAATAAAAAATACCCTCTTAGTGAAATTGATTCACTAAGAGGGTATTTTTATTTTTACATTAAAGATTCATATAAAGCTATTATATCTTCAACAGATGTTTCCTTTGGATTACCTGGTCTACAAGCATCATTATAAGCAGACTCAGCTAAAAATCTTATATCTTCTTTTTTAACTATGTCTTTAAGATTAGCTGGTATTCCCACATCTTCTGAAATCTTTTTAACTGCATCTACTGCTGCTTTTCTATATTCTTCAACTGTCATATTTTCTGTGTTTTCAACGCCCATGGCAGCTGCAATATATTTATATTTATCTCCAGTTTCCTCTGCATTATATTCCATAACAGTTGGAAGAATAATTGCATTTGCAACCCCATGAGGTGTGTCATAAACAGCCCCTAAAGAATGTGCCATAGAGTGAACTATACCAAGTCCTACATTTGAGAATCCCATTCCTGCAATGTATTGTCCTAATGCCATTCCTTCTCTTCCTTCTGGTGTATTTTCTACCGCACCTCTTAAATGTTTTGAAATTAATTCAATAGCTTTTAAGTGGAACATATCTGTCATTTCCCATGCAGCCCCTGTTATATAACCTTCTATGGCATGAGTTAATGCATCCATACCAGTTGCAGCAGTAAGTCCCTTTGGCATACTTTGCATCATTTCAGAATCTATAATTGCTACTACTGGAATGTCATGAGTATCTACACATACAAATTTTCTATTCTTTTCAACATCAGTGATAACATAATTTATAGTTACCTCTGCTGCCGTACCAGCTGTTGTTGGAACAGCAATAATAGGAACAGATTTGTTCTTAGTTGGTGCAACCCCTTCTAAGCTTACTACATCTTCAAATTCTTTATTATTTATTATAATTCCTATAGCTTTTGCAGTATCCATTGATGATCCACCACCAACTGCAATGATATAATCTGCACCTGATTTTTTATAAGCCTCTACACCACTTTTTACATTCTCTATAGTTGGATTTGCTTTAATATTTGTATATAATTCATAACTAAGATTAGCCTCATCTAATATAGAAGTAACCTTTCCTGTAACTCCAAACTTAACTAAATCTGGATCAGAGCATAAGAAGGCTTTCTTAAAACCTCTTCCTTTTACTTCTGTAACAATTTCTTTAATAGCGCCTGCTCCATGATAAGAAGTTTCATTTAATACAATCCTATTGACCATGCTTGTACTCCCCCTTTTATTAATAAATAAATATATTTATCTATATATTTATTTTAAGTTTATAAAACATACTATTCTATAAATATAATGTCTTAAAATATAATAATATTCACATTTATAAGGATTGTATTTAATAAATATTTTTAATATCACACAAATAAAATAATTAACTATTCAATCTTCATTGTTTCCATCTGTGATTTTGTAATACCATTTCTTTTTCCATAGTTAATCCAATAATTTGTAGAGGCCTTAAGATATATCTTTTTTGATATAGGCATGGTAACCCTTAAGTTTTCAGGAGTGTTATTATAAATAGACTTTGCTAACTTTTTTATTTTCCATTTTACAAATATTTTAAAAGGTGTTCCTAAAATAGCCTCCCCACCACCAATTGATAGTACTGAATTAAAATCATATGTATTTTGTTTGCAAAATAATTTAACCATATCAATACAAACATTGTTTTGCTCTGGCTCTATGAATCCACAATTTACTATTACATTTACTTTAGGTTTATTTTTTGGTGGATTTTCTTCAAGGACCTTTAAGAAGTTAAGCATTGTAACTGGAAGTCCGTCTGCATAAAGTGGAAAAACAAGAAGTATATCTGTATAGTCCTCAATCTTACTACAAATCTCTTTATGATTATTCTTTGTAATATTAAAAGTATCAGCTTTTCCTTTGTAATAACTTCTAAAGATTTCTCCATACTTTTTAGAGTTAGATCTTGGTGCTCTTGGACTCCCATTTATAATAATTACTTTTCCCATTTTCTAACCTCCTTAGCTACTACCTCTTCTAAATTCTCTTCATCTACAAAAATAACATTAAAACTTTTGAAATTCATATTGTGAGAGTTACGCTCTACTAACCTTTTAAATATTTCTTTTTCCTCATCTTCTATATTTCCATATGCAATAATAATAGCATCCTTCATAGCAACATCACGCTGAACATGATGAGCCTCCCCATTTAAAAGACGAATAAAGGCTTGCTGAATTGGAATAGCTCTCTCAAGCATAGTTTTCATTACTGTATCATAAGAACCATATTTAACCTTGCTTACATAAATCACCTTATCACTCTTTGCAATAATAGGATAAACCTTTACTGCATCATCACGAATAACACACTTTCCAGGAGTTTTAGTCCAACAACCAAAACATCCTATACAGTTTGAAATTCTAAGCTTAGACAAATCAATATATTTATTTTCATCACTCTCTAAAAAATTAATATTTAACTCTTTATCACTTAGTAATAATCTCATTTTCTATTCCTCCTATAACACCTAAATAAACTGCTTCAAACATTTAATTAACTTCTGCTTAATCTTTTTCTACAGTTTCTATAGCAATCATAGTTAAAATACTATGAAAATAATCTCTATTAAATTAATTACTCTTGTAACTTCTCAGTTATCTTATAAACTTTGGTACAAGTATTTATATTTTTATTATATATCCTTCATGGATTATAAATTGAATAAAATGTAAAAAATACTAGAAATATTTTTTTATAAGGAATAAACTAATCTTAAAGTATAATTTTGAGAGGTTTAATATTATGGAATGTGATTGTGGTTTTGTAAAGGAAAGAAACTGGTTTCGTTATCGTGCTGGTGCAATTATTATTGAAGATGGAGCTGTTCTTTTTGCTAGTAATGAAAGGGAAAATTACTACTACTCTATTGGTGGTGGAGTACATATGGGAGAATCAGCTGAGGAAGCTGTAAAGCGTGAAGTCCTTGAAGAAACAGGAGTTGAATATGAAGTTGATAGATTGGTATTTATACATGAAAACTTCTTTAAAGGTGATGGAAGTTTGGAAGGTAAAAACTGTCATGAAATATGTTTTTATTTTTTAATGAAACCTAGAGGAACACGTAATTTAAATAGTAATAGCTATACTGGTGGAGTTAAGGAAATAATGTATTGGATTCCAATAGAAGAACTAAGTAATTATCGCGCTTATCCTACATTCTTTAGAGAAAAGTTAACTAATCTTAAGAATGAGATTGAACACATAGTAACTTATGAATATTAAGATAAAAAATAAAACTGATAAAATACTATTTTCATATTTTATCAGTTTATTTTTATATTATAAACCTTTAATTTTAAGATTATATTTTTTAAATTATATTACTTTTAATTATATTAATAGCTTTTAACTCTATCATAATTCTTTAGTATATAAACAACTAATATAATAATAGAGAAAAATACTGAAATATTTTGAAATATGTAAAATGTACTTCCTTTTACTTTATCCTTTTCATCAAATAAATATGAAACTGGCCAAAAAGACATGAAACATAGAACTCCATAAATACTTATAAATGATCTTAATATAATATTAAAGTTTTCTCCATACATCCATACTAAAAGACAAAAACTTAAAAATAAAGCCATTCCAAGATTCATAAGCCTTATAAAAATATTAGACTTTTCTATATCTTGCCAATACCAGAATTTCAAAATATTTTTTATAATAAAAGCTAGTTTTTTCATATTATACCCCTACTTAATTATAAAACTTTATATAGAAAGACATTAAGTAATTATATTATACTGAAAAATAATATAAATTAGATACTTAATTTTTAGTGAATTCAGTATTAATATTTAAATACATATCATGTTAAGTTTTAATGCTTGTAAAATAACTATTTCTTCATAATTAATGAAAATTAATCTAAAATATAAAAAAGATTTAAATTTAACCTTTTTTATTAATTTCATCTGTTATTAATTATTTTGGATTAATATATGGAAATTTTTTAAATTCCCTTGAATAATAGTTAATTTAAAATTAAATAAATTAACTATTAGTTGAATTATATACTATATAAATAGTATATAAAAAAAATTCTCAATTATCAGCTTAATGTAATTGAGAAATTTTTAATTTTATATATTATTTTTTATTTAATTATATATATTAGTTAATACTATTTTAGTAATATATTGCTTCTAAAAATGAATAATAAAATTAAGTTTATGTTAAAAGTTATCTAGTTTTAAATATTTATTATTAGCTATAAATAAATTCTTTAATGCACTTATATTACTACAAAATAAGTATCAACATATGCCGTCATTTGGTCTCCTAAAGTAATATAATGATATATAGGTATTAAATAACTTGAATAAACCAGTTTTTTTGCATCTACTTTTTTTTCTTGTAATGCAATTATTAAGTTTTGTTGTTGTCTTAAACTAACAATATAACTTTCAGCTATAAATAAAACTTGCTCAGAAAAAAATTTATCTGAAAATGAATTTGTATATGTCTTTATATTATTATCTAAATTTTTTTTAATCTCAATGAACTCTTGAATATAAAAGTCTAAACGATTATATACATCTTTTAACTCATTAGGTGTAGAACTTTCACTTATATTAATAGCAGTTAAATTTCCTCTTATTCTCTTTATTTCCTGTAAGTTATTTATAATAACATCCTTACTTTTTAAATCTTCTATTTTAGGGCCATAAGGTTCTACAATATTTGTTTTTTCTTGTTCATATCTCATATTAGTTTTTGCATATGCTATATTGGGAATAGTTATAGTTATAAGCATACAAAAAATTATTAAGCGTTCTATTCTCTTTTTCATTATTCCAACTCCTCTATAATAACTTTTAACACTATATCTATTCTTAGTAATTCTTAATATTTTATTCTTGTAAAAATTAATATAACCTTTTATATTTGAAATTTTTCATATAGGGTTTTTAATTGTAATTGAAATATGTATAATAATTCAGTTAATTTGATTTAGCCCTTATACTATGCTAAAATTAACTTATAATTTTGAATTTGTTAATTAAAGTTTAATAATATATGGTTTTCTAGGGTTCCGTAGCTTTTTAGTTAGTCTGGTCCAAGAGAAAACGCACAGAAAAACTGTGAACACGGAAGGATAAAAGCCTGGGAGATATTTTTATAATATTTCTCTGGCTTTTTTATTTTAAAGGAGGTATATTGTTATGAAAAAGTTTATTATTGAGGATGATTTTTGGGAGCTATTCCCTAATGCAAAGATAGGTATTATCACTTGCAATGGCATAGATAATACTATAAAAGATGAGAACCAATATAAGGACATGATTTCTCAAGGAGAAAAGGAAGCTTTAAATCACTTACCTAACGAAGAATTTAGCAGCAATGAAGTTATTAAGGTATGGAGAGATGCATTTAAAAAGTTTAAGACTAAAAAAGGTGCTAGATCATCAATTGAAGCTTTATTAAAGAGGGTTTCTACTGGTAAAGGATTAGGAACAATTAACCCACTAGTTGATATTTACAACTCTATATCATTAAAGTATGCCATGCCTTGTGGTGGAGAGGATATGGATAAGTTTATTGGAGATATAAGATTAACTAAGGCAACAGGAGATGAAAGTTTTATTACCTTAGGATCAGATAAAAGTGAGCCACCCTATGAGGGAGAAATAGTTTATAAAGATGATGAAGGAGCTATTTGCAGATGCTGGAATTGGCGTGAGTCAGTAAGAACTATGTTAACAGAAGATACAAAAAATGCTTTCTTATGCATTGAGTTAGTTGATGAAAATAGAGAAAAAGATTTTGAAAATGCCTTAAAAGAGTTATCTCAATTAGTAGAGAAAAACTTAGGTGGAAAATCTGAGATTTCAATACTTCATATTAACAATAAGGAAGCTATAATTTAAGTATTTACGGAGGATAAGTTTATGAATAATTTTACCTATAAAGAGGTTTATATTGAGGATGGAAAGAGAGTTTTAGAGATTAATGTGCTTCCAGAAAAGTACTGTAATTTTGATTGTATATTTTGTCCTATAGGAAGATCAAAGAATAAAATAGATACTCAAAAATCCTTTGATAATGTGGATGAGTCATTAATTGAACTAGAAAATATGATTAATGATACAAAACCTGATCTAATCTTTATTAATTCAAAGGGAGAAGCCTTAATAAATGATAAAATTGAGGATATTATAGATTTTATAAAATCAAAGGGAGTTCCTGTAAGACTACTTTCTAATGGTTACATGCTTGGAAAGGATGAATATATAAAGGTTGCTAATAAATGTGATGAAGTTATTGGAGAAATAAAGGTAATAACAGAGGAAGATTTTAAGAAGGTTCAAAGACCAATTGAAGGCTATACCCTTCATGAATACATATCAAATATGGCTTCCTTTAATAAACAATATAATGGCAAATTCATATTTGAAATAACCATAATTAAGGGATATAATGATGACTCTAAATCAGTTAATAAACTGAAGGAAGTTATAAAAACAATCTCCCCTAATGAGGTTATTGTTGCTAGAATTGATGATGATATATTTAAGAAAAAACTTGGTATATCTGATGAAAGATTTGAGAAAATTTCAAGGGAGCTATTAGATTTAAACTGCTAAATGCATAGATTATTAAATTTAAAGTTCTAAATTTAATTTAATAAGTATCTATTAATAATTAAGTAAAAATGGACAGATAGCATGTCCATTTTAATTTTTAATTTTTATTATACATAATTAACAAAGCTATCCTCCTTTTATTTACTATTTGTTTAAATTTTAGTAAAATATACATATAAATTGCGGTAATAAAAGGTAAGATATTTATGATAATAATACATAGAGATAACTTACTTGATGTGATGAGATCTTATAAAATAATTATAGATGATACCTATTATGGAAAGATAAAATGTGGGGAAACAAAACAAATAAATTTAGAGAAAGGGGATCACACAATTTATCTAAAAATAGATTGGTGTAGAAGCCCTAAATTGAACTTTTCTAATTCAGATAATGAAACCATATTTTTTGATTGTGGTAATTATATAAATGGTTGGAAACAACTTTTATTCCCACTTTATTTAACTTTCCTTAAGAATAAATATTTATTTTTAAAGGAAACTAATAAAAAAATCTCCTAGTGTGAAGTTAATTTATAAACTAAAAAAATGATACCGAAATAGGTATCATTTTTTATAATTTTTATGCATTAATACTTTTAGTACTCTTATAACTTTATATTTGATTATTAACTTTAAATCTATTTTAGATTTAATAAGTTTACTATTTATAAGTGTATTTCTAGATTATTTACCTTAATCCACATCTAAAATTTTGGAGAAATACTTCTTACTTCTTTTTGCTGCAATTGTTATTTTGAAGGGACTTTTGTCGTAGCCTTCTACAATGATGTTTCCTGATTTATCTCTGTAAGATACTTGTATATTTTTAAAGTAGAAAATGTAGTAGCCAAGTATAATTCCATCTTTAAAGGAGCCTATTGCCCTATTTAGAGCTTCATTTCCAAGAGCTACATTGTTTTCACTAAGGTCAAAGATTTTTCTTCCTTTGCTAGTGCATTCTGTTACAATTGCTCCAGATAAATTGGTTATTAGGGCCCAAAGGCAAATTATTAAAAGTATGATGGATATGAGTGTATTGTTAGCTTGTCCACCATATGTAAGCTTTTTTGATATATCTATGATTCCAATGGAATCTAAAAATAGGCTTGTATATGTAACTATTGAAAATAAAATCCCTAAAAGCACCATTGAGATATCCTTAAATTTTGGAAAATCCACATCTTCTAGTTTCTTTAGTTTTCTTAAAAGGTCTAAGGAATATTTTGCTCTGTTTAAAAGGGCAATATTTAACGCTCCTATTAAAATTAAATTCAAGAAAAATATTATACTAATTCTATGCATTAAGATGCTGATTACTAAAATAATTCCTGTGATTATTAGATTTGCCACAATATATGAATTTAACTTCTTTGAATTATGCATTTAAGCACTCTCCCTCACATACTGAACTATTTCCTTAGCCAGATCATCATTTAAACCATTGCTACAGTTTAGTCCTACTTTGTGTTTTTTCTTGGCCATTGTAATGTGGTAAACATCCTTATTTTTTATTTTATTAATGCTAAAATCATCTAAATCCTCAAAGCCTATTTCACTTAAGGTTTCAATGTGTTCACCCTTCTCAAAATCATTTATCTTTGCTTTTAAGTAAATCTTTCTATTTTCTATTTCAAAAATAACCTTGCCAGCAGGTATCCCACAGACAGGTAAAGTGTAATATGTAAATGGAGCAATGTTAGTATAGAAAAATTGCTTTACTAACTCCTTGTTGTCTAAATACACTATAAACTTAAATTTTTTATTGTTATTCATAATAGTTACCTCTTTAATGTAATTAATTTTATTATTTATTAGTATTATTACTAAGCTTTGGGAACTGTTTAGTTGGTACAAAACTCTTCTTTGACTCTTCAATTATCTTATTAAACACATCTTTATATTTAACTGGATATTTATAAATAAATGTATTTACATCATCACCCTTAACGCTAATATACCCATAATGATATTCCATAAAACCATCTTTCTCTACAGTAAATGAAAATGTATTTCCCTCTTGATTCTTATTTATAACTTTACCTTCTTTTTTAAAAGTCTCAATTAAGTTTTCAAATTCTTCTTTAGCATCATTCCCCATATTATTCATATATGAACCTAGTGAAAACTCCATTTGCTTGTCTTTACTTTTAAGTGTTATTCCAAATTCCAATTCAGGCATTTCTTTCTCTTGAACTTCAAAAAAATTAGGATATTTTATTGTATCGAATTTTGTAACTAAAGTGTTATATTCCCACTGTCCATTAATACTTCCAAGTTTTAAAGGATTGTCTCCTATAATAACTCCATAAAGCATTTCATTATTCTCAACTTCTCTATAATCCTTTATTTCATTAACTTCTAATGGGTTTCCCCCATTATAATTAAGCATGATTTTAGCCATTTTAAGATTTTTAGGTATAGTTATAATTCCATTATTTACAATAACGCTCTCATCTAATTTAGAATCTCTTTCTTCTTTTTTAGTATTATCTTTTTCATCTTTCATATTTTCCTTATTTAAATCTTCTTTATCTCTTTGTTCATTTTTATCCTTATTATCCTTTATATCATTTTCTGAATCCTTTGATTCCTTTTTATCATTATTATCATTTTTAACTTCTTCTTTATTATTCTTTTCCTCACTAGAAATATTAGAGCTGTTTTCATTGTCACTTACTTCTTTTTGATTGTTTGTGCCACAACCAATAAATGCACCGCTTAATATTCCTATTGAAAGTAATAGACTTACTAATTTTCTCATAATATCCTCCTATATTTAACAACTTATTAACATTATATAACAGTTTTGTTAATAAGTTAAGTTTATTACTCTTTGTAACCAAATAAATATCCTCTTAAACCTTGTACTATTAATTTGTTTTTTTAATTATATTATGAGAATCATAAAGTCCATTATCTGTTAAAACTTATACTATTAACTTATTCTTGAGGTTAAGTAATCCTAAGAATTTTGATCTTGGCTATTAAAATTTATAATGGAAATTTATTCTTTAACTTTCTTTTTAGATGTCTTATTTAAATCCTTTCCTTAAAAGCATAAAAAGGTCATATGAAAATAGTTATAAAACCTTTCATATGACCTAAAAATTTTCAAACTCAATATATATTTAATGAATTTATATTATTGTAATAAAAAAACAAGAATAACCAATAAATTAGCTCTTCTTGCTTTTACTTAATAAATCTAATTGATATTCTAGCCTCTACTTATTTTTTCATTGATGTCTTCTAGGGAATCTTCCTCATATTCTCCAAACCAATCTTTTAGTTTCTTTTTGGCTTGTTCTTTTACTTCATCATCAATGTAAAATGCTACTGCTCCAAGGGCAGGTATTAGAAGTCCTAAATCATCTGTGTATCCCACAATTGGTGCAATATCTGGAAGGAAATCTATAGGAAAGATAAAGTATCCTAAGGCACCTATGATTATGCTTTTAGCCCACTTAGGGGTTGTATCCTTTTTTAAAGTGTAATATAGCAATAGGCATGTATAAACTACCTTGATACCAGCCTTTTTAGCAAATTTTCTTAATTTCTCAAAGAAGTCCTTATCAGAAAAGAATTTTGCGTATTTTTCCAAATTTATTTTACGCTTTTTACCCTTTATCTCAACTTCTTCAATGATTAGTTCCTTGTTCTCTTCACTCATACAAAACCCCTCCTTTGCAATATATAATACTCCTAATGTTATGTTTATTTCAATATATAATAGATAATATTTTCTTATCTACTATTTCTTATATTTTTTCAAGAAACTTAGTAGATATAAGATTAAAATTTACTTATTGGTCAACTGATATTTCTTATATTTTTGCAAGAGGCCTAGAAAATAGGAGGCTAAATTTAAAATGCTATTTCTTCTTAAAGTAAAGCTATTTTACAAAAAAATATTGAGATCTAAAATTATAATACTTCTCTATTTATCCTAACTTTATTCTTCTATATAATATATTTCTAGTTCTTATAATTTAATTCTTCCGCCTAAACTCCTGTAACTTTCTTTAAAACCTATTCCTTTATATAATATAATTCCCAAGTTAAATAAATCTTATTAAACCTACTTTAGTTAGCAAGTTTCTAAATTTACACTACTTTCTTTATCTTTGATTTTGAAATGGCATAACATAATAGTCCAAATAGAGTTCCACCAATTGTCCAAGCAATTACTTGTCTTAATCCTACATTAATTGGATCCCCTAAAATCCATGGCCAAAGATATGTCATTACAAAAAACATAAATATTCCCCATTGTATTGCTGATATTATACATTGTTTTTTTATTTTTTTAATTTCTATATTGTAAGTATAATCATCATAAACCTCTGTTTCATAAGCTCCACTTTTTTTTAGCTTATTTAAAATATAACATGAGTTCCCAAATTGAAGGGCAGCTAAGGCAAATGTTCCAAAGGTTAGACTATGATTAATTCCATCAAAAATAAGACTAATTACCATACAAATTATAAGTAAGTATGATAAGTATAAATTAGCTGTTGCAAGGGTTTCATAAATTACTCCTTGCTGATATTCATCTCTCTCATCTAAGTAACCTATATTGTGTTTTAGAAGTGTTTTTTCAAACTTATTCATCCTCTCGTTCCTCCTCATTAACCCAAAATAATGTGTTTAAATCAGTTCCTAAGGCCTTGGCAATCCTAATACATAAATCTAGGGATGGATTATATTTTTGATTTTCGATTAAATTTATGGTTTGTCTTGCAACTCCAACCTTTTTTGAAAGCTCTAACTGTGACATATTAGCTAGAGATCTATATTCTTTTATTTTATTCATCCCTTCACCTCAATTCTGTGTCACATATATCTGTGTCATATATATATGACTTTAGTAAAATAATACCATTGAAATTTTTGTATGTCAAATATATATGACACTTTAAGTTTAGTGATATAATAAGATTTGTATAAAAAATATTATGGTATAAATTTAATTTTTAAGAGGTGTATTATGGACAAACGTTTTACCTTTAATGAGGATGTTATGAATTATGAGAAATGGAGACCTACCTATTGTGAGGAATTATTTCATGATATTATGGAATATTCAAAATTAGATATGCATAAAAAGGCTTTGGAAATTGGAATTGGTACTGGCCAAGCTACTCTTCCCTTTCTTAAAACTGGATGTGATTTAAGAGCTATTGAACTTGGAGAGAATCTTGCAGAGTTTTCTAAAAATAAGTTTAAAGCCTATAAAAACTTTAATATATTAAATGTTCCCTTTGAGTATTTTAAGGGTGATGAAAATACCTTTGACCTTATATATTCTGCAACTGCCTTTCATTGGATTGATGAAAATATAGGATACCCCAAGGCCTTGAAACTCCTAAAGCCTGGTGGAACCTTAGCATTATTTTGGAATAAACCCTTCATAGGTCGTAAGGATGACTTATTGCACCAAAAAATTCAAAGTATATATGAGAAATATAAGCCCTCAAATTCTAAACCTATAGAAAATGATGAAGAGCATTATAAAGAACTTTTAGAAAGGTTAAAGAAATATGGATTTAAAGATGTTGAACTTAAACTATATCATAAAACTAGAAACTTTAATGCCTGTGATTATATATCCCTATTAAATACCTATTCAGATCATAGAAGCATGAACCTAGCCATAAAAGCAAGATTTGAAGAAGAAATTAAGGAAGCTATTTTAGAACATAATAATTTGATAAAAGTATATGACACCATGGAGCTATATTTAGCTAGAAAATAAGTTCTAGGTTTATTTTTTTAAAATTTACTGAATAAAAAAAGTTGATTTTAGTATAAATTAAAATCAACTTTAATTTATATTAATCTCTAAGCCAGATTAACATAGCTAAAACTTTAAAGTTTAAATGCAATTACAAAAAAACATATTACTACTACAAATGATAATGGTGTAATAGATAATCTAACATTACATTTCTTATCTAAATATAACCAATAATTATTTATAAGTTAATCTAAAGTTTGATCTCAATTGTAATTATGATAAAATAATCTTCGAGGTGAGAAAAAATCATGAAAAAAACAGTAAAAGTAGTTGGTGCTATAATTGAAAATGAAAAGAAAGAAATTCTTTGTGCCTTAAGATCAAAAGATATGACTCTTCCTAAGCAATGGGAATTCCCAGGTGGAAAGATTGAGGAAGGGGAAACTGTAGGACAAGCAATAGTTAGGGAAATTAAAGAAGAATTAGATTGTGATATAGAATACATATCTACATTTAATGATAATACTCATGAATATGAGAAAGTTATAGTTAACTTAATAACATTAAGATGTAAACTTGTTAATGGGACTCCAAAGGCTAGTGAACATGCAAAACTTATATGGCTTCCAGTAGATTACCTTGAAACTCTTTCATGGGCTCCTGCTGATGTTCCAGCTGTAAAGCAATTAGTAAGTGAGAAATAAAAAACAGGAGATTTCTCCTGTTTTTCTTAATTATAGAACAGATTTTAAAATGTATTTCTTAATTTATAACAGTATATATACCATAATAACTGATACTAATATAGCTAATAAAGCTGCCCCTGTTGCTAATAAAAATTTCTGATAGGGTCTTTTTCCGTACTCTTGATTTTTTTGAAGTTCGTCCATATTTTTGCCTTCTAAAAAGCTAAGAATCTCTCTATAAGTTTGGATGTCAAAATTCTTTTTATATTTTTCAACTCTAATGGCGTAATATATTGCTCCTATAGCAATCACTCCCCCAATTACCCCTCCAATATTCCCCATGAATTTTACAAGTGGAACTGGCAATAAAATAGTACATAATAACAAGATACTAAAAATATTCCCATCATTTTTAAAGTTAATAATGTCTTCTGATTTAATTTTTTCTTTCATCTCTTCAAGGTCTCCTTTAATTAATATGTCAAGAGATACATTAAAAAGAGAACTCAACAATAATAAGCTTTTCACATCTGGATAGTTTTTATTGTTTTCCCAATTTGAAATAGTTTGACGAGACACAAATATCTTTTCAGCTAATTCATCTTGTGAAAACTTCATTTCTGTTCTATATTTTTTTATTTGTTTTCCAATCTCCATACAATGCCCTCCTGCATAATTAGTCTATAACCCGAAGTGAATTTTTACCATCAAAAGCATTTGATATTGCCTATTTTAGGCATGTCAAAAGTATTTTACACTCTACAAACGGCTATTTTACTGACTTCTTTATTCTCAGTTATTCTTAATATTTTTCTTCTCTTCTACTTCATAACTACATATCTTAATGTAAATTATGATCATTTCTAAAATTAAATAAGTCTTTTTATATATTTCAAAAATTCATCTTTTATATACTTTTCATACAATTCATCTTTGATATAGAATATGTCTAGTAAGCTATCCTTGCTTAAAGCATCTATTTTATATTTTTTCTCTGCTTAACCACCTTTTTCCCTAGGTACTTCTCTAAAATACTTTATTTTAATTAAAAAAATCAAAAGGTTCTATTGAAAACAATTAACGTAAGGTAAAACTTACTTAAATATATCACCAAGTATTAAAATGTAACCTTCTTATATTTATTTCAAATATAAACATATATAAAGCTTAACAATTGTTCATATAAAAAAATTAGCTAAAACCTTTTTTCAGTTTTAGCTAATAATCCTAATTTATATTTAAATTGTCCTGTCATAAAGCTCTATTGACTTATCTATTAAACTCAATTTTTATATTTAAGAATTACTTTATCCTTACTTTCTTCTAAAAATATTTCTAGATTTGCTAAGTTATCAGTTGCTGATTGATACTTTTCTAAAAATTTTTCTTTTTTATATCTATAATATGGACTCATCTATTATTCCTCCAAAATAACTAAACTGCTCGTCTAATTTTAAATTCCTATTTAGTCTTTCATTAATTCTTATATATTTTAAAACGTTATGATTGAAATCGTACCATTTTTCTTCATTTAATATGTATTTCTTTTCGCTGTCTATTGCTATTTTTGCAAACTTATTATGAAAATCCTTAAATAAAATAAAAGTCAAATGTATATTAGGATATTTAAGAAATTTCAAAAGAATTTCTTAAGTGTTCCATTAAACTCATGAGCTTATCCTTTGGTATTGTTGAAAGAGAAACAAAAGTTTAATATAATGTTCTTAATGAATCAAGGGATGGGAGGACAGACCATGAACAAAGAGGAACAGGTTATAAGTGGTTTTAGGGACTTGTTTAACAAGATGGCTTGGCTTAATAAGTCTAAGATGGAAAAGTGTCTTAAGGGATATAAGCCTTCTGAAATACATTTTATTGAATATATTGCTAAGAATGTAGATTGTAATGTAACAAAACTTGCAGAGTCCTTTTATATGACTAGAGGTGCAATAAGTAAGTTAAGTAAGAAACTTATGGAAAAGGGCCTTATTGAAAGTTACCAAAAGCAAGACAACAAAAAGGAAATCTATTTTAGACTTACTGAGCATGGAAAGGCAATTAATAAGATTCATGATGATCTCCATAAAGAGTTTCAAGAGCGTGATAAAGCTGTCTTTGATAAGATAACTGAGGAACAATTTGATTATATGATTAACTTTGCAAAAAAATATAGTGATCATTTAGATGAAGAAATAAAGAAGATTGGGGTAAATACTAAGTCAGAATAATTTAAAATGAGTTTTACCTAAGGCAAATAAAAAAACATATTAAATTAAATTTAAACAATAAAAATACAAGCAGTCCAACTCTATTTAAGAAGGGACTGCTTTTTTGTTTTTGAAATTTTGTTGACAAAGAAACAAAATTGATTTATTATTGTTGACAAAGAAACAATAATAAATCTTAAAAGGAGATTTTAAATGACTAAATTTAAATCATATAATAAAGAAAAGAATGGAGAAACAGTGGATAAGAAGGCTTTCCTCTTTGGTCTTATGTCTGTATTTCTTTGTGGAATGGGCTTTAGTATTATATCACCTGTTGTTCCATTTTTAGTTGAGCCTTATGTGAGCAATACTAGTGAACAAGCTTTCTTCGTTACTCTGTTAACCTCAGTTTATGCAGTTTGTGTATTTTTTGTAGCTCCTGGACTTGGGGCTTTAAGTGATAGATATGGACGTCGCCCCATACTTTTAATATGCCTTTTAGGTTCCTCAATTGGGTACTTAATCTTTGGTATAGGTGGCTCTATATGGGTACTATTTCTTGGACGTATAATAGATGGTGTAACAGGTGGGAGCATAAGCACAATTTTTGCATATTTTGCAGATATCACACCTAAGGAAGAGAGGACTAAATATTTTGGATGGATAAGTGCAATTGCAGGTATAGGTGCTGCCATTGGACCTACTCTAGGTGGAGTGCTTGCCAAATTTGGCTATGCTGTTCCAATGTATTTTGGAGCAATAATAACCTTATTAAACTTTATTTATGGAATCTTATATATGCCTGAAAGTCTTCATGAAAATAATAGACTTAAGAAAATTACCCTTGTAAGACTTAATCCATTTACACAGCTTATGAGTGTACTTTCTATGAAAAACTTAAAAAGACTACTTATTTCAGCCTTCTTAATTTGGATACCTAATGGATCTTTACAATCAATTTTCTCACTATTTACAATGGATACCTTCAATTGGACACCTACATTAATTGGACTTATGTTTTCAATTATGGGTATTCAAGATATTATTTCACAGGGCTTAATAATGCCAAAGCTTTTAATGAAACTTAGTGATGTAAAGATAGCAATTCTTGGGATGGTCTCTGAAATTATAGGATATGCTCTTATTGCAGCATCAGCTATTTTCACATTCTATCCTTTTTTCATAGTTGGCATGTTTATATTTGGTTTTGGAGATTCAATTTTTGGACCTTCATTTAATGGAATGCTCTCTAAGTCTGCTGATTCTAGTGAACAAGGAAGGATTCAAGGAGGTAGCCAAGCTCTTCAATCTCTAGCAAGAATAATTGGCCCTATTTTAGGAGGGCAAATCTATGTATCTCTTGGTCATTCCTCCCCTGCTTTTATGGGTATGATTCTAATAATATTAGCCATACCAATTTTGTATAAGAGTATTAGATAGATCTGTAGCATATCAATAATGGCTCAGAACTAAAGGACAAGTTCTGAACCACTATTTTTCTATTCTCTAAGCTAATTCTATCTATTTTTATAAAAAAGACTTTAATATTTTCTAAATTTTTGATTATTATTCTTCAACTTTATGCCAAAAGTTTTTTTAATGTTACTCATAACAAAAATATCTTTTATGGGAATTCTAATAACCTTAATTATATTTAAGTTATTTCCCTTATAATCTGTTCTTTCAGTTTCTCCGCTCTCTATCTTTAACATGTTAAACTGTGTAGAATCATCATAATAAACAGAATATTGTCTTTTTACTGTGGTTGATTTAGGAAATATTCTAGTAAAATTATCTGGCTCATTAAGCTCCCCATTTATTAGTATAGCCTTGTCTGTCATTATAATCTCACCATTAGAATTTATATTAGTGAAGTAGAAAAACATTGTTTTTATAAAGTTGTAAATTAATACTAATATAGTTACTAAAAATCCTACTGCTATAAGCTTAATTATAACTGGCTTGGCAGTGTCAATAAATATATTTCCTTCTATAGCCTCTAGTATTATTGGCTCTAAAATAATTAAAGCATACACTATATACATTATATAAACATACTTCAATCCATTACCTAAGCATTTTAATCTTTCCTTTGTTTCATTATTTATATATCTTCTCCACTCTTCATTAGTAAAAGACCATCTTATTATTTTTTCATTTTGTAGATTCTTTCTCACTCTAATAAACTTTAAAATATTTATACATATAATAACAAAGGTAAAGATAATTATGCCTGAAAATAGCATTGTAATAAATATATTTCCTAATGCTCCATCTATTTGGGATATACTTTTCATTACTCCCATTGCTACAGCGAAAATTGCAATTGAAGTTATAATATATCTATAATATTTCATTTTACTTCTCCTTAATAAAATACCAGTAAATTACTTTTTAATATTATAGCATGGAAAGTAAATGAAATATGTAAATCTTCTATTACTAAATCTTAGTTTAAATGCAAATTAAGTTATAAAAATAGAGAGCTAAATTTATATTATATTGGGAAATAATTGAAAAATAATGTTTAATTCGTTACAATAAAGATATATAGAACATTTTGATAAGTATAATTTTTTAAGAAGGTGATTTTATGTTTGAGTTTATCATTATAGGAGCTGTAGGAATACTTTTCTCTGTTTTTGGGTATTTAATAATGGTTAAGAAAAAAACAAGCTTAATACATGATTATCATCTAAGGGGAGTAAAGGACATTAAAAATTATTGTAGCTTTATGGGAGGATGTTTATTCCTTTTAGGCGTAATATTTATAGGCTTTTCTATTTTAGGCTTTACTGAAATTTTAACTTTTGCACAAATGCAACTTAGTACATTTGTTCTTTGTATTTTAGATGTTTTAGCACTTTTAGTTATACAGGAAAAGTTTGCAGGTCATATATTTTAAGAAATATATAGATTACTTAAAAAAAATAAGATTGTTCATTGAACAATCTTATTTTTGTATTATAGAAACAAATTTAATTTATATCGTATAAACCTATGTTAATAAAATCTTGTCTTTATTATTTTAAATACTAATTATTTATGTTTCTTAACCTTCACTAAACTTAAAAGGTTTATTTATTTATATCTAATGTTAATATTTCGCAAGGTGTATTCTCATCAAAATAATTAAGAATTTTATTTGAATCACTTGTAATCTTAATTTTTAGCTTACCATATAGAACTCATTACATATAAATAAGTATAGTAATATGTAATGATATACTAATAATTATCTATATTTTTTTCCACTTAGTATTTCTACCTTTTCCTACACTCATTATTTTTCCTTCCTTTTTCATTTTTTCAAAAACTCTATTTATAGTAGCATCTCCTACATCTGGACATATATCTCTTATTTCACTCTTAGTAAAATACCCAAGTTTATTCTCTATAGCTATCTCTATTCTTTCACTCTTACTTCCTTTAGTATTTTCAACATAACCTACTCTATCTTCTAATTCTTTGTATGCTTTTATTACAATTCCAAGGAAGTATTCAAGCCATATTTCTAGATTATTTTTTCCATCATGCCATAGCATTGAAGCTTTATTTAATGATTCGTAATAAGTTTCTTTGCTATCTTCAATAATTTTTTCTAAACTGATAAATCTTCCAACCTCAAATCCATTTTGGTATAGAAGTAACAGTGTTATTATCCTAGACATTCTTCCATTTCCATCATTAAAAGGATGTATGCAAAGAAAATCTAATATAAATGCAGCTATTAGAACTAAAGGCTCTACTTCTCCCTTATTAATTTCATTTCTATATTCATCACAAAGTCTATCCATATAACTTGGAGTGCTAAAGGCATCTATAGGTTTAAATCTTATATATTTGCTTCCATCAGGTAATATCTCTTCAATAACATTGTCAGTATTCTTATAACTTCCCCCTTTAGCTGATGAAAACTTATATAAATCTCTATGTAGTTGTAATAGTACAGATGCTCTTATAGGTATAGCATCAAAGGCACTATGTACTGTATTTAATACATCTCTATATCCAGCTATTTCACTTTCACTTCTATCTCTTGGTTCTATTTTATTATCCATTATTTCACGAAGTCTTTTATTTGAAGTGTAAATCCCTTCTATTCTATTTGATGATTCTGCACTTTGTATAACTGCTACATCTTTAAGGGTATTTAATATTTGTGGAGATTGCTTTTTATATAAATCTTGTTTCCCCTTATATTCATTTATTGTAGTTAACATTCTTACTATATTCATTGGTAAATTTAATTTGTTTAGCCTGTTATTCTCAAAAGAAATCATTTTATACTCTCCTTAAATAATATTAATTATTATATTATTTATATTTTACCACAATATACTCATTTATACTAAAATGAGTATATTTTTTGATAAATAAACATATTAAAAAACAAATAAACCTTATCATTTGCAATTAAATGATAAGGTTTATTATTATTTTCTGTTAATCTTATTTTATGATTATATTAAAAATTCTTTGCTCTATCTAAGAACCCTTGTTAAATTATTTTGGAAACTTGTAAAAAAAGTTATAAATTATGGAGATTTCCTATAAGAACTCCTGTGAGGCTATTTTTAATATAATAATAAACTATTTATTATCTCTTGCCATAATAAGCTTAGTGAAATGCCTATTCACTATTTAAATGTTTATTAGCTCTTTTAAATTTATTACACACAATCTAAATTGTCTATGTATAATGGAAGTGGTAGCCAGCTATTTAAAAAGTTTGGAATATCTTTGTTGAAGTTAAAGTATGATTTTATTGGTGAAAATAGAAATTCCATTGCCTCTAACTCATTTACTTCAATATGAAATTCCTCTTTACTGGTATTTAAAACTTCCTTATCTTTATAGATTTCTTCCCTGCTGCTATTGAAATATTCCTTTTCTTCATAGATTTTATCTTCACTATTGTTGAAAATGCCTTTAGCTTTATAGGTTTTCTCTTCAACTTTCTTTACTTCCACATTGTTTTTGTGGACTTTAATTTTTAAAATCCCATAGTTTATTATTTTTATGTTATATTCTCCATCTTCTAGATTTGAGTAAGTGGCTTTTAGTTTTAGCATTATTCTCACTATCTTTTCATAGTTAAATATTCTAAAATTATTATTTTTAGTAATGAAGTAGTTTTCACATATCTTTAAAAACTGTGATATTTTCTCTCTTTCATATACTGGAACCCTTACATTTACTTCCCTATGATTAAAAGTTTTTATGTATGAAGCTATGACAAAGTTTAAATCATTGTTATTCTCTATAACTATTTCTTCAATAAACCCATTATTTGAGGAAATATATCCAATAAATTCGCCATTTTTAAACACTGAGTAAATTCTGCAATTCCATGATTTTAATATATCTAAGAATTCTTCTTTTTTTCTTTCTATTTTTACATTTTTCTTAGAATGGAGCTTATATGCCTCTTCTACTATATTAGGATCATTTTCATCTAATAAATGAATGCTTATTCCCTTATTAATTAATTCATCACGCTTATAGTTTATATTTAAATCTAGAATGTTAAAGTTTATATGTTGTCCACAAGGCTCATATCCAAAGTGTTCATACCTCTGTCTATACCCATTAAGAACACTCATATCCACATTCTCATTTTTCATCTCACAAATAGCTTTATTCATAAGTTCTTTCATATAGCCTTGTCCCTTTGAATAGGGATGAGCTGATACGCTTCCAATTCCTACAACATTTACTTTTTCATCTAATAAGCTTAAGGTTAATGGAAAAGCCCCTACTACGCCCTTTATCCTGTTATCTACTTTTATTATATGATGGTACTTAATTTTATCCTTATTCTTATATAGTTTAGGCAATAAGACTGGAAAATCAGTGCTTTCACCTGAATAACTAAATACATAATTTATAAAGTCAACTAACTCCTCATAATCCTTTTCATCTGCTTTTAAATACTCTTTCCCCATAATTCTCTCTCCCTTATTATTAAAAATCTAAGTACTTCTCTTAATCCTATGTTTAATTATAAAAATAGTCTATACCATGGTTATTATAAAAATCAATAATCTTATGAGTTAAATTATAAAAAAATAGATAGACCTTAAAATGTGATCTACCTATTTTTATTATATTTTTAATTTATAATGTACTAAAACTATGAAGATAAATTTTGGCAACTTTTTAATATAACTTTTTATTTGGAATTTTTTAATATGCCTCTTTATTTTAGTATGCTCCATGTAAAAACTCTGTTTATAGATAATTTTTTTAATAAGCATTTCACATCTTAAGATAAATTAATATTAGTCTATTTCCCTACAACTTAAAACCCAACAGTTAAGCAATCTAACAGTTTGATATGTCTTTTTGATTTCATATTTTCTTCCATCAATCATGGCAATTACAGGTGAAGTTCTTTTAATAAACTCAAAGGCCAAGCCATCTTTTCCACAATATTTTGCAACTTCTAGGCAAATATCCTCATCTGTTTTAGGTTCAACATCCAAATCAATTAAAAAGCCTTTTTTAAACATAAATTCTAATCCCCCTTAATAAAGTTAATTTTTAAGTTTATTATATTGGATAAAGTAATTTTAAAATTAACTATTTTGCACCCTTTGAAAGTAGCTAGTACATGTGCTATTTTAAATTAGCTATTTTATTGTAAATTCAATTTCAAATTAGCTGTTTTACACTATTTAAAAGTAGCTATTTTCTATGCTATATAGTTATTATAAGTAGTTCACTACTCTTTTCATGAAGCATTTATGAATTCTGTTATATATACTATATAATTATTATCCATATTTTTCAATATATTGAGAATTTTAAATAAAGTTAATGCTTTAATTTATTCTTTTGCCACTTAAAAAGGTAAAATCATTTTTAAAACCCACTACACTTTAAACTTTAAGTTAATAATTTACAACTTAAAACAGTAAAATATTTTTCAAAAATCCCCCACGCTTTATGCCTTAATTTACTGCCTTACAGCTTAAAATCCAACGATTAAGGAACCTTCCATTTTCATATTTCTTTGTGATTTCATAATTATTATCCTTAATTTTAGCAACTACAGGTGAAGTTTTTTTAATAAAATCAAAAGGCAAATTATTCTTACCACAATACCTTTCAACTTCTAAACAAATATCCTCATCAGTTTTTGGCATATCATCTAAATCAATAAAAAAACACTTTCTAGCCATAGTCTCTACACCCCTAAAAATTTATTTTTCTCTTTTTTCCTAAAAAGATTTTTCTTATAAAGAAATTTACTTCATTTATTCAAATATATATAAATACCAATAGATTTTATTCCTGCATAGCCTATAATTTTCTGTAAAAGTATTTTTACTTAAATGTATTTTTTAACTTTAAAATATATTTGCTTAGAAAGATTTTTACTTGAAAGCATTTTTTCACTTGAAGATACTTTTTGCCATATTTTGGTATTTAGACTATTTTTTTACTTGGTAATATTTTTACCTAGGTTAAATTTTCGCTTTAATTAATTATCACTTAATAAAACTTTTAGCTGGCTTTTACTTGGATTGATTTCTTCTAAAAAAGTGATATGCTCTCTAGTTCCCTTTTAAGGAACTTTTTCACTATATCTTTTGATTTTAGTATGTTTATACCTTAGAATATACTTTTCCTTTAAGATATGCTCACTTAATAACCCCTTTGACTTAAGGAGATTTTACTTTATAGGAAGAGGTACCTTAGAGATACTTTTTGATTTATAGATTTTTCTTTGGTGGATATTTTTTCACTTTATATTAAAAAGATTTGCAATAAGGTTTTTACTGCAAATCTTTTATGGATGTCAATTTAATTTATCTTTACTTATTTTGTAAACTTAATTTATCTTTACTTCTTTTATGGATTTAAGTTTAATTTATTCTTACTTCTTCATTGGTTTCCTTGTTTATTAGATATATTTTTACATTTTCCTTATTTACTTCCTTTGGATTATAGAAGATTTTTCCCATGTAGAACTGGTCATACTGGGAGTTTGCATTGTAGCTTGGGTCTATATTACTGTATCTTTTTATTACCTGCTCATAAAATCCAACCCATTTTTCTAAGTCATAAATTGCATTTATATTTTCCCCTTCAACTCTAAGTGCATATTTATTTTCTATTTCTTTGCTTTTTTCATTGCTTATATTTCCTACAAATATAGGGATAAAGGTTCCAAAGTCAAAATCTCCTATGCTTAAAACTTCAAAATCAATATCATCTAGTTTAAAAGTCTTTTTAATCTCTTTGTAGTTTTCCTTATCTGGATAAACTACTCCATCAACTTTTATAGTTGTATCTACCCTTTTTTCCTCAAAGAGATTTTTACTGCTTCCCTTTTCTCTGGCATTTACTAAAAAATCAAAATTATTAACGTATTTATCATAGTCTTTTCTAGCTACAATTATTCCAGCATCAACAATTCTCATTTTATTGTTCTCTACCTTTGTTAAAACATTTTGTGATGATATAAAATATGCTATGTCTGGAAAGCTTGGACTACCTGTAATGTAGAAATCCTCCTTTTCTATAGGAGAATTATCCTTTGTAGAAATAGTGTAATCAAAGAGAATGTAGTGATTTACTACCTTAGGCTTCTTTATTTCTATATTGTAATTATCAAATTCTGTATTGTAAGGAAATTGTGCCTCCACCACTTTTGGCTCTTCATTAATTTTTATCTCTAACCTCTTTACCAATACTTTAAGCCCTACAAATATAAGAATTAAATTTAAAATTGTACCGAAAAAAATGATACTTAGAAAAAGTCTTTTTCTTTTTTTCATTCTCTATTCCTTTCAAATATATTGTATTTTTTAATTTAAGATATTTTAATAATTATAGCATAAAATACCTTTTTAAACTTTATTCTTATATTACACTTAACACAATTTAAGTATCTTATCTTAATCTTTTTCTCAGTTAAAAATTTTATTTTAGACTCTGTTTTAAATAGTGGTTTATATATGATAATTTTACAAAAATAAATAGCAATAGAAACTTTTTAGGTCTTAATATATCTTTATAAATCAATACTAGTTTAAAAAATCAAAACTTTAAAACAAAAGTGGGAATTTAACTTATGTTTATTGGTTATAGGCTACAAAAATTGCGAAAGAAGAGAAAATTAACTCAAAAGGCTTTAGCTGAAATGACAGGTATATCTCGTTCTTATCTCTCAGATATAGAACATAACAGGTATAACCCTAGCTTTGATACTATTGAGGCATTAGCCACATCTCTAAAGCTTGATTTAAAATCATTTTTTGATGATACTCTCTTAGAAGAAGATTATTATTTAAAACCTCTAAATGAAGAGCTAGAAGATGAAAGATTTGAAGAAATTGAGGAGCTTTCTGAAAATGAAATTATTGAAAAGCAAATAATTAATAATGATTTAAACATTCCTTATACAACTGGCTCCCTTTCAAAAAAGGAAACCTTAAATATTAAAGCAGATTTAGAGAAAACTCTAAATAACTTAGATAATTTTGAAAAGAATATAGCCTTTGAGGGGTTCCTCTTAGATGGTGAAACAAGAAAAGCTTTTAAGGAAAGCTTAGAACATTCAATGAAAATGGCAAAACTAATTGCCAAAAACAAATTTTCTTCTAAAGCAAATTAGCCAATTAAAATCAATTAAACCTGCTTAAAACACCAATATCCTTTCATTATAAAATATTTGAAAGGTAGGTGAAGGACTTGCATCAAAACTCATAAATTTAATCAGGAGTTTCATTGGTGCAATCCAAAATATATATGAATATAAAAAATTTAGCAAACCAATTAGTAAAAAAATATGGATTAAGGGATCCATTAGAAATAACATTAGCAAAGGGAATCATACTCTTAGAAGAAGACTTAGGAGAAGTATATGGCTATTCCCATACCTATAAAAGACAAAGCTTCATCCACTTAAATAAGAATTGTTTATTAAAAACAAAAAGGCTTGTATGTGCCCATGAATTAGGATACCTTCTAATTCACCCAAAAGAAGAAATACATGTTGTAACTGATTCCTCATTAGAACCAAAGGATGACTTTGAAAGGTATGCCAAAATCTTTGCAGCACACTTACTTATATCAGATGAGATGGTAAAAGAGTATAAAGGAAAAAGTGCTGAAGATATGGCTAAATCTCTAAATTTACCTTTGGATTTAGTTTTGATTAAACTTAATTCTTAACATATTTCTTATAAAAATAAAAACTCTTTATCATAAGTAATTCTTTAAGATAAAGAGTCTTTTTATAAATTTCTAAAAATACTACTACTGTTGAATTATATTTTTTAATTCTAATCGACTATATTAATAAAATAAATAATAAGATTTTTTCATCTATTTCTAATAATATTCTTTCAATTCTTCCTCAGTTGGTTCATTATTTATGTTAAATTCATTTCTAAGTATTAACTCTATAGTTTTTTGATGATTTTCATTAATAAATTTAGCAGCTGATTCAGCTCCTGTTTTAAAACTCTTAGCAACTAGATATCCTTTATCAAAATTTCCCATATCCATATATGCAAATAATTGATATACATCTAATCCATCAGCATCATTTGTTTTCAATTCCCAAGGCTCTCCATCCGCTAATATATCAACATACCCTCCAAGCCCTTCAATACAATACTCTGTTTGAACATTATTTTTTTTATAAAGTTTACTAGTCTTAAAAAATTTCTTTAATCTATCTCTTAATAGCTTTTCTGGAATTTCACCTGGATAAGTTTTTTTATCCAAATATTCTTTTTTATGAAGTATTTCCTTAATTTTTTCTATTAATTCAACAAAATTATTATCTTGTATAACATTATTTTTTGTTATTGCTGTAGTAAATCCTTTTATTAAATCAATTTCACCTCGTATATAATTAAACTTATTATGTCTAGTAGAAACTAAATTTATTTCACTAAGTTGATGGAACTTTATAACACGATCATTATTAATTATATCCAGTCCCTGCTTATTTATTGAAACATAATATGGCATATAATTTTTAGGCGCCTCTAATCCTAAATCTTCATATTGCTTATCATTAGGTGCATATCCAAATGTAAGCTTAGCCTCCCAATTTCTTCCTTTAAGAGTTTGCTTATCAATCATAGGCTCATTCTTTCTATTATTTGCATGAAAATATATTGGTTCGACTGCATTTATATTCCATGTGTTTGATTTTGTAGAATTGTCTAAATCTATTAATATAATAGATAAATCCATTTTAGGATTGTCCTTTTTTAAAAATCTTCTGTATCTAGCTCCTAAAAATCCTACTATATTTTGCGTATATTTTTGTGTATTTGCAGGAACAATAGAATTTATATTCCTAACCTTAATTTCAGTTCCATGCTCAAAATCACAATCTACTAACTGAGCATCTATTGGTCCAAATTTAAGTTCATTAATTTGTAATCCTTTATCTACATTTGCTACTTTTGTCTTTAAATATTCTAAATTTCCTAATGCAGCAATTGCTTGCTTCATACCTAACCCATGTTCATTTAATGTTCTACCTCCTGATGTAGCCCCAGGTGATAATGCTCTTCCTAAAAACTCTTCACTTATTCCCTTAGCATTATCTCTTATTATTAAATAAGAGTTTCTCTCATCAAACTTAGACAACCCTATTATTATTTCTACCTTTAATAGTTTATCATCTAATTTTGCAGCAATACTGTTATCAATAAATTCTGATATTAAATCCACAAAATCATATGTATTATTTCCAAGCTCCCTAAATAAATTATCTGATGGCTCTATATTAATTATTCTACTTTTATTCATTATCTCGACTACTCCTAATTCATTATAATTCCATTTTAAATTCTATATTATAAAAATATATACTTCAACTCCAATATTAAATTTTCATAAAATTACTATCATATCCTTAGAAATATTCACAAAAAATTTTTCGTTAGACTCTTATATCATCTATAATCTTTTTCTTTAACTCATAAGTACTTATCTTATATCCATGCACTTTCCTATGACAATTAGCACATAACACTCTTAAATCACTTAACTTCGTTTTATGATTATTATCCATATCTGATACTTTTGTTTTTTCATGATGAACATCTAAAACCACTTCATCATTTTCTCCACAAACTTCACAAAAAGCTTGTCCAAATTCTACTTTAAAAGAATTTAGTTTTGCTTTTCTTATTTTTGCATTTCTTTCTTTTATTTTTATCACTCTCTCCTTAGTATTTCCTTCTAAGAACTCTTTTTCTGAATCTATCTCTATATAATTTGTTTCTTCATCATTTGTAAGTATTTCTTTTGATTCTACATTAATATCTATACTTTCAATATTATTAATCCAATCTATCCATTCTTTTGGAGCATATAAACTTTCATAGCTTATACCTTTCTTTAAATCATCTAACCATCTTCTATCAACAACTTTAGTATCTAATATAGTAAAATAGGCTACATAATTTTTTACTATTCCATTTTCTTTTTCAATATCAACTTCAAGTAAGTTATATTTTACATCTTTATGCCCTGGTACTAAAAGACCTATAAATTTAACGTTCCTTCCTTCTTCTTGAGTAAACATAAAAAATGGTGGTATATCTTTTCTATTTCTAGATTCCAGGCTATCAAAAGTCTTTTTTAATATTAAATTACCTTTTTTACGTGTGTCATGTATATCTACATTAACCTTTTTATTATCCCCATTATATTTAACTAATTTCTTCTCATAATTAATTTGATCAATCCATTCTTCTTTATTATTTTCAGCTGAATATAAAACAACATAATTAAGCTTTCCTTTAGACTTACCTACTTTTCTAAAGCCCCCAGAATTTTCACAACTCATTAACTTACTAATAACTTCATCTGAAAGGTTACCTTTTGTTCCACCTTCATATATAAAATTTTTATATAAATCTGAAGTATATACCTCTTCAAACTTAACTCTATTTTCCAATTTAACACCTTCTAATAATATTATTTTAACAAAACCTTATATGTTAAAATTATCATATTAATCAAATTATTTCAAACAAATATAAAAATAAAGAGCATACTAAATCAATAGTATGCTCTTAAAACTAATCTTCTAATTCAAATATTCTATCTAATTTTCTACCCATTCTTTCAATTAATCCAACAACCAATGCATTTCCCATACAAAAATATCTAAACTTCTGAGTCATTCCTGTATTAGTCCATTCATCATCAAAGCCATTTAATCTTTCACACTCTACTGGTGTTAATACTCTTAATCTATTAGTTTGTGGATCCTTTACTACATGAGTACTTCTATTTACACTAGCTTCACTTGTAAGCATTGTTCTTGCAGGCAACTCTAAGTTATCTGGAAATCCAACAGCTCCCTCTCTATAGATATACTCAAAGCCTTCTTTAGTTGTTCTAGGCTCTGCCTTAGCACCCTTCATATAAGTCCATCTATCTAATTCTTCACCTAAATAAAACTCTTCACTTACATCCTTTTGAAGTATTTCACCAAGTGTAACTGGTTCTTGACTTTGTGGTGTATATCTAGTTGTGTAAATTCTATCATTTATTAATGTTCCTGCTTCTTGGAAACCAAATGAAAAATGATTTGATACCTCAAGTATATCTTGATTTAATACTTTTTCATCTTCACTATATATAGTTTCTATAGGAAATGGTTCTGCAAAGAATCCATTTTCTTTTATGTAAGCTTCCATGAAGCCCTCATTTTCTAATCCTTGAGTTACTCTTTCACAATAATTAGTATCATGTTTATAAGCAAATATAAATACTCTTCTTCTTCTTTGAGAGAATCCATAATCTGCCGCATTTATAACTCTCCACTCAACATTGTATCCTAAATCTCTAAAACAAGTTAACATTACTCCAAAATCTCTTCCCCTTTGCTTTGCAGGAGATTTTAGTAATCTATCAACATTCTCTAAAAGTACAAATGGTGGCATGTCTCTTTCTAGAAACTTTCTTATCTCCCACCATAAAACTCCTTTTTTCCCTTCTATTCCTTTTGACTTCGTAGCAGCTACTGAATAATCTTGGCATGGAAAACCACCTACAAGTAAATTATACTTTGGAAGTCCAAAAGCCTCTGGATTTTCATTTACTAAAGCTATATCTTCATTAACAGCATTTGTCTTTGGAAAATGCTTTGCATAACACTCAAATGCATGCTGTACCTTTCTTGAAGGTTCCCATTGGTTCGCCCAAAGAACCTCCCAGTCTGCTGATGCTTTACTTAATCCAAGGTGGAATCCACCAACACCTGCAAACAGTTCACATACAGTTTTTTCTATCGCCATTATATGCACCTCAATCTAATTCGTCTCTTTGTTACTAATTAATTATACATAACATTTTGATAAATTCAAAGCGAAACTTACTCTTCTTTAATTATGTTAATATTAGTAAAAAATTATTCAAATACCTATTACACTAATATTTATCCACTATTTTCTTTAAAAGCAATTTAATCATTATATTTACCTGTAATTAATTTAATTTCAAAATAATTCTATAGTATAATATGGTTAGAATTACTATTTAAATATGAATTACCAAAAGATTATTATATCTTTTTAACATATTAACAAGGAGATTATTATGTCAGCAAAATTATATGATGAAACTAACCCTATAAGTATAGAAAATTACGCTAAAAAACTTATAGGCAAAACATTTAATGATGTTTTAAACGATTATGTAAAATATAAATCTGAACTTTTAATCAGTGAAGAAAAAGAAGAATATGCAGAAAATCATGAAAACAAAAAAAGAAAAGGTGGATTAGGTGACCTTATAGAAGAATGTTACTTCCACTATAAATGTAATAATGATTCTAGGCCTGATTTTCCTGATGCAGGGGTAGAACTTAAGGTAACACCATATAAAATAAACAAAAATAAAACTCTTTCAGCTAAGGAACGTTTAATAATAACTATGATTGATTATTTCAAAGTTGTTGAAGAAAACTTTGAAGATAGTCATCTTTGGAATAAGTCTCAACTTATATTACTTATTTACTATCTATATTCTAAGGATATAGGAAATAGATTAGATTATAAAATAAACTATGCTAAGCTATTTACTCCACCTGAGGAAGATTTAGAAATAATAAAAAATGACTTCAAAATAATTGTAGATAAAATAAAAGCAGGTAAAGCTCATGAACTTTCAGAAGGAGATACAATGTATCTTGGTGCTGCTACTAAAGCATCCTCTTCTTCTGATAGACGTGAACAACCTTTTTCAAATATTCTTGCTAAACCTAGAGCCTTTTCATTTAAAGCCTCTTATATGACTTATGTACTTAATAACTTCATAATTCCAAATAAGACAACCTATGAGCCAATTATTAAAGATGCTAGTGAACTTAAATTTAATACTTTTGAAGAAATAATAATAGATAAAATAAACTCCTATGCAGGAAAAACTGATGAGGAGCTTTGCAAAATATTTGATAAAGAATATAAAAACAATAAGGCTCAATGGATTGACCTAGCCTACCGTATGCTAGGTATAAAGTCTAACAAAGCAGAAGAATTTGAAAAAGCTAATATAACCGTAAAAGCACTGCGCATTGAATCTAAAGATAAAATAGTTGAAAGCAGTCCCCTACCTACATTTAAATTTAAAGAACTTGTAGAAGAAACTTGGGAAGAATCAAAATTATTTAACTATCTTGATCAGCAAAAATTTTTATTTGTAGTTTATAAAAAAGATGGTGATAAATATGTTCTAAAAGGAGCTCAGCTTTGGAATATACCTTATGCTGATTTAAACACCACTGTACGCGAAGGTTGGGAAAACATAAGAAACGTAATAATAGATGGAGTAAAATTCACTCCTAAAACTGATAAAAATGGCAAAGTAATAATAAAGAATACGCTACCCAAAAAATCTGCAAATAAAATTATTCACATAAGATCACACTCTAAAAAAAGTGCTTATAGATTTGAAGATGGTACTGAAATTGGAAATGTTTCAAGGGATGCTAATGAGTTACCAGATGGAAGATATATGACAAACCAAAGCTTTTGGCTAAATAATACTTATGTTTTAAGTCAGTTGAATAAAGACTTATTAGATTAAATTAAATAAATATAATTTAAAATATAATAATAAAAACAAACTAAAAAAATCCACCAGTCTAACTGGTGGTATTTTTTATTAAATTTCTTCTAGTATGTATCTTAATTTCTTAAAGCATTGATATTCCTTACTTCTTAGTGAAGATTAAAATTTAAGGCCATTCCTTCAAACTACTCTATCTTCTCCTCACCAAGCCCATCAACATACTCCTTAGCTTCCTTTAGTCCAAGTCCTGTAATTTCTCTGCACCTTCTTACAGCTTCAACATTCTTCCCTTCTGAAACCAGACTCATTAATTCCTCTTTTTCTTCCTTTGTTACAATTTCAATTGCTCCAAACTTTTCAGCAATCTTATCTAAAGTAATCCTCATATGCTTAAGATCATTTCTCATTTGACTAATAACACTAACTAAAATCATTAGCATACAAGCCCCTATAATTATCCATACACTATTGATATTAAACTCCATATTTCACCCCTCCTAAATTTTAAACCTTCTTCATATTACTAGAGCCATAGGCATTTTCAGCCTCTATATATAACTTCTTATATCCTGAGCCAACCTCATTTTTCTGCAATATATTTGAAAGTAGCCATGTATTCTCAATATACACAAACTTCCAATACTCAAAGTCACTTATGCTATAATTATCATTTCCCTCTATTACTCTTCTTTTCCCCTTTGTATTAACTATGTAATCCCTCATGGAGAAATTAACCTCAACCCAAATAAATCCCCATTGCTCTTCATTCCCCTCAAAGAGACTTATTATTCTACCCCCCTTAAACTGAATATCCTCTAAAACATTTTTCTTATTTTCACTTTTAAGCTCCTCTAAAACCTTAAGATGCTTATTATATAATGAAGTTGTAAGTAAACTCTCCACCCTTTCATATTCATCATCATTCCAAGCATACTGAATACTATAAAAGGTATCTTCTACAACAGATTTTATATAATTAATATTCCAGTAAGGATCCTTTAAAGCTAACTCCTTTAGCTTATTACTTTTGCGCTTAACCACTTTACTATACCTATCCATCTCAACAAACATTAAAACTACCCCTCCAGCCAGCAAGAAAAAAGCTACTGATCCAAAAAGAAGTTTATGTTTCATAATAAATTTAAAATCAAAGGCACTGGCCCCATCTTTTCCACCACCACTTTCACTTGATGAGATAAAGCCACCACCTCCTGCTCCACCTCCTCCACCGCCGCCTCCTGCTCTTGCATAAATAGGCTGTGAAGGTATTATTAGTAATAATATAAATAAAATCTCTATAATTCTTCTACACTTTTTATTCCTCATTAATCTTTTCCCACCTTAATATTATCCTTTGCTATGGCCATAAACCTTTGAACATCTCCAGAAATTATATTGCATATCTTAACAATTTCTCCATTTACATTCATAACTATAGATTTTCTCAGTATTCCTTCCCTTTCTTCAATAGAAGAAATATCCTCATATAAAAAGCTTTCTGTATGCCAAAAGCCTAAATTTAACTCATAAAAAAACACTCTTTTATTTGTTGCAATGAGTATCCCTGGTCTATATCCTCTTCTGCATACAAAAGTTAAAAGAGAACACTTCAAATAACATAATGGTCTTTCATCATAATCAAGTTTCTTAATTGCTTCATCATAAAATTTCTCATTAAAAATCACTCAATAAAACCCCAGAATGTTACTAATATTATATAACAAAACTGTTAATATTTTAAATTTATTACTCTTTATTCTTCTAACCCTTCCCTATAAAATTTTCATAACTTCTTGCAATTCTATCTCTAACAGGGAAATAACTCATATATGTAAGATAAAGATTTATAACTTTTTTTCAATTATACACTTACTTTAAAAATCTAACTAAAATCCCCTTAAGCTTAAAGCATAATCTCTGAACTCCTTATTGATCCACATATACAAACCATCTCAATCCTCCCTAAAGTTTCAATCACACTAAATTATTATTCATCATAGTTTATTATATATGGACAGTACTGTTAATTAATAAAAGCTCTAAACTTCTTTCATAAAAAATAATCTTAGATTAAGCCTTAGGAGGGAATAAAGGTGAAATTACATGAAGCTAAAATATTGTCAACTGTTAAGGTCATTGACATAAAGGCACAGGGAGAACTAAGGAGAAGATTTTTTGACTTAGGAATAATAGAAGGAACAGATATAAAAGTTTTATATGCTGGTCCCTTTGGTGACCCTAGAGCCTATTTAATAAGAGGAACTGTAATAGCCATAAGGGAAGAAGAATGTGAAGAGATAGAAGTAATTTAATAGTAGGAGAAAAAGATATGAGTTTAAACAAAAATTCTACTGGAATTAGCTTATTATCTAAAGACAAATCAAAAGGAAACACCAAGGAAGACTATGTTGTAGCATTAGCAGGAAACCCCAATGTAGGTAAAAGTACAGTTTTTAATGCTCTAACTGGTTTAAATCAACATACTGGAAACTGGCCTGGAAAAACAGTTGCTAAGGCAGAAGGATACTATGAATTTAAGGATTCAACCATAAAGATAGTAGATTTACCTGGAACATACTCATTGCTATCAAATTCAGAAGAAGAAGAAATCGCAAGGGATTATATATGCTTTAATGACCCAGATATAGTGGTTGTTGTGGCTGATGCAACCTCCCTAGAAAGGAATCTAAACCTTTTTATACAAATATCTGAAATAACAGAAAAGGCAATCCTCTGCGTAAATTTAACTGATGAAGCAGAAAAAAATAACATAAAAATAGATTTAGATTTGTTATCAAAGGAACTAAACGCAAACCTTGTTTCCTCCTCTGCTAGAAATGGAGTTGGCATAGAAGAATTAAAAGAAGCCATCTTTAAAGAAATCACCCTAAAAGACTCCAAAAAAAATGCAATAAATTATGATTCTCCTATAGAAAAAGCAATAGAAGAAATAGAAATCATACTAGATGAAACCCTTGAAGTTCCTAAAAGAAAGAAAAGATGGATAGCTCTTAGAATTCTAGAAGGAAATACAAGCATCTTAAAATCCTTATACAATAAATATAATATTCAAGAAAAGTATATAAATATGATAAGTAAAATAAAAGATGAGCTTAATAAAAATTATAAGGATGAATTGGTAGAAGATATAATCATAAAATCCATAATAAAAGAAGCTGAAAGAATAGGAAATAAGGTTGTTAAAGGTGGAGAAGAATACACTGACTTCCAGAGAAAAATAGATAAAATACTTGTGTCAAAATCAACAGGAATACCTATTATGATAATGACCCTATTAGTTGTCTTGTGGATAACCATAACCCTAGCAAATTACCCATCTGAAATGCTTGCTAATATGTTCGCCCATGGAGAAATTTACATTAGAGACTTCTTCTCTGGACTAAACTTACCTTCTTGGATATCAGGAATATTAATAGACGGCATTTATGTTACCTTAGCTTGGGTAATTTCAGTAATGCTGCCTCCTATGGCAATTTTCTTCCCTATGTTCACCCTCTTAGAGGACTTAGGATATTTGCCAAGAATAGCATTTAACCTAGATAAATGCTTTAAGAAATGCTGTGCCTGTGGTAAACAAGCCCTTACCATGTGTATGGGACTTGGATGCAATGCAGCAGGAATCATAGGATGTAGAATAATTAACTCTCCTAGAGAAAGGATTATAGCTATATTAACTAATGCTTTTATGCCTTGTAATGGAAGATTTCCTATGCTAATTTCCATAGCAGCCATATTCATAGGTGGAATATCTGTAGGAATAAAAGAAAGCTTTATATCAGCCCTTACAGTAACTGTAGTTATAATTTTAGGAGTCTTAATGACATTACTAGTATCAAAAATCCTATCAAAGACAATACTAAAAGGAATGCCTTCAAACTTTATATTAGAACTACCTCCATATAGAAAACCTCAAGTAGGAAAGGTCATAGTAAGATCAATATTTGATAGAACTCTATATGTCTTAGGTAGAGCCATAGCAATTGCAGCTCCAGCAGGGGCAGTTATATGGATATTCTCTAATATAATGATTGGTGATGCCTCAATACTAACAATATGTGCTGACTATTTAAGCCCACTTGCTAATGCCATAGGGGTAGATGGATATATATTAATGGCCTTTATCTTAGGATTACCAGCAAATGAAATAGTAATGCCTATAATAATAATGAGCTATTTGAGAGCCACCACAATGTTAGAATTAGATAACCTATATGAGCTTAAAGAATTATTAGTTGCTAATGGATGGACAATCTTAACTGCAATTAATGTTATGATACTATGCCTAATGCACTATCCTTGTGGTACAACTCTCTGGACAATCAAAAATGAAACCAAGAGCTTTAAATGGACAGCCCTAAGCTTCCTAATCCCAACAGTGGCAGGCATAGTTATTTGTTTCATCACCACTCAGCTTTGGAGGCTCTTTGCCTAAAAACCTAAAAAAGCCAAATTTAATAAAAAAAAGCTTAAAACTCAAGAATTAAAAAACCATAAAAAATTAAAACCATAAAACCTCAAAAGGTTAAAATTCTAAAAACTTACTTTTAAATTAGAGCTTTGCTTGAAAAGGAAAACCATATTTTCTTTCAAGTAGATGCTCTATTTTAAATTAAAGCTTTACTTTAAACCCTAAAAACTTTACTTTCAAGTTTAAGACCTTGCTTGAAACTCTAAATCTTGAATTTTTAATTTAATACTTTACTTTCACTCTTAAAGCTTTACTTTAAAACCTAAAACTTACTTTTAAATTAAGACCTTGCTTTAAAATCTAAAAACTCGTTTTTAACTTAAATCTCCGTTTTTACTCTATTTAAAAATCTTAAACTCACTTTCAGACTTAAAAATCTACTTGAAAACCTAAAAACTTTATTTTCAAACTTAAGACTTTGCTTAAAAATCTAAAAAACTAATTATTTTTTTACTGTATAATATATTTAATTATAAACACTGTTTAGAGAAAAAATTTATTTTAAAGGGGATAGGTATTATGAATGTAGGTATGATAGCATGTTTAACCTTAGGTATATTTTTCTTAATCTTTTCAATATGTTTTGCTATTTTAAAAGAAAAAGGAGCAATCCTTGTTAGTGGATTCAACTCATTTTCCAAAGCTGAAAGGGAAAAATATGATCAAAAAAGAATAAGCCTAGATATGAGAAACTCTTTTTTCCTATGGGCAATGATTTTATTTATAGGTGCACTCTTATCCTATTTTGTAAGCCAATATTGTGCAATTATAGCCTTTATTATTTGGCTAATTCTCTTCTTTAAAGATGTCCATATTAGCACAACAAAGGCCTTCGAAAAATATAAATTATAAATTTTACTTTTAAATGTATAAAATTCTTATTTCTGTCTATAATCAAGATATAAAACACCAATAAAAATTTTTAAAGTCATAAATTAACTTTTATAAAACCACAAGTTAACCTTATTTAGGTTGGTTTTATTGCTCCTAAAATGACCAAAGACTAGTTATTTTTTATTAACTAGTCTTTTTTTATTTGTATCTATACTTTTCAATCAACTTTAAGAAATTAACTAAATATTTTCTATTAAAGCTGTAAATGCATTTCTCTCTTTTTAATTTACTTTAATCATTAATCTTTTCTATTGTTTCATTTATTCTTTTATAAACTGAACATCCTTCTTTTCTGCTCATTTCAGGTTGTATTTCATATATACCTATAAATTCATACATCCCATTTTTATTAGTAAATACCACTCTTTTTGCCCTATGCTTAGCTATATTATCATCAAGCATCTCTAAACTTTTGCTTAAATCTCCAATAAACTTTTCAAATATAAATTTCTTATTAGCTCTAAACTCATTTTTCCATGTACTGTTTTCATAAAACTTAGGAAACCATAAGGCATATTCCTCTTCAAAGGGCAAATTACAATATCCTCTTTGAAATCCTTTATAATTCTTCCCAAAGCTATTACAAACCTCATATATATATTTAAATCTTATGTTGCTATCAATATCTCCACAATTTCTTTTAATACCATACTTCACTGAATTTCCCACAAATATTCCCCCTTAATACACCATGATATTAACATAACTTTCTATATATTCCCATTGTAAAAACCCCTAATATACTTGTCTGATTATTGTTTAGCCTTAGATCTATTTATAAAAAACCTTAAAATATAAAATCCTAAAATACAAGCTAATATTCTTAACACAGTTAAGTCAAAATTAAAATGTCTAGGATAGAATATTAAACTAAAAAACAAAATAAATACTATAAATATCTTTAAGTTTGCTTTTAATGAATTGCATTTATTTATTACTATAGGAATTAATATACCAAAAGGAATAAATAACATTAATATAAAGGACTGATCTAATATGTAAAGTTCTTCGTATATAGGCCCTTTATAGTTCATAAGATGTTTTACCAAATTAATTGAAAATCTAAAAGGAATATAGCTTGATTCCAAAAGATCACTACCCATACCAGCGGTGTGAGAAATACACTTTATTAAAAATCCAGAGTAAACTACTACAAATATAGTAGCTAGTATTCTATTAAGAGTCAAATACTTATTAATTGAACTTTCTTTTATTGATGTAATAAACTCATCTAATTCTATTGAATCCAATGCTTTTTTCTGCGCCTCTTCCTCTGAAAATCCTTCCTCTAAGAAGTCTTTTTTCATCTCTTCAGCATTATCAAGTAATTGCATTTTTAACTCTTCCAATTCCTTTTGTGACATATCAAGTTTATTTAACTTATAGTCCAAAAGCTCATTTAACCTCATCCTTCTCTCCTCCTAAAAACCTTTAATCAATTTTTCAATCAGCGAAAAATCTTTAAGCTTTAAGTCTAATTCTCTTTTTCCCTCTTCAGTAATCTCATAATATTTTCGCTTTTTCTTTGAATTTTCAAATTCAACAAAATAATGCTTAATTAATTCTTTCTCTTCTAATCTCTTCAAAGCTGGATATAATGTTCCTTCCCCAATTATCAAGGCATCTTCACTCAATTTTTTTATTGTCTTAGAAATTTCATATCCATACATAGCATTATTCTTTAATAAAGATAATAAAATTATTTCTAAAGAACCCTTTAATATCTCTCTGTCCAAGCCATCACCCCTTTTAGCATAAAATTAATAAACCTTAAGTTTATACTCTTTAATATTTAATCCTCATTAAATAAACCTTTAATAAAGATTTATTAAACTTACTCTTTAACTCTTTTACCCTTAAGAAATTTATTCTACAGTAAAATATTCTCAAGTTAATTTTATCCAAATATACATCGCTTTACAAGGTATTTTCCAAGATTATTTCTCTTAAATTTTCCTTATGACTAAATAAATTTTATTCAATTTATATATTATTGAAATTATAAGTCATAAATTCTGTATAATAAAAACATAAACTATTGGACAAGTTTATTTAATTTCACAAAAATATAATCTTTACAAAGGAGGAATTTTAATGTCTAAAAATCAAATTGAACTTATAACAGCATTAATTTTATTGTCATTATATTTAATCGCTCTTATAGTGTTAAGGTTTGGATTTAAAATCAAAAGAAATCTAAAACTAGAAGGTAAGATAAGAAAAACCTTACCAAAGGCCTACAGCTATATCTACATATTTTTATTAATTGTAGGCTTTGCAGAATATGTATTTTTAAAAGGGAAAATAAACTTACTCTTAATAGTACTTTTAGGGGATCAACTAGTATTATCAAGTAGACTCTTAAAACAAACTAAAAACTCAAAAGAAAAATACTATGACTATTTTTCCATAGGCTTTAGCTCCATAGCTATAATTTTATTAATAATAAACATGATATTTTTTTAGGAAATAAAAGACCTTTATAAGATTTATAAATCTTTATAAATCTTATTCTTTCCTAAGCTTAATTGAGTTAATTTTATTTTGGGAGGTTAATTTATGAAGAAAAAAACAGCAGAATATATTAACGTACTAGGAAAATTTTGTGGAAAAAGAGACATTCCTTCTTTAAGAAAAGAAGAACTAAAAAAGAAGTATGACATAGATCAAGCTGATGTAATGGTACTCTTTGGTGGAAGCATCCTCTGTGGGGGTGACCTTTTAGCAGAAGGAATTAAAAATAATATTGCCAAAAAATATGTCATTGTTGGAGGTGCTGGTCATACAACAGAAACATTACGCAAAAAAATGCATTCTCAACTTCCAAATGTAGATACTTCAGACTTAACAGAGGCAGAAATTTTTGATGAATACTTAAAATACAAATATAATTTAAAAGCAGATTTATTAGAATGCAATTCTACAAACTGTGGTAATAATATTACATATCTTTTAGAACTATTAAAGGAGAATAACATTGAGTTTAATAGCATAATAATCATGCAAGATGCAACTATGCAGCACCGCATGGAAGCTGGACTTCGTAAATATGTTTCTAGTGATATTAAAATTATAAATTTTGCTACCTACAATGCAAAAGTAATCCTTAAAGATGGTGAACTTGCTTATGAAAATGATATTTTAGGAATGTGGGACATTAACCATTATATAACTCTTCTAATGGGTGAAATCCCAAGGCTTTCTGATAATTCAGATGGATATGGACCTAAAGGAAAAGATTTTATTGCTCATGTTTCTATACCTAATGAGGTTAACCTAGCATTTTCAGAATTGAAAAAAGAATTCTCAGGAATGGTTCGTATTGCAAACCCATTGTACGCTTCCAAAAATTAAACAAGCTCTAACAAGTATGTTACTAGTTTATAGTTTCCTCGGATAATTAAATTATTTTAGGATTAGATGTGTAATTTACATAACATATGTTAAATACTTGAAATTGAACACTTATATATTATATACTCAAAGAAATGAATAACTGTAAAATATTGTGTAAATAATAAATAACTATGAAACATATTTTGGGGTATAAAATGGAGGTAGCAATAATGAAAATAGTTTTTATGGGGACTCCTGATTTTGCAGTTCCCTCATTGAAGAAAATGATAGAGAAATTTAATGTAAGTGCCATTGTAACACAACCTGATAAGCCAAGTGGAAGGGGTAAAAAGGTATCAATTTCACCAATCAAAGAGGTCGGACTATCTAATCAAATTCCAATTTTTCAGCCCGAAAAAATAAGAACAGACTCTGTAATTATTAATAAATTAAAAGAAATAGAACCTGATTTTATTATTGTTGTAGCATATGGTCAAATATTAACTAAGGAGATACTTGATATACCAAGACTAGGATGTATTTGTCTACATGCCTCTCTCCTTCCAATGTATAGAGGATCAGCACCAATAAATTGGTGTTTAATAAATGGAGAAACAAAAACTGGAAATACAACCATACTAATGGATACTGGTATAGATACAGGTGATATGCTCATGAGAAGTGAAGTTGAAATATCTGAATCTATGACAGCAGGAGAATTATATAATTTATTAAAAATAAACGGTGCTGAACTGTTAGAAGAAACAATAAATGGAATTATAGCAGGTAAAATTTGTGGGGTAAAACAGCCTAATGATGGAAGTTCTTATGTAAAGATGTTAAACAAACAAATGGCAAAGATTAATTGGAATGACAGTAGTACTAACATACATAATTTAATAAGAGGATTGAGTTCTTGGCCATATAAAAATATAAACTCATGGCCAATTGCCTATACTTACTATAAAGATATTCCATTTAAAATATTTAAATCCAAGTCATTAGAAGCAAATATTATTGACCCGCCTGGTTATATAATAGATGCAAATGATGAAGGAATTAAAGTGGCTACCAAGAACGGCATTCTAATTATAGAAATATTACAGTTTCCAGGTGGAAAACCTCTTGAGGTAAAAGAATTTTTAAAAGGAAATAAAATAGAAAAAGGCATTATATTATCATAAGCATAATTAATAGGCTATATAAGAGTAAAATATTATTATTGCTTCGTAATATTCTTAATAAGACTAAAATATTATTATTGCTTCGTAATATTCTTAAAATGTACATTAAGGGAACTTTTAACAAGTTCCCTTAAAAAATTACATACTATCAACACTATTCTTAAACATAGCTAGAAATAAAACTCCAAAGTATAATCTAATTCCTTAACTAAACCAACTTCATTGTATAAAAATAACCTAAAAATTAAACTTATAAATATATTATGAGAGTTACTGAATTTTAAGCTCAAGTCTAAATTTTAACTTTAGTTCTTGTTTAACTTTGGTTCTTGAACTTTACTTAGTTCTTCAACTTTCCTCGGTTCTTAAACTTTACTTTGATATTGAACTCCCTAATAGAACTTTAGTCTCATTATAATCATTAGAAATTACTTGCTTCGAATAATTTGCTAAAAATAAGAACTACTTTTGGTTAAACAGCTTCTCTTCTTATCACAAATTACTCTACTTAATAACTTAAATTCTAAAGCTTATTTTTATCCTCTCTTCTACTATTTATAAGTTTTATATTAAAGTTTTGATACATCACCTTTTATTAAATCTTAATTCTAAAATGTTATTTTAAAAGAGCATTTCTTAAGCCAAGTAGGATTAACCCCTATCTTCTTTCCTATTTTTCCACTAATTCCAAAGGAATTATCTATCTCCAAAATATAAGAATTTTCTACTTTGATTAAAGAATTTTCCTCTAAATCTTCATTCTCTCCTCTTTTATTAGAAGCCTTAAGTTCCTGAACCCTATTAACTAATCCTTCAAAATCCTCTATCCACAGAAATTCATTTTTACCATTTAAATTCCCACTTTCTAAGCAATCAACTTCTTTCTCTTCTTGCTTAGCTTCATAATCCATTGTATAATTTTCACTCCACTTAATCTCTAAAGTCTTATCTCCCTTTAGTTCTACTTTTCCCTCATCATTAAGATTCATTTCTTCAAGGGCTACATTAGTATAGGGTGAAAAGTCATTTCCCTCTTCAGCCTCTATCTTTAAATAATTTATATTAAGCTCATGATGCAAGTAATTTGCTATCTCTTCTAATTGCTCTCTAACTATATACTCATGAAACTTACTAGCCTCTAAAAGATAATTTTTTCTCTCTTTCTTAGGATGACTTATGTAATATTTCTTCTTTGCCACCCATCTATCCCCCAAAGGATTATAAAACTTCTCAAGTTCCTCTTCCTTATCTATAAAATAAAGATTTCCCTCCAAATAAAAGTCCTCTATTCCTCTCATTAAGTTACCAATTGAATAAAAAGAATTATTTTTTCCTCCTATAGGAAAATTGCTCCTCTTATCACTACTAAAATTTCTTCCTGTTATTCCTGTATTAATTTTGTATATTCTAACATCCATTCTCTAATCCTCACCTTAATGTTTTATCTTTTAAGTTTAAAATAATTACCTTTTCATGTAATTAAAACGCTTTCTTTAAATATATCATGTGAATTAATTACTTTCCACCTCCATAAATTTGTTTATAATAATTATCTAAAAAAATTCTTAACACTATTTAATTTCTCATTGTTTAAAAGGACCTTATAGAAATCTTGTTTTTTAACATCTTATCTTTAGTAATAATTAAAATTTTAAAAAAGCCATTATTAACCTATAATTTTTAATATAGTTTTGAATAATGGTTTTATTCTTAATTAATTGGAGATAATAAGTCTATTTACTCAAATTTTTAAAAATGATTTAAATTTATGAATGTGATAAAATAATACTATTACCCTAAAAAAGAACTTTGAAAGGAGAACATAAATGAAACCAGAAGAATTACTAAAAGAAGCTAATTTACTTCAAGAAACTATTGTTTCAAACAGAAGATATTTACACTCACATGCTGAGACAGGATTTGATTTAAAAAACACTCTTGCCTTTGTAAAAAAAGAGTTAATTGATATGGGCTATGAGCCAATAGAATGTGGAAAAGCAGGACTTATTGCTTTAGCAGGTGGAAAAAAGGAAGGAAAGGTTTTCTTAATAAGAGGTGACATGGATGCCTTACCAATAAAAGAGGAATCAGATGTTGAGTTTTCTTGCCAAATTGGAAAAATGCATGCCTGTGGCCATGATATGCACACATCTATGATGCTTGGTGCTGCAAGATTATTAAAAAAACATGAGGATGAAATTGAAGGAACTGTTAAACTTATGTTCCAACCTGCTGAGGAAATTTTTGAAGGTTCTAAGGATATGATTGAAGCAGGAGTATTAGAAAATCCAAAGGTTGATCAAGCACTAATGATTCATGTAATGGCAGGAATGCCTTTTAATGCAGGTACTGTTATTGTTCCTGTACCTGGAATTGGAGCTCCAGCTGCTGATTATTTTGAAATAAAGGTTCAAGGAAAAGGATGTCATGGTTCTATGCCTAACACTGGAGTTGACCCACTTAATGTAGCTGCTCACATTTTAATTGCATTACAAGAAATTCATGCTAGAGAACTTGCCATAAGCGATCAAGCAATTTTAACAATTGGAACAATGAATGCTGGTATTGCTGCCAATGTAATCCCTGACACAGCTACTATGGGAGGAACTATTCGTACTTTTGATGAAGAAACACGCTCATTTATAAAGGAAAGAATTGAAGAAATTACAGAATGTACTGCAAAATCCTTTAGAGCTTCAGCTGAAGTAATTTGGGGAAGTGGATGCCCAACCTTAGTTAACGATAAAGACTTAACTATATGCTCTGAAAAATACATAAAAGAACTTTTAGGGGAAGATAAAACATTCTCTGTTGCCAAACTAAATGCCATGGCTGGAAATCAAAAATCTGCTAAAACATCTGGTTCAGAAGACTTTGCTTACATAAGCCAAAAAATCCCTGCTATCATGTTAGTTTTAGCTGCTGGAACCCCAGCCAAAGGATATCCATACCCACAACACCACCCAATGGTTAAATTCGACGAAGAAGTTTTATCAAGTGGTAGTGCAGTTTACGCCTACACAGCAATGCGTTGGCTTCAAGACCATAAGTAATTAAGAAAATTCTAATTTTTAAACTATATATAATAAAAACAACCTAAAATTATAGTGGGAAAATTCTTGTGAAAAAGAATAAAATAATAATTATACCTACTTCAGCTATACTAATCATAATTTTCTGTATTACTATTTATAATATAAAAAATCCAGTAATCAAAGGTTTATATGGCAATATGGAACTCATTAAATACAATGGGCAAACTGCAAAAATTGATAGCTTTTTTTCTGACTCTACTGAAGCAGAATATTTAGGGCGTACAGAAGATAAAGATTTTGAAGTCTATGCATATAAAAATGGTTCTAATTATAACTTATTTACTCTTTTTGGTTCTGATAATACTAATACATATAAAACTCCAAACTTCTCAATCCCTAAAGATGGCGAAGTTACTAAAGTATTCCTTGATCCAAATACTAGAGAAATTAATAATAAAGTTATAAAAAATCAATCTGATATAGAAATGTTTAAGAAACTTGTTTCATATAAAAACAGTGAAGATGTATATCACATAAATAATATATACACAGAAGGTACTGAAATTTATTTTGCATATGATAATTGTCCTGTTGCTACCTCTGACAATTTAGTTGGATACATAGCATATATTGACCATAATTGGATTCTTGTAAGCCCAGAAAATTATTATGGTAGTTCTAATAATACACTATATTCAAATGAAGCAGATTTAATTGGAAGCAAAATAACAGATTCTAAACTAATTAAATGGCTTAATGACAATGAAACTGAAGTAGCACCCCCATCTTATAAAGAAAAGCTTTAAGTTAATTTTCAAATAATATTTTAAAGCTTAAACTAAAATTCAATTTTTATTTAAAAACTATTGATATTAACATAATTAAATATAAAAGTGGAGAATAAAATTCTCCACTTTTATTTATAACTCTTATATTTAACTATTAATTTTAAGTATTAAATTCCTAATTCTTTAAGTATATTAATAATAAAATCTAATACTATTTTCATAGAATTCTCTTCAACTATTTCAATACAATCTCTGTCTCCATTATGAACTGTATTCATAAACTCTAGATGATTAGGTATAATATCCTTTGTTGGAATTTTATTTTCAAGTTCTAGCTTAATAAGATTTTGTATTATCTCCACATCACCTTTAGGAACTACCCCAATAGATATGTTAGTTATATTTTCAGCTTCAAAACTTCTATCATCAGAACCTGAAGTTCTTTTTATAATCTCAATATATTCTTTACTTCTAATTTAATTCCAATTACACCATACTTAGCTATATCTTCTTTTGAGTAATATTGTTCCATATCAGTATAATATGCAATTTCATCTTCCCTATAGCCAAGTTTTACTTTATTGAATTCTTTATATAATTCTTCAAAATTATTGTACTTATAAATCTCTATTACCTTAACCTCTAATTGTTTATTAGGATTCATGGTGCTTATAAAATTTATATAATCACCTTTTGAAATTTTCTTTCTCTTTTCATCATATAATCGCATTTCAATTGTTTTTGTACCAATTTCTATCATTTCAAATGAATCTGGACTTAAATTCATAACATGCCTCTTCACTTTACCATCCCCTTGAGCTTAAATTATATTTAATCTTAATAATTTTATATATTCTCTTTTTCCACTTCATACTTAACTTTTTTAATATAATCTAATATGTTCTATATTAAATATAATCCATCCAAAATTCTCTTACAATATTTAACTTAAGATCAAAGAAGTTATAAAACTAAAATATACTTAAAATAATTCAAAACCAAATTCTATATTTTAATAATATTTGAATATAATGTTAAATAATGTTAAAATATTTCATATAAAACAATTCAAAGGAGGGATTTTGTGACTTTATCTAAAAATAAAACACTAGAACTTACGAAAAGTATTTTCTCATTAATATTTATTTATATAGGAATAGAATTTTTAGCTGCTATTATTCTTATTCCATTTGCCATAGTATTAAATCTAATATTTAAAGTAAATTTGTTGGGAAATCAGTATGATAGTATTTTAGATCTTATAGTAAATTGCACCGATCAAGTTTTAGGAATATATTTCTTTACTAAAATCTATAGAAAAAAGGAATTCAATTTACCAAAGATTAATAATCATATGTCCTTAAAAACCCTTGGAAAATATGCTTTAATTTCTCTCGGTGTTAGTGGAATATCAAATTTATGGATTTTTCTTATGCAATTTCTAGCAACCTACTCCCCTACTATTAAAAGCAGCTTAGAAAGTTTTATTGAGCATAATGAAATATTTAACGCTAATCCTATTCTTGCTTTTATATCAGTGGCAATACTTGCTCCAATTGTTGAGGAAATTATTTTTAGGGGAATAATCTTTAATGAAGCTGCTAAATATAAAGGTGCTTCCTTTCCAATAATTATATCTGCATTATTATTTGGACTAGCTCATATGCAACCAATACAAATTGTATATGCTTTTATAGTTGGACTTATTTTTGGGTTTGTATATAGTAAAACTCATTCACTTCCTATTGTAATGTTTTTACATATGCTAAATAATTTACTTACCCTTTTCCCTGAACCATTTTCAACATTTATTTCTATAATACAAATACTTTGCATAATTCCAATGATATATTTATTGAAGAAACTCTACAAAGAAAGTACAGTCTAAGTCCCTAAAAAACACTATTAATAGATAAATTTTAAATTATTAAAAATCAAAACTACATTCTAAATTCTCTTCAAAACAAAATATTCATAAAGATTAAGTTTTTATAGGTTAGATTTTTGTAATAATCTCTTACCTATAAAAACCCTTAACTTCCTCTATCCTTACATCTTCTTACTATCTACATAAAAATATTTTATTCACTACTATATTTTAAAACCATTAATTAAAAGAAACCCACTCTACCTCAACTTTCATTGACTCATATTTATAAAAAAAGTGATTTAATATAAAATTAAACCACTTCGTTTCTTTAATAAACTATATTATAAAATTCCTATTAAATTAATAGATTGCTTCTAAAGCTTGTATATCCTCTCTTATACCTACTTATCTTACCAATTCAAAAACATCTTCCTTATAAAACTTGTACAGTTCTCTCTCTTAAAAATTTCTTTTAACTATTACTCCCACAAACTTTCCAAGTAACATTCCACAAAGAATTCCATATGTAAGCGCAATTGATCCAAATTTTCTTATAAAAAATATGCTTATTGCTACTCCAAAACACATTCCAATAGACATATAATCTACTCTTTTTCCTTCTTTCTTATTTATATAGTCTGATTCTTTAGAATATCTTTTATTCCTTTTTAAATTTTTATTATTTCTAAAATCATTTAAAACTAGAAATAAAACAATTACAAGTAATATTGAAGGTAAAATATCTAAAAAAAACTCTTTCATACGTTTTTCTCCTAACATTTCTTCTAAAGAAATTATATGTAATATATCTCTACTTCATATAATTATCTATTAAATAATAGCATCTTTCCTTGCTTTCCTTTGCCACCTCTGAATTTACCATAAGAGGAGTAATTGAACCACCTTCATATTGTTTCCTTATTTCAGCTATATTACTTTCTTTTTCTTTAATCCAAGCCATTTCACTCTTTTCAAGTTCCTTAGCCTTTTCCTTGCTTAAATTTTGTTTTAAGTAATCATAAATTTGATTTAACTCATTATCATATAATTTAGCTTGTTCACCACTTATACCATTCATTCCTGCTTGTGTTGATCCTCTATTACTATCATACTCTTTATCTAACTTCTCAGACTCACTATCTATCTTTTTCATCTTTTGAAGATACTCTGATTTTGCTTTTGCTAAACTACTTTCATCCTTTGAATTCTCCTTTTTAGAAGCACTCTTACTCTCTTCCTTCTTAGAAGAATTACTTACTCCTTTACTTTCCTTTTTATTATAATTATCTACTTTAGCAGTCTCCTTAGTGCTGCTATCATTCTTACTATCCTCTTCTTTCTTTTCACTCTCATCTTTATTTGTAGCTTCTTTATCCTTAGAATCAGCATCTTTAGCCTGTGCTTTATCTGCTTCCCCCTTATCCTTTGCCACATCAGCAGAATCTTTTGAACTAGCAGCCTCACTATTTTCTGAGCTATTTACAGAAGCCCCCTCATTAGAACTATTTGCCTTATCTCCACAGCCAACTAAAACTCCTAAACTAAGTACCACAGCCAATAAACTAATTAAATAATTTCTCTTCTTCATATCATAACTCCTTTTAAAATGTATTTATTCCTTTTACTTTTTCAATTATATACCAATTACAAATATTAATTTCTTCTTTTAATTTTCTATTTAACCTTAAATTCCATGTATTTTTTTCTAATTTATAACAATAATTAACATCTGCTTAAAAATAGTTATTTTTTATTTATATTTTTTACAATATATCAAAATTCAACTTTACAATAACTATAATATCAAATATAAAAAGGAATCTTCATGGTTTCTTAGAATTATAATAGCTATAAAGTAGAAAGCTTCTAACTTATAAGGAGGTAATCCATGGATGATTTAATACTTAAGAGATGTAAATACTGTGACAAAACATATGAAGGAAAAAGTGAAATCTGTTGCTGCTCTGAGACTTGCAATATTAAATACCAAAAATATATGAAACAAAGAGAAAAAACTGAAACTCCAGTAAAGATTTTTTCTATAATACTCTTATTAATTTTCTTTATTAATATAATGTTTTTACCTAATAATCCTATATCAAAATATTTATTCATGACTATTTCATTAATAGCACCTGCTTTAAATGTAATATTTCCCTTTGGAGAAGATAAGGGTTTGCAAAAAAGAGGTGTAAAAAAAACTAAAATACTTTTCAGAACTATTTGGGGAACTGTTCTAATTTATATATTAACTTACTACTTTTTAGAACAATTATAATTTAATATATTTATATGGAATAAAAAGGTTAGGAGAGTGGTAAAATGTCAAAAGTTAAATTTAATAAACTTCCTTTAGTTTATTCTATACCATCAGTATTAATAGGCACAATTATAAATGATAAGCCTAATTTTACAACTATAGGAAACTGTGGAATAATAAGCGTTAACCCTGCTGTTATCTATATATCAATGGAAAAGAATCATTATACAAATAAAGGCATAAGAGAAAATCAAGTGTTTAGTATCAATATACCTTCAGCAGATTTAGTTGAAAAAGTTGATTATTGCGGACTTGTTTCAGGAAATAACATTGATAAATCACAGATTTTTAAGTGTTTTTATGAAAGTAATGATAAAATTCCACTAATTGAGGAATGCCCAATAAATATGGAATGTAAAGTAACAAAGATAATTGAAATTTATGATATGGAAGTATTTATTGGTGAAATAATAGAAACTTATGTTAACCAAGACCTACTTACAAATGGTTTTCCAGATACAAAGAAGATAAATCCCCTTATTTACTCTATGGACAATAATTATTGGGAAATAGGTGACTTTATTGGCAATGCTTTTAATATAGGAAAAAATATTAAATAGTAATTTAAAAGTTTTTATATAAAAAATTATAGGTGGACAATCCACCTATAATTTCTTTAATGAATCATAGTTAGGCAATAAAATCAAAACTACACATTTCTTCTATTGCCATACTTATCAAAATTCTTCCTTAAAGCTCTCTCTGTAGGAAATATTGAGGCAACTAAAACTACACACTGAATCATACAAAGTGCTCCACCTAAAGTTCCTATAGCCTGTTCACCTCTTCCAAGGACAAATAACATAATAATAAAAGATATAGCAAACATAATATATCCTATTTTAAGCCATAGCCTTCCACAATATTTATGTGCAAACTCCCAAGTGTCCTTATTTTTCATAGACATTGAAGTTCTGTAACCATAAAAATGATTAATTTCCTTTGGTGCTTTTTTGCTAAATTGCTTACCAAAAATAATCATTATAAGTGGTATTAATAATTCCATAACCATCATAAAAATCCAAAATCCCATTTCTCTCTCCCCTTTTAATCTAATTTATTCACTAAACTTATTTTTATACATCATCACTTTTAATTCACTTGCTACACTTTTAAATTAACTTATTCTTCAAGGTACTTTCTAACTATTTTATCTAAGGATTTTAAAGTTTCTTTCTCGTTTTCAAGGTTTACTGCATAAACTCTAAGCCTTTTATGCTGATCATCCTCTAAATACCAAGACTCTAAGTATTCTCCCTCTTCACCCTCTATTCTTTCATTGTAAGGATAAAGAAGTATAACTGTACTTACATTCTTATATCTAGTAAGATAAGCATACATTTGATACAAGTCTTCTCTCTTAACCCCATGCCTATTAAACTTACTTTCTACACTCTTCCACTTTGTATCAATTATTACCCTCTCTATTCCATTCTTTTCAATTACTATATCAGGAATAAGTTTAAAAACTCCTCTATTGGTTTCTTCCTTTATTAAAAGCTTGTATTTTGAATGCTGAATATGAACAGTTTCTTCATAAAGAAGTTCCTTTAAAAGCTTTCCTATATAAATTTCAAAGATTTCATTCATCTTAAAAAATATTGAATAAGCCTTATTTCCTCCTAAATTTCCAAGGGCTGACTCTCCTAAAACAATCATCTTTCCTAAGGTAAAAGCATCTTCAAAGGGTTTATTTAACCTATTAAAACTAAAATTATTCACCTCATTTAAGGTGATACTTCTTTCATCTACATCTCCTAAAATCATCTCTGAAACTCTTAAAAGCTTTAAGGTTTCTTTATTTTTCACATTCTTCATGACTTCTTTCACAAAGAAGCTTAATATCTTATTTAATTTATTATCTCTAGAAAACTCCTCAAATCTACAAAAAGCCTTTGAGCTATGAGAAGCCATGTTCTTAATCTGCTCCTGAACCCTTAAGCTTCCCTTTAAGGAATTTATATTCTCCTCAATATAAACATACTCCCCATATACTCCTTTTCTAAGCTCTTTTTGAAGCTTTTTACTAAATAAATATGCCAGTATCTCATTTAGACTTTGCTTATATAACTTTAATGAACTGATTTCTGAATAATTAACTTTCAAAATTCCACACTTAGAAAGCATATTTAACAGGGCTTTTCTTTCAAGCTCTACACTACCATTTAGGCTTATTTTAGGAAGTATTTCTATAGAAACTGTTGAAAGTCTTATATACCCAACATAGTTTATGAATCTTAAGGTATCTCTTTCCCAAAGGATATTATCCATATCTAACTTTTCAGACATAGCATAGTTATAAAGTTCATTAGCCTCTCTTCTGCTTATTATCTTTTCACAGCCATAATTCCCATAAAAATCTTCTCCTTCATAATCATAAAAATCCTCTTCTTTATCTCTATAAAAATCATTTTCTCTTTGAAAACTTTTCTCTTTAACCCTCTTCTTAAAATTCTCACCTAAAGACCGTTTCTCTTGAAATTCTTTCTTAAAGTTATCCTTTAAAGAACTTTGCTCTCTAAAAAACTCTCCAACCTTACTAAAACTACCCTTGTTGTTAGTAAAATTTTTGTCAAAATTATTATCAAGAAAGTCACTTTTATTTTTTAAAAGCTCGTTCCCATAATCCTCTTTACAATAATTCTTTCCTCCATGATTATAAAAGCCATTAGAATTTTCATCACCTAAATTTAGTCTTTCTAAGTGATCACTATCTTTTTCAGAACCTTTTCTACTCCCTAAATCCCCTTGTTCTCTTATTGTATCTAATATAAAGTCATCTACAATCCTAAGTGATTCATAGCTTTCCTTAATAATTATATACCTCATTGTCTATTCCTCATCTTCATAGATATTTAGAAAGGCCTCTTTTTCTGGATTTTCCACTATGGAATACTTATACTCTTCTCCATAAGAATCCACTCTCATTCCCTTAAAAAGTTTTCTTGTATCAATTCTACTCTTTTCTATGAATCTATTAGACCTTCCCTTTTTACAAGAACCTCCAAGGACTAGCTCTACCTTTTCCCAATCTCCATAAAAATACTCCTGAATCAAAGGAATAATCTTGTTTTTCATTATAGAAACAAGTTCTTCAAAGGTAAGGTCTTCTTTTAAAAAGTAAGAATGTCCAATTGTATGTTCCCTATCAAATAAGTATTCTATCCTCTCATTAATCACCCTTAAAAACTCTCTTAAATTAATCCCACAAGCATCTTGAGGTAAAAGTTCTTCCTTAGGCATGTATTCAAAAAACTCAAATCTTCTTCTTAAGGCTGTGTCTAGTAAGGCTATGGATCTATCTGCTGTATTCATAGTTCCTAATATGTACAAGTTTTTTGGCACTCCAAAGCTTTCATTTGAATATGGAAGAGTAACCTTAAGCTGATTTTTCTCCCCAAGTCTCTTATCATCCTCTATTAAGGTTATAAGTTCTCCAAAGATTTTAGAAATATTTCCTCTGTTAATTTCATCTATAATAAGCACATAGTTTTTAGGACTTTTTGAAGCTTTTCTACAAAGCTTTTTAAAAATCCCATCCTTAGGAACAAATCCTGCTCCACTTTCATTGCTTCTTAAGCCTTCCACAAAATCCTCATATCCATAACTTTGATGAAATGTACAAAAGGCTATTTGTCCTTCCTCTAAAAGCTCATTAAAGACTTTAATTACTTTTTCTCTTTCCCCTTCATTCCCTATTAAATCTTTATACTTTTTAAAATCAATAATCTCTAAAGCTCTATTTATGGCATTATAAGTTTTTCCTGTTCCTGGAGGACCATATAGAATTTGATTTTTCACCTTAAGAATCTTTGGTTCTTCTAAATACTCTTCTCCCTCTTCATTAATTCCTAGCTCTTCCTCCCCTGATAAGGAATACTCTCCTTCAACAGCTAAGTCATAATAAGGCTTAAGTTCCATAACTGCCTCTTCAAAAAACTCTCTTATTTCCTCTTTGCTAATTCTTTTAACATCTTCATAATACAAGGTTCTTCCTATTTGAAGTTTTAACTCTTTTCTTTCCTTAACATCCTGTATTAAAGCCCTTATATCACTTGTTTTTCCTCTCTCTAAATAACTATAATCACTATAATTGTCCCAATACTCAAACTTATCCTCTTCAGGATCTAGCTTCTCTAAAAATCTAAAATGTCTAACATAGTCCCCTTCATCACTTTTTAAATCTTTAGTTTCTAAAACCACCCTGAATCTAAGCTTATTTCCTTCCTCAATCTTATCTGCAAATATGGATATACTAGTTGAAAAGCCCATCTTCTCTGGCTCCTTAAGCTCAATCCAAAGATAGTTTCTAACCCTTGCAGCAACTAACCACTTTGAAGCTCCCTTTTTTTCATAAACTAAGCCCTCTTCTTTAAATAAATCTCCAATAGCTCTAAATTTACTTAAAGTCTCCTGTGCCTCTTCTCTCAAAGCTATATATTTATTCTTTTCCTCAATATTTTCCTCATTTTCAGGATTACTATATTCTTCTCCTGCATGGTTCTTTAAAAATTCCAATATGCTTAAATAATCCTCTTTTGTAAGACCCTTAACTTCCTTAGTAACTTCATTCTTTATCTTATCCATATAAAAACACCTTCTATGTAATTTTCAATTATATTTTCTTTTTTAGATACTTCAAATTCTCTCTTTATCTTATAAATAATTTACCCCAAATAAAAATTCTTATCTTATAAATAAATATAAAAAAAGAGAATGAAAAATTCAATTCTCTTTTAAAATTATTTTCTGTTTTTAGTACATTCCCTTACCTTGCATTATTAAAATAATAACTAGTATTAAGCTATACATTGATTTATCTGAAAAGAAAAAGAATATTAAACTTATTATGATATATCTTAAAGCTAATTTCTTATTATACTTAAAATAAATTATACTAAGTATAAATATAATTACATTTAAAGTCATTAAGCAATCTATTATTAAGTTCAACTTATCATAAAGTATTGTAAAGTTAAAAAATATAAATGCTGTACAAATAAATTCTATTATTAAGCCTATAAATATTACTCTATCAATATTTATTTCAACGCTACCTTTTCCCATTACTAATTTCTCCATAATAAATATAATTATTTTTCTTTATTTTCAATAAATACAGCTATAATTGCACAAAAAATAGCACCGACTATTGAAATCCAAAGAGCAGTATTCATTTGAAATTCCCCCCCATAAAATTAATCTATATATTTAATCATATTCTTAAGACAATTTAACCTTTCTATTAATAACCTTCATTCTGTGTGAAACCTCCCCCTCTAACTCTATGCTTCCTATTTGCTCTAGAGTATTTTCATCATATATAAATAACTTTGAATCTCTAGTTAATATAAATAAGTAACCATCCAAACTCTCTATATAACTTATATCATTTACATCATCAACTAATTTTTCAAACTCAAGTATCTCCTTATTAAAAATAAGAAAACCATTATTCTTATTATGAATTTTTCCATTTAATACATACTCATATTTCTCATTGCCATAAAAGCTACCATTCATATCATAAGAAACCTCTTTTCTCTCCTTGATCTCCCCCTGACTATCCATGACAATAATTTCATTTTTATCTAAATCTCCACTTTCTTTTAAAGTTATATTAGTAAATATTACATTATTCCCTTTAGAATCTCCACATAGAGCATTAACCACATTGCCTATTGGTTCTTTACTAATTACTCTTCCTTCTAAAGTTTCTCTATTTATGGCATATAAACTTCTGTCCTGTGCATCTAAAAATCCTAACTTATTAGCCCCTTCTAGGCTTAGAACTATCTCTTTTTCTCCCACATAATAATCTCTAATATATCCCTTTAAATAAAGTTCTTTAATTACTTCCTTGCTATTTGTATCAATCACCTTTAGCTTTAATCCTTGAGAATCTTCAGGTTGAACAGTAACATTCTGCTCAAGTAAAATCCTATTATTTTCCCTATCACTTATTACAGTCTGTGGATTTCTTATATCATCAAACTCTATTTCATCCTCTAACTTTCCCTCATTAAAAATTAAGAGTCTATTTGCATTCTTGGGATTTTCTATGTCAGAGGAATAAGGAACATATATCTTTCCTCCTGAATCCTTCTCAATAAATAAAAAGTTAGCTGAATCATACTTTACATTGATATTATCTATCTTTGAGTAATTTATATTTCCCTTTTCAATATTACTAATTTGAATTAATCCTAATCCCTCACCATTAGTTATATAAATATCATATAATGAATCTTTAGAATAACTCTTCTCAATATTTTTACCTTTTGTATAAATCCCCACTTGCTTCTTAATACTTGGTCCTATAGCTATTAAAAACACTATTATAAGCGCAGCTATAAACACTTCTTTTTTATGTTTCATAATTTCCCCTTACTTAAGCATTTTTTAATAATCCTAAACTCTTCTCCCTACAAATATTCCATTAAATCTATATAAAAGTTTTAAGAAAGTATTTTAAAAATAATTAAGCTTTCTTAATTTCATTTAGCACACCTTCTTATGTATATTCTACCATTTTTTTATAAATTCACCACTCACTTTATCAATACAAATTTTTTATACTAAATAAAAAAGCTTCTATCAAAATTTAAGTGATAAACCCTCTAAAAACATATTAATAAAGTCTTATACTTACTAAATTCTGATACAAGCTCTTTGATATATTAATCAAATATTCCATTTAATTATACTAAAAAATACTTCTTCCTTCTTTACCTGCTAGTAGTGTTCCTTGATGAAAAGACATCTTCCACTTTCCATTTTCCTCTGTCCACAAAGAACTACGAAGGGAATATCTTTTTCTCTCATCTAACTCATCATGTTTTATTACCCTGTAAGTGGCTAAAATACAATTCTCTGCAACCTTCTTCACCTTAAAATTTAATATTTCCCAATCTAATGTTCTCTCATCCTCTTCATCTTGAAAAACATCTCCACATTTATAATGATATTCACTTCCTGAACTACTAAATTCAACAAAATCATTTGATAATATTTCATTTATTTTCTCTGCTGACTTTCTCACTTCAGACTTTATTAAATCATTTTCTAGCTGAAATATTTGTTCCTTAATAGAATCCATACTACCACCTCATCTTAAGATCTAATTACTCATAATTATTTTAAAAGCCAATCCCTTTTTATTACTGTTATTAATAAAAAAAACAATTTCTCCCTCTAAATATATCTCTATTAATATTTTAGATAGAAAATATTACAAAATTAAGACAAAGAAAAAATATAAGCAGTTATAAGAGGAACTTTTAATTCATCCTATAACTGCTTAATTCTCTTTCTGAAAATATTAACTTTTAGTTAGCTCATAAAATTATTATGTCGAGTAATAATTTTGTATGTATTAGGCAGATAATATTAAGCTACCTAAAAATTAAATCTCTCAATAAAATTTACTACTCTTACATTATATACCATAAAACTTTATTTTAAAATAGTAATTATCAATAAATATAGATTATTACAAGTTTTTTCTTCTGAAACAACCATTTTCTTATAACATATTATCAATAAATATATTATAAACAGTAATTATCTTTTCTCTCTAATCCTCCTTGTAAAATCCATTTTATTCCTAACACCATAAAAATTTTAGCTTTTATAAATAATATGTAATCCCATTGATACTATCAGTTATTCCCTAATTAATTCTATAAATAGCTAAGCTATTTTCCCCTAAACATTATGCATATAATTAGTTTATATTCCATATATTATCTCATCTAGGTTCTTTCCCAAGCTAAAAATTATGGAACTTATAGCACTAATCAAAATTTAAATTGAGTATTTATTATAAGAACTTATTAAACTTAATTTCCTACACTTAATATATTAGCATCATTTAAAAGGAAATTTATCATAATATCTTTTTAACCCTTGCTATGTAAGTTTCTTTAATAAGAAAATTTAAGGAAAGATTTATCACAAAAGCTCATTAGACTATTTTTTTATAAATTGAGGTGAATCATGAAAAAAATCATTAAACTATTTCAAGCCATACTAAACATATTTATTTTTCTAGTCCTATATTACATTTTATCCTTTATAGGCTCTCTTTTATTTTTATTATTCTGCTGCTTTATAACAAAGACTCCCTTAAGACTATTACCTCCTAATTTTATTGACTCAAATTTCTTTATGATTGATGGATTTGCTTGTTTTTTAACCATGTTAGTTTATCTTCTTATATATAAATGTAAGAAATACAACAAGAACAAAATTATTAATAAACTTCCAAGAAAAGATATTCCTAAATATGCCTTAATTTCAATGGGTATGGGAGGACTCTCTGCTCTATGGCTCATATTTGCAGATAAAATATTATCCTCTATTACCCTTGTAAAAAATAGCTTGCAAAATTTTTCTCAAATATCTGAAAGCTTAAATAATGAAGCCTATATATTTATATTTTTATCTGTAATTTTATTTGGCCCAATTGTTGAAGAATTACTTTTTAGAGGATTAATCTTTAACGAAATAGATAAGATAAAAGGAGGAGCAACCCCTATAATTCTCTCTGGTCTTTTATTTGGATTATTCCATAGGGAGCCTGTCCAAGTTGTTTATGCCTCTATATTAGGAATTATTTTAGGATTTGTATATAGTAAAACTCGGTCTCTTCCTTTAGTTATATTCATGCATATGCTAAATAACCTAGTTGCAACCCTTCCACCTCCACTAGCTAAGCATGAAATACTCCAGTTTGTTAATGGCTTTCAAATAATCAGCATAGTTCCAATGGCCTATCTATTATATAGACTATACAAAAAAGGATTTTTAACAAACTAAGCTTAATATTAAATTAAGGTTATTTATAATTATAAATTTAAGGATATTTATGATTATTACTTTTAAGATGTTTTTCAAGTGTACATAAAAACATCTTAATTTAATGCTCAATTAAAATTCCTTTATTAATAATAAAAACTTTTTAAATAACCTTAATTCCTAAAAGTACAACTCTTTAAAAAATTTTAAGCACTAGCAATAAAATAATAAGACTCATATATAGATTCTTAAATTAACACAATAATATATTTACAATCATTTTTTAAATCCAAACATATTTAAAAGAAGTTCTACCTCTAACCCCAAAAGTTTATTTTAGTAAATATTATTAAATACTATTAATTATTAGTTTATAATATGTTTATAGTACTTAATTTTGGAGGATAAGAAATGAAATATTTTATTGTTGAAGGTATATTAAAAGATTCAGATAAGATTAATGAAGATATAATGAAAGAACATATGGCCTATACTCAAAAGGCAATGGATGAAGGAATAATATTAGTCTCTGGACTTAAATCAGATATGAGTGGAGGCATATTTGTTATTAAATCAGAATCTGTAGAAAAATTAGAAGCCTACTTATCAAAGGAACCATTTAAACTTTATGGAATACAAGATTATAAATTTGTAGAGTTTAATGCTCACTATTTTAATCCATCACCAAGTGAATGGTTTAAATAACCTTTTAAACAAAACTTAAAATAAAAAGAGTGTTTTAAATTACATAAATATATAACTTAAAATACTCTTTTCTTTTTATTATTTAACTTTATATATAGCCTCTCTTTTAATTTCTCTTTAATTTTTTTTAACCTCAATTAAGGCATTAGACGTTTAACACTTTTTCAATTAATAGTTTTATTAAATATCCTCTTTAATAGAAAAATTATTAAGGCTTAAATTATAAATATTTATAGGTAAATTAAAAAAGTCTTTCTTAATACTTATAGTATTTTTTCATAAATAATATAATTGTTATTATCTATACTTAGAAGTCATTCATTAACATAGGTAGTATTTCATTCACTTCAAATATTTCTTCTGTTTCAAATATCTCTTGTAAATTTTCTATATTTTCATCTGAATGTTCAATGTCTTTAGAGTAAATACGGCTAACCTCTACCATATCTTCCTCTGTAAATTCATTATTATTCTCTATAAACCTTACTACAGCAAGCTCCTTAATCATTAATGTACTTATTATGGCTAGCTTTATCTTAGCAGAGACATCATAGTCAAAAATAGCTTTCATGAAATATCTAAATATAAAATATACAAGTATATTTTTAAACTTATATAAATTTTCTTTGTAATACTCATTAAATTCCTTATGCTTTCTTAAATAAAACTCTTCATTTCCTTCAAAATACTTTAATGCTTTCCCTAGTCCTAAAGGATCATTTGAATTTATATGCTTTATTTTCTTATAAACATTTAAATATTCACATAAGTTTTTATGTTTTATGCTTTCTTTTCCTTTAAAATCTTCTAGTTCCTCTATAAGTGTATTTATGAAATTTTCATCCCTATACTCTTCCATAAGCTCTGGGATTTCATCCATATCACCTAAATCTATCTTGTTTTGAACCTCTTTAACAAATTCAAGAGCTAAGGCCGCCTTTGTTCCTAAATCTAAATCATTACGCTCTATAATATTAAAGACAATATTCCTACACTCTAAAAACTCTGAAAGAACCTCTTCATCAATTCCTTCATCAAAGCAATCTTCATCATCAGTAAAGCTATCTACTTCACTATTATTACATTCACTGTCTTCACTATTTCTTAATTCAAAACACTCTCTATTTTCACTTTCACTTAAGTTAAAAAACTTATTATTTTCACTATCCCTTAAGTTAAAACACTTACTATTTTCACTATTCTTTAAGTTGGAAGATTTACATAAATCACAGTTTGAGGAATTTATATTTTCACATGATAAGCTTAAATCATCTTCTAACTCTTCTTTAATCTCATTTTCACAATTATCCTCTTCGCTTAAATTAAAAGTAGTGTTTTCAGCCTTTCTTAAAATAATTCTTGCAGCCTCTGGACATGATAAAGATAGTCCTACTTCTTTTAAATCTAAAAATTCTTCTGTATATCTAGGAAATTGCTGACAAGTATAACAAAGATGATCCTCTCCAAGATTAATATAAATCTCACACATCTTTTTTTCATTTAAGAAGGAACAGTTTCCATTATTTAAAAGGAAAATATTCTCCCCATCACTTTTAACTATCTTACTTCTTAGGATTTCTCCAAATTCACCCTCCACATTTTCATAGCGCTTATGGGTTTCATCATCAATAACAATTTCCCATCCAGCACAACAAGTATCTTCGCACTCTGATGCTATACATTTAAACTCATTAAAATAATTTGGTACTCTTACTTTCATCTTTTTCCTCACAGTTTATAATAATTCTAAGTCTCACCTTTTAATTATATCAAAAAATATAATTCCTTTGTTTAATACCTTATATTTTAAAACTTTTAGAGTTCACTTATGCTATATCATCCTGACTATATATAACTTTTAATTCCACTATTCACTTTTCCCTTTTATATCTTCTTTTTAATCTTCATATTAACTCTTTTGCCTCTTTAAATTTTATTTTTAATCTTCTTATCTCCTCTCTAAAAAATATTAAGAGAAGGACCATAATCGTACAAAGCTAATTTTCTAGTCCACTTCTTATTTTATTATTTTCCACTTCTTAAATGTGAATAGCTATAATACAAGGCTAATAAAAGATTTTGATTTTTATTAGTTTAGAGCTAAACAAAAGGAGGATAACTATAGTACAAGAAGGCTAATTAGCTTTAATAACTTCTCTAGAAATTATTACTTTATTAAAGATTCTCTGAAATATAAAATTTTTTCACTCCCATTTCCTTTCTTTAAAAACTATTGTTTTATTAAAATCTCCTTAAATTAAAGCTATTAAACTTAAACCTTCTTAAAGTTATAAAAACTAAAATTTTATAGAAAACTCCAAAAACAATTATATTTACATTATTCCATAGTAAAGAATTTCAAATACTGTTATAATTTATTTGAAAAACTTCTATAATTTTCAATATAGAAGTTTTTAATAGTTAGGTTTTTATGCCTATTTATATAAAAAATAACTTTTAAATTAATGGGTAAATATGAATTTATGGAGGAGATTATATTTATGTGTAACAAAAACAATACCTTTGAAAAGAATCTAGATATAAGCCATAAACCAGAACCACTAATACTATTTAACAAGGATAATAACATATGGAATTCAAAGTATTTTAGAATTCCCAATATACAATTATTAAATGATGGTACAATTTTAACTTTTTCAGATATTCGTTATAATGGTCCTGATGACCATGCCTATATAGACATAGCTTCTGCACGAAGCACTGATTTTGGAAAGACATGGAGCTATGACATAGCAATGAGAAATAATCGTATTGACTCTACCTACTCTCGTGTAATGGACTCCACAACAGTTATTACAAATACAGGTAGAATAATATTAATTGCAGGCTCATGGAATACAAATGGAAACTGGGCAATGACTACCTCAACAAGAAGAAGTGATTGGTCTGTCCAAATGATTTATTCTGATGATAATGGATTAACTTGGTCTAATAAAATAGATTTAACTAAGGACTCTTCAAAAGTAAAAAATCAACCAAGTAATACAATTGGATGGCTAGGTGGAGTTGGCTCAGGTATTGTAATGGATGACGGAACAATAGTTATGCCAGCACAAATTTCCTTAAGAGAAAATAATGAAAATAACTATTATTCATTAATTATCTATTCAAAGGATAATGGTGAAACATGGACAATGGGAAACAAAGTTCCTAATTCAAACACTTCTGAAAATATGGTCATAGAATTAGATGGAGCTTTAATTATGAGTACAAGATATGATTACTCTGGTTATAGGGCAGCATACATCTCTCACGATTTAGGAAGCACCTGGGAAATATATGAGCCTTTAAATGGTAAAGTTTTAACTGGTAAGGGCTCTGGATGCCAAGGTTCCTTTATTAAGGCTACTACCTCAACTGGACATAGAATAGGATTAATTTCAGCACCTAAAAACACTAAATGTGAATATATAAGAGACAATATTGCTGTTTATATGATTGACTTTGATGATTTATCTAAAGGAGTTCAGGAAATATGTATTCCTTACCCTAAAGATGGTAACAAATTAGGCGGTGGCTATTCTTGTCTATCATTTAAAAATGGCCATTTAAGCATTGTTTATGAAGCCAATGGAAATATAGAATATCAAGACTTAACACCTTATTACTCACTAATTAATAAACAATAATAAAATTCTACATTATACTAAAACAAATCAAAGTAATTAATAGAATGCCATAAAATTTGAGACTAGAAGAAAATTTATATAAAAATAAAATTTCTCTAGTCTCATCTCATACTAAAATATTTCTGATTTCTCTAGAACTAATTAAAATAAAAATCTCATATTTGAGTAGGCTATGATTAGGTTTCATATTTAAAATTTTATTATATAACTTAACATTTAGTCCTTAAAATATTCAGTTACATCAAAATAAATTTTATCAACTACTAACATATTACTTTCAAATTTATACTCTATTTTTATATTAACAAGATAATTCCAAAAGAAAATATCTCCACCTACAATTGCCTTAAGCTTTTCATTGTAAACTTCATATATTAAAAAATCTCTAAAAAATAACGTATCACCAAAGTTCTTTTTATTGTTTTGATCATTATATAATTCATTTAATTTTTTACTGCTAATGACAGACTCTTTTCTATTTATATTAATATAGACCTTAACACTATTTTCATCTTTATATACTTTTGTTTTAACATTTTTAGATATAATATCAAACGGATTCTGTACCTTAATTTCTTCCAAAGTCTCTTCCATGAATATATGTACTTCTTGAGTATTTATTCCTGTGCCATGTCCTGTGGTTATTATTATAACTAATTCTTTTTTTCCATCATTATTAATATCAGTTAGTATCAACTCAGGTCTAAAAGATAATCCTGAATCAACAATCCAATTAAATCTTTTCTTTTTACCTTTAACATTAAGAAGTATATCTTCATATACACTCTTTCCCTCATCAGAATCTAAAGCATATAAATATATCTCTTCATTAGGTATTTCTGAAAGTAATACTTGATTTTTTGAATTAGCTATATCTAAGGCATAACTAACTTTACTATGCATAATATTATTTATTAAAAGTAAAATAACAACGCTAATTATTACCATTTTATACCTTCTCATAATAATCACCTCAAAATATTTTTTGTAATACTTAACTAAATTATTCTAAATTTTCTTTAATACAAACAATCTAAAAAACTTAAACAATTTAATAAAATTAAGCTTTTAATATCTTCCTAAAATTTAAATGTTTTTTTTAATTTATAAAAGTCCACCAAGGAAAATATTGTAATTTATGTTATAATATTATTATTAAGCAAATGTAAATTGTGAATTATGAAAAGAGGATGGGATCAATGATAGAATCTATATATTTTATGCTAAAAGGAACTTTTTTACAAAATATATATAAAGTTTTAAGAATAAGCGTACCTATATACTAAAACTTACTTTAAATGATTGGAGAGATTACTTATGCCACAGTTAGGTTGTTTAGCACGATTTTTCAATAGATATAAGGATGAATTTAAATTTGCAAAAAAAAATAATTTTGACTTTATGCAATTATGGTATGACAATAGGGGATTATGCTTACATGAAGATGATAAAGATTTTATTAACACTATAAATAAATATAACTTTCCTACTATTATTCATGCCGTTTTAAACATAAATGAATTTGAAGAGCACATACCCAAACTATTAGATATCCTAAATAAATTAAATCACAAAGAACTAATAATCCATCCAATATGTGAAAATGAAGATATAGACGAAGAAACCTTAAACAAATTAAACCTAAATATTAAATACGCTTTAAATATACTTAAACCACATGGAATTAATCTTTTTCTAGAAAACAATAGTAAACTTGATCCAATTTTTACAACTACTGATGAAATTCAAAAGATATTTAGCCAAAATGCTGATTTAGAATTCTTATTAGATATTGCTCATATAGATAATATTAATCACTTACAAGAGCTAATTAATATTAAATATCCTAAAATTCTTCATATTGCAGATAGACATTTTCATGTTATTCATGAGCATTTACCTATAGGACATGGAGAAATAGACTTCCAACATATATTTAGTAAGCTGTTGCCTCAATATAATGGAAAAATAGTATTAGAAATAGTAAATAAAGATTCAGACATAATAAACTCTAAGAATTTAATCAAAAACTTTCTTAATACACCAAATAAATAATAAACCATATTTATCTTATTTAAAACAAGAACATAGTGTACATAATATACACTAAGTTCTTGTTTTAAGTTAAACTTAATTTAATATAACATTAATTCACATTGAAAATATCAACATAAATTCCAGTAAAATCCAATCAAAAATGGAGCAAAAGTTTTTTGCTCCATTTTAATTTATATTACTATATAATTTCAATTTTTTCTTTCAAAATGATTTCCTGTATTTAGATATATTATTGTAAATATTATTGAAACTATTAATATAACAGTTCCGATATTAAATAGTATCTTCATCATAAAAATATCACTTAAGGTAAATAATGTTATACAAAAAGCAATTATAAACATAAGTTTACCCATAAATTTACATAAAGACATAACATCATATTTTGCCTTTTCTTCCTTGGTCATAGTATTAAATCCTGCTATTAAAAATGACCATTTACCTAAAGAGAACATTATTCCTAATAAAATAAATAAAGCAATCATCAATATCTTGATACTCATAAAATCACCTCATAAATTAGATTTCTATTTTCATTCCATCATAAGCAAACTCTATTCCATCTAATCCTTTCTCAAGCTCAACATAGTCATCATAGGATTTCCCCCAATCCTCTTCTAAGTGAGTTATGATTACCCTCTTAATATTATATTTATTTTTCAACTCTTCAATGTCACTTATAGTAAATAATTCATCTCTTAAAGGATTATCTTCTTTCAAAATAAAACCATCCTTTAATACTTCCCCTATAATGGTATTTCCTATAATTAAACAATCTGCATCCAGAAAGAGTTTGCTTTCTGGAAATGGCTTAACATCGCAAGGTGCATATATTAATTTCTTTCCTTCCTTTTCAAAAACAAATACTGTTGCATGATTTACTTTAATAAAACTCACTTTTATATTTTTAATAACTATATAGTCCTCTACACTTTTTCTCTTAATAAGATTTCTCACATTTTCGTAATAATCTAAATAAGAGCCAAACTTAAATCCTATTGAATTTATATCTTTCATAACATCTTCTAATGCAAATACTTCTATTGGATTTTCACAATTCTTACCACAAGATACATCTAACCAATTTAGCCTAAGATGTTCAAAAACTCTCATTCCTAAAGTATGATCTGGATCAACATGACTAAATAAAACTCTATCAATCTCTTTTATATCACAATAATTTATTCCATAAGTAATATCTTCAGGAGTATCAACTAAAAGATTTATATCATCTAAAAATAAACTACAACCACACCTTGAATAAGGTTTCCCTTTACTCCTTGCCTCTTTACATACCTCACAATTACATAATGGCTTAGGTAATGAAACGCAGCCTCCACTTCCAACTATTATAAACTTCATATTTCTCACTCCATATACTCAAAATAATTAATAAATTTATAACATTAACTTTTTCCATTTTCTTATCTTTGTTCTGAATGTACCAAAAGGAGCTACTGTATTGACATGAATAAACTTATATACTTCCCAGACTGCTGTTTTTGTGGCTTCATCTGCCCATATTCTTTGATGTGGTTTAAATAATTCATCACTTGTCATAGAATCTATCATTTTATATATATTTTCTATGTTTTTAGCTAAAAGAAGCTTTAATTGTGACAATGAAAGAAAAGCATATTCTTTATTAAACCAATTGTATAGATCCCCTAATTGATTCCACTTAAATTTATCCGATGGAGTTTTTACTTTTAAACCAGCTTTTTCATCCTTTTCCCACTTCAAAATTAAAGTTGTCCATCCAATTTGATATGCAAGATTTTCAGCAGGTGTTCTATCAACCTCTTCACACCTTGAATCTTTTAAATCATTTGGTATATTATCAAATTCAGCAATGTATTTTTTATAATACTTATCAATTTCTTTTTTTAATTCTTCTTTACTCTCATATGTTCTCAATGCTAAAACCTACCTTTACAAATTTTATTTAATTGATTGGTTATTTAATACACAAATAACTTTAATCTTAATAAGATTACTCTAATTTTAATTGATATTATATCCCCCTAAAATTTCATTTAGAAACGATTACTTATATTTGCATAGATTATTACAAACATTATTGAAACTATTAAATTATTTTCTATAAATCAAAATTTATCTAAAAGGCTCACTTAATATATTATAAATTTCAGTATGAAAATCACCCTTTACTCTTTTTAAAAATTCATCAGTATTTTTAGGAGTTGTTTCATAGGCTACTCTTAATAACTTATTTATTGTATCTAACCCATACCTTTCGTAAATTTTATCAAATAACAAAACTCCTCCAAAGTGTGCTGTTCTAGGTCTTGATCCATCCTCTGGTTTCATTATAGGATATTCCTCAAAGGCTTTTCTTGCATATTGAATTTGTTTGTTATATAAATCACTCTTACCAATACTTAATATATATGATAAACTACTCCATTCAGCTCCAGTTTCATTAAGCCAATCATCATATGTTGTAACAGAATACCCCATATGCCATGCATGAGCCAATTCATGTCCTAAAAATGAATATATAAACTTATCATTATCCTCTAAGCATGGTAATACAATAAATCCCTCTCTAAAATATCCACCACTATTTTCTATACCAGTAGAAATTAATTGTAACTTATTATTTTCCTTTTCTCCTAATATTCTGCTATAATATTCATTTATCTTATGTAACTCTCCAACTATTTTATTTATATATCCTAATTCGCTTTCCTTTCCAGAATATATTTTTATGAAATCACATTCTGAGGAAAATACTTTATCCTTATTAAAGGCTCTTATATTGCAATCAAAGGGTATTTTATTATTAAATATCCAGAAATCCTTTTCTTTTACTGCATCTAATACTATAAAATTCTCTAAACCTTTTATAATTACTTTAATATCATCAAATAAAAAATCATCTAAAATTGGATACCAAGCACAATAAAATGATAATAAAACTTTTTCATCACTGCATTCAGTACAAAATCCATAGGGTTTTCCCCTGTATCTTAAAGTAAAATTATCAGTTTCTTCCTTTAAAATATATTTATTGCACTTGCCAATAAAATTAGGCTCTGTAGATTCTGTTTCATATTTAGCAGAAGAATATAACATATTAAAAGAGTCTTTTAATGCAAAACTAAACTTCAATTCTTTTTCTAATGTCACTTTTGCCTCTACTTCAATTGTGTCCCCTTCTACAATTAATAACAATTCACATCTATTCATTGTATTTCCCCCTATCTTACACCATAAATTTTCTTACTTTATCCTATAAAACATAACTTATTTTCACCTTAACAAAAGTATCAATAAAACTCTTCTCATAATTTTCTTTAAAATAAACTAAGATCTAAAACAAGTTATGCCTTACAAACTTTTATTCACCATTAATTACTCAAAATCAAATAATTCTTTAAGCTTAATTAAAATATTTGAAATTAAGTAATTAAAACCTATTATATACAACCTACAAAATACTGTAAATAATTAATTTATATGTTAATTATCTTTTCACTAATATAAGCAATCATCCCAATTTATGATAAGATAATATTATAGAAATATATATTTGGAGGGTAATATGTATAATTTTCTAATAGCTGGACATACAAAGTATGGTTTAAAGAAAGATACGCTTTGTAAATCTGTATTGAAATGTGACGATGAAGCAATTAAAGAAAATGTTATTATAGCTCCTTGGTGGGAGCCAACTATATTCAAAGACATTGAATCTGAATTGATTGTGGATACTTCTATTAAGATATGGAATTGTAAGTTATTTGATAAAAATATTACATATATAAAAACTGGAATTGGGGCAAGTGTTTGTACTGATGTAATATTAGCCTTAGGAAACTCTCATTGTAAGAAGATTATATTTATTGGTTCTGTTGGTGCTTTAGATGAGAATTTAATTAAGTTAGTTTGTAATTAGAAAATAATTTAATATTATGTATAATATAATAAAGTTCGTAATTGTTATATATTGTGAACTTTGGTAAGTTGTATAGTGAAGTTATAAATCACTATACAACTTAGTTATTTCATAAGATTTTTTCTTAATTTCAGCTCTAGCATCAATAGGATATATTATTTCGATATCTTTACCATATCCAAATGCAAATTCAATTCCTTGAAATATAGAATCAAAATTTATATCCATATATATATTATCATTTTCAACTACAATATTACTTATGGAAATAAACTTTCTAGCTTTAATATGGTTTACAATGGAGGGATTAACCTTAAAAGTAAATGTATGCTTTGGAATAGAGGACTTAAAATTACTAGTGCTAGACTTCCAATGTTTTTCTAAATTAAAATATTTAGGTCTATTAAATAATGTATCTGTCAATAAAGCAGATTCAATATTACTAACTTTATAAGTTTTAATAATCTCATTATTCTCGCCTATTAAATACCAAATACCTCTTTTACACACTAATCCAAGTGGATTTAGTATAACATCTTTAGTTTCATTTATCTTTCTATATACAATATTTAAGACTTTACTATTCCATATTCCTTCTTGTAGAATAGAAAGAATATCTGTATCTACTTTTATTGGATTTTCTCCCCAAGTGTACATATCTATGAAAATATAATTTTGTATATTCTTAATTTCATTCATTTGATAGGTTGAAGAATTGCCTAAAAGCTTAATCATAGTACTATCTTTTAATTTTTCAATCCCTAAATCATCTAACACTTTATCACCTGTAGGAACAAACAAAGAATAGAGTTCATCTTTATTCATTCCACTTAGCGTAGTTTTGTAATCTCCTAACAGTTTTATTCCACCATTAGTACCTCTCTCTGTAAATATAGGTATACCTAAAGAACTTAAAGATTCAATATCTCTGTAAATAGTTCTAACAGATACCTCTAATCTTTTAGCCAAATCATTTGCTGTTAACTGCTTATGTACTTGTAACAACATAAGTATTGAAATTAATCTATCCGCTTTCATAAAATTCCTTTCTAATATGACATAAGATGTCAGTTATTATAACTTATAATATACTTTGTATCAAGGCGTAATTACAAAACAAATTTAAACTATATTTTTGTAAATACTAAAGCGATAAAGAGTATTTAAAGGAGAGTTAATGATATGAGTGGAAAAATAATATTAAATTTAGCCATAAGTTTAGATGGATATATAGCAGATGAAAATGGAGGATATGATTGGATAATTGGAGATGGTAATTCTACTCTAAACACAGAAAATAAATGGGATTATAATAAGTTTCTAGATGGAATTGATGTTGTGGTTATGGGGAGAAATTGCTATTATCAAAATATGCATAAGGATTTTCAAGGAAAAGAAATATATATAGCATCTTCTGAGAAAATAGATGATTATAAAAACTATCATTTTATAAGTGGTAATATATGTGAAAGTATAAGTAAATTAAAAAACGAAGGCAAAAGCATATTCTTATTTGGTGGAGGAATCTTAGTTGATAACTTTGTCAAAGATGATATTATAGATGAATATGTTATAGGAATAATACCAACTATTTTAGGCAAAGGAAGAAAATTATTCTTTGAAAATAATCCTAAGATAGATTTAACTCTTGAATATTACTCTGTTGAGGATGGTGTTATAGTAATGAAATACTCAAAAAGAAATAAATAAAACTTTTTAATACATTATTCTAATTCACAATATTAATATATATTACGAATTAATCTTTCTTAATATAAAAAGGCTAGAAATTAATACACTTCAATATTTCTAGCCTTTTTCACATACTATTTATCACGAAATTATCTAACAAAGCATAAAAAATAAATCAATATATAATGGAAAAACTGAAAGTGAACTAAAATATAGAAAAAAAGTCAGAAATGAAATCATTCCCCAAATCATATACAACATACTTTAAGATTAACTATTCCTTAGTTAAAATCAAAACTCACTTAAAATGAATTCTTATAAACTAAATAAAGGTTTAAGCAAAAAAAGATTTAAAGCTTACTCTGCTCTAAATCTTTTTCATTCTAACATATACATAATAATTCTCTTTTCTAATCCTATTTATATTGTCCATCTGTCTTTATTATTTTAAGTCCTCTTTTTCGTCATATCCTAAAAATGTTACCTTAACTAATACTCTCACTAAATCCATTGCTTTTTTCATAATCTATTCTCTCCTTTTATATATCTTAATTTATTTTCTTGTTTGTTTCTCTCAACTCTTGACTTAATTATATATTCTTAAGTAAAAATCTCATATTTAATTAGATTACACTTATATTACATATTTGAAAGGTATGCTGTAAGCAATGTCATACTTTTAATCACTATAAAACTCTATATTTGCCCAATTATTCATAAAATATTGCCAGTTTTACACATGTAATTGAAAATTTTAAAAATTAATGCAAGAATATATTTAATAATCTTAAAAAAAGGAGCTTTTATATGAAAGACGAAAAGATTAATATAAAATACCAAAATAAAGTTAATTTAATTTTTATCATATTAGTAACAATATCATTTTTATTATACCGATTCGGTTTTGATAGAAATGGTAATCTATTATCCTTAAACTACATATTAATATATTTTGTAGTTTTAGTATTAGTTATATCTAGCTTAAAAAATTTCATAAGAGAAAGAACTAAAAATAAACACAATTAAGAAGCTTATATTTCTATAATATTATAAAAATCTACTAAAAGATTTATTTATAAAATACAAAAAAACTCAGTAATAACTGAGTTTTTATAATATTAAAGTAATTATCTAATCTAAAACTTTCTTTAACTCAATAGTTTCTTCTTTGTCATTCCATTTCATTACTATTATTTCTTTAATATCTTTTGATTTGATGTGGCTAACTTAACATCATATTGAATATTATTATTCACCTTTAATTTTTCATCATACTTTCCAAACTTAAAGTACATGTCTCCTTTTAAACCATATATATCAGGGAACTTTTTCTTAAAATCTTCTTCACTTAGTCCAGAATAAACTATAACCTTAAGTTTTCTCTTCCTTGCCGAATTAACCATTTCCCTTAACTCCTTAGGTTGAAGTGACCATTCAAGTCCTGCAAGTATAATTCCTTCATTAAAAGGATCATTTGTCACTTCATCTAATATATCTTCTGAATCCATCTCTATGTTTGGTAAATCCTTTAAATGTTGATTAAAACATCCTTTGCAGTTTAAGTTGCAATCTACTGCACTTATTAATGCTCCCATAAAAGGTGCATCCTCTACTCTCTCATGAACAATGCCCTTTGTTTTTATAATCATAGGCTTAACTGATTTCTATCCTTAAATTCTGATTTTTTACCATCATTAAAGAATTCAACTTTTCTTAAGTAGCCTGTTATTCTTTGATATAAATCTAATTTTTTGCCACATATAGGACACTCTTCTACCCTTTCTTTTACATATCCATGCTCTTCACAATATCTATTTAAAGGAGAAATACTTACATAAGGTGTTCTATATTTCTTACAAACTGTCTTTACTATGTGTTTTGCCTTTTCTCCACTTATAGCTCCATCACAATAAATATGCACCACAGTTCCTCCTGTGAATAACACTTGAAGCTTATCTTGGTGATCAAATAATTGCTTTAAGTTTTTAACTTCATTAGGTGGCATATGACATGAGTTTGTATAGTATGGATATTTTCTTCCCCCTCTAACTATAATATCCTCAAAGTCCTCTACATCCTTTTTAGCTAGTCTATAACAAGTTGATTCAGCTGGAGTAGCCTCAAAATTATAAAGATTTCCTGTTTCTTCTTGAAAGTTTATTAATTCTTCTCTTATGAAATCACAAACCTTTATTGAAAACTCCATTCCTTCTTCAGTTAATATATTATTTCCATTAAAGTTTTCACACATCTCATTTAATCCAACTATTCCTATAGTACTAAAATGATTTTTCAAAGTTCCTACATAAGTTGAAAATGCCGGCAACATATCTTTATTTATAATATTGTCATTTAACCATTTTCTCTTCTTTTCTAAGCTATCTTTTGCTATAATCAATATTTCTTTTAAAGCATTAAAAAACTCTTTTTCATTATTTTTATGTTTATATGCCAATCTTGGTAAGTTTATTGTAACAACACCTATACTTCCTGTACTATCTCCACTACCAAAAAGACCACCATTTCTTTTTCTAAGCTCTCTTAAATCAAGATTTAATCTACAACACATTGATCTTACATCACTTTGATCCATATCTGAATTAACAAAGTTTGCAAAGTAAGGATAACCAAACTTTCCTGTCATCTCAAATAACATATCATTATTAGGATTATCAAAATCAAAATTACTGTTTATATTATAAGTTGGTATTGGATAAGAAAATGGTCTTCCATTATAATCCCCCTCATTCATAAGCTCATAAAATGCCTTATTTAACATGTCCATTTCTTTTTGACATTCTTTATATGTGAACTCTTGAATTTTATCTCCAATTAAAGCAGGGTCATTTTCTAAGTCTTTTGGTGGAAAAAGATCAAAGGTAATATTGGTAAAAGCTGGTTCAGCCCCTGCCCTACTATTACTATTTATACTAAATATAAAGTTTTGTAGATTTTGTTTAACCTCTTCATATGTTAAATTATCATTCTTTATATAAGGTGCTAATAATGTATCAAATGAGTTAAAAGCAACAGCACCCATAATCTCATTTTGATATATTGTAACCAAATTAGCTATTTGATTTAATATAGCATCAAAATGTTTTGCAGGACTACTAGTTGGAATATTAGGAATTCCCTGTACTCCCATTAAAATTATGTTTCTTAAGGAATATCCACAACAATAAAGTGTTAATCCTCCTAGGTCATGAATATGCATATCTCCATTTTTATAAGCATTTATTATTCTTTTATCCTTATAAACTTCATTAAGCCAGTAATCTTTAGAAACCTCAGCTATTATATGTTTATTGAGACTCCCAAAACTATATGGTGAATTGGAATTTTCATTGACTCTCCAATCTATTTTTTTAATATAATCATCTACTATTTTCTTACTAGATAACATATTTTTCACATCCTTTTTTACATCCCTTTTATTTATACTGACATTATACATCAGTTCAAAGTATTATAATAAATACTCATATACCTATATGTTTATAATCAATTAATTATTTGTTTTTTATGGAAATACTCTTAATGTCTCTTATAATCTAAGTTCTTTAAACCTTTTAACTTTTTTCAAAAAACTCAAAGAAAATTTTAGTTAAACTATTAAAAACCTAATGAAACATTGTATTTTCCTACTTTCTAAAAAACATAATTTTTTTAATAATTTCTTTTTTTTTATTAAAGTTTTATAATCTATTTTTTAACTTTCTATTGTAAAATTCTAAATCTTCACTTAAAGGGAAATTACTTTTAAAACTACCTAATAAATTTTCATCTTTGCTTATTAGAACTGTTTTATCGCTATCCCATGAAATTATCTCTATCTCTGAAAGAGGATGTTGAAGACAAACTGGATTCTCCCAAATATCTTTATTATCTTCTGCGTAAGGTAAAGTATATTTCATAATCTCTTCTAAAGTAATTTTCTTATTGAACCCACTTAAAACACCCCAAATCAATTGAAAATCCTCTTTTTTAATTATAGTGTCTAGTTCTTCTCCAGATATAAAGCAATATTCTCTTGATAATAGCTCCTCTATATCTTCATTCTCTGGATAAGCACAACAATCTGTAATAAGCCAGTTATACTCAAGATGAATGTTATTAAAAGCTTTAAAAACCTTTCTTAAATTTGTGTAATATTCTTGTCCTTTATATAAAACTATCCCTCTCAAAATTATCTTCTCCTTATTTTAAAGTAATTAATTCTCATTATTCTTTTATTTACTGTATAGAATCCAAACAAATATATCTCCTAAATATGTATTTAATTAATATTGTTATTTTATTTATAAATAAAAATAAAGTAAGGTTTATTTAATATATAACCTTACTTTACAAATAAAAACTAAATCTTATAGTCCTTCAATTTCTCTAGCTTTCTCTTCTATCTTTTTAAGTTCCTTATACGTATGCCTAACTTTATCTTGTACCACTTCAACTTTTTCTAAATGTTCCATAGCAGATTCTCTGTAAATATCCCCCAAGTCACTTTCATGCCAATTAGTATTTTCAACTTCGTAGCTTTTAATCATTTCATCATTTTCTTCATCCATATCATCAATATAAGCTTTAACCACATCAGATATATGAGTTAACTTAAACATAGCTTCTCCACTATATCCTGGCATTATATTTTTAAGAACAATAGTAGCTCCATCATCTCTTATTTCCACTTCTTGCTCTGGTAATTCTCCACTTAGAAGAACTGATTGAACCCTTTCAAACTCATCTATAAGTTTTTTTGCTTTTTTAGCTAATCTCATTTCCTTTGATTCCATAGTAAACTCCTTAATCTTCTAAAATAAATCCTAAACTAAATTGAAATTGTTTGATATATTAAATTACGTTGCGATATTGCATTCCTATCTTATCTACCAATTTTAAATTTATTAATATAATAATTTTCTTAATTACATTGTATCATATATAAATGACATTATAAAATTAACACATTTAAAACATTGTAATCTTTTTTTACATAATAAAAAAACTATGCTCTTAGTTTAAAATAAACTTTTAGAAATATATTTAAAGCCAGTCATTAGAACAATTATCTCTTATAATTTAGTTAGTAATTATATTTTTAGCCTTATATTCCTCACCCCATTGAAACATTGAATCTAATATTGGCTTTAAGCTAAATCCTGTTTCAGTTAAAGTATATTCAACCTTTGGCGGTACTTCAGCATACACCTTTCTAGTTAATAGCCCCGCCTCTTCCATCTCTCTAAGATTAGAAGTTAAAACCTTTTGAGTTATACTACCTACAGACCTCTTCAATTCTCCAAAACGCTTTGTTCCATCAATTAAATCTCTTAATATTAAAATTTTCCACTTATTCCCTATTAAGTTTAAAGTAACTTCAACAGGACAATCTGATAATTTTTTTTGCATCTCTAATCCGCATCCTTTCTTAATAGTATCTTTTAGAATACTATATCACTTTAAAGTGCTTACTATACAATTAATACTATTTAAATTATTATAATACCATAAGCTCAAGGAAATCAATTAATAAATTTTAGGAGGTATTTAATCATGAATGAAGTTATAAAATTTTTAAAAGAAAATCCAGTACAATATTTTGCTACAGTAGGTTTAGATGGTAAGGCAAAGGTTCGTCCATTCCAATTCATAATTGAAGAAAAAGGTAAATTATATTTTTCTACAAGTAACCAAAAGACTGTTTTCTCAGAAATAGAAAAGAACCCATATATAGAAATATGCACAGCAAGTCCTAACTTTGCATGGCTAAGATTAAATGGTAAAGTTGTCTTTTCAAAAGATTTAGAGATAAAAGAAAAAGTTCTTAACTCTTCTGAACTTGTTAAATCAATATATAAAGAAGCTACCAATCCAATATTTGAAGTATTCTATCTTGAGGATGCTAAAGCAGTAATAGCTGATTTCTCAGGAAACCCACCAAAGGAATATACTTTATAATAGTCTAATTTTATAAATAGTTAACATAAATAAAAGTGGAATATATCAAGTATGAACTTTCATTCATGATATATTCCACCTTTATTTTCTCTCTTCAGTAACAAAGTCTATTTCTAAAAACTATTTTTAAATCTATATTACCTAATAAAATTAGTTCTTTCTCTCTCTTCTAATTCTGGTTTAAGAATGTTATTCTTCTTACCTAATTCTATGCACTTAATAAGCCATGCCATATTTCTTCCTAGAACTCTCATTGTTTGCATACCTTCTAGGTCTTTTTTAACCTCCTCTGGAGTATTCCCATGAACCATATTCCAATATTGTGAACTTACAACTGGCATATTACATATTGTAAGATACTTACTTAATTGATCTAAAGTAGAGGTTGTCCCAGCACGTCTTGCACTGCATATAACTGCTCCTGGCTTAAATGCCATATGCTTGCCCCCAGAATAAAATGCTCTATCTAAAAATGAAGTTATTGAACCTGAAGCTGCTGCATAATAAACTGGTGAACCAAATACAAATCCATCTGCATCCTTAGCTTTTTCTACAAATTCATTTACACCATCCTTCATAAAACATTCCCCTGTTTTTTTACAAGAGCCACATCCTATGCATCCACCTATAGGCTTATTCCCTACTTGAAATATTTCAGTATCTATTCCATTCTCCTCTAGAGTTTTACTTACTTCCTTTAATGCTGTATAAGTACATCCCTCTCTATTTGGACTTCCATTAACTAATAATACTTTCATTTTTTTGTACCTCCTAATTATAACCACTTTATTATACTATAAATTCTTCTGCTTAATTCTTACTATTTCTACCCTTTGAAGATTAACTATCCTTAACTTCAAAATCCTTTAAATTCTCAATATCCACTGGCTTTGAATAGAAATATCCCTGAATATATATTTTTTCATATGGAAACGCCTTAATAATATCAACCTGATACTGTTCCTCTATACCTTCAAATACTATAGTTCTATTAGCTATGATACATATTTCTGATATAAATTCCACTGTCTTTTCATTTATAATAGACTTATCTAAATTATCAGCAAAGTACTTATCTAGCTTCACTATATCAGAATCAATTTTATTTAATAAATCTAAATTAGAATATTCCACTCCAAAATCATCTATAGCTATTAAAAATCCATATTCCTTTATTATTCTTATTGCACTTTGTATTCTTCCTATATCCTCCATACCAAACTTTTCTACTATCTCTAAACAAATATTACAATCATCAATCTTATAATCTTTTGCAATTTTCATTAAGGATCTTAAAAACTTAGGATTTTCTATTTCTTTAAATGAAACATTTAAGGATATATAAAAATCTCTTCCTTTAACCATATCATAATCTTTTATTATTCTGTAATCTAAAATAACCTTCTTTAAAAGCCATAAAGAAACTTCTAAAGACATATTATTGTCTTCAATTTCCCTTATAAAGCTATAGGGAGTTAAAATTTTTCCATCCTTATTTAATCTCAAAAGAGATTCAAATCCCTTTACTCTATTTTTCTTTGGATCTACTATAGGTTGATAATATAATATATATTTATCATTTTTAATATAGTCTCTAATTTTTCTTTTAGTTCTTATAGCGAATATTTTATTTTTTCTTTTTTTATAAATAAATAATGATATTATAATTAAAAATATTACAACTAATAACTTTTCATTTTTTAATTTATCTAAATGCTCATCAAAATACTTAGAATATAAATTAGTATCTTTTTGTTCCCCATCTTCTTCAAGCTCTCCAAGGACAGAGTCTATTCCTTCAATTAATTTTTCATTACCTTTTCTACTAGTTATATAAACTGGTCCAGAAGAAAACTCAAAAATTTTTTTAATATTTTTATTTTCATAATTTATATTGCTTCTTGTATTTTCTACTACAAAATCTACTTTGTTATCATGTAAATATTCTTCATCTTCAGGATAATTAGAAACATCTATAGGTTTCACATTTATGCCTTTATCCTTTAAAAGCCTTAAAATCCACTCATTATTTTCTTCTCCTTTTAAAAATCCCATTTTTAATCCATTTAAAGCTTTTAAATCACCATTTTTTATATTCTTATTAGTATATATGGCAAAGTTATCATTATTTAGATAGTGGTCAGTAAATTCATATTCCTTTTCTCTATCAGGAGTCTTACTTATTCCAAAGACTAAATCTATCTGTCCAGATTTAAGCTTTTCTAAAGCATCTGTTACATTACAATCTACATACTTATAATTTAAATCTAACTTATTACATATTAATTCTAGTATTTCATTATAATAGCCATCTGGCATAGAATTTTTATTAAGATAATAATAAGGATAATATTCATAAAATCCTACTTTAATTGTTTGTCTGTTACAATTAACTTTCTTACCATCAAATTTAATTGTAATACCTAAAACCGTTATAATTATTAAAAATACTATACTTACCCAAAACACCCTTTTTTTCATAAAGTAACACTTCCCTAACCTCTCATATAACCTTATCTCTAAATAAATTTTTACTCTATTTAAATATTAACATAATTTTCTAATAAACTTGATTTAAGCAATTGATATTTTTATCTCTTCTTTTTTGAAATTAAAGCAATTAACTAATTTTTCTTTATCTAAATTAATAAATAAATATAAAACTATATTAAAATTTAAACAATATAAATATTTATAAAAAAGCACTAAATCTATTAAATAAATTTAGTGCTTTTTCTTATAAAACTTTCAACAAAACTCAAAAATATATTTATTATAAGACTCTTAATATAAACTAAAAAATTATTATTTTGTAAACATTATTAATCTGAGCTGGATAAGTTTCTTCTATTTTTCCATCATAAATAATTTCTATTCTATCTCCCTCATTTATACAATCTAGAGTATTTTCTTTTCCATCTCTATCAATTATTTCAGCGTCTTCAGTATCAACTGCAATAAGTCCATCTTCATAATTAACTAAAAGACCATATTGAGATTTTTCAACTACATCAGTAACTATGCTTTCCTCTTCTCTATCAAAAAACAAAAAGACTGAAATAATACAAATTAAAAACACTAAAACTCCAATTAAAACCTTCTTCATATTTTGCTCCTTTGCTATTAGTAATTTATATTAATACTCTAAAATCTACATCTTTTTTATTATAAATAAAAAAAACCTTTTTTTCTAGAAATTTAAAAAGCTTTTATACTAATCCTTCTAAAGTTTTGTTACTCTAAAGTCTATATTGCTATTCTATTATGCTTCTAATTTTTTAGAGTATTATAAAGTTTTATTGCTCTAAAAAACAAAATACAATGGCCTAAATTTAGTACCATTGTATTTTCTACTTAAATCAATTTCTATTTAGTTTATATAAAAATATACTTTAAACTAATTATTTAACCTATCTTTAAATTCAGAATACTTCATAACATCTCTTTTCAACAATATATTGAAAGTATCATAATCCTCTTTAGGCATATTATGATTAAAAGTCATAATCTTTAAACTATGTCTCTTACAGCCTTTTCTGTAGGATGGATGTGTATAATCAAAATCTTGCAATTTAAAACCTAATTTCAAATAAAAATTCAATCTTTTTATTGATATCTCATCTATCGGAGGATCTATCTCTAAAATTACATTTTTATTATGGTCACAAAACTCTTTTAACACTCTAGATCCGTAGTTTTTTCCTCTTAACTTAGAATCTATGGCAAAGTGCTCTATATACTTATACCTACCCATATCCCAATAGAGTAATATTCCTACTATTTCCTCTTTATCATATATAACCTCAAAATGATAGTTTGTATCATCTAATGCCTTTATTTGATCATCCATTGTTCTTCTTTCAAATATTGGGAAGCTTCCATTGTATATTTCCATTGCCTTATTAAAGCAATTATCATTTGAATTTATTCTTTTAAGATTCATTTTAAACTCCTCCTAACTTCAAATAAATCACTAAATCTTACAGGTGTTTTTCATATAAGTTTAATTACACCTATATAAAAGAGAAAGTCTTGCTTTTTTAAAGCTTATCTCTTTCATCCAATGTTAATTATACCCTCTCCCCTAATACTTAAACAATGTCATACTATGTTCTCATTTAAGGATTTATATGTGATTAAAATTTCTAACCTAAAATCAATATTCTATTAATAGTAACTACTAAAAAGCTGTTAGGACCTAAAAACAAATATTGTTTAAAAGTATCTAGTTTAGATTTTATTTAATATTTGATCGTAAATAGACCTAAAAGCAAATATTGTTTAAAATCATCTATTGTAATGCCAAAAGAAAAGATGGTTTGTGCACCTAAAAAATAAAGCTTGTTTAAAAGTAATATTAAATTAATATGTAATCTTAAGCCAAAAGTTCCTCAATATCTTTTTCTATTGACTTTGGAGTAGTTTGTGGTGAAAATCTCTTTATTACATTTCCCTCTCTATCCACTAAAAACTTAGTAAAATTCCACTTAATTTTACTTCCAAACATTCCACTTTTCTGTTCTTTTAAGTATGAATATAATAGAGATTCATTTTCTCCATTAACATCAATTTTTTCAAACATAGGAAATGTTACTCCAAAATTCAATTTACAAAAGTTCATTATTTCTGAATTGCTTCCTGGATCTTGTTCCTTAAATTGATTACAAGGGAATCCTAAAACCTCAAAACCTTCATCCTTATATTTTTCATATAACTCCTCTAATCCATCAAACTGTTTTGTAAAACCACATTTACTAGCAGTATTAACTATTAAAAGAACCTTTCCTCTATATCTTTCTAAACTTACATTTTCTCCATTAATATCTTTTACGCTAATATCATAAATTTCCATACTACTCACCCCATATATTCTAAATTATATTTTTTAAAATTTAATTTTATACAATTATTTTAATTCTATATGATTAATATGTCAATATACATTTGCATTAATCTAAAAATAATATTTTCCATTTTTTAGTAATAATTTTGAAATTCTCTGCATATAAATATCATAGTAGGGGAGTTTTTTGATAATGTACTAATTTGTCTGCTTCTTCATAAATTATGCAAAAAAAACTTCTCACAGCACAATATTCGCCAAACTCTACATCAAATAAAATCTTAATATTTACCTAACCTAATACCAAAATAGAGCTTACTTTTATTAAAAAGTAAGCTCTATATTTTATACTTCAATCTTATTTTATAATAATTATTACGCTTGGCTTGCCCAATCTGCTGGATAAGTTACATAAATGAATCTAGCATAATCTGGAACTGAGAATTGAATCTTTGATCCTTTAGGTATTAAAATAATTTCACCAGCATCTGCTGAAATCTTTCTTCCGTCTATTATTATGTCTAAATGACCTTCTATAACATAATCAATTTCATCATAGTTTAAAGTCCAGTCAAAAGTAGTTTCTTTCATTTCCATTATTCCAGCGCCTAGTCTTGGGCTTTCTTCTAATGTAAATAAATCCTTAGTATAAACTACATCTCTTGGGTTTCCAGTATCTAATCTATTGGATTCATCAACCTTAACTGTTGGAAGCTTAATTGACATTATTCCACTTTTGTCTTTATTTCTTATAAAGTCAACTGAATCATTATTACCTGCTCCAGCAAGCTTTTCTTCAATTATTTGTCTTACTAGTTTTTCTAATAATTCCTTACTTATGTTTTCCATAATTATTTAGCCTCCTCTATTTTTCCTAAAGTTTTCTTTGCTATGAACATTGCAAGAATAACTGCTGTGATTCCTCCAACTAATTTAGCAACTATCATAGGGAATATCATTTCTGGATTAAAACCAGCTGTAAATCCTAAGTGGTCTCCTAATACGAAAGAAGCTGATACTGCAAAGGCAACGTTTATTATTTTTCCTCTGTCATCCATGTCTTTTAACATTCCAAACATTGGGATATTGTTTGCTAAACTAGCAATCATACCAGCTGCAGCTATTTCATTCATTCCTAATATTTTTCCAAGTCCCATTAAAGGTTTCTTAAATACTTTAGTGATTATATAAACTAGTGGGAATGCTCCTGCTAAAACTATAGCTATACTTCCAACTATTTCAATTCCATCTGTTATTGGTGCCATACCAGGTATTATAACAAAGCCTGTTAAAGCTTCTATAATAGCAGCTGCTAAAGCTAAAGTTATAATTATAACAACTATCTTACCAAAAATATTAAATCCTTTTATCATAGCTTCTTCTGCAAAGGCTAAGCCTATAGCTATTAAAATTGCAAATATTATTATTGGAACTAAGTTTTTAAGAACCATCATTGCTGGGAATCCTGCTACTAATCCTCCAACAAAAGCTCCTACTGGTATAGTTATTATTCCTGCTAAAATTCCTGTTGCTAAGAATTTATGGTCTTTCTTTTCTATAATTCCTAAAGATACTGGAATTGTAAATACTATAGTAGCTCCCATCATAGCTCCTATGATTAAACCACTAAACATTCCTGCTTGTGGATCTTGTGCTAAGCTAGCTGCAAGTGGTGCTCCCCCCATATCATTTGCAAGTATTGAACCTGCAAACATTGCTGGGTCCGCTCCTAAAGCATTAAATACAGGTGTTACTATTGGTCCTAAAACAGAAGCAAGTACTGGTGCTAAGCATATAACTCCAACCATAGCTAAAGCTAGAGAACCCATTGCCATTATACCTTCTTCAAATTGTTCACCTATTCCAAATTTGTTTCCTAGGCATTTGTCTATAGCTCCTAAAGCCATACATGCAACCATAATATAAACGATAATTTCATTGATAGACATTTCTCTTCCCCCTTATTCTCAAAATATGGACTTAATTATTTTTTATAAATTTATTTAATTAAATTTTTTGCTATCTCACTATGTACAAAAGGAATTATAGAAACATTTATAATGTCCTTTTCTTGTAAAATAGCTTGTCCTTCTCTCATTCCATTTTCTACACTACTTAAATCTCCTGAGACTATATATACAAGCTTTCCACCAATTCCAAAAGCCAGTTGAAGCTTAACTAAATTAACCTCACTGCTTTTTAATGTTTTATCTAGGGCTAATATACCGGAAGAAACCTTTCCTGTTTCCATTATTCCAATTGCTTTATCCTCTATGTTTTTTTGAGAATATTTTCCCTTAAGAGCATTTATTATGTCATGGTGAATAGAGTTTATAATAAAGCTTCCAACTAAATATTTCTCTCCAAGTCTTTCTCCAAATTCTATGGCTTCCTTCACCTCTCCAGCATCTCCATTAACAATTAAAAAGAATTTTCCAGGACAAATACTTTTAAGGTAAGAAACCTCTACAAAAGCTTTCTTTACAACCTCATTTGAAACCTCAATGCCTTTGCTGATACTTCTAAATTCTAAAGCTCCTATACTTTTTTTCATATTAATCCTCTTCAATATCTATAGAATCTACAATACCTACTATGGCAGCATCTATAGGAACTTCTCTATTTCCAATTGATTGTCTTGCAGCACCACCCTTAGTTATAAGAACAATATCTCCAATTCCAGCACCAGCATTATCAGCGGCTACAAACAAGCCCTCTTTTTCCTTATCTTTACTTACAAGAAGCTTAACTATTAAAAACTTTTGTCCATTTAGTTTTTCGTCTTTTCTAGTTGCCCACACATTTCCTACTACTCTTCCTATTTCCATAATAATTCACTCCTAATCATCTTATTGCCACTTTCCCTAAATACTTTAAACCTTTTTAAAGGTTGTTTATTTTAAATATGGATGATTCTTAAGTTTAATTAGCTTCATAAACAAAAATCATCCATATTTTAAAGAGTTAAGCTACTCTAAGAAAGCACAACATTTAAATTATTTATGCGAATATAATCCTTTGCTAAGGGAGTAATTATAGCTTTTTTATCAACTATTAAGGTTCTTACTCCATTTATGTGAGGCTTTCTTAGATCACTTTCTGATACTAATTTCTTATTTGAAAGATTTATTGTGAACTCATCTGCAATAGCAGTAGTATCTAAGTCCTTTTTTCCTTCAACCTTATTTTCACTGCATAAACAAAGATTTTTACTTATTTCTTCTTTAATTCCACTAAAAGAAACTTTTTCATCCTTGCTTTCTATTGAAATCCTATTTAAATCATCTATAACCTCTATGCCATAGGCTATAAGCTCTTCCTCAAACTTAATATATTTATTGTATAAAACTTTTGGAGCCGTATTTTTGTATTTTCTATACTCAATACCATCCTCAAGAATATAAACTTTCTTACCTTTTAAAAGCATTTCTAAAGCAAAATTTTCTGCCTTTGTTGTACATGTTCCTTGAGCTATGTTGCTAAGTCCCTTAATACAAAGCTTTGATATAAGTAATATGTCGCAATCTTTGCATTCTGATGTTAATGGATTAATATCAAATCCTTTTAAGGCTTCTCTGTAGAAACTTACATTACTCTCTCCAATTACAACAATGGATTTTCTCTTTTCTAAAGAATTGCTTTTACTATTTTCCTCTTGAATTCTCTTGTATATTTCATCTACTAAAAATTCAACTAACTTTTCATAGTCCATATTATCCTTACCCCCTTTCATTTAGAGGCTTGCTCTCACTTACATTACCTAAAATCTTATTTAAATGCTTATAATATTTTAGGTAGTTAAACTATATAATCCTTTACAAAAGCTTAATATACTAAATTAAGATAACTCTTTAAAACTTCTATATCATTAAATTAGTATAAAGCTTTCTAAAGCATAATTAACTTCTAACTTAATGTATAAGCTTAATATCTTAAATTATTATTTTTCATCTTTTCCAATAATTAAGGCAAAAGTTCCCTTTGAAAATCCGCAGGCATTTGCTTCATCATAATCAATATGCATAAATGTTCTGTAATCTTTGCTAACTCTTACAATTACATCATCAAATATTAAAGGTCTTTTCCCTAAAACCTTAACTTTTACGCTTTCATTGTTACTAACACCAAATTTTATTGCATCCTCTGGTGTCATGTGTATATGTCTTTTAGCAACCATTAACCCTCTATTTAAGGCTATAGAAGCTCTCTCTGTTGAAATTGTTATTTCTGGAGTATTCTCTAAATCTCCACTTAATTTAACTGGAGGTATAGATCCTAGTACTAGAGCATCTGTAAATGAAACTTCCACTTGAGTTTCATTTCTAGGTGGTCCTAAAACCACAACATTATCTATCTTACCTCTAGGCCCTGATATAGTAACTCTTTCTTTACAAGCATACTGACCTGGTTGAGATAAATCTTTTATTCTAGTAAGCTCATGTCCTTCTCCAAATAATATGTCTATATGCTCCCTAGTTAAATGAACATGTCTACCTGAAGCTTCAACTTCTATAAAAGCTTCATCCTTAACTCTTCTGACTACTTCCTCTATAATGTCCTGTAATAGATTGTCCATAGCTTCCTCCTATTTCTCGTACTTTCCTGTTCTAACTTTAAAGATCATAATCCAAAATACTGAGGATAGTCTATTTAAAGCTCTAATTAAATCTTCTCTCTCAACTTGTCCATATTCACCTTTAAAAGCTTCATAAGCTGAAAGCTCTGTTTCTCTAGTTAAAGTTCTTAAAATATTTAGTGCAGCCACTATTTCACCCATTTCATAAGTTGGCATTTCATGTCCTATACCAAAGTATTTTTTAGGGTTATGTGATTTTTCTCTAAGATCCTTTTCTGTCATTCCTTGAAGAGAAAAACCTTCTAAAGGCTCACTTAAAACCTCACATCTCAATATTCTTCCTATAAGATTTAGTATTTCTTGAAGGTCTTCTACAAGTTTATTCATTCCTTGTTTATGACAAAGAACTTGTGTTTCAACAATTCTTGCTTCAAGAGAATCTATCTTACCTCTGAATATTATTCTCTTATGATCTTTAAATACAAGAAGATTGCCTGTTAGATGAGTCATATGCTCTGGCTTTTCATCTAACTTAGCTCCAAAAACAGTTTCATACTTGTATTCTTTTTCCCTAACGACTTCTCTTATTATCTCTTTAGGTTCTGTTTCTTTATTTAATTTTTCTTCTTCAGAATTAACATAAACTAAATTTATATTATGTTCAGCTAAATAAGACTTTGCAGATGGAGTTATTATTTCTCCCTTTACAACCTTAAATTCTTTTAGAGCTTTTAGGTCTTCTCTACTTAATCTTTTTCTTACCTCACCTTCTGTCAAAACAGCCATTTTATCACATCCCCTATTAGATGTATAAAAGGAGTGCATAAAAGACTCTTTATGCAACCCCTAATTACAACTTTTTATTATTCAGCTTTTGGTGCCTTTGGTAATATAGCATCCACTTCAAAGTGTGGTCTTGGGATTACATGTACTGATATTAAATCTCCAACTCTTTCAGCAGCAGCAGCTCCAGCGTCAGTAGCAGCTTTAACAGCTCCAACATCTCCTCTAACCATAACAGTTACTAATCCTCCACCAACTTGTTCTTTTCCTACTAATTGAACATTTGCAGCCTTAACCATTGCGTCAGCAGCTTCTATTGCTCCTACTAATCCTCTAGTTTCGATCATTCCTAATGCGTTTGCGTTTGCCATAACAAATTCCTCCTCAAAATATCCTTCTTAATTTTTTAATTTAGACTTTAATTTGTCTTTAATTTAATTTTAAACCTTTTTAGTTAAAATTTCACATAGAGCTTTTAACTCCAAAATCTTAGTATTAATGTATTTTTACATCTCTTTAATTTGAATTATTTAAAAATTTTATATTTATCTATTAGCCTAAAGAACCTTCCTTTAGACTTTTAATATAGTCTTAGTCCTAAGAGTAATTTTCCTAAGACTAAAACATATTAAGCCTTTTTACATCTTTTCATTTTTATGTAATGAAAATTATATTTAATATTAAATAAGTTTTTAATTTATATTAGAATCCAATTATCTTAAAACTTACTTAAGTTCCTCAATAATCTTCTTAACTAATAAGTTTATTAATTCTTCCTTGTCACCTAAGTCTAAACTTGCAGCAACTTCCTTTGTAGCTCCTACAGCTAACTCTCTAATATCTTCAAGTTCTCTAACTCCATAAGCTACATTTCTTGTATTCATTAAATCTAATGGTCCTATGTTATGTGATGTAGAACTTCCTCCAACTGCACCGCATCCTAATGTTAAGGCAGGTACTAAGTTGATTGTAGCTCCTATTCCACCAAGAGCTCCTGGTGAATTTACTACCATTCTTGAAACTGGCATTTCTAATGCAAATCTCTTAACAAGCTCCTCATTATTTGCATGCATACAGAATGTATGTCCAGCTCCTTCATTTAGTAATATTTCTCTACATCTATTTAATACAGCATCTACATTCTCTTCTACAAAGAAAGTTAAAATAGTTGTTAACTTTTCTCTTGAGAATGGATACTTATGTCCAACATGGCACTCTCTTGGAATTAAAACTCTTGCCCAAGATGGAATTCCTTCTAAACCAGCTAATTTAGCTATATCTTGTGGAGTTTTTCCAACTATTTGTGGGTTCATAGTTCCATTTGCTCTCATTACAAATTTAGATAGTTGATTTGCTTGTTCTTCAGTTAAGAAGTAAGCTCCTTGTTCTTTTAATTCTCTAACAACTTCATCTTCCATAGCCTTTTCAACTACTATTGATTGTTCTGAAGCACATATTGTTCCATTATCAAAAGTTTTAGAATCTAATATTCTCTTAACTGCTAACTTAACATCTGCGCTCTTATCTATGAAGGCTGGTCCATTTCCTGGTCCAACACCTATAGCTGGTGTTCCTGATGAATAAGCAGCTCTAACCATTGCTTCTCCACCTGTTGCTAGAATTAATGAAGTATCTTTATTCTTCATAAGTTCATTAGTTCCTTCTATTGAAGGTACTGTAATGCATCCTATAGCTCCTTCTGGACAACCTGCTCTCTCAGCAGCCTTAGCTATTATCTTAGCTGTTTCAATAATACATTTTTTTGCACTTGGATGTGGTGATAAAACAATTGCATTTCTAGCTTTTATTGAAATCATAGCTTTGTAGATTGCTGTTGAAGTTGGATTTGTTGATGGTATAAGTCCTGCAACTACTCCTACTGGCACCATAATTTTAAATGCTCTTTTCTCAACATTTTCCTCTACTATTCCAACAGTTTTTGTATCCTTTATTGATTCATAAACTGTTCTTGCAGCAAAAACATTTTTTAATACTTTATCTTCCCATTTACCAAATCCTGTTTCCTCATTTGCCATCTTAGCAAGTTTTTCAGAATTTTCATAAGCAGCATCAGATATAGCTTTAACTATTCTGTCTATGTCTTGTTGACTCATACGGGCTAACTTGCTTTGAGCTTCTTTAGCCTTTCTTATAAGCCCCCTAGTTTCCTGTATGGAAACTAAGTCTTTATCTAAAAACTCCATTAACTGTCACCTTCTTCATTATATTTTAGTAATATATCTACTAAATCTTTCTTCTTTAGAGACTTAAGCTTATTAGAAGTTATGTTGATATTTAAGGATTTTATTTTCTTTCTTAATTCCTTAACACTCATTTTAGATATTTCTTTTATATCTATAGAATCAGCTTCTTTATTCTCTGTGGTCTTATCCTCTGTCAGTTCAGGTTTTATAATAACTTCTTCTAAAGATTCTTTTGAGCTTTCTTTATTTTGAGAGATTTCAAAAACTTCTATTTCATCTAAGTGAGATTCACCTTCTATTTTTTCAGAAATTTCTTCTACTTCATCATTAACATTTTTAACATATTCAACAACATCTTCTTGTAGGCTTTCTTCTTTAGATTCTGTTTCCTCTATAATAGCTTCTGTAATTTCCTCTCTTATCTCTTCACAAACCTCTTTAATATCTTCTTCCAACTCTTGAATTTCTTCTTGTATCTCTTCTTCTGAACTTTTACTATTCATTAAAAGATTCTCTACCTCATCATCAAGTCTTGGAATTACATGAGCACTTCTTAAACTTCCAATTCTACTTGCATAATTTTCAGCAGATTCCACTGCAGCTTGTACAGCATCTACATCTCCTGTAATCTTTACAGTTACAATTCCTCCAGTAACCTTTTCTATTCCAATCAAATCAACACTTGCAGCTTTTAAGGCTGTATCTGCAGCACATATGGCTGGTACATATCCTATAAATTCTATTAATCCTAAAGCTTTTCCCATATCTTTAGCCTATTAGAATCCTAATGGATTACTAGCTACTGATTGTACTGCCTCTGCAAAGGCATCACATGCTGCTTTACATGCTGATTGTGATCCTGTAAGTAAGGCTCCTGCAAAGTTTGTTTCTGTTGGAGGTGCAAAGAATTCACACATTTCAACATCTGCAGCCTTTAATGCTGCATCTAAAGCATACATTGCTTCTAATGGAGGAGCTACTAAGTAAGCTAAAGCTTCACCTTCTCTTATTCCTGCTGTTTTTGAAAGATATGATCCTGTTCTTGATACACATTGAGCATAGTAACAAATTGAATCATCTTCATTTGCACTTACAAATCCAACTCCACTATCAATGAAATCTAAAGTAGCATTTAATCCACTTCTAACTTCAGCAGGACTTGGTCCAGCTAAGATACCAATTACTTCTCCAGCTAATTTTGTTGAAGCATTTCCAGCTCCAGCATACATTGATCTAGCATAAACTACATCTACTTCTGCTGCCTTTGTAGCCTCATCTAAAGCTGTATAAGTTACATCATCACAGTCTGCTGTGATTAATCCTAAACTCTTGTGATGTGGTTCTAATTCTAATTTTTTAGCCATTTCTGGACTAACATTTGATATTATCTTAACGCTTAAAACATTAGGACGTATTAAATCATTTTTCATGCTTAATTCCCTCCAAACTTATTATTTAAGATCTATTCCTGAAGCTTTTTTATCTAACATTGTTTTTATTAACTCTGCAATGTGAGCTCCTGCTTCAACGGCAGTTGTTCCACCTTTATGAATATTTGATATAACAGTTCTCTTAGCTTCTGGCATTCCAACCTTTGGTTTATATGCTATATATGCTGACATTGACTCAGCAGTTACAAGCCCTGGTCTTTCTCCAACTAGTAAGCAAACAACATCTGCTCCAGTTGCTTCTCCTACAGCATCCATAGCTGGAACTCTACAATATTTAACAAATAATATAGGTCCAACATTTAAACCATACATTTTTAATCCTTGCTCTATTGAAGGAAGAATATCTTCTACGTTAGCTTCTATTGCAGCTGAACTTAAACCATCTCCAACCATTATTTGAACCTTAGGATTTTTATCACATTTTTCTTTTATGATCTCTGTTGTTTCTGGCGAAAATCTTCTTCCAAGGTCTGGACGAGTTACATATTCATCTTTATCAGTACACATAGTTTTCACAGGTATAAAATTATTTTTCTTTATGAATTCCTCTGAAACATCTGAGAATACTGAGTCTTGTGCAGCAGCATGGTCAGCTCTCATTCTTAAAGCTGTTATAGTTTTATATCTAGCTCCTGCTCTTCCTGATCCTAATCTAGCTGGAGTTTTAGCTTTCATTTCTAAGTAAGCCTCTCTATCAGCTGGATTATCAACTAAAAGTTGTTTCTTTATATCTATCTCTGTAATATCTGGTATAAATTCATCACTTTCCACTTGAGATTGATTTTTTGAAACTTCCTTAACCACTTTTTCTACTGATTGCATATCAACTTGTCCAACCATTTGGCTAACTAATTGCTCAACCATTAGTTTTAAATCTTTTTCGTTCATAACTCTCTTCTCCCTCCTATCCTAAAAGTACAGATGCATCTCCTGCTTTTTTAGTAAGCTTTCCATTTTCGTCTACGAATCCCATTTCAACTAACCAATCTTGGAACTCTTTAATAGCTGTTAATCCAAACATTTCTCTTAAAGCTGCTGTTTCATGGTATCCTGTAGTTTGATAGTTAAGCATTACGTCATCTCCATGTGGAATTCCCATGAAATAAGTACATCCTGCTGTTGTTAATAATACAGCTAAGTTTTCTATATCATTTTGATCTGCTTTCATGTGGTTTGTATAACATGCATCACATCCCATTGGTATTCCTGTTAATTTACCCATGAAGTGGTCTTCAAGACCTGCTCTTATAACTTGTTTTGAATCATATAAATACTCTGGTCCTATGAATCCAACAACTGTGTTAACTAAGAATGGTTGGAATCTCTTAGCGAATCCATAACATCTAGCTTCCATAGTTACTTGGTCAACTCCATGGTGAGCATCTGATGAAAGCTCTGAACCTTGTCCTGTTTCAAAGTACATTACATTTGGTCCTGTAGCCGTTCCTTGTTTTAAAGCTAATTGTCTAGCTTCTTCTATAGTTGCTGCATTAAATCCAAAAGCTTCATTTCCCTTTTCAGAACCTGCTATTGATTGGAATATTAGGTCTGTAGGTGCCCCTTGTCTTATAGCTTCCATTTGAGTTGTTACGTGAGCTAGTACACAAGTTTGAGTTGGTATTTTAAATTTTCTTTTTATTTCATCAAATCTCTTTAATACTTTAGTAACACTCTCAACAGAGTCATCAACTGGGTTTAATCCTAAAACTGCATCTCCAACACCAAAAGTTAATCCTTCTAATAATGAAGCCATTATTCCATCTGGATCATCTGTTGGATGGTTTGGTTGAAGTCTTGCTGATAAAGTTCCTTTTTCACCTATTGTTGTATTACAGTGAGCTGTTACCTTTATCTTTCTTGCTCCATATATTAAGTCCATATTAGACATTAATTTTGCTACAGCTGCTACCATTTCAGAAGTTAAACCTCTTGAAATTCTTCTAATATCAGCACCTGTTGTATTTTCATCTAATATCCACTCTCTAAATTCAGATACTGTCCAATGTTTTATTTCACTATATATTTTTTCATTTACATCATCTTGAATTATTCTAGTTACCTCATCTATTTCATAAGGAACTGCTGGGTTATTTCTTAAATCCTCTAAAGTTATATTTGATAATACAACCTTTGCTGCTACTCTTTCTTCTGAAGACTCTGCTGCTAATCCAGCTAATCTATCTCCTGATTTCTCTTCGTTTGCCTTAGCCATAACCTCATTTAAAGATTTGAAAGCATAGACTTTTCCAAATAATTTTGTTTTTAAAATCATTTTTTATCCTCCTTCCAACTAGTTGAAAACTAATGTTTTTATAACAACAGGTAATACTTTCCCATCTGCAATTGGTGTTCCAAGGTCTATGTAATCTCCATTTTCAACCTTAATACCATCAATACATATAATTTCTTTTTGAAAATTAAGTAAGGAATATATTGCTTGTCCTAAAACCTTAGCCATATCATTTTCAACAACTACTATTAGTTGTCCCTCTTTCTCAATCAAATCCTTCATTCCATTTACAAGACCTTTTGCATACTCCTGTATCTCTTTAAAGGATGGATTCTTTTTACCATTAATAGCTATTGCTATCTTTTGAAAGTCATTTTCTAACCTGAACCATTCTATTTTTTTCTTAAGAGCTGTTTCTAATTCATAAGAACCTTGACTTTCATCTTCTAAACTAAGCTTTAATATTGGTAAATTTTTTATTGGGAAACTATCCTTTGTGTAAGTAATTGTACTTCCACTTATTTCTGTTGTATGAGAGCCAGCTCCCACAACAGTTGCTCTTATGGTTTCAATAGATCTTACTACTTTAAGCTTCTTACATAAATCTGAATTTTTAATAGCTTGTCCTAGTATTATTCCTATATCTCCATACTTAAAATAATCTTGGATTTCTCCCTCATAATATATATAATCTGCAACTCCTCCTGAGAAGGATATGCATTTTATCTCATTTTCTAAAGCTATACTTTTATTAGTTACTATGTAATCAAAGTATTCATCCTTAGGTCTTAAACCAACACTTTCCTCTAACCAAGCAACCATCATATTGACTACTGGTTTAATATTTTCTAGTGTTGCCTTAGTTCCTATTTCTAGACCTAAATTCTTTTCTTTTATTATTTTTTCTATTTTAGGTGAAATATATATTATCTCTCTTGTATTTGGATTAATCTTTATAAGTCTTCCACCTACATCTAGACAGCCAGTCTCCTTAACTTCACCTCTTAAAAAAAGTGCAAGGTTACTTGTACCTCCTCCAATGTCCATATTTACAACACTGATTGAATGTTCCTTAGAATAAATATGTGCTCCAGCACCCTTTCCAGCTATTATACTTTCTAAATCTGGTCCAGCTGTTGCCACAACAAAGTCTCCAGCAAATCCACTCAATGTGTGTAATACATCGTTTGCATTTTCTTTTCTAGCTGTCTCCCCTGTTATTATTACAGCACCTGTTTGAATATCATCCTTATTTATTCCAGCCTTTTTATATTCTTCTTCAATAATTTCTTTTATTTTTCTTCCATCTATTTCAGTATTTGAAATAAGTGGTGTAAAGTAAACTTCACTTCTATAGATAATTTCCTTATCTACAATGCTTATTCTTGGAACGGTAAAAGCTGATGCTTCATTTTCAACTATTAACTTAGAAAATATAAGCTGAGTTGTACTTGTGCCTATATCTATTCCAACACTTAAAAGTTCCTCTCTCATCCTTTCACCCCCTTAATATTTTTTAAAATTTATAAGCTGTTATTTTTCATATCAACTTATAATACTCTAATTAAATTTCTTAACTTAAATAATTATTTTAAAGAACTAAAAAGGCTTAAAGCTACAGAAATAAACCTGATTTAAAAATCTAAGTTTTATTTTCTATAACCTTAAGCCTCATTGCTCAATTCAAACCACTACTTCGCAGTTCATAGTTATTTAAATTCTTCATTTTCTTCAATTTTAAAATTTAATAGTACCTTGGTTCCTTCTTTGTTAGAAGTTATATTCATACTTCCTTTTAACTGATCCTTTATGTAACTATTAACTATGAATAATCCTAAATTATTATTGTTAATCAAACCTAAGTCAAATCCACATCCATCATCCACAACAGCTATGGCTTTATCTTCTCCATCACTTTGTATTAGAATCTGTATTGTACCTTCATCTTTATTAATAAATGCATGATCAAAACAATTTTGTATAAGTTCATTCATTATTAATAGTAATCCAGTTAGCTTTTCTCCATCTATATAAAAATTATTTCCTGTTATATAGATGTTTATGTTAGATCCATACCAACTTTTCTTAATGTTTTCTGTTAGTACCTCAAGAGCATCTCTAATCTTAACATTGCTCCCTTGAGATTTAGATAATAAATCGTGAGTAGTAGCAATAGCAAGTATTCTGTTTACACTTTCCTGTAAATACTCCTTAGCCTCTTCACTTTTGCATCTTCTACTTTGACTTCTAAGTAATGCCGCTGCTGTTTGCAAACTATTTTTAACCCTATGATGAGCTTCTCTTAGTGCCACTGATTTTAAAACTAACTCAGCCTCTTTATTTTTAACATCACTTATGTCTTTTATTATCTCAATTATTCTTAAATTTTCTTTATCTATAAAGGTTCTACTTAATTCAAAATAAGAATTTTTCACTTGAACCTCTATTATTTGTTTTAAGTCACTCTTTTCTCCAATAACATTTGAAAGATCTTCAAACTTGGAATTATCTAAAGACAATTTATTAAAATCATCTCCATAGTCTATACTTTTATATCCTAAACTACTATATATATTATCTGCTTTAGTATTTTTTATAACAAGCTTTCCTTTTTTATCAAAAACAAGTATTCCATCATGAAGATTATTTGTTATTAAAGTACCTTCTCTTAAAAGATTTAAAAAACCCTTTGATTCTGAACTTTCATTTGCAGAACTTATATCAATTTTGAAATCACTTTCAAGCTCATTACTAATATCTTTTTCTACTATAACAACTCCTACAACCTTTTCTTCATTAAGAATTGGATGTATTCTTTGTTTCACAAACTTATTTTCTTGAGTCAGTGCTTTTATATCCTTATTAACTGTTCCATTTTTTAATGTTTCTATAACACCTGGCTCATTTTCCTTTAAAGCTTTTTTCCCAACTACTTTTTCTTTATATAATGAAGGCTTATCTTTTGGAATAGCATGGTCTACTACAATAGCAAAGTTTCCCTCTTTATCTAAAACATCTATAAATGCATCACTTTCATAAAAGTCAGCCATAATCTGTAGAGATTTTGAAACTTCTCTTATTTTATTTATCTCCTCTTCACTTAAAAGAGTATATTCTTTACATAGTGTTCCAATCATTAATTATCCCTCATAACCAACAATTATTATTTTTGCTATTTCAGCCATGGTAGTTCTTCTATCCATACTTAATTTTCTTATTCTGTTATAAGCATCATTCTCATTTGAGTTTAATTGCTTAACAAGTATTCCTTTTGCCTTCTCTATTAACTTTCTATCATTTAATTTATTGTTTATTTTATCATAATCTTTTTTTAGTTCATCAAATTCTTCTGCCTTTGATAAGCACATTTCGACAGTAGGAATAAATACCTTCTCATTTACAGGCTTAATCATATATCCAAAGGCTCCTACTTCTTTAGCCATTTCAATATACTTTTTGTCTTCAAATGCTGTTAATAATATTACGCCCCCAACTAATTTTTCCTTAGTTAATACCTTACTAGCTTTTATTCCATCTAATAAAGGCATATCTATGTCCATTAAAACTAAGCTAGGATTATATTTCTTACAAACTTCAATTGCTTCAAAACCATCAGAAGCCTCTCCTACAACATCGTATCCATTAGCCTCTAAAATTTCTCTTGTATCCATTCTTGTAATAGGCTCATCATCGACTATTACTATAGTTCTTTTCATTAACAGTTCACCTCAAATTAAAATTTGTTTAGATAATTAAATAACTCTTTAATTCCTACATCATCTACTGTATCAACTTTAAATATTTTACTTACTCCAGCTAAATTTAATCTCTCTTCTGCTACTTCTATTTCTGACTTGTCCTTAGCTAGATTTATCTTTGTGATAATACCTATAACTTCTTTGCAAAACATACTTGCAAACCCTGGAGCAATATAATTTTCCTCTGAGGTACAGTCATAGACTAAAGCTATAATATCAGCATCTGCTGCTGTAACTATTAAAGCAGTATAGTATCCCCTGTTTTCCATATATTCTCCTGGAGTATCTATGGCATTATCATAAAGTTCTATGGCTTGAGTTTTCTTATATTTTATTTCTAGATTGTTTAAGGCTTGACATAAGGTTGTTTTCCCACATCCTGTCTTACCCATAAATATTACTCTTCCCATATATTAAGTCCTCGTGATCTTAGTTGATGAGAAATTTAAAATGTTACCTAAAACATCTAAAACTTCATTTAAGGCTGACTCAACGGAACTTATATCACCAGTTACTACTAAAGATCCACTAAATCTATCTATAAAACCTAATGAAACTCCTGAAGCCTTTGTAGCAACATCTGCCGCAATAATAGAGGCTTCACTTGGTGTTATAGTTAATATTCCTATGGCATCCTTTTTATCCACTATAAGACCTAATTTTTTATATATGTCCTCATTAGGATTTGCTATTATATGAGCAAGTGTAACTTGTTTCCCTGGTACATATTCTTGTATAATTCTCTGTTTTGACTCTTCTCCCATATGCTTCTCACCTTACTTTCCCACGTTAAATTATTGACTAGTTAAATCCTTTTCATAACTATTTAATAAAAAAGCTCCTTAAAGTTTCATTCCTATCTTTAAGTAAATGAAATACCTTTAAGAAGCTACATTGCTCGAAAACTTAATCACACCTTTGTGATATCTTTATTATAAATTTTAATAGGCTCTTTGTCAATATATTCACATATTTTTCATATTATTTTGTCATATTAATAAATTTATTGTCTTTTACCTGATTCTTTATTAAGCATATATCTATGCCTATCTAAAATAAGCTCCAAAAAAGGATAATTTCTAAGCATATCAATCCTATTTTGAAGCTTATAAAAAAACTATTTAATTTTGTTTAAAATAGATATTATATCATTTTCATCTGGCACTCTTGGATTACTTTCTGTACATGCATCCTTTAATGCTAATTGAGCTATTTCATTTTCTAAACTCTTTAGTTCATCACAATTAACTTTACACTCTCTTAAAGTTGTAGGCATATTCATTGCCTTTTGCATCTTTTTAATTTCATTTATAAGATTTTTTACTAATCCTCTAGTATTTGATCCTTGTAATCCAACCATTTTAGCTATTTTAGCATATTTTTCTGCAGCTTCACTAAATTCCTTAGAATTATAGCTTGTTATGTTTGCATTATATTCTATTACATGTGGTAATAATATTGAGTTAGTTCTTCCGTGAGGAACATGGAATTTTCCTCCTAAAACATGGGCAATACCATGGTTTACTCCTAAAGAAGCCTCATTAAAAGCTAAACCAGCTAAACATGAAGCATTATGCATTTTTTCCCTAGCTTCTATATCATTTCCATTTTCATAAGCTTTTAATAAATATTTAAAAACTAAAGTAGCTGCTTTTTCAGCTAAAGCATCTGAAAAGTCTGTTGCATTTTTAGAAACATATGCTTCTAATGCATGAGTAAGTACATCCATTCCTGTATCAGCAGTTATAAAATTTGGAACTGTTTTAACAAGTTCTGGATCTAAAATTGCTATGTCTGGTAATAATTCATCTGATACTAAAGGATATTTAACTCCTTTTTGCTTATCTGTTATTACGGAAAATGAAGTTACCTCTGAGCCTGTACCACTTGTTGTTGGTATAGCAATAAACTTAATATCATTTAATTTAACTAATTTTTTAGAAAAATCTATTATTGCCTTAGTTGCATCTATAGCAGACCCTCCCCCTAAAGCAATAACAACATCAGGATTAAAATCTTTAAGCATTTCTATTCCACTTACAACTAACTCAATAGGTGGATCTGGAACTATTTCACTAAATACAAAAACCTCAGATGATGTAAGGTTATTAGTTAATTTTTCTATAGTCCCTGACTTAACCATAAAAGGATCTGTTACTATAAAAACTTTTTTATTCTTAAGTTCCTTTAGGTAATCTAAGGCTCCTTCTCCAAAAAGTATTTCTGTCTTAATCTTAAACCTTTTCATTTTTAGCTCCCCTCTTTTTATTAATTATGGGTAAGAGCTTATTTATAAGTATATTTTTAGTTTACGGGTATTTTTTTTGTTGATCTTTCTTGTTTAATATAATTAAGGTGAATTTTTAATTATAAATAAAAATTGGCTATTTCCAAAAATATACTTATAAAAAAATAAGAAGCTCCATAGGGATTTCCTATGGAGCTTCTTTGCTCTCTAAACACCACATCGTGTTATTTTTAATATACTCTTTTTAAAAAAACTTGTCAATAAAACTTAATTCTCTTTTTTAAGTTTCTTTAATTTTAGATTTTTATAAATATAATATGAAAAAATAGCTATTACTATTATAATTATTAATGCTATTGAATAATGTCTTAAAGCTTTTTCTATAAATGATTTATTATCATATGCAAAATATCCTAATAGAAGATAGAAACTATCCATTATTGTTATACCTAAAGCTGAAAATATAACAAACATAATTTTATTAACCTTCTCAGCTCCTGCAAAAAGTGATATATATGTTCTTGTAAATGGTAATAATCTAGCTAAGAAAACTGTTATTTTGCCATACCTAGAAAATAACCTATCTATTTTTTCAAATATAGATTTACTTTTTTTATGCTTTCTCTTAGCAAATGAAATTACTTTTTTTCCTGCATACATTCCCACAGAATAGCTTATTAGGGTGCCAACTACGCCTCCTATAACGGATATTGGCAAAGCATATATCATGCTATATTTACCACTTGCTACACTAGCACCTATTGCAGGTAATACAATTTCACTTGGAAATGGTAAACAAGCATATTCAAGCATGTTTAATATAAATATTCCTACGTATCCACAAGTGCTAGCTAAATAAACTATAAAGCTAACAAAGCTCTCTAAAAACCCCATAAACTATTTTCCTTCCCATCTGTTGTATTAATTTATAAACTAATTCTTAAATATGTATTTTTACATATAAATAATCAATATTTTTTAAGTTATTATTTATGATCATACTACATAAATAATAACAAATTATTCTTTTTAATTTATTACTAAAAAGTTTCTTATTTTTTGAAAACATTTTCTTGCATTTTTGAAAACATTATATTATAATTAATGTAAAGGTTTTATCGATGAAACCCTCTTTTCTTACTTTATCATCGATAAAAGCAATTATTTTTTCATTTTTAATGCACTTTTGTGTTATTTACGTATTATTGAATGTGATTAAAAAAGACAAATACTAAAAGTATTTGTCTTTTTTATTTTAATTATATTTTTCTCCAATCATAAACCTCATTTTTAACATCTATTTTATGTCCATTTATTGAGACTATATTATCATTAATCCATTTTACATCAATTAATTTTATCTTATAATCCCAATATATATTTCTTACTTCTCCACTTATATTATTAACCACTTCACATCTTACGGCCCAATCAGGTACTCCTCCAGAACTACATATATAAGAATTAATAGTATATTTTTTGTTTGGAGATTTATACTCTTCTTGAAAGCTTCCTATGGGTAACTTTTCCATAGTGACATTATTGCATTTAATTTCATTGTAATAATACTTAAATGTAGAAATCCAAATTGCTATTAATGTAGCAATTGTAAGTAAAAATGTAAATAGAATAACCCTTTTATTGAACTTACACTTTTTCTCTAAACTTCTTTGGTCCACTTAATCGCTCCTTTAAAATGTCTATATATTTATAAAATTTAACAAAAACCTGTTTTAATACAAGTTTTAGTTTATTTTTAAATTACTATATTAAATATTTTTATTATAATGTTCCTTATATACATTTAAGAAATTTTCTAATATTCTAGCTGTCATTCCCCAAATCACAAAATTATTATATTTATAGAACATAACTTTGTATCTTCCATCTCTAAATTTATAATCTTTACCACCTATTATATTATGAAAAGGAAAATCCTCCTTTGGCATATTTATAATTTTGCTGTAGGTAATTTCAGGTTCATAATTTAATAAATATTTTAAAGGAACTAATAATATATGAGATACTTCTTCTTTGTTAATTGAAATGAGATTTTTTATATCCTCTTTTTGATTTTTTTGAACTCCTAAAAAAGGATAAATTAATATGTTGTTAGGTGAAACATAAAAATCTAATTGGCTTATGATTTCCAAATTTTCTTCTCCTAAACCAATTTCCTCAAAACATTCTCTTAAGGCAGCTTCTTTAGGAGTCTCTCCCTCTTCTATGGCACCACCAGGAAAACATATTTCTCCTGGATTACTATTTAATTTATTGTTTCTTATTTCAAAAATAATATTATCTTCTCCATCTATATTTACAACGGGGATTAAAACAGAGCATCTTTTCATGTCCTCTTCCCCATTTATTCCTATTTTATAATCTCTAAAGATATCTTTTATATTCTCAATATTATTCATAATATAATTCACCTCTTAATACCACTAATGTATTTTCAATACTTATTATCAATATTATAAAATTAAATTTATTTTTATTACATTGAGTTTTGTTATTTTATTTATTGGTTTAAGAAACTTCTAATAAACTTAACTATAAAATTAACTCTATTGATCTAACTTCAATTATTTTATCATAATATGATAAAATCACAATATTATTTTAATGTTTACATTAAAATATATAAATTTTATTTTAGATAATATTATAAATAATAAGATTTAACTACTTTGATAATAATATAAAGTATATAAATCTTATAAGAAAGGTATAAACATTATGAGTGAAAAATTTAATCCTAATAACTTAGAAAAACTTAATAATCCAGAAAGATTAAACTTAATAGATTTAAGAGAACTTTTAAAAATTTTAGACTTAAATGATTGTCCAAAAATTGCTGATGTGGGAGCAGGCACTGGACTATTTTCTCGTGCATTTTTAGAGAAGATTCCTAATTGTACCTTGTATGCCCTTGATATTTCAGATGAGTTTCTAAACTATATGGATATAAATCTTCAAGACTATTATGGTGATAGATTAAAAATCGGAAAGATGCAAGAAACTCATATTCCATTAAAAGATAACTCTATTGACTTAATAGTAATGATAAACCTTCACCATGAGTTATTATCTCCTAAGGAGCTTTTAAAAGATGCTTATAGAGTATTAAAAGAAGAGGGGAAAATTTTCATTGCTGATTGGAAAGAAGGTATGCATAAAGGGGCCTTAAGTAAGGATTCTATTATATCAGATATGAAAGAAGCTGTCTTTTCTCCTATTGAAGAGGTATTACTTTCAAATGAACTTATTTGTCTAATAGGAGAAAGATAAAAAAAAAGAGCCTTCCTTTAACCGCTCTGGAAGGCTAAAAATAAATTATATAACTAAATCTATACATATATAAACCAATATCTTAATACGTTTACATTATAATTCTAATTTTAGACCAAATCAAGCTTTTTTCAAAAAAATAGTTATTTTTATCCATAATAAAGAGGAAAACTTTAAATATAATATTTCTCCCCCTCTTAAATTTATTGATTATAAAGAATCTTAGAAATAATATTTAATATTTTTTAAGATTCTTTTTTATGTATATTTTTCTTATAGCTGTCAATAATCTCAGTATAAATTCATATTAGGAGGGCTATTAAATGAATAAAAAAAATATTTTAGTACTTGTAGGATCATTGACATGTGTAGCTTTATTAGGTTATTTTACATATTCAACGGTTTCTACATTAATGAAATCTAAATCCGTTTCTCAAGAGGTTACTGTTACTGAAGATACCTCCTCTGAGAATAAAGATAAAAACTCACAAGATGACTTAAGTGAAAGATTAAAAGAAACTGACCAAAAGAAGGAAGAAAATAAAAACAATACTGATGAAAAGAAATCAGAAAAAACTTCTAATAGTTCAGAAAATAAATCTGCTAATGATAAATCAAATAATTCTACTAATGAAAACAAAAAAAATACTTCTGATAAAAATACTAATTCAAAAGAAACATTAAATAATGATAAAAACAAATCTGAAAACTCTAAATCAGAAAGTAAAAATACAATAAGCTACTCTTCTTACTTAAAAGATTTAGAAACAGAAAAATATACTCTTAAAGATGATGAAAAATTAAGTGACGTGGCTAAAAAGTTTAAGGATACTTGTACTGTTAATTCTAGTTTGAATATTATAAAATCTCTCAATCAAATAAGCAATACTTCATCACTAGAATCAGGGGATACAGTATTAGTTCCTGTTAACGCTTTTCAAGATGGGAAAAAATACTCTGTAAAAGAAGGGGATACTTGGTATAGCATAGCTAGAAAACACTACCCTAAATATAATCATGAGGTAGTTATAGATTTCCTTATGGATATAAACCCATTTAAAAATGATATTCTTCCATTAGGTGAAGATATATTCTTACCTAATATTTAAATATCTTACCACTTAAATATATAATAAAAATCTTAACCTTCTTAAAAATAAGGTTAAGATTTTTAAATTTATTTTTATATATAAAGTTAAGTTTAATTTTATTTAACTCTAGCTTATATATTCTATAACTATTAAACTCTAATTTGTTTTTATTTAATTAATTTTATGATATTTGCTCTTACTTATTATTGTCCATAAAATTCCTATTAATATTAACTCTATAAGGATAAAGATATATACTCCATAATTAAGTCTATTAATTATATAATGAACTACTCCAAATATTGCACTTAGCATAAAAATAAATAAGGTTATTCTTAAATCATCCATCTTTTCACCATCTTTAAAACTAACTGAAAATGGAAGATGTTTATCCATCAACTTAACTGTTATTAGGTTTAGAATAATTATTACAAATAATATTGCTATAATTTGAGGAATAATTCTTAATCCAAATACCCATAAATATACTAAAGCCAATACTATATATACAGGCAGAATCATTTTATAAAATACACCTTTATATACCCCTTTAAATATTGAGGCCATATCATCTATAGGAACAGCTTTATAAACCCAAGATGCTTTAAACTGATCTGAATATTTAACCATAAGGATTACAGGAGTCAACATAAATATACATATATACAATGTGAAAAACTCATTTGAACTAGCCATATGATTTTTCCAATCTGCAAAACTTTCATAACTTCTAATAAAGTTAAATAAGAATATGAAAGGGAAAACTAATGACATAGCTATATTGGGATATGTTTTTAACTTAAAGTTTCTCTCACTTTTTATTATATTTACAGTAAAATTAAAGAAACTTTTCTCAGTACTACTTCTACACACCAAATTTCCAATTTTAAAGGAAAATGGGATTCTATCTTTACCTTTATAAGTATTATCATTTAACTTTTGAATGTAATCTTCAAACTTTTTAGCTATTTTAAAATAAATAAGTATTGATAATATTGGTGCTAAAATTGCTAACACTGTAAATATTATTAATGTCTTATCTATTACTCCACTTTCTATTATTTCAAGAGGGGCAGCAAACCATAAAGGAGCTATAAATCCTTGCCACCAACTTGTTATAGCAAATCTACTACCTACATCTAGAAAATCAAAAAGTCTTCCTACAAGTTGATACATAATCATTATTCCAACAGTTAAAACTATTTGAACTCCATTTATTATGTCTTTAAGCTTTTCTCCATTAAAAAACTTAAGAACTAAATAATAAATAAATGCTGTTATAAGTATCATAAATAAATTAATAAGTATAATCTCAAGTATGAACACAAGAGTAAATAATATACCATATCTTAAAGAAACAAGTATTCCTACTCCCCCATAAGCTAAACTTAGCTTGGTCATATAAATCAAAATATTAGTAATCTTAGCTGCATTTATAGTTTTAGAACTTACACCAGTAATTCCAAGTAGATTTTTATCCCTAACATCTAAAAGAACATAAGCAAAATCAGCTATAAAGCTACTACCTATTACAAACATAAAAAATCCAAAATAAACAGCCATTTGAAGCATTATATTCTGCTTAACAATTATAAGCATAGACATAAAAGCTCCCATTACTCCATAAAGAATTAATGCCTTACCAAAATTATTATCTTTCTCATCACTACTTTTATTATTCATGTTTATTGTAGGCTCTCTTCTTTTGTCCATTGTAAGCTTGGTCTCTAATATTAATCTCATCATTTCATAATCAACACCAAGCTTTTCATAAACTCCTCTTAATCTATTAACTACAGCTAAAGATTTATCCTTTTTCATAGACTACACTCCTTTATAAGTGCAGTAAATTCCTCTGCTAATCTTTTATGATCATTAAAACCAGTTAAATCATTGAATATTTCTTCTAAGGATTCTTCATTAGAATTTTTCTTAAGCTCTTCAAAACTACCATCAGCAGCAACTACTCCATTGTTTAAGAGAATTATTCTATGACTTATTTTCTCAACAACATCAATTATATGTGATGAATAAAATATGGTTTTCCCATTTCTAGCTAGCTCAGATAAGATTTCTTTTATAACCATAACACTATTTGCATCTAAGCCATTTAAAGGTTCATCTAAAAATAATATATCTGGATTATGTATAAGACTTGATATTAAAAGGACTTTCTGTCTCATTCCCTTAGAAAAGCTTGAAATTCTTGAATTATAAACATCTCCTATGCCCAATATCTTCATAAGTTGCTTACTCTTATATAAAACATCTTTATATTCCATACCATATAATTGTCCCATAAAAGTTAAATATTCCTTAGCAGTTAAAGTATCATATATGTCTGCCATTTCTGGAACGTACCCTATCTTTCTTTTATAACTTCCATCGCCCTTTAAAATATCTTCTCCAAAAATTTCAACTGTTCCTGTATAGCCACTTATAAGGCCTAACATTATTTTAACTGTTGTACTTTTCCCAGCACCATTTGTTCCAATATAGCCTATTATTTCTCCCTTGTGTATATCTAAATTTATTCCTTTTAAAACCTCTTTTGTTCCAAAATTCATCTTCAAATCTCTTATTTTTATAATTAACTCATTAGAATTTTCTAAAGCCACTAATAATTCCCCCATTTTTTTTAATTTTTGTCCCTAAAACCCTTACTAATTATCCACCTTATTAAAAATTATTTTTCTTCTAGCTCTCTCATATAGTTAGCTAACTTTTCAGAAGTTTCTTTTATACCTTCTTCTCTTTTCTTCTCATCATCTTGTTCTTGTAACTTTCTCATTTCATCTGCAACAATTTCAGAAGATTCTTTAAGAATCTTATTTCTAGCCTCTTTGTTACTTGTGTAATTATCAATATTTTTCATCTTCTTATCCTCTTTTCTAAGATTATTTAACGTAAAACCAAACCTATTAAGTAATTTATTAATGAAGTTTTTTAAAAGAAATTTTAAAATTCTTTTTTCAATTTCAAGGCCTATTTAAATACACTAAATACCCTATCAAACAAATAACTTTTCAAGTAAAATTTTACATTATAGCATTATTTTACACTACCATTCTTATTCACACAATATTAATATTACATTAAATTATTTACAAATTTTAGTAATATATAAACTTATAGTTATCTTCTAATAAGTTTTTTAATACTATATATTGAATTGTACTTTAACTTATGATATGATTTATCTAACAATTTAGTTGGTTGATTTTTCAATTTATTATTTTATTAACTAAGTTTATATTTAGAATATATTTTAATTTAAAATATAAATATAAAAATACTTTCAGGAGGTATAAATTATGTTAGTATTAACAACTGAAACAATACCAGGCAAAGGAATAAAAGAAGTTAAAGGACTTGTTAAAGGAAGTACTGTAAGATGTAAAAATATAGGTAAGGATATCGCTTCAAGTTTTAAAAACTTAGTTGGTGGTGAAATGAATTCTTACACAGAAATGCTTACAGAAGCTAGACAAATTGCTATAGGAAGAATGGTAGATGAAGCTGAATCTTTAGGTGCAAATGCTATTATAGGAATGAGACTTGTTTCTTCTTCTCTTGCTGCAGGGGCTGCTGAAATGGTTGCTTATGGTACAGCAGTTATTTATGAAGATGCCTAGATAGGAAGTGTTTTTATGATTATATTAGGAATTATTGCCTTGTTTTATGGCTCTATAATCCTAGGCTCTATAATTTTAATTATTTGGACAATTAGAAGTAGAATTAAAGAAAAAAAACGTGAAAAAATTGATCACGAAAAATATAAAAAATATTAATTTTAATTTAGTGTATAATTATATTTTTGTTTAATACTGATTTTATATGTTTCTTAAGATCATATTTAATATAAGAAAAATTTCTATTAATAAATAGCTGTATCAAAATTAAAACTTATTTTGATACAGCTACTATATTATAAAATAATTTTATTTCTTTTTAATTACTTTTTCTTTTTAATAGTTACTCCTCCAAGTGTAGCCAAAGCTGCACCTACTAGCATTAACTCACCTGCTCCTAAAGGTGATCCAGTGTTTGGAAGATTTCCATTCTCATCCTTATTGTCTTCATTTTCATTCTTATCTCCAGAGTCTTCTTTGTCTCCTTCACCTTCAGAACCATTTTCTCCACCCTCTGGTTTACTTGGCTTATTCTCCTCTTCTTTATTTGGCTCTGAATCAATAAAGTTATTTATTTTATTTGTTAAATCCTCATATGCTCTTACAATCTCATCATCTGAAGCTTTATTATTTAATAAATTCTCAATATTTTTTAATGCTTCTTCTAACTGAGTTCTTTCTTCATTTTCTTTATCTTTATGCTCAACTAAAACATCTTTTCCACGCTGAATTTCATTTTTAATATCTTCAATTATAGAATCTAAAGATACAAAGGTAGGTTTTACTTCAAAGATTTCCACCTTTCCAGCATCTTTTTCCCACACTAACTTTACAGATACTAATTGTCTTGGATTCTTAAGAACAAGCTCTTTTAATCCCTTATCTAATACTCCAAGGTCTAAAGTTTCTCCATTTACAGTCTTTCCAATAACTTTCGCTCCTGATAAATTATCTGTACTCTGAGCAACTGTAACTTTTGAAACTAATCTCTCATTAAAAATTCTGCGTAGAAGATAATCTCCACTCTTAATTTCACCTTCTGGTATATATGCAGAATTTAAATTATTATCTCTTATATTCTCACTTCTATCTGTATAAGTTCCCTCTGAAGTAGCCTTAGTCTCAAATTCTTTTACTGTTTTGTTTACAGTAAATTCTCTAACTCTTGACCAACGATCCTTATATCCAGTTGAAATAACTCTAACATATCTAGCTTTTACATCTAAATCTTTTATTAAGGTATCAGTTCCTTCTACAACACCTAACTTTGTCCAATTTTCTCCATCTAAAGAATACTCAATATCTCCATCCATATAATCTCCGCCTGGTCCTTGAACTAAGCTTATATCTCTAATTTTCTTTTCTACCCCAAGATCTAATTGTACAAAGTCACCTTTTTTAATAGTATCTGAGCATACAAAAGATGTACCATAATCATTATCAGCAACAAAATCAGGATGTATATTTGCGTTTGAGCTTATTCTTCTATTTGTTGAAACTATTCCCTTAGAATATCCTTCTAATGAAATCTTAATTTCATTAATATTAGCTTCAGTTTTTTCCTTCGCTCTTATTCTAAAGAACTTTCCTACTAAAGGAGTCTCATCTTTAAAGCTAGTTCCATTGCAAACTTCTTCCCACTCTATATTATCAAAGGAACTTTCTAATACAAATTTATTACTTTCCACATCTCCTAAGACTTCGAATCCAATTACATTTTTAACATCATTTATAGCAAGTCCTATAGAATCCCCTTCTTCAAAGGAAATCTTATTTATATTACTTGCAGATATAATTTCATTTTCTCCCTCTGAAGACTTATTAATATTTGAGTCTTTAACTTCTACATTTCCTATTAATTTTTCCTTACTCTTTCCAGTATTAACTTTAAAATCTCTAACATATAACTTATTTTCAGAGTCTGAAAGAGCTCTATATCTTATAAATCTAGCTTTTATTCCTGTTTCAACTAGTAATTCTCTCTCTCCCTTATTAACCTCTAACTCTGTCCAATTTTCTCCATCTAATGAATACTCTATTACTCCATTTGTTAAAACATCTGTATCATTATTATTTCTTCCCATAAGAAGATATATGTCTTTAATCTCTTCAGCTTCACCTAAATCAAATCCTATGAAATCATCCTTTTGTACTGGCGCTGCTGACCAGAAACCTGTATTATCTTTATCATCAAACATATAATTTGGAACGTGCGTCTCTTCAGAAATAAACCATTCAGAATATTTATGATCAGCAATATTTCCAATTGATGTATAAGAATATTCCTTGTCCTCTAAAACAGTAGTTTCCTTATTGAAATATTCATTTCCAACTTCATGGACTTTTCTTATAAATGGATCCACCACATTGTTAGCAATTGTAGCTTTTATTCCATCTAAATTTCTAAGAAGTTTTATTCCTTCAAAACTATCACTCCAGAACTCTGACATATCCTTATTTAATATGTCTTGTAATATTTCTATGGATTTAAGTCCAGCATTTCCATAAATCTCAAACTTTGATAAGTGTGAATCTAATTGATTTAATAAAGTTTTATTTTCTAAATTACTTCTTAATTTATTTGGCACCTGAACCATTTTAGAAAACTCATTTTGTAAATTGCTTAACTCTAAACTAATATCAGAACCTGCTTCCCACTTTTCCCATAAGCTATCTATAGTATTTTTAATCTCTGGTGAATCCGGTCTTCCTGTATCTAATCTAGTTGAATGATTAGCAAAAATCTTAAATTCTTCTTTCATTTCTCCTGCAATAATTTCAATAGCTTTGTCCCATGATTTTTCTGCTTCATATGAAACTGAATTCCATCCATAATCAGCTCCTGTTAATGTGGAAATCTTTGATGCATCAGAAAATCTCATAGGATTAACTATAAATCCTGACACTTCCTCATCTAAATTTCTATCTAAATCATATATTGGTCCTAAAGCCATTTTATCCTCTTTATAATCATTAACAGGATAATTCCACCATAACATCATTTTTCTATTATATACATTTGAAACCTTCTTTGCATCCTCTAAGCTAACCCCATTTGGAGGAATAACATCATTTCCTGTCCACATTACTTCAATATCCTTATCTAAAGTTTCTGCAAACTCTTTAGTATATGTCTTTACCTCTTCCCCATTAAACATTGAGCTTCCCCAATATTCTACTGGGACAGTTATTAATGGCTTAACACCTTCTTTATTTTTTATAAATTCTTTATTAAATCTATTTAAAACTTCTGCTTGTTGAACTCCACTACGATTTTCTATATCGTCCCAAAGAATTGCAAAGCTTCTAACTCCCATATCATATAGAGTCTCAGCTTTATTTATTAAAGCTTTAAAATCTGCTTCTCCCTCTTCTCCCTCAAACTTTATATCTAAACCTGGTGATATTGCAAAAACAAAATCAACCTTATTTTCATTAGCTGTTTTTATAAGTTCTTTCATTCTATCTAATTCAGAAGCTGGATACGGCTCTCTCCACTTTTCTCTATGATATGGATCTGACTTTGGAGCATATATATAAGCATTCATTTTATATTCTCCATACATTTTTATTTGATCCAATCTTTCCTCTTGAGACCATGGTGTTCCATAGAAACCTTCAACTACAGCTCTCATTTTAAAACTCGGCTCATCTTTTATAACAACTTCATCTAAGATAACCTTATTATCTTCCTTTTTAATTAATTGCTTTAAACTTTTTACCCCATAAAAAGTTCCTGTTTCATCATTTCCTCTTATAACTATTTTATTTCCCTCTATATTTTCATCAGTTACTAATACATAGCCCTCATCTTTGCTTATTGAAGATGTGTCTACATTCATTTCTTCTAATGTATTTTCCATCTCTTCAATATTGTCATCGCTCTCTCCTATATAAATAGTAGTAGCCCCCTCAATTTCTGATTCATTAATTTTTATGCCAAATTCAGTTAACATATTTTTCAAAAGTTCAAAGGCATATGTATCTGCTAAATCTCCTCCAACTATATTAACTGAATCTTCTAAGGTAAATTCACTATTTCCTATAGACATATCCTTAGGAGTTGGATATATGCTTATATCTTTAGTAATATCATTATTCTTAATCTCATTTTTTAATCCCTCATCAGCTTTTACCGATACACTTATACCTAGGTTTAAAGCCATAACAGATGCTAAACACATAGTTAACCTTTTTCTAAAATCCCTTTTAATCATAAAAACCCCCCCAATATTTCATTTAATATTTAATTGTATCAAATCCTTTAAAAGTCTTTTTATTCTTTATTTTCCATTTAATACATTTTTATGATATCATACGACACTATGTTTTAAAATCGTTTTCAAATTAATTAAACAAAAGTTAACAGTATTAATAAATTTCTATTTAATGAACAAACTAATAAAAAATAGAAAGGGTGATTATATGAACCTATTTAAAAGATTTTATATAAGTTTATTTACTCCTAAAAGATATAAAGAACTTATTAAAACTTCTGGAATAAGCACTTTCTTTTATTTACTTATTTTATCTCTTTTATTAGGACTTTTAGCTTTTAGTAGAAATTACACTGAACTTAATAGATTTTTAATTTCTAGAAAATCTGCCTTTGAAGACAAAATCCCTCCCTTTGAAATTAAGGATGGAGTTTTAGACCTAAAAGATTCTAACTTTGTAGTTTTTCAAGAAGAAAATTGGACCTTTGTATTAAATGATAAGGAACCTGCAAAAGACTTATTAAAGGATTATGAATCAGGAATTGCCTTTGGAAATGAATCTTTAATAATTAAATATGACAATAATAAAATTACTGAAGCTAATTATTCAAATATGAATCTATCTTTAAATGATAATGACTTAAAAAATTCTATAAATAGTTTAGAGAGAACCTTTGGAAATACATATTTATCCTTAATGGTTATTATATTTATTGCTTTCTCATACATTATAACCTTAATATTAGCTATAATAACTAAAATTATATGTAGTATAAGAAATAACCCTATTGGATTTTTGGAAATAATAAAACTAAGTACTTATGGAATAACTCCATGCTTAGTATTATTAGCATTACTAAATTTATTAAGCTTAAATATGCTCATTACTCTTCCCCTAAGCTTTTTAGTATCAATAATATATGTTTACTTTGGAATAAATTATTTAAATAAAAATACTTTTTAAATATTATAAATAGATTCTATTTTAAATATTTATTATTATATAAATATTTAAATCCTAATTGTATATTGATGTGTTCTCCTATATCTATATAAAAAAACAAAAGTTTAAAACTTTAATATAAAAAATAACAAGGTGATTGATAAAAAATTATAAGACTTATAATTTTTTTATACAACCACCTTATTATTTTACCTTAAATTAATACAACTATAGTCTCAATATTTAATTAATATTTAAATAAATATATCAAAGTTATTACTTATTATTATCTCCTAAAAATTCATTAGCATATCTTACAACACCACTTATATTTTTTAAAGCTTCTTCATTTAATTCTATTGCCATAAAGTTTTCTTCTGGCACTTCAAAAGGAGCTTTTATTCCAAAATCTCCAGCTTTTTTAAATCCAAATTTAGGATAGTATTTATCATGTCCTAAAACTATTATTGAATCATATCCAAGTTCCTTAGCCATTCTCATTCCTTCTCTTATAAGCTCTCCTCCAATTCCAATACCTTGATATTTAGGTAATACTGAAACTGGTGCTAAGGCTAAAGTTTCATATTTTTCTGTTTCATTTTCTATATTAGCTTTAGTTAATAATATGTGGCCTACTATTTCTCCTTCTCTTTCAGCAACTAAAGATAAGCCATCAATAAAGTTTTCTCCCTTTCTAAGTTTACTAACTAAAACATGTTCCATATGATCACTGTACTCAGCATCTTTAAAGGCTTCTTCTACTAAAAGTTCTACTGTTTTATGATCTTGTTCTAACTCTTTTCTAACAATTACTTTCATAACTACAACATCCTTTCTCATACGTTTTATTCTTAAATTTAAAAATTAAGATATATTTTATGTAAAATAATTACTTTTAAATTTAAGAACCATATATGTATTTGCTTTCATTTATAGTATTTCAAATAAAAATAAATTTATATATATTAACCTTTTATTCATTTGAAGTTTTCTTACTATTAACAACAATATTTTAACCTTTCGGAAAACCTTGTAAAAATGAACACTTTAAAGAAAAACAGATGACCACAGAGGCTATTTATTTCTATTAAAGAATTGCCCCTTTAATCCTCATTACTCTTATTTTATATAGTTTGCTCTTAATATTTATTAATATTATAATTAAAATATACAGTAATTTACTATAAAATATAATTTAAAATTCATAATTTTTTATTTCTATATAGTAGACATATGAGGTCTGCTATTTTCTTTATAGCTAAATTACCTTAATTTTAGGAGAGTGATATTTTGGAATCGAAAAAGAAGATCTTGAGAAGTGTTTTATTAATAGCACTAGGTTCAAGTATCTTAGCCTTTGGTAGCTATAACTTTAACTATCAAAATAATGTAACAGAAGGTGGAGTCTTAGGCTTATTACTTTTAGTAAAAAATGTTTTTGATATATCTCCATCTATAACAAACTTAATAATTGATTTTTCATTATTTGCAATAGGTTCTAAATTCTTTGGCAAAAAATTCTTAGCATGTTCAATATTTGCAACTTTTTGCTTCTCAGTATCCTATAGATTTTGGGAAAGCATAGGATTTTTAACACCTAACTTTACTAATAATATGCTAGTTGCTAGTGTTTTAGCAGGTATTGGAGTTGGTGTTGGTGCTGGAATAGTATTACGTGGTGGTGGTGCTTCTGGTGGAGATGATGTAATAGCCTTATTAGGTAATAAATTTACTCCTCTTAAGGTACAACATGTCTACATGTTAACAGATGCCATTGTTTTATTAATGTCTTTAGTTTATTTAGACTTTAAGCAAATATTCTTCTCAATAATAGCAGTATGTATAAGTGGTAAACTAATAAGCGTAATTTATGAATACAAAAATGATGGTATTGATACTAAAGATGAAAATAAAGAAGCTGAAGTTTTAGAGAAAAATGGTTCTCTTACAGTTTAATAATATATAGAATTTAAATTAAATAGTAAAAAGAGCATGTATTAATGTTTTAAACTTATTACATGCTCTTTTATATCTTCTATATTAAAATTTAACATATAGTATTATTTTAAATTTTTTAATTTCTATGTGTATTAAAATAATTTTAATTGTACACTAGATCTTCATTATTTAAAAATTTACTATTTTAACTTTTTTCTCATCATTATTAATTCCTTTGGAATTTCATACCCTCTCTTATTATAAAAGGCTTCAGCTGTGCTTCCTTTCATAGTCCAAAAGTGAATTACTCCCACTTCCTTTTCCATAAGTATATCCTCTAAGGCATTTAAAAGTTTCTTGCCTGTTCCTTTCCCCTGTGAACTTGAATCCACAAAGAATTCCTTAACACAAAAATGCTCTCCATCATACCATTGCTCTAAATTTCCTAAGATAACCCCTTCTATTTTTTCATCATTTCTTAAAACAGCACCCCTAAATCCTGGAGTTAAAACCACATCATTAAGTCTTTTTTTAGCATTTTCAAAATCCCAAGGTTCATTCCATGGTTCCTTACTAAAGGTTTTAACAAAAAGCTCAGCACATTCATTTAAGTCTTCTTTTTTAAACTCATATATATTACTCATAATTCTTATACTCCTATTATTTTAAAATTCAACTAGAATTAAATTAGGAGATGAGTCTCTTCATCCCCTAATTTAATTATTATTCTATAATTTATATATAATATTAAAGATTATATTTTTCTAATATTTCTTTTTTAAACTCTCCATTTTCATAGAAAAGTTCTCCATCTGCATATATTCTTCCACCATTTCTCATGTCACAAAGCATGTCCCAATGAAGTGATGATCTATTTTTACCACCAGCCTCTGGCATAGAATCTCCTATAGCCATATGAACTGTTCCTCCTATTTTCTCATCAAATAGCATATTTCTAGTAAACTTCTTAATTCCATAGTTTGTACCTATAGCTACTTCTCCAAAATGGCTTGCTCCTTCATCAGTTTCTAATAAAGCCTTTAATAAATCTTCTCCTTTTTTAGCTTTATATGAAACAACTTTACCATCTTTAACTTCAAGCTCTATACCCTCTATTTCCTTTCCTGCATAAATACCTGGGAATGAAAAAGTTATATGTCCATTTATCTTATTTTCAACTGGAGATGTAAATATTTCTCCATCTGGGAAGTTTACTCTACCATCACAATTTATCCACTTTCTTCCCTCTACTGAGACCTTAATATCAGTTCCTTCTGCTAAAATATGAAGTTCTTTTTTAGTATCTAAATATTTAACCCATCTTTCTTGTTCTTTGCTTACTCTATTCCATTCTGCCACAGGATCTTCATGGTCTAAAAGTCCTGCTCCATAAACAAAATCTTCATATTCACTAAAACTCATTGAAGCTTCCTGTGCATCTGCATATGTAGGAAATTGAGTTCCACACCATCTTAAAGAGCCATCTCCCATTCTTCCTGAATAGAACTTTCTCCATCCCTTTTCTCCAGCTCTGCTATCTTTTATTTTTTCTGAATCTATATTGCTAAAGGCTCTAGTATTTCTAGCTCCCCATGCACTTAACCAAACATCTGCCTTTTCAAGCATAGTTTCCATTATTAAATTCCCTGATAATAATTGATCCTTTGTAGAAAATTTAAGTCTTGCCTCCTTAGCTTCTTCTGATTCTAAAATATACTCAACATGAGCTCCTGCCTTAGTAGCTTCCTTTACTACCTCAGTAAGCCAAGGATTTGCAACCTCATTACAAGATACAAAAACAAAGTCACCTTCCTTAACTCCTGTTGAATAATTTACAAGCAGTTTAGCTAACTTATTTAATCTTTGATCTGCCATATATATCCCTCCTAAACATACAAATTTATATATTTTAATTTTTGAACTCTATTTTAACTTACTATTTTTTATTAATAACAATAAATTTTTAAAACTAGTTTTCTAATTTTCGCCTAATCTTTTTCTCTCTCAATAAAACGTCCTCCAGTTATGTCCATCTTATAAGTTTTATCTATTAATTTTATTATACTACTGTAAAAATTTGAAAACCATATTAACCTAAAATAAGCTAGAATTATTATTTCACATTCTTTTTTTTAAATTTATTATAAAGTAACTTAAAGTTCCTAACACTGATACATATAAAGGTACTATAACATATGCTATTTTTACCACATTAAATCCAACTAATGTCCATATAATTCCTTCAAATGGCATAGTAGTATATATTGCAATAGAACTCATAATCGGAAATTTCATCTCATCTGGAGTACTACCTAGATAAGATGCAAAAAACTCCTTATTTAATATTAAAAACAAAAGAAGAAACATTATTATTACTAAAAATATAACAACTGTTTCAAACCTAACTTTTAATAACCTTATTAGAAACAAAAATATAAAACCAAACATTAATACTGCTATCCAATATTTCCTTAGCTCTGAATCGGTTGTAAAACCTTTTATCTCAGATGTCATAATAATTCCAAGCCAATAAGCTATGGTTGAAATAAAATAAATTAATAATATTTTTCCTGTTTCTTTGATCCCTGTCATAAATTAATCACTTACTCCCTTATACAGTTTTATTTAACATTTCCCTATTATCTATAACTACATATTAACTAAAAGTTAAAATAGGGCATGTATCAAAATAACTTTTATTTGTTATATTTTGATACATCCCTACATAACTTACTTATATTGCTCTTGTTTCATTCTTTAAGAATTCTTTTTCCTCTTCATCTAAATATGGTGATAATAAATCATAAACCTTTTTATGATAATTATTTAGCCAAGCCTTTTCCTCTTCATTTAATAAACTTATATCTAATCCTTCTAAATCTATTGGACAAAGTGAAATAGTATCAAACTTATAAAATTCTCCAAACTCTTCTGAATAAGTATCTTTAACAACCACCATTGTATTCTCTGTTCTTATTCCATGTTTTCCTTCTCTATAAATTCCAGGTTCATTAGTTATAATCATTCCTGGCTCTAAGGCAACCTTATTTGGTACTGGACTTATGCTTTGTGGTCCTTCATGAACATTTAAGAAAAATCCAACTCCATGACCTGTTCCACATTTATAATCAATTCCTTCATTCCATAATGGCTCTCTAGCTTTTATATCAAGGGCTGATCCAGTAGCTCCCTTTAAGAATTTAGCTCTCATAAGTCCTATATGTCCTTTTAAAACTAAAGTATAATCTTTTCTCTCTTCCTCAGTTAATTCTCCTAAAACAAAAGTTCTTGTTATATCTGTAGTTCCATCTAGGTATTGTCCACCTGAATCTATTAATAAAAATCCTCTTGGTTCTAAAGTGTAATCACTCTCTTTAGTTGCTGAATAATGCATCATAGCACCATGTTCTTTATGCCCTGCTATAGTTTCAAAACTAATTCCTTTAAATAACTTATCTAAACTTCTAAGCTCTTCTAACTTATCTGAAGCTGATATTTCACTTATTTCTATCTTTCCAATGTTATCCTTAAGCCATTTCATAAACTTAACCATGGCTACTCCATCTCTAACTTGACACTTTCTTAAGTTATCTAATTCAACTTCATTCTTAATAGCCTTAAACTTAGTTGTTATGTTTCCAAATTCCACAATATTATTTTTATCCTTAATGCACTCGTATAAATAAGCACTTATCTTATTTGGATCAATTAAAATCTTCCCTTCTAAATTACTAATAGCATTTCCTATTTCATCATATGATTTTAAAGTAACCCCTTCATTTAAAAATTCTTCCTCCATTTTAGAAGTGAACTTTGATTTATCTACATAAAGATATGCTTCATTTTCTTTAACTAAGGCATAGCTTAAAACTACAGGATTGCACTTAACATCATTTCCTCTAATATTATAAAGCCAAGCTATGTCATCTAAAGAAGCTATAATATAATTATTAGCGCCTAGCTTTTTCATTTCCTCTCTAACTTCTCTTAATTTTTCTCTCGCACTTTTTCCACAGTACTTAACTTCATGTAAAAATGCCTTTTCCTTAGGAAGAGATGGTCTCTCTTTCCAAACCTCATCTAAAATGTCCTCATCTATTTTTATATTAAGATTATTTTCTTTCTCTAATTTTTTAAAATCTTTATATTCTCCTACTGAAAATACCTTTCCATCAAAAGCAATAGTTTCTCCTGCCTTTGCATTCTCTTTAAGCCATTCTAATAAGCTTGGCCATCCTGGAATTCTCATTTTAAACATTTCAATTCCAGAACCCTTTAACTCATCTAAAGCTTGTATGAAATATCTACCGTCAGTCCACAAAATAGCATTTTCTAAACCGACAAGTAAAGTTCCTGCTGATCCTGTAAAACCTGACATATATGCTCTACCCCTGTAATGTTCGCATACATATTCACTTTGATGAGCATCTTCACTAGGAATTATATAATAGTCAATTCCTTTATCCTTCATAATTTTTCTTAATTTTTCTAATCTTTCAGTCACCTTCATAATTATAGCCCCCTATTTTTTAATCTAAATTGTAATTTGATTTAACTTTTCAAACCTCAATTTAATTTTCTGCTTTCAATAATAGTAACATAAAAATATTCTCCTAAAAATACCAATTAATAAAAATTAATTAACTTTATAAGTATAACTTATTAATGTTATTAATAAGTTCTCTTAAAAAATTACATAATCCCTTATAAAATTACAATATAAAACATATATATTGGCTACATTATGAAAAAATTGTAAATATACCTTTAAAAAAGGAATTATCTTATGTAAATCAATTATTTTTTTATTATAATGTAAGCATATTACATTTATTTTAATGTTTATAAAAAATAGATAAGAGAGATTCTTTATGAGAAAATTTTTAAAATCTGCTATAGAGTATTTAGCAAAAGATCTTGACTTGGATAAAGAATTATTAGAGCAAATTCAATATGTTGTAATTGTATTGACCTTTGAATTTATTAAATGTATTTCTGTAATTCTAATTGCTGGAATACTTGGATATTTCAAAGAGAGCTTAATAGTAATTCTTAGCATGTGCTTTATAAAGCCATTTATTGGTGGATATCATGAAGATAGCCAATTAAAATGTTTTATTGCAACATTAATTATTACAACAAGTATAATCATGCTTGTTACTTTTAACAAGCTAAATCTATTTAGCATTGTTATTTTAAATTTGTTTAGTATTTTTAGTATTTATAATAAAGCTCCAGTAATAGATAGTAGATTTCCATTGACTAAAGAACATTTAATTAAAAAAAATAAAATATTAAGTGTTACAAACTCAAGTATTCTTTTTTTAATAACCTTAATATTTTTCAAAATTTCATGGATTTCTCAAACAATAACGTGGACTTTATTAATACAAACATTACTATTATTTAATAAGTATAAAAGGGAGGATTCTTAAAATGAGAAAATCAATATTATCAATGTTAGCATTATTAACTACATTAACTATCAACGCTTCAACTACTTCTTTTGCTACTATAGGATTAGAAGAAATGCCTGAGTCTATGAAAAAATCTAGATAAAAATGAATAAAACTATATTTTTAGCTGATACGATAAACACTTTTTTACAATGTGTATTATTTATAAGCACAATAAATTTATGTAGTAAAGAAGATTGCAAAAAACCAAAGTCAAAGATGTTATTTTATATATTCCTTTTGTGGACAATGATATCACTAACAACTTTTTTTATGGGAAATTCCAGTGTTGCAACATTAATTCTTCATTTAGTAATGTTAATCATTGGAGGTCTAATATATAAAGATGATTTTTTAGCTGCTGCTATTGGATTTAGTTTGATTTATTCATTCATTGTTATAACCTTAATAATTTCATCTTTTCTATATAATGTCTTATCCCAAAATATATCATTAATAAATAAAAGTAATATATTTTTCATAACTATAATGTATTTTCCACAGTATATACTTGCCTTTTTAGTTTTATATAAAAAGAAAAGTATATACTCACTTTACAAAACCATAAAGTCTAGGAATAGCTCAATTATCTATTTAATACTCTTTACAATAGTACTAGACTTTATAGCTTCATTTAATGCTATTATTAATGCAAAGGATAATCCTATATTTACAGAAATAATATTAACTTTATTATTCATATTTATAATATTTATAATAATATATTTTTCTAACATAGAGAAAAAATCGAAAGAAATTGAACTACTAAATTCAAATTTAGAACAGAATATTAGCTCATTAAGAAAATTAAAACATGATTATGGCTCTCAAATTTCTTATTTATATGGATTACATCTTATGGGGAACTATGAGAAATTAGGAGAATTATTAAAAAACATAATTGATGGGAATGATAATATTATTAATAATATTGTTGTATCTAATGACACATCAATTATATCAATGATAGTAAATACTATTAATTTAAAAGATATTACTGTATTTATAGATGAAAATGCTGATTTATTAGAAACCAATGTAAACGAATTAGACTTTCAACGTATAGTTTCTAATATATTAAGAAATTCTATTGAAGCTTTAGATGGTAGTGGTTCAATAAAAATTAATACTTATTATAGTTTTAATTATTTTGTGTTAAAAATCCAAAATAATGGTCCTGAAATTCCAGATAAAATATTAAATAAAATATTTGATAGTGGATTTACCACAAAAGAAAATAAAGAAAGTAATAATGGATTTGGACTAGCTATAGTAAAGGAGTTAGTAGAATCATATAATGGAAAAATTCAAGTAAGTAGTACTGATGAATTCACTGAGTTTACAATATACTTACCTACAATAAAATAAGAAAAGAAACAGAGTTCTATCCTCTGTTTCTTTTTAAACTTTATTTTATAATTATATTAAGTTTTTTATTACTTTAATACCTTCTAGGGTTTCATTTTTAATTCCACCAGGAAACTTTTCTTCAGTTTCAAATTCAAACCCTGCCCATCTATATAGCCTAATTGCTTTATAACTCCAAGTCTGAGTTGGTATGTACATATCACAATCTCCTTCAATAGCTATCATAAGTTTAACTCCTTCTGAGATAAGAGCTTTTCCTAATCCTTTTCCTTGATATTCAGGCTTAACGGCAACCCACTCCATAAATGGATGTCTTCTTTCCCCTGTATATCTCCACCAAGCTGTAAATGTAGCAATTTTTTCTCCATTATTATTTTCTATAAATATAGTTCTTCTTTCTAACTCATCTATATAAGGTAAATATTTATTTTTAAAATATTCTTCTCCATCTTTAGCATTTTCAAATTCCAGTACAGATTTTTCTATTTCTGCCCAAGCTTTTTCATCACCTTTTTTAAACTTAACAAATCTAAAACCTTCTGGTAAAGTTTCATCTTTTAATTCTTTTCCCTTTTCTCTTTTCAAAATTATTTTAAAAAATTCTATACTTTTTTCTAACATTCTATCCCCTCCAGATAAACCATATAACCTATTGAAACTTAATTTTTATCCTTATAGCTACTCATTAATAAGACTATAATTAATTTATTATACCTTTCTATATTTAATTTTATCATTAAACTTATAATTTTAATATTACACTGCTTTTTTTCATTCTTTATATCTAGATATTAATTGATCCAAAGAAAATAATAATTTAATTAAGTAAATAACTTTTCAACTTAGTATTTGTGTATCCACAGAAATCCCTATTAATTTGTAGATATTAATAGAGATATTATTGAACTCACTCATAAAAAAGTATGACAGATTCTTAATATTGAAACCACTCCATATAAAAATTACAATTATGGTGGTTCTTCACTTTATGCTACAATATCTTATAATAGTATATGTAGTTAAGTTTTTTAATAAAAATATGGTGATTTATATGTAATACTTTATATGAGCATAATAATTTAGCTACAACTTATTAATTTAATGATTTAAGTTGAAATTAATTAAATAAAAGTAATAAAAGCTGTAATTAATTTGAGGTGTTTTAAAATGGATATATGTGTTAGACCTGTATGGGCTGAAATAGATTTAGATATAATAGCAAATAATATGAAAGAAATAAAAAACCTAGTTGGTGAAAAGGAAATAATAGCCGTTGTTAAGGCTAATGCTTATGGTCATGGAGCTTTAGACATAGCTTCCACTCTTTTAGAAAATGGTGCTTCTAGATTGGCAGTAGCTATAATCACAGAGGCTGATGAACTTAGGGATGCTGGAATAACTGCACCTATTATGATTTTAGGCTATACTCCTATAAATTTTGCTGAAAATTTAATCAATAATGAAATTGAACAAACAGTTTATGATGTGGAATATGCTAAGGAATTATCTGATTTTGCCTTAAAGCTTGGCAAAAAAGCTAAAATACACATTGCAATAGATACAGGAATGGGTAGAATAGGTTTCCTTCCAAATGAAGAGGGATTAAATAAAGTTTTAGAAATATGCTCTTTACCTGGAGTTGAGGTAGTAGGCTTATTTACTCACTTCTCAACATCAGATGAAAAAGATAAAACTTATACTTATGAACAATTTTCAAAATTAACTGCTTTTAATAAAGCTTTAGAAGACAATGGAATACACATTCCTTTAAAACATGCTTCTAATAGTGGGGCTATTATGGATTTACCAGAAACCTATTTAGACGGAGTTAGATGTGGAATTATTTCTTATGGATACTATCCATCTGAAGAAGTAAAAAAAGAAAACTTAAAACTTAAACCAGCACTTACATTAAAAACTAATGTAGCCTTTGTTAAAGAGTTAGATGAAGATATGTATGTAAGCTACGGAAGAACTTATAAAACTGAAAAGAAAAGTAAAATTGCCACTCTTCCAATAGGATATGCTGATGGATACTCAAGACTTCTTAGTGGAAAAGCCAAAGTTATAATAAAGGGACAATTTGCTAATGTTATAGGAAGAGTTTGTATGGATCAATGTATGATTGATGTAACTCATATAGAAGACGTTAAAATTGGTGATGAAGTAATTCTTTTAGGGGAAGAAAATGGATTAAAATTTGATGCTAATGATATGGCTGAAATTATGGGAACAATAAACTACGAAATACTTTGTATGATCAGCCACAGAGTTCCTAGAATATATAAAAAGAATAATGAAATAGTTAAGGTAAGAAACTATATTTAATAAAAATAGGAGTGTATTAAAAGTTATTTTAATACACTCTCTTATTTAGTCATTAAAATTTAAATAAACCCTAACATAATTTAATCGTAATTATTTCTAGCACTAATTTTTATTTTGTTTTTTCCTTATCATTAAACACTATTATCATTCCTAAAATAGCAAACATCACACTAGTGGATGTAACAAAATCATCTGCAGATATCCATGGCATAAATGAAGTTAAGAAAACATATATTCCCGAAAAAATTAATCCTAAAATTGGACTTAATAAAATTATAATATACCCCATTAATCCTCTCCTATAATTAAACCGATTTTTCTAAAAATCTATTATTAAATAATTTTTTTCTTTTTATTATATCTTTAAAATAATTAATTTCTGTTTAACTAACCCCCCCCTATTATATATATGCTCACTTAAAAAATAAAATTCTAATAAAAAACAAAAGAAGCTGTATAAATATAGTTAAATAAATTAAACTTAATTGTACTTAGCTTTTTAATACAGCTTCTTTTCATATAAAAAATATAATTATTTAATTTTTATTTTATCTTTCAGTTCTTAAAGTTATGGATTCTTTTGAAGAAAGCTCTCCATTATTATATTTTGCTGCAATTTTAATTATTGTGGTCCCATATATGGGTTATTTCTAGTTTTATCTTTTCCAAGTTTTCTTGATTCCTTAGAGTATCCTATTTCATTAGCAGTTTCATTTTTCATTTTCTCTACTTCTTTTTTAGTTTTTTGACTAGTCTTTTTATTATCTTTGCTGTTTTTATTATTTTTATGAGACAAAATTAAACACTCCTTTCAAATTAAGTTCTTAATTAGTATTTAACTTTAATAACTCATATATCCTTAAAACAACTTTCCAAAACTGTTTACTATTTCCTAAAAACCACTAACACTTTACTTCCTCAAATTCATAATCCTTAGTTACATCATTTACCCATTTTCCACTAATTACCCTATATACACTGGTAAGAGATTTTAATATTTCATCACATTTTATAACTAAGAATACTAAGGCAACTGGAAGTTCTAAAACAAAGGCTACAAAAAATCCACCTGGAATAGCAACAAGCCACATAAAAATAAGATCATTTATCAAGACAAACTTAGCATCTCCACCACCTCTAAGTACACCCATCATAAAATTACTTGCAAGAGATTGAAATACTATTATTCCTGAAGTTACAGTCATTATTTCCATAGCTATTAATTTTGTTGAATAAGATACATTATAGAAATTAACCACAAATGGCTTTATAAGTAAAATCATAAGTCCTGATATACATCCCATTACAACACTGAAAATCCCTATACTATAGGCATATTCCTTTGCTTTTTCTTTTTTATCTTCTCCTATGGTATTTCCTATAATTACTGCTGTAGCATTAGACATACCAAATATAAAAACTGTTACAAATTGATGAGCAACTCCATTTATACTATTAGCAGCCACAACCTCTGTTCCCATTCTACCAACTATTACAGATATCATAGAAGCTCCAATTGCCCAAAGTAATTCATTACATAAAACAGGAGTACATAATCCAACATAATCTTTTAAAATCTCTTTATCTAGCTTTAATAAATGTTCTATCTTAAGACCAATCTTTCTTTCATATATAAACATAAACACTAAAACTATTGAAAACTCAGTAATTCTAGCACAGACAGTAGCTATGGCAGCTCCTCTTATTCCAAGTTCGGGAGCACCTAAATTTCCAAATATAAAAATCCAGTTTAATATTGAATTTACCACTAAAGAAGCAGTATAAACTATAATTGATATACTCACAGTTTTTACTGAACGAAGCATCATTATTGTACAGTTTGTAATAGAATAGAACAAATATCCTATGCACACAATTCTTAAATAACTTGCTCCAAAATCTATAACAGCCTTATCAGTTGTGAAAATTCCCATAAAGTATTTTGGTAAAAATAATGCTATAAATATGAAAATACCAGTTATTAATAAACATACCCTATACATTATGGCCAAAATCTTATGAATTGTTTTAACATTTCCCTTTCCCCAATACTGAGAAATCATAATATTAGATCCCCCAGCTAGTCCAAACATTAAAATTGTAAGTACAAAAAATAAATTATTAGCTATAGAAACTGCTGATAGTTGAATTTCCCCCAAAGCTCCAACCATCAAAGTATCTACCATACTTACCATAAAGGTTATTAAATTTTGTACTGCTATTGGCAAAGCAATACTAAAAAGTAACCTATAAAATCTTTTGTCTCTAGTTATAATCATAATTAGCCCCCTTACTAAAAATATATTCTTATAAAAGTCAATGTACATTATAGCATTCTGTACTAACTTATAATATGTGTTTAAATTTAACAATATATGAATATTAAAGCAATTTTATTAATATTTTTATTTTTAAATTAATTCTTAATTAAAAAAAGCCCTAAGTTTTAAACTTAGAGCTTTAAAATCTAAACTAAATTATCATTTGCATAATAATAATTTCCATTTATAACTTCCATATCTTTTAATTTTTCAGAATCGATATAAGTTCCTGGTATATAAGTATATTCTATTAGTTTGTTTTTCCCTAGTTTATCAGAATACTTAGTAAAAGCTAGCATGTAAACATCATTTATTTCTGAGGTGTATGTTTTTTCTGGTGCGTAAGCATTCATCTCTTTAAAAAAATCGCTTACATCTTGGTATGGAGCTATTAAATAAACTTCATCCCATTCAAAAGCTATATTTTTATTTAAAGAAATTAAGTCTAGCTTTTTATCCTCTTCACCTTCTATAATACTTATAACTTCTTTGTTTAATGACTTATTTTCTCCAACATAGTCATTATGATACAACCCTAGATATACTATAGATATTAAAAATATTATTACTAAAGTTGTAATAGAGATAGTAACCTTTTTCTTCATACAGACCACCTCTCAAAAATAAAATTTCCTTTTTAAAAAAAGTAAGATATATTTTACTATATCTTACTTTAATTTTACCACATATTACATGGTCATTATATATTTCAAAACAATTTAACATTATAACTACTTTTATAATTAAATTAATCATAATATTTTCAAAGTAAAAACTTATAAGTCACTATTATTTTTACATGTACTTTAAATACAACATATAACTTAAATGTATTTTATCTTAAATCGTATATAATAATTTTATTTTCTTGCTTTTTGTATTTTAACTTTTTTACCCTTTATAGTAACTTCCTTAAAGCTCTTTAAAACTTTATCACCTTTTCCATTTAATATATCAACATAAGAAAAACCATCTTGAACATCTATTATTCCAATATCTTCCCCTGTTAAACCTGGTAAGTTACTAAAACATCCAACAATATCAAAGGCTCTTATTTTCTTTTTCTTTCCGCCATTAACATGTATTTTAACTATATCACCATGAACTTCTTTCTTAGGTTTCTTACTCTCTTTTAATTGAACCTTTTGACTTTCCTTAAATATTTTTCTTCCAGCTTTAACTTCGTCATCAGAAGGAAGACTTGCTTTTCTTATTTCATAGCCAATATATTCTTCAACATTCTCTAAATATTTCTTCTCATAATGATTTACAAAGGTAATAGCTTTTCCTTCTCTTCCTACTCTACCAGTTCTTCCTATTCTATGAACATAGCTTTCTGTTTCCATTGGAACCTCATAGTTTATAACAAGTTCTATGCTATCTACATGAATTCCTCTAGCAGCTATATCAGTACAAACTAATACTTTAAAGTGCTTATCTCTAAAGTTTTCCATAACCTCAATACGCTTCTTTTGCTCCATATCCCCATGAAGCTCATTACAAGTTATTCCCTCATCTTTAAGCATTTTATAAACAGACTTAACCTTATTTCTTGTATTACAAAATACTATAGCACTCTCTGGATGATAAGCATAAAGGCATTTCCATAAAGCTTTCCCCTTATTTTTCTCCTCTATTTCAATAGCACTTTCTTCTATTCTATCCCTATTAAATACTTTTGATTTAACCTCTAAAAGCATAGGATTTCTCATATACTCTTCACATATTTCCTCTATTTCCTTAGAAAATGTAGCAGAAAATAATGCAGTGGTTTTATTTAATCTTAATTCTCCTAATATGTCCTTTATTTGATCAATAAATCCCATTGAAAGCATTTTATCAGCTTCATCTATGACTACATAGTTAACTTCACTTAAGTCTAAAGTGCCTCTTTCCATATGATCAAATACTCTTCCTGGAGTTCCTACTACTATATGTACTCTTTGTTTAAGCTCTCTAATTTGCTCATTAAAAGGTTGTTTCCCAAATATAGCCGCACATCTAACCTTTTTTATTCTTCCTATATTAGAAAGTTCATCTTTAACTTGAATTGCTAACTCTCTAGTTGGTGTTATAACTAGACACTGAACCTTTTTTTCTTCAATATTTATCTTTTCACAAACAGGTATTCCAAAACTTGCAGTTTTACCACTACCAGTTTGAGATTTAACTATTATATCTTCACCCTTTAATAATTTTGGAATAGAAGCTTCCTGAACCTCTGATGGATTTTTATATCCTAAATTATTAAGTGCTTTAATAATATCCTCACTTAAATTTAATTCATTAAATTTCATATATTGTTTTTATCTCCTTTTTTAAAACTTTATTAGTCTTCTTATAGTTATACCATATATTCATTTTTTCTACTAATTTTAATTTTTAAAATCCTAAGAAAATAAGATAACATTACATTTTTCCATATATCATAAAGAGGGAAACAGTTAAAATTCTTAATATTAAAAAAATAACATAATACTATGTTTTCTACTTTATTAACTTATATATTTTAAAATATCTTATTATAAAGATTTTTCTTTATAATAAAAAAGTGAACACAAACAATATATTTTTTATTGCTTATGTTCACTTTAAACTATCTATCTTTAAGCAAGTATTAAATTTTATTTTAAAAGTCTAACTACATTTTCAGTTGTTAATTCTAAATTTCTACTTCCTTCTTTTAAAGCTTCATCTAAAGTTGAAACTCCAGTCATTATACTAAATATACTCTTTATACCTATTTCATAAAGGCCTTCTATTCCCTCTCCAACTTTTCCTGAAAAGGCAATTGTAGAAACTCCATTCTCCTTAGCCACAGTAGCAACTCCAATTGGTGTTTTTCCATATATAGTTTGATCATCTATACTTCCTTCACCAGTAAATACAAAGTCTGCTCCCTTTACCTTTTCAGCTAACTCTGTATGTTTTATTACAAGCTCTATACCTCTTTTTAATTCTCCACCTAATAGTAATAAAGCGGCACCTAATCCTCCAGCAGCACCAGAACCTTCTATGTGTGAAACTTCTTTTCCTAGGTCTTTTTTTATTACTGAAGCATAATGAGCTAAATTGTTATCTAATTCTTTAACAATCTCTTTAGTTGCTCCCTTTTGAGGACCAAATACTGCTGAGGCTCCTTTTTCTCCTACTAATGGATTAGTTACATCACAAGCTACTTCTATTGATACTTCCTTTAATCTTTCATCTAAAGAACTTAAATCAATACTTTCTATATCCTTTAATGCCCCTCCACCAAAGGCTATTTGATTTCCATCCTTATCTAAAAGTTTTCCACCTAAAGCTTGAAGCATTCCACATCCTCCATCATTAGTAGCACTTCCACCTATTCCTATAACTAAGTGTTTTATTCCTTGATCTAATGCAGCCTTTATAAGCTCTCCAGTTCCAAAAGTTGTTGTTATTAAAGGATTTCTTTCCTCTCTCTTAACAAGTTGAATCCCTGAAGCACTAGCCATTTCTATGACAGCAGTCTTTCCATTACCTAAAACTCCATAAAAAGCTTCCACCTTGTTTCCTAAAGGTCCAGTAACATTTACTCTTTCTATTCTTCCAAAGGTAGCATGAACTAAGGCTTCTACAGTTCCCTCTCCACCGTCAGCCATTGGAACCTTTATGCATTCTGCATCTTTAAAGACCTTTTTAATTCCTCTTTCCATAGCATTACAGGCTTCCATTGAAGTCATACTTTCCTTAAATGAATCTGGTGCTAATACAAATTTCATCTTTATTTCCTCCTACTAGATTTTATCTTAACTTTTCATTTTAAAATCCACTGTGCTTTTACTAAAAACTCTTTTTTAAATCATAATTCTTAAAAGTTAATAAATTTCATACTAAGTTTAAATTAAACATTATTAAAAATTTTCTTTATTATAAAGTAACAAAATATTTCTACCTTAGTGATAATAAGCATATAGTTAAAACTTTTCTTTATTTATTAAATAACTATTTTAATATTATTCCAAATATTATAGTTGATACAATTGTCATTGTTAATCCAACTAAAGATTCATATGGTATAAGTTTAAGTCTCTCTTTCATATCCATTGAAACACTTCCACCAGTAGCGTGGAAGAAGCTTCCATGAGGTAAGTGATCTAAAACTGTAGCCCCAGCATGTATCATAGCTGCTGTAGCAAGTGGTGCCACTCCTAATTGAACAATTGTTGGTCCAAATACCGATGTAGCCACCGCTGTTCCTGAAGTAGTGGAAGCAGTTGCCGCTGACATAAGTATTCCTGAAACTGGAGCTAACATAAAGCTCGGTAATCCTAAAGCGTTTATTCCACTTATAATAACATCCTTTAATCCTGAGTTAGCAATTATTCCTGCTAAAGTACCTGTACCTATTAAAAGTATAGCTACTCCACTCATCTTAGCTAGTCCATATGTTGCATATTTGTTAATATGCTTAATTTTTCCCATAGCTAGTATTCCGCATATACCACCTACCGGTAAAGCTATTAATGGATCTATAGCAATGCCTGCTATTGGTCTTAACATTAATAAGATTATTGCTACTAATGGTCCAACCATTGCTGGTAAAAATCCAGGCATATCTGTTAACTCTTTCATATGTTCATCAGATTCTACTAAAGAACCTTTTTGTTTTATTCTACTTGCTAATATACATGTAATTATAACTCCAAATATAGCTGGTACTATACCTGCTATCATAACATTAGTTAATGAAACTCCTAAATTATCTGCTGCCGCAATGGTATTTGGGTTTGGAGACATTATATTTCCTGCCTTACCTCCACCAACCATGGCTAATAATATAGCTGGTTTACTTAAACCTGATTTGTGAGCTATTGCTAAAGCTATTGGAGATACTGTTATTACTGAAACGTCTACAAAAACTCCAACCATTGTTAAAACCATAGTAGCTATTGCTAAGGCTATAAGAGCTCTTGATTCTCCAATCTTCTCAACTATTGTCTCTGCAATCTTGGCTGCCGCTCCGGATTCAATTAAAACCCCAGCTAGTACCCCTGCTGTAAGTATTCTAAGGATAGCAGGCATCATATTTTTGGCTCCATCCATCATTAAATTAACTGTCCCTGTTAGTCCTGCTCCACCAACAAGTCCACCTATTAAAGCTCCTAATATAAGTCCGTATGCTGGATGAACCTTTTTTATGATAAGAGTGATTGCAATAACTAATGCAATTACTGCACCTAAAGCTGTAACTGTTACATTCACAATAAATTCCTCCTTCTTATTAAACTCATTTATTCTTATTTATATTGACGATTTTCATTGTATAAGTTTTCATATTCAAAATCATTATCTAATATTCCTAAAATAAAAAGGTTTTCTTTATGCAAATGCACAAAGAAAACCTTTTTTATTTTAATTGACTTACTATATATGCAATCAAAAATTGAAATAAATCTAAATAATTATCAAAGCTTAAGCCTGTTATTTCCTCAATTTTCTCTAGTCTATAATTTAATGTATTCCTATGTATATGTAAGGATTCTGCTGTCTTTTTTCTCTCTCCACTATGTTTCATATAGGATATAAAGGTTTCTAATAATTCTTCTCCCATATTTTCCTGTAATATCTTGTTTTTAATAATTTTCCAATCCTCTTCATCTAAAAAATTATCTAGGTAGCTAAAAACCTTTACTTTTTTGTAGTCATAAAAAAATTCATTTTTATATAATTTACTTCCTATATCTACTGCTTCCACTGCCTCATTCATAGATTTTGATATAATTTTATGTTTTGAGCTTAATCCTATCTTAGAATTTGTGTCACTCATAATTTCCTTTAATTCCATTAACCTTTTATAAAGCAAATTATTATCTAACAAAATTACAACTATTCTATTTGAAGTTAAATTTATATAATACTCATCTTCTTTTATAAATCTTTTTATTTTTTTAATTATCTCCTTAAATTTATCTTTCTGAAACTCCAATACAAGTATTATTCTGTCTAAGGAAATATCAATACCTACATTGGCTCCCCTTTGAATGAATTCTAAGTCATAGGCCTCTTTTGAATAAAGCCATTCATAAATAAACTCTTCTTTTAATCTTTCTTTAACTATATGTTTATTCAAAGTGTATTCTTGATTTATTAAAAGTTCAGCAGTAACAGTTACAAGCTGTGTAAATTGCCTAACATTTTTAGGATTCCCTGTTATACCAATAACCCCTATAGCTTTTTCCCTAAAAAATATAGGTGAATTAACTCCAGATTTCACCTTATCCCCATCCTTAGATATTTCAACCACCTTTTTTACCCTTAAGGCTTCTAAAGCCCCATTATGTATCATTCCTATTCTACTTGAATCACCACTACCTATTATTACTCCCTTATGATTCATTATGTTTACATTGTAAGGAATAACCTCCATCATTTTATTAACTATATTTTGAGCCAGTTCCCTATTTAACATTATATTGCGCTAAGTATATTCCCTATTTATACTTAACTCCTCCTCTCTTTGAACCTCCCATAATTACACTTTTGAGTATTCTCTATAAGCTTAGATAAACTGATACTAGCAAAATATTTAAACATTTACAATACTTAAAATAAAAAAGGATATGTATCAAAACTAAATAATAAAACTTATAAAAGATATAATATATTAATTCTCATAATATACTTATAAGTTTTATTAAAAGTTATTTTGATACATACCATAATATTTTACATATAGTTATTTTCCTACTTGCTATTATTTATTTTCTTAAGGGTAAAATATCCTATAAAGCTAATTTGTATATTTCAAGGATGTCCTCTGTGTTTAATTCTACAAAATGACCTACTGTATGCTCATCATTATCTGTGCATTTTTTAGCCATTTCTTCTAATCTATCTTCACCTATTTCTAACTCTTTTAAAGTTACTGGAAGATTTATTGATTTGAAGAATTCTTCAAGTTTCTTAATTCCTTCTAAGGCAACCTCTTCCTTAGTTTTATCTTCAACTTGAACATCAAATACTCTAGTAGCAAATTGGTTGAATCTATCTAAATCATGTTTATAAACAAACTTCATCCAAGCTGGGAATATAACAGCTAATCCTGCTCCGTGAGTAACATCATATATTCCACTTAATTCATGCTCTATATTATGTGATGCCCAATCTGTTTCTCTTCCTGTGCTTAAAAGATTATTATGTGCTATTGTTCCAGCCCACATAACCTCTGCAAAGCTATCATAATCTTCCTTATTTTTTAATACCTTAGGAACATTATTTATTACTGTTTTCATTGTTCCCTCAATTAATCTATCTATAAGTTCAACATTCTTTGTATTTGTAAAATATCTTTCCATTAAATGTGCTAAAATATCTGCACTTCCAGCTGCTATTTGATATTCTGGTAAAGTAAAGCATAGTTCTGGATTTAACATTGAAAATTTAGGATATAAAAGTGGTGATCCTGTTGATCTCTTATACCATCCATCTTCATTAGTTATAACAGTTCCTGAGCTTGATTCACTTCCTGCCGCTGGTATTGTTAATACTGTACCTAATGGTAAAGCTTTTTCTATTTTAATATTTTTAGTAAAGAAATCCCATACATCTCCATCATAAGGAACACCAAGAGCTATAGCTTTAGCTGAGTCAATAACACTTCCTCCCCCAACAGCAAGTATAAAGTCAACTTTGCTATTTTTACAAAGTTCTATTCCCTTTTTAACTAAACTTAATCTAGGATTAGGCTTAACTCCTCCAAGTTCTATTACATGTAATCCTGCTTTATTTAAAGAATCTAAAATTCTATCATATAACCCATTTTTTCTAATACTTCCTCCACCATAATGAAAAAGTACTTTACTAGCTCCTAAGCTTTTAATTTCTTCTCCAACAGAGGATTCAACTCCTCTACCAAAGTTAATTTTAGTAGGATTATAAAAAGTAAAATTATTCATTTAACTCACCCTTTCTCTTTTTTCCATATTATTTAAATTAATTACGTTTACAATATTATATATCACTTTTAATTCTAAGTAAAAGATTATATAAATATATTTTAAAACTCTAATTATGTTTAAAATATGTATATTCACATAAATTTAAAATAAAAACCAACAATATAATAGGAAAATATTGAAATATACATTTTAAAGTATATAATATATTTAAATTATTCTTATGAGAGGTGATTAATTTGATAAATCATAAAGGAACAAAATGCATTTCAACGGAAAGAATAACTCTTAGACCTTTTTGTTATGATGATGCTGAAAATATGTTTAAAAACTGGGTAAACGATCCTGAAGTTACAAAATATCTGTCTTGGACTCCTCACGGAAATTTAAATGTGACTAAGGAATGCTTAGATAATTGGATTAAAGCCTATGAATCTGATGAAAACTATCACTGGGCAATAACCTTAAAAGAAAATCCAAATGAAGTTATTGGAAGTATTGGTGCAGTATTTATTGATAATTATTTAGAACAAGCTCACATAGGTTATTGTCTTAGCAAAAAATATTGGAATAAGGGAATAGTAAGTGAATCTTTAAAAGAGGTTCTTTCTTATTTATTCCAATGTGGTTTCACAAGAATAGAAGCAATACACCATGTTCTTAATCCTGCTTCTGGACAAGTTATGAAAAAATGTGGCATGAAATTTGAGGGCATACTTAGAAAAGCTAGAAAGGATAATAAATGTGAATTTTTTGATATAGCTCAATATGCTCTATTAAAAACAGATTTAGAGTAAGTACTATAAAAATTCAGTAATACAATTTTTAATCAAACAAAAAAGACAACCCTCCCTCAAAGGTTGCCTTTTCCTTATACCTAATTTCCCTCTTGGCAAGCTATGCTTACCATTTTCTTTAAGTAATTAGAAGTGTTTCTTTTAATTCCCTTATTGTCTGTTAGTATTATCCTTCTATATAAATATTACTTAAATTCTTAATTATAATTTAAAGCTTAAAGTTCTTTAAAGGTTTTAATACCCATTAAATTCTTAACTACTTTAATGTTACTTTTAAAGTATGAACCTCAAATGGTTTAAATGTAAGGTGCATTGTTTCTTTGTTTAATTCCTTTCCATCTATACTATCTTCTATTAAGTTAACCATTTCTATATTTTCATATGGAACATTTATATTAACTTTAGCCTTAGCATCTTCTCCATGACACTCATATAATCTGATTATCATTTGGTCACCATCTTCAGCTTTTTTAATTGTATCAATTATTACATTTTCACAATCTATTGAAGCCATTGCTTCTTTAACTAGGTTTTCACCTAAGTTTTCACTATAAATTACTTGTATTGGAGCATTAACTTCATGAGCTTCATGAACAACATTTCCTTCAATATAGTCTCCTCCGTGTGGGAATAAGCAATAAGTAAATTCATGCTCTCCTCTATCAGCATTTGTATCTGGATATCCTGGACTTCTTAATAGATTTAAGTCTATCTTAGTTTCTGAAACATTGTGTCCATACTTAGAATCATTTATTAAAGCAACTCCATAATCCCTTTGTGATAAATCTATCCATCTTTGAGCACATATTTCACCCTTAGCCATATCCCATGAAGTATTTCCATGAGTAGGTCTCTTTATTGTACCAAATTGTATTTCACAATCTGCCTCTCTAGTATAAACATTAGTATTGAAAGATGTTCTAAGCATCTTACCATTTTCTTTCCAATTAACCTTTGTTTTGAAGTCGATTCTCTTACTACCTTCTAAAATGCTTATTTCTTGTACTAAAGTAGAATCTCCATATTTATAATTTTGCTTAATAGTTGCCTTTGGTCCATCTACAATAACTTCTGATTTTACTAAGTCAAAAATTTCAGATGGTCTATCTTCATAAACTCCTGAGAAGTCCCAAGCATCTCCATTATCTTCATAAACTCTAAGTTCATTTCCTTTTTCATCTCTTAAGACTTCTTTATTTAATTCTTTATCAAAAATTCTTGCAATTGTTCCATTTTCATTAAACTCAACTTTAACTAATCCATTTTCTAAGTTAGTTTCTGAAACTTTTAAAGTTGAAATTTCACAATATGGCTCAATTTCTTCTTTTTTAATTATTTCTCCACTTAAAGAGTTTAAGTTAACTCTTGTCCATCTATCATAAAGTTTAATCCACTGTTCTCTACTCCATGATAAAGAGTTTACTAATATAGCTCCCTCTTCTTTGCTATCTGCACTTTCTAAAATATCTCTATATAACTTTTCAGTCATTCCTTCCACCTTAGCAAGCATCTTTTCATAGGCTTCTACTGACTCATCATAAACTCTGCCTATGGATGATCCTGGTAAAATATCATGGAATTGATATAAAAGAACTTCCTTCCAAACTTTTTCTATTTCCTCTTGAGGATATTCTCCCTTTCCTAAAACTTTAGCTTGCATTGCTGCTAACTCTAAGTTCTTAAGAGCTATTTCCATCTTTCTATTATGTTTTTTATTCTTACCATGTGTAGTGTAAGTTCCTTGGTGTTTCTCTAAATATAACTCTCCACTCCACACACTGTATTTATCTATATCTTTTTCTATTCTCTTAAAGAAATTACTTGAAGGTTCTTGCTTAACAGGAGCTATTCCATTTATATTTCTTTCTCTTCTTAATCTCTCTAAATGCTCTTCTCCTGGGCCACCGCCTCCATCACCAATTCCAAATAGCATTAAACATTCATCTGATAAGCCTTTATCTAAGAAAGCTTTCTCTGATTTGGCAACAGCCCTTGGTGCAGCTGAACTATTATAAGTTCCCTCTGGTGGCATATGTGATAATACTCTACTTCCATCTAATCCTTCCCAAACAAAGGTATGATGTGGAAATTGGTTATGATTGTTCCATGATAATTTAATTGTCATGAAATAATCTACACCACTCTTTTTAAGAATTTGTGGAAGAGCTGCTGAATATCCAAATACGTCTGGAAGCCATAAAGTATCCATTTCCTTTTTGAATTCTTCTCTAAAGTATCTCTTTCCATATAATAATTGTCTTACTAAAGATTCTCCTGATGGAACATTAGTATCTGGTTCAACCCACATACCTCCTTGAGCTTCCCATCTTCCCTCTTCTATTTTTTCTTTAATTCTTCCATATAAATCTGGATAGTATTCTTTCATCCACTGATAAAGTTGAGGTTGGCTTGCTCCAAATACATACTCAGGATATTTTTCCATATTAGCTAAAACTGTTGAATATGTTCTAGCTCCCTTTCTTATAGTTTCCCTTATTGGCCATAACCAAGCTAAATCTATATGAGCATGTCCAATAGCTGAAACTGAAAGTGAAGGATCTCCACCTTTTTTATCTAATTCTTTCTTTAAAATTTCTCTAGCTTTTTTAACTTCTTCTTCATTTAAGATTGTAACTTCTTGTTGAGTAACAACTCCGTCCTTTAAGAAATCACATCCACTCATTCCAGTTTTAATACTTAATACCTTTGATGCTTCATAAAGAGCATTTAATATAGTATGATATCTAGCACTATCTTCTGGTAATTGATTCATAAGTTCATGTAAAACCTCTACATCATAATAAAGAGCCTTTACTTCTTCATTACAAGTTGCAATATATGCATCTTTTATAATTCCATTATCTCTATATTTACCAAACAAATCGTTACATGCACAATCTGCCCATATATCTATAACTTCTCCACCTTCAGCTCTCTCAAACATAGGAACCTCTCTCTTACCCGGCATTCCTAAGCTTAAATCAAACTCTGAGTTTAAAGTTGTAAGCCCTCTCATAGGATTTCCATCCTTATCTACCACAAAGGCTTCTCCACTTATATCTATTAAAAGGACAATATTTTCTCCTTCATAACTTTTAGGTACTTCTCCCTTGAAGTTAAACCAACCACAGTCCCAAAGTTCTCCCCAAGACTCTCCTATAATTCCTTTTTTATGCTCTCCAGTTAGTCTATTTTCATAACTTACTGGCTCCTTAGTTATATACATATCTATTTCTAAAGGCGCAACCACATTGTATATTGCCTTTTCTAGCTTTTCACACAAACCGTTTACAATATTCTTGCGTTCATTTATCTGAAATAACATTCATCTCACCCCTTGATAAATTTAAAAATCATAAAATAAATCTTAGAATCATACCTTAATAATCAAATTAATGGGCTTCTTTTCTTTCGATTCATCTAAATTCTATATTTTAAAGATATCTTATAAGCAATTAAGTGTAAAGTGGACAAATATTAGTTTTATAGTTCATATTTTTAATAATTTAAATTCAATTTAAAATCCCTTAAATTATAATTTTAACTTTTAAATTCAGGTTATCTTTTATAGATGTTGAATTTAGGTATTTTCTATAACCTAAGTTAACTTCAAATAAGAAAACTTTTTAATTTTATATTTTGAACTTTTATCTTATGAATGAAAAAATGGAGTAAAATAAATAAGACCAAGGCTAGGAAGAAATCTTAAAACTAAACCTTGATCTCAATTTATTTAAAAAGGATTAAAATAAATCTTTTTATAGGTAATATGCTAATTTGCGGAAGAAGTTAATTCTATAAAACAATATAATTTAATCCTTATTAAATACTATAATTAGAATTTATCGCAAACTAGTTCAAAGTATGCTTTTGGATGATGACAAACAGGGCACTTTTCTGGTGCTACTGTTGATTCTAAAATAAATCCACAGTTTTGACATCTCCATAATTGTTTTTCATCTTTTTTAAATATTTCACCATTCTTCAATAGATTATATAATTCTAAATATCTTTCTTCATGGTGCTTTTCTATTTCTCCTACTTTTTCTAATATGAATGCTATTTCATTAAAACCTTCTTCTCTTGCTTCCTTAGCAAACTCAGCATACATATCTGTCCATTCATAGTTTTCTCCACCAGCTGCATCTTTTAAATTATCTACAGTTTCTCCAACTGTACCATCATTTAAAAACTTAAACCAAATCTTTGCATGAGCCATCTCATTATGAGCAGTTTCTTCAAAGATATCAGCTATCTTGTTATATCCTTCTCGTCTAGCTTTCTCTGCATAGAAAGTATATTTATTTCTAGCTTGTGACTCTCCAGCAAAGGCTGTTAAAAGATTCTTTTCTGTTTTACTTCCTTTTAAATCCATGAACTCCACCTCAAAATTTAATTTTATAGTCTATCTACTCTTATTTCTAAAAATATAAGTACAATTTAATTTTTCCCTTTTTGAGGTTTTATATTCTAAATTTAAAGTTAAAATTTTTAGCTAAAATAAAACAAAGTTCTCATTATACAAACTTAATAAAATTCGCCTAAACAATTTATAAATAAAACTAAATATTTTCTATAAATAATTTATTTAATTGTTTTTCACTTGAAAAGCCTAAATCTTTTAAAGCCTTGTCTATAGCATTTAGGACATAGGTTATATCTTCTATATTTGCATTTTCCCCCATGTGTCCAATTCTTAATAATTTATCTTCATATTTATCTAAAGATGTTGACATTAATACATTATATTTTTTATTTAGATGATTTCTTAAGTTTAAAGCACCTATTTCTTCTGGTATTTCCACAGCTGTAACTGTATTAGAATATCCATTTTTCAAGAATAAATCTAACCCATATTCTTTTACTGCCTTTCTAGTTGCTTCTCCAATTTTTCTATGTCTTTCAATAACTTTTTCTTTTCCTTCCTCTAGAATATTATCTATAGCAACCCTAAGAGAAATAATATCACTTATTGGCATTGTATATGGGAACCACTTATCTTTGTAATAATTTTTCCATATATTAAGATTACAATAAAAACCTACAATAGGTGTTTCTCTATTTTCCATAACCTTTCTTGCATCATCACTTATACTAACCATAGTAAGCCCTGGCTCTGCTGAAAATGCCTTTTGAGAGCCACCTAGGGCTATATCAATTTGCCATTTATCCACCTTAAATTCCTCTCCTACCATAGCTGATACAGAATCAACAACTGTCAAAATTCCATAACTCTTAAGTAATGGACAAATTTTATCAACAGGATTTAATATCCCAGTTGGAGTATCACAATGAACAACTGTGGCATATTTAAAATCATTATTCTTCTCTAAAAACTTAGATAAAGCTTCAACATCAATCTCTTTAGTATAGTCTCCTGAAAAATAAGTTACTTCTCCTCCATACATAGTTACAAAACCATCAAACCATCTTCCATATAAGCCATTATCTAAAACTAAAACCTTATCTCCTTTTTCAGTTAAGGATGCACAGGCAGCTTCTAATCCTAAAATTCCTTCTCCAGAAAGTATATAGCAATCATTTTTAGTATTTATAATTTCTCCAAATCTATCACAAGTTTCCTTATAAAACTCAACAAAATCCACATCAACATCTGGATTTGTAGTTTTTAAAGCCCTTGCTCTTCTTACATTATCTCTTAAATTAGTAGGACCTGGTGTATAAATAGTTTTATTACAATTCATAATTCATTCCTCCAAACACTCTCATTTTTCTCTTGTATAAAAAAATAACACAACTATTCAAAATCACCAATAGAATCGATACAATGTAAAATTTAAAAGGGATGTATATAAAAGTAACTATTAAATAAATAAAATTCAAAAATAAAAACTTTTATAAATTTTGATATTTACCTTTACACTAAACTCTTAATTTCGTGTTTTTATTATAAAAGGTATTAGTATATAATTAATTTATAGAAATACATTTAAACTAGGAGATGATTTTATGATAAAGCATATAGTAATGTGGAAATTAAAAGATGAAGCTGAAGGAAACTCTAAAGCAGAAAACGCTAAAATAATAAAAAACTCACTAGAAGATTTAAAAGGAAAAATTAATGAAATAATTCACCTTGAAGTAGGAATAGATGTTAATAAATCAGAGCAAGCTTACGATGTGGTTTTATATTCAACATTTAATTCTTTAGAGGATTTAGATTCATATCAAAAGAATCCTGACCATGTTAAAGCAGGTTCTTTTGTAAAAAAAGTAGCATCATCAAGAGTTGTTGTAGATTACGAAGTTTAAGTTCATAACATAATAAGAAAGCTTACAAACAATATGAAGATAATATCTAGATAAACTTTAGATTTTAAATTATTAAGTATAAGATATTACATTAAAAAGCTGAGACTGTTAATTTCTTAGGAATACAATCTCTCAAAGTTCCACTTTATAAGTTCAAGAATCCAAATTAAAAATTTGGGCTTTCACTTAACTTTCAAAGCTTTAGTAATATCTTCGGAGTAATAATTATTCAAATGACTTCAATATAACTAAAGTTCCACTTTATAAGTTCAAGGTTCCAAATTAAAATTTGGACTTTCACTTAAAATCTATTAATTCTCGGAATATGTTTGTAAGCTTTATCAAAAGTTGGTTTGATCCAATTTATTAATTTACTCTTTCAAAAATTAAAATCTCTTCTAAGGGTGAATTAAATTCTTTAATCCTTGGTCCTATAATAAATTCATCATTTTTATATTTCCATTTTCCCTTTGGAAAGTTCACTATTCTTTTTCTAGATCCCTTTTTTATATTAGGTGCTATCATATATTTTTCTCCTAACATAAATTGGTCTTTAATTTCTTCTAAATTTTCATTTGGAAATTCATACTCCATATATCTAACTATTGGCTCTCCACTTCTACTAGATTCTTTTGCTAACTTATAAATATATTCTGAGTATTTAACATGCTCCCAAGCTGCTTTTTTACAAATTTCAAAATTTTCTTTAGATAATACTCTCCAAGGTGCTGCTGAAAATTGCATCATTGGCATAAGGGCTGCACATTGAGCATATCGTACAAATAATTCTTCATCTAAATTAGAACTATTTTCTAAAAAGTTAAGATATTCTCCCCCTCCAATCATATCAGGACAAGTATATGAATATCCTAAAATCCCCTGTGCTAGCTGATTAGGAATAAGAGATGAAACACCATTGTATTCCCAACTATGATTTTTATCTGCTAACCTTTGTACTAAAGGTAATCCTGCACATTGAAAACAAGCTCTAAACTCATTAAATTCATAGTTTACTCCTAATAAAGCCCAAAGTTTACTATGTTCATTAGCCTCTATTTTCTTATATGTTAAGTCATCATTACTATAAAAACTAGCATCTCCAGCATCAAATTTAAATCCATCAACTCCATATTCTTCAATCAAAAAATCATTTTGATCTAAATACCATTTAACTGCCTCAGGATTTGTTAAGTCTAGTACTGCTGAATAACCATTCCACCATTTTTTTATTGAAACAGAGCCATCTTTATTTTTTACTAAACAATCTCTATCTCTTAAATATCTAAATTCTTGTGTATCAGGAGTAATAAAGGGACATGTCCATAGAATTACCTTAAAACCTAACTCATGTAATTTATTTATCATCCCCTTAGGATTTTTAAACTTTTCCCCGTTAAATTTCCACCTTCCATAATAATCACTCCATCCATCATCAATCATTATTATTCCCTTAGGCATACCATTTTCTATTATAGAATTAGCATACTCTAATATTTTTTCCTCTCTTTGATCATATAAAAGTTCAATCCAAGTATTATATTGTGGTTTAGTGAAAAAACTCTTAGGTGGTACTTTACCATTAGGCTTAAAAAACTTATTTGCTGCATGTAAAAAAGCTTCTTTTAAAGTTTCTCCCTCTTCATACAATTGTGGAACAGATTTTTCACTTAATATTTCTATAACTCCACTATAAACTTTTAAAACAAATCCTGAATCACACCATATATATCTTCCTTTATTGGAAAGTAATATTGTATTAACCTGATTAGGACTCTTATTTGGATATACATCCACTTCATATTTAGAATTAAAATTAAGTGGATATTTTATGCCATCATTAACCACAGGCCCATACCAATATTCATTTTCATACATTTTAAAAATATAACTTTTTAACTTCCCCATATAACCTACCCTCTCAATTTATTGAATTATACTTTTATAAAAACATAATCTGTAAAATTTATCAATAATTATATTTTAGCTTTTTTTTCATTTTAAATAACTTTATATTTTCTAGATATTAATGTTACTTTTGATTAATTTATACAAGGAGTTTAATATGAATAATAGGGTAAATATAAATTATATTTTAAATAGAATATAATTTAAGGAGCTTGATTAAATTCAAGCTCCTTAACTATTTTTATTATATTATTTTTGCTTTAAAGCATTTTTTACTGTTGATTTATATCCAGTATATGTTGCATAGAAATATCCACCATAAACAATTACCATTATTAAGGCAGTTACTAAGGATGAACCCCCTATATCTGGCTTATTAAACACAGTTAGGAATGCATTTACAACCTTTATTGCAACCATTGAATGAACTAAAGCTACAACTAATGGTAATCCAAAATAAATACTAACCTGTGTAAATATTGATTTATTTATCATCTTTTGAGATACACCAATTCTTCTTAAGGATTTATATCTATCAATACTATCGCTGGCCTCTGATAATTGTTGAAGAGCAAGGACAGCAGTACTTGATATTAAGAATATAACTCCTAAATATATTCCTATAAACAATACTATATTTGTCATTCCATTATTATCTTCATAAATACGTGCTTTTGTATATCCATTTACAAAACCATATTTACTTGAATCCACAACTCCATCTCTATATTCATTGAATAATTTTTGTACTCTTTCTTCCTCATTTGAATTTTTAGGGAAGTTTATATTAATTTTATTTGCAATAGGCTTTAAATTAGAAACAATATTATCTGGCACTATTAAAGTGAAAAAGTTATTTGTCATTCCAGTACTTTCAAATGCCTCTTTTATAACTTTTCCCTCTCCAATTAAGGTATTATTGGCAATCTTATATTCCTTACCATCAATTTCTATTTTCTCATTGTTTTTAAGAATATTTTTTAAAGTATTCTCTACTTCACCTAAGTTAGATGAAATTAATACTTCGTTATTAGCTAAACTTAATGATTTTTCACCACTTAAAGCTCTTATATCATTATATGAACTTATACTTATGGCATTTGTTCCCTTATAAGTCATTGCTTCTACTATATCTTTTATATTTTTACCTTCTGCATTTTTATTTAATAAGCTTTCTAAATTAGTTTTTTCTAATTTATATTCATTATATGAAACAATTTTATCCTCTGGATTAAATTTAAATCCTAACTCTCTTATTGATTCTTCAGCAGTTTTTATTTTACTATCCTCATCAATGTAATAAGTAGCAGAGGCATCAAAAGGAGTTGTATTTTCTAATCCTTTTTCTAAAGCATTTTTAAAACTTAAACCAGTTGCCAATGTACTTATTGTTAAGAATAACATAAGACATATTACTGTCATTGATAAAAAGTTAGTATTTATCTTGCTATTCATTTGTCTTAATACAAAAATATTTAATCCTTTTAAGTAAACATTCTTATTTCTTTGTAAAACATATAAAACAAATCCTGCTAAACTAAAGAATAAAAGTAATGTTCCTAAAATTCCTAATACTATTGATACTAAGAACATTCTATCTGTAGGATTTAATCCAACTTTAATTACTAATTTATACGCAACTCCTAATAATCCTAAAGATATAAAGAATATTATTGCTGTTAATATAGGATTTTTTATTTTTATATCCTCATTTTTCTTAGCAGCTGTTAACATATCTATAAGTTTATACTTTGAAATTACAAAAGTATTAAAAATCATAACTAAGATAAAAATTATACCAAAGTATAAAACAGTTTTTAAAATAGCATCAGTTGATAATAAAAATTTATAATTACTTAAAGATACTTCAAATAATTTAGATGCAAAGGCAGATATTCCTTGAGAAACTATTATACCTACTCCTAAGCCTACAACTAATGATATAATTCCTACTAGTGCTGTTTCATATGTAAGTATTTTTGAAATTTTGTTTTTTCCCATACCAAGGGTCATATATATACCTAATTCTTTTTTACGCTTTTTAACTAAAAAGTTATTTGCATAAAGAATTAATCCACCTAAAACACAAGATATAAATACAGATATTCCAGATATTAACCCTTGTAATACTTTTATATACTCAGCCTGTCTTTTTCCAAGTTCTAAAAAGGCTTTTTGATCTCCTATGGAGTTAAATGCATAGAATATACATACTCCAAGAGTTAATGTTAGAAAATATATTGAATAATCTTTAAAGCTCTTTCTAACATTGTTTAAAGCAATCTTAAAATACATCCCTATCATCCCCTCCAAGAAGTGTTATAACCTCAATAATTCTATCAAAAAATTCCTTTCTTGAATCTGTTCCTCTTACTAATTCATTGAATATTTTTCCATCTTTTATAAATAAAATCCTATGAGCATAGCTTGCTGTGAAAGCATCATGAGTTACCATAAGTATTGTAGCTTCTAAATCTTTATTTAAACTTTCAAAAGAATCTAAAAGCATTCTAGCTGACTTTGAATCTAAAGCTCCTGTTGGCTCATCAGCTAAAATTAATGATGGATTAGTAACAATTGCTCTAGCTGAAGCTACCCTTTGTTTTTGTCCCCCTGATATTTGATATGGAAATTTATTTAATATTCCATCTATACCTAAACTCTTTGCAACCTTTTTAATAAGATTATCTATATCCTTAGGCTTTTTACCTTGTATTGTTAATGCTAAAGCTATATTTTCATAAGCTGTTAAAGTATCCAATAAATTAAAATCTTGGAATATAAATCCTAATTCATCTCTTCTAAACTTCTCTAGTTCCTTTGCTTTTAATTTTGTAATATCCTTTCCATTAATAACTATACTTCCTGTAGTAACATTATCTATAGTTGATATACAATTAAGTAATGTTGTCTTACCACTTCCTGATGGTCCCATTATTCCAACGAACTCACCCTTATCAACCTTAAAGTTAATATTGTCTATTGCTTTTGTTATGTTATCTTTGTTTCCATAATACTTTTCTATATTTTCAACACTTAAAATATTTTTCATATCCTGTTCCTCCTCGTTTCATCTTACAATGTTATTTTATCCTCTTTAAGAGAAATCACATATTTATTTATCTTTCATACACCTTACAATTTTGTAAGATTTCTATATTAAAATAAAATAAAGACTAATATAAAAAATCACATAAATACTAACTTAAATACTATTATAAGTTTAACTCACTATAACATATTAAAAGAAAAAGGAACTAATTTTTGACGTTTTTTGATGAAATAAAAGACTAGGAGAATGAACTGCTCACTTTAAAGTAGACAGGATAAAAAAAGACCTGTTAAAATCTACTTTAAAGGGAGTGTTTTTATGTCTAGAAAAATAAAAATTATTCAATTGAAATAAAATTAAAGACTGTAAAAATGTATTTAGAAGAAGGGGATCAAGTTCACAAATAGCTAAATTACTTGATTTAAGTAGTAAAAATAGAGTGCTTTTATGGTCAAAACGTTATAAAGAGTTTGGTATGGATGGACTTAAGGAAAGACATGGAAGCGTTAAAAGTCCACTCCGTGGAAGACCGAAGAAAAACTTTAATAGTATAGAAGAAGAAATGTAAAAGTTAAAAGCAGAAAATGAATATCTAAAAAAGTTATTAGAATCCAAAAGGTGTGATAAACGTAAGAGATAAGTTTTTTATAATTAGAGAGTTAAGTTGCAAATATACCGTAAAATTGCTTTGCAATATAGTCTCGGTATCTAGAAGTGGTTATTATAAATGGCTAAATAAATGAAAGAATAATACTGAAAGATTTCAAGGTAAGCTAAATAACCGCACACCGATTGAATTTAGATGTGCAGCTTAGAAACTAAGACCTTTTTTAAATAATGTCTACTTAATTGGGCTCAGTTCATTAAATATTCCTTTTTTTAAATTTATTATATTATTTTTAACCTATATTATATATTTTGTATGTAACAACAACTTGGCTACAATAATCTTTAAGCCTATTAAACTTCACTCCAAAATATTCCTTATAAAAAGGTAAAAACTTATTTATAGCATCTTCAAACTCATTTATTTTTGTAAAAAATATTATATTTATCTATATAATATTTATCTTTAGCATCTTCCCCCTTAAAAACATTTTCAATAATAACAAATAAAGACAAAATACCTTTTGTGTATTGATATAATTTACTCCATATATCTTGATATATTTAAAACTCTTTATCATATTGTTTTTTTGATATATATAGCTTTTTCATTAAGCTTGTCTATTTTACTGAATTCCTTTTGAAATTCTTGCTTATTTTTTTCAATTGCTTCTCTATTTTTTTGTCTTTCATTTTCAAATATTCTATTGCTCCAAACTCCTCCTAACCACTTTAATAAACCAAATAATAACTATTGTACATATTCCACCGCTTATAAGCGAAACAGATAAAGAATTCTAAAAGTTTTCACATAATCATCTCACAATAATTCTAAGGTAATATTTTCATCAATTTCAAATATATTAAATAATTTATAAATATCTATCATTCTGTTTTGGTGTAAGCTTCATAAAAATACCACCTTTAATAAATATTTATTTTACTTTTTATATTTATTTGATTTCAATTTATCCATTTTAAAATTTTTATATACTCTTAAATATTTTTCTGAATAATCATTATTTAAATTTTCAGTACACACTTCTTTTATAATATTAAGTACTGAATCAGTTAAATCTTTTTCAGTATTATAAAAATCATAAAGTTCTTTAATATCTTTAGGTATATTTAAATACTCATTAAAATTTATTTTTATATTGTAATGTTTAATTAATACTTTTACAAAATATAGAAATATACTATTTGTTATAGTTGCAACTTCCTTTGATAAAGAAGAATCTTCAGTTATACTTACTTTTCCGTTATTAGAATTAATTTTAGTGCCTTTAAAATTACTATGACAAAACTCACATAAAATCCTATATACTTTATATAAACCTTTATTAAGAGATCGTTCTGCTTTTTCTAAAACTGGTTTTCTATTAGATCCTTTTAAATATTCCTTAGCTCTATTATGAATTTTTGTTTTATCTTCCAATATGTAATCTATATTAAGTATTACCTCCACTAATGTTCTTAACGTTGATAAAGCACAAATAGAATATCCTTGTCCAACTAAAATCAAACTAGCTTTATAATTTTTAATGCCATAAGCTCCTAAATGTATTAAAGCATTGTTTAGGTCTTTAGAATTTTTATTATATTGTGACTTTTCGTTTATTTTAGTAATAACATCTAATTCAACAATTCTACTTAAATTTTCAGCAAATTCAAATTGATCAATACATTCATTGTAAATAACTTTATAAATATTTTCTTCCACAATAGTCACCTCATATAAATTATAAGGCAATTTATATAAAAATCAAAATTATGTTAATAATGTAATTATTTTATTAATTATATCTTCCTACTCCGTATATAATAAAAAAAACTCCTCATACGATAAAATTCTTTTTTATTTTATAATTTCATAAACTGTGAAAATATCACTTTTCTAAAATCTAAATAAGTTTGAATAGTCCATGTGCTATATTGGTATATTACTCTTTGATGAAAAAATCCATCACCTACTTCTACTGGATAAATGATACCTTTTGCCATTAATTTAACTATTGCTTTTTCTCTTATCTTATAATGAATAATTTGCTTTGAAACTTTTTCAGCAATATCTTCCTCATCGTTTCCAATAAATCCATTATCAATTTTAGGGAATAAATTTATAACTTTCCCTTCTTCTAAATCATTTTCTAGAGCCTTTGCATATTCTTCAACTTCTTTATCATAATTATAGGCATTAATTTTGTCTATAATCATATTATGAATATTGTCCATACTTGTTACCTCCTTATTATAATTCTCATCATAATAATACCATATAAAGTAAAACGAACCTAGATTAAACCAGATTCTTTAAGACACAGTAATTTTATTATTGTAATACCTGCTATAATAAAACTCCTCCAAGGGGATATTTATTTTTTATTATTCTGAATAAAAGGATTTGAAGCTCTAGCCTCTACTTTACTTATCTAGGAACTTAATCCTGCTTAGAGTTTGTATAATAAAATAAACTTAAGAGGAACGTATCTTTGGTAACGGAGTTGTACCTTTATTGATACTCTTCCTTCACTGTGCAAGGCGTAAAAGACTTCCTTATCTCTAACAACACCTATAAATTGAAATTAGGTGCACATCATGTGCAATGAAAACTTCAACCTATCCATACTATTAATTCTACTATTAAATTCAATTAAATTTTATCATCCTTTTATCAAATATTTATCGTTTTTTTAACTTAATTTTTAAGATTATTTAGATAAGAAAATATATCTTCTACTCTTTCACTATATTCATTTTTCAATGCATTTTCTTTATCTTTATTTAAATAAATATTCTTTTTAATATCATAAAACTCTTCAAAACTTTTTTGTTGTTCCTCAGTCAATGGAATAGCTCTTGTAAATCTTCCATTATATCTAATACCTGTCAATCTTACATATTCATGATATTCCTCTTTAAAACAAAATTTAAAAAGATCTATTAATGGCGCAACGCCTACTAGATCTTTTTCATCAAACCTCTTAATACTTTGTTGATATACTTTAAAAAACTCAAAAATTTCTAAACTTTCATCATCTTCATCAATAGATATTAATTCATATAACATCTCTTTAAAATCATCACTTAATTTATTTAAATATGAAAAGTCAGCTTTAGGATTTCCATATCTATCAAATTCTTTAATTTTCCAATCCATTAAACATATATAAAAAGTATCAAAAAGTGAAACTAAAAAATTGCTAATTTCATAATTTAAAATAATAGCTATTTTTCTTTTTTTCAATTTATTATTTCTTTTCTCATTATCCATTGTTTTAATTGTAAGTTTTATCGTAAATATAGTTCCTAAAAACCCTAATATAGAAACTAAACTTCCCACAAAAAATACAATCCATTCCGAATATTTAAAATGGTTTCCATAGATATAATGTATACCTGTTAACATAATAATTGCTAATATTAATGTTCCAACTGAATAAAAACTAAATTTATGTTTCTTTAAAAAATCCATATAACACCTCCTAAAAATATTATATAATATCTGCTCTTATTCTAAAATTTTTTTAGTTATAACTATATGTTCTCTTTCTAATTTTCCTATTTCTCTACATATCTGTTCTTCTGCAAAGCTTGTACCTTTAGATGATATCTAAACTCTTTCAGATATTCCAATTCAATTTTGATAATAATCTATGTTTATATTAGCGTTCTTTATATCCTCTTCTATTCTAAGTAATCTGTTTTCTAAATATCCTTTACTCTTCCTCCCTAATAATAGTTTTAATCGAGTTCTTCCATCTAGTAATTACTATTCCAATAACATCAACTTCATCATTTACTTTTAAGAAGTATGATGTATATCTATCTTTGATGTAAAATTATTCTGTTATATTAACCTAAAATAAAAATACTAGCTTGTCAGTATACATTTTTAACTTCTTCTAAAGTTTTAGTATTTTTATTTTTCCTAATAATCTTATTTTCTTTTGAAATCTCTTTTCTATTTTCTACTACTAAAGTAGATCTATGCCAGCACTTATCACACTGGCAAAAAACTAATAAAGCTTTTAGTTTCAAAATTAAATTTTTTACTCTTGTGACTTCTATTATTTTTGGATATAATATTAAATATAAAATTTAATAATGAGGTGATAAAATGGAACGATATATAATATTGCTGATAATATTCGTATTATCTTTATGCATATTAAAATGTCTTTAATTTTTTAATTAAAGCGATAGAATAGATATATATCTATTCTGTTGGATCATATGTTAAAATAAATTAAAGAAATGTTCCATTAATCACCTTATAAGATAGAGAGTTGTAAAAAGCAACTCTCTTTTTGATTTATTACTCAACTTCCTTAATATACTGTGTTAAGCATTGGTTTTTCCTACTTTCTGCATTACATATTCTTTTTCCTCTCTAGCATCTACAATTACAACTCCTAAAGTTCCTTAAACTCCTTAGCTACTAAATCAATTTGAGCTTCTTCATAAAGGGTTTTAATCATACTAAGTGTCCAAAATCTATTTCATCTTTCCCTCCATGCTTCTATACTTCATTTTAAAACTTTAATTATTAATTCCTTTATTAGTTTTGTTATAATTGTTCTCTAATAATTTAGGAAAGTCTTTAGGCTTAATAAACCAATAAAATATTATTTTAAAGCTCTTAACCTTCGCTTCTATATTATAAAAATTCCTTAGAAGAAAATATTTAATAAATAATGTTAAAATAAAAAATGTTTATGATATTCAAGATATTATTATAAAAATTACACAAAAAGAAATAACTCTACTTAAACCTTATAAGTAGAGTTATTTCTTAACTTAATTTCTTTTATATAATCTTAAGAAATTATCTTTTAATATCTATATCTATTATATCCACCAAGTGAAGTATTATCTTTATCGAACCAAGAATCTAAAAGTTCAAACCAGTTACCAACTTTATTTATTTTTGGATCTAATCCATCTTTACACCATGCTAGTTTTCCATATCCACTTCTTAATCTATAAGCATTAGTGTCTAAAGGATTGTACCATCTTTGAATAGCCCAATGTGGTATTGCTTGTCCAGAATATTGATCATAATAATTTCTATTACCATCAGGAAGGAAAATACTTATACCATTTTTCCCTTCTTTGAAACCTTTAAAGTCCTTACCTGCAAAGGAATATAAAATTAATTGGTCAACATTTTTCATAACATTCTTTGATAATTTTTTAGTAGTTTCATTAAATTCATCACTTAAACTAATTTTTTCACATAAATCATATAAATCAAAGTATGGATACTCAATCCATTCATATTCATCATAATTCTTAAAATAGTGCATAGTTGGTGCATTTTTTCCTGTACCTCTTAATTTTTCAATAGCATCTTTTTTATTATTTTTGCTTAAATTTCTAGCTAAAGCATCAACTGATTTTTTAACTTTTTCAATTTTTGAAAGATCGTAGCAACTTAGTTGTTGATCTGTTACTCGACAGCTATTTACAGAATCACGTTGTTCTTCTACAAATAATGCACCAAGTTCATTATTTGTAACTGTAGATGGATCAAATATTTTTTCTTTTCCTCCTAAAGTAGAATCAACTTCTCCATTGTCACCTTTAGTAGATCTTAAACGAGAAAATATTTTGTCATAAGGATATCCAAAACCCCAAACAACTGGTGCTGATGCTACAAGTGTTTTTGCTTCAAAACTTCCATTATTAGGTCTATATTGATAAGCTACCTCTGAATTTCCCATTAAACAAGCATCAAATACTAAAACATCAACAGATTCATCCTTAGTTAAAACATCTGAAATTTCTCCAGTATAAAGACAATCTTTGTTGTTACTATCATCCCAGCATATTGCCTTATTTACAGTACTAGCTCTATCTTTATCATCCTTAGCCCCACCACCATGGTTAGACATGATTAACATATACTTATCAGCTTCATAGTTCTTTTTACAGAATTTAATGAATTTTTTTAAAGTATTTGCATCTCCCATGTTAGCTTCATAATTACTTGTAGTAGTTATCTCTGGAAATTCACTTTTCCCACTAATTCTTTCAGCAGAATTTTCACCTATTTTATAAAGTCTTGTGTCTTCAAAATTAGAACCTAACACTTTTGAATCATTAGAATAACCAGGAATTCTATCAACTAATACTATAATATTTAGATTAGGATTATTTTTATAACCCTCTTTCATTTCTTCAATATCATTAAGTATGTACTCTTCTAGGTTATTATCACAATCAGCATATACCATAACCGTTAGTTTTTTATCACCTTCAGTCTTTTCAGCCTCTTTAATTTTCTCTGATACAGTTTTATGCTTTTGTCTTGGAGCAGCACTTACTGTTGAAGCTCCTCCTAATAGAACGCTACCAATGGTAATAGTAGCCATCAATAATGATAACTTTTTCTTAAACATATACATCCCCCTCTGAAAATTAACATTAAGTTAACATTAAGTTAATACTAATTTAATATTAATTTAATAGATGAATTTTTCAATACAATTTGCATAACTGGTCAAAATTTATACATAACTGGTTATAATAATCTATTATTTAAGTTTATAAATATACAAAAAGCATTTAATTTTTTGGGAATATTATGAATAGAAAAAAAATTACATGAATACTAACTTCAATACTATTATAAGTTTAAATCAATATAAATATATTGAAAGAAAAAGAATAAAAAATTTTTAATTGACCCAGTTTAACATAAAAAATGACCAGTTATGCACACCTCATTGAAAACGTTTGTAGAATTGCTATATAATCTATTTAAAACATATATGATTTAAGGGGGAATATTTATGAAAAGAAAATTAATCGCTTTAAGTTTATCTATTTCTATTTTATCTGGTACTTTCTTTACGTTACCCATTGATAAAAATGTTTATGCAAATGATTTAAAAAATGAAGGTAAGTACCAAGATGAAATTGTTCTTTTGGATGAAGAAATTTATTTAGATAAAGAACAGTTGGAATTATTTAAACAAAATGCATTAGTAGAAGAGAAAAATTCATTAAGCAGAAGCTTTTCAAGCGATTATAATACATATGTTCAAAAATCAGTTTCAAAGTCTGAAGCTATTCAAATAATAAGTGCCTATGATAAAGTAAATGGTATGATAGATAATTTAGGATTTACAATAGGTGGTTCAACTTTAGTAGCAAGCATCTCTAAAAGTTCTAGGTATAGAAATGCAAAGAATTTTATTACTAAATACGGAAGTTGGGGTGGCAATATCATATTAGTAACATCATTCGTTGCATATAAATCTATAGGTAAATTTAAAGGTGAAGTTCAAAATGCTGTATATAAAATGAATTCTTATGATAAATTATTATTTAGAGTAGAATCAGTAACTAATTTACAAGATTCAGGTATGTGTAGATATAAATTAGTTGTTCAAAAGAGGTAATTTATATGTCTAAAAAAATGATTGCTGGAGTTTTCTTTGCAATAGGAATAATGTTCGTTAGTTCGATAAATTCGTTATTTGAAGGAAATTTGTTAATAGGATTATTCAAATCTATATTACTAATTGTATTGTTCTCAGTTTCTTATAAATATGTTTTTGATTAATCTTAAATAATAAATATACTTTCAAAATAAATTAAAAATATTTTCTATGTAAAACATGCTGTCTTATGGCCTTCTCCTGCAAATTAAGTACATAAAGCATAGTTTCCTTCTATTTTGCATAATGGAAGTCTTTCACCATTTTTACGTACCTAATTCTGCTTTAGTCAGGAGAAGGCTCATACCTATCAATTTATACATGTAATATTTTGTAAATTATATAATTATAATCCATATATTCCAATAGTCTTAATTAGTTATCTAATTCACTATTATAGCATCTCCTATTGGAAAAATTATGTTAACTTCTGTTCCTTCATTTTCTTTTGAAGTTATTTTTAGACCTAATCCTAACTTATCGCAAAGATTTTTGCATAGGTATAACCCCATACCTGTAGATTTAGTAAATCTTCTTCCATTTTCTCCAGTAAAGCCTTTTTCAAAAACTCTACCTAAATCTTTATTAGGTATTCCAACACCACTATCTTTTATTTTAAGAGTTATGCTATTTTTAGATTTATTTGCAAATATTTTGACTCTACTATTTTTAGCACTATATTTTATTGCGTTATTTATAACTTGATTTATTATAAATTCAACCCATTTTTCATCACTATAAACCTTATAATCTAAATCCTCTAAGTCTATAGCTATTCTCTTATTTATGAAATCCCTAGAATTTTTCTTAATTACATTTCTTACACTTTTCCCTAAGGAAAATTCTTTTACAATATAATCTTTGCTAACATCTGTACTTCTAGCATAATATAAAGCTTGATCTATATATTCTTCAATTTTCTTTATTTCCTTTTTGATATTTTCACTAGACTCACTTTCATTATTTTCTAAAATAAGCCTAGTGGAAGCTATTGGAGTTTTTATCTCATGAACCCATGTTTCTATATATTCTCTATATTCTTTTTGCTCCAGTATATATTTTTTAACATGCTCATGCATATCTTTGTCAGTTTCTTTTAAAACCTCATATAAAAATTTGCCATGATAGAAATTTGGCTCTTCTATTACCTCAGGTAATAGGTACTTTCTGTCTAATTTATCTAAAGTAATGCTTATGTTATCATAAAATTTTTTACTCTTGTAAAAATCTAAAATTATATATGTAAAAAGAGGAATAAACCAAAAGCATCCAATTAAAAATATTATTCCTGAACCAACATTGCCTATGAACAATAAAACTGCTATAGTAGCAAAAATTATAAAGTTTACAATTAAAAAGAATATTTTTTCCTCAAAGTAATCCCTTAGTTTCATGGCATAATATACCCTAATCCCCTTCTAGTTTCTATAGCACCTTTTACTCCAACCTCTTCTAATTTTTTTCTAAGTCTAGTTACATTTACTGAAAGTGTGTTATCATCTACAAAAATATCTGAGTTCCACATATAATCCATAAGATCTTCCCTTGAAACAACATTTCCTTTATTTTTTAAAAGATGTGATAATATCTTAAGTTCATTTTTAGTTAACTCTTCTTCTTTTCCTCTGCAAGAAATTGTTCCATTAGATAAATTAAGCTTTAAATCACCATATGTTAAAACTTCTTGCTCTGATAAAGAATAGGTTCTTCTAAGTAATGAGGCTATTCTAGCTAATAAAACTTGAGTATTATAAGGCTTTGTTATAAAATCATCAGCTCCTAAATTCATGCTCATAATTTCATCCATATCACTATCTCTACTTGTAACTATTATTATAGGCACATTAGAATCTTTTCTTATTTCTCTACAAATATGATATCCATCAAAATAAGGTAAGTTTATATCTAATAGGATTAAATCTGAATTATTTTCTTTAACATACTCTAATATATTTTCAAAATCTGTTGGAGCTAAAACTTCATATCCATATCTAGTAAGAAGTTTTGTAAGTTCTTCTCTTATGGTATCTGTGTCTTCAATTATAAGAATTCTCTTCATACTAACCAGTCCTTCCATTATAATTAATTTTATAATATTCTTTCTTAACAGATAAAATTTTAAAGCTATATATTAAGCTTTCTTAAAGTATTACGATTTTATTGTCTTTAATTTATTATATAAAAAAAACTGTATTAAAGCACTTTTTAATTTAAGTTACCTAATACAGTCATAATGAAAAATACTATTAATTACACAATATAGTTTCTATAAATTTTTAATCTATAAATTATACAAGATGTGCTTCCTTTTAATATGTTTGATATTGCAATGCTCCACCAAACTCCATTTATCCCTAAAAACTTTACTAAAACTAAGGCCATAGGAATTCTTAACATAGTAAAGATTATACTTATGGCTGATGGTATTTTAGGAAGTCCTAATCCTGAGAATACCCCATTTGATATCATCTCAAAACTACTAAATATCTGAACTATTCCAAGTACTCTTAAATAACTGCTTCCAATTATTATTGTAGCCTCATCCTTAACAAATAATCCTACTAATAATCCTGGAATACAAATAAATAAGGCTGAAACAAGTACTGAGTATATAGCTCCTAAAAGCAAGGCTTTCTTATACCCTTCATTTACTCTATTTAGTTTCTTTGCTCCATAATTTTGTCCTGTAAATCCTGCTATAGCCCCGTTTAATCCTCCAATTACCATAAAGCTTACAGATTCTATTTGAAGCCCTATTTTCTGAGCTGCTATAGCATCTGCTCCAAAGCTAGCTATAATTCTAGCTAATATAATATTCACTAAGGTAAAAAGTACCCTTTGAGATGCCATAGGAAATCCTAATCTAGCTATTTCTCTTACTTTTTCATAGTTTATTTTCTTTTTTAAATCTATTTTAAATATTCCTTTTCCATAATATATATACATAAAAAACATAAGTATATTGGCAAGTAAGGTTGCCACTGCTGCTCCAAAAACACCAAGTTTAAAGGTATATATTAATATTGGATCTAATATCATATTTAAAATTATACCTGTAGCACTTATTTTTAAAGCTAATTTATTATTACCAAAGCTAGCTAATATTCTAGTAAAAAGATAATTAAAAAAGCTAAAAAATAATACTGGAGCACTTACAGCTAAATATATATAAGAATCTCTTTCAACTAAGGGATCATTTAAATTTAAAAATCCTATGAATCCTTTTCCAAAAACCACTAATACTAATGCATATATTAGTCCTATAAGAAAATTCATTATAATACCATTTCTTATATAATCCTCTGTCTCTATTTCATTTTTTCTCCCTACTTCATGAGAAACCTTAATTCCAGTTCCCGTAACTACTAAGGCATTTATAGAATATCCTAGTCCTAAAAAAAAGCTTGAAGAGCCAATACTAGCCACTGCACTACTTCCAAGACCTCCAACCCAAAACATATCTATAAGCCCATAAGCAAACTGAAGGAATGAACTTCCCATAATAGGAAGAGCTAAGGTGGTAAGGACACTTAGTACCTTACCCTTGGTTAAATCTATTTTCTTCATTTACCCTTTCTCCTATTTAAATTTGCCCATTTTTTATACGACTTACTAAATCTTCTACCTTTTCTTTTATTTTATCTCTTGTGTATATAAACTCTTCATCACTCTTTCCACTTGGATCCTCCAACCCCCAATCTTCCCTATGCTTGCAAGGTAATGTTGGACAGGAAACATTACATCCCATAGTTATAACTATATCCACCTCTGGAATTTCTCTTAATAATTTTGGTTTTTGAGTTAATTCCATATCCACTCCAATTTCTTTCATTATTCTAACAGCATCTTGATTTATTTTATCTCTTTCCTCAGTACCTGCGGAATAACTTTCAAAGACATTTAATCCTAGTATTTTCCCAAAGGCTTCTGCCATTTGTGATCTACAAGAATTGTGTACACATATAAAGGCTACTTTTTTCATAATTCTTCCCCTTTTACTAAACTATTTTTCATAATAAACTAATATCTTTTTAAACATTTTAATTCTAATTAACTTAAACTAAGTTTCACCATTTATCATATTTCCTAAATAATTCATACTAATCTAAGCATGTTATTATTTCCATAAAAAATAATATAGATTTATTTGCATTATTTAAATTTAAACTATAATGATTCCAAGTTCCTTCTTTTCTACATTTAACAAGTCCACATTCACTTAAAATCTTCATGTGATGTGATAAGGTAGATTGAGATATATCGAAAAACTTCAATATTTCACAAGCACACTTTTCTCCACTTGATAACAAATCTATTATTTTTAATCTATTTGAATCTCCCAAAGCTTTAAAAACCCTTGAATTTATTTCAAACTTATCCTCCATATTTCTTCACTTCCTAATACTAAAACTTTTTATAACTATATTTCATTATAATTATATATCGACAATTGTCAATGTTATATATTTTGAACTTAGGGATAATCCTCAAAATATATTTATAGTTTTTATTTCATTTTTAAATCTCCAATTTAAAAACAACTAAAAAAGGTTGCAAAGTTAAATTAACTTATACAACCTTTTTATTTCTTCTTTTATGGATTTTTTAGAAAAAAGATTACTAGGAGTTATTATCTCTGACACATTATATAAACTGTTGTTTCCTTATTTATTGAATATAAATGAACTTGTCTTACTTGATTATGAAGCATTACCTATGGTGGTATTTACTTATTTTGTAGTTACATTTTTTATTATCTTCTATGCATAATTCCTTTAGAACTATTTAATAATACTTCTACATACTTCTTATTCATATAAGGTAAATTTATTTCCTCTGAATTTTCACTATAATAATCAATTACAATTTTGCCTATATTATTTTTTTCTTGTATGGGATTTGTATTAAAGCCTACAGCTTGTATGTCCTTCCCCTTAAGAATATGTATTGTTCTAAAGAATCCTCCTGTTACTGCACGAACTTTATTTTCCTTAATCTTAAGATTTATATTTCTTCCTTTTAAAATTGATGAAGGAATTGTTATAAGACTAATTATATTAATAAGCAATACCCATTTTACTTTTAATATTAAATAGGCTACTAAAGATATAATAAATACTATTAAAACTGGTTTTAGAATCATAAATATCTTTCCATGTCTTATTACTTCTCCCTCATTTTCTATGCTCCACTGAGGTATAAATTCTCTTATTATATTTTGAACTTCTTTGTCATTTCCTATGGGATACATTATTATCTGCTCTTTTCCCTCTCCAGAATAGCCTTTTATAACTACATTTATTTCATATCTTTTTAAAAGTTGTCTTAAAGGATTTGATTTTAGTTTTATAAGCTTTATGCTATTTTCCTTAAAAGAAAATTCCTTTGTGCTAAAGAATCCATATTTTATTTTTATATTTTCTCCTTCTTTTAAAAGGGTAAAATTATAATATTTTATAAAATAATATACTGTAGCTATGGCTTTTAATATAATTAAAGCTACGATTAATCCAACTATTGCAAATATAATCCCTATTTTTGAAGCCTCATTTGCAATATACCCATTTATAACACTATCAACATACTCTGAATTTATAAATTTTTCAATCTTACCCCAAGCATTAAATATAAAAATAATAGCTATAAATAAATTAAAGCTTGTAAATCCATATAAAATTAAATCTTTATTGCTTATTTTCTTTTCTTTAATATTTACTTTTTCACTCTTATTTATATGTACCTTTTCACTCTCATTTATATTTTCCCTATTATTTAAAGTAATATCATAATCCTCTTTTAACTTTTCAACTTCAGAATCTAAAAAACTTTCTCTAAATATATTCTCCTTCAAGTCAAAGCCTTCATTTACTTCATTATTAAGCTCTTTATTAAATTCTTTGTTAGTTCCAAAGGCAAAACTCTTAAGCAAAGCTATATCTTCATCACTTAAGCTCATTTTAATATCTTCTTCTCCAACCTCTCTAGAGGGACTTTCAATTTTTACAATCTTATATCCTAAAATTCTCTCTATTAAATTTTGAGAAATATCCATAGATTTAAAGCTCTTCTTTGGAATTATTGTAGTATTTTTAGAAAAAACTCCCTTATGATAATGAGCTTCATCTCCTTTTAAAAGCATATACTCTTTCTTCCAACTAAGAATTGAAATTGCAATTCCTAAAAGTACTAAAACTATTATTAAGATGTAAACCCATTGTTTTAAAAATACTACAAATATAAGACCTAATCCAAAATCACTTATCATTCCCTTAACTATATTATAAAGTAGACTTCTTACACTATTTTTTATTTCCCTGTTATTAAGGCTCTCTTTTTCATAATTACATTGACTTATTTCTTTATTAGCTAATTTTTCATTCATAATTATGCCTAAAGCTCCTCTCTAACGTTTTCATTAATCTTAATCCTTAAAAACTCTCTAATCTTTTCAACTTCCTCTTTATCAAGATTAGGAATCTTATAGCTTCCCCCAGCAGTTCCTATCTTTACATCTGCCAAATTAAACTTTCTATTTACTGGCCCTTCACTTAAGTTTATATTCTGAATTCTAACTATAGGAATAGTTACACTTCTTTTGAAAAAAACTCCCTCAGTGAAGAATATCTCTTCCTCATCTATTCTGTAACTCCACTGTTTGTATTCAAAAAAAGGCTCAATATAAGCACTTAAAACTGTTATCCCTATAATTATAAAGCTTAAAATATTCACTATTCTCATGTGATTATTCAAAATATAATCAGCCCATTGGATATCCATCTTAGGTAAAACAAATATAATTCCTAAATAAATAATCACTAATACAATTAACCCTATTGTTCTCCCTAAAATCCATGACTTAATAGCTTTATTGCTTAGCTTTTTGTCCATTAGTCCATCCCCCATTCAAATTTTGTTAACTTTTCCTTAAAATATCATAATTAGTCTTATTAAGTCAATTTAAAACCTAAGAATTAAGCAAAGTTTAAGAAAGAATCTATTGTAATATAAAAAATCACTTTCCTAAGTATTTATATAGAAGCTTTTTTCTTCTATCTACCTAAGAAAGTGATTAAACTCTATCTTTTTGTCTTCTAAATATAAATATTAAATATAATATTGTGCTTGAGCACTATACATAGTTTCATACTCATTGCCTTTATCTTTTACAAGTTCATCATGAGTTCCATATTGAATAAGTTTTCCTTTTTGAAATACTGCTATGTTATCACAAAATCTACAGCTAGATAATCTGTGAGAAATATATATTGTTGTCTTTTTTCCTATAAGTTCATTAAACTTACTATATATTTCATACTCAGCTTTTGGATCTAAAGCTGCCGTTGGCTCATCAAGGATTACTATTGGTGCATTCTTATAAACTGCCCTAGCTATGGCTAATTTCTGAGCTTGTCCCCCAGAAAACTCTATTCCACCTTCATCAAAGTTTTTATATATAGGAGTATTTATTCCCTTTGGTAACTTTTCTAAGTCTTTTCCAAAGCCACTCTTTATTAGAACCTCTTCTATTTCCTCATCCTTAACCTTATTAAAATCATTTAAAGCTATATTTTCCTTAATTGAAAAGGACATTAGTTTAAAATCTTGAAATACTACTGATAGAAGTTTCATATATTCATCATAATCATATTCATTTATATTAACTCCATTTAATAGAATTTCCCCCTCTGTTGGCTCATAAAGTCTTGCTAAAAGCTTTATAAAAGTGGTTTTTCCAGCACCATTTAATCCAACTACTGATAATTTTTCACCCTCATTTATTTTTATTGAAACATTTTTTAAGGTGAATTCTTTACTTCTTGGATATTTAAAGGATACATTTTTAAACTCAATATTAACCTTTTCTAAATTTCCAATCTTCTTACCTTCTTTAGTGTGTTTAGATTCTATATTTTCAAATTCCATAAAAGCCTGAAGATATCTACACATTTGTCTTATAGTTACATAACTTCCAAATAGATTAGATATGGATTTACTAAAATTTATGGCAGCATTTGTGTACATTGTAAAGTCACCAATTCCTATACTATTTATTAAAACTTTATAAGTTATATATCCATAAACTATAACCATTTGTAATTGTAATACTATTTCATTTAATCCCTCATACACACCTAATTTGCTAAACATTTTAATAAATACATTGGTGCTATTTATATTAAACTCATCTAATTTCTTTACAAATAAAGGGGCTACATTATAAAGTCTTATATCCTTACCTGCTGAAAAATCATTTATTGTATTAATATAATACCCAAACTCTCTATTTAGTGGAATTAAGGAATCAAAAAATTTATGCTGTAATCTTTGAGATTTCTTATACATAAATGAACTTAAAAGAACAATTAAAATTATTAGGGCTATAATAATCCAATCAAGAGTTAAAATAACTCCTATTAATCCAATTATTTTAAGTATCTCAGTTAATCCCTTAGATATATTGTAGGTAAGTTGCCAAATAGCTCCCTGATTTCTTATGGGAAATAAGGCTCTTTCCTTTAAGTTTAAAATCTCTGGATCTTCAATATTTTCAAAATCCAAGTCCATAACTTTCTTTCCTATAAGCAAATCAAAACCTGCTACTACCTCTTCATTTTTAATATTACATTTTTTATCTAAAACTCTGTTTATTAAGTTTAATACTCCATTACCTAGTACAGTTAATAAAACTAACATAATAAGAACCTTTATTCTTCTAGCTCCTAAAAGTTCATCTATAATATACTTTGGCATTATTATATTTAAGAAAGGAACTGCTGCTGCAAATAAAGATGAAAAGAATAAGGTTGGTATATAGGTCTTTGATATTCCATGAGCTAACTTTAAGAAATGCTTTATTATATATAAATCACTTGTGTACTTTTCTTTATTCTCCATTATGCTAAAGCCCCACTTTCTTCTTTATAATATTGTGCTTGTATATTAAACATATCACTATACTTGCCATTTTTCTTTAATAATTCCTCATGAGTTCCATACTCAACAATTTCACCATTTTCAAAGAAGGCTATAACATCACAGAACTTTGTACTTGCAAGTCTATGAGATATATAAATTGCTGTTTTATCTCCAATTAGTTCATCAAATCCCTTATAAATATTATATTCAGCTACAGCGTCTAAAGCTGAGGTTGGTTCATCTAAGATTACTATTTTTCCATTCTTATATAAGGCTCTAGCTAGGGCTAATTTTTGATTTTCTCCTCCTGATAACTCAACCCCTTCTCCATCTAAAATTTTTAAAAGAGAGGTGTCTATTCCCTTTTGAAGAGAATTTATTTTATCTCCTACACCAGCCTTTTCTATGCAGTGTAAAACTTTTTCTCTATCAACTTCTTCTAAATTTTCTAGAGAAACATTTTCTGCAACAGTAAATGCAAAGGTTTTAATATCTTGGAACACTACTGATAAGATTTTATAATATTCTTCCTTAGAAAAGTCTTTTATATTTACCCCATTTATTAAAATTTCACCACTTGTTGGCTCATAAAGTCTACATAAAAGTTTAACAAAGGTTGTTTTACCTGCTCCATTAATTCCAACAATAGCAAGTCTTTGCCCCTTTTTAATCTTTAAAGAAAGATTTTTATAAATATATTTATCTGTTTTTGGATATTTAAATGATACATTTTTAAATTCTATTTCATAAGAACTATCAATAGGTATATCCCTAGTTTTTTCTTTGTTCTCACTCTTAATTTCTAAAAACTCTCTCATATCATCTAAATACATGTTTTGAGCCTTAATATTAGCCAAATCATCTAATATACCTTTCATCCAATCTCCAAAGCCATTTATTGTTGAAAAATACATTGTGAAATCTCCTATGCTCATTCCAGTAAAAAGCACATTATATATTAAATATCCATAAACCACAAATTCTCTTATTACAAGAAGTATTACATCAACAATCTTAACCTTTAATTGTTTTCCTTGAACATCCCTAGATATATCTATTCGCTCTCCCCTAAATTTTTTAAATTTATCAATAAGTATATTTTTTAGGTCATATATTCTTATATCTTTACCATAAGCAAAATCATACATTGTATCAAATACATAGAAAGTTCTTCTATCCTTATCAGCTGCCTTTTCTTTTTGACTATACTCATACTTTTTAACCCTCATAGTTAAAGCATAGCTTATTAAGACATTTATTATTAAGAATAATAAAATCCATGGACTTAAAAATAATACTATAGATATATATCCTACAAAGGCAGTTAACCTTCCAAATAGCCCTAAAAGTGTATGATATACTCCTTCAACCCCTGTATTATTACTCATAACTGCATTCATAACACTTTTTATTTTATTTAAAACCTCAGGATCCTCAGTATTTTTAAAATCCATTTTCATTATTTTATCACTTATCATTGTTATATAATCAGTTCTAATCTTTGTAACCCTAGGACTATATGCACATCTAAGCCAAGCTATAGAATAGTTCACAACTGAAGATAAAAGAAAAAATCCAATTAAAGTCATTAAAATTATTTCTATTCTTCTCTGTCCTAAAAGTTCATCAATCAAAAATTTTGGTAAAAAAATCCCTATAAAGGGTGCAATAGATGCCAAAATAGTATAAACACCACATTGCGCAAACAAAACCTTGTCCTGACTCCAAGCATATCCCATAATATACTTAAGATTACTTAAAAGAGTACCATTTTTCTTATTACCCCTCATAAATTACATCTCCTAATTCCAATTAAACCCACTTATTTCTCATCTTTAGCTCTAATTTATTAAACTATATTTTTTAACCCCCTCCTTTACCCTATTTAAATTTATTTTTTAATACCACAGCTATTCCATATAGGTTAACTATAAATTTCAAAAATATTATTACTTAAAAATAAAACCTATTTACATTATACACAATATACCAAAAATCCCATAAAAATTCATATTACTTTTTATAAAAAATTAATTTATTAAGCTAAAAACCCTTATAAAAAAGGCGTATATCAAAAAAACTTTTGATACACGCCTTTTAAAATTCTTACTCTATTTCATAAACTCTTGTGTAGCGTAATATGTATTTCCTATTTTATAAACTCCTACCCCAATAGAAGTAAAGTTAGGAGAAAGTATATTAGCTCTATGTCCTGATGAGTTCATCCAATTAGTCATAAATTGGTTAGCTATGTTTGAATCTCCTGAATATCCACCTAAATAAGCTATATTCTCTCCCCATGCATTATATGAAACTCCATCAGCTTTCATTTTAGCTGTTATTAATTGTCCATTTGGATCTTCATGTGAAAAATATTTTCTCACTCCCATATCCTCTGACTTAATACGAGCATATTTTTGCATAGTATTACTATAACTTAAAGGCGCAACCCCTGCCTTAGCTCTTTCTTCATTAACCTTATTGAATATCATTTGTTCAATTTGAGCTATATAAGAACTACTATTATTTGATTGTTCTACTGGTTTCTCAACTTGATTTTCTACAGGTTTATTTTCTTGTTTTTGCACAGATTCTTTATTAGTTTCTTTCTCTACTTTATTATTTTCAACTGGCTTTTCTTCTTGTTTATTCTTTGAAGGATTTGCCTCTTCATTGTTACTTTGTGCAACTTCTTTATTTTCATTATTTGATTGAATAATCTCTAACTTTCCATTTTCATAATTAGATTCTACCTTTGCCTCTTCATCTTGTGGAGTATTTTTAACACTCTCTTCTTTTTTAGTAGTATCTGCTACTTTATCCTTAGAAAAATTCTTACTTATATTCTCAAAAACTTTAGTAAAAGGATTACTGCTTAAAATATTAGTTTCTTCCTTGGATTCCTCTCCTTGTTGTGCTTCTACCTTTTCTGAACTTTCATTTGAAACACTTTGGTTAGCTTGTACATTTTTATGAGATATATTATTACTATTAAAATATCTCACCCCAGCACCTCCAGAACATAATCCTAAAGATAATAATATAGAAATTAAAATTTTACTCATGTTTTTCCCTCCTAGTTATCCTTTGTTTTTCCTAATAAGTATAACTAAAATCCTTTTAGTATTTCTTTGTAGAGGCTATTACTACTTAAAAAATTTATTATATTTAAGTAAGAATACAACTTAAAAATCATTTAGCTATTAAATAAAAAAAGTGTTCTATCTTAACTACCTCTATATGTATAAGTCATCTTGGCTTTTACATCTTCTTGTAACCTTTAAGATCAACACTTTTTTCTAACTTAGGAATGAATAAATTATAAAGTCTTGTCCATAGACTTTAAATGAATTATATATGAATATTTAATCGATCTCCAGTTTTTCGCCTAAAATTCCCCAATATTATTACTGGTTATAAAGTAAAAATAACTCTACAATAATAAATTATTCACCTTCCCCCTATTTTTTCCTATTAATTCCTATATAAATTATAAGGATATTTGTTCTTAATTTAGCTAATAATATTAATGGACCCTCTTACTCTTAAAAATTATAATTTCGACAGTTGTCGTCCTTTCAAAAGTTACATAAAAAGGAGTTATATCAATTTAAACTTATAAATAAAAATTATAAATTCTTAGTGAAATTCACTAACTCTCCAAATATATTTATAATTCTTATATCTAAGTTTTGATATAACTCCATCTTTTTATTTTAAATACCTTAATTAAATGCTAAATTTTTAATATATATTTAATCCTAAATTAATCTAAAGTACAACTTCAGTTTAAAACAGAATATATTTGTTTAATTTAAAATTATTTAAGAGCTTCTATAAAAGTACTAATAAGTTAACTCTACTTAACTTCTATAGAAATTTCTTCTTCAAAGTACATGCTCTTAACCTTTATTTTGCAAAGTCCAGTTTGCCCTTGAGTTCTTACCCAGAAAGCTGTTGCTCCACCAGAGATTCCAAACTTACTTGGTCCCATTATACTTAAAGGTCCATCTATTTCTACTTCAATAAAATCATTATTTAAGAAAAGAACCTCTCCTAAGTTATCTAAAAGTTTAACCACAATTCTAGTAGCATCATAACTTGTTTTATCTAATGAAAGTTCTAAATCATCTGGTGTAACTTCTAACTTATTCATGCTTCTAAGCTCACCTATTTCTTTTGAAGCAACCTCTTTATTATCTATAAAGCCTTTTATTATTAAAGAGTTTTCCTTATCTCCCCAACCTCCAGCTAATTTATAAACTAAAGACATTATTTTAAATACAGGTATATTTACTCTTTCACTAAATTCTTCAATATATCTAAAATCTTCTTCAGCTAAATTAGTTAAATTAGAATCTTTTAATTTATTTAATACAAAGTCTTTAATTTCTTTTTTTGCTTCTTCAGTAAGAGGTATTTCTGAATCCATAGATAAAATATGTGAAACCTCTATTGGTGGATGTGGTAAATTAGGGAACTTTTCTTTGTTAGGATAATAAGTATCTATATATATTCCATCTTTAAATATTTTTATATAATCACAGTTTGTAAGCACTGTAAATGGAAGTATTGCTCCTCCATCTCTTTCTCCCTTAGCCCCTAAAGTAATAGGCTCTAAAACCACACCATCTTCTACTTTCTTTTGGCTAGCATATGAATAAGCTGCATACTTAGGATTTCTGAACATATCAGAAACTCCATGGTAACAAATTTTATCTCCTGAACCAAAGGAACTATGTGTATTATAATCAAAAGCACACCATCCTATGGCTCCACTTATTTCATCTAAGCCAAAGGATTCATTAATAACTCTCAAATGTCTATAAGCATGTTCAACTTTTTTACATTCTTGATCAAAGCTTTTTGTTGGATACATATGCCCATTATACTCAGTTACTAAATAAGGAACTTTATCAGCTTGTCCTGTTACTTCACTTTGAGTTCTTAATACTTTTTCTCCCCCACTGTGTATAAAATCATTCATGGTATAAACATCTTCTAGGAAATCACTATTTTCTAAGTATCTAACCCCACCAGTTTGTCTAATAGGATCTAAACTCTTTGCCATAGCATTAGTTTTTACATAAAACTCATGACTATCTTGAGACTCATTTATTCTAACGCCCCATAAAACTATGGAAGGTCTATTATAATCTCTTTTTATCATTTCCTCTACATTTTTAATAGATTCTGCTTGCCAAGCTTCATCACCTATATGTTGCCAACCAGGTATCTCTTCAAAAACTAATAGTCCAATCTCATCACATTTTCTTAAGAAATGTACTGATTGTGGATAGTGAGATGTTCTAACTATATTAAGTCCTAATTCATATTTTAAAATTTCAGCATCCTTTTCTTGAACCCTTTGAGGCATAGCATATCCTACATATGGATAAGCCTGATGACGATTTAATCCAACAAGTTTTACTCTTCTTCCATTTAAATAGAAACCATCTGCTCTAAATTCAGCCTCTCTAAATCCAAAGGTATCTTTATATTCATCTATAACTTCTGAATCCTTTAATAACTTAACTTTTATTTCATAAAGCTTAGGATTTTCTATATCCCATAACTTAACCATATTTAATTGGTCTATTTCTATATTTTTAATACTTGTTCCTTCTTCAATTGGTAACTTTGTACTTAAAGTTTCTTCAAAAGTATCATCACCAAACTCTACAACAATCTCTAAATCATCTCTATGCTCTTCAAAATTGTTTATTTCTATATCAAGTTCTAATCTTTTTTCTTCCTTTAAGCAATCATATGCCCTTGCATATAAATTATTTATAAATATAGGTTCAACTATTCTTAAGGAAACCTCTCTATATATTCCTCCATAGGTTAAATAATCAACAACATATCCATGAGGAGGTATATCAGGTCTTTCTGTTGAGTCAACAACAACCTTTAATACATTATCTTCATTAATTTTTAAAGCATCAGTAATATCTATTGAAAAATTAGTGTAACCACCCTTATGTCCACCAACATGAATTCCATTTAAATATACCTCTGCAGCTATCATAACTCCTTCAAAATCTAAAAATACTTTTTTGCCTTTAATGCTATTATCAAACTTTAAAGTTTTAACATAAGTAGAAACAAACTGATATGATTTTTCATCAAAATAATTATATGGTAACTCTATATTTGTATGAGGTAAATCTACCCTTTCAAAATTACTAAAATCAAACTCATTTTTTAAATATTCATCTTTGTAATCATTTGCATAAAACCATTGATCATTGATATGAATTATTTTCCTCATAAATTCTCCTCCTAATTTTACGATTAATTCCATATAAATTTTAAGTTAATTATTACCATATATTAATTATACATGTTTTACTATGAACTTTCTTTTAACAAATTACAAACTTGAATAAAAACTAAAATTTTTCCAAAATAAAAACACTTTAACCACATTAAGATAATTCTTAACTTTAAGTTAAAGTGTCTTTATTTAATCATTTATTTAAACTTAAAATCTATTCTAATATTTTAAATTAAAATTTATACTAAATATAATATAAAAGTCTAATTTAATTTTCTTCTATTAATCTTTCTAATTTATCATTTAATAGATTCACCTTTAGACCTACACTATTTTCTTTTTCTTCTAGTTTTCTTATTAAATTTAAAACCTTATTTCTAAAATCTTCAATCTTATATAGGGAATCATTGATTTCTCCTTGAACTGAAAAATCACTAAATATATTGTCAAAGAAAATATCAAAGGTATAAGAAAATCCACTTATATTTAAGCCTTCATTAAATATAGAGGTATCTACATCCCCTAATTCCTTATTTAATCTATCTACTGAATAACTAAGCCTCTCCATATAAGTTTTAGCATCATCTATTCTATTATGTTTGATTGCTGAAGAAATCATTCCTCCTCCAACAATATCATATATTCCCCAATTCTTAGCACTCCTTAAGGATTTTAAGGTTTCTTCACTAATCATTAAGCAATTATTAGCTTCTCTTAAGGCTTCTGAAATTTCTGTCTTATTACTTAGTAAGTCCTTTATTTCATTTTCTATTTCAATTATTTCATCTCTTATATTTAGATTAAACTTTTTAACTAACTCTCTCTTTTCACTTATAAGATCTTTATACTTACCTTCAATATTAATTAACTGCCCTAATCTGTTGTTATTTTCTTCTACATCATACCTTAACTTTTCCACCTTAAACTTAAAGTTATCATACTTAAGTTTTGCCTCTAAATACTCTCTTTCTTCTTTTTCTAGTTTTTCATCCTTATTTCTTAATATATTAGATATTAAATTAGAAAAAGATAAGCTCTTTAACTTTTGAACATCCTTAAGCTCCTTATTTAACCTCTTTTCAAGCTCTCCTAATTCCTTCTCCTTACTATTCAATTCATTTTCAAGTGATAAATTTCTCTTTTCAAGAATTTCCTTTAAGGCTATATTTTCTCGACATTCTTTTATTTTTTCATTTAAATCTTTAAGCATAACTACTTTTAGGGTACATAAAAATAAATCTTATAAAAAATCTTGAGATAATATATTCATAAATTTTATATAAAACCTTTAATATGCCCCTTTTCACCTCCCTAAAATCTTCTACATGTATTTAATACATTTTCAAATAAACCCCTAATATACTTATATCCTAAATTTTACTTAGCTTAGTATTATAATTCTTTCTAATATATATTAAATTAAAATAATCAAACCCATATTATTTATATAAATTTCTTTAGTAAGACTAATATTTAATTAAGGAACATTCAAACAAGCTATCTTTTTTATAATCACTCATATTAAATGGCAAATACATAATGAATATTCCTAATACAAAAATAAAATATGCAAAAATTGATGTTGTAATAATATTACTTTCAACATTTATAATATTAAGTATTTCATATCCATTTGGAGGATTTAAAAAGGCATAATTTGCATCAAATAAATAATTTGCTATAAAAGCACAAATTGCAAATATAAAAGAAAAAATAAGTGCCTGTTTTACATTCTTACTTTTCACTTTAAATTCCTCTATTAATATTAGATATAATGATGCTATTAATAAAAAATAATGTCCTATAAAAAATGTATAGTAAGTTATATGTGGAAAAATATAAGAATTAGTTATAGGTATCATTAATGCTCCTATAGCTCCTATTGTTCCCCAAAAATAAGCTATTGATTTTGCAAAATCATTCTTCTTCCATATTAATCCTATTGCTGCCATAATTATTGCAATTCTACATGGATACAAAGGTAAACTTTCCTTCAAATAAAAATTAGGGAATCTAGAATACCATATTGCTAAAAAAATTTGAGTTGATATTAAAATAAGTGCTGTAGTTACTTCAAATGTTCTTCTATATTTCCACTTTTTTATTTTTTCTTTAAATATAATTGCTATAAATATGGTTATTACTACACATAAAATAATCTTAAAATGTAAAGATGAAAATAACGGGAAAGTATAATCATCTGTTTTTATCCTAAATATTTCATTGCTAAGCTCTAACAATCTATTCAAAGTATTCTCCCTACTCAAAAATATTATGCTGAGTAGTTTCCTCCTTTTTAACTTTATTCTTAAACCTATTCTAAAACTCTATAAATTTATATACCTTTTAGAATTCATACTCATATTCTTAATAATCCCTTATATAATCACATCCTTATTTAATAAACTTATTTTTTTTAATTATATTATCTATTTTATCATATTAAAAACAAATTATTTCTTAATTTATTCTTTAAAATATCTTCTTTATTATAAAAAATTAAAGCTACTAATTTTATTACTTAAATCATATGTGCATAAAATTAGTAGCTTTTTATTCCTATTATTTGCTTATTTTTAATATTATTTTTATTTATATACTTTATTAAATATTATCTTTTAAATAAAACTTACAATATATTTATTTAATAATTCTTTTAGAATTTTTATTAAATAATTAATTATTGTTCGTAAAAATTATAATATATTTATTTAATGCTCTTAAATTCAAAGCCTTTACTTTGTAAGTACTCTATTATTCTTGGTAAAGCCTTAACTGTTTCCTCTTTTCCATAAGTATCATGCATTAAAACTACTACATTGTCTGCATTAGGGCCTAAATCTTCTACACTTTTCTTAGCAAATTCAACTAATTCATCTGCATTTTTCTTTTTCCCTTCTGCATCTCCATTTAAGGCATTCCAATCAATGTTTTGTATTCCCTCTTGAATCATTTTTTCCTTCATAGGTGTTCTATCTTGCCAAGACCAGTATCCACCTGGGAATCTAACTACTTTTGTTGAGAAATCTTCACCTAAGACTTCTTTCATTAAGTTTTCATTCTTATTTATATCTGACATTATGTTATTTACATTCATCTTTCTATTAGGATAAAGATATTTGTAATCGTGACTATATGTATGATTTCCTATAGCATGTCCATTTTTAACAATCTGCTTTAATAATTCTTTTGATTTATCTCCAGCACTTATAGAATTTCCTGTTACAAAGAAAGTTCCTTTTATATTATATTTATCTAAAATCTTTAAAACCTCTGGTGTATTAGTTGTTGATGGACCATCATCAAAAGTTAAATACGCTATCTTTTTACCATCTTTTCTAACTGGATATTGTAATGTTCCCTTTAAAAGACCATTAGTGTACTCTGATACAACTTTCCCATCCTCAGCATTTGGATCTTTATCAAAAGGTAAATACTCTAATTCATTTGTCTTTGCCTTATCTTTACCTTCTGTATTTTTTTCATCTGTTGTATCTTTAGCTTCTACAGCTTCTTTATTTTCTGTGGCCTCAACCTGCTTTTTGTTTAGTGAATTACATCCTACAAAAGATCCTAAACATATTAACACACTAAGAATAAGACCCATTTTCATTATTTTCTTCATATATTTATCCCCCGTATAATTGATTATCGCAAATTTATTATATAAAAATAAAAAATATAAAAAAATACAAAATAGAAACAAACAGTTTAAATTTTTTTTACTTTTTAATGTTATTTTAAAGAATAAAATATTTAAAGTAAAAATTTAATACTCAATTAATATCTTAACATACTTTCCTAAAATAAATTAAATAAAAAATAAAAAGCCACTAATTTAAGCAGCTTTTTAGACGGTTGCCCATGCCATGTAATAGTCATCTTCATTATCCTTATTAAAATTGACCTTAACAACCTTATAAGAACTATCATTACAGCAACAAGTCATTTTATTACCATATTCATCATAGGTTCCTTTTTCGTAATATTCTTTTAAAGAAATAAAATCATATCCTAAGGAATGTACTATATCTTTTAAATTTTCTACTCCAGTTCCTCTTATACCTAGCTCCCTTATTACATCGCATTGACACTCTTCACATAGTGTCATGGCATACAAGTTTAGCTCATCATCATAAAGAACTAACTCTACAGTACCATATTTAGTTAATAAATTTTTAAGGTTTTCTTTAAACATAAAATTCTCCCCCTTAAGTATAAACATATCATTACATTTATATCCTATAAGTAAAGATTTCATACATTAATTAACTTATGTATCTTAAAATTTATTATACTCCTCTACATTTTCTCAATCAAACCTACATAGAAAGCTTAAATCAGTAAAATTAATCAATATTCTTATTCAAACTAATATTTGTTTACTTTTATACTAAAAATACAAATTTTCTTTTAATAACTCTTTTATTTACTTTAAAATTAAATATTTAAACATATTTATTTACTTTTATAATAAACTTTATTAATTTTCTTGGGTAATTTAAAGAATATTAAAACATATTTGCTTTTATACTTAATTTTCTAAATTTATATAGAATTTATTACACAAAAAAACTTTAAATTATTTCTTCTTAAATAGTGCTTTTACCTCTCTTTTTACAACATCAAAGAAACTTAATGACTTAACTATACGATTTGCATCAACATATTTTCTAACAGTACGAAGTACTTTCTTTGTGTCTTTAGAAGAAAATGAATATGTACCATTTTTCTTAGTTTTAATTGCATATCGTGGAATCCACTTTCCTTTGAACATAACTGATGCAATTACATAGTCAACTTCTTCCCAAGGAATTTGAATGAACTTTCTATAATCATTAGAATTATAAAATTCAAATCCTTTATCACCAATCATTATTTGTCCATAATCAGCAAGACCGGAAAAAGATGTTGCATCAACTACTAAATCCACTTTTGTATTAAGTGATTGAACCATAGATCTACCTCTTTTCTAATTAAATATATAAACTTATTTTACTTAATTATTTCTTTTCAAAATAAATAGTTCTTATGAAAATTTTTTATAAACACTCTTTTAGCCTTTTTATTTTTAAGAAAAGCCTAGGCTAAGTAAAATATTATACTAACCTAGGCTAAATAAAAATATTACATTAATCCTATTACGTGGAAAACAATACCGATTGCGAATAAAGCAAGAATAATTACAATTGGAGATACTTTCTTCTTAAGTAACCACATACAAAGGAATGTTAATAATAATCCTGCAAGTCCAGGAATTAATGAATCTAAGTTTCCTTGTAATGTTGTAACTTTCTCAGCAGTTAAAGATAATCCAGCTGATTGTTGTAATAAGGCTTCCTTAATACCTTCTGCACCTGCTGGAAGGCTATTCCAATCAATATAAGCACCTGGGCTTAATTGAACTGTTGATACTACTGGAGCAAATTTAATAGATACCCATCTATTAACTAGTGATCCTAATATAAACATACCAAGTATAGATGCACCTTTTGTAATATCTTGTAATAAGTTTCCTGATAAGTCCTCTGTAATACGAGAACCAGCTTTATAACCAAATTCTTGTGTGTACCAAGTAAATGCCATACGGATAATATTCCAACCTAAGAAGAATATTATTGGTCCTAATATGTTACCAGCCATAGCAAGTGAAGCACCTAATGCTCCTAATATAGGTCTAACAGTAAACCAGAATACAGGGTCTCCGATACCTGCTAAAGGTCCCATCATACCAACTTTAACCCCTTGAATAGTTACATCATCTACTTGAGCTCCATTTGCACGATCTTCTTCTAATGCTAATGTTACACCAATGATAGGTGAAGCTACATATGGGTGAGTGTTGAAGAATTCTAAGTGACGTGTTAATGCCGCTGATCTTTCTTCTTTAGTTTTGTATAATTTTTTGATTGCAGGAATTAATGAGAATGCCCAACCACCATTTTGCATTCTTTCATAGTTCCAAGATCCTTGAATGAAAGTTGAACGCCACCAAATAGAAAGACGATCTTTTTTTGTTAATTTTAAATTTTTCTCCATTTTCGTCTTCTCTCCCTTCTTAGTATCTATCGATAATATCGCCTACTGGATCTCCTATGTTTGATCCACCATTACCTGAGCCACCTTTTTTGCTAAGTGCTAAGTAAATAAGAGCTAAAGCTACACCAATTGCACCTAATCCTATAAGTGTAAGTTGAGGAATAGTTGCTAATACAAAACCGATTGCAAAGAATGGCCATACTTCTTTTGTTGCCATCATGTTAATTACCATTGCGTAACCAACAGCTACTACCATTCCACCACCTACTGCTAAACCATCTGTTAACCAAGCAGGCATAGAAGCAAGTAATGCGCTTATTGGACCAGCACCTATTAATAAAATTAATGCAGCTGGCAATGCTATACGTACACCTTGCATAAGAATAGCAATGAAATGCCACATTTCAACTTTTCTTATATTACCTTCTTTAGCAGCAGCATCCATAAGGTGTACAAATGCTGTAGCTATTGTACGACAAATAATTGTTAATAATAATCCAGCAACAGCTAGTGGAATTGCTATAGCGATAGCTGAAGATATTCCCGCTTGCCCTTCTCCACTAAGAACTAAGATAATTGCAGCTGCAACAGATGCTAATGCTGCGTCTGGTGCTACGGCAGCACCTATGTTTGCCCAACCTAAAGCGATCATTTGAAGACTACCGCCTAGGATTAAACATGGTATTAAATTACCTGTAACTAAACCTATTAAAGTACAAGCAACTAATGGTTGATGAAATTGGAATTCGTCTAGGATCCCTCCCATACCAGCTAAGAATGCAATAATAATAACTAATATTATTTGAATTATATTTAAATCCACTGTTATTAATCCTCCTTTTCATTAAAATAACTTATTTATATTATCAAATTATTTTAATTTATTTAATTCCTCTTGTGCTTTTTTAAGAATTTCATCCATATTTCCTTTTGTATCATTTGGAACTTTACGAACATCAAAATCTAATCCAGCTTCTTTAAGTTTATTAAAAGTGTCAATATCTTCTTGATTAAAAGCAAGTACTTTATTTGGTTGAACCTTACCTGGAGAGTGAGCCATAGAACCAACATTAACTGTCTTTATAGGTACTCCTCCCTCTACTGCTCTAAGTACATCTTCTGGGTTTTCAAAAAGAAGTAATGCACGCTGTCCTCCAAAGTGTTGATCATCTTTTGCAAGCTTAATCATTTGACTAACTGGAACAGTATGCGCTTTAACTCCAGGAGGAGCTGCTTGTTGAATCAATTTCTTACGAAGTTCATCTTTAGCTACATCGTCTGATACAACAATAATTCTTGTTGGTTTTACAGTTTTTGTCCAAGCAGTTGCTACTTGACCATGAAGTAAACGTGAATCAATACGTGCCAAAACGTATTCAAAAGAGCCAGGCGCACCTACATTGTTAGATTGTTGAGCAGAATCTGTAGTAGCTTTAGTAGACTCTTCAGGTTCTAATGATTCAGGCTTAACTTTAACTCCTTCTCTAGCTGACTTTAGAATATTAGCAGCAATTTCTTGTGCTGATTCCATTGAGAAACGAGAAGCATAAGCTTCAATAACCATTGGTAAATTCATACCAGCTACGATTGCCCATTTGTCTTTATGTTCTTCAACTAGGCTATCTGCTTGGTTAAATGGTGTTCCACCCCATAGATCAACTAAGAATAAAACCTCATCTTGATTATCAAAGGAAGCGATTGCTTCTTTCATTTTTGCTCTAATATCATCAGGTCCTTCACTCGGCATTAATGTAACAGCTTTTACATTTTCCTGTTCTCCAAAAATCATTGAGCCAGATTGTAATATGCCTTTAGCAAATTCCCCATGACTAGCAAGAATAATTCCTACCATATGTATACCTCCTATTTTTTTATTCTTTAAGACAAATTTTTCACTTTATCTTACGTTAATTTTACAATTTTTACATCAGTTTTACAAGCCTTATGTAAATTTTAAACATATATATATTTTGCAAAAATACAAATTCTATTAAATAAATAATACCTCTTTAAGCAAGTATTTATCTATATAAAGGACATTTTTCTTATTTACAGCAATACCTTAAACCATTTTAAAAAATTTTCAAAAAATTCAAACTTTATTTTGACAAATTATAAAAGAAGTACACCTATTAATTATACTTCTTCTATATTTTTTCTATTCATTTTACATTTTTTTTATTTTAATCTTTCAATCAAAAATCTAACCACTGCATCATCATTATTATTGCCAATAATCCCCGTAGCTATAGCCTTTAACCCAGCTGAAGCATTTTCTAAAGCATAACATTCATCTGCAATTTCAAACATAGGAACATCATTTTCTCCATCACCAAAAGTTATAACTTTACTATGTTCTACATAATCCGCCAAAAATTTTATTCCATTAGCTTTTGAAGCCTCCTCATTATATACATCTAAGAAAAAAGCTCCTTCGTTATATATATCTTTATAACAATTACCAGTAACACCTTTTACTTTCATTATCTTCTCAAATAATTCATGGGCTATAAGTTTATTATCTTCAAAAAACACAAAATTTATTATTTGATTATCATCTAAAATATCTAAATAATTTTCAACTTTTTTAAAAGACTTAAGTTTTTTATTGCATCTTTCCTCATAATATTCTCTCTCAAAATCATAAGTAAAATCTTTATGATAAACCCATAGATAATCATCTTTTATCCCATAAAGAAAGAATGTTTTGTTATATTCTTGAAGTATTTTGATAATCTCTTTGACACTTTCTTTGTCTATTTCTTTAACATCTATATATTTTTTCTTTTCAATATCAAAAATTATAACTCCATTCATAAGAACAACAGGTGTTTTTATATCTATTCCATCTAAAATATCTGAAACAGTAGCTGGACTTCTAGCTGTTGCTATTGCAAAATTAATCCCTGTGCTTATAAGTCTATTTAATTCCTTTTTAGAATAATCTGATATAACTTGATCCTTATTTAATAAAGTTCCATCTAAATCTGAAACAAATAACTCCATTTAATACCTCTTTCTCTAATGTCCTAAACATTAATTACCTTTTTTTATCTAATATACAATATATCTAAATATTATTCAAAGGAGTATATGAAAAGCCATTTATTAAAATAATTATCTTTAAATAAATGACTTTTGAAAACTTCTATTTATTTTATTTTCTTATTTAATGATGTTTCTATTATTAAATCTATAAATTTTGAATATGATATTCCTCTAGATTCTGCACTTTGTGGAAATAAACTTGTAGCTGTCATACCAGGTAATGTATTTACTTCTAGTATATATGGAACTCCTTCTTCTGAAATTATCATATCCACTCTAGCATAAACTTCACATTTTAATACTTCAAAAGTTTTTAAAGCCATTTCCTTAACTTCATCATATAAAGATTTTTCTAACTGAACTGGTAAATGTTCTGCTCCATTAGCTGCATACTTTTGCTTATAATCATAAAAATCTGCTTTACTCTTTATTTCAAGAATAGGGAAAATTTCTCCATTAAATATAGGACAAGTAATTTCTCTTCCTTTTACAAAGGATTCAATTATTACTTCTTCATCATATTTCAGTCCTTCCATAACAGCATTTTTTATATCTTCTTTTTTATAAACCTTAAAGGTAGCTACACTTGATCCCCCATTATTAGGTTTAACAAAAACTGGATAGCCAATTCCCTCAATCTTGTCATAATCTATTTCCTCTATAGAATTCACAGTTATCCATTTTGCTGTTCTTATGTTTTCAGCTTTTAAAACCTTCTTACTTAGATTTTTATCCATGCATAAAGAACTACTTAAAGCTCCACATCCTGAATATGGTATATCCATTATATCTAAGAAAGCTTGAACTGTTCCATCCTCCCCAAATTTACCATGTAGTGCTAGTAAAGCAAAATCTAACCCTTTAACTTTTTCTAAGATATCTCTTTTATTATTTATAATTATTTTAATAACTTCATACTTTTCTTTATCTATATGATTAAAAATTGATTCTCCACTTGCTAAAGAAACTTCTCTCTCTGAAGAAATTCCTCCCATTATTATTCCAACCTTCATATTATTGTCCTCCAACTATAATTATTATAAGTAAATCCAAATTTAACTCTATAATATTATTATAGAATTTTTGCATATAAAGGTAAGAACCACATAAGCTTTAATTTTATATAATGGTGGCCTAATAAAAAATGATATTAGATAGAATATAAAATATTTAAATCTATCTAATATCATTTATAATTAATTATTTAGTTTATCTATCTAGCTGTTCTTACTGTTATTGTATCTCTTTTTGAAATTTCTCCATTAGAATACTTAGCAGCAACTTTAAAGTTATAAATTGTATGTCTGTTTAACTTTCCAACTGTAAATTCAGTTTGATCTACTGAAACTTCTCCAACTTTCTTATTATCCTTATAGATTATATATCCATCTAATCCATAAGTATTTTCTGGTGAATCCCAAGCAAGACTTACACTCTTCTTTTGAACATCTACTGTTCTTAAGTTAGTAGGTGCTTCACTTTCTATTTTCATTTCTATTTCGCCAAAACCTGAATATGGAACTTCAATTCTTCTAGCCTTCTTGCCTTCTGATTTAACTTCTAATGTTAGTACTCCACCCTCTGGATTAATAGATATTCTATCTAAAATAGCTGTATCTCCCCCTTTGGCTACTGGAACACTAACCTTCTCTGGGAATATTGAATCCTTGTCATTAAATATGCTTACAATATCTCCAGCTTCTAAATCCTTTATTTTTAAAGTACCATAATTATGGTTTTCTCCATTCATTCCTGGTGCCTTGTAAGGAGTTAATTCAAATCTTTCTGGAACCTTTGAATATTCCCAATTTTCTCCTTCAAAAGCAGCACTCATTCTTAAACTTTCTCTCTTACCTTCTTCAACTGTTCCATAGTAAACTCTTCCACCATCTTCACCAAAATCTAATCCTTCAAATTTAGCTTCTCCATTAGAGTCTATAGTAGCTGTAGCAAAAGGAGTTTCATCATTTAATCCCTTATAAAGATTAACAGTTTGTCCTTCTTTACCTCTTGTAAATAATACAGAGTCATTAGCCCCTTTATTATTTTTAGCATTTACAAATCTCATTGGAATCTCAGTTGTTTGATCTGTAAATGTTTCTTCATATAATTGGAACTCGTATACTCTTATAGCTGCCCAAGGTGAATTTCCTGAATTATCAATTCTAAGTCTTAGATGCTGTGCAACTATTGGCTCTGCTAAATTTCTATCAGTAATAGCCTCCTCATTTCCAGTTACAACATCAATCTCTTGATAAGTTTGTCCTCCATCATATGAAACTTCTAAAGCAAAATCTCTTGTATTCATTTCTTTTGCTTCTCCACCAGCTTCAGCATGTTTAACAACCCATCTTTGAATATTTTTTGGCTCTCCTAAATCAATTGTTAACCAACCACTATTAGCTCCAGCGGCACACCACTTACTATTATTATCTACTTTTCCATCAACGGCTTTAAGACCTGGTTCTGCAGCACCCTCTGCACTAGTTTGAACTGATTTATATAAGGCAAGGTTTTCATAAACCTTTTTATCTGGAATTTGTGTAGCATCATGAGGAATTCCCCAATTAAATGTTACTCTCTTTCCTTCTCCTCTATTGTAATTTACATCTACAGGAACTACTTCAATGTCAAACTCCATTTCTTCTCCATATCTCTCAAACTCTTGAACATAGTAAGCATCATTTGGAGTTGCTCCCATAAGTTCTCTAGATCCGTCTGGCTTAATTCTGTATATTTCATAGAATGCTAAATTATCTTCATTTCCTGATTCTAATCCATTCCAGTAAATTCTAGCCTCTGCACTATTTGAATTATGAACCATTGTTTCTTCTAAAATAACATCACTATTTTTTAGTCCTTTATTATTTTCAGCAGTTTCTTCTATGGAGATTTGTCCCACATTTATTTTAAAGTTTTCAACATCTTGACCACTTTCAAACTTTAATGATATTGCAGAAATTGTTTTTCCAACATGGTCACCTAAAGGTATTTTAACCTCTGTCCATTCTCCATTACTATTTTTATTTACATCAAAGAATGTAAAGTTTTCTTCATCATAATTTTCTCCAAAACATAATCCTACTTTCATGTTTGGAGCTAATTCTGTTTTATAAACAATTGATAATTCTGTTGAGTTATTCTCTATATTTAAATCAGTACTATATAACTTAATATGGTTTGGATTTGCAGCCTCTAACTTACCTTCAACCTTTAATGAACTTCCTCCATTGTATGCAGTTTTAAAGTCAAAATCTGGAGTAAGTTTTGAACCATTTGATTCAACTATCCATCTCCAAGTTGGTAAATATTCTTGCATTGCTCTATTGTTCCACTCTTCATCCCTTGAAAGTGAACCATCTATATAATAATCTTCCCCATGTCCTAAATTAAAGTTTGTCACAAATGGTAAATCATTTATTGCTGATCTATCTGGAACATAGTTAGCTAATCCTGTCCAATCTTGCTCTGTATCTGATTTTGATGGGTCTCCTGTTGGTCCTACCCAGAATTTTTGATCATGCTTATAGAAATCATAAACATCCTTAGCCATTGAGAATGTTGAGTTTGGAGTATACATAGCTAAAGAAAGTCTAAGCTTTCCATTCTCATCTAATAAGTAATCATCATTAAATGGAGTATTATATGCATTTTGTTGAACATCTAATCCTGCATAAACATCAAAAGGACTTCTTCCTAATGATTTAGCAGTATTAACTGTAGTCTCTATTTTTTCTGGAGTCCAATTATAATTTAAAAAGAATTCGTCAGTTGTTCTATTTTCTCCATTTTGGAAGAAAGCAGCATTCTTATCATTTAAAGCATCTTGCCACTTAACATTTCCATCAACAGTCATAGAATCATACCAACCTATAACCATATTTGGAGCTTTCTTTTTGATATACTCAAGCATTTCTACCATTCTATCTGCATCATCTTTTACACAGCCATAGGATTCTTGGTTAAAGAAATATCCATCAAATCCATAATATTCAGCTATTTCAATCATTTTGTCTGCAACTGGGAAGTTTCCATTCTTATCTTTTTGAAGGAATGCTCTTACTTGTTCAACATACCCTTCTCCTGGCCCCCATGGAAATCCTATTGTAGCTAAAACTGGAACACCATTTTTATGTGCATTATCAACTACATCTGGTGTTGGAAGTGCAAATATTCCTCTACTTGATCCTCCCCAATAAACATATGAATTTACATACTGCCAATATGAAAACACATAAGCATCCATTGAATCACTACCTTGTGATGGTGCTCTATCAACATATGGATTAGTTAAAGCAACATTCATTATTTTAGCTTCTGGATTAGCATTTTCATTTACAATGTCTCCCATAAACCTATCTTGAAGCTCAATGCTTGCTCTATTATACTTAGCATCTGGATCACTTTCCGGTGTCCAATTTAATAAAGTTTCAATGCTATAAACTTCTCCTAATGGTGCTAATGATTCTTTTTGATCATATGGTACATTTGGTGAAGCCTTAACTTCTAATCCTCTAAAACTAATTAATGATGTTGTTACTGATGCCATGCACAAAACTGCTAGCAAACGTTTACTCATAATGCCTCTTTTTCTCATTTCCCTTTTCCCCCTAAAATCTAGTGTTAATTTTATGACTTTATATTTATATTCGGTAAAATCATATAATATGACAAAAAAATAAAACTTTTTTTAGAAAAATTTTATTTTTTCAAATTCATTCCCTCTTTATTGGAAAATATTGTTCTAATATGTTTAAATTGGTTCAAAATAGTAATATAATTATAAATATATTATTGTTTAAATATTACTTGTTATTTAATATTCCTAAAATTAAATTTAAGTTTTTATTTAATATGTAGATTTATAACAAAGCAATATTGTTAGATTTAATCTTTATTAACTAAAAAATAATATTTCATATACGCTTATTTTTTATTGCTAAAGTTTTCTATAATAAAAGTTTAGTAATAAAAAGTAAGTGTGAAAGGAGAAAATATTATGGTTTTAATTCTTATTCTTATAGTTGGATTAATATTTTTATTTGTAGGTCTTTATGTATTTAAAAATAAGAAATTTAAACTTGGATATTATCTTTTCTACTTCAAAAGAATTGAAAACTACTATGATGTGAACCAAATAAAAAATAAAGATCATATTGCAGACTTAATAGGTATAACATTTATAATTATTGGTACCATTTTAGTTTTAACAGAGTGTGTATTTTTTGTTTTTAAATTTGAAGATGCTTATTTATTAATACCTCTTGTAGGTTGCTTTATATACTATGTATCAGAAATGTTTGAAATCAATAAAAAAATCAGTTAAGTAATATTTAAATAAGCAAAAATAGTTGCTTTTATCTAGCAACTATTTTTGTTATCAATCTAGATTTTATATAATTTATATTAATATCAAATACGTTTCTATAATGTAATTACCTACAAAGAATATAGTAATACACTCTTTAAATGTTTTATTTAAGAAACTTCGCCAATAACTTTATTAATATATAACCCTCTATATTTTTAATTACAATCTACTTACTTAAATTATTTACAATACTATCTATAAGAAAGAAATAATAAAAATATATAATAAAGAACATAAAATTAAATAATTTGTAATTTAATATTCTTCTTAATCTTTTATAAAATCCACTTATAGCCACTACCCAATAAGGTCCTAATATTAAAAATGAAATTCCTATTTTCTTAATAATAGATATTTTTTCTTTTCCCATATCACTAAACCATATTGCAGCTAAATTGGTTCCCCATATAAAAGGAATAAAAAGAACCATAACTAAAATTATAGTTCTTAAATTTCTCTTATTAAAAAGTTCTTTATTAAGCATAATTTTCTACTTTTCTTTCAAAGATTATTTCATAAGCATAGGTACTATTAACACCTGACTTTTCATTAATTGGAGTAACAATCTGCTTTAACCTCCATCCATTTTTAGCTTCTTCTTTTATAATATCTTTACATTTTTCAAAGGAGCCTCCCCTTTTGCACTTAAATGATTTGTCAACAGGCACATTTATAAATTTATATTCATACATATAACCTCTCCCCCTTTATTCTCTAAACCTATTTATACTATTTAAAATTATAAATATATTATCCCTAAATTAACTCTACAAGCTTATCCTTGCCATCATAATTTCATCAATATATTCTCCATTTTTCAAAGCTGACTTTACCTTTATTCCCTCTTCTTTAAATCCAAACTTCTTATATAAGTTTATTGCTTTATAATTATCTCTAAATACACATAATTCCAACCTTATAATATTAAGACTTTCGCTTAAATTTATTAACTTATCCATTAATAAACTTCCTATGCCTTTATTTTGATAATCACTATTTACCATTAGTGTTATTACTCCAACATGTTTCTTTCTTAAATTGCCATGATTCATTAATATTCCTAATCCTATAACTTTTCCATTTTCTTCAGCAACATACCAGTACTGATTCTTGCCCCTATTTATAATCTTTTCCTTAATTAATTCCTCTTCCTCATCCTTATTGGAAAGTATATTCTCCATAACTCCAGGCATTTTTCTAATTTTACTAATTTCTTTATAATCTTCTATCTTAATATCTCTAATCCTTAAACTCATAAATTATCCTCTCTACTTTTTATAATAAGTTAATTTAAAAATTAATTAATATACTTATACCTTTATTTCATACTAATTAATAAATATACTTTTTAATATATCTACATTTATAGATATTAAACTCTATTTAAATTCCAATTTAAACCAATTGAATATTATTATATCATATTAAGTATTTCATTAATCATAAAAACTTTAATAAATAAAATAAATCTTAGAAAACAAAATATTCTCTAAGATTTATTTTTATTAAACTATACTTATACTATTATTAGAATTACATTTATATTTGAAAAATTATCATCTTAATTTTACAACATATCATAAGTTACACAGACTGGTCTTTTATTTCTTGGATCCTCTATAATTTCTGCATCTATATTAAACAGCTCTTTAAGATTTTCTTTTGTCATAACTTCGTATGCTGTACCTTGGCAAGCTATTTTTCCTGATTTCATACCTATCATATAATCTGCAAATCTAGCAGCATTATTAAGTTCATGAATAACCATAACTATAGTTGTCCCATGCTTCTCATTCAATTCCTTAAGTAAATTTAAAATCTCTAATTGATGGGCTAAATCTAAATAAGTTGTTGGCTCATCAAGTATTAATATATCTGTTTGCTGTGCTAAGGCCATAGCAATCCAAGCTCTTTGTCTTTGCCCTCCAGATAAATCTTCTATGTCTCTTTGCCTAAATTCAATTAATCCTGTAACTTCTAAAGCCCATTGAATTATATTTTTGTCCTCTTTTTTTAATTTACCGAAACCTTTTTGATGAGGGAATCTTCCATAGGCTATTAACTCTTCAACAGTAAGACCATTAGGTGCTTGAGGACTTTGAGGTAAAACTGCCATAACCTTTGCTAACTCCTTAGCTCCCTGCTCTTTTATATTTTTTTCATTTATATATATTTCCCCACTTTTAGGAGTTAAAATTCTAGCTATTGTTTTTAGCACTGTAGATTTTCCACATCCATTTGCCCCTATTATTGTAGTTATTTTTCCCTTTGGTATCTTTAAGTTTAAATTTTTAACTATATCTAAACTTCCATATGAAATATTTAAATTATCAGTAGTTATACAATTCATAATTATCTCCTTCTACTTTCGTGAAAACTTTTAATTATAAGATTTTAAAATACTTGCTACTTTAATTCTTATATCTTATTTTAAATCCATTTATCTAAGGTAAAAATTAATTTTAATTGCCTTTTATTTATAAATATTAATTTATTTATTTATAAATATTAATTTATGCCTAGGTATATAAATATCTATTTTGATAACATTAAATAAACAAAATATGGAACTCCTATTATAGAAACTATTATTCCTACTGGCATTTCCATTGGTGCAATTAAATTTCTTGCTATAGTATCTGACACTAATAATATTAAACTTCCAATAAGGGCTGCTACAGGAATTAATTTCTTATGCTTTGGCCCTATCAATTTTCTTGCTATATGAGGAGATACTAAACCTAGGAAACCTATGCTACCTGCAACTGATGTAGCTACCCCTGCTAATATAACTGCATATATAATTAGTTTTCTTCTTTCTTTTTCCACTTCAATCCCTATACCTGTGGCAACTTCGTCTCCTAAATTTAATCCATCTAAATATCTTGATTTATATATAGTTAAAGCCATAAATATAATTATAAATGGTAATATTGCTAATACATATTTCCAACTTGCTCCCCATATGCTTCCTGATATCCAAGCCATAACTCTATTAAATTCTTGAGTGGTAAATCTTAACTGAAATATTGTTAATAAGGATGTAAAAGCTATATTTATACCTATACCTATTAATAATAGTCTTGATGAATTTATTCCATTCTTCCATGCTAATATGTATATTAAAAATGCTCCAAATATAGCTCCACTTAAAGCTACTATAGGCATAGTAAAAATAGTTAAATTACTTACACCATCATATACATTTCCATTCATTATGTATATATAAACTACAACAAATAATGCAGCTCCTGAATTTATTCCAAGTATTCCTGAATCAGCTAAATCATTTTTAGTAACCCCTTGCAGAATTGTACCTGCAGTTGCTAAAGCTGTTCCTACTAATATTCCTATGACTATTCTAGGAAGTCTAAGCTTAAATATAGCTATTTCATTACTTTTTGTACCTTGTCCAATTAAAGTTTTAATAACTTCTCCTGGCTCTATTGAAAGTGAACCCATGTTTAAACTTATTAAGAAGGTAATAAAAATTAAACCTATCAGAATTCCCGTTACCCATATAAATTTATGGTTCTTTTTTATATTCATAAATTACTTACCTCCCTTTCTAACTAAGTATATAAACACTGGCACTCCTAATAAGGCAGTTAAAGATCCTATTGGTGTTTCATAAGGAGGGTTTATAATCCTTGCTAATATATCACTATAAACTAATAAAACAGCACCTAATATCATTGAACTAGGTATTATATATCTATAATCAGACCCTACTATTCCTTTGCATATTTGAGGAATTATTAATCCTACAAAGACAATATTACCAGCTACTGAAACAGAAGCACCTGTTAAACATATAACTATCATTATGGATATAAACCTTACAAGATTGGTTTTTTCTCCAAGTCCTATGGCTACTTCTTCTCCTAAACTCAAAATTGTTATTCTAGGTGACATAATCATGGCCCCAATAAATGCTATTCCTCCAATTAAAGATAATAAAATTACCCCTTCCCATTTAGCACTTACTAATCCACCTGATACCCAGAAACTTAACTGTTGAGATAAATTAAAATACATTGATATTCCCATTGCTAAGGATATAAGTAAAGTTCCTAAGGCTGTCCCTGCAAGGGCTAACTTAACAGGATCAACTTTTCTAGATGCTCTAGAGCTTATAAAATATACTAAAAGACCAATTATACTTGCCCCTAAAAATGCAAAAATCATAAGAGCAAAGCTATTTATAACTAAATTAGGATATATTCTTTGTAAAACAAATGCTACAGCTATCATAAATGTAGCTCCTTGAGTTATACCCATTACAGAAGGTTCTGCAATTGGATTTCTAGTTATTCCTTGCATGATGGCACCAGCTACGGCTAAAAATCCTCCTACTAAAGCTGCTGCAAGTGCTCTAGGTATTCTTACATCCCTAATTATATTAGTATTTATATCTGCATCATTTGTAAAAATAGCATTTATTATCATAGAAAAATCAATTTCTTTTGCCCCTATAGATATAGATAGAATGATTCCACTAAGCAAAAGTAATAAACCTATAAACATTAATCCATAAGCCAAGGTCCTTTTCCTTCCTATTTTCATAAGTTGTCCTCCTTAAAGTATCACCAAAATTTCTATTTTAACTTAAATAGTGGGGCTGTATCTTTATATTTTGATACAGCCCCTACTAAAAATTTTAATTATTTTACAAGTTCATTTTTTATTGACTCTAATAAAAGTTCTCTTCCCATTGGGTTATAAGCTTGGCTAAAATATGGACTTACATCAAGTATTGTTACATTTCCATTCTTAACAGCTCTCATTTCATTCCAAACACTATTTGACTCTAAATCAGCCTTATCTGATTCTGTTCCTAAAACTATAATATGATCTGCATCTATTTCAGTAAGTCCTTCAAGTGTAACTGTAGGTAATGTTATGCTATCTTGTTCTGGCATTTTACTTGGTTGAGGTAATCCCATATCACTCTTTAAAACTGTTCCTATTCCACCTTCAGTAAATACCATGAATTGACCTGAAGAAGCTAAAACAGATAAATAAGTTCCATCACCATTTGCTTTCTTTATTTCCTCTCCAACTTCTTTTGCTTTTTTATAATAATTATCTAACCAATTTTGTGCTTCCTCTTCTTGATCAAATAATTTTGCTACCTCTTTAAACTTAGCTTCCCAATCATTTGCATTATCATTAATTATAACTGTTGGAGCTATTTCTGCTAATTGATCATATATTTTCTCTTGTCTAGGTGACATTATTATTAAGTCTGGCTCTACTGATAATATCCCTTCTATATCAGCAGTATCCATCATAGAATGACCAACTATTTTTGTATCTTTTAACGTCTCAACCATATATTCTGGTACTTGATCAGTTTTATATGAGTCTACATTTGCCGTAGCTACAGGAGTATGTCCTAATAAAACTAACTCTTCTGAACTTCCTGAAATGTCTACTATCTTTTTAGGATTAGCTGGTATCTCAACTTCTCCTTTTACAGATTGAACAATCCTTTTTTCATTACTAGTGTTGCCCTCTTCACTAGTTTTACTACTAGAACATCCTACAAACATTCCAACCGTAAGTGTTGCGATCCCTAAAATCGCTAATTTTTTAAGTCCTTTCATCTTTAGTCCTCCTAATTTCCTTATTAGATTACCCTCGACTCCCCATCAATGATAATCATTTTCATATGAACACGATTTATTATATCATCAGATTCTGCCTAGTCAATATAATTATCAAAAATTTCACAACTCCAATTTTTACCTACATATTATTGTAATAGTTCCTTAACATTTAAATCATAATTATGTAAGTTATATATGAGATAATAAGCTTAAGGATAAAATTTATATTAATTCAAAGAATAAACATAGGAAGTGATTATTTGCTAAAGAAGAAAATTTTAGTTGGAATATCTATTTTAATAGGGCTACTTATCCTAGTCTTCCTTATTTTTGAAGTTTTTTTGACATATAAAATGATGAATTTTAAAGATATAAATCAACTTAAGGATGTAGAATATGAAATAATTTTAGGTGCAGGATTATATGGAGACAAGCCAAGCCCAATTTTACAAGAAAGATTAGAGGAAGGCTTGAAATACTTAGAATTACACCCTAATACTAAAGTAATAGTTTCAGGTGGACAAGGAAGTAACGAGCCAATACCAGAATCTGAGGCTATGAAAAATTTTCTTGTTAATAAAGGAATTAATCCTAATAGAATTATAGAAGAAGATAAATCTAAATCAACCTTTCAAAATTTAGAATTCAGTAAAAAAATTCTTGAAGAAAGACATGCTGATAAAGATGAAGTGTTAATAGTAACAAGTGATTTTCATTTATTTAGAGCTAAGGAAATCGCAGATTACCTTAATATTAAAAATGAAGGACTTCCTTCAAAAACTCCTATATCTTTAAGAGTTCAATATATGGTTAGAGAGTTTCCTGCTATGATTAAATTACTTATGCAAGAAGCTTTTCTAGATACAAAAGATATTGTTTAAAAAAATCAGCCAAATAAACACCAAGAATATTCTTGATATTTATTTGGCTGATTTAAAATTCTCTATTTTCATATTTAATATATTTATTTCTGGACTTTCACTATCTACTTTTTCAATTTTAGCTATAATATACTTTGCTCTTTCTATATCGCCTCTTTTTATAGCCTTATCTGCTTTATTTGAAAAATCATCTATTATACATTTTTTACAAACTTCTATTTCTTTATGACTATTTATTTTTAAATCATTTGAATCATCCTGAATTTCACTAAAAACATTTATAGCTTCTGAATACCTTTTCATTTTTTCCAATCTTAATCCTTGATCATAAAGTTCCTGTTGTTCTTTATGAAACTCTAGATTCTGTATCTTTTTACATATTACATTGGTCTTATTGTTCATAAGTTTAGCTTTTTCTAATAATACCTCTGCTGTCTTATATTCTTTATTTTCAATAGCTTTATTAGCATTTTCTATAATATTATTAAACCTTTCTTCTTTTAAACTTGTATAATGATTAGCTATTAATAAGCCTCCTAATCCTAGACATATAATAACTGATAAAATTGTAATAAATTTTTTCATGCAAATCTCCACCTTTAAAGCTACAAAATACATTTACATTTTATTCATCTTCATTATAACACCTATGAAAACGTTTGTATATAAAGAAATATTTATATACCCAACTAATATTTGATATTATTTTAAATTCACTAAAGTTGCTTTTTTATTCTTATATAAAATTAAATATAAAAATTTCTATTTAATCCTTTACTTATGTTTACAAAAAGTTTATATTAATATAGAGTTAGTTAACATTTTGTTCATTTTTGTAGTAATTTAAATTTAATGATAAGCTATTTCACATTCACTATTTACTTATATTAAGGAGTTGAAAAAATTGAATACAACAAACAAACTTAGAAATAATATCTCAACATTAATTATGATTGCTTTATCATTTTTAATAATCTACTTATTGCATGATATTTCAAAAGCTGTGGTTGGATTATTATGTGGAGGAAAAATAGAATTTAATCATGGCATAACAATAGTAAATGCTAATTATGGCAATTTTTCTTATGTCCTTAATCTTATACTAGGAATATCAATACCAGTATTATTTTTATTTGCACTAGTACTTATATTTAATAATTCATTAAGAAATGGCTTATATCATAAATTTACCCTTATATTTTTTATGTGTTCAGTATTAAGCATTTCAGTATGCTTAATTTTCTATCCATTGGTATCATTATTTACTGATCTTGGATTACATACTGAACTAGACGAATTAATAGAAGTAACAGGACTAAGCCCATTAGTCATATTAGTACTCTCCTTATTAATAACAACTTTATTAGTAAAAATAGCTTCTAAGAAAAACTTATTTAAAAATTTATAAGGTTCTAGGTAAAAAATTTTTAAAACTTATTTTAAGTATCTAAACTTATCAAAAAAAAATATATAGTTATTATTTTATTAAATTATAAAAAAGATTGCATTAAAAACTTTAAATAATAAAACTTATAATTTATAAAAATATATTTAAAAGTTTTATAAAGTAAATTAATACAATCTTTTTTCATTTATATTTTTATTTATTCTTTCTTTTTACAGATTCTAAGTAATATATTAACTTTAGCTAGGCTCTTAAGCACTTTTTAATTATTAATATTAACCTTTTATCTTTATTACTTATTATTCTTTTTCTTTTCAAGCATTATGTTAAGTATAGTATCATCAACATTTTTAAAGCCATTTTGTATTAAGGTTTCTATACTTTCAATTGTTTCTTCTACATCCTTTGCCACTATTCCATCATTGGCTGTTGCTGATATGCCATTTATAGCCAAGTTTGCACATTGTATTGCAGCATTAGTTCCTGTGGCAATCTTTAAAGCACAGGTTTCCTTCGCTCCATCACATATCATACCTGAAAGATCTGAAATCATATTATTTATACAATAATTTATATTTTCTAAATCTCCTCCAAGAAGATAAGTTATTCCACAAGAAGCCCCTGTTGCCCCTGCTATTCCTGCACCGCATAGAGGAGAAAGTCTTCCCATGTGTTTTTTTATTCTTATTGTAACTAAATTACTTAAAACCAAAGCTCTTGCTAATTCCTCTTCAGACTTATCTAAAAGTCTAGCAGTTTGAGCTACTGGTATTGAACAAGCTATTCCCTGATTTCCACTTCCTGCAGTGGTCATTATAGGCATTGCACACCCATCCATTCTTGCATCTGAGGCTGCTGCTGAGGCTGCAATTATCTTATTAGATGCATCATTAGAAAATAAATTAAAATTACCCTTTTGAATTATTTTACTTCCAACTTGAAGTCCATAATCTCCTTTTAATCCTTCTTCTGATACCTTTTCATTCATTTTTGCACTTTCTAAAATAAATTTTATGTCATCAAAATCTGCCTCTTTAGCAAAGTTATATATATCTGCTATCTTAAATAACTTATAGTCTTCCTCTAAATCTTCACTTACCTCACTATTATTGTCCATTATTATTTCATCATCACATTCAATTAAGGTTACATTGGTATGAGTATCCTCTATAATAACTTTAGCTTTTGAAGTTTCAGATAAAAGTTCTACTTCTATATAAAGAGCTTTATTGGTACTTTTTTGCTTTATATTTATTATATTTTTATCTACAATTTCTTTAGCTTTTTTAAGTTCATCCTCTGTGAAATTAGATAATATGGTTAACTTTTTATAGGATTTTTGAATTGAGATTCCTAAAGCTGCTGCTATTTCTATTCCAACTCCACCAGTCCCAGGTATTCCAACTCCTAAGGCATTTTTTATTACGTTTTTACTTAAATAAATATTTACTTCTTTTATTTCTCCCTTTAAATGTTCTGCTGCTATAGATGCTGCATAAGCTATTGCTATTGGCTCTGTACAGCCTTCTGATGGTACTACTTCCTTTTTTAATGTTTTTAAATATAACTCTCTCATCTTCTCACCTTCTTATAAATTCCTTTATATTTTTATTATAACACCATATCTCACCTTGTGTAATCATTTACAGAAAAAAATTCAAATTTATTTATTATAATGTTTTAATTACACTTTTAATTATTGCTTACAAAACACCTTAGAACTATAGTGATTTTATCCTTTATAAGTATAAATAAAAAGAGTAAAAATTATAAAATATAATACATTCTAAAATTCTTACTCTTTTTTTAATTTATTAAATATTAAAGCTTTTTATAAACTTTAAATGCAAAGGGCTTTAAGTCTATATCTTCTTTTAAAGGTTCAATTTTTTCTTCAAATAAATCCTTAACCTTATTATTTTTAATCTCTTTAGGTAAATATATCTTTTCTTCATTCTCCGAAATGTTCATAATGATAAATATATTTTCCTTTGAATAAATAAGTATATTTTCATCTCTATTAGCTCTTATCCAATTATTATCTAATAAATTTAATTCCTTATTTTCTTTTCTTATTTTTATTATTTGTTTCATAAACTTAAGCATATCTTTGTCTTGTTTATTTTCATCCCAAATCATACATCTTCTATGTAATTCCATACCCATTCCTTGATTTCCTTCCATACCAACTTCATCTCCATAATATATACATGGAGAACCAGCTTGAGTAAACATAAACAGATAAGCTAGTTTCATCTTACCCTTATTTCCTCCAGCTACAGTTAATATTCTTGGAGTATCATGACTATCTAACAAGTTAAATATTGTTTCTCCTATTTGTCTTAAATAGCTAACCTTATTAGCTTCTATCATATATTTAAAATCTTCTGGATTAGATTGATTTAAACAAAAATATTCTTTTACTGCATCTGTAACAGGGTAATTCATAACTGCATCAAACTGATCTCCCATAAGCCATGGAAGTCCATCATGCCAAACTTCTCCTAATATATAAACCTCTTTATTAGTTTCCTTTACTACTTCCCTAAATTTTCTCCAAAATACATGGTCTACTTCATTACATACATCAAGTCTCCAACCATCTATATCCATTTCTTCAACCCAGAACTTAGCGACTTTTAATAAATATTCTACAACCTCTGGATTTTCTGTGTTTAGTTTAGGCATTGTGGCTATTCTTCCAAAGGTTTCATAATTTAAATTATTTCCGTCAACATTTTCTAAACCATTCTCCAACACTGGAAACTTCTTTATACAAAACCAATCCTTATATCTTGATTTTTCATTATTCTTTAATACATCTTGCCATTGGGGTGAAAAATAACCTATATGATTAAATACTGCATCTAACATTATTTTCATGCCTCTTTTGTGAGCTTCACTTACAAGTTTTTTAAAGACTTCATTTCCACCAAGGGCTGGATCTACTTTAAAATAATCTATGGTTTCATATCTATGATTTTCAGTAGCTTCAAATACAGGACAAAAATATAGTCCATTAATTCCAAGATCGCATAAGTAATCTAATTTATCTAAAACTCCCTGTAAATCTCCCCCCATGAAATTATCCTTAGTAGGCTCTGTTCCCCACGGCTCAACATTTTGTGGATCTATTGATTTATCTCCATTACAAAATCTATCTGGAAATATTTGATACCAAACAGTATCTTTTACCCATTGAGGTGTCTTAGCAACATCTATAGCATTTAAATATGGAAAACAATAAAAGTTTCCTATAGCACTTAATTTTGCTTCATCATACTTTCCATCTAACTCCTCTATTCTTTTTTCTGTGAATAAAAGAGTTTCTTCATCTCCATATAATATAAATCCATATCTTGAACGTTTGGTTAATGTTTTATACTCAACTATCCAGTGATCAAAGTATTTTGTTTCGCATTCCTTTCTCATAGGATAACTTTTTCCACCTGTCCATCGTCCTCCAGTGGCATTCATATTTCCTCCATCACAACCACCTTCATCCCATATGTAAGGATCTCCAATTCTTATTTCCACTTTATTAACTTCACCTTTTTTAGTCTTAACTCTTAAATGCAAAGTTTCATTATCATATCCATAAGAATAATTGCTTTGAGCTATATGATGTATTGCCTCTCTTGTAATTTTACCCATAAATTTACCCCTCCATAATATTATAATCATAAATTATTATAAACATTTTTTGGTAACGGTACCAAAACAAATCAAAAAAATATTTATATGTGTATCTTCTCTGTATGTAATTATAATCCCCTTTATGAAAACGTTCAATATTTTTTAATATTTTTATTGTATAAGTCCCCAGAAAAGTTTTAAATTTTATATTTAAATGAAATTAAAAATTACTATAAGATTTTGTTTTAGGTAAGTGTTTAGTTTAGATATATAATTACTATCTAAACCAAACACTACTTTAAATCATATCTTGTTTATAAGAATTCTTTTATACATTTTATATATTTAGCAGAATGAGAATCACTTCCTAAAACCATAGGTACACCTTTCTCAATTGCCATTTCTAGAACTTTTCCTTCTATATAGAATTCATTACACTCTTTTTTTCTTAAACCTGCAATGTTAAAATCAAGCTCATATCCTTTTTCTTTTATAAGATCTAGTATTTCCTCTATCTTTGAAATATGTTTTTCGTAGTTACAGGGAAATTCCTTATTAAATCTTCTTACTAGATTTAAGTGTCCTATTCTTTTTGGTTTGTATGGTCCTAAATCACTTTTTAAGGCCATAATTAATGTATCGTAATATTTATTATATACTTCCTCTAAAGAACCTAAATCATCTATGATTTTTTTAAATTCCTTTTCGCTAAAATCTATACAATAATATCTTTTATTTCCTTTTATCATATGAACGGATAAAATCCCATCATTTAAGTATTTGCCATATTTATTTAAAAGCAATTCTGTTTCAATCTCGTAACCTTCTATATAATCTACTTCTACTCCAATATTTACTTTTATCTTATCATTATATTTTTCTTGTAAATCGTGTCCTTCTTTTAAATAGGCTTCCATTTCTTCTAATTTCATAGCACTATCTTTCAAAGGAGAAGGATCAATAAAATTTTCAGGAAGAGGAAGGTGCTCAGTAAAACTTATTTCATCTAACTTATATTTTATAGCTTCTTCAATATAATCTTTAATATTATCGTCACTACCATGAGGGCAATATTTTGTATGGACATGACCATCTTTATTTTTAAAGTTATATTCTCTAATCATATTATTAAAAAATCTATATCCTCCCTTTTCTCTATTTTTTACTTTATACATAGCCTTATCAGAATTTCTCATAAGTACTTCTATTTTTTCTCCATCCTCTGGAAATATTGTTATACCTATGGATGAGTCAATATTACATGTAACATCTCCTATTTTTATTCTTTTTCTTAAGGAGTTTTGAATATCTTTAACTATTTTTTCAATTTCTTCTCTATCACTTATATCCTTTAATATAGCTGCGAATTCATCTCCACCTATTCTTCCTAGAATATCGCCCTTCCTTAAACATTTGTATATTCTTTTAACTGCACAAACTAGAACTTCATCCCCTACATCATGTCCATAATTATCATTTATTTCCTTAAACCAATCTAAATCTATAAAAAGAACTGCAAACTTCTTGTCCATCTTTTTGCTTTCGTTTATGGTATTTCTGAAAGATTTAAAAAATAATCTCATATTAGGAATATTAGTTAATTCATCATAATTAGCCATTCTGTCTAACTCTATTTCCATTTCTTTTCTCTTTGTAATATCTTCTCTTGAACCTACTATGAAAACTCCATCATCCTCATCAACAATAGGAAGTAGTTTCGTTAAGAACACTCTTTTCTTCCCATTTAAAAACAAGTCATCTTCAAATACAACTACTCTTTTACCTTCTATACAATTTTTATAATAATTACAGAATCTTTTCCCAAGCTCTTCCCCAAATACATCCTTTGGAGTTTTATTTATAATCTCTTCTCCTTTAAGTCCAAATTCCTGAAGATATGCATTGTTATTTCTTACATATTTAAAATTTCCATCTTTAAGCATTTCAACTAAAAATAATGCATCTTGAGTTCCATTAAAAACTATATAATATTGTTTTAATAAGCTTTTTATATTCTTTATAGCCTCATATAGGGTATTTTTTCTTTTACAATTGCCACATAAATTTTCTATAATCTTCAATTCATTTTCTATCTTAAGACTTAAGATATCCATTTTTAATTCTCTATTTTCTTTGCCTTCTTTATAGTAAATTTCATCCACAACCTCTTCTAAATAGTAGTTTTTCATATCTTACCCTCACTTGTGAAGTCTGTTATTTAATAATAATATTAAATAAATTTTAATGTTTCGATAAAAAATTAACATTTTATCCATATACAGTATATAATATTAATTAAATAATTTCTATCTTATTAATTATAAAAATACTAAAATTATCCTTTATATTAATTTTAATACTATTTATTCCTATCATATATCCATTATAATTCCATTTTCTTTTAACCACATTTTTTGTTCTTTATAATTTGAAATAATTTTTGAAACAAAATTCCAATAATTTTTTGAATGATCCTTATGAACCATATGTGTCATTTCATGAACAACTATATAATCAACTACTTTTAAAGGTGCCATGATGCATCTCCAATTAAAAAGTAAATCATTATAATATGTACAGCTACCCCATCTTCTTTTTTGCTCTTTAACCTTTATGCTTCTAGGCTTTACAGGATAAAACTTCAAATAATGATTAACTCTATCTTTAATTATTCTTAACCCTTCCTCCCTATACCATAATTCAATTGCTTTTCTTAATCTTTCCTTATTATATTCTGTCATACAAACCACTAATTCTTTTCCTATTATCCTAACAGAAATCCTCTTTAAAAATGGACTAAACTTTATTTTTAATGAATATTTATTTCCTAAATACATAAATAAATCTCCATCTTTATAGTTTTTTTCAACCTTTTTAGAATTACGCTTATAAGCCTCTTCTCTCTTTTCAAGAATCCACTTTCCTTTTTCCCTAACCTGACTAATAATTACATCCTCTGAAATGCCCATAGGGGCTCTTACTTTTACTTCTCCCTCAGCTGAAATCTCTATACTCATAGTTTTTCTTTTACTTAATATTAATTCAAAATCTATAATTTTATTTTCATATTGAAATTTTAATATCATAAAAACCTCTCTGTAATTTTTCATATTTTAACAAAATTAATTATACCAAATAATGCTATTTTAATTTTATTTCTTTATAAAAAATCATATAAATAAAAAATGCTTCACAAAATTGTGAAGCATTTTTTTATATTTCTTTATTTTCTTCCATAATTCTTACTATACCAGCCATACAAAATACTATAGCTTCTGTCATTCCTAATGAAAAAGCTAAAGACATTCCTATGTTTATAATATACTTTATAAATGAAGTATTTAAAACCTCTGTATTAATTACATTTAAAGCAACTAATACCATACCTAATATAATTATTATACTTGTACCGTATTTAAACATTTTTGTGTAGATTCTACTAAAATACTTAAGTCCTTTAATTCTATCAGTAAAACTTTTAATACCATCTGTTAAAGTTAATCCACGCTTTTTTAAATCCCATATATGGTATCCTAAAGCAAAAATTGTCCATAAAAGAGCAATTCCTGCAAGTACTGATTCTTCTATCTCACTACTTGCCCTTCTTATCATAAGTATATAATCAATCATTACCAAAATAGTAATAATCTCAATCTTTAGTTTTCTCTCGTAACTCTTCATGCTCCCCTCCAAATCTTTTAAATCCTATATAAATATTATCAATTTAAAGTTTCTTTGTAAATAAGTTTTAAACTGTTAGCTATATATACTTTAATTTATCCTTTTTAACTAAATCATAAAGTTCTAAATTAAAACTTTCTTTCATAAAATAAAATAATATGCAATTTAAAGTTAATAATATAACTCTCTTATTTTACAATATACTATTAACTTAATCCTAACAAACCTTTTAAAACTCCCATTTTAAAATTTTTCAAATTATTTAAGGAAGTGACTATTACTATGGATTTATTAGTATTTTGCTCAGTAATTCTTTGTTATTGCATAATCCTATTAACTGTATCATGATATAAAAATAAATTTATATAAATAAAATCATATTAATATTAAACTTTATAAAATTATAAAAACCTATAATAACTATAAATAAATCAAATAAGTGAATTTATTTTAGTCTAAACTAAAAAATGATATACTTTAGGAAAGATTCTTAAAGTGAGGTGAATATTTATGTTTACAATTGATAATTTCGCTTTTGATTCTATAAAAAAATTAGATGAATTAAAATTATATAACTGTTTAGATATAAGATCCTATAAGAAAAATAGAAAAGTGATTATAGAAAAACTTGAAAATACTTTTAATGTATATGAAGATGGATATGAAAAAAGAGAATTCCTTAATATTTCAAAAGAAGAATTAAAAAAGCTTTTAAGAACCATAGAAAAAATTGAATTTCCTAGAAGTAATAAACTTAGAGTATATGTTTTAGAAACAAAAGATCAAAGTACTTGTAGAGCAAACTATAGGGATGAAAGTATTTCTGAAGATGAAGAAGAAAAACTTTCTATCTTCATAGAAACATCTTATAGTTTTTATGAAGCAATAAAAAGCTTAATTGAAAGCAGTAATGATTTAATTATAGAAGTAAACTTTGCTCAAAATGTAACCATAAAATCAAAAGTTTCAACTGAAACATACTTAACTTTAAAAAACTACTTAAAAGATAGACAAGATACCCATATCTTTGCATATTAGTTTATATTATAAATTATTAAAATAGGAAATAAAATATTATTTTAAGCTTTACCTATATTTTTAATCCCAATGTAATAAAAAACTCCATCCTAAATATAAATAGGACGAAGTTAAATTTACATCTATCACTTTAATTAAGGTAGTAAAGTTTTCACAAACTCTAAATTATTAAAATCATGCTCTTTTATATAATTTAATAAGTCAATTAAATAAGTTTTATGATGTTCTACAACCTTTGAGAAACACTGAATAAATCTTACTACTTCTTCTTTTGAAAGAGCTTTATTTAAGACCTCTTTATTTTTCTTATGATATATATATATGCCAACTAAATAAAATCTTATAAATGTATATCTTATAAGCAACATAATATAGCTATCAAATATTGATTCTCTCTCACAGAATGGGAATAAATTGCTATAAATAAAATTAACTATGTAATTTTCAAATATATAACTATTTTCTTCTATAAATTCTTTTTCATATTCTTCAAAAACCTTTATATACATTTGAGCATTTTTAGCTAAATAATTTTCTTCATCTAAATTAAGCCCAATTTTAACTTCCTTTGAGTACTCCTTAAATCTATCACTATCTATATCTTTTTCTACCCTAAGCATAGTAAGTAATTTCTTAAAGAAATCAACCTGAATAACGTAATTCATAGAGTTTTCTTCGTATGAATCTTTAACAGTATCTATATCATATTCCCTTATAAAACTTAAAGTATTATGGTAATTATACTCATACTCATCCTCTAAAGCATTTATAAATTCACCTAATATGTAAAGCCTTTTATCTAATGAAAACTTTCTATTTTTCATTATCTTTATACTAGTCTCTCTAATTTCCTTAAGAAACTCTACTGGAAGATATGACTCTTTACTTACTTTAGTATTAACCTCACTTGATATTATATGTTTCCCTAAGTTTTCGTCACTTTCTGAAAACTCAATACCATTCTTCTTAAGTAAAAGGATTCTAGCAGCCTCTGGACATGCTACAGCAAGAGACATTTCATAAATTCCATCAATCTTATTAGTTACCCTAGGAAATGATGTACAAACATTTGAAAGATATTCTTCTCCAAGATTAGAATGAATAACACAGTAGTTATCACACTTTAAAAATGGACATCTTTTACTTTCCCCTAGCTTCACTTTAGCAAAATCAATTTCATCACATTGACACTTCTTATTTTTAATAAGATTGCTTTCAAGTATATTCTTCATATCACTATCACTTACACTTTCATATTGATAAAAAGTAAACTTATCAATATCAACATCCCAGCCTATACAACAGCTATCTTCACATTCTCCCCCAATACACTTAAACTCTTTAAGATATATTGGATATCTCATTTTAATATTCTTCATTATATACTTCCCTCTTAGATAAAATAATTTAATTCACTTAATTATTTTATCACACCATATTATCCCATTGAAAATTTAAATTAAAGCTTTTTATATTAAAGACTATTATAAGTAAATTTTCAAAATTAAATATAAAAGTGAAATCTCCATAGGAATTTAATTAGTGTAAGTTAATAAAATTCTTTAATTTTTTTAATCATACTTTCTTTATTTTCCTTTAATTGAGGTATTCTATTTACATTTGCACCTGATGGATGTGGAAATCCCTTAAGTATTTGTCTCTCGCTTATAAATCCCTCTTCCTTAAGCTTAAATAGTACTTCCTCAACTGCTTTTCCTAAAGGTATTAATAATATATTTTCAAAATCATCTAAACTCTTAATTTCCTCAATAAAGTTCTCATAAACATACTTCATTAAAAAATCACTCTTTATAAGTTTTGGAGTATGGCCTGTATAATTGGCTTTCTTAAGAAAAACAGAGTAAGGAATTAAAGATACCGTATGTAATAGATAATCCTTTTCTTCAAAAAGGTCTCCACAATCATTTATTTTCAAAGCCTTATTAAGCTCTATCTCATTTAACATGCTAATTATATTTTTTCTTAAGGTTCCACTAAAACGCCCTGCCACCTTGCATTTATATTGAATTTCTTTAATATTATCTCCACTCTCTAATTCCTTTCTTGCTGTAGCTATAGCTGTACTCATTTGATTAAAACCTGGAGTTATACCAATTATAAACACTTTAGCATTAGGATTTATATATTCATTATGTGGAGCATAATAAATTTCTATATTCCCCTCTTTATTAACAAGAAAATCATCTGTTAAAAGTTCTTCTTTTGTATATTTATCTTTTAAAGGCAGTTTTTTAATTGCTTCTTCATAATCGTATAAAGTCTTTTTCATATTAACATCTCCAAATAATATTCTTATAAAATAAATATAGTCATAATATAATCTTAATTCAACATATATTATTGTTTATTTTTATATAAAAATTCATTTTTTGTAACTTTTGTGTAGTTTCTTTTAAAAATAAACTATGTATAATTAATTTTAAATTTTATGTACAAGCATCATAAAATTTTATAAATATAACTTAAGAAGAAATTATTAAGGAGAACCACATATGAATTTTTGGAATGACATTTTTAACTCTATTAATGGGTTAGCAGGAAAAAATCACTTATTAGATTCAATTATGCTTTTTAGTTCAAAAAGACTTCCCTATATTCTTTTTGCTACAGTGATTGTTGTTTATTTAATAGGAATTATAAGTAAAAATAAAAAAGCTAGAGGAATAGCTGTAGACACCATTGTGTTTACTGGAATTAATTTAATTCTAGCAGTTATTGTAGGTCACTTTTTTTATGCTCCAAGACCTTTTGTAAATGATCCTAATGCAAAGCTATTATATCCACACAAGCCAGATTCATCTTTTCCAAGTGGTCATTCAGTTGGTAGTATGAGTATAGCTTTAGGATTAAATAGATATAATAAAGCGCTTGGAACAATTTGCGTAATTTTATCTATATTAATGGGAATTTCTAGAGTATATGTTGGACACCATTATCCACAACACGTTGTTGCTTCATTCTTAATTGTAATTATACTAAACGTACTTTACATAAAATTCTTAAGTAAAAGCGTTCAAAAACTTTATTTTTCAATTGAAAAACATATACCAATTTTAAATAAATTAGTTAAATAATCTAAAACTCTAAAGTTTAAATAAAAGCTAATTTTTAAGTGAATTTTAATTTGTATACTATATAATCTTTAAATTAAAAATCTGTACAAATAAAAATACTTTATCAAAAATTTTAATATCTTTTTGATAAAGTATTTTTATATTTAGAACTAATTTTCATTTAAATATTCTTTAATCTTTTTAAGTACAAAAGTTTCTCTTTTCACCCATGGATTAATTTTTTCTCTTTGATTAAGTATATTTTCATTCTCTCTAATTACCTCATCTAAAGAAATCCATATAGGAGTAAAACCTAGCTCTTCCTCATACTTATCTAAATGTTGTTCTCCTCTTTCTTCAATAACACTGCAAAGATAATAATGAGAGGTCATTTCAAAAATTGTACAACCCATTCTCCTTCTTCTATCTCTTTCAATTAAAACTCCAAATTTTTCTTTAACTTCATTTAATATGTATCCTGTTTCTTCTTGAACTTCTCTTCTTAAGGTTTCCTCTGGAGTCTCCCCTTTTTCAACTCCGCCACCTGGGAACTTATAATCTCCTGTATTAGATTTTACCATAAGTATTTTATCACCCTGTAAAATAATTGCCCTTATGGCAACTCTATAAAACACCTTTTCATCTTTTCCAAACTCTTTCATCCCTAGAACTTTATTAAAATACATATCTTCACCCCTTTAATGAAATTAATATATCCATAAATACAAAAAAGAAGGGAGTTTATTCCCTAAACTCCCCTAATAATCATCTGCATTTTAATATTATAATTTTATTTTACATCTAAATACTTTATATGTAAATCAAATTTCCTTAGTTTATCTCTTTATATCTCATATTTATGAATTATATAATTATCAAGAAGTCTTCTATTTAAATTTACTATTTTTTATGTTCTAATATTTAGCTTTAATTTAAAATTTCTTTGCAAGTGAAATAGCCTTTTCTATACCTTCTTCTACCTTTTCCTCAACATTTACGCCCATAACATCTAAATTATCTATGGCAATAGTTTCTATATCCTTAATTCCAAAGAAACCTAATATAGTTCTTAAATATCTATCTCCCATTTCATATGGTGAATTATCATAACCACCACCTCTAGATACTATATGTACTGCCTTTTTGTTATTTAATAAACCAACTGGTCCTTCAGCAGTATATTTAAACGTAATTCCAGAAACACTTACATAGTCAATATAAGCTTTTAGTATAGCTGGAAAACTTAAATTCCACATAGGTGCTGCAATTATATATTTATCAGCATCAGCAAATTGATATGCATATTTTAATATTGAATTATTCTTGCTTTCTTCATCTTTAGATCCAAATAATTTTCCTAAATCATCAGCTCTTAAAAAGTCTATATTCTCTTTATATAAATCTAATGTTATTATTTCATCCTCTGGATTATTTTTCTTATACTCTTCTACAAAACTATTAGATACTTTAAAAGTTCTTGATTCTCCCTCATTTTTTATATTTGCTTTAATATATAATACTTTACTCATTGTATTCACTCCTTCTAATTTATATATAAATTATTAAAAATTCTCTGTTCCAAACTTATTGTTTCTAAAATCCTCATATGCATCAAGTATTTCTCCTAGTGTATTCATAACAAATGGTCCATGTGAAACAACAGGCTCATTTATTGGTTCTCCACTAAGAACTAAAAATAGTGACTCTTCAGTCAAAGACTCTAGTAAAATCTCTCCCTCAACATTTTCAAATACGATAAAATCTCCTTCTTTACATATTTTATCTTCATTTACTTTAGCTTCACCTTTTAATATAAGAATTGCAGTATTAAAATTTTTTGGTTCACTTAATGTAGTATTACCATAATTCTTTAAATTTATATTATAAAGATTTATATTAGTAAAGGTATTAGCTGGCCCCTTTACCCCATTAACTTCCCCTGCAATTATACTTATTTCTCCTTTATCATTATCAAGTTTTAAAACTCCCATTTTTTCTTTTAATAAAGGTTGATATTTAGGTTCTATCATTTTTTTATCTTTAGGTAGATTCACCCAAAGTTGAACCATATGAAAGATACCACCATTCTTACTAAATTCAGTTTCATGATATTCTTTATGCATAATACCTGATGCTGCAGTCATCCACTGAACATCCCCGGGTCCTATAATCCCATGATTTCCTTTATTATCATGATGCTCAACCTTTCCATCATAAGCAATTGTTACTGTTTCAAATCCACGATGAGGATGAGCTCCAACACCTAATCTAGTCTCTGAAGGCTTAAAATAATATGGTGCATTATAATCTAATAATAAAAATGGTGATAAACGCTCCATACTTTTTATTCCTGTTGGTATATACTGAGATACTCTAAATCCATCCCCAACCATATGTGGTTCTGGCGCTTTAAATATATTTTCTATAGTTCTGAACTTCTTCATTTACTTTGCCCCCTTTTTATCTAAAATAATTTTTATCACTAATTAGTGATAAATACCTAAAAATTTTTTATTTTTTATTGATGACTATACATTTTTAAATTTTTTTAATATATTCTTCAATGTGATTTTCTCTTCATCAGTTAAGACTTCAAAAATATTTTTAATATTATTAATATGACTAGGTAAAATATTTTCTATAACCTTTCTACCTTCATCTGTTAATGATATTATACAAGATCTTTTATCTTCTGGATCTGCATTTTTTTTCACTAGTCCATCCTTTTCTAGATTTTTTATAACAACTGTTATATTTCCTGATGTTGTTAAGATTTTTTCGATTATTTCACATATTCTTAAGTCACCTTTATTGTATAGAGCTTCTAAAACTCCAAATTGAGCTATGGTTAATCCACTTTCCTTGATTGTCTGAAATTCTTTTTTATGAATAGTATGCTCTGCTCTTGTAAAGACAACCAATGTTGATAATTCTAATTCATTTTCTTTAATTAAATCTTTTATCTTATCCATGTTTTAAATTTATCACTAATTAGTGATATTGTCAACATTAAATATAATTATTTAAATAAAAAAGCTATATCAAACCAAGTAAAGATTTGATATAGCTTTCTCTTATAATCCGCAGTCTATTTCTACTTCATTTTCAAAATTATATTCTTCATTACCAAATACACCATTTAAGAAGTCTGGCATAAAGTATTTTTTACTCATTTTCTTTAATTGGTCTTTATCAACTATATTATGTCTATTTAAAATTTCTTTAGCTGATTTTATATTATTATTCATTGAAACTTGAATAGCCCTAGCCTCTTCTGAATCTAATTTTCCATTTCCATGATATAAAAACTCTCTTAAGCTTATTAAAGAATCTCTAAATTCTTCATTTAATTTTTCTATAGTTTCAATCTCCTCTCTAGAAAGTTCTCCTTCCCCTATAGCTTTCTTTGGCTCAGCATATAATTTATCTTCAATTAAGAAATAAACATCTTCAGATGAATTCTCAAAAAGATTTCCTAATTCACTTACTTCATAAGCTGAAATATTTTCTATATTATCTAAGTTAAACTTATTTTTAAATTCTTCTACAGTAAATTTCTTTATTCTTAATTCTTTCATATATGTATATCTCCTTTTTAAATATTTTAAATCATTAAATCAATATTATAATATCTTATTAAAATAATAAATTTATTATATCATTATTAATCTAAAATAAGTACTTATATATATAATAATGCACAGCTTCTTATAATTAAAATTGTAAGAAGTTGTGCATTACTACTTGTTTTCAAATAAGTTTAAACCTTTAAAATTTAACTATTAAGCACATCTTTTATTCAGACTCTAATATTCTTGCAGAATCATTTGTTAGTTTAGTTAAAAAATTATATTCCTCTTCTCCAAGTATCTCTTTATAACGATTATGTAACTTTAATCTGTATTTTTTAATATCCTCTTGTATCTTTTCCCCACTCTCAGTTAGATATATATGAGATAATTTTCCCTCTGATCTTCTTTCCACCAATCCATTTATAACAAGTTTATCTATAAGTCTAGTTATTGTAGAAGGTTTCAAATGAAGTTCCTCACATAATTCTTTTTGAGTTATTCCTGGTTTAAATTTTACCCCAAGAAGTATATATACATATGTTGGAGACATTCCTAATGGCTTTAATTCATCTTCAGCTATTTTAGCTGCTATTTTTTTCAATCTGGTTACAGTAAAAAACAAGCACTGGCAAAAATTTTCTTCAAGCATTATATCAGTCCTAACCTCTTAAAATTTTGTCTATATATTATATTAAATATAAATTTTAAAATTTGCAACTAAGTTTATTCCATTATTTTCAAATAAATAAAGTTTTACTACGCTAATATTTAATAATATATCTATAAAATATAAGAGATTGATTTCTATATTAGAATAAGTTCATACCAAGTTAAATTATAAAATATAAAAAGTTGATTTCTATAAAACATAAAAATCAACTTTTAAAAAACTATATTTATTGAATATTCTTATTTAATAAGTAATTGCTCTTTTGCATGAACAAGAGTAGTAAGTAAGTCATTATATGGTGTATTTATATTAAACTCTTTACCTTTTCTTGATACATAACCATTTATATAATCTATTTCTGTAAGACGATGATTTTGTATTAAATCTTGATGCATTGATGGATAGTGAGCTCCAGCTTGGCTTGGATCATATATTGCCTCTATTCCCCTTGCAACCTCTTCAACATCTAACTTTACTCCATATTTAGATGCAACATCAGCAAATTCTTTTATGATATTACGTATAAGCTCTGGAGCTTCTTTTAATTCACCAAATTCTTTAATATTACAATCTAAAATTGTACATCCACTATTTAAAGTTCCATTTACACAAGCTTTACGCCATATTGAAAATAATACATTTTCACTATAGTGAGCTTTTAATCCAGCATTACTTAATATATCACAAATTTCTTTTGCCTCTTTTTCCATACTTGGATCAATATTTTGAACTTCTAGGCTTCCGCTTCCTGTTAATACAACATGTCCTGGACCTTTTAACCCAGCTGTCCATAAAGTTACTCCCATAAGTATGTTTTTGTTATCAACATATTTTGCTACAGTTTCATTATGTCCTAATCCATTTAATAAGCATAATACTTTTGTATTTTTTCCTAATATACCTTTTATAGATTCTAACATTGGTTCTAATCCCATAGATTTAGTAAATAATATTATTAACTCTGGAATTTCTTTAGCATCTTGAGGTAGCATTGCTGGTATCTTTACTTTTTTAATTTCTCCATTTTTCTCAACAGTTAATCCCTCTTTGTTTATAGTATCTACATGATCCTTCCACCCATCTATTAGCATAACTTCATTTCCAGCTTCATGTAACATATATCCATAACGTGAGCCCATTGCTCCTGCTCCAACAATTGCGATTTTCATTTAAATCAACTCTCCTCTTTTATCTTTTTTGTAAATTAAATATATTTAAAAATATTTTCATCATATAAATGTATAACTTTTCTACAGAACCATTCAATAATAAATGCTCCTACAAAAGGTATTACAAAGAATGCCATTATTACTCCAAATATAGCATTTGTAGCCCCTGGAGTATTTATAGCCGCTAAAGGTCCAACTAATCCAACTATACCAAATCCTGCACTATTAGGTGTACCTAATATATTAAATAAATAAGCTCCTATTCCACTTAGTATTCCATTTGCTATTATTGGAACTGCTATTATTGGGTATTTTACTAGGTTTGGCATCATCATTTTCATAGCTCCTAATAATACTGATAAAGTAACTCCACTTTGATTTACTCTTCTTGATCCTGCAACTAAAACTGCTGTACAAGCAGTAACTCCTATAGCAGCTGCCCCAGCTCCTAACCCAGTTATTCCAATAGCTATACCTATTGCCACAGTTGAAATTGGTGAAATAATTAATATTGAGAATGAAACACTTATTAAAATACACATTAATAATGGCTGTAAAGTAGTAAAGTTATTCATTATATCTCCAATTACTATAGTAATCTGTCTTACATAAGGTAACATAAACATTCCTATTATACCAACTCCAGCGCCAGCTATAATTGGTAGTAATAATATAGTTAAAGATCCTAATTTATTTCCTATTAATCTAATAACAAATACAGCTATACAAGAAACTAACATTATATTTATTAAGTCTCCAATACCAACCATTTGTACGCCAGCTTCAGTAACCTTAAATGCCCCTGAACCTAAGAATACTGCTGCTCCAACTATAACTGATTGCATAGCATTTAATTCAAACTGTAATCCAACTAAGACTCCCACAAGCACAGGTACTATAAACTGCATAATATTCACGGCATTATAAAAAGTAGAAAATATAGGTGAAACCCCTATTAACCCTTTAAAAATTGATCCTAATATTGCATTAGGAATTAACCCTACAACTATCCCTGTTGCAGTTCCTGCCAAAACTTTATTTAAATAATCTTTTGGTGTTAACTTATCTTTCTTTGAAACATTCTTTTGTGTCATATCTCTCTTCTTCCTATTATAAAATTTTTTGTTAATTAAAATCTATAACAATACAAAATTCATTAAATATTATTTCTTTAAAAATATTTATTATTCAAAGTCTTTGTTTATTTTTTATCATTTATATTTTTATAGATTCTGATGTCAAACTCCACTTTTTTATAAATTACTAGTAATTTTTTTAAAATTAATTGTTTTAATGTATAAATACATACAAATTTAAGTTCATTTGTATGTACAACTAATTTTTTCTGCTATAAATATATCATAATATAAATATAAATTGCAATACATTTAAGACATAAAAGTTAAAAATATAACAAATTATTTTACAAAATTCACATTTTAAAAATATTTTCTAAACTTTATATAATATAATAAATAGATTACTAAATTTAAAATAAAAAATATAATTATATAAAATTTTTAATAATCCACACTACCTATTTAAATCTAATATATTTTATGAAAAGAATATGATTTATTAATAGATCTCACTACCCATTGGATAATTATAGTAAATAGTGATATAATAATATCTATAAACTAAGACTTTAAGAAAGGCGAAGGTAGTTTCAACAATGGAAATATAATCTATTTTTCAAATTTTAATTACAACAAAAAGTATTTAATTTTAGCTTTAAAAATGATTTATTTTAAGCTTTTTTTGTTGTATTTAACTTTATGGAGAGTAGATTATAGTGAGATAGGTATATTTTTGACTTTTTATGACTATATATACTCTCCTGTAATTTATAGGAGGGATTTTTTATGTCTTTAGCAAGATTAAATAAAGTAAAAAAATATTATGGAGATAAATTAATTCTAGATATAGATAAACTAGAAATTTTAGATGGCGATAGAATTGGATTAGTTGGAGTTAATGGTGCTGGTAAAACTACACTTATTAAATCTTTATTAGGCCAAATTCCTATTGATGAAGGAAATGTATCTCTAACTAAAAGCTTTGCTTATATAAGCCAAAGTGAAAATTCTAATGAAGAAACTTTAAATAATAATTTTAAGAATGTATTCAATGCTCCTTTTGAATACCATGAGTTTTTATCAGGTGGGGAAAAGGTTAAATTTAAAATAGCTAAAGCTCTAGGTGAAAATAAACATTTAATTATTGCTGATGAGCCTACTGCTAATTTAGATGAACACAGCATTGAAACTCTTGAAAACATGCTAAAAAACTATAATGGTGCATTACTTCTAGTATCACATGATAGAAGATTTCTAGATTCATTATGTAACACTATTATTGAAATTGAAGATGGAAAAATTAAAGCTTATAAAGGAAATTACTCTAAATATCTAGAGCTAAAAACTTTAGAGAGGCAAAGAGCTGAAATTGAGTACAATTCTTATATAAATGAAAAAAAGCATCTTGAAAATGCTATCCTTAATAAGCGAAACTTAAAAGATAGTCTTCGAAAAACTCCTAAAAGAATGGGTAATTCTGAAGCTAGGTTACATAAAATGGGGCCTCAAAGAGCAAAGAAAAATCTAGATAATAATATAAAGGCCTTAAGAAGTAGAATTGATCATCTTGACATTAAGGAAAAGCCTAAAACCATAAAAGAGATTAAAATTAGAGTTCAAGATAATTTAAAAATAGCTTCTAAAAATCTTATAGAAGCTAAAGATTTCACATTATTTGCAGGTAATAAGCTTCTACTTAAAGATATTAAATTTAAAATAAAGAATGGTAAGAAAGTAGCACTTATTGGTGATAATGGTTGTGGTAAAAGTACATTGCTAAAAAATATTATTTCAAAAGAAGAGAATATAAAAGTTTTAGATAATGTTGTTATAGGCTACTTTGATCAATCTCAAAAGATATTAAAAGATGATGAATCAATACTAAAAAATATTCTTAAAGATTGTTCTTATGATGAAAATTTCGTGAGAATAAATCTAGATGGTTTTGGTTTTAAAGGAGATGATGTATTTAAGAAAGTCTCCTCCTTAAGTGGTGGTGAAAAAGTAAAAATAGCACTTTGTAAAATATTATTATCTGATAACAACTTAATAATATTAGATGAACCTACAAACTATCTTGACATAAAATCTATGGAATCTCTAGAGACTGCATTGATTAATTGTAATAAAACATTAATTGTAGTTTCTCATGATAGAAACTTTATTTCTAATGTATGCGATTATATTTTAGAGATAGATAACAATTTAATTCATGAATTTTCTGGCACCTATGATGAATATATAAAATTTAAGAAAAAACCTAAGTTAGATGATAAAGAAAGAGTTAATAAAGATAGTCTTCTTATCTTAGAAAACAGACTTTCTAATGTAATATCGCTCCTTTCAATAGAACCTGACAAAAATAAAAAAAGTTTATTAGAAAATGAATATTATAATTTACTTAAAGAATTAAAAAACTTAAGAAAAAGATTAAGTTAAATCTAGAAAACTCTGTAGAAACAAATATTCACTTAAAGCAGAACTATTAACTTAAATCTATAAAAATAACCTTAACAAAATTAAATTGTTAAGGTTATTTTGTGGTGTTTTATAATAAAATTATTTTATTATCTCTAAAATTTCTTCTATTTTTTTGCTTCCAAAGTAAACATCTTTATTGTTTACTATTAGAGCTGGTACACTCATTATTTTAAATTCATCTTTTATATCTTTAAAATTAGCTAAATCAATCATTTCAGCTTCTATATTCTTATTTTCTTTTGCTATTCTTTGTGCACTAGCTACAACATCAGGGCATAAATGACATGATAGTGATACACAAACCTTAATATTAGTCTTTTTATCTAATTTCTTTATTTCATCAAGCACTCCTTCATCAATACCTTGACCTGGACCACCTAAGTTATATATAGCTAAAATAAATGAATTTAACTCATGTCCTCCTGGAACACCATGAAACTTAATTCCACTATAATTTTCATTCTCGTCTAAAAGTGCAACTATTGGATATTTATCAGCATTTATCTTCTCTTCAACATCTTTATTTTCGCCTCTATTAAATATCTTAGCATTTATTTTTTCTCCTAAATCTGATATATCTAGTACTAAATCTCTAAGTTCTATAGATTTTGTATTATTTCTATCAACTATAGAAACTAAAGTTACTTCATCTTCTATTTTGCTTAAAATTCCTTTTAGCTGAGCTCTTAATCCATCATTTAATAGTGAACTTTTTCTTGATATATTTCCTAAATCATTATTTTCATCACTATTTTTTTCTTCTTGAATATTTTCCTCTTCTTCTAAATATTCATCTTCTATACCAAGCTTTTCTTTTAGCTCTTTAACGTATCTCTCTGCTGTAGTGGCAGCAATAGCCCCATCTGATACAGCTGTAACTATTTGTCTTAAAGATTTTGGACGTAAATCTCCAGCAACATAAACCCCATTAATATTAGTTTCCATATCTTCATTAGTTATAATATATCCTTGCTTGTCTAACTCTAAAATATCTTTAAACAATTCACTTTTAGGGGCATAACCAACGAATACAAATATTCCAAAGGCTCCATCCTCTTTTTTTGCTCTGTATTCAAAAATTTCTCCTGTTACATTATTCTTAAACTTAGCATAGTTTACCATGTCTTTGCCCTTAGCTTCAATTATTTCAGTGTTAAATTTCACCTCAATTTTAGGGTTAGAAAGAACCTTATCCGCTATAGATTTTGCACAAGTAAATTCTGGTTCTCTAGCTATTACAGTTACCTTTGATGCAAATCTAGTTAAGAATATTGCTTCCTCAGCCGCTGCAAAACCAGCTCCTATTACAAATACCTCTAATCCTTCAAAAAACTGACCATCACAAGTTGCACAATATGCAACTCCTCTTCCTGTAAATTCTTCTTCCCCTTTAAATCCAAGTTGTCTAGGTGCTGCCCCAGTAGCAATTATTACAGATCTTCCCTGAACTAAACCTTTGTCAGTTTTTATTTCCTTAATATCTCCCTCTAAACTTACTTCAAGGACTTCTCCATTCATAAACTTAACTTTAAAATCCTCTGCCTGAGCTCTCATTTCACTCATAAGTTTAGGACCATTTGTATTTCTAGATCCAGGATAATTAGATATGTCGAAGGTTTTATTGACTTGTCCTCCTAATTCTCCCTTTTCTATTATCAAGGTATTCATCTTAGCTCTTCCTGCATATATACCTGCTGAAAGTCCTGCAGGCCCTCCCCCAATAATAACCAAATCATATATTTTACTCATAAATTTACGCCTCCTCCTTAGTCCTTACTATTCAAAATATTTTTAAACTATCTACTTTGAAATAACTTAAAAATGTTTTAACTTCAATTGATTAGCATTGAAAATTTGCCTAAAATAAATTCTTATAAAACTTACAAACAATATGAAGAGAATATCTAGATAAGCTTTAGAATTTAAATTATTACGGAGAAGATATTACGTTAAGAAGCTGAGACTGTTCGAAGCGAAGCAAGTTTCGAAGCTTTAGTAATATCTTCGGAGTAATAATTATAAATTCTTAGCGAAATCTAGTAATTCTCTGAATATATTTGTAAGTTTATTGTTATATTTTTACAAAACCACTTTATTTATTTTTATTAAAGTTTTCCTATTAAATCTAAACTTGGTGCTAATGTTTCTTCACCTGGTTTCCATTTAGCTGGACAAACTTGATCTCCATGTTCTGCAACAAACTGAGCTGCTTGAACCTTTCTTAATAATTCTTCAGCATTTCTTCCAATTCCGTTATCATGGATTTCGTATGCTTTTATCTCTCCTTCTGGGTTAATTACGAAAGATCCTCTTAAAGCTAATCCTTCTTCTTCTATCATAACTTCAAAATCTCTTGCTAATTTTCCTGTTGGATCTGCTAACATTGGATATTTAATCTTTCCTATAGTATCTGAAGCATCTGCCCATGCTTTATGAACAAAGTGAGTATCTGTTGATATTGAATAAACTTCACATCCTATTTCTTTAAAGCTTTCATAATTGTCTGCTAACTCCCCTAACTCAGTTGGACAAACAAAAGTAAAGTCTGCTGGGTAAAATACGAATACTGACCAGTGTCCTTTTAAATCCTCTGATGTAACTTCTTTAAATTCTCCATTTTGATATGCTTGTACTTTAAAATCTGAAACTTTTTTGTTTATTAATGACATTTGCATTTCCTCCTTGATATTTATTTTCAATTGATTTTTCTTATCATTTATTTCTTGTAATTAATAATAATTATTATTTAGAAAAAAGTCAATACTTTTTTAGAAAATTTTATTTTAGAATATTTTAGGTATAATTAACCATAATAAAATAATATAAGTATTTAATTTTAAGGAGGATTATTAGTGGAAAAGTTTGTATGTAATGTTTGTGGATATGTTTATGATCCTACAGTAGGAGATCCTAATAATGGAGTAGACCCTGGAACTGAGTTTAAGGATATTCCAGACACTTGGGTTTGCCCACTTTGTAAATTAGATAAATCTCATTTTTCTAAAGTTAAATAAATTAAAAAATCTTATATAAAAAATTAAAATTAAATTTCAACCTAATTCTTCTAAAAATCACATTAGAATTTGAAATAATAACAATTTCAAAGTGCTTATTTAAAATATTTTTATGGGTACAAAAAAACTGTAGACTATTTAATCTACAGTTTTACTTTTTATCTTATTTTTCTTGATATGTAATAAAAAATTATGAAACCTTCAAAAATTATTTTCTTTATGAAAATAGAGTTTTGCTTATTCCGCCAAGCTAAAGAGAGCTTCTTTGTCCTTAACAATAAGTCCCTTATTCCCCTGTAACTTTATTATTCCCATCTTATCAAATTTTGAAAGTCTTCTACTTACAGTTTCTCTTGTTATACCACAGTAATTGGCTATTTGTTCTCTATTAAGAGGTAAATTTATATATATTCCTTCTTCCTTTTTTTGACCATACTTATTCATAAATTCTATTAATACAGTGGCTAATCTTGCTTCTACATCCCTAGTAGCTAAGGTTTGTGCTAAATTCTCAGCAGAATTTATTCTATCTGCCATCTCTTGTATTATTTTTAATGATATCTCTGGATTTTTTATTAGTATTTTTTCTAAATTCTCTTTTTTTAAAATACATAGCTTTACATCTGTTATTGCATAAGCTGAAAAGTTGCTAATATTATTGCTAGTAAAGATATTATTTTCTCCAAAAAAATCTCCTTTAGACAATACATACACTATCTGTTCTTTTCCCTCTTTAGTTATTTTGCATATCTTTACTCTTCCTTCTCTAATTAAGAAAAGCTTATCTGATTTTTCCCCTTCTCTACATAAAACATCATTTTCTTCAAAACTTTTATGTTCAGTCATATTAACTATTTTCAACAACTCCTCAGTGGATAATGTTGAGAAAATAGATATATTTTTAGCACAAGGTTTTTTACATGATCCACATGTACATGTTTTTTCCATTCCTATCGTCCTCCTTACTCTTTTATTTATCCTTTTTCTTTATTTAATATTCTACTATAAAACTTAATCTTTAATAAAAAAAGAAACATAGGAATAATTCCTATGTTTCTTTTAAACTTAAAATTTATAAAAATATTTGATTTTCTAAGCCAAAATACCAATATTAAAAACCAAAGGTCAATATCATAATAAAATAAAACATAAATGGCATTAATCCTATGAACGTAAGCCCTATACTCCATTTCATATTAAAGTAATTTTTTTCATAATTATACTTTGTAATAAATAATATTAAAATCAATATATAATTAATCAATGATGATATAAATAATATTGGAGACACTACAAAACTAAATCCAACTAAATAAGACATTATTTCGCGAGGAAGTATTTTTAAAAGCTCTAAAATTATAGTTAATATACTTAATACCCCTAAAAAAGCTATTATTTTTGAAATAACTAAATTTAATTTAAACTGAAAGCTCATAAATACCTCCTTAGAAAAAATATTAAATAACTAAAACATCTTTCTGTGTAAATTAATCATTAAACACAATCTATTTTCTTTATTTAAAAATATCATATTCAGAAAATGTTTTCAATATTTTTGCTTCTCATATATAATTATAATAATCTTTATAACTATTAATATCTTGGGAATAATATATTGTTTTCTTTGTGTATATGTATAAATAAATCTTTTTCTAAGTCATGTAAATAATCATATAGTAACTTAAAACTTATGCATCCCCACTCTGGAACTTTATAATCATCAGTTACTTCTGCTAATTCTTTTAATATGTCACCAGCAGCTTCATGTTCATTAACTATGATTCTTATATCCTCTTCTATTTCTTTCTTTTCTTTTTCATCCTTTGCTTTATCATACTTAATCATTAGTGGGAATAAAATATTCTCTTCTTTAAGTAGATGCTCTTCTAATTCACATTTTAACTTTCCAAAAAGGCTATGAACTTTCATTAAAAGTTCTGGATTATGTGAAAAATGTACTCTAAATACCTTAACCATCAATGGATCTATTTCTTTTAATAATCTAAAGGTCTCTCCATGATGAGTTTCAACTATATGACTTATTAACTCTTCTGAAGATTTTTCTCTCCAATCTACATATTGAGAATTTTCAAATTTAAACTCTTTGAATTCTTTATTTAAATCTTCAATAAATTTATCAACATCAACCCCTTTTTCTTTAAGTGCTACTTCTAAACTCTTACTTCCACCACAACAATAATCTAATTCCATATCATTAAATTTCTTAACAACTGCTGGGTAAACAGTAACAACTTCTCCTAAACTATAGTCTTTTCTAATTAATTTTTCCATAGTGCTTTCCTCCTAATTTTTTAATCACACATTTATAACAAACTATTTTTGCTAGTGTTGATTTTTACATAGAACTTTAAGTTAATCTTAATAATAAATTAATAAAAATACTTTAATAAACTAAATTTCATCTAAAGAACCAGCTAAAATCAACATTCAACCGAAATATAATCTTAAACTATTTTTCTATACATTCTTTTGGAGTAAATGGACAATATCCTATGTCATCACATTTCTCTCTCATATTCTCCCAAAGTTTTTCATCTTTTATGGCCTCTAAAGCTGTTGGATATAAAATATAATTTTCTTTAAATATATGATCCTTAAGTTCAAAACAAATTTCTTTAGATAAAGATTGAAGATTATCTTTAAAGTCTTCAAAATCAAGATATTCAACTACTTTTATTAATTCCTTTAATCTTCTCTTTTTCTCTCTTAATTGATCATGTTCTAACCTCATTATTCTTGTTGGACCAGTAATCTCTCTCTTTTCTAACTCTGGAAATAATACATCTTCTTCTCTTTTATGATGAAGCTCTGCATCTAAAATACCTTGTACTATTTCTAAAGCCTTTGAAAATTCTGCATTTTCTTTATTATACTTATCCATTTTTACTATTTTACTAGTAACCACCTCAAGCTCTTCTAATAATCCTAATATCTTTGTATGCTCTTCAACTAAAGTATCTAAGATATGTCCCCTTGATATATTGCTTTTTAACTTTTCAAGTTCATCCTTAAGTATTTCCATATGTATATCACATAAATGTCTTAACTCACTAGGTTCCATTCCATCATCTATTAAGTTTTGTTCTGCAATTGATAATTCTAAGGGATCAATTGACTTTACAATATCTAATCCTTCTTCTCTTAATTCTGTAGTTATACCTTCTTTATTTATTCTTCTTAAAAAGTCAGTTAACATGTTTATTCTTTCAGAATCAATAACCTTTGCTTGTCCATCTTTTAATATTACTTTTTTATTTTCCATATATAAATTTCAATAGCATAATAAATTTATACTAACTACTTCCTCCTATAAATAAAAATTTCTTATTATTTATTGGGCTTTTTGCCTCTCTCTTATGATGCTATTATAATTTCAAAGTGCTTATCTTAAATATGACTGGGGTCACATTGAAAAAATTAAATAAAAAAACTGTAGAATATTTAATCTACAGTTTTACCTTTTATTTTCATCCATAGGTAATAAATAATGATGGAACCTTCAACTTTAATATCTAACACTATTATCAATTTCATTTAATATTTCTACAATATTATTTAAATCATATTCTCCATCTAAATTTGTAAAAAAATATGTTTTTCTATAGTTATTAGATAATTTATCAGAGTTCGAAATTATATTTGATATTACTAAATCATAATTTTTATTTTTATTATATATTTCTATATTTATGTCAAATTTTTTTCTTAAATAATCATTTAATCTAATAATTTTAGGTATTAAAACGAAATCTTCATTATATGATAATATACCTATATTTATTGAATTTTTAGTTTTTCCATTTATATAACTCAAAGTAATAATTATTACAAGTTTAAAGAACTCATCATTTGACTTATTATAACCATCCAAATTATGTAGTTTTAATAATAAATTTTCAACAAACTTTATTCTAGAGTGATTTGAAAATTTATTTAAATAATACTCTCTTGTTATATAGTCATTTGAATAAAAAATTCCTTTAAAAAAATAAAACCTATAACATATACTTAGTATATTTTGTTTTAAAATATTATTTATATTTATAGGCTGTACATATAATTCATTGATTTCATTAATTATTAAATTATATATTTTATAGGATTTACTATCTTTAAATCCATAATTTTTGTAAATAAAATCAGTTGGTAAAATATTAAAGCTTAATAAAAAACATGTTGTTACATAAGCTAAGCATTTATCTAACTTTTTGTTCAGATAAATTTGTTCAAAAAATTTTATAAGTTCTAAGAAAAATGGATTATTATTTAAAATTTTTAGATTCTCTTTATGATATTTTATAAATTTATAATCTTTTTTAAAAAAAGAAAATCCGTTATTAATAGTAAATAACCATACATTTAACAGATATTTTTGTTTTGAATTCAAATAAATACCAAACTTTTCATAAAAAAAATTTACTAATTTATTCAATAGAAAACTTTCATCATTTGAAATTACTCTAGTATTTATAAAAAGCAAATAAAAAAAATATGTAATTTGAATTGGTGATCCTATAAATTTAAAATTCTTTATACATATATCAAAATTATTTAAAATATTATTACATTCAATAATATTTTTATTTAAAGTAGATTTACTAATATTTAATTCATTACAAATTTTTACAGTACTTAATGGTAATGAATTCTTTTCAAATAAATATTTAAGAAGTTTAAACTTTAAGCAATCTTGTATTAATATTGATGTTAATTTATCAAGATCAAAATTCTTATCAGATTTTAATAAAATATAATTTTTTGTACATATTATATGAGTATTTTCATAATTATTACTTTTTAATAAGAATTCAATTTCCTTTATATATGATCTTAAAGTAGGAAATGAAATATTTAAATTATTGCATAAATCGCTTTTAGATATTTTTCCATTATTTAAATAAATTTTTTTTAATATATTTAGCTTAATTCTTTTAGGCTTTTCTAATAATTCTTCTTTAAACATACATAATCCTTTCATAAAATACTAAAAATCCCAATCACTTTGATAATATTTTTTATTTTAAAAACTTTCCTTAAAAGCACAAATCATTTTGCAATTTTTTCATATAAAAATTTATCTAAAATTATTTAATTTTTAAAAATTATACCATCAGTAACGTTTAAAATATATTTAACATTAAATTAATAATTACATATTTTTCAATGAAATTAAATAAATTTATATTACAATTTTATAATTTATATATATAAGTTGAGCACCTTTGGGAAATATTATCTTTGAAAAAAGTTCGTATAACCACTTTGAAAAGTTTAAGACTATATCATAAGAAATATTGTTTTATATTGAGATGTAATTTTTTATAACTTATAATGCTAAGAGCAAATCAATAATTTTTGATTTGCTCTTTTTAGTTTATTTTAAATAAAATCTAATGTCTTTAAATCAAATATTTTACTTCTTTTTATTTGAAAACTTACTATTAAAACTATATATTAAACTTAAAGCCATACATAGTGTTCCTATAAGTAAAAAAGGATATACTCCAATTCCACCAGATGAGGGAAGTTTATATATTTTAGCATTTTTAATACTAATAACTTGTCCATTTATACTAGCAAGTGCTTTTACATCATTTTCATTATCTATAAGGGCAATATTATCTTTAAAATGGAATAATATTTCCTTTCCACTTACAGTGTACCCCTTTGGTGCCTCAGTCTCCTGAATAAGATATTTATATTCTTCTCCTGAATTAAGATTCTCCCATTCAAGTCTCCCTTTATCATTAGATAACTTTTCACTTATTAAATAATAATTTATCCCATTTCTTACTAACTTTTTATTATTTTTATAGTTTTCATCATTAGTATAAAGTGAAAATTTTGCTCCACTTAACTTTATTTCTGGATTTATTGCATCTACTTTATCTATGTATATAGCTGATTTCAATTTTTTATTTTTTATACGAATAATCTCTTGATTATTCCACTTTTCTACATCATTACTTTTTAATTTATCCCAAGGAATTGTTACTAGACCAGTATTATCAACTACAATTTGTCCTATATCTTCCTTAATTTGTTCATATCCATTAGGAGCAAGAACTTCTTTTAAATAATAAGTACCTGGTTCAATCTCTTTAAATTCTATTTCTCCTTTATCATCAGTTTCTTTTACTAAAGGTTTGAATTTTTGATCATTAACTTTATTTAATTCAAATTTTGCTCCACTTAAAAATTTAGCATCAGATTCTAACTTTGAATCATCAGTTTTCTTTATACGTATACTATTAGGTATATTGCTTACAGTGATAAATTCTACTTCATTTTCATCTTGTATAGCCTTTCCATTCTTAACCTTAAAATTAATAAAATCTTTAGACAAAATATATCCCTTTGGTGGGTTTATTTCTTTTAACTTATAATCTCCTTCTTGTAAATAACCAAGACTTACTTCCCCATTTTCTTTTGTTGTAAAAGAGCCTAATTTTTCATTTATAGAATTATAAAGTTCAAATTCTGAATTAGCTAATGGCTTTGATGTTTCACTAGATATCTTCTTTAATTTAACTTCTATTGATGGTCTTTTTCCAGTAACAGAAGGTATTACAAAGTCACAAAAAACATTTGGTTCTTTATTATTAGGGTTTAAAACAGTTCTTTTATTAGCTTGATACCAAAAATCCCCATTAAAGTCAGGGTTGCTTGTATTTAATCTTACTTTATAATTTAATTCAACCCATTCATTTTCACCTAAATTTAGTCCTGTAAGAACTATCTGTCTATTTTTTTCGTTATATCCTACTTTTACACCTTCTAATAACTTATTATTAGATGCAGTTAACTTATAATCCTTATCGCTAAATTCTCCACTTTTAATAATATCAACCATATCTCCCATAGGATCTATAACTGTACCATTATTTATTGATTTATTTATTTTATCAATAATTTTATTAATAATCTCATCAATATCATCAACATTTTCATTAACAAAAGCTTCAGCAGGGCTCGAAGAAATTGATTCTAAGAATTTTCTTATTTCTGGAAGTTCAACAGTTCCTTCAGCATTATAATATTGTCTGTAATCATCCCATTTATATACTTCTTTTTTAAGTTCTACCCCAATAGTGTAAATATTAATGTCCGGATTCTCATTTTTAATATTCTCTGCTTCTAAAGTAGTTGGAAAACCATTATTCCATATTGATTCATATTTATTTTTTGAACGGTTTAAAGCAGAATATACTTCTTCTCTAGAATATATATACGGCTTTTGAGTTTTAGTATTAAAAAAGTATGATGTCCCAAATCCACGTACACCAATACCATTATATTGAGTGTTATAATCAAAAATAGCTTTTTCATTTCCTCCAAACTCTTTTAAAAGAAAAGAAAATGTTGGTAACCCATCAGTAAGATGAATAATAATTTTTTCATCAGCATCACTATTTTTCAAAAGTTCTATTGCTTTCAATAATCCTTCTTGAGTAAATGTTCCCCCTGCATAAGGATTATTTCTCTGATTTGGAACAGTAGAAGGTATTTTATTATAAATCTCTTGAATATTACTAGTAAAATTTAGATAACACTGGTTACTTGTATAACCTTTATAAACTGTATATTGATTATCCCCTATAGATCTATCAATTAAATGATAATACCTTCCATCTAAAATTGTTGAGGCATAAGTAACAAGTGCATAACGTGTATTATTAGTATTTAGCTTATCCATAACATTTTTAATTTGTTCTTTAATCTTTATTGCACGATTATTTGTTGTCATAGAATTTGAATTGTCTAAAAGGAAAACCACATCTTTTTTTAAAGATTGATTTTTTTTCCCTTGAATCTTTAGATTAATGTTAAATACATTATCTTCATCTGTTGTATAAGCTTTCTTTGTTAAATATCCTTCATTATATTCTAATGGTTGATTCTTACCATATACACTTTTGTTTATTTTATTTTTATTACTTACATTTCCATACTCCCAATTTACTGGCCATGTACCTTTATTATTATCAGTAGTGTACTTAATACTACTTTCATTGTTTAATATTTCATTATTGAATTTATTATACATTTCTGAATTTAATACTTTTTCAACAGACATGCTATCAGACTTTTCTTCTGCTTTTATTAAATTAGTAGGCAATAAAATACTTAAAAATATAACTGTCATTATTAAGCTTATAATTGACATTAATTTTTTGGTATCTATACTCTTACTATTCATAAATTAACTCACCTCCATATTTACTACACGTATAGATAAAATAGTTAAACCTAATATTAAGACACACCTTGAATAAAATTAAGTTAAGCTAAATAACATATTTTTCAATTTATAATTGTTTTAGCTTAGTAAAAATATTGTCACTCTTTTCTTTTTTTAGATTTATTTATTACTATCTTCTTAACAATAATAATTGCTATTAAGCTAACTAATATTAAGAGTATATAACTATAAGTTTTCTTATTTTTATTAGAATTGTTTATGTCTATATCCCTATTTTTTATCTCTTTGGAATCATTAAAATGGTTCACTCGTTTTCCCCTAACCAATAACCTATGACTATTTACTCCATATGGTGTACATGTAACTAATGTAACAATGTCTTCTCCTTTTTCTATAGCTAGCTGAGAAAGATCTGATGGTAATACAACTGAAATTTTATCAACTTTATATTCAAGCTTTTTATCTAAAACTTGAATATAAAATAAATCATCTTCTTTTAACTTATCTAAATCAGTAAATAAACGTGCATTTGTAAAGCCACTATGTGATGCTAAAACTGCATGGGTTCCTTCTCCACCAACAGGAAGCGAAGTTCCTTCAATATGTCCACACCCATTTTCAAGAGCTTCCTTTCCCACTCCATGCCAAATAATTAATTTTTGATTTATTTTAGGTATTTCTAGAATCCCCATGACACCATCATTATTAGGATTAAGTAATGAATAATATAAATTATCTTTTGAATATTCATTATTACTAAATACATCTTTAACCATATTGACTAAATGCTGTTTATTATACTCTATTGCTTTATTTAAAATTCTATCTTTTTCAACAGTATTTTCTTTGGAGATTTTCTCACTATACTTTACTTCTAATTGATTATTTACATGTTTATTCCACAAGTCGCTAATAGTTGGATAAAAAAATATACTAGCTCCAATAAAGAAAATTAAAAATGAAAAAATTAAACTTAATTTATTATTTTTTTTGCTCATAAAATTAATCACTCTCTTCGTCTTTTTTTAATAAAGTCAAGTAATTTAACTAAAATTAAAGCTAATAATATTCCTCCAATAATACATGCAATTTCTACTATTAAGAAATATGGTTGTACATTTTTCACTTTTTCTTTCTCTTGAAGTTCTTCTTTTTTATCGTATGGAACTCTATGACCACGAACTAATAATCTATGTGAGTTAATTGAGTACGGTGTACATGTAAATAAAGTAGCCAAGTCTTCACCTTCCTTAATTGCTAATTCAGAAGTTTGCTCTGGTTCAACAACTAATATTTGATCTACTTTATATGCAAAAGTTTCACCACATACATTAAAATAGAATAAATCTCCATCTTTAAGTTGATCTAAATCAGTAAATAACTTAGCACTTGGCAATCCCCTATGAGCTGAAATAACAGTATGTGAGCTCTCTCCACCTACAGGTAACGAACTACCAAAAAGATGACCAGCCCCCTTAGCCAATACTTCATCTGTAGTATAATGATAAATTGGTATGTTAACATCAATTGATGGGATTTCAACACTTCCAATTATTCCATCATTATTTATATTTAGTAATGATTCATACTCCTTATCTTTAACACCATTTCTAACGGAAAAAGCATCTGGTACAACCCCACCAATTAATGTTTCATTGTACTTTCTAGCATCATCTATTTTCTTTTTAATTTCATCAGGTTTTATTTCTTTAACAACATTATCATAATTAGCAATTAATTTATTAGCCCTATATTTATTCCATTGATCACTTATCAATGGATAAAAAGCTATGCTTAATCCAAGTATAAATATTAAAACAATATAAATCTTCTTAACGCCTTTCAATATTTCCTCCTATAGAAAAAATTCGTACTAGAATTACCTAGTACGAATTTATTTAATTACCTAAGTAATATTAATTACTCCATGTAACTCTATACTCTTGATTTTTTCTTACCAAATAAGAAGTGGCTTCCTATAGCACCAGCCATTAAAGTAACCCCTACAAAAGTGAATATATATGTACCCATTCCACCTGTAGATGGTAATTGACTTAATTTTGTATTTTTGATTATTGAAGTATTTGTAACATCTTCAACTTTTTCTATATTTCCTTTTCCATCATAAGTAGCTGTATATGTAGATGTATTTTGATCATTAATTGTTATACTGTAACTCTTTAAAGTACCATTTTCATTATACTCAGCAGCAATCTTTACATTTTGAACTTCATTATTTAAAGCATATCCTTCTGGTGCTTTAGTTTCTACTAACTCATACTCACCAGTAGCTAAGCCTGTAAATTTAAGTCTACCATTCTCATCTGAAGTTGCAGTAAGTACTTCTCCTGGAGTTCCATTTTTAGGAGTTAATTTAAATTCAGCACCTGGTAAAGGTCCTTCAACTTTATTACCAAGCTCTTCTTGTTCTTCTCTTTTTATATTTGTAACTTTACCATTTTCATCAGTTTTTATAACTTCACTTGTAGTTTTCTTTTTATCTTGACGGTTTCCAAATAAGTTAGCATCTATACCAAATGTATATTGATAAGTACGATCATTTATTTTAGTACCCTCTTTATTTATATCAGGACTATTACTATATTCTAAAGTAACATCATTTGTATTTGGATCAAAGTTATATGTTGCTTTATCATTTAACTTTGCACTATATTTAATAACTACTTCTTCTCCTGGATGCTTAAGAATATAATCAGAATTAAAATTCAATTCTATATTTTGAGAATCTTTTTCAGTAAATGTAAATGTATCATTTCCTTTTTGAACCACTTGTCCATTTACAGTAACATTGATAGAATCATCATTATAATCTAATCCTTCGCTTAATTTATCTGTAACAATATATTTCACATTAGTATATTCTTTTGAATAACTTGGAATAGTTGAAGTTATTTTAAAGTTAAAAGATTGACCGACTGCTTGATCTGAACCTTTTGCATTATTACTACGAGGATTTTCTATTTCTTTTTTTATAGTAGGTTTTGAACTTTTGGCATAAGCTTTCTCACCATTTAAAGTCCAATTAGAATTAGCATCAACCGTTCCTTGTTGCATTGAATTGTTACTACCACTTACACTATAGTATATACCTAACAACATTGGATTATAAACAGTTTGATTTCCTTCTTTAGGAGTAACTAATACTAACCAATAACCTGCTGATAAATCAGCTGTATATGTTGTTCCATTACCATTCATATTAACCTTAGTCAAACTATTTAAAACATCAGCATTTTTTGAAATATTAATAATTTCTTCACTAGTTGGTTTTGTAGGATCATTAATTTTTACTTGATCATTGACTACAGTATAACCAGTAAAACCATCTTTATTATAATTTCCTTTTACAATTTGATATGCAGTTACTGTACTTCCTTCTTCTACATTATTAACTGTTCCTAATGCTTTATCATTAGCACTAGGAGCTTGTCCAGCAGCTTTTACTACTTTACTTGTTAATGGCGAGCCAAAGCTAAGAAACATAGCAAAAACAGCTAACAATGATATCATTTTTTTGATTAAAAAATTTCTTTTATCCATACTTAATAACCCTTTCTTATTTTTATTTAAATAGATTAAAAAAATATAACATTAAGAATTTGTAGGGAATATTCTAATGTACATTTTTTATACTACCCATTGACTAAACTCAAATAAAAATTTCTAAATAACATTATATATTAAACAATATTTACTATTTGTACATATTATATTATTAATTTCAATTATAGTAAGTTCTTTTTTTTTCTTAAAAAGAAAAAAAAAAAGAACTTGAATTGAAATAAATCAATTAGATATTCTAATAAAATTTCTCATAAAAAAAGTATGCAAATTATTTAATCCGCATACTATAAATCTTATTTTTTCTTAAAATTTAATTTTAATATAATGAATTTTTAAAGCTAATATATTTTATTAAAAAGTAATATTCTTAAATACTTTTATTCTTCCTATGGCACAAGCCTTTTTCTATCTCTAGTTATTAAGGTTGCTTCTCTAACATTTTCTAACCCTAAAATTCTTGCTGTTATTCTTTCTAGACCAATAGCCAATCCACCATGTTTAGGCATTCCTAATCTAAATAACTCTAAATAACTTTCATAACTATTAGGGTTAAGCCCCTTATATTTCATATTTTCTACTAGCATTTCATAATCATGTATTCTTTGTCCACCTGTTGTTATCTCTATTCCCCTAAACAATAGATCAAAACTATGAGTTCCCTTCTCTCCTTTAGGCATTGTGTACATTGGTCTTTTTTTTCTTGGATAATTAGTCAAAAATAGAAAATCGCTATTTAGTTTTTCTTTTGCATACTTATATAAAAGTTTTTCTGCTTCTGGGTCTAAGTCACCATCTAAGTCATTTTTATTATACTGTTCTTTTAATATCTCTATTGCCTCATTAAATTCTATTTTAGGTATTTCCTCATATATAACAGGCAATTCAACTTGTAATAACTCTAAATATTCTTTTCCTTTAAGTCTTAAAGAGTTTAATATAAATTTAAGTAAATTTTCTTCTAAATTCATAATGTCAAACTCATTTTCAATAAATCCCATTTCTAAGTCCATACTTACATATTCATTAAGGTGTCTATTGGTATTATGCTCCTCAGCTCTATATGCATGACCAATCTCAAAAACTCTTTCAAAACCTGCACCAACCATCATTTGCTTATAGAATTGAGGACTTTGTGCTAAATATGCTTTATTTTCAAAATATTTCACTTCAAAAACTTCTGTTCCACCTTCAGCTCCCTCTTTAACAATCTTAGGAGTATGAATTTCTGTAAAACCTTCTTTATTTAAAAACTCTCTAAATGAGTCTGTTATTATATTTTGAACTTTAAAAATAGAATTTATCTTTTTATGCCTTAAACTTAACATTCTGTTATTAAGCATAGTATCTAAATTTATATCTAAAGTTTCTTTATTTACTTCTATTTTTAGCTCTTCTTTTGCCTTATTTATAATCTCTATATTTTCTACCTGTATTTCAAAAGAATTTAATGAATTTTTACTCTCTTTTAATGTTCCTTCAATAGAAACTACAGATTCTACAGTTAAATTTGATAAATCACTCTTTTCATTTTCAGCAGCACACTGAACTAATCCAGACCTATCTCTTATAATAATAAACGTTATAAATTTTAATCTTCTAATTTTATATATCCATCCCTTAATACACACATTTTCATTCAAATGATTTTTTAATTCATTTATTAAACTTCTTTTCATAATTTTTACCTCCAAAAAAATATCCCCTTGAGTAAAAACTCAAGGGGCAAAATAATTTCGCGGTACCACCCTTTTTAATAATGTTTAATTGAATTAAAATAAAAACACTATATAGAATGAGCTCTTTTCTATATAAAAAAAGCACTCACTCCCATAATAGGAGCGAATGCATATATTCACGGTGCCATCCTAATTCAATAATGTATTAATACATTATCATCTCAGATCCCTTTAACGGAGGAAAACCGTCTCATCCTACTTAACACTTCAGATAAGCTTCTCCAGAATGTCTTTCAATATTACCTTTCTCATAGGCTCACACCAACCCTACTCGCTTTGCATACTAAGTATATATTTACTCTTTCTTTCAAAGAATTTACTTTTTTGTATATTTTATTAGAATAATTTCAATTTGTCAATATTTATTTTTCTACTAAATATATATTAATTTTATTTAATATTTACTCTATTATTATAAAAAAATTCTTTGCTTATTTTAATGAACTTCTCATAATTTGAAAACATTGCAGGATGTCCACCTTTTTCAAAAATATAATATTCACCATGTCCTATCTTTTTAATGAGATCTTTATATGTATTCTCAAAAAAGTCGTTATTATTTAAGCTTAAAATATCATCTTCTCGACTTCCAGTCATAAGTATTTCAGCTTTTAATTCATTTAAAGGTTTATGAAAAAACTTACCTATTTTCTTTTCATGCTCTAAAGTCATTTCAGTATCTTTATCCACTATGCTTTCCCAATCATCTCCATTCATGTATTCATAAAATCCTCTAGCATTTTCATCCTTTTTAGAAAATTCTCTTTCTTTGACTATGTTTTCAGTATATGCTTTTAAAGGTACTTCTCCTTCAAAGCTATCAGCAATCAATTTATCAACTAGATCTGGTGCCTCTAAAGCGGCATTAATTGCTGCTAATGCTCCTCCACTACTCCCTATTATGTAAACATCTTTATATTTCTTTTGTCTTAAAAATTCAATAACTTGCTCTCCTTGATCATACCAAAAATCTATTGGAAATTTATCAAGTCTATCTGATTTTCCATGTCCTAAAAAGTCTAATAAAATCACCTTATAATCTGATGAATACTTATCAACAATAAGAGAAAATATCTTTGAAGAAGCCGTATTACCATGCAAAAATAATAATGGTTTTCCTTCTCCTATTTCTTCATAATAACAAAATTGATTCTTATATTTAAAATATGCCATACTCCAAAACCCTTTTAATAATTGTAATTTTTTTACAACTAAGTTATTTATAAATAACTTTTATACAATAATATTATAACACAGCTTAGTAAACGATTAACAAAGAAGCTATTTGCCATTATTCGCCTCTTTATTTTATTTAATATAAATTATTATATGATATAATATTTTATCAAATCAAAATTATTAATTTAATTTTATGAATTTATAAATATAAAAAAGAAAAAATAATAAATGAATTTAACTAAAGAAAGGAGATAGTGCTGTATAGAAATATAAAAATAAAACTCAAAAATAGTATGAAGAGAATATCTAGATGAGCTTTAGAATTTAAATCTTTAGCAAAATCTACTAATTATCTTAATATGTTTATTAGTTTTATAATAATTTATTTTTTAGATGCAGCTATTTAATCATAATGACAAATATCTTAGGTTTAATATTATCCTTAATACTTATAATGTATCTTGCTTATAAAGGGTACTCAACAATAATAACAGCTCCCATTGTAGCATTGGTAACTATACTTCTTACTACTGGATTAAATGGACATTTAATGGCTAGTTATACTGAAATATATATGTCTGGCTTTGCAAGTTTTATAAAGAATTATTTCCCTCTTTTTATGACAGGAGCAATTTTTGCAAAGTTAATGGAAGAGGTAGGTTATGCTAAATCTATAGCTCACTTTATAACTAAAAAACTTGGAAAAGAAAAATCAATATTAGCCGTTGTTCTTTCTGGAGCATTACTTACTTACGGTGGTGTTTCCTTATTTGTAGTGGCATTTATTCTTTATCCAATTGCCTCTACATTATTTAGAGAAGCTGATATTCCTAAAAGACTTATACCTGGAACAATTGCTCTTGGAGCATTTACTTTTACAATGACTGCTCTGCCAGGTTCACCAGAAATTCAAAATGTTATACCAATGAAATATTTTGGTACAGATACTTTTGCAGCACCAATTATAGGATTATTAGCAAGTATTATGATGCTAACTCTTGGCATGATATGGCTTACACGACGTGCAAAATTAGCTAAAGCTAAGGGTGAGGGATATGGAAATCATAACGATTCAATGGTTAATGAAAACTATGAAAACTTACCTAGTATATTTAAAGCAATAATTCCTATAATAATAATTTTTATAGTTAACTTATTCTTTTCAAAAGTTTACTATGAAAATATAGATGGAAGTTACCTTAAAGAATTTAATACAACTTTAAGTAATGTTTCTGGAACTTGGAGTGTAATAATTGCTATAGTTTTAGCAGATTTATTTTTAATAATAACTAACTTTAAAAAAATAAAAAACTTAAAATCAGTATTAGATAAAGGAGTTACTAACTCATTTAAACCACTATTAAATTCTAGTGCTATAGTTGGATATGGAAGTGTAATAAAATCACTAGCTGTGTTCACTCTTATACAATCAGTTATATTTGGCGTTTCATCAAACCCAATAATCTCTGAAGCTTTATCGGTTAACTTAATATGTGGACTTACAGCCTCAGCCTCTGGAGGACTTGGAATATCTTTAGATGCTCTTGCTCCAACATACTTACAAATGAGTCAGGCTATGAATATTTCACCAGAAATCCTTCATAGAATAGCTTCTCTATCTTCTGGAGGGTTAGATACTCTTCCTCATAATGGAGCAGTTATTACTACTTTAGCAATTTGTAGTTTAACTCATAAAGAAGCCTATAAGGATATGTTTGTAACCTCTGTCCTTATTCCTATATTTACAACAGCTGTAATAGTCTTATTAGTTTCTATGAAATTTGCTGTTTAATACTAAAATTTTAAATATTATTTTTTAAAACTTAACAATAAAACTTACAAATATATTTTTAAAATTACTAGCTTCACATAATAATTATATTAATTTACATGTGTTCATAAATCATAGCTAGAAATTCTATTTATCATATTTGTAAGTTTTATTTTTATATTTTGATACAGCTCTTTTACAGTTTTTATTCTATTTTTAAAAAATGCTATTAAGTTCTTTATGTAAATCTTTTACTATTATCATAATAGGGTTCAATTAGTTAAATATTAACCAATTAAAAACTATCCTTCACTTATCTAGCCCTTGAAGTAGTACCTTCTTGGTTAGTATTATTATTTACATTCATAATATTATTAATCACCTACAAGGTCTTTAGTAGCTGGACTTCCTATTAATCTTCCCTTATAATCAAATCTTGACCCATGACAAGGACAATCCCATGTTAATTCATCTGCATTCCAACTAAGTTGGCATCCTAAATGGGTACATTTTGTTGATACAAAAAATTCTTTTCCCTCTTTATCTTTATAAACTCCAACCTTCTCACCATTATATTCAATAATTCCACCATGCCCATTTTTAATATGCTCTATTTCGCTACTTGGAATATATACTTTTTGAGCAATAAAATTCTTAGCTGTTTCAATTAAATCATTAGCAATATTATTTATTGATAAAGATAAATCAAATCTTCGTGGAGAAAATATTTCTGAAAAATCATTCTCTTTTTCTAATATCATATCTGATATTATCATTGCTGAAACCATAGAACTTGTCATTCCCCATTTATTAAATCCTGTAGCAACATATATATTTGGAGTTTCACTAGAATATCTTCCTATGTAAGGTATTCCATCTATAGTCATACAATCTTGAGCTGACCAATAATATTTTTCCTTTGCCTTTGGATATAACCTTTTAGCAACTTTTCTTAATTCATCATAACTTCCACCCTCTTCATTTTCTCCTGTTCTATGACTTATTCCTCCAAGTAATAATAAATTATTATAAGTTCTGAAAGAATAGCCCTCTTTATTAAGGTCTATATACATTCCATCAATTTCACTTGTATTTTCCAAGGCTAAAACATAGGATCTTTCTTGATGCATTTTCATAAAATAATATCCAGGAGCATTCATTATTGGATAATGAGTGGCTACTACTATATTATTCGCAGTTATGTTTCCTCCACTTGTAACTACTAGATTTTCTTTTATTTCTAAAGCTCTAGTATTTTCATAAATAACTAATTCATTTGAGATACCTCTTAAAAATTTAAGTGGATTAAATTGTGCTTGATTATTAAATTTAACAGCTCCTTTAATCTTAAAAGGTAAATTTACCTCCTGAACAAATTCGGCATCAATGCCAAGGTTTTTAGCAGCTTCCACCTCTTCTTTAAGAACATCTACTTCATTTAAAGAATAAACATATGCTGGTTTTTCTTCAAAATCACATTCTATTCTCTTATATTCAATGATTTCTTTATATTTTTTTATTGCAAGCTCATTTGCCTTTGCATACTGTCTAGCCTTTTCTTCTCCAAACTCTGATATTAGTTTACTATAGATTAAATCATGTTGAGATGTAATCTTTGCTGTGGTATTTTTTGTATTACCACTTGCTATTTCAGCTGCATCAATTAAAACTACATCTCTCCCCTTTTGCTTTAACATATATGCTGTCAATATCCCTGCTATTCCAGCTCCAATAACTAAAACATCAGTTTTTATATCTTTATTTAAAGCTTCTCTCTTTCTAAATTTACAACTTTCACTCCATACAGATTTCATAAGTTCACCTCATTTATTTTTATAATATATAAGATATATTTTGCATATTTACATAAATATATTTAAAGTCCCACAAAAATTTTAAAGGATATTATCCCTTAAGAATTAAATTCACACATAATATAAACTAATAACTTATTCTTAAATTATCCTATGTGTTAATGTGATATGCTTTAAAAATAAGATAAAATTTTTCATATAAACAATTACTAAAAATAAACTGACAACCATATTCAAATTTAATAATTTAGCTAACAAATTTAGAGTTCATATATGATTTTAAAATCTAGTTATTAATTAGACCTATATACGAAAATAAATTTAAATTTGATATTAAGACTAAAATAAAAAATGCTATCTTATATAGTGTTTTCAAGCACTATATAAGACAGCAATTAATTTAAAACATTATATTTAATTATCCTTTATATTATCTTTTACAAATTTTAAGTAGAAATCATAAGAAAATTCTTTTTCATTTAGTCTATATTCTTCATCTAAATCAGGGCCACAACTATTTGATCCTATACCACTTTGTTTATAATCTACAATTAAATAAGTTGCCTCTTCTTCATTCAAATCAAAATTATGATCTGCATTAGTTAATTGATTTAAAGAAAAGTGTGAAACATTGAAGGCAAAATCATTTTCTGATAAAACAAAAACCTTTCCTTTTTCATTATTAATAGCTACTTCTCTACAATAATGATGACTTCCATTTTCTTGAGGTCTTATATAATCTTCATGCATTTCAGAAACCTTAGAATTAAATCTTCCTAAATAACAAGATGAATTTTTATCTACGTAATTTTCATATGGCCCAAATCCAAAGTAACTTACCTCTTCATAGGATTTATTCAGCTTAAGCTCTACACCAAACCTTGGTAAATAAGGTGTTTTCATATTTTTATCTCCTTTAACATGGCACTTAATTAACCCCTCTGAATAAATACTCCATGTTACCTTAAGATCAAGGACTCTTTCTCTATATGGTGGTATCAAGCTTAAATCGCTAGTTATCTCCACCCTATTTGAAAACTCCTTAATTTTACTATTATACACTCTTGTAGTAATTTGATTAAAGCCAGCTTCAATCCACAGATTTTTAATCTTTCTATCATTATCTGTAGGTGCTCTCCAAATAATAAATTTCATTGGATCATCTATAAATGTTTCTCCTAATGCCTGAATAAAATCAAAGGAACCTGTATTTTTATTATAATTATAAATAAACTCATTATTTATAACTTTAATCTTATTAACTGTTTCTTCTACATAAAATTTTTGTTCATTAATAGTACTTTTTATGATTTTATCAACAGATGAGATATTATCTACCCCATTTTTTATGATAAAATTGTCAAAGCCTAGAACTTCACCTTTTTCATACAGATGATTATGATTTTTCACTTTATACTCAAATAATATAGTTATAATTCCCTTTGGCAATTCTGATATGCTTAAATCATACCATTTTTCTTCTTTTGCTTTTAAGCTTTCTAAATCTATATCATCTCCGAAAATTATTTCTCCATCTAAAAACACTTTATAAGTGACATCTAATAATTCACCAGCATCCCTAAAATCAAGCATATTTTTAAGCTTAACTCTTTTCTTAATTTCATCAAATTCTATGGCTCTTATAGGTCTATTGATATTTTTATATTCTAATAATCCAGTGTGAGGAGTTCTATCTGGATAAACTAAACCATCAACACAGAAGTTCCCATCATGATTTTCCTCTTCAAAATCTCCTCCATATCCATATGCTTTTTTACCATTAACATCTTCATTAATAAGTATTGCATGATCACACCATTCCCAAACATATGCCCCTGCAAACTGGTCATACTTTTGTATCATTTTATCATAATCTTGTAATCCACCAGGACCATTTCCCATAGCATGTGCATACTCACATAATATTAATGGCTTGTCTATTCCTTTTTCAAAATAATCTTTGATTTCCTCTATACTTATATACATACGACTAATAACATCAATATTTGTAAAGTCATTTTCTCTTTCTTTGATAGCATAATAAGCACCTTCATAATGAAGTGGACGTGTAGGATCTAATGCCCTAGCATATTCTAATCCTCTTTCAAAGTTACATCCAAATCCTGACTCATTTCCAAGAGACCACATGAAAATACAAGATTTATTCTTAAAAGGAACTATAGATGAATCAACTCTATCAATAATAACCTTTTCATAAACTTTATCATCAGCTATCATATTATAATTATCTAAATATCCTAATCCATATAGTTCAACAACCCCATGAATTTCAATATCTGCCTCACTCATAACATAAAAACCATATTCATCACATAACTCATAAAAAATCGGAGATTTAGGATAATGAGCTGTTCTTATAGAGTTAACATTACACTCTTTCATTATTTTTAAATCTAGAATCATATCATCATATGTCATAACATATCCCTTAGTTGGATTACTATCATGATGATTAACTCCTCTTAACTTTATTGTTTTATTATTAATTTTTAAAATAGAATTTTCTATTTTAATTTCTCTCATACCTATTCTTTCTTTTATAACCTCATGCTCTGTTTCAATTAATAAAGTATATAAATTAGGTATTTCAGCACTCCAAAGTTCTACATTTTTAATATTGATTTGGACTTTATTATTATCTATATTTCCAGATGCTATCATGTGATTATTAGGATTTAACAAATAATATTTTCCTTTTGGATTTCCTATATTAGATAAAATTTCAAGGTCTAAATTTCCTTCTTTAGCTGAAAAATCTATACTTTGAGTTATTTTATAGTCAACTATTCTTTCCTTTGCTCTTCTTAATATATATACATCTCTAAAAATTCCAGACATTCTAAACTTGTCTTGATCTTCAAAATAAGTTCCATCACACCATTTTAAAACTAAGACTGTAATTGTATTTTTACCCTTTACTAAAAATTCTGTAATATCAAACTCAGATATGCTATGGGATATTTGGCTATACCCAACAAAGTTATCATTTATCCAAAAATAAAAGCAGGAATCAACGCCTTCAAAGTTTATATTATAATCATAATTTTCAGGAAGTATTTCAATTTCAAAATCTCTCTTATAAATTCCACATGGATTGTTTGTAGGAACAAAAGGTGGATCAAAAGGAATTGGATATTTTACATTAGTATATTGATTATAATCATATCCCTTTAATTGCCAAAGAGATGGAACATCAATATTATCTGAAAAACTAATTTGATTTATATCATCAAACTCTTTAACTTTTTGTAAGCTATCAAAGTAATTAAATTCCCATTTACCATTAAGTGAAAAGAAGTTAAGTTGCTTACTTCTATCTTTAATATTTAAAGCTTCATCAGTATCCACAAAAGGAACATAATAACTTCTTCTTGGCATCATATTTACATGCAGTTTAGAAATATCTTCATGGTATTCATTTTTTAATATCATTTTACCCTCCCAATACATTTAAAATAATTATGTATTCATGAAACATGATTATATATTCAAGAAACATAATTCCATATAAATCATTTTTCAAAATAGTTTTTACCCATAATTAAATGTTAATATGTAAATTAATCTTTTAGAATAGTTAAAAAGTTCTAAAATATGTTATAATGTTTCTTATAATCTTATAAATTTTAATAACTAATATATAAAGATATTTCTTTAAAATATTCTTATATTTAGAAGGATTTATTTTAAAATAAAAGGCTTTTATGTTGATAAACGGCTTTGCAAAGCTCTCATGTAAATGTTTAATATAAGACTTACTATAAAATTGGCTAATTTTATAGGTTAGGAGGTAGAAATGCAAATATTGTGGAAAAAGTATGTTAAAGAAAACTTTGAAATGAATGTAGATGAATGTGGTATAGAACAAGGTATACCAGGATTAGGATATAACTATGAAGTATTGAAAAATGCTGTTATTCATTACGTAACTAAGGGATATGGGACTTTTAAATTTAATGGTAAGGTATATAACTTAAAACAAGGTGATATTTTTATACTACTAAAAGGTATGCAAGTTGAGTATGTGGCTTCTATAGATGATCCTTGGGAATACTACTGGATAGGATTTAGTGGTTCAAATGCCAATGAATATTTAAATAGAACTTCTATTACTAACTCCTGTGTTGCTAATTGTGAAGAAAACTCAAAAATTCCACAAATAATATTAAATATGTGCGAAATATCAAAGACTTATAATCCTTCAAGATCTGATGACATACTATTACTAAAGGAACTTTACTCATTATTGTACGCACTTATAGAAGAATTCCCAAAACCCTTTGAATACAAAGATAAGGAATTACACACATATATTCAAGATGCCCTTAATTTCATTAATTCTAATTATATGCATAGCATAACTGTTCAAGAAATTGCTGATTATGTGAACTTAAGTAGAAGTTATTTATATAAAATGTTCATAAAAAACCTTGGAATTTCTCCTCAAAGATATTTAATAAACCTTAGAATGTACAAAGCCACTCTTTTATTAAAAGGCACTAAACTTCCTATAGGAGAAGTTGCAAGTAGTGTAGGTTATAGTGACTCCCTGTTATTTTCAAAAACTTTTTCAAAACATTTTTCAATGTCTCCACTAAATTACAGAAATAATCAAGTAAATAAATCAAGCATATAAATTTAAAATACAGCTTTAAAACAAAAAAATTTCAAAAATAAAAAGTATAACAGAGGCGTAAATTAAAACCTCTGTTATACTTTTTAAATCTTTTATAAGAATTAAAATTATATGAAATTTATTTTCTAAAGTCTCAATTAGACTTTTAATATAATTACTATATTAATTTCACTTAATTTAGTATTAATATCTAAATTAGCTCTTATACTTTTCATATTAATATTAACCTATTCTTGTAACACCATTTTTCAAATCATCAACTATAGCTTCATATTCTGCCTCAGATAAATTATATCTTCTTAGTAGCATAAAGCTTATTATTACAATGGCACATGGAACTAAAGTCTGTATTAAATGAATTCCGTTTAATGTAAAAGTAGATTGACTTTCATTTGCTGTATAACCAATATACGCTAAGATATATCCACATAAGGATCCCCCAATAGCACTGGCAATCTTACTTTTAAATATATTTAAAGAGAAGATCATTCCTTCTGACCTCTTTCCAGTTTTCCATTCACCATACTCAACACAATCTGCAACCATTGATGTTAAGGTAATATAACCTGCTCCATCAAAAATTCCACTTATGAAGTTTATAACTATCATTAAAGGTAATGAAGAATAGGATAATAAAAATACTAAAAATGATCCTGCAGCACCAGCTAATAATCCTAAAAGAGCTGTATTTCTTTTTCCTAATTTTTTTGTTAAAAATGGTGACATTATTCCACCTAATATACTTGCTCCCATACCAACTGAACTAACTACTGGAATCATCATTTCCGCATTAAAATTATACTTTACATAATATATAGATATTGTATTTTTTATTGATCCACTTAATTCTAAAACTAACATTGATAATAAAACTATTCTTAAAGGCTTATTTGTCTTTAATAGATTTATAAATTGTTTAAACCCTTGCTTTTCCTTTTTCTTTGCCACATTATCCTTAATTTCTCTAATTCCAAAGGCTGTAACCCAAGTAAATATAGTAGCAAAGCAAACATATATTATGGCCACAGTTTGCCAGTTTCCAATTATTGATACAAGCGGAATTGTTGAAGTTAAAATTATAAAATTACCTACATAGGCTACTGTTCTTGCTGATGTAACAATCTTAGTTTTTCCTGATGAAGATCTTGTAATATTTGCAGATAATGACCAATATGGTATATCCATTGCAGTAAAGAATATTCCCCAGAAAATATATGCTATGTATATCCATATTATTTTACCACTATAACTTAAATCTGGTGCTGAAAAGCACATTATTGTTGCTATTCCCATGAAAATAGGAACGATAAATAAATATGGTCTACTCTTTCCGATTTTAGTATTAGTATTATCAACTATAACCCCCATTATAGGGTCTGTTATTGCATCTATAATTCTTGCCACCAAAAATAAGGTTCCTATGGCAGCTGCCCCTACTTTAAAACTATCTGTTAAAAAGATTAAAAGGTAGGAACTAATCAATGCGTATATCATATTGTTTCCTAAACTTCCCATACTATAAGTAATTAAAGTTTTTATAGAAACATCATCACTTTTTTCTACTTTTTTATTTATTAATGTATCCAAACCATCACCTCTATATTTAAATAATAAAATCTTATAAATACCCGTTTAATTAAACCTAAAAAAGAAATCGATTTCTTAATCTTCGTTTATATTATTGCAAAATTTTTCTATTAATCAAATAGAATTAAGTTTCTAAAATATTGATTTATATTTCCTAATTAAATACTAGGTAAATCAAAAAATTTTATTTTAAATTGACTTTTAAAGAAAATATGTAGTATAATCCTTAATGAAACGACACATGTAGTGCTTTGCACGTAAATCTGATTACGGTACAAAGGCATACATGTGTTTTTTTGTCGTTCAACAATACAAAAATAGTTATTTTTAGAAAATGGAGGAAGATATTATATGCCAAAGACAAAATTTCAACAGTTATTTTTCGCTTTTTTAACAGTGCTAATAACTGTTCACTTATTCGTATTTTATAATCTTGCTATAGAGATGGGGGGTATGTGTAATCAAGTGTTTATAGACTCTATAAATATAGTCCCAATTGAATTTTTATTTGCATTTTTACTTGATATTTTTATTGCAGGCCCACTTGCATTTAAATTAGCTTTTAGCATTGTAAATCCTAAGGAGGACAAACCTTATATAGTAAATATAGCAATCACATGTTCAACAATTTGCTTAATGTGCCCTATGATGTCCTTTGTTTCAGCTTTACTTTTTAAAGGATTTAATTCAGAACTTATTGCGAATTGGCTACAAAACATTGTAATTAATTTTCCATTTGCATTTTTCACACAATTATTTTTAATACAACCTTTTGTAAGATTTGTTTTTAGAAATGTATTTAAAAATCAATTAAATAATGATAAGTGTATTGTTAATGAAGCTTAACTTATGGAAATATAAAAAAGGCTGTAGTTTAAAACTACAGCCTATAACACTTCAAAATTATCTTCTATTTTGTTGTTGTTTCTTAGCTCTTCTACAAGACATACATCTTGTTGGCTCGTTATCGAATCCTTTTTCTTTGTAGAATTCTTGCTCTCCTACTGAAAATACGAATTCACTTCCGCAATCTCTACATGTCATTATTTTATCTGTCATAAATATTCCTCCTGAAATTAAAGATTCTAAATCGATATAATAATCTCTAATTTACGAGAAACTATTTACCTAAATGAAACTTTTTTGTTAGCATCTTTGCTACTCTCTTATAGTAACATACTATTTACTTTAATGCAATTGTTTTTTAAAAATAATTATTAATAAAAAGTTTTTTGCCATTTTATATTTATCTAATATTATGTAATCTACACTGAATTCATTTAATAAAATCTTTAATTAATGTATAAAAAATACTATACTTAATAATGAAAATATATTAATTAGTTTAGATTGAGGAGTTTATATATGAGAAAAAAAGATATACTTGAATTAAAAAAACGTCTAAAAAAAGACCATTGCACCTTTACTAAAATGTGTGGATGCTATGTCAATGGAGAAAAAAATATTATTTTAAACTTTAGAGAAACTTTTCTTAACTTAGATGAAGATGAATACTTTAAATATTTAGAAATTGCTAAAAAAGTAATGTCTGGAACTATTGGAAACAATATTTTAGAACTTAACTTTCCACTAAATGATTATCTTGTTAATGAGAGACAAGTTTCCCTTATGCAATTAAAAAATAGTCAATTAAAGGATGATGAACTTCTTAATGATTTTTATAAATTAGTAATAGATAATTATAATTACACAGGTAACTTTTTAATACTTCTTTTCCATGATGCTTATGATGTTATCACTAAAACTAAGGATAACCTTAAGGTAGATGAATCTGAAGAAGTGTATGAATATATTTTATGTGCAGTATGTCCAGTTTCTCTTTCTGGTCCTGGTCTTAGATATTTTGAAGAAGAAAATCAAATAAAAGCACGTATTAGAGATTGGGTAGTTGAAGCCCCTGCCAATGGATTTGTATTCCCAGCTTTTATAGATCGTAGCTCAGATGTGAATTCTGTTATGTATTATACTAAAAATGCTAAGGATACTCATCCAGAATTAATGGAAAATGTATTAGGTTGTACTTCAAAACAAACTGCTACTATTCAAAAGCAAACCTTCCAATCAATTATTAAGGATTCTTTCTTAGATGAAGAAAAAGCAGAAAAAGTATTTATGGAAGTACAAGAAAATTTAAATAATATGATAGAAGAACATAACTCTATGTATGAAGATACTCCTGACTGTGAACCTATAGCTTTAACAGATAAAGATGTTCAAAATATATTAATAGAAAGTGGAATTCCTGAAGATATTACTAGCCAGATTGAAAAATCTTATGTGGAAAGCTTTGGAGAAGATCTTCCTTTAGCTGAAAACTTAATTGATAACAAAACTCTAAAAGCAAATGAACAAAGAAAAAAAGAAGAACATCTTGAAAAGCAAGTGGCAATACTAAAAACTAGACTTGAAGAAGTGAAAAAAGAAGCTGCCATGGACAAGGAAGAAGATTCTCTTACAGAAAATGATGATTTAGTTTCTGATGAAACTTTAGAAAGTAACTCAGAAGAAATCTTAGAAAGTAATTTAGAAGAATCTGAAGATAATACTACTATTAATAGTGAATATGATATTGTACTTCAAGTAAAACCTGAAAAAATACCTGAAATAAAATCTCAAATAATTGATGGTCAAAAATGCATAGTTATTCCTATTAATGATGATGAACAAACTACCGTTAATGGATTAGATGATTTAATTTAGATTAGTTGAAAATAAGGTAATATGAATTTAATACCCTATATTGGTTATGTAACTGGAAATTTATTTCCAGTTATATTTTTATCCTTTTCTTCAACTATTATTTTTCACTCTAAATAATGTCATATATCAAAAGTTATTTTGAAATAGCCAATAATTCACTATCCTATAAACTTAAGTATATTCTTACAAAGTACTTTACTTCCTCTCTTTTTTTAGGCAAGTAAAATTCATATTCTATAAAGGCATAATTATCTTTATCCACTCTAAAATATTTATTCATGCTAAGTATATAATTATGAATTTCTTCTACAGTTCCATAAAAATCTACTAAAGCAAACTTTCCCTGTATGCTTTTAAAGGTAATTTTATCTTTGTTCTTTGATTTTTTTAAAAATTTTTCTATATTCTCATTAGATTTTATAAAAAGTAAGTTTTCTTCTTCTATAATGTGTTTATTATCCTTTATTTCATAGAAATAAAAATATGCTTCATCTTTTAATTCTATTAATTTTTTCTCTACCTTAGATTCATTCTCTAAGTCTAAAGCACTTCTTACCTTCACTTCATAGAGTTTTAAATCTAAATTTTCTATATTGACTTTAGAAAAATTATACTGATTTTTAAAATTCATTATTCTATTTATTACTTGTCCACTATTATCTAAGGATTCCTCTAATTTTTTAAGTTCTAGAATCCTCTCTTTTATTATATCTTTTTGCTTTTGCATCAAATTATAATAATCCTCTATATCCCCATTTTCTATAATCTCTTTGATTTCACTTAATGAAATACCTAAATATTTTATTCCTAATATTAATCCTAATTGCTCTAAATGTCTTATATCATAAAATCTATAACCATTTTCTTTATTAACCTCTGGTTTCAAAACTCCTATCTTATCATAGTATCTTAATGTATCTTTACTTATATTAAATAACCTAGCTACTTCGCCTATAGATAACTTCATATTCCCACCTCTTATACTCACTATATATTCAATTATATCTCATTAAATTATACATATGAATATATTTTCAAAATAGTCATTGACATTGGAGTTACTCCACTCTTTATACTTTCTTATTGTAGATAAAATTTATGGAAAGGATGATATATTTATGAAAGATGTAATATATAGAGATGTAAAAAAAGAGGATTTATGTGAGTTTGAAAACTTAATCAAGGATGCCTTTAACTTTGATAAGTTTATCCATAATAAAGAGCTTTTAAAAGTAATAACAAGCTCTTATCTTAAGGAAAGTATTTGTGAAAGTTCATTTATTAAAGTGGCATCTAAGGGTGATAAAGTTTTAGGATTTATATTGTGTAAAGCTGATAGAGATCAGGCTAATTATAACCATCTTTTCACCCCTTTAAATGAAGAAAAATATCCAACTACTCTTCCTATAGAAAATATTAAAGATGAAAATGAAATAGCTGAATTTATTAAAATAAAAGAAGCTTACTCAGAATTATTAAATGGAAAGGAAAATCTTTTTGATAGTTGCATTAATTTATTTATTGTATCTGAAGAAGCTAGAGGCCTTGGAATTGGAAAAACTCTTCTTAATTATTCTTTAAAATATATGCACTCTATGAAATCCTCTTCTCTTTACTTATTTACAGATGATAGATGTAACTATGGATTTTATACGAGCCAAGGTTTTAATTGTTTAGATGAAATAGATGTTTATTTAAAAACTGTAGACTCAAATTTAAAAACATTTTTATATACCTATTCCTATTAAGCATAAACTAAAAAAATACAAATGAGGTTTTATCAATTAAGTCTCTAATTTAAAGTCAAATAAATCCACCTTAAAATTTAGTGATGACTTATAAAAGCTCCTTAAAACTAAGGTGAAATAAAAATTTTATTAAATCAAAACTTACTAAAAAACCTCATTTGTATTTATGTTTTTATATAAATTATATTTTAATAAATTAATCAGTTTTTATTTACTAAGTATAAACCTTAATCTACATCTTCAAAATTCCTATTTAAATATTTAACTGAAGTAACTATTCCATTATCATCAAGAATTAAAGTAGTGTCATAATAATATATGCTATACTCATCTTCAGTATTAAATCTGTATTTTCTACCAATTCTAACATTCCTATTACCTTTTTCATCTAAAAATTCTTCATATATAGTACTGTCATCATGATCTTTCTCCACTTTACTTATATTTTCTTTAATAGTATCAATATTTTCACCTATTATATTTACACCATCATACTTAACTATATTTCTTTCTATAGAAGCTTCTTTCACCCAGGTTTCTTTTTTATCAAATTTAATCACTATACCCCCGAAATCATAAGTTTGGTTTCCTAAATAATTAAATACTTTATGGCTAAATTTTTCCTTTGCACTCCATGGCTTTAAATCCCTAAAATCAGATTCTTCCCTTATATCAAAATCAGGATTTTCTAAAAAGTTGGATTTTTCATAATAATAACAATTGTTAGGAGCATTATGATGTAAATCCTCAATATCACTATTTTTCATAAAAATAGAATTTATAGGTTCATAAAAACTTATCCTTGAATTATGTAATCCATCACTAGAAGCAGCTACTACTAATCTTCCTTCTTTATATGCTAAAGCTTCCACTCTTGACTCAAAAACATAAGGTATTAAAATAAAACCAAATATTAAAACAAAACTTATTATAAAAGATAAAAATGTAGTAAACGTCTTAGCAAATCCCCCTATTCCTTTCTCTTTCCAAATTATTTTAATAAATATTATATTACCAAAAGCTATAAATACAAATTTATCTAAAAGTATAAAATTCTTAACACTTTCTCTAAACTCCATACCATAGTTTAATAAAATATTGCTTGAAACCAAATAAACAATATAAATTAAAAAACTTATTATTAAAATAACTCCTGAAACACTTAATTTCTTCCCCTTCATGTAACTCCTCCCCCTAAAAATATAAATAACTTAATATAGCTTAAGTGTTATATTTTACAAATATATTATTTTATTTATATAAATTTGTAAATATATATAAATAAAAAACTACTTTAATAATCATTCCTTTTAATGTAAAATATCATAAAAAGATAAATAAACAATCTCTTATTCAATTAATAATGAAACTATTTATATAAAAATACAAAAGCTGGAGGATATATTATGAAATATGAAGTTATACTATTTGATGCAGATGAAACCCTATTTGATTTTAAAAAATCTGAAAAGGAAGCCTTTAAAAATGCTATGCTTGACTTTAATATAGCATATGACGAAAACTACCATTTAAAAGTATATAAAGAAATAAATACTGCTATATGGAAAGAGTTTGAGCAAGGACTTATTACACAAAAGAAATTAAAAATAGAAAGATTTAAAAGATTATCAGATAAATTAAATATAAATTTTGATGCAGCTAACTTTGCTAAATCATATATGAATCATTTAGCTGATGCTTCTTTTTTATATGAAGATAGTACTGATCTTGTAGAAAATCTTAATAAATCTTATAAACTTTCTATAATAACTAATGGTCTTATTTCTGTTCAAGATAAAAGAATAAGACAATCTACTATAGCAAAATATTTTGACCCTATAGTAATTTCTGAAGAAATACTAATCTCAAAACCTGATCCAAAAATCTTTGAGCATACTCTAAAACATATGAATTTTTCTGATAAGAGTAAAGTATTAATGGTTGGAGATAGCTTAACTTCTGATATACAAGGTGGTATAAACTTTGGTATAGATACTTGTTGGTACAACCCTAACAAGATAAAAAACGAAACATCAATAAAACCTACTTATGAAATTTCTAGCTTTGATGAACTAAAATCTTTACTAATTAATTCATAAATAACAACAAAAAGGTATAGAATTAGATCTAATTCTATACCTTTTAAATATTTGTAAAAGACTTATTCATTTATTATATGGTTAATAGTAGTTGATCCTATATCAACTCCTAAGTGTAATACTTCTTACATAAACTTCTCACCCTAAAATAAATTATTAATATAAGTAAAATGATGTTTAATATTTAAATACCATTTTATAGTTCTGCCCTTTTCAAGGCATAATATACTTATTTTGGGTATAAAAAGTGAGATCATAAATATTTAATTAAACCTTACGCTTTAGAGTACTAAGATTATCTAATTTAGTAAATATTAGTGAGAAAAAATGAAAGGAGCAACAATAATATATGCTAAAAAAATACATGAATTAACAAAAGAAGAAGTAGAATATATGTTAGAAACAGAGTCTAACAACGGATTAATAAAAGAACAAGTGAATAAATCGCTTAGATAATTTAATTATAATTGCAATTTTATATATAACAAAACTGCAATTTCGTATTAAATATTATATAAAAACTTCATAAGTACATCAAATCAGAATTTAATATTAAAACGTATAATTTTTTTACCTTTTTATACAATATTCGTTATGCTATTCTATTTATTAATGTAAAACTTGCATTTTTTTAATTTAACGAAAGATTTCCATCAATTATTTTTATATCAATTTAATTTTTTTCAATTTTAATTAACAAATACATATATTAAATTAATTTTTTTAAAAAAATATAAAGCTAAGTTTATTTTTTTGTGATATACTATATGCTATAAAATGAAATTTCAATTATTCATTTCTTGCATATATTTAATTTAGCAAAATTTCAAATAAATGATTTTCAATTTATAAACTACTCAAGGAGGCTATTAAACAAATGAAAAAATTAGGACTAGCATTTCAAATTGTACTTGGACTTATACTAGGTATTATAGTAGGAGCTGTTTTTTATGGTAATCCAGTTGTTACTTCATATTTACAACCATTTGGAGATATTTTTATAAGATTAATTAAAATGATTGTCATACCTATTGTCTTTTCATCACTTGTTGTTGGTGTTGCTGGAGTTGGAGATGTTAAAAAATTAGGGAAAATCGGCGGAAAAACAATACTTTACTTTGAGATTGTAACTACATTCGCTATTATAATAGGTTTAGTTGTAGCTAATTTATTTCATCCAGGAAGCGGAGTAAACATTAGTACTCTTGCAACTACTAATATTGATAAATATATGAGTACAGCAGAAGCTGCATCTAACCATGGATTTATGGATACATTTATAAATATTGTTCCAACTAATATTTTTGAATCTCTTGCAAAAGGAGATTTACTTCCTATTATTTTCTTTTCAGTTATGTTTGGATTAGGTGTAGCTGCAATTGGAGAAAAAGGAAAACCTGTCCTTGCAATATGTCAAGGTATAGCTGATTCAATGTTTTGGATTACTAATCAAATTATGAAGCTTGCGCCACTTGGCGTATTTGGATTAATAGGTGTAACAGTTTCTAAATTTGGATTAGCTTCATTAATTCCTTTAGGAAAGTTAATAATTACTGTTTATGGCGCCATGTTCTTCTTTGTATTTTTTGTTCTTGGCTTTATTGCAAAAATGGCTGGAACAAGCATTATATCACTTATAAAGCTTTTAAAGGATGAACTTATTTTAGCTTATACTACAGCAAGTTCTGAAGCCGTTTTACCAAAGCTTATGGAAAAGATGGAGAGGTTTGGCTGTCCTAAGGCAATTACATCTTTTGTTATTCCAACAGGATATTCATTTAACTTAGATGGATCTACTTTATATCAATCTATTGCAGCACTTTTTATTGCTCAAATATATGGAATTCACTTGCCACTTTCTGCTCAAATTAATTTAGTGCTTGTATTAATGCTTACTTCAAAAGGTATGGCTGGAGTTCCTGGTGCATCTTTTGTAGTACTTTTAGCAACTGTTGGTTCTTTAGGAATTCCAGTAGCAGGAGTTGCATTTATTGCTGGTATAGATCGTATCGTTGATATGGCGAGAACTCTTGTTAATGTACTTGGAAACTCATTAGCTGTTGTTGTTATATCTAAATGGGAAAAGGAATTTAATGCTGAAGAAGGACAAAAATATATTAAATCAGTTAGTGAAATAGCATAATTTTAATTTACTAAATTATGATTTTATTTAATTATAAAAATAGTCTTAGACAAGTTATATCAATATCTAAGACTATTTTAATATTTCTTTATAATACGGTTACCCCTATGGAAGACAAGGGCGTACCTTTCTATTAACTTAAATCTGTTATTACAAATGCTTTGCATCTCTTTTGTAATTAAAATCTTTCGTCTATATATACATTTTTTCTTTTCAAATTTATCATCATTTACAAGTATTTTATTTAAGGCTATAATTAGTTCAATATTAAAAGGATGACTTTCGCCATCCCTAAAAAAACACACTATGCAAATTAAATCTATTTGTTATTAGCATCATTAAATACAATTCCAGCTTTTTTTATTGCAATAGTTTGAACTTCACTCACTATTAAGCTATGATCTAGCATTTCATAACATTTATCTAAATCATTTTTCTTAATAATGTCTATAAATTCAATAAACTCATTAACCATACGATGCTCATAATTATTTACATTAATTAAAGAACTAGTTCCATCATTCATTAACAATTTAAAATTCTTACAAACATTAGCTGGTGAATCTTGATATATACATCCGTTATCCCCTTGAATATTATTTGCAATTGGTGCTTTACAGTCCTTTGCTCCAATACAAACACATTTAAACTTTTTATAGTCTAATATCAATATTCCAGATGTATCTATACCTCTTTCAATATTAGGATAATATTCAACATTATTTGGCTTTCCAAATAATCCAACTACATAATGAATATTATAAATATTTAAATCCATTAATGCTCCACCAGAGAAGTTTGGATCAAAGGCTGGTAGTACAACACCTTCTTTAAAACTATCATATCTACTAGAATATTGTGAATAATTACACTGAACGATTTTTATTTCACCTAATTTTGGAAGTAACTCTTTAATTTTTTTATAATTAGGTAAGTATTGATTTGTAATAGCTTCAAAAACAAACAACTTTTTTTCTCTAGCTAAGTTATTTATTATTAATGTTTCTTCATAATTTGATGTCATTGGTTTTTCAATAATAACATTTTTATTAGCTTCTAATGCTTTTCTAGAAAATTCAAAATGAAGGTTATTTGGTAATGCAATATATACAGTATCAATCTCACTACTTAGCAATTCATTATAGTCATAAAACACCTCCATAATACCATATCTATTCTTAAGTTCATTTAGATTATCCTTATTGCTTTCTCTACCATAAATTGCTGTTAATTCTAAATCTTTCAACTTTGGTACAATAGTTAAAAAATCCTTAACAATCATTCCCGCTCCAATAATAGCCAGTTTCATTATTAGTCCTCCTATCAATTGATAATTTTATCCTTCTTCAATACTATTTCTCATTGTCTTCGATTCAAATCAATTGTTATCTCCTATCTAAAAATATTATACTATTTTTAATAAAAAAATTAGCTTATTATGGATATACAGATAGATTTTATATTTATGAACGTTTAGATAACTTTTCATTTTAAATCAAATTTCCAGCTATCTGATTACTAAAAGTATTAATATTTTAACTTTCAATACAAACTACTTAACTCCTTTCAACAAATATCATGTTATATACTCACTATAAAAAATTTTAGATTACTATTACTTTTATTTAAATATAAAGATACCCATAGAATAAAAAATTCTATGGGTATCTCATTATAATTTTATTTTAGTAAAAACCTTATTTACTTATGGTGTATTCATATCATTATCTTTATCATCGTCTTTATCTTTATTATCATTATTTTTATCTTCGTGATTTTCTTTGTTGGTATCGTTATCTTTAATTCTAAAAATTCCCCACATACCAGATTCTATATCCCACATTATATTACCTGCTCTATATAGATAATCTCCTGGTATAGTAGCTGCTCCATTTAATAGTTCTATATTAAATACATTTCCTACACCCATGGCTCCTTGAGCTGATATAATATTTGAAAATGGGTCACTTGGTTGTGCTTTCCATTTATGACCATGAAGTACAAAACAAACATTTCTAGGTTTATCCGCTGGCATTAGAAGTCTTATAATAACTCTTTCTCCAGGTGAAGCTTCAAAGATTGGTGTAGCTGGATCCCCATGAACTTTAGAACTAAATACTTTTGATATATCAGGATTCTCTTGTAATCTATTAAAGAATCTTTCTGATCTGTAGTTAAATCCTTTTTCACCCCTGTCTTCAAAATCTACTGGTTCAGGCTCTTCTCCTTCTTCCTCTCCTTCAACTTCTTGATTAGTCATTATTAACTTACCCTCTACATCTAAAAGTCTTATTCCATTGTGCATAAAAATTACAAATTCTCTAAATTTTTTAGTCTTAGATTCAGCTATAGTTACTTGCTCTCCATAAATATTGTCACTCTCTATTTTTGATCCTTCTGGTTCTATTATTATTGCGCCAAATAAACCATGATATCTATGATTTCTTATATCTGTAAGAGATGATAATAAGCAAGTTCCGTATTCTTCATCAGCATACCATGAATAAGTTTTACTATCTCCAGGTTTTACAGTTTGTTCCAAATTATTGTATCCTACATTTATACCACTATCAGTTACTGGATCAAATCTTAAGAATTGTGGGCTAATTCCTACTCTCATAGATGGTGTAACTTCTTTATCAACTGGTACTCCTGGAAAATCATAATATGGTATTGGTTTAGTGAAGCAATTAGTTAATTTTACTTTTATACATTCACCTTTCTTTGCCCTTAATATCAATGGAGTTGGCTCCATCTTTCCACTTATAATATCATCTTTGTACTCATATGGGACAAATAATAATCCATCAGGATCATGATCTTTAAAATCATTATATTTTATATCTTTCTGTATAGCTGCTATATGAAACTCTCTAACTTTTTTTCCTTTACAGTAATGATTTTTATCTGGACAATGATCATCTTTATTAGAACAGTGGTCAGAACAGCTTATAGAAATTAAATTTTTAGTTTTCTTTTTATAAACCCTTATTATTCCCCATAATCCTAACCAAAGATCATCTTGACCTCCAAAGTAGTAAATATAATCACCTGGTTTATAATCATCTGTTATTCTTATATTAAATGCTTCTGATATCCCCATTGTTTGACATTGAACTAATGGTGATTTTTTATCTGTTATTTCTTTTCTCCACTTCATTCCATTTATATTAAATGCATGTTGTTCTTCCTGTGCTCCATCTAATAATCTTATTACAATTTCATCTCCTGGATAGGTTTCTAATATTGGTGTAACTGGATCTTCATGAATTCTAGAACTAAATACATAAGCTGAATCATCACCATTTAATTTTCCTGCTGTTAATCTTTCTCCTAGTGGTTCACATTTATAATTTATGCCCATAACACCTGGGTCATCATGTGATCCTGGAAATGGAGGTTTGTTTAATGGATTTCCTTTTTTATCAAATAGTAATGCAAAATCATGAACAAATAATCCAAACTCTCTAAAAGTTCTACCTGAAGGAGTTTTTATCACTGCCTTTGTTCCATATTTTAGTGGTTTACCTGTTTTAGGATCATAATATTTTGATCCTTCAGGTTCTATTATAAGAGCTCCAAAGATTCCATGTTGTTGATGTGAATTTGGATTAAAATGATCATGGAAGAAACAAGCATTCAATTCTTCATTAGCATAGTATCTTTCTACTAAGGTTTCTCCATAAAAAACAGAATTAATATAATTGTATCCATTTGCACCACCGTCTGAAGCTGTAACATCAAATTTAACTAAGTGTATATGAAATCCTGCATTATCAGTTAAAGTTTTTAATTGGAATTCTGTTTCTGGTAATGTTTCTGGTAAAAAATTGGTAGTTCTAACTTCTATACAATCACCTTTATTAGCTCTTATGACTAATGGCTCTACATCAATACATCTACTTTCTACTCCATCTACATATTTCTTAGCTAACTTTTCTTTATTTTCATTTGTTACCCTGCACCCTGTATATCTTTCTATTTGTTCCTTTGTAACATAAAACCTTCCATATGGGTCATTCCATCCAGCATTGTTATATACTAATTTTGCTTCTAATAAAAATAGTTCAAATACAACATCTGCTTTTTTACATGAACAATTATCTTTTTTATCTGAACAAGGTTGAGTATATAAAGCTCCTCTATCAAAATTTTCTGTAAAGTTAGCTCGCTCCATAGGAGTTGGACATATTTTATTTCTACCCTCTTGATTTAGTATTCCTAGAGGTGGTTGCTTTGCTCTTTCCTTAAATTTCCCATTTAAAAAATTTGGATATCCAGGATGGCATGCATCTTTTTTAAGAGGTGGTTTTCTATCTGGAAGTGGCTTTAATTCTTTTATAATAGTTCCATCTGGATATCTTGCAGGTATGATATCTCCATTTTCAAGTATTACATCTTTACCTGTTTCTAATCTATCAAATACTCTCCACAAACACCACATTCCTTCATGGAAGTGAGGGTATAAGTGGCAGTGCCATATATGATCTCCTATAGATCCAGATAAGCTTCCTGCTCCGTGTAATATATCTAGTGTATAACTTTCTTGGGGACTTATTGATATAGAATCTATTATTGTTGAATTTGGATTATCTGGCTCTAATCTCCATTGATGTGTGTGAAGGTGGAATACATGTGTTTCTAATACTCCTCCGTGTATAAGTCTAAACTTTGAAGGATCTCCTTTATATGCTCTTGGTATAAAAGTCGCCGGATCACCATAAGTCCAAGAACTCATAGAAACATCTTCTCCATCTACCATATGCTCATTATGATGTGCTATATCTATTTCATTAATGTTATCATCAGGATTACAAGGATTGCAATACTTAAAACCTTTGTCTTTCTCTGGTATAAAAGCAGCTCTATTTGCCATAGGTTCTGATCTATAACTTATAGCAGTTACTGCCATTGGTTGGTTAGTATGAGGATCCATTATTGGTTTTCCAAATCTATTCACCACTTCAAGTTCATCATGAAAGTATACTGCATATTCTCTAAAATCTGGCTTATGCGGATTGTGTATATCAGCAAATATACCACTTTTTAGTTCATATCCGCTTACAGGATCTGTCCATGTTGATCCCTTAGCTTGTACTATCAGTGCTCCAAATAAACCGTGTACATTAGTTCCTTTTTCACTGAATCTAGTATCACCCATATCACTAAAATAGAATATACCTTCTCTATCTGCGTACCATTCATAAGTTATCTCTTGACCTGGACCAACTGTAGAATCACCATTATAACCTACATTAGCACCATCAGATAATATATTTTTATACTTAAGTCCTTGCATATGAATTGATAATCTTCTTGCTTCATTATGCTTAAACTTTATTCTTACTGTATCTCCAACATTTGCCCTTATTGTAAGAGGCTGAACTTCCTCTGTAGGTCTTGGGAGTGGATCTCCCTTTTCATCTTTTCTATTAAAATTCTTTAAAGCTTTCTTTTCTACTTTATTTTTATACTCTTTTAATATATACATCAATCCATTTGGATCATGGTCACCAAAAAAATCATATACAATCGGTATAGATAGTACTGTAACATTAAAGGTTCTAGTTTTCTGTTCTGAATTATTGTTCTTCATTTTAATTCCCCCTTTGTTTACATATTTTTATACTATATAATATTACATAACATTACGATTGGTAACTCTTTTTAATACTTATTTGTTTTTTCCCCAATATAGAAAACACAAAATATATCTTATGTTAAATAACTTCCTAAAAAAGCTCAAATAAATATATAGTATTTATCTATCTTCTAAGTTTAATATTTGTAAAGCAATAAAACCAAAGTAAATTTTTAGTATTAAATAATATATATTTATATTTTAAATTTACAAATTTCTCAAAAATCATAAGACTACTTTTATCTTTTAGAAATCCAACGAAACTTGAAACACTCATTTTAGGTGGTATTTCAACAAGCATGTGTATGTGGTCTACGCAAGCGTGCGCTTCGACTATCCTAACCCCTTTCCATTCACAAAGCTCCCTTAATATCTTACCTATTTCTTGTTTTTTCTCTCCATATATTTCTTTCCTTCTGTATTTCGGTGCAAAAACTATATGATATTTACAATTCCATTTTGTATGTGCTAAACTGTTTGTATACATTTAAAAACCTCCTTTTGTTACGAAAATTGGCTGCGAACCTATTTTCATTTTAACAAAAGCAGGTTTTTTCTTACATCGCTAAAGCTCTTCTGAACACACTCACATAGCGAGTGGTTTTCATTAAACAATAAAAGATATACTTAAATTAATAAGTATATCTTTCAAATCAAAATTTATTCTTGGTATAAAAAATATCTATTTTTTATGATTGCAGCTCTTTATATCATTTCTAAACGTGGTTTGTTATATAATTAATATAAAATTGCTTGCTTTCTCCTTCACTAATCCGAATCATGTCTTAGATTATTATGCCATCAAAATGATCAACTTCATGTTGAATAATCTGTGCAGTAAATCCTGAAAATGTTTCTTTGTGTTTCTTGAAATTTCTATCAAAATATTCCACCTCAATTATTTCATATCTTGTTGTTTTTCTAAAGCCAGTTAAAGATAAGCAACTCTCTTCAGTTTCATAACTTTTCTCTTTTTTTAGTATAACTGGATTAACCATAGGAACTATAATATTTCCTATACTAAATACAAGTATGCGCTTTTTCACTCCTATCATATTGGCAGCCATACCAACACAACTCTCTAAATTTGCTCTTAGGGTATCAACTAAATCATCAATAATTCCTATATCTTCTTTAGTTGCAAGTTCTGATTTTTGCCCTAAAAATAATACATCCTTAACAATTGGTCTTATCATATTTATTCCAACCTTTCTAATTTATTGGCCTTAATAAGGTCTAAAATTAACAATCTTTTTAAAAAATCATACTTAAAATATAAATGTAATAAACAAATATGTAAATATATTAATTAATATTTAATATATTTATAAAAAATGGTAAAATAAATAAGATGGAATGAAATGGGATTAAAAGGAGTGACTTTATGAGTTTTTGTTGCAAAGATTTATTTCAACTTAAGTATTTTTCAAAAGCAAAATTATTAGCTGGAGAAAGTGGACTAAATAACCAAATTTCTTTGCCCTATGTAAGGACAACAGAATCTATTTCAAATTGGCTTTATGGAGGAGAGTTACTCTTTGTTATTTATAAAGATAATGATGAAAATCTCTCACTTTTACTAGAAGAATGTATTCAAAAGAAACTTGCAGGTATTGTTATTTTAATTGATGATAAACATATAGATAAAATAACAGATAACATGATTGATAGAGCAAATAATGAGGCTCTTCCCCTATTTATAATGCCTTGGGATATAAAATTAATTGATATTATACAGGAAATTTTTCTAAAAATAGAACAAAAAAGAGAGGAAGCAAAAAATGGTAAGCATTTTCTTGAATCACTTCTTTTTTCACAAGATCAATTAAGTGATGATATAAACGCCTTAGCGGAATTTTATAATATAAAGTTAAGACCCTTTCATTATATTTGCATACTGAAAATGAGAAAATCCTCAAATATTCCTTATGATACAGAGAATATTAGCAAGCACATAACTAATTCCTTAGATGATGGCTTAAAAGGGAAAAATTATACTTTAATCCATATGGAGTATGCAAATTATCTATTGAGTTTGGTATTTGCTAATGATTATGAAGAAGCAAAAAAATCCTTAGAATATATTGAATCTGGTTTTAATCTTATGTGTTCTAGATATTCAGAAAATATTGAAATGAACTTAAGTTTTAGCCGCATAAGAGAAACTAATTCTGACATTAAAGCAAGTTATAAAGAGGCCTTTAAAGCTTTGTCCATGATTGATATGTATGATAACTATTCAAAAGTTATTAAATATAACGAACTAGGTATTATAAGATTGTTTATTGAATTGGCTGAAATTAAGGATGTTCATCAATATTGTTATGAAAACATAGGTCCTATTTTAGAATATGATAAAAGTCATGGAATGAATTTATTAGAAACTTTAAAATGCTATTTTAAAAATAATAGACATTTACTAAAAACTTCTCAAGAACTTTTTATTCATAGGAATACTTTACTTTATAGATTATCCACAATTAAAAATCTTTTACAAAGAGATTTAGATGATGCTATGACTGACTTAGAACTTTTTAATAGCATATTGATTTTTGAATTTCTTAATTTACAAAACAAATTGTAAATGTGGACTACCCTTTAAATAAAGATTAATAATTATATATTTAAAATATTAAAATGGACTATATAAAAATTCTACAAACAATTTTTATATAGTCCATAGTTTATTGCAATTAATTGGCAAATTGTATTAATTGGTAACTGATTCTTTTATTTTTATATTAGACTTTGACTTTTCTTTTGCAAAGGATAGTATTAATACTCCTGCAAATATTAATGAACATGCAATTATTTTCATTAATGTTATTTCTTCACCTAAAAGTATTGCTCCAAAGATAACACTTGTTATAGGTTCAAATGTACTTATAACTGCAGCTTCACTAGCACCAATATATTTTATACCCACTTGTAATAATGATAATGCTACAACTGTACATAAGAAAGCAAATATTGCTGATAATCCCCACGCTTTATGTGTCAATGAAGATAATACAAGTTCCTTTGTAAGCATTCCATAGATAAACATACCTACTGTTGAAGCTATTGCTACATAGAATGTTATTTTAAAAGGTGGCTCACTTTTTAAACCACTTTTATCCATAAATATAATATAGAATGCATAGAACATTCCAGATGCAACGGCTAAAATTAATCCTAACAATGTACTTTTTCCAAAAGATGCTGAATTTAACGCTGTAATAAAGAAACATCCTATACCTGACATAGCAATAATTAATGCAAAGACTTTTTGTTTACTTAATTTTTCATGGAAGAATATTACACAGCCTAATGTTACAAATATTGGGTAAGTAAAATGTATAGGTGTAACTATTCCAACATCTATACAAGCAAATGCCATATTTAACATTAAAGTTGTTATTGCATTCCCAACGAAACCAAGTATTATTAGATCTCTAAGTTGTTTCTTTGTTACTCTTAAATCTATTTTTAAAAGTAAAATAATTACTAATAAAAATGGCAAACTTAAAAAGTTTCTTAAAAAAGTTAATGTCACAGGGTTGCTTCCTTCAAGCCCATAGGTCATTGGCCCAAGTGTAAAGGCAAAACCAAAGGTAATTGAAGATAGCATAGTTAAAATAATTCCTTTTAATTTCATAGTATCCCCTACTTTTTCTGCTTAAATTTATCAAATACTAATTTAATATTATTTAAAAGCTTTGTCAATAATTTCGATAATGTTTGGAATAACATCATCAACTATTATTTTTCCTCTTTCAGCTGATGAAGATTTAGCTGATGCAAGTATTCCAGTTTCAGGAACAATATCTTTTTCTATTGGGTATCTATAATAAGTTGCAGGGCTAGCATTTTCTGTATCCATGATCTTATCTTCTCTAACAAGTTCTGGTGCAAAATACATCATTAATGATGTTTCTGTAACTGCAGCATGTTCTAAAGCCCAACCTGGGAATGGTACTTCATCAAATACCTTATCAATTACGTCAGGTGACATTGGATCCCACCAGTTAGTAAGAAGTAATTGTACTTTATCTCCATATTTTGCAGAACATAAATCCATAGCTTCAACTATGAATGCTTCATTTTCAAAGTGAGCACTTAATATAAATATTTTTGTAAATCCATCACGAACAAATTCGTCTATTATATCCATTACTAAAGCTTGTAATGTAGCTCCATTTAAATCTATAGTTCCTGGGAATAATGGGCCACCACCACTTAATGGTTTTGATTTATATCCATATGATAAAGCAGGAGCAACTACCCCATTTATTTTTTCAGCAATTCTATAAGCAAATCCATTTGCTATTACAGTATCTACACAAGTTGGAAGATGAGGTCCATGTTGTTCTGTAGATCCTATTGGTAATATAATTACATCATCTTTTTTCTTCGCAAATTCTCTCCATGTCATGTTTTCCATTTTTACATTTTCATACATAATAAAGTCCCCTTTTCTTGTCTTATTATTCAGCTTATCTTTATTAAAGATTGATTTTTAGCTAGAACTATAAGAAGCATTTCTACAAAAGTAATCCTTTGCAAAATTAAACACACCTAAAGATCTAGCTAAAAATCAAAACTTCATTAAATGTAGCTTTAATTGAAAATTCTTTATGTGAATTTTGCTATGCTCTCAGTATACAATGAGTATTTTTTGGTGACAATGTACTAAAAATACAAATCTATTTACCAAAATATGTTCTTTATGTGCACAGTAATCTTAAACTATTCTTGTATATTTGATACAATGACTAGATAAATCTTTCATGCTAAACTTTCCTTATTGACAAGTCATTACTAAAAATAATAGAAATTTCAATTTATTAATAATAATATAAGTAAATTTTTTTAGTAAAATACCAAAAACTGAAGGGAGATTATTTAAATGAAAGCTATTTTATTTAAAAATGCTAGATTAAAAGGAAATGAAACACTAGTTGATTTACTTGTTGAAAATGGAGTTTATAAGGAAATAGGTCCAAATCTTTCTGAAAAATATAAAGATGTAGAAACTTATGATTTAAAAGGAGATCTTGTTGTACCACCTTATGTTGATCCACATATTCATTTAGACTATGTATATACAGCTCGTATGCCTGGTGCAAACAATGGAACAGGAACTCTTTTTGAAGGAATTCAAAGATGGTCTGAAACAAAAGGAAACATGACAATAGATGAAATTAAAGAACGTGCAAGAATAGCTCTTAAAAAAGAGATTTTATATGGTACTCAATATATGAGAACACATGTTGACGTAACAGATCCTAAGTTTACAGGATTAAAAGCTATTATGGAATTAAAAGAAGAATATAAAGATATTATAGATATTCAAATCATAGCTTTCCCACAAGAAGGAATGTATTCTTATAAAGGTGGAGATGAATTAGTAGAGGAAGCTTTAAAAATGGGTGCTGATGTAGTTGGTGCTATTCCTCATTTTGAATTCACAAGAGAAATGGGAGAAAAATCAGTTAAGAAAACTATAGAACTTGCAATGAAATATAATAAATTAATTGACGTTCACTGTGATGAAACTGATGATGATCAATCAAGATTTGTTGAATTATTAGCAGCAGAATCTTATTTAAATGGAATTGGAGAACTTACAACTGCAAGCCATGCTTGTGCTATGGGTTCATATAATAATGCTTATGCATTTAAATTATTCAAACTTTTAAAATTATCAAAAATGAACTTCATATCATGTCCAACAGAAAATATTCACTTACAAGGAAGATATGACACTTATCCAAAGAGAAGAGGTCTTACAAGAGTTAAAGAATTAAATGATGCAGGAATTAATGTTTGTTTTGCTCAAGATTCAATCTCAGACCCATGGTACCCATTAGGAAATGGTAACCTAATGAATATATTAGATGCTGGTATTCACATATGTCATATGATGTCTGTTGATGAAATTAATAATGCCTTAGATTTAATCACAACAAATGGTGCTAAAACTCTTCATATCCAAGACAAATATGGTATAGAAGTAGGAAAAGATGCTAACTTCATAGTTTTAAATGCTAAAAATGAATTTGATGCAATCCTTGAAAGAGTTGGAGTTAACTGCTCTGTAAGAAGAGGAGAATTCCTATTTAAGAGAGAACCAGAAGTAATAGACACAAAAATAACTCTATTAAAATAGTCACCATATAAATTAAAGGGCTATATCAAAAATTATTTTGATATACGCCCTTAATTTATTTTAATGTAAAAACAATTCTATATCCATTATTTCCTATTAATTAAAATTTACTACAGTAACTTTTCTTCGTACAGTCTCATACTATATCTTATAGAAATTTATCTTAATATACAAAAAGGGGAAAAGTTAAATGAAAAATATAAAAGAAATAATGTCTGAAATGACTGGTTTAAGTAAACAAATCGCTGTTACAATAAATAATGAGGAGCTATCAGTTGAAGATACACAAATTGAAGAAATAAAAACTGAAGATATTGAAGAGAAAAATATAGTACCACAAGACTGTTGCCAAGACGAAAGCTCACATGGACCAAGCTGTCAATCTCAAACTTATACTACCTGTAAGAGGACTGATCGTTATGTAGATTTTTGTTGCGCAATAAATAAACCAAATAATTTCAAGGTTCATATAAATAACCCTGAAACTAGAATATTATACGATTTAAATTGCTTAAACGTTATTATTGTTCCATGCTGCTGTGATGGTGCTCCTAGATATGATATAAAAATAGTTGGATGTATTCCTTTCATTGTTAATGTTTCTGTTCATAAAGATAGTGGACAATGTTTATACCCTCATAATGATGATATAGCCTTATCTTGTTATAATAGTGTATGCGTGGAGAACGTTGTTTGTAATAAATGCACTTATGAAGAAGCTATACTTGCACGTGAAATTATAAAAGATAAATTAACACATTGTCATTCTGTAAGTGTACACCATCTATATACTGATGTTTGCTATCATTCCTGTGTAATAAAAGTAACTGGTAAATTCAAACTTCCAGATTGTGATAATAGATAATCATAAAAATAATTTATCCTTAATACTATATCGTTTTATTAATAAATTATCAATAAAAGGATATAGGTATGTCCCTACGCCTTTGTAGGGACATTTTTTATAATAAATACTTTAATGTTTTACTAATATTAGTGTTATGACATTAAGTTAAATATGCATATTATATATAAAGAAATTTATTCTGCGAGGTAAAATTCATGGTATCAGTAGAACAAAATACGTATGTTTTAAAACAATCTGATGGTACTATATGGAACTTTTTATATGATGAGATATTCGGTATTATGTACAAGATTTGTAAAAGAAATGTGTGGTCAAATTATATTGTATTTACCAATAAAACTACTGGAAAATTTTCAGTAACCATATTACCTAACGATAACATATCTATTATATATGAAGATTTACATGGAAACTTAATTATGGAGTTATTTGATAATACAAAATGGAGCCATTTCAATCTCCTTGAAAATGAAGATAATGAAAAATTTGATATTTACTTTAGAACTCTTTTCCTCAAAAATGATTTATTAATACTTTATAGTATTTATAATAAATGTACTAATATTCTAACATTAGTATCTCAAATAATTGACAAAAACGGAGAATTAATTTCCCCTAAATTAATTGATCAATTTAAAGCCATCCACGAAATTCCATTTTATGTTTATACTTCTAATAATGATATTTTGTATATTGCTTATCAAAAGCAAGAAAATAATTATCTTTTAGGATATAGATTATTAGATTATTATTCTGAAGATTGGTCTGAGTTCTATATAATTGATGACGCTCTTTCTCCATTTAAAGAGTATTCCTTAATGTCTTATGAAGATAAGATTCAATGTCTATATATAAAAAAGGATTGTAATAATATTTATTCTCTTACTTATTGTAAAGGCAATTTATCATCTTATAATTATACCACTATTTTTAAAGATAAAGATATAAGTTATTCTGCTTTTTTCATGATAGATGAACATATTTGGTGCTTATGGATTAGTAATAATGAACTTCTTAGTACGGTTTCCATTGATGGTGGAAATATTTTTACTTCTCCACCACAAGTTGACTCTATAGAGTACTTAAATATATCCAAAGCAACATATTTTTCAAACTTCTTAGAAAATAAGACGAGTTTATGCAAAGGTGAAGCATTCTTTGTAAATGATGATACACCAAGATTATTGGTAATTGATAATATTTATAAAATAGTTAATAGATATGATAATAGTTCCCTATATTATTTTCAATATTTTATATCTGCACTTAGAAAAGAAAATATTGATTATAAAAAATATATATGTGAATTAAACACATCAGATAAAGATATTTTAGTTGAAAAACTTCATAAGAAAATAAAAGAACAAGAAAATAAATTACTATATTATGAAAATAAATTTAATAAAATAAATAATAGCATATTGAGTTTTAATGAAAATAAAGCTCAGTTAAGTATAAATATAGAATTTCTTCAAGATAGCCTTGCAGCTAAAGAGAAAAAGTTGAATGAATTAGAAGATTTGTATATAAAAAAAGAAGAAGAATTAAATATTTTAAAAGACACATTAAATACTGTAAAAACAGATGAAATTAAGTGTTTTAACTTTAAAAAATTCTTTGATAAAATTAGTTCTATCATAAAAAATTAATAAATATTAAGCAGTATATAGTTCTTTCTAAAAGCAAAGCTATATACTGCCCTTTCTTAGTTATATGTAATTAATCTTTTTGAAGGCATATATTAAAAATTCCTCAGCTAAACTTTTGCTTTTAATATTTTTTAATGCCTCTTCAAAAGAAAACCATTCTGCTTTATCAACTTCCTCATTAATTTGACTTAAATCTTCACTATCTACCACACAAATAAAGTTGCACATTAATGTATTAGTCTTTTCATAATAACTACTCTTCATATATTGATACTCTTTAACATTAAGACCTGTTTCTTCTTTTATTTCTCTTACTAAAGTCTGTTCTGCATTTTCACCCTTACTAATGTATCCTGCTACAAGTATATTATCTTTTCTTCCATACTGTTGTATAAGCAATACCTTATTTTTATCAGGGTTTAAAACAATTGCACTTATAGCCGAACTAAATGTTGGAAAATGAAACATTTCACACTTATTGCAATATGGAACCTCCCCCTCATTATTACATTGTTTATTTATTAATTTAGTGCCACACTGAAAGCAATAATTCATATTCTTTACTCCTTATATCTAGTATATAGATTATACTAGTTGATTTATCCTTAGTCTCTTATTTCCCCACTACAGTGGGAATTTACCTTTTATTATATTTCTTTTCTATAGCTTAGTCAAAAATATATAGTATAAATAACACACACCAGATATTAAATATATTTTCTCATATTATTTTTTAACAAGATCTTCTTTAAAGAAAATATCAATTTATATGTCCCTAGTTAAAAATATTTTGTTAAAATAGTATATAATATTAGTAATTCTTATGATTCTAAAAGCCACTAGGTTTTCTTATTTAAACAGCAATTTTTATAATTTAACTTGCTAAAATTTGCTAATGGAAAATATATTGAAATTCTCATTAATATAAAAATTTTAAAATAAGGGAAGTGAATTATTACGAAAAAGAAATTGCTTACCATAATTATAATTTTTTTAGTAATTACTCTTTCTTATTTTTATTTATTTAAAAATAAAAATTTAAAGAATAATTCTGAAATAGAACAACCTATATATAATCTTTTAACTGAATTTTTTGAAATTGATTATAATAATACGCCTTTAGATTATTCAAATGTTGTAAATAATCATAGATTAATTACTTTGCTAACTTTAAATAAAAATCGTTTTCTTGATTACAAAAATAAATATAAAAAATTTAAAGTTAAAATAAATAGTATATATGAAAAAGATTCTAATAATTATATAGTGGAGTTACAGGTTTTACAGGGAGAAAAAATGAACATTAAAACAGATTATACTTGTTTAATCCAAAAAGAAAATAATAAGTATTATATTAATAGGATTATTAATAATATCTTGCTAGAAGATAGAAATCCAGAAAACTTTATAACTAATGATAATTTATATAATGATTATATTAAAAATTTTGTAGATTCAATTCAAAAACAAAATAACTAAAATGAATTTATAAAATAATAAGAACCATAGAAAGGATTTATTAATTATGATTTTTACTTTTTTCTCTAATTTAGTTCATATTGTAAACTTATTAACTATTTTTTATATGATTTTTAAAGAGAATCGTTCTTCTAAGAGTATAATTTCTTGGACATTAGTATTAATTATATTACCATACATAGGTTTTATTCTATTTTTAATGCTAGGAAGAAAAGTTAATACTAAAGATATTTTTATAATGAAAAAATCTGAACTTACTCTCTTTGATAAATATATAAAAAAATTAAAAAGTGCTGATAATTCAAATAATGATTTAAAAAGAGCCAAGCATTCTGATATGATTAAAGCTATTGAAAGTATGGAGTACTCACCTTATAGAAAAGATGTGGAAACTAAAGTATTTTTTGATGGTAAGGAATTATTTGATGATATTTTAGAAAGCTTAAAGAAAGCACAAAAAAGCATAAATATAGAATTTTACATATTTAAAAATGATGATATTGGTTCAAAGATCTTAGATATTCTTAAAGAAAAAGCTAAAGCTGGCGTTGAAGTAAGATTGTTATATGACTCTGTAGGAAGTAGAACTACCAATAGAAAAAAACTTCAGTCTGCAATTGATGCTGGTGTAAAAGTTGGTGAATTCTTCCCTTCCCTACTTAGATTAATAAACATAAACATGAACTTTAGAAATCATCGTAAAATAATAGTTATAGATAATAAAGTAGGCTATGTTGGTGGCTTTAATGTAGGAGATGAATATTTAGGTAAAGATCCTAAGTTTGGTTACTGGAGAGATACTCATATAAAATTTATGGGTGACTCAGTAAGAGACTTAGATTTAAGATTTTGGGCTGATTGGAGATATGCTACTAAGGAAGATATTGATTTAAGCCACTTAATAGATTATAAAAATGAACAAGCCCCTTCTACAATGGCTAATTATTCAAAATGTGGTATGCAAATAATATCTAGTGGCCCTAACCCTGATAACTTTTATGAAATCAAATTATCATATTTAGAAATGATTCAAAAAGCTAAAAAATATATTTATATACAATCACCATACTTAATTTTAGATAATAGTATAGCTGATAGTTTAAAACTTGCATCTATTTCTGGAGTTGATGTAAGAATAATGATACCTGGTAAAGGTGATCACCCCTTTGTTTATTGGGCAAACCTAAAATACGCTGGAGATTTACTAAACTTTGGAGTAAAAATATATCATTATGACAAAAATGCTTTCCTTCACTCTAAAACCTTAGTTATAGATGATGAAGTATGTTCAATAGGAACTGCCAATATGGATACAAGAAGCTTTGAACTAAACTTTGAAGTAATTGCTATGCTATACTCAGATGAAATAGCAAAAATACAACGTAAACAGTTTGAAAAGGACATGCTTATTTCAAAAGAATTGACTAAGGAAGAGTATCTTAAGAGAGGAACTTCCGTTAAAATTAAAGAATCATTTTCAAAACTCTTCTCAGCTTTACTTTAATCTAAAATAAAGCTTAATAAAAGTATCTATCTTTATAGGATTCTTTTAATTATTCAAAAGAATCCTATAAAATTATTTTTTAATTCCAAGGTTAATTATAATAACTTTTTTCATATTAATAAATTCAATAAAATATTATTTATCTATTTTATCATCAACAAACTTCTTTAATTTTAATAATGATACTCCTGTTATATCACTAATAGTCTCTATAGGTATTCCTGCTTCTATAGCCTTTAAAGAAATTTTTATAGATTGATCACTTAATTTATTTATACATTCATCTAAATGATTAAAATATATATCAAATAACTTTGAATTATTATTACTATATTCAATATAGTTATTCTCATCTAATTTTGTAGTATATTCTTTTAATTTAAAATAATTCATTAATAAAAAATATACACTACTTTCTAATTTACTCTCTTCAGAAATTTCATTTATATTTCTAATTTTTTCAAAAATCTCATATTCATTTAACATTAATATATTTCTAAATTCAAATTCCCTTATATTACTTTTTTTAAAGCTACTATTTATTTCTAGTAATTTCAAATCATAATTAACATAAATATAAGCATTATATTTGGTATATATACTATTAGGTTCACAAATTAAGGATTCTAATAAATAATTCATCTGGATATCTGTTAGTTTGTATTTATATTTGTATTCATCTAAATTTTCTACCATATCATTAGAATTTATTATATTTATAAATTCCTTTGTCATACTAATATCAGAATTTTCGTTACTATCCATATCTTTAAAAATTAATTTATTTATATCTATGTACTTTCTTCTATCTTTTGATAAAAACTCTAAATCGGAAAGTTTACTTTTTAAAGCAAATAAATGTATGCCTTCAAAAACTAGAAAAATTGGCATAATCATTGTTTGCTTAGCTAAAATAAAAATTATTAAAGCAATAAAAGTTACTATGGGCCCCACTAATACTCTTCTAATTTCTTGACTTTCTCTTATATATTCTCCTTCAACAACTATATTTTTTAACTTTAAAGCTAATGTCAAGTTTATTAAATTTACTAAAACACATAATATTTCTATTAATATCATAATAGAGATCCTCCAAATTTCTTTTTAAAGTAACTAGAGCAATTTCCAATTTAAACCACATTATATTTTTTATTTACATACTTCAATTTATAATAAATCTAATTCACCTTTTAATGTTCCATCATAATTGTATAACATGCTTCCATATTCTAATAAATACATTAACCAATCATTCAATCTTTCCCACTTTAAGCTTATTTCACTACCTAATTGAAGATTTAATATAACTGTTTTGTCTTTATTGCTATTATTTAAATCAATAACACTTAATGAACCATCGCATTCACTACTTATGACTAAATAGTTACCTTTATCTAACCCCCAACCTAATACTTCTTCTTCACTCAATAGACATTTTTCCAAATACTTATCTTCACTTAAGCTAAGTAACATAATCTCACTAGGTCCTACAAATAAATATCCTCCATTAAAATTTATAAGGAATCTTTTATATATATTAGGAAACTCTACTCCTAGCTTCTCTTCATATTTATTTATTTCTTGTAAAGAAATCCCACTATATAATTGATGTATTCCTAAATTATATTTTCCTACTTCTTTTATAAAGTATTTAAAATAATTATCTATTTTTCTCACCTTCTAATTATTATTTAATAGCATCAATTTCCAAACCCTGTTCTATATCTTATGTAAAGCTAAAAACTTTTTTATTGAAACCAAAGTTTAGTTGCACACAAACCAATAGCTAAATTTTTCTCGAATAGTCCTGTAGTAGAAATGTCCATATAAAACTTACTAACTTCATCACTAAGTTTTTCTTTATGTTTAAACTTACTAAGTGCTAATTGTCTTAAAGTTTCTGCTAATTTCATTGTTTCTAATTGAAAATCTTTTCCACTTTCAACTGCATTTTTAAATTCAACTAAGTTACTACGTTCTTCTTCAGAAGTTTGTTCATTTAGAATTAAATCATAAACTCGTGCTAATAAATTATTTTCCACTAATTCTCTTTTTTCTTTCCTGCTTAAATTCTCTGAATTTTCCATAAAAATACCTCCTAAAACTCCTTAGAATATTGCATCCATAATGCAATCTCCTTGACATAGTTTTTTTATACTCATAAAATCAAGATATTATAAAAATAATCAGCATATTTATCATAATTGCTGATTATTTTTTTATATTTATTTATCAATCTTTCTTTTATTTGTTAATAAAATCAAAACACTTAATAGTATAATTTTAACATTAATTTCATAATTTTAGAAGTCTTGCATTTTAAAAATTTTTATTTTTATCTAGTCCACTCATTTTTTCTATAAACATATTCAAATGACTCAAAAGTTTTATCAAGTGATTCTGAGTAAAACGATCCTTCATTTTCTAAAGTAAACCCACACTTTTCAATTAAACCTTTAGATGCCTTATTATTTTTAAAACAACAAGCATACACATATTCTATATCATTAATGAATAAATAATTAAGAATTTCATAAACCACTTCTGTCATTATTCCTTTATTCTGATAATTTCGATTCAATACAAAACCCAGTTCCTTTGTGTCATCTCTTCCATCCTCAGAATCCTCATTTATTGATATATGACCTATTACCTTACTGTCTTTTTTATGCTCTATTGCAAAAATATTTGTATTTTTAATATTCCTATATAATGCTTCCTTTGAAGTTAATAAATCGCTATGATGTTTCCATCCAGCCATTTCTCCAACTCCCTCTTGACTACAATATTCATGAAAATCTTCTAAATCTTCCTCCTTAAAATTACGAAGGATTATTCTATCAGTTTCTAATCTCATAATACCATCCCTTTCAACAATTCACTTAAAAATAAAAATGCACTTCATTTTTTTAAAGGATATATTAAAAATTCATCATCTGAACTTTAACTTTTAATTTATCTTCAAATCTTTCCCCGCTTAAGGATTAATCAAAAACTTATCTAAATGTATTTTTAATTTCATTTAAACCATCTACTATTTCTTCTCTTGAAAAATTAAGTTCTTTTAATTTCTCATCACTATAGTCATTTATATGTTTATAAAAATCTAAAGCAATTTCATAACTCTTTTTAGTCTTATGACTTTTTATAGCTTCAAAAATTATATTTTCAGCTTCATTTATATTTCCTTCATCAATATATTTTTTAACTATAATCTCTAATAAATCATCTTCTGAAATTTTCATATCATAATTGTTATCTTCTATATTACTTTCAATAGCATTCTTCCCAGCCACAATAGCAACACACATTTTCCCTATAGAATCTATAACTCGTTTAATATAATCCTGTTCAAAGCGCATAATAAATCTCTCCCAGTATTTATTATATCACCACTTAAACATTTAATTACATTTATTGAATTTTATAGCTTTCAAATTAACTAAAAGATTCATATATATTTTCTTGGTTATAAGCAATTAAAGCAAAAGGGCGTATACAAAAATAAACATTAATAAAACTTACAAACAGTATGAATATGTTTGTAAGTTTTATTTTTATACATTAATACATCCCATTTTCTTTTTTACTCATTTGATTTCAATGCATCAATCATATTAACTTTTCTTAACTTAACATGCATAAGTATCATAACTATTACTGTGAAAAGTATAGTTATTAAAGCTGAGAGTATATAACTTGATATATGTATCTTAGGATACATCATCATAGTATCTGTTTCTGATGTCCTTATTATAAAGGCATGTAGAATCTTTCCTAAAACTGATCCTGCTAATATTCCTAATAAGGTTAAGATTATATTTTCTCTTAATATATACATTGTAACTTCATCATCAAAGAATCCAAGAACTTTTATGGTTGATAGTTCTCTTATACGCTCAGATACATTTATATTGTTTAGATTGTATAAAACTACAAAAGCTAATGATCCTGCTGATAATATTATTACTAACATTACCACATTCATGTTAGCTGCTGACTCTTTAGTTGTCTTTTCTATTTGTGATGTCATTGTTACATTCACAACGTCCTTGCATTCCATAAGTTTTGAGGATATTTCATCTTCATTGATCTTACTCTTATCAAAGTTTATAAGATCTGTGTTGTAGATAGCTTTCTTCCCAAAGACTTTTTCATAATATGATGGTGACATATACATTGAATGCATAAGGTAATTTTCAGCTATCTCCTTTACTTTCACCTCATGAGGATTATTATTTTCATCCTTAAAGGTTATTGTATCTCCAATGGATACCCCTAAAAGTTTTCCTAACTTTTCATTAATAACAACGCCCTCATCTGGAATCTCATATTTTTCTCCTGAAGTTCTATCATTTAAAAGTATAAACTCATCTAGCTCACCTTTATTTTCAGGTACATATAGACTAACTGTCTGCTTATTCATTCCTTCTTTGATAAAGGTTACTGATTCTTGGTGCATTCTTAAATTATTTTCATATCCAGGTAATTCTTTTAAAATTTCATTATATTTTTCAATCTCTGCTTCTGTAGGATTATCTCCAAAGACTACCATAGTTTCATATTTCCATAACTTATCAAATTGCTTTTCAACCATTCCAGTATTTGAATCCTTAAGTCCAAAGCCAGTAACAAGAAGTGCCATACATCCTGCAATACCAAAGATAGTCATAAGCATACGCTGTTTATATCTAAATATATTTCTAAATGTTACCTTTTGATTAAAGTTTAATCTTTTCCAAATTGGTGTAATTCTTTCTAATAATATCTTTTTACCTAGTTTTGGAGCCTTTGGTCTCATAAGATTTGATGGCTTATTTTTAAGCTCAACTCTTACAACAAATAAGGCTGCTCCCACTGTACATAATATTGATATTACTAAAGCTTGAATTATATAAGATGGATAGTAATAAGTATCTATACTAGGAAGAGCATATACACTTGTATAAGCATTACTTATTATTTTAGGAAGAATGTTGCTTCCAACTAATATTCCAAGTAGACATCCTAGAATACTTGCTAAGGCTGCATATATTACAAACTTTAAGGAAATTTCAAAATCTCCATATCCTAAAGCCTTCATAGTACCTATTTCTATTCTCTTCTCCTCTACCATTCTTGTCATTGTTGTTAAACAAATTAAGACTGCCACTATAAAGAAAAACACAGGTAATACTGATGCAATACTATCTAAACTATTAATAGAATCCTTGTATCCTGAATATCCTGGATTATCAGTTCTATCAAATACGTAGTAATTACATTCATTCAAATCATTTAATGTTGATTTTTCTTTTTCTTCAATTTCTTTTCTTCCTTCTGCTAGTTTTTCCTTATTTTCTTCTATTGCTTTTTGGCCCTCTTTTAACTTTTCTTCTGATTCATCTAACTTAGTCTTTGCCTTTTGAAGTTCTCTTTCTCCTTTAGCTTTTCCTTCCTCAAGAGATTTTTTTCCCTCAGCTAATTCTGCCTTACCCTTTTCTAATTGTTTTTCAGCTTCATAAAGTTTACTTTTACCTGTATTAAATACAGCCACTTGAGTTTCATACTGATTTTTTCCCTCTTGATATTTAGTTATTCCATCTAACAATACTTGTAATTTTGAAGTATTATCATTAATTGACTTAACACTTTTATCTAAAGAATCTGAAAGTCCTAAAGCAATATTTTTATTTTCTGGATTTTTTTCTAATTCCCCTATGGCTCCATTTAACTCATTTAATCCTAAGTTAGCCACTATGCCTTTCCAGTACTGAATCTTTTCAGCTGGTATTTTTTCATTTCCTGAAAGATTATTAACTGTATTTTTTATATCATTAGATAGAGAAGTCATTGTTTTAGATAAACTTTTTAGATTTTCTATTTTCTCTTTTAATCCATTTGTACTTTCCTCTGGATTAATTCCCTGATTTAAAAATTCTTGTCTACTATTATCAAGGGTAGTTTTTGCATCATTTAACTTTGCTTCTCCCTCTTCCATATTAGACTTTTGATTCTTAATTTCAGCCTGCCCTTCTTCTAATTGCTTTTCACTCTTTAGAATATTGGCTTCTCCCTCTTTAATTCCCTTTTCAAACTCTAACTTTTTATCACTATATTGTTTTTTTCCTTCTGCTAATTGTGCTTTCCCCTCTTGTAATTCTTTTTCCTTATCTAAAAGTAACTTTTCATTTTCATTTAACTCTTCATAAGCCTTATTAAACTCTTTTTTGGCTTCCTCTTTTATCTCTTCAACTCTTTCTACTTCTCTATTAGAATATAAATCTTCAAGATATTTATTATTCTCTTCCATTAATTCCTTGTACTCATCTCCATAAGCATCAAGACCTTGTACATTCTTAAATCTTACATATATTTCAGTGTAAGCATCCATATTTATATCATTGCTATTTAATACACCAAAGTAATCAATAGTTCCTTTTCCAACAGTGGTTGATCCTCTTGACTCTTTTTCAATATACATTGAACTTTTTACAATCCCAACGATTTTAAACTTACTTTCTTTAAAGTTCTTCATTGTATTTTCATCAGTATCAATTATAAAATCATCACCGATTTTTAAGTTTTTATTAAGCTTAAAAGCTCTTTCATCTAAAGCTATTTCACCACTTTTTTCTGGTAACTTACCTTCTAATACAACTAAATTATTTATATTGCTTTTTCCATCATACTCCATAAACTTAACCACATTGCTCATATTAGTTAAGTTTGCATCTATACTATGAGTACCATAATAATCTAAAATCTTAGGATCATTCTTAAGTAAATCCAAATCTTTATCACTTAATCCTAAAGTTGAAATAACCTTGCTATCCATAAGATTTTCATTATTATAAAACTTATTTATGGTTTTATTCATATCTGGGCCTGCTGATTTTATTCCAGAATAAAAGGCAACCCCTAAAAATATAATTACCATTATAGAAAAGAATCTGGCTTTTGATGATAGAATTTCTCTTACTATGGACTTTTTATATGCCTTCATCTAAAACTATTCACTCCTACCACTCTATTTCTTCAACTGAGATTGGATTAGAATTAATCTCAATACTTCTAACTTTTGCATCATTAATCTTAATAACCTTGTCAGCCATAGGTGCTATTGCTGAGTTATGAGTTATTATTATTACCGTAGTTCCTATCTTTCTACATGTATCTTGAAGTATTTTTAAAATTTGCTTACCTGTACTATAATCTAAAGCTCCTGTTGGCTCATCACAAAGTAAAAGTTTTGGATTTTTTGCAATAGCTCTCGCAATAGAAACCCTTTGTTGCTCTCCACCAGATAATTGTGCTGGAAAGTTATCTTTTCTGTGCCCAAGTCCAACTAACTCTAAAGTTTTCTCAACATCTAAAGCATTATTTGAAATTTGAGTGGCAAGTTCCACATTTTCCTTTGCTGTTAAGTTTTGTACTAAATTATAAAACTGAAATACAAATCCAACATCATATCTTCTATACTTAGTAAGCTCTCTATTACTAAATTTAGATATATCAGTTTCATCAATTATTATTTTACCTTCATCACAGCTATCCATTCCCCCTAAAATATTAAGAGTAGTTGATTTTCCTGCTCCACTTGGTCCTAAAATAACAACAAATTCTCCCTTATCAATAGAAAAATTAATTCCATTATTAGCAACAACTATGTTTTCCCCAATTTTATATCTCTTGTGAACATCTATTACATCTATATATGCCATCTTATTCCTCCCTAAACTAACAATTACATCATAAAAAATTTACTATATACTCAAAGTTATTAAATAGACACTTTGTTCGTTTAATTTTATAATAAATAGTATAAGTTAAGAAAATATGCTAAACAATAATCACATAATTTCTTAACGTTATTAAATGAACATTTAAAATTAATTTGTTGATTTAATAACATTTAACATTAAATTATCTAAATTATGTTTTAAGGTAAAATTTATTTTCAAATTTAGCTTAAAGACAAGTTTTAATATATAGTAAACACTCTTTTAAAAATTACGTAAGTCTAAAAATTTCTTTAAAATCAATAACTTTTTAAAATATATAAACTAAAGGAAATATATTGTCATTATATAAATGAGATGTTAAAAGGAGATGTATATATGGCTGGTGTTAGTGGAAATCGTAGAACTTTATATACTAAGAAGGTTATTAAGGAAAGCTTAATAGAACTTCTTAAAACTAGAGAAATTCACCAAGTTACTGTTACTGATATTTGTAAAAAAGCTGATATTAATAGGGGAACATTTTATACTCACTATAAGGATGCCTTTGACTTGTTTCAATCTATGGAAGACGAGTTATTCCATCAAATTTTAAAATATATAAAAGAAATTCCCATAGAAGAATACAATAGTTTACTACTTCTTAAGGTACTTGAATTAATTAAGGAAAATAAAGATTTGTGCAAAGTTCTATTTTGCAATCAGAGAGATAGCAGCATATTAAATCGTATTTTAAATATTGCAGATCAAATAGATGTAATGAAGCTATTTAATAATCATAATTTAATAAATAAAACCATTGCTAATTACTATATGAGATATTCTGTTGGAGGATGTATTTCAATCATTGAGACTTGGTTAGAAAATGATCTTCCCGAATCTCCAGAGGAACTTGTTCAAATAATTAATGGTATAAATCAAATGAGTAGCTAAAATATCTTTAAGCCTTAATTTCTATTAAAAATAGTACATAATAGTGTTAGGTTTCTAGTTAAAAATTTATAAAATATAATATTTATACACTGTAGAAATAATGAAATTAAAATATATCACTTATGTTTTTAATATTTTTGCTTCAAAAAATTTTCTCAAAATAATTGAGACTATAGTAAGCTTTCCATAAAACAAAACTTTCTATAGTCTCAACCAATTTCTATATGTTCTTTATTTATCTGTAATATCCATACTCACAAAGAAGCTCATGGCAACTATTTACTTCCTCATCAGTGAAAAGTTCGTTGTATTTACTTTCAACAATAGTAGCTTCCATGGTAAGATCTAAACGATTTGCCTTTTGTAATTTATCAAAACCATCTGAAACTCTACCTTTACGTAAAATTTCTTGAACTGTTCTCACTCCACCAAACTTCTCTATTGTTAATAAAAGTCTTTTTTGAGGACAACCACACTCTGTCTCTGCTATTTCACATTTCTTAATAAGCTCTTTTTCAAAATTCTTTTCTAATGACATAATCTTTACTCCATTAATTTAATTTCATTTCCCTTATAATACTATATTTATTTATATAATTCTAATACAAATTCAAAATAATAGAGGGAATTATGAGTTTTTTCATAATCCCCTCTTAGTTTTATTATTTACTTTACCACAAATCAACTAAATAGATAATTATATTCTTAAACGCAATAAATATTTATCTATTTCAATAGCTATTATACTAAAGGTGCATTAATTTGTGTTGTAAAAAGAAATTCATGAAAATGTCCATCATTAATACTAGTTCTTCCAACTACTAAATGAACATGTTTATTAGTGCCTGGTATTGGAATTGCAGGACCAGTAAAAATACATATTCTGTGAAAATGATCAAGAAAATCTGTCTTGTCATTATTAATCTTATGAATATGATTTGTTCCACCATTTATTGGTATAACTTCACCTGTAACACCTGCAACACGATGATTATGCCTATCATCTCCTTCTTCAGCCAATTTTACGCTTTCTCCATATTCATGAACATGTGTCTGTCTTTCTTCATCACAGCATTTTTCACAATGATATTTCATGTGGCAACAGTCATATTCATTATTGTCATGATAGTCTCTTCTACACTTATAATTTTGATAACCCATTTCAAATATCTCCTCTATACTATATATTTAAGAAATTAATCTAAAAATCTCTTAATATACAATATGTAAATATTAGCTGAATTTGTTCTTATTATTTGTAGAATTATAATATATTTAATTGTTTGGTGTCTTATTTATTTTTAATCACCTCTTCTACTTCCTCAATTTCTACAATCTCACAATTTTCATTATTTTCTTTTTTACAATACTTAATGAAAATTCCAAAAAGAACCAAGGCAAATACCACACCTGCTATATTAGAAAATGTTGCATTTAATCTAAATCCTTCAGGAGCTTGTAATATATATGAGCAAGTAACTGCTGACATGAAAACTGCTGGCACTAAGGTTATCCAATAATTATTATGAGCTTTTAACATATAAGCAGATGCTGCCCAAAGCATTATCATTGCTAAAGTTTGATTTGACCATGAGAAATATCTCCATATTATGCCAAAATCAATAAAAGTTAATGCTATACCCACAACAAATAGTGGTATGGCTATCTTAAATCTATCAATAACCTTATCTTGTTTAAGTTTAAAAGCATCAGCAATTGTAAGTCTAGCACTTCTGAAAGCTGTATCTCCTGAGGATATAGGACAAGCTACTACCCCTAATATTGCTAATACGGCACCTACTTTTCCCATTACTGTATTAGAAATAGTATTAACTACAGTGGCTGGTCCTCCAGCTTTTAAAATTTCTTGTAATCCATTTGTATCACCAAAGAAGGACATAGCTGCCGCTGCCCAAACCAAGGCTATAACTCCCTCTGCAATCATTGCACCATAGAATACTTTTCTTGCCTCTGATTCTTTTTTTACACATCTAGCCATAATAGGTGATTGTGTAGCGTGGAATCCAGATATAGCTCCACAAGCTATTGTTATAAATAAGAATGGGAATATTGGTGTTCCATCTGGATGGAAGTTTGCTAATTGAATTTCTGGAATATTATATCCTTCAATTACAATTCCAGCACCTATTCCTACAGCCATTATTAAAAGACAAAGTCCAAATATAGGATAAATTTTTCCTATAACCTTATCTACTGGTAAAACAGTGGCTGCTATATAATATACTACTATAATAACTATAAATATATCTCTGTCTATTCCTGTTAAAGTTTTTAAAAGATCTGCTGGGCCTGTTAAGAAAACTACCCCAACTAAAATTAATAATACTACAGAAAATATAACCATTATTTTTCTTGGTATTTCTCCAAGATATTTACCTACAAGTTCAGCAACTGATACCCCTTTATTTCTTATAGATAAAACTCCTGTGAAATAGTCATGAACAGCTCCTGCGAATATACATCCAAAAACTATCCATAAAAATGCTACAGGTCCCCATAATGCTCCAGCTATGGCTCCAAATATAGGTCCAAGCCCAGCAATATTAAGAAACTGAATTAAAAAAATTCTTGGCCAACTCATTGGTACATAGTCTACTCCATCTGCCATAGACTCAGCAGGTGTTTCAATTGAATCATTTGTACCAAAGGTCTTGTCCACAAATTTTCCATAAGTAAAGTAGCCCACAATTAATAATACTAATGATAATAAAAATGATATCATTTTTCTCATCCCCTTCGTTAATTGAATTAATTGTTACAATTTAATTATACCCCTTTTAGAAAACGTATTCATAATTCTTTTTCACCATAAAATAGCCTTTTCAGACTGAATACTCTTGAAATTTTAGGTAATAACTTTAAATTTTGACTATTTACTATTTTTTTCAAAGTTGCTTTTTAAAGTTAATTCATTCCTTGTTATTTATGCTGCTTTAATGTGATTATTTTTATAACTTCAATTAAAATTTATTTCCTATAGTATCTAGAAACGCTTTTACAATTTCATTTATTGTATCTTCTGCTTGAGGGTATATTCCAAGGTTATCTAAAAACGCATGGTTTACCCCTTCATATCTTATTATTTTTGTTTCTACTCCTGCTTTATGAATAAGCTTACCATAAGCTTCTCCCTGTACTCTTAAATAATCATATTCAGAAACTGCAATTAATGTTTTTTTAGCCTTTGAAAGATTTTTATTAAATATCGGTGATAAATCTTCTCTTCTAGGATCTAACTCTCTTTGTATGTAAAGTCTTTGTACTAAATCCTCACAATTTCTTAAAGAATTAATAAAATTATATATTTTTTCTTCATTATATGGATTCTCATATAAATCTATATCCCAATTAAAAAATGGATTTTTCTCTACAAAAGTAACTACAGGATATACAAGCCCTTGAAACTTTATATTTGAATTTTCATTAGCCACAATTGTTGCTAAATTAGCTCCTGCACTTTCCCCTACTATTCCTATTTTATTTTTATCTATTCCATATAAAAAATTATTTTCTTCAATATATTCAACAACTTTTCTACAATCATTTAATCCTAGAGGATATGGCTTTTCTGGTGCCAAGGAATAATCAACGCTTATTACAATCCCATTAATTCCCTCAGCTATAAGTTTACAAGGATTTTCAGAAACATCTAAGCTTCCTCCAATAAAGGCACCTCCATGTATATAAACTATGCATGGTAAATTTTCTTTTAATCCTTCTTTCTTATAAACTCTGCAATTAACTCCATTTATATTTTCTTTACTCATCAATATATTACTTTTGCAGAGATTTAAATTTAATAATCCCATATTATCTCTCATATCTCCAACTGCTTCCCCTGCAAATACATAAGGATTTCCTGATCTTTTAGGTCTTTTGTATTCATCAAAATATTTAATTCTTCTATCTATTCTTGTCCCTTTAACTGGATCTGGTATTGGCTTAACTAAAATATCAATACCATCTTCATTAATAAACCTTGAATTCTCATTCATAGCTTTTATTAAATCACTTTGGCTCATGTGGTCAAGCTCAAAAGGTTTAAGTCTTTCTACAATATAATCTAAAGAAATATTTTCTGCCATATATTCTTCTAATTCTTTATCATAATTAATCTCTTTCTTATATTTAGAAACATCTAGTCTCTTTTCAACAATTTTGTCTAAATCTAAATATCCATCTAAAAATGTACTCTTTCTAATCCAAGAGTTTATCTCATTTTTTACATACTCTAAATTTTTATTTTCACCACTAAATGGAGGTATTGTTGTAAATATAATTCTCGCCCTATTCTTATGAGCAATCTCTATTAATCTCACAAATCTTTTTATAATTAGATTTAAATTGTCCTCATCTTCTTTTAATTTATTGCTCTCTAACCTAATTAAGTCATTAATACTATTTACAACTAAAACTAAATTAGCATTATTTTTATTGAAAACCTCTTCATCAAATCTATCAGATAATACTTTTTTAAATTTTATTTCTGAATTATCAGTACCATAATATTTATGTAATCTCTTTAAAATTCCTAGAGATAAATAAGAATTTTCATCTACTTCTTTTCCCCAAAGTACTAGGTTTCTAATTCCATGTTCAGTATTAAAATTTGCTTTAGCTATTCCAGTTAAGTTGTCCTCTGTTCCTTTAATCCCATTAAAATTCTTTAAATTTTTGTCCATCTAACCTCATATCCTCTCTTTATAAATAAAACTATTAACCTTTTAAATTATTTAACCACCTTAAAACTATTTTATTATACCCGTTTAGTTAAAGATGATTTTTTAGCACTATACTTAAGTCTTACGATTAATTTATTATAACTAATCTTTATTTAAGTATAATAAAAAACTGTACCAAAACTCAATTATAAAACCTATAAATTAGTATTAAAAAAATTTTTATTATCATAATATATAGGTTTTATTAAATTGTTTTGATACAGTACTTTTACATTTTAAAATATTAATATAAAGATTTTAAATTCACATAACTATAAATTCTTAATAGTTTTAACCCACTATCTAAATATAACTATTTAAGATATAAGAAACTACTTAAAATCTTATAAACTCTATTTCTATATAATTTTTTAATCTCTTTTATATAATTATCTTAAAATTTAATAACAATAAATTAATTAAGATATCCAAATAAGATTCTAAGTTCAATAAATTAAACTTGAAACTTAATAATACTGTAATAATACTCTTATTATCTTTCACTTTCAATCAAAGTTTTCATAGTTTCCTTTGTCATTGCACCTGGAATATATTTAGTTATATATCCTTCCTTATTTATAATGAAAGTTGATGGGAAAGCATTTATTCCATATTGATAAACCATAGATCCATTTTCATCAAGTACAACTGGGAATACATGATTTTCTTCTTTCAAGAAATTCTTTATATGCTCTTCTGAACCTTCTCTTCCTAAATTAGGTGAAGCTACTCCAAGGATTACAACATCATCTTTATTTTCATTGTATTCTTTGTAAAGCTCATCTATATAAGGCATTTCTCCTCTACATGGAGGGCACCAAGTTGCCCAAAAATTTAAGAATATAGTTTTTCCTTTATATTCACTAAGAGTATGTTTATTTCCATATTGATCATATAAAGTAAAATCTATTGGAAGAATTTTATTTTCCTCTTCTTGCTTCTTATTGTTACTTTCATTTTTACTATCTTTATTTACACTTTCGCTCTTATTTATCTGAGGATTATTATTAATCTTTATCTCATTATTCATATTTCTTATTCCACCTACAAGCATTATTAAACCAGCTATTATAATGAAAATTCCACTAATCTTCTTAATTAAGTCCATATGCTTCTTTATTCCATCGAACTTTTTGAATAATTTACCATAGAATAATGATGCTATTATAAATGGTAATATAAAACCAATTGTATAAACTAGTATTAATAAGTTAGACATTAATAAATTTTTTGAACTTGATGCCATTACAAGCACTGATGCTAATATAGGCCCTATACATGGTGTCCATCCAAAACTAAATGTAAATCCTAACACAAAGGCTGATACTGGTGACATATTTTTATATTTAAAATTTAATCTTTTTTCTCTGTTTAATATATTTAAATTTATTACACCTAAATAAAATAAGCCCATGAATAATATAATAACTCCACCTAAAATCATTATAATATTCTTGTTAGTATTGAAAAATGAGCTTAAAGCACTTATTGATGAACCTAATATAAAAAATGTAGTTGATATTCCTAAAGTAAAGAATAATGTGTTTCTTATTAAAACACCACTTTTGAAATTAGAATCCCTTATATCCTCTACACTACTATTAGATAACATACTTAAATATATTGGTAGTATTGGCAATATACACGGCGAGAAAATTGATAAGATTCCCTCTATAAAAACAATAAATAAATTAATATTTTCCACTAAACCTTTCCCCCCTTTATTTCTACTTATCCCTCACAGGATAAATTTATGTTTCCCCAAGATATCATCTTCTCTAAAATAGGTAATAACAACATCCCAGATTCACTTAAATAATAAGTTGATTCAACTATATTATTTATAGTTTTTTTATCATTAATTATTATGTTATTTTCCATTAATAATTCTAATTGTTGACTTAGCATCTTTTTGCTACATCCCTTTAATAATCTTTGTAATTCTCCAAACCTAACCTTATTATCTTTAATTCCCCATATTATCTCAGCAACCCATTTTCTTCCTAAAATATTTGATAAGGCTTCAACTGGACACTCATAAGTATCATTCTCTACTTTATACATTTTTATCCTCCTCAATTCCTTATAAAACATAATTAAAATTTAACCTAAAATTACTAAAAGTATATGTAAATATTATGAATTTATTTTAAATAAGTCCACATATTACTTATGGCCTTGTATTAGCTATTAGTTAAACTTAATAAATTAACTTTTTTCTAAAACAAAGCCATATTTCCTAATTAAATCAATATCTTTATTAAATGTGAATTATATACCATACTTCAAAGTAGTTTCTACTAAACAAATAACAATATCTTAATATCTAAAAGACTATATAAAATAAATATCAATATAATTTAATACCTAATTATAAAGTTCTTTCTATCATCTCTTTTAATAAATTTTTAGGTACAAATCCTACATTTGTAGTAATCTCTTCTCCATTTTTAAATATTTTTATTGTTGGTATATTTTTAACTCCATATTCATAAGCCTTATCTGAATTTTCATCTATATCTATTTTAACTATTTTTACATTATTCATTTCATCTTGTATTTCATCCAAAACTTGTGCTAGCATTTTACAAGGTCCACACCAAGTTGCAAAGAAATCAACAACAACTACTCCTTCTTCATTTAGTACTTCCTTTTCAAATTCATCTTGATTTATATGTTTTACCATTTTCATACCTCCATTTTTAAATTCATATTTCATTTCTAAAACAGATTCTCTTTAATCTCTAGCTTAATTCTATCAACATATAATTTTTTAACAATTAGGCACTTTTTAGTTACCACTTAAAATTTACTTAGTATGAATTGATGAGAGAAGTAGAATATTAAGAAATAATTGAAATTTTAAAAATTGTAATATTGATAATATCAAAAAACAACCTAAGGCTTATACTACTTACCTTAGGTTGTTTTCATTTTTATTTTAATATTATATTTTCTATTTTTAATGTTAATTAATCAAATAATTTTATATATTTAGCCTTTTTATTTATTATAAAATAAAGATTATTATTTTACATTATCTTTTTGAATTTTATAGTATGCAATAAAACCTATTATGCACCATACTATTAAAGCTATTAAAGATTCTTTAGACAAGGCTGCTGGTGAAATAGGTAAAATTAATAAAAGCATAAAAATTATACTTATTACCACTCCTATTCCTGCTAAAATTTTATCTTTAGTGTTTTTAGATTCTTTTAAAACTATAAAAGAAACATAAAAATATGCAACTGATGCTCCTAAAGAGGACATATCTACAATCCAAATTATTGCTTGTCTCCCAAACCAAGGGGCTATTAAACTTACTATAGTTATGAAAATTATAGCATTACTAAAGACTCCATTTTTATTTACCTTTCCCATCTTAGAAGGAAGCATTTTATAATTTGCTATAGATCCTAATAATTTAGAACTACAAATCATAAATCCATTTATTCCACTCCATACAGCGGCAGTTAAAGCTATTATAAGTAAAAAAAAGGCTCCTTTGCCTAAAGTACTCAATACAGCACTTCCTGCTGCCCATTCTAAAGAACTTGCTTGTTCTGGTGAATACGCTAAGGCAGTTATAATATTTAATATATTATAAATTAATGCACCCATAACTAAGGAAATCACTGCTACCCTTGATGCCTTTTTCTTAGAAAAGTTTAATTCTTTACTTAATTGTGGAATAGCATCAAAGCCTATAAAAGCAAAAGGTGTTATGGCAAATACTTTTATTATTTGACTTAAATCAAAAGAATATTTATTAATATATGTATTAATAAAATCTATCCTGTTTCCCTTAATTATCATGCCAACTAAAACAATAAAAGTCATTGATATTAAGCTAAAAATTATTAAGTTCTGAACTTTACTTGTTTTCTTTATTCCATTTAAATTTAATGCTGCAAAAGCAATTATTATTATACTTGATGTTAATATTTCTCCTAAATAAATATTATATCCAGCTACATTATATAAATAACCAAATTCTAAAATCCCACCAAATATCTTTTTGATTACAAGCGGAAATGCAGTTGCATTTAATGGAATCATTGTGAAATAAGCTAAAGTTAAAAACCACCCCACAATAAATCCATGTTTCTTTCCTAAATTATTATAAGTAAAAGAGAACTCTCCTCCCTCTTCATCGTGAGTTTGCATCATTATTAAATAGTTTTTTTCAATAATAATTATACATATTACCCCTAAAAAGAGACCTAAGAAAGTATTTATTACCCCAGACTCCTTTAAAAATTTAGTTCCAGGTAGCATAAATGATCCCCATCCAATTATGGCTCCCAAAACTATAGAAAATATATCTATTCTACTTAGTTTAATTTCTTTCATCATTATCTCCATTCATTTAAGAAAATAAAGCTATAATTAGTTTTATTTTATATTAACCAATTATAGCTTTTTAAACTATTTTTTATCTCTATTTATTATTAACTTCTACTTTGCAGCACTTATTTCCCATAATCTTTTTATAAACTATATTTCCTAAAACTCCTCCTGCTACTAGGAATACAAGGAATATCCAACCTGATAATGAAAGGTTAGCTATTGGTGTATAAAGTGCTCCTACGTTACATCCATTTGATAATCTTGTTCCAAATCCCATGGCAAAACCACCAACTATGTATAATAAAGCTTCTTTAAAGCTTATTTGTAAACCAGCTTTGAAAGTTTTCTTGAAACTTCCAGCTAAAAGCAATGCAACTAATGTTCCTAATATTATACCAAAGTTTTGTACATTCATTCCATTTGAGAAAAATGGAGCCGTAAACATTTCTACTGGTTTTCCTGCAAAAGTTGCTACACTCTCTGGTGAAGCTCCAACAGCTACAAGTGCTCTACCAAACCAGAATCCATAAGGTGTTGATGCTCCCCATCCAGCTTTAGTTACTCCCATTAATAGTATGAATATACCTCCTATTACTAAAGCTCCAGTAGCAAGAGTCCATGGTCTTACAAATAACTTTTCATATGTAGCTTCACTAAATAATTTAAATTCACCTTTTTCTTCATGTTTCTTTTCTTGAAGAATTTCTGTGTCAACTCCAGTATAAGTATTATTTGCTTTTCTCTTTTCTTCATATAACTTTGCTACCCAAATTGTTAAGCAAGCTAAGATAATAGTTACTATTATTGCTCCTAAATATCCTTCTAAACCATCCCATTTAAATAAGTCTGGTAAGAATACACCATTTTCAAATGTTCCTGTAGATATCATTGTATCTTTTACCCAAGATGCTGAATTTTGAACTGGGAATCCTAAATATACTCCCATTCCAAAGAATATTAATGTTATGAAAGCACGTGGTAATCCTGTTACTACGTCAGTAAGAACCCCTGATGCACAACAACTAGAGAATGCCATACCAAATCCGAATAATAATCCACCTAATATAAGTCCTAAGTTAATTGGATTAACCCATAAGTCATACTCTGTAGGGTCTTGTCCTATAAAGAAACAAACACTTACTATTGCTGTTCCTACAAATAATATCATTAACATTCTCATTAATTTTGTAGATCCTGTCTTATAACTTCTGTTTACTCCACCTGCAAATCCAAAGAATGATCTTGTAAGAGCATATCCTAATCCTAAGCCTGCAAGTAATCTAAAAAATAGCATTGAACTACCAAGATTAATTTTACCTATTATTATAATTGCTGCTAGTAATATAAATCCAATAATATATTCCGTATATTTCTTCAACTTAATTCCCCCTATTAATTTGTTAATTAACAAACTATTTTATTTTTAATAATATTATTTTTTATCATGGTGTTTTAAAATTAATTAAAACACCATGTATTTACTTTAATTAAAATTATATTCTGTAACTATAGGCTCTCTATCTTGAACTTTATCATTATAGTATTCATAGAAGCTTATTCCCATGAATCCACCTGATACATTATAAATGTTATCAAATCCTAAATGTTGTAATGCTAAACATGCATTATAACTTCTTTGAGCACTTCTACAATGTAGGTAAACTGGTCTATCAGTTGGTATTTCATCTAATCTATCTCTTATTTCACTTAAAGGAAGATTTTTGGCTCCTTTTATATGTCCTGCTTCATATTCACTTACTTCTCTAACGTCTATTATACATGCTCCACTTTCAACTAAATCCCTTACTTCATGTACATAAACTTGTTTAAATGTTCCTTCTAAAAGATTTGATGCAACTAATGCAGCATGATTTACTACATCCTTAGCTGTTCCGAAAGGAGGGGCATAACAAAGCTCTAAATCTTTTAAATCTTCTACAGTTCCACCCATTTTTATTAAGGTAGCTATTATATCAACTCTCTTATCTGCATTTCCCTTGCCAATTGCTTGTGCTCCTAAAATTCTTCCTGTTGGAACTTCAAATATTAATTTAAAGTGTAATGGCTCACTTCCTGGCATTAATCCTACCTTGTCTTGAGGTATAACCCTTACAACATCATAGTTTAAGCTTAAATTCATAGCTTTTATTTGACCTTCTGTTAAGCCTGTTGAAGCTCCATTATAATCAAATATTTGAACACATGATGAACCTATATATCCACTATTTCTTGATGGTCTTCCATGTATATGATCTGCTACTGCTCTCGCTTGTTTTTGTGCTGGTCCTGCTAATGGTAATCTAGATATTGAGTTTGTTAATGAATTATAAACTTCCACAGCATCTCCAACTGCATAGATATCCTTATCATTAGTTAAATAATTTTGATTAACTTTTATTGCTCCAGTTTGTCCAATTTCTAAACCAGCTTCCCTAGCTAAATCTGTTTCAGGTGCAACCCCTATAGCCATAACAACTGCATCTGAATTTATTTTCTTTCCTGATTCTAATACTACTTTTCCACTTTCAAAAGAGCTTACTTTATCTCCAACTATTAAATTTACGCCCTTATCATACATTTCTTTATGTAAAACTTGAACCATATCATAATCAAATGGCTTCATTATTTGATCCATTGCTTCTATTAAAGTTACATTATATCCAGCTTCATGTAAATTCTCTGCAACTTCAACTCCTATAAATCCTCCACCTATTACTGATATGTTCTTACTATTATTATCCTTTATAAAAGAATCTAATTTTGCTATATCCACAACATTTCTAACTGTAAATACATTAACATCTTCAATTCCCTTTATTGGTGGTACTATAGCCTTTGCTCCTGGTGAAAGAACTAACTTATCATAGCTTTCAGTATATTCTTGTCCACTTACTACATTTCTTACTGTTACTTCTTTAGCTTTTCTATTAATTGATACTACTTCTGTATAAACTCTCGCATCAATTCTATATTGGCTATAAAATTTTTCAGGAGTCATAAGAACTAAATCTTCATGATTTTCAACTTTTCCACTTAAATAGTATGGTAGACAACAGTTTGAAAAGGATACGTGAGGCCCTCTTTCAAACATTATAATTTGATTGTTTTCATCTAATCTTCTAAGTCTTGCTGCTGTTGAAGCTCCACCTGCTACTCCTCCAACAATAACTATCTTTTTACTCATTATATTTCCACCTTTCTTAGTGAATATCTAAACAAATTCTCTTTGTTAAATTTTTATCTAATATGTGTGTAATTTAATTACCTCTACTTGATAGTATCATATAACTAGGTTTATAACATAATAAAAGTATGTTATACTTAATAACACTTTGTTATATACCTTGCTTTAAACAAAGAATTTACTTTAAAATTGACTTATATAATACTATTTATTTTTTAATGTTAATTATTTTAACAAACTAAACTTTTAAAATTATCTAAAAAACTTCATTATTTTTATATAAAAGTATGAAATAATAAAAAGACTACCTTTAATATAAATAGTAAAACAATATTTAGGAGGTGAACTCATGAATTTAACTTATCTTAGATCTTTCTATACAACAGTTAAGTGTAATAGTATTTCTAAAGCTGCAAAACAATTGCATTTAACTCAACCAGGAGTTAGTATGCAAATTCAAAAACTTGAAAATGATATAAATTTTAAACTTTTAAATAGAAGTAATACTGGAGTAAGTTTAACAAGTGCTGGTGAAATAATCTTTGAATTTGCTGAATCAATGTTATCAATAGAAGATAACTTACAAAAAAAATTAGATGAATTAAAAAATATTAATTCAAAACTTATTATTTCTTGTTGTAAAAGTTTAGGTGAGCATGTAATGCCTTGCAGTATATATACATTTAAAGAAATTCATTATAAGACTGATATCTCTATGGAAATAGATAATACCTCAGATATATTAAAAAAATTAACTAATCATGAAACAAATATAGGCATTATTCAAGGTAAACCTAGTGATTGTAAAAACTTAGAACTTATTCCATTAATGACTGATAAGCTAGTTTTAGTTGGTGGTAGAAATACTTCATTTAAATCAGTAAATGTTGAAGAACTTTATAAACTTCCTTTAATAACAAGAGAAGATGGATCAGCTAATAAATTATTGGTAGAATCAAGCTTAAAGAAAAATAAAATTAATATAGATAATCTTAATTTTGTTTTATCACTTAATTCTCCTCAATCAATAAAATCTTCTGTATCTTTTGGACAAGGATATTCATTTTTACCTGCAATTTCTTTAAACCATGAATTGAGAAGTGGTGAATTAAAGAAAATCGATATAAATGATTTAAAACTTCCTTTCCAATACTATATTGCACTTAGAAAAAACTATAAATTAGATTATTATGAACAAAAATTTGTAGATTTTCTAACATCAAAAAAAAGATGCTTTTGCTATTAAATAAAAAAATCTTTTCAAATAAATAAAAAAAGTTACGCCATTATTTAAAAGAACTTATAGTATTATTAGGAATAATTCTTAATTATTAAAAGATATTTATCATAAATTTGTGTAAACTATGTAAAAAGATATATTTAAAAGCATATTTTTTTATTATTTAATTATAAAAAGTCAAGGCAAGTTTAATTTAGCTTACCTTGACTTTTATTTGATTCCTTATTCATCCGCCAACTTAAAATCATCTAACTCTAAAGTTAAATACATATAGTTTCCCTCTGATATAATTTCTCCATGTTTAACTCTTAATTCTTTTTTAAAAAGCGGACCACCTATAACTATTGTATGAAATTCACCTACTTCACCACAAGGATCAATTCCTCTTTCTTCTAACTCTTTAATATAATCAAAGGTAAGAATCCTTCCAAGGTCTTCTTTTTTCATTCCTTTATTTAGGTTAACAGTAACAATTTTTGTTACAAAGCCTAAATTTATAAATTCTTCCACTACTTCTTTATGATTCTTTCTCCAAAGTGGCATACCTAGTCCAAGTCCAATACTATTAGTAACCCTTTCATGCCAACATTCCTCTTCTGGAACATCAATATCCCCTGTAACAAGCACTTCTACCCCTAAATCTTTTGCTTCTTTTAATTTCTTCACAAAAACTTTTTCATAGTCCTCCCAATTTGTAGCTGCTGTAAACAAAGGTAATCCAATAGCCTCTGCTTGTGCTTTCAATACAGATGGAAATAGACTATGTGCTCTTGATCTCTTTCCATCTTCCTCCATCATTACAATTATCCCTAAAGCCTTTCCTTCTTGCATAGCTTTATATAAAGCTAAAGTACTATCTTTACCCCCACTATATGATGCTACAAACTTTTTATTCTTTGCACCATTACTCCATTTTTTCATACTTTACTAATGCTACTAAAAAAATATATTATCTATATAAGTAGCTTCTCCTTCCTTATAAAAAAATAGTTTTTTAATTTAAATTTCCTCTAAACTCAAAATTCCTTTAAGTATAAAACCTATCTTTATTAATCATCACTACATACGCAGAAGGAGTTTTGAACTTCTATGTACTCTTCAGGAGTTAAGGAAAGTATGTATTTATCAAAATGATCTTCACTACAAAAATATCCTACTTTATTTTCTATATAATTTTCTTTTGGTTCTTTCTCTAAATCTTTTCCACAATATAAACATTTTTTCATTTTTCTCTCTCCTTTTTATATCTCATGTATTTCATAGCCTATTTATATATCATGCATTTCATAACCTAAGTCTGTATTTTACTTAATTTATGCATAAATGCTTTATAAAAAAATAATAATAAGATTTATTTTTATGCATTCCATATAATCTTTCCTATATGTAAATTATTGCACAATTACACTACATATTTCTATATTCATATAAAAAGTTATCAATTAAACCCCTTAATTAATTAGATTTATAAATTTTTAATTTCTACAAAGTTTAATCTCTTTCTAAGTTTAACCTCTTTCTAAATCTAATTTCTTCATTATAAATACTAACAAAAAACACCTAAGTCCATTTACAATAGACTTAAGTGTTAATAATTTTTATTGGTTCTTACTACTATTTTTAGAATATGACATTAAATATTCTAAATGACCTGAATCTTCGTTTTCTTGCTCTTTTATTATTTTAAAATCCTGTTTCTTATAAAATTCAACTGCCTTTTTATTATCTTTATAAACAGCTAATTCTATATTTTCATATTTATTTTTAACATATTCAAGTAAGCTTTTTCCTATTCCACGTCCTTGACTTTTAGTGTGAACAAATAAAGCACCTATAAAGTTAATATCTATTATACTTATAAATCCCTTTATTTTCCCTTCACCACAGTAAACAAAAGTTTTAGCCATTGGAATATAAATATCTCTTACAACTTCATAATTTTTCTTCCAATATTCTTCTTTAATAAAATAATGAGCTTCTATTGTACTCTCCAACCAAATTTTCATAATATCATCTATTTCACAATTTTTAAGTTCTCTAATTTCCAAAACTCTTTCCCCCATACTATTCCTATAACCTCTTTAAATTATCTAGTCCTTTGTAAAAATATCTTTTTTATACTTTGTATCTTAATTTTATAAAAAATTTATTAGCTTATTCAATATCTTATCTAAAAAATGTTTTAGCCATTAATTTATCTATTGCTGAATCTCCTAAAAATCTTTTTATTAATTTACATAACTTACAATCAATATTTATAGAATAATGTTTTTTAGGGTTTTTCTTAGAAATTATTTTGGATACAACTTTAGCTACCTTTTCTGGAGGTGGTGAACTAAGAATTAATTTAGTAGAACTCTTTCTAAAAAATTCAAACTCCTTCTTATAAACCTCAGCATTTTTAGCTTTTGATGCTTTATTAAGTGAATTCATAAAAGGATTAATAAATTCTGTATTAATAAATGAAGGTTGTATTTTCACTATTTTAATTCCACTTTCCTTATTTTCCATTCTAAATCCATCTATCATTCCCTCTAAAGCATGTTTGGAAGCTGGATAAAATGACATCATAGGTGTTGAAACTATTCCAGCTAAAGAAGACGTAACAATAATATATCCATACTTTTGTTTCCTCATTTGTGGCATTACAGCCTTAATAACTCTTGCTACTCCAAAGAAATTAACATCAAATTCTTCCTTTGCATCATCTATATTTACAGTTTCTAATGCCCCAGCACAGGCATATCCAGAGTTAGCAAAAACCACATCTATTCTAGATTCCATTCTAATTATAGTATTTACAACCTTTTGCACTGCCCTTTCATCCTTAACATCTAAAAATATTACCTTTCCACCTAATCTTTTAAGCTCTCTCATATTTTCTACTCTTCTTGCAGTACAATATACTATATGTCCCTCTTCTAATAATAATTTAGCAGTTGAATAACCTATCCCCGAACTAGCTCCAGTAATTAAAATAACTTTCTTATTCATTTTATCCTCCTACTAAAAATATTAAGTATATAAATCTAAAACCTCACTAAAAATAACTTTTAATAACCATATTACTTACTTTATATAATGAAATTATTTTTCCTATAACAACAAATTCTATACCTATAAACTAAAAAACAAATAAGTTAATTTAAAAAAGTTCTCTAACCTTCTATTCTAATACACCCAACAAAAAATTTAATTTTATTTACAACCCATTGGGCTAAATTAGGATATTCATGTTTAATTAATTCTTCTATCTCTTCTCCTGATGTACCTAATGAAATTAAATTTGATCCCTCAGTTATATTTCCTATAGCTATATTAGCTTTTGCATAATCCCCTATAGCTATATCTGATGCTATTGCACTTGCGCCTATTGAATATTTTCCCACAGCTATTGCACCAATTGAAAAACCGCCTAATGAAATAGTACCTATTGAAAGTAAAAATCCGATTGCTAAAAGTGCAATACTGATTAACCCTATTGATAAAAATCCCAAACTAAAAATTCCAATAGAAATAAAACCTATAGATATAACTCCACAAGATATATTTCCTATAGCAATTATCCCTTTTGCCTTTTTTAAGCCTCTTCCCAAGTTAATATGAACAACAGGTACCCCACATATGGTTTTTTTACTCTTGTATTCATATTCTAAAGAATATTTATTATTAAAGTGAATAATCAACTGTGTTTCTTTATTCTCTAAGATTTCTCCATATTGTTTCCCTGTATTACTTATTTCTTTTTCTTGGCTCCCTTCAAATTCGTAAGTTTCTTTAACTAGATAATCTATTGTAACATTGTATAATTCAGAAAGTATTATTAGCTTGTTTAGATCTGGCACTGATTGACCTGATTCCCATTTTGAAACGGCTTGTCTTGATATACCTAATTTCTCTGCTAAATCTTCTTGAGATAATCCTTCCCGTTTTCTCATTAATTGTAATTTTTCAGCTAACTTCATATTTTTCACCTCCATGGAAAACTATACAAAAATTTATATATATCGGTCTACCAACTAACAATTTCTTTTTGTCAACTATTAGTTGCATCCCTGTATTCATCAGCTTTCAGCTATAAATTATGCTTAATAAAAATATTCTTAATCATAATATCTATGGTCACTATTATACTTGCTATTTTTTAGCTTTAATATTATACTTAGGAAAATTTTACAAAAATATTATTTTCTCTTAAGTTATTCATTAAAATATCAAATATTATAATTGAACGACTAAAAAGGCATGTACTAAAATAAATTTCCTTAAAACTTACAAACATTCTAAAGCTCATCTAATAACTATTAGAAATAGCTGTAAGTTTTTTTTATATTTTGATACACGCCTATTTTGTTTACTTTTTCACTATCATTTTATTTACTTTTATAGATTAATTCACCTGAGTAAATTTTATTTGTTCTAATTCCTGGTTTGATTTCTCCATTTATTGAGAAGATATTATCTCCATCTAATATTAATGCTTCTCCACATGGAGCATTAAATGGTACATCTCCAATTGACTTCCACTCGTTATTCTTTGAGTTATAAATTAGTACTTTTGTATTCCAAGCAAAATCTTGAGGATCTCTTCCAAAATACTCTTTCTTGAATTCAGCTAGACTTTCATCTTTTAATGTATTTAAATTTTTTACAGCATCATCATAAACTGATTTATTAAATCCACCTATAACAAGCATTTCATCTTCATTTAATTTAACTGAATTAGCACCTAAAAGTGAAATTTCTTCATTTCCAACCTTAACATCAGCTACTTGAGTCCATGAATTATCTTTAATGCTATATTTATAACCATCTGTGTAAGCAATCTTATCTCCACCACTAAATACATATATATCATCACCTAATAATTGAGCAACAGCTTGATTTCTAGTAGGTTCTCCTGGTATTTCCTTTAATTCTTCTGTTTTTCCTGTTTCAACATTAAATTTATAAACCTTATTGCTAGCTTTTCCATCTTGTTTTCCAAGGCCTAAATAAATATCTTTATCTTTTTTAACTGCAAAGCCATCACTAAATGTAAAAGGTAAATCTCCAATATGCTTTAAACCAATTTTACCTTTTTCATCGGTTGTAATAAGAGAAACATTATTTCCTTCCTCTTTATCAGGGCTTCCACCTACATAATAAATTCCTTCCTCAGTAGTTATTGAACTTCCATAACCTATTTCATAATCCAATGTTGTATGATCTACTTGCTTTAAACTTCCATTTTCATTTTTTAATACATATATATCAGGATAAAGCTTTTTAGCTCCTCCTTTTGCTACTGGCTCCTCTGGGAAGTTTGCTCCACCTCCAACAACTATATAATCTTTTGTTTTACCATAAAGTAAACCTGCTGTTCCTATATTTTTGCTTTGACCTTTTTGAGCCTCTAACTCTCCATCAACAGTCCACTTAATTGAAGTAATTTCTTTATTTTTATTACTCCCCTCTGAAGGCTTATTTCCACATCCAGCTAAAACTAATGGTAATGCAAGTAGTACCCCATACTTCCATATCTTTTTCATAATCTTTTACCCCTTTCAAACCATAAAATAATATTTTTAATAATTTCTTATTTATTAGTAGTTCCACTCTCTAAATATTTTAAATTCATTTCAATATAAGACATTTCTTCACTTGGTGTACCCTCATATAACAATCCAATATTTCCATTGCTTAATTCTGTTAAGCAAGAATAAGCATAATAACCTGGTTTAACTAATTTATTATATTTCCAATCAAATTCATATTTAGGTTCACCATTTTCGTATGTTCCAACTTGATTAATCAATCCAATTCTCACAGTGCCATTAGATCTACTTCTTGCATTTGGATTTGAGAAAATAACAACATCCTTTCCATCTACCTTTTGACTATAATTTATAACACTTAGTTGGCAATATGGATCTAAAACATTAGTATCTTTCTCTACTGTTTCATCCCAAGTAGCTCCACCATCAAAACTTGTAGCAATATTTAAATATCCACTTAAATTTCTCATAAATAATTTTAATTGACCATTTGGCATTTCTACTACTTGACATTCAGTTAATTGAGGTGCATCATCTGATAAGGTTTTAGAATTTATTTTCTTTCCATTTTCTAATTTTCTATTATCATTTGGAGATTCTCCTATTGTCCAATTCTTACCACTATCATCACTATATATTACAGCACTAGATTGTTTACCTTTTTCATTTGTATAGTAAACAGGAACTACTATTCTTCCTTTATGTTCTCCATTTTTTATTTGTATTCCTCTACCTGGGGCTATTCCTAAGAACTTCATCCAATCTTTTTTAACTTGGAAATTAATATTTTGTGGCTCACTCCAAGTCTTTCCATCATCATCACTATATACAAGATTTATATAGCTTGTCCCTTTTGCTTTTAAAGGTGCTGTACTAGAATTTATATTATCTATCTTAGTTCCATTTCTAAATAAATCTCCTAAAGCATTTGTTGTATATTCTGTTTTATTGCCATCTTTGTCATATACTACATTTTCTCTTACAGTAAATTCTTTACCTGATGAATCGTAAAGACATAAATATTCTTTTCCATCAATATTTTTAAATCCACTTCCTAATCCAGCATTCCAAAAACCATATTTTGAAGGGAAATGAGTTACCAACAAGAATATTCTTCCTGTTTTATCATCTTGAATTAAAGTTGTATCTATAACAGAGGATTTATCAGGATAGTCCATTATTATTCGTCCTTCATCCCAAGTTTTCCCTCCATCTTTACTTCTTCTAACTGCTGTATCTATATCATTATTAGGAGCATCGGCCCCACCATGTCTTCTTGCATCTATTGAAGCTATTAAAGTTCCTTCTTTTGTTTTAAATAAGGCTGGTATTCTGTAATTACTAGAATTTAAAAATCCTGGATGAAATAAATCAACTGGCTCTGTCTTTACAGCTCCCTCTACAATAACTTCTTCTTTAGCTTTTGTCTCTCCAGTCTTACTAAGTAAATAATCATCACCTAAAGGTTCATTATATATATTCATAAAACCTATATTACCCTTAAAATTATATTCATTAGATTGTTCATATCTATTAGTTTTTCCAATAAAAGCACTATCTAAATTTTCTATATTATTTAAAAACTTTGTATTTGTATCTTTAACTTCTTTTATCATTTTTCCATTAAGGAAGAGCTTATAACCTTTATTTTTTTCAATCTTTAAGGCAACAGTATTATCCCCATCATTTAAAGCAACATCTTTATACATATGTACTAGATTTTCAGTTCCACTTTGTGTATTCCCCTCATTTTTTTGATTTCTAAGCTCAAAACCAACTCTTGAATTAGTAACATAAAAATTAAAATATCCATTTTTAGTTTTGCTATTACTTATTCCTAATAAGCTTTGTATTTTAGAATCTTTAGAATTAAATCTTACAACAATAGTACCTTCATCTAAATTTTTATATTTTTCTAAATCATAAGTAATATTAGAAGCATTTGAACTTTCTAAATTTATATCCTTATATTCTCCTAGTGAACTTAAATTTTCACTATTATTTACTTTAATCTCATACCCACTATTATTTTTCCCTGAGTCTAAAGTACTTCCTTTAACCAATACATAATTACCACCACTTATAACCATAGCAGCTGTTAAAATTAAAGTTATCCCTTTGTAATTCATTTTACATCCTCCCATAAATAATTTTTTATTATTTTGAAATAGTATTAATTTAAAATACTATGACATACGAAGTAAAACTTTTATTATTGTATTTGTAACTTTGGATTTATAATATAGAATATTTTAAATGCTTCTTTTAGTAGAATTTTGCCTTAATTTGAAAAAAGATTTTTTACTCTTAGCTCTCCTTAAATCTTTTATGAATATACTTCTTGAAATGCAACGATTAAAATTTGAATACTAAAATATTTCATTTTTATGAAAAGTATTTTCAAAATAAGAATAATTTGAAAATATTTTTCTTATATTTAACATTGTAATCCTTTTCTGAAGAAATTTCAATATAATAAAGAGATTTTTATGGTAAGTTTTTCTATAAACTTTTCACATTGTTTCTTATCCATTTTTAATTATTTATATCTAAATTTTATTTCAAAATACTTATCATCTGACTTTACCACTATTCAAACAGATATTCTTGTATTTAAACCAATAAAATAATCCTTAACTCTAAATAAAAAGAAAATTATTTTCGCAAATAAAATTTATTGAAAATAATTTTCTTAAAACTTAAAGGTATTTTTTTAATTTCTTTTAATTTTTAGATACTTTAAAAAATTATACTAAACAAACTCATTTTAAAAACTCTAAGTGTACTAATTTTTTAAATAATATATTTTATTTCACTCATTGGAAAATATTTATCTATTATGTTCATAAAAAACTCTTTTATTTCATGTATATCTTCTTTTTTATAAACATATTTTCCATAACCAAATTGACCATATTTAAAAGTTCTCTTTTCATCATCCATAGGTAATTTATTATCTGGAAATATATCCATTATTATATTTTTAGCCCTTGTAGTATACCTATGAGAAATAACCTCAAAGGTTAATTTATGTTTTAAATCACTTGGTAATTTTCCTTTTAAATCCTTTAATAAGTTCTCATAATCCTCTTTCCATCCCTCATATATAAATACTGGAGCAATTATAAATCCTAATGGATAATTAGCCTTAGCTATTTTCACACTGGCATTTATTCTTTCACAAAGAGACGCTGTTCTTCTCTCATAATTATTTATTACAAAATCAGTATTTATAGTAAACCTTACTTCCGTCTTACCATTGTGATCTAAACCTAATAATGAATCAACATCTGTATATTTTGTTACGAACCTAAATCTTGCAAAATCATTATTTGCAAAAAATTCTATTGCTCTCTTTAAGGAATTTGTATATGGCTCAACTGGTATAGGATCAGATGTGGCTGAACCTTCAAATATAGTGATATTAGGTTTTCTTTCATCAATATATTTCTGAGCTTGATTTAATATATCCTCTACATTAACATTTATTTTTACATAAGGTTTATCCCCTAAATTAGTATTTAAATAACAATATTGACAATTGCCAACACAGCCACTTAGTAATGGTAATTGCCAATGTGCTGATGGTTTACATGACTGAAATTTTCCTACTCTCTTAACCCCAACAACAATTGTACTCTTTCCTTCTTTGTAAAATTCCTTTATATCATCTCCAGGTATATTTTGCTTTATTCTATTATTTTTAAGCTCAATAATCTCTATATCTTTATATTCCTTAAAATAATTATAGATATTTCTTCCCATTTCATAATTTAATGAATTTTTCTCAAATAAAATTCTTTTTGGCTTAAACATAAACATTATCTCCATTCATAATACTTTTTAAATTTACTAAATATAAAAAAATAATAGTAGTAAACACTACTATTATTCTTAATTTTCATATATAAAATGTATTATATTTTAGATGACATATAGAAAATTTCAACTATAGAGTAAATACTATTAATGGTATTAAAATAAAAAAGAGTTGCTTTAATACAACTCTCTAATTTATTCTATAATCCTATAACTTCTTTTATTTGATGCATAACTCCATCTTCATCATTATTTTTATGAGTTATAAATCTTGAAACCTTCTTTAAATCTTCATGAGCATTTTCCATTGCATAACTATGATAAGCACTTTCCATCATTTCTAAGTCATTTAAATAATCTCCAAATACCATAGTTTCTTTAAAGTCTATTCCTAAAAGATCTTGAATTTCTTTTATGGCCACTCCTTTATTAACTCCTCCAGCAGTTATATCTAACCATATATCCCCTGAAACAGTTACTTGAAGTTCATCTCTATACTTATCAAAATATTTATTACTATTTTCTTCTGAACCATTAAAATCACACATAGTAACTTTTAAAACTGTATCATCAACTTTTTCTAAATCATCTACTATTTCGCATCTTTCATAGTATTTTCTAACTTCACCTAAGAATCTTTCATCACTACTTTCAACATATGCTGAATTCTTTCCACATAAAACTACATTTGAATTTTCTATAGTTCTTCCTATTCTTATAAGTTCATTAGCTAATTCCCTATCTAATCCATTAACAACAAGCTCTTTTCCTTTATAAACAACGAAAGTTCCATTTTCAGCAATAAATAGCATGTCCTCTTTTATATCATTAAACTCTTTAGCTAAAGTATAATATTGTCTTCCACTTGCAGCTGCAAAAAGTATATTTCTTTTCTTTAGTTCCTCAAATACATCATAGAATTCTGGACTTAACTCTTTCTTACTATTTAATAAAGTTCCATCCATATCTGTTGCTATAAATTTTATCATATATATATATATCCTCCTAAGTAAAAGTATAAATTAAAGTTAATTTTATGTTCAATTCTATATATTTAATATAAATTGTAAAATAATTTATTTAAAATAATCAAAGTATAAAATTAGATGTAAAGTATTAAGTCCTAGTATATTATAGAAATATTTCTTTCTTTTAAAAGCTTTAAAATTTCTTCATTAGGCTTTTTATCACTTATTATAAAGTCAATATCATCACATTTAGCAAATTCACAAACACCATCAGTATAAAACTTTTCATTTTCAGCAACTAAATAAGTTTTTAAGCTAGATTTAATTATAGCATTTTTCATACTAGCTTCTTCTAAGTTAAAGTTACTTATGAAGTCTTCTACTAAATTTATTCCTCCAACCCCTACAAACGCCTTATGAAATCTATAACTTTTAACATCCTCTATAGCTTTACTTCCTATAGTTCCTCCTAAGTTTTTATTATAAATACCGCCAATACAAATTACATCTATAAATGGATGTGAATCAAAAAGTATTGCTATCCTATTCATATTTGTTACTAAAGTTACCTGCTTTTTTGTGTTTAAAAGCATACTAGCAATTGAATAGTTAGTTGTTGATGCATCTAAAAATATAAAATCTCCATCTTTAATTTCATTTAATGCTAATTTTGCTATAATGTCCTTTTCGCCTAAGTTTTTCATTAATCTAGGCTTTATATTATCATCATGAATAGTTTGTCTTTCTAATATAGCTCCACCATAAGTTCTTTTTAATACTCCTTCTTGCTCAAGTTTTTGTAGATCTTTTCTGATCATTCCTTCAGTAACATTAAATTTAACACTTAAATCTTTAACTAAAACTTTTCCATCCTTTTTTAATATTCTTAAAATCTCTTCTAATCTTTCTTCCATAAACATTACAATATACCGCTATTCCTTTACGCTTAAGTAACCCCTTATTAATAAGAACAATCTTTTATTATTTAGTATCTTTTATTATCATTTATTCTTATTTATTATTATATTCTTTTATTTTTAAAAAAGCAATAATGAATAAAAACCTCCGTTGAAATAGCTCTTTAAATCAACGAAGGTTTAAATTAATCTATATAAATAATAATAAACTAACTGCCATAACAACCATTCCTGCAATTAGACCATATATGGCCAAATGATGCTCCCCGTACTTTCTTGCTGTTGGCAATAATTCATCTAAAGATATAAAAACCATTATTCCAGCCACTGCTGATAATAATATTCCTAAAGTTATATCATTAAAAATATTTCTTAGTAAAGTATATCCTATTATTGCTCCTATTGGTTCTGACATACCTGATAAGAAAGAATATAAAAAAGCTTTCTTTTTATCTCCAGTAGCATAGAAAATAGGAACTGATACTGATATTCCTTCTGGTATGTTATGAATTGCTATAGCAATAGTTATTGGAATTGCTAAGCTTGCTCCTTCTAGTGCAGAAACAAAGGTAGCTAATCCTTCTGGGAAATTGTGTATGGCTATAGCTAAAGCCGTAACTATTCCTGTTCTCATAAGAGTTTTATCTTTAATATCTGCTTTGTCCTCTTTATTTTCAACCTTATATTCCTCAATTTCATTTTCCACTTCTTCAACACTTCTAACCTCATGAGGATTTTCTTCTTCAGGTACAAATTTATCTATTAAAGCAATTATTACTATACCAGCAAAAAATGAAATAACAGTAATCCAATTTCCCTCCTTAATACCCATAGCCCCAACAAGGGATTCCTTAGCTGTTTGAAACATTTCTATCATTGAAACATAAATCATAACTCCAGCAGAAAAACCTAAACTTACACACAAAAACTTTTTATTAGTCTTCTTTGCAAAAAAAGCTATGCAACTTCCTATTCCAGTGGCTAATCCTGCTAATAAAGTTAATAGAAAAGCCATAAGTACATTATTCATATTATCTCCTCCTTTCATACTTACTCCGTAATCAATTGATAATTATTTTCAATTATAAACTATAACTCTGCATTTGTCCACTTATTTAATTACTCTCTCCCATAAAACCTTATTTAAGATACTATATGCAAAAAAATAAAAAGAAGGAATTATATCTACTTTATAATAAAGTCTTGATAAAATTCCTTCTTTTATTATTTATACGTGAATTTTTCCACTGTCTTCTATTTCTTCTTCATCTATTTTTATACCTTTTTTGCTTAATCTCTTATTAGTAACACTTCCAAATACGCAGTATATAACAGCTGCTGTTGGAACTCCCACTAACATTCCAATAAATCCAAAGGCACTACCACCAATCATAATTGCAAGCATTACCCATAAGGATGATAATCCTACAGATCCTCCTACAACTCTTGGATAAATTAAATCTCCTTCAACTCTTTGAAGACAGAATATAAATACAATAAACCAAAATGCCTTAATAGGATTTATTATAAATATTAAGAAAAATGAAGGTATTGTTCCTATAAATGCTCCTAAAATAGGAATTAAACTTGTTGTACCAACAAGAACACTTATTAAGAAAGCATATGGCATTCTTAATACTAACATACCTAAAAAGCATAAAGTACCTATTATCAGTGCTTCGGTACATTGACCAATAATAAAGCCTGAAAATACTCTGTTGGTAGTTTGTCCAATTTCTAATATTTTATCTGCTATATCTCCTCTAAGATATGCATACATAACTTTCTTTATTTGACATATTAATTTTTCCTTGCTTGAAAGCATGTATATAGCTAATACAAAGGCTAAACAAAAATCAATGATAGCTGTTGTTACATCAACTGTTAAGCCAACAAGGTAAGATGCAATTCCACCAAATAAATGAGTAACTGTTTTTAATATTTCTTGCCAAGTATTCATAACCTGATCCCAAACTTTACTTAAAAGTACTGTGGAATCAGCATAATTATTCATATTAACTTCAAAGGATTTTAAATAAGTAGGAATACTTTCTGTAAGTTTAACTACACTTGAAGTTAGTTGAGGAACAACAAATAAGATTATGGCACTTATGGCTCCAACTAAAACTATTATTGTTACTGTAATAGCTAAAGGTCTTTTTGCACTTCTAACCCATGATTTTTTGCTATTTTCTAAATTTCTAAATAACTTTCTCTCAAAAAACTTCATAGGTATATTTAATACAAAGGCTATTGCTATACCTAAAATTAATGGTTTAACAAGACTTGTAATATAACCTAGTCCCCCAAATACTGTAGAGTATTTCATAAATACAAAGTGTAAAATAATAGCATAAGTAACAACTATTAGGGCTCCTTTTAACTTTTTATCATTAAAAAACATATTTTCACTTCCTTATTTTAAGATATTTTTCATCTTTTCAAAAAAATAATTTTATTATTAATGAAAATAACTTATATCTACTTAAATATACCATATTGTTAATTTTTTGTTAATAACATTTTCTTTTATCCTTAATAGAATATGTACTTCTCTATTTTCCTGTATTTTTTAAATATGTTTTTATAAATAAATTTGGAAAATATGCAGCCATCTTCATATAAGTGTACATACTTCTTCCATATCTATTTGTTTTAATAGTTGCTTTTTTTAAGTACTTTTTAACATTTTTATTTTTAAGAACACTTAAAGTATCTTTCTTTGTTTCACTATTTAAATATCCTAATATTTGATACATAATATGCTCACAAGTAAATTCTTTTTCTATAGCTTCTTTAAGCTTTTTATCTAATTTATTTTCATCAATAAATTTAGCTACATCCTCCATTGATTCTACTACAGTTATATTCTTATATATGTCTGGATTATTAGTTAAAGAATCTCCCCTTTGACAATAAAATACTAAACTGTCTTCTATTCCTCTAACCTTCTTTGAACTTAAAAGTGCTTTAAATATAAAATTTAAATCCTCTGCCCCATGAGCTCCTTCTAAAAATCTAAGCTTATTTTTATTTAAGAACTCCTTATTATAGACAAGACTTCCAGTCCAAAGTCTTATTTTATTATCTTTATAAGCATTAAAGACTTCTTCCCCTGATTTTATTTTTCCAAACTCAAAGTTTTGAGCTATATTCACATTTACACTGTCACCCTCTTTGATTCTTTTATAATCAAAAAATACTATATCAGGTTCATTAAACATATTTCTTTCTAAAATCTGAACTAAATTATTCTCTGCAAAATCATCTGAATCTAAAAATAAGATATATTTTCCTCTTGAATAATTAATCCCAATATTTCTAGCAACACTCTGTCCCCTATTTTCTTCACATCTAATCACTCTATGATTTATTTTAAAGTTTTCTAAACAAGCTTCACTTACTTCACAGGTATTATCTGTTGAACCATCATCAACAACTATCACTTCAAAATTATTTGATGTTTGTCTTGATAAAAACATAAGATTTTTTTCAATATACTTTTCTGAATTATATGCAGGAATTACTATACTTAAAAACTTATCACTCATTAATGCCATCTCACTTCAACTCCATTATAGTTTTTAAATTAAGCTTATAAATAGTTTTAAAATTTAAAGTAAAATATTTCTTATTTTATTAGTAGCATAATCAATTGCAACTTCTGTATTTCCATTATTTTTTCCTCCACCTTGAGCTGCAAACTGATTTCCGCCACCTCTTCCATCAATTAAAGTTATGGTATCTTTTAATATATCACTCATATTAACTTTTTTCATATCTTTAGAACTATTGAAAATTAAATTTACTCTATCTCCATTTTTCACTGCAAATAAAACTATTGCTTCATATTCCTCAGTTATTTTATTAGCTAACTTTCCTATATGTTTTGTATCCTCACCATCAAAAATTTCATTAACTAAAGTTATACTTCCTATTCTTTCTGATTTATTTAACATCTCTTTTATCTTATAATCGCCTATTTCAGCTTTAACTTTTCTGTTTTCATCTACAAGATTTTTATTATTTTCTAAAAGATTCTTAACAGCGTTTAAAGTATCACCTTCTCCTGATTTTAAAAGCTTGCATATTTCTCCTAAAATTTCATCCTTAGTGAAAAAGTCAGATACTGCTCTATTTCCAGCTACATATTCTATTCTTGTAGCATTTTTATGTTTTTCCCATCTTCTTATCTTTATAACTTGAAGATCTCTAGTATTTCTTGGATGAACTCCACAACAAGCATTTAAATCTAATCCTACAATTTCAACAATTCTTATTTCTTCATCAGTTTTAGGCAATGCTCTTCTAGTTTTTACTTTCTTTAATTCTTTTTTGCTTGGAGCATAACTTTTTACTTCTAAGTTCTCAAAGATTAATCTATTTGCCTCTTTTTCAGCTTCTCTTATAGTTTTTTCATCTAAAAAACCTACAATATCAACTGTACTTATTTCTTTTCCTAAATGAAAACCACAAGTATTTGCACCAAATAAATCATAAAAACATCCAGAAAGTAAATGCTGTCCTAAATGCTGTTGCATTCCATCAAATCTTCTTTCCCAATCTAATTCACATTGTAGATTTTTCAATTTTTTAGGTTCTTTTTCAAGAACATGATATACTTTTCCTTCTTCTTCATAAACATCAAGGACTTTAATTCCATCAATAAGTCCTAAATCTCCCATCTGTCCTCCCCCTCCTGGGAAAAAGGCAGTTTGGTCTAAAAGAACATGGAATTTTCCATCAATTTCTTTAACCTCAATTATTTCTCCTTTAAACTCCTTTATATATTGATCTTCATAATAAAGTTTTGTCATTTTATATCAACACCTCAATTGTCTTCTTAATAATAAGAGCTTAAACTTAACTTTTATAAAAATTAGCTCTAAAATAAATTATATCATTTATTTATTAAATTAAAACTTATAAATATTTACTAAATTCAAACTTCTAAACTAAAAAATTAATGATTATATTAATTCATAAAATTATGAAAAACCAGAGAATTTAAAAAACTCTCTGGCCTATTTAATAAAATTATTTTAAATCTATTTTAATACTCTCCCCACATGGCTCATAATTGCTTCTGTCTGAAAATACAACGGTATAATTATTTCCTACTAATTCTTCTTTGAAATCTATATAGAACTCATTTCCACTTACGTACTTAATATTATCTATATATCCCCCTTCTTTATTTCCTATAGGTTCAATTTTCTCTCCAGTTTCATTATTTATAATATAACTAGGTGCTCCATATATTGAATACTTAGATTCATAATATAATCTTGTTCCCTTTTCAACACTTTCTATTTTTTTAATTTTAGAATAAATTTCTCCATTATCTAATCTAATCTCTGTTTCTCCATTTAAATTTAATTTTTCTTTAAATTCCTTAGGGAAAGTAACTTCATTAGAATCACCTTTCTTATTCATATCCTCTCTTTGAATATATGGAATTATAGTTAAACTCTTACTATCATCATAGACCTCTTTAAAATTATAACTTGTGAATAGCTTAGAATTTTCATTTTTACTAGCATCTCCAATTCCAGTACCACTTTTTGAATATAAGTATCTTCCTTTATCATCAAAAATAACAAAACTTAAGGTGCTATAATCATGTAAATCCCTTGTCTCTGTAACTTTAAGAACTGTATTTATAGGTGTTTGTATTAATTTATTTAATTCTACACCCTTTAATTCATCTCCTAAATTTATGTTAAGATTTTGTTCTTTTATATTTTCTCTAACTAACTCATCACTTATAAGTATATTAAAATTCCAATCTCCCTCTATCTTAACATCCTCTGTAATATTTCCTAAACTACTTATATTTATGTTTAAATCAAAATTATTAGGAATTTTTATATCTTCTCCTAATATATTTTTCTTAAGCTCTCCTTGGGCAAACTTTTCACTAGCTATAGAGTAATCTTTAACACCAACATAGGTAAAGTCATCTACCTTTTCTCCTCTACCACCAAACTCTGGACTTATAAAATTATTATTTATTCCTAACTTAATATCTAATAAATCTAGTCCATCTTCTAAAGGCTTATCTGATTGAATAGTATAAAAAACCTCTAAATCTAAGGTATCATAAACAATTTTATTTATTGTAACCCTATACCCATTACTTTCTTTAGTAATATTTAAATCCGAAGCATATTTATCATAATTTTCATATATTCTGCTGTCAAATCTCTCAAATATTTTCCCTAAAATCGGGATGTTTTGTGCATATGTGGGCATTGTTACTCCAAAAATAATAGTTCCTGCTATACAAGCTGCACATATGCCTGAAGCTTTTTTATAATTTCTTTTTCTCTTTCCTAAATTATTTATGGTGTCATCTATTTTTTTATTAATTTCCTCTGGTACTTTCATATTTTCCATTTTTAATCTATTTCTAATATCTTTATCAAATAAATCATCATTATTTTTCATTAATTAACCCTCCATAAAATAAGTTGATTAAAATTTAATTTAATCTATTAAATATCCATTTTTAATATAATTATGTTATATAAAATCTCTAAGCTTTTCTCTTGCCCTAGCCAGTCTTGATCTTACTGTTCCTTCAGCTATATTTAACATTTCTGATATCTCTTTAGTAGACATATCTTCAAAATAATATAATACTGTAGTTATTCTTAAATCCTCACTTAATGAATTAACTACAGATGTTAACTCAATATTTCCATAGTCATCACTATAAGACTCTTCATTTTCTAACTTATCTAAAAATATGGTCTTTTTATTTCTTCTTAATATCAAATTACACTCATTTATTAAAATCCTTATTATCCAAGTTTTAAAGAATTCATCCTTTTTTAAAGTTCCTATCTTCTCATAAGATTTTATTATTGTATTCTGAAGTGCATCTTCTATGTCTTCCTTGTTATTTAAAATTCCCCTAGCAACCCTATAGATACTTAATCTATTCTCATCTATAAGACTTAAAAAGGCATCCTTATCTCCTTTCTTTGCTTGAGAAACCATTGAAGTTTTTCTATGCTCTAAAAATGATAATAACTCCACAACTTTCCTCCTAAATTTTAATAACTTAGCTAAGCTTTATACTTATTAGATGGTTTAATTAATAAAAATGCTCCCTAAAAAAATAATTTTTTTATAATTTAAGAAACTTAACTAAATAAAAAAAGATAAAACTTATAAATATATTCTTAGAATTAATGAAATCTACTAAGAATTATAAGTTTTATCTTTATATTTTATTTTTTATATTATTTTATATATTCTAGTAATTTTGATCGTACTGAAGTCTATATCTAAACTTTTCTAATTTATAGTTTCCATTCTTATCTAGTTCTTTAAGATTATATTTATGATTAAATCCCATTTTCTTATAAAAATCACAGGCCATAGTTGATGATTTAACTTCAACTCTTCTTGCTCTTATATAATATTCATCCCTTTCTAGGGTCTCCATAATTTTTTTGCCTATTCCCTTACCTTGAAATTCTGGTAAAACAAATATAGGTAATAATATACTTTCATCTTCTTCCCCTAAAAAACTAGCTATAGCTCCACAACCAACTATTTTATTTTTTAAAACAGCTACATACATATGTGAGTTTTTAGCCATATTCAAAATTTTATTTTCAGTATAGTTAGAAGCTAAATTTCTCATATCTTCTTTCGAATAACCTTTTATATTTGTATCTAAAAAATTTTTTTCAATAAGTTTAGAAACTTCTCCCCCTTCATTTTCTTCAAATCTTCGTATTTTTAAATCCTCCATTAAACAATTCACCTGACTTCCTAAATTAATAATTACCCTAAAATATATTAATTGAGTTTTTTAACTTATTTTAAAATTATACGTCTTTTAGATTTATTTTAATTTCAAATTGTTTTTAAAGTTAAGAAAACTCTCTATTAATACTCAATTTAATGTAAATTTATTACTTTTAGATAAATTTACGAACTTCTCTCTTATGATAAAATTTATTATACACCTTTTCTCTTTATTGTAAACATTATGAAACTAATAGTTTCATGCTACAAATTGAGTATTCATGCCAAATTCATTAACACATCTTATCAAAGATAATAATTTATTTATTTAAAGCTATAACCATAAAAATCTTTATAATATTTAAGCTTTAAATTTAACTGAATTGCTTTATTATTTATTCAAAATTTATTTACATTTTTAATATTTTCTTAATCTCCTTAGAGGATTTTTCTGTTAAAATTTATCAAAAGATACTTAAAAAGGAGGGTTCATTATGAAGGTTATAATTTTTTATGCAAAAACTGGTGGTGGACATTTATCTGCTTGTAAATCATTAGAGGAAAGTCTAAATTCACTGAATATACCTGTAGTAACTTTAGACTCTCTAGAATTTGCAGGTCATCTTGTATCTAAAGAAGTATGTTCTGCTTATACTTATATAGTTAAATCTGTTCCTGAACTTTTTGGTGCTCTTTATAATGCCGGCGAAAAAATTAGTGATCATAATAAAAAATCTATAATTTATAAATTAAATTCTTTTTATGCCGACAATATATTAACAGTCTTAGAGGAGGAACAACCTGATATAATAATCTCAACTCATATCTTTGCTACTCAAAGTATTAGTTATTTAAAGCAGAAAAACAAAATAAAAGCTTTAACAGCATCAATAGTAACTGATTATACTTGTGCACCATTTTGGGAAGAAACTGATTTAGATTATTATTTCTTACCACATAAAGATTTAATAAAAGAATTTGAAGATAAGGGCTTAGACTCTTCAAAACTAATAGCTTTTGGCTTACCTATTGATTCTAAATTTAAAGTAAAGACTCCTAAGGAAAAAGCGAAAGTTAGCTTAGGTCTTGAAAAAAATAAACCTCATATTTTAATAATGGGTGGAAGTATGGGAGCTGGCTCAGTTAAAGATACTACACTTTATATAAGTAAGCATCTTAAAGAATGTAATATAACTACTATATGTGGAAACAATAAAGAATTATTTAAAGAAATCTCTGAAATAGAAAAGTTAAATCCTAGAATTCACGCACTTCAATTTACTCATGAAATGAATAAACTTATGGATTCTGCAGATATATTAGTAACTAAACCAGGTGGCTTAACCTCTACAGAGGCTATGAATAAGTCACTTCCAATAGTAATGATTAATCCTATTCCAGGAGTTGAAAGTGCAAATTGTAACTTTTTTATGAAGCATAACTTAGGTGTTAAGTCTAACTCACTTCATGAAACTTTAAAAATTTGCGAAAAACTTATTGCTGATAAAAAGTTCTATGAGGAAATCGTATCCTCTCAAAAACTTAATTCTAATATAAATGCCTCAGAGGATATATGTAAATTTTTAATAACAAAATACCATGAAATTCAATACAATAGTGACAATAATAGTCTTTGACTCCTTGAAAAAATTATTGTAAACTTATAAATAAAATCTAAGAATACAGGTGATTCTATTGGCATTTATTATTTTAGGAATATATATTTTAATAAATATAGTTTTACTTCATGGAACAAAAAAAGCTAGAAAAGGCAAGAAGACCGTAACTATAAAAATAGTGAGCCTTATTTCTATAATTATGTTTATATTGTCATTGCTAATACTTTTATTCGGTGGTATGTCTTATTTACATCATAAGAACATGCTAAATTTAATAATATCAATTATTTATTTATTTGTTTTAGTTTTTATATCTTATAAATTATCATGTTTTTATATAACTGAAGATTCTATAATCTATGGATATAATTGCTACAACTTTAAAGATATACAAAAAATAGAAATTGAAAAAATTAAAAATAAATTTACTGTAACAATATACATAAAGGGAGCAAATACATTATATTTTAAGCTAGATTATCTAAAAAAGAAAAAGCTTTTAAATGCTCTTCACGGTAAGGTTCTATGTATAAATTTATAAACAAAAGACTATCTAAACACACTACAAATATTAATGTGTTTAGATAGTCTTTCTTATTAACTTACTCCTAAACTTAAATTATATAATTTTAATTTAGGCTCAACAAATCTTTCTTCCTTAAGATTATAGTTGCAGAAATAATATAAAAATCTAGCTAACTGAATCTCTGCCATATTAAGTGCCCTAATAGCTGCTAAGGCTTGTTCTCTAGTATCATCCTTGAAGGCATCATGAATTAATTCCTTTGCATATTCTGAACTTTCATTACCTAAATATCTACAATACTCATCAAAATCAAGATTACTATTTTTATAATATATATCTAAAACCTTTTTCTTATCATCTTCATTAAATACCTTGTTACAATCTTCCTTTAGTATATAAGAGAAGATTTCTCCTTTAGTAGGTACTCCTTTTAAAAGAATATTTTCATCTTTATCCTTATTTTTATCTAATAAAAGAGTTATATCTTCATCTCCCTTTATCCAAGCTTGTGCTAAGTTTTCAAACCTACGATGATTAGAAAAATTCCCTTTTCCTATTTTATTTATATCAAATTTTTTTAATACATTCATTATTTTTTCATTTGGACTAGCAATGTGATGAGTAACATGGTGTGGTTCACTCATATCAGCTAAATAGTGACAAGAATAACTTAAATACTTCATGCATTTTCTTCTCTTACCTTTATCCCTATACTTTAAGGCTTTTCGTCCAAAAAAAATAAATTTACACATTGCTGTTTTACCTTTTCCAATTCTTCCAAAGTAATTATCCTTATCTTCACCATGATAAAAATGAAAAGAAAATAAGGTTAATACTGACCTAAGCATTATATCTGGTTTTCTAGAATATGATGGCCTAATCCATCCTAAGCTTTTACTGACATTGTAATTAAGTTCAAGTATATCCATACACCATTTAAGAGATTTAGAAAACCATTTATTATTTAAATACAAATTATTATCATTAATCACCATTCTATTGGCTTGTTCTAATAATACATCATGGGTATTAGATTTTTTAAAAGATTTTTTCATAACCTTTGGCATTTTCTTTAATATCTTTTTCATGTTATCCATGACTGTCGCCTCCCACCTAAATACAATTATAGCACCAGACATAGAAAATATTTAACGTTAAAAAAGGCAGTAAAAGCTAAATTTAAGCCTCTACTACCTATTAAAAAGATTTATCTATTTCCCTTGCATATTATTCCTTTCAACAAATCTTCTTATTCTCTTTATAGCCTCCATTATATCTTCCATTGAAGCTGCGTAACAAGCTCTTATAAAACCTTCTCCACACTCTCCAAAAGCATTTCCTGGAACAGCTAGTACTTTCTCTTCAAGAAGAAGTTTTTCACAAAATTCATCTGAACTCATACCAGTTGACTTTATACATGGGAATACATATAAAGCTCCTAATGGCTCAAAACAATCTAATCCCATACTTCTAAATCCATCAACTAATACTCTTCTTCTTCTATTATATTCCCTTGCCATTTCAAAAACGCTCTCATCACCATTTTTAAGAGCCTCAATAGCAGCATACTGAGCCGTTGTTGGTGAACACATTATTGCATACTGATGTATCTTTTTCATAGCATCTATTAAAACTTTATGAGCACATACATATCCTAATCTCCATCCAGTCATAGCATAAGCTTTAGAGAATCCATTTATTACTATAGTTTTTTCCTTTACCTCTGGGAAACTAGCTATTGAAACATGGTCCTCATCATAGGATAATTCTGCATATATTTCATCAGAAATAATTATTACATCCTTATCCTTTAAAACATCCACAATCTTTTGAAGCTCTTCTTTATTCATTATTGCTCCAGTAGGATTATTAGGGAATGGAATTATTACCACCTTTGTTTTTTCAGTTATGGCCTCTTCTAAAAGTTCTGGAGTTAATTTAAAATCATCACAAGCTCTTAAATCTATTGTCTTGGCAGTTGCTCCTGTAAATGCTGTACATCCCTTATAAGCAACAAAGCTTGGCTCAGGTATTATAACCTCATCTCCAGGACCTACTAAAGCTCTAAGGGCTAAATCTATCCCTTCACTGCCTCCAACAGTAACAAGTATTTCATCCTTTGGATTATATCTAAGAGAAAATCTTCTGTTTAAATACTTTGATATCTCTTCTCTTAACTCTATAAATCCTGCATTTGATGAATAGTGAGTATGTCCTTGCTCTAGAGAATAAATTCCTGCCTCTCTAACATTCCATGGAGTTACAAAATCAGGCTCCCCAACCCCTAAAGAAATAACATCCTCCATTTCATTTATTAAGTCAAAATATTTTCTAATACCTGAAGGTGGCATATTTTTCACATTATCTAATATCATATTCTCTAGTATCATATAAATAACATCTCCCTATCATCTGTTTTCTTTTCTCTAAATATTGTTCCATGATCTTTGTATTTTTTAAGTACAAAGTGAGTTGCTGTCCCTGTTACATATTCTTGAATTGAAAGTTTATCTGAAACAAACATTGCCACTTCTTTCATTGTTTTTCCTTCTACAATAACAGTTAAATCAAATCCACCTGAAGACATTAAATAACAAGCTTTAACCTGTGGAAACTTATATATTCTCTCTGCAACCTTATCAAAACCAACACCTCTTTGGGGAGTTATTTGTACTTCTATTAAGGCTGTAACTGTCTCTCTTCCTGTATTCTCCCAATTTATAAGAGTAGTGTAGCCAGCGATTATGCTTCTTTCTTCATAATCTCTTATGGCTTCTCTAACCTCTTCCACAGTTTTCCCTGTCATAACTGCAATTTCTTGATCTGTATACCTACTGTTTTTTTCTAAAACTTCTAAAATTTCTTCCATGACACATTGGCCCCCTTTGTTATTGCTTATTTTCTATTTAAATTGTTTGATTGTGTTTAGCATAATTAATAAAAAAAGTTCCTCCATCCCTAAAAAGGGACGAAGGAACTACTTCGCGGTACCACCCTAATAAGTAAAATTACTTTTACTCACCTCAGTTAGAAATCTTTAATAGTATGGCTGAAATTTTATAAATTTATTCCTTACTTATTACTCAATTTCTATCCTCTTTAACGGGAGGAAATCGTCTTAATCTAATTAAAAGTTATGTACATCTTAATTTTAAAACATACTTACTAAAATACTCTATTTAACCTTTAGTTCTCAACAAGAAACTCCGAGACTGCTTCAATTAAGCTTTCTTACTAAATCTCACCAAACTTTAGCTCTCTGAAAAGTCCACCTAATTTACTCTTTCTCTTCACTGTTTTTCATGATTTTTTTCGTTTTTTATAATTATATACACAAATTTTAATAAATTCAATATTTTTTTATAAAAATTAATGCAAATTTGTTTTTTCATATAAAAATAGGGCTGTATCAAAACAACTTTTAATAAAGCTTACAAACAGTATGAAGAGAATATCTAGATGAACTTTAGAATTTAAATTATTACGTAGAAGATATCACGTAAAAAAGCTGAGACTGTTCGAAGCGTAGCAAGTTTCGAAGCTTTAGTGATATCTTCGAAGTAATAATTATTCAAATGACTCCAATGTAACTAAAGTTCCATTGGATAAGTTCAAGGTTCCAAATTAAAATTTGGACTTTCACTTAAAATCTAGTAATTCTCGGAATATGTTTGTAAGCTTTATTATTAAGTTTTGATACACACCCATGCAACAAACTAATTTACATGATTAATACTTAAAGTTTTGTTGTATTTATATGTTTTAATTTCATTTCCATCTAAGTTTTCTTTATTCATGTATATTGCATTAATTTGATTATTTTCATAGGTATTATAATAATAAATTCCTTTTTCTAAGCACATGCAACTTGTATATTGAGTAAGATCACTTTTTTCTTCTACAGTTCTAGTTGATCCTCTTACCATAGCAACATTATTTAATATGTGGAAAAATTCAATTAAGTCTATTGAATCTTTATCATTTTTTATCATTGCATCTCTTAAAAATGCTACTCTTATAAATCTAGATGCAGGTGTAAAGTCCCCTGGTAATCCTACTAAACCAGTTCCTTGACCTAGAGCAGTTAAAGATTGATCTCCTAACTTAAATTCTGGAACTTGATTATATCTCAAACCTACATATTGATTTAAATTTGCTACATGCCAATCAAAAGTAGGTGAATTAGTTAATACTCCAATATTATTATCAAATACATTTAATTTTTCCTTTGTTTGTTCAACTACAATAGACTTTCCTGTTATATCGCTTATCATCCAATGAAGAGTTGTATTAGGAATATTTTCGCTAATAGGTATATCCACTATATTAGCATTTTTTAATGCTTCCTTTACCTCTTCTACTGAGCTAAAATTAGCTAAAACCCATAATAAGAAATTATATACTGGAATATTAGTTTTACCTTCTATATCTTCTTTAGAATAGCTAACATAAACAGGGAAATTTAAGCCAGCACATCCTAATCCCTTTTCATTCATACCATCTGCAAAGGTAGGATAATCATCAAAAATAGTTCCCATTCCAAGAACAGCATATTTTGTTGTTAATTCTTTTTTGTTTGATTTGTTTACACATTTAAAATTCCTAGGAATAAATATAATAGATTGATTAAATGAATATTCAATATCCATATTTCTTCCAAACAAATGCAATCCATCTTTTGTTTCTAAGGCTAATCCTGTACACATAAACACTCACTCCTCATTAGATTTTATATAAGTAAATAATACTATATTTATTTTCAAATTTACATTATACTCAATTATTATATTTCCAAGAATTTATGTTTTTTATTAAAAATTTTATTCTTTACCTCTTATAATTTTTATTAATGAAGCCTTTTTACCATAATGTAAAGTTCCTTTTTTATATAATTTACTACTAAAGAATCCAACTAAAATTATGAATCCAACATTAATAATAGTAGTTATTAAAATTTCCATAAAAGTAACTTTTGATAAAACTATTCTCTCAAACATTATTAAAGGAGAAGCAAATGGTATATAACTAAATACTTTAGCTAAGGTTGATTCAATATTAAACATACAGTTCATTGCAAGTAAGAAAACTCCAACAAAGACTAAGGTAATTGCTCCCATTGATGAATTGACATCTTGAGAACTTGTAGCTAAGGAAGCCACTGCTGCATAAAGCATTGAGAATGTTAAATATCCTAAAAGGAAATAGGCAACAAAAGCAAATATTATACTAGCATTTAAATTTAATGAACTTAAAACTTCTAAACTTGTACCTGAAGTTTTAAGCATTATTAAACCAGAGCCTAGGATTACTGCTATCTGTGTAAGCCCTACAGCACAAATTCCTAATACCTTACCAAAGAAAAGTTCCATTGGTTTAGCCATAGTTATTAAGGTTTCCATTATTCTATTACTCTTTTCTTCTATAACTGAATTAGCAACCATAGAACCAAAAGTAAGAGTTATTATATAAATTCCAAAAACAAGAGCATAAACTAAAGCCATTCTCTCATGTGAAGCATTTCCTGTTTGAACCACATCAAGCTGAGCTGGAGTCATTATATTAGCATATTCTTCTGGTGTTATATTAAACTTCTCCATTGAAAATACAAATTTAGTGTCATTTAAAATTGTATTTACTTTCTTCATTAAAGAATCTCCAGGTAGTTCATTAACATATAATTTTCCTGACACCTCTTTACCTGTTGAAACTTCAAGCAAAGCCTTATAATCTGACTTTCCATTTTCTATTTCCTTTTTAACATTATTAGTTTCTTCTGAATCTTTGCTTAAAACAACTTTAAAATCATCATCATTTAAACTTTCTAAAGTATTAGAGTCAAAAAATTTATTATTAGCTTCTGTGCTTATCATTATTAAATCTTTAGATCCCTCTCTATTAAAGAGCCCTAATATTTTATCCATATTAAAAAATCCTAGCATTACAATTAAAGTAATTATTGTTGATATTATAAGAGCTTTATTTCTAATAGTCTCTTTATAGGTAAAGCTAAAAATACTCCAAAACTTTTTCATACTAATCACCTAACCTTTCTATGAAAATATCATTTAAGGATGGTCTTTCAAAATAAAATCCCCTTATATCTAAATCTGTGTTAGTGATTTTTCTTAAAAGTTCTTTTCCTTTTTCTAAATCCTTAAGATTTACTCTATAACTTCCCTTTTTAAATTCTAAAGCTTCAAAACCTAATTCTTTTAAGAAATCTTGTACTTTTTCTTCTCCTTCAACTACAAGACCTTTAATTCCATAATCTTCTTTAATCTTATCAAGATTTCCTTGAAGTATGGTTTCCCCTTTTTTAAGCATTATTATATCATCACAAAATTCTTCCACATCAGCCATTCTGTGACTACTAAAAATTAATGTTTTTCCTTTATCTAAAAGTTCTCTTATTACAGTTTTAAATAATTCCACATTTACAGGGTCTAGTCCACTAAATGGCTCGTCTAAAATTATAACTTCTGGATCATGCATTACTGCAACTATTAACTGTATTTTTTGTTTATTACCTTTTGATAGAGTTTCAACCTTTTTATTTAGATACTCACTTATTTCAAACTTTTCAAGCCAATACTCTATGCTATTTAATGCCTCTTTTTTCTTCATTCCATAAAGAGAAGCAAAATGCATAAGTTGACTCTTAACCGTGTATTTAAGATATAATCCTCTCTCCTCTGGTAAATATCCAAAAGCATTTTCATCAAAGCTTAGTTTTTTATTATCCACTAAAACCTTTCCAGTATCACTTGGTAATATTCCAAGTAATATTCTTATTGCAGTGGTTTTTCCTGCTCCATTTCTCCCTAATAACCCTAAAGCCTTTCCTTTTTCAATGACAAAGCTTAAATCTTTTAAAGCTTGTACCTCTCCAAAGGTTTTGCTTATATTTTGAGCCTCAACTCTCACTAAAAATCCCCCTTTTCATTTTGATAAACATGTTAAAATTTACTGTTACATAAAATATTACCATTTTTCACACTATTTTTAAACATATTAAATAATATAGGACTAAAGTATTACTTTTTAACTACTTAATAAATTTTTGTTTCTTCATTGGTATTTTTATTAACAACAAAAAGCTCAAAATTATTAAAATCAATTGAATCTACATCATATAATAAGTCAACTATAAAAAATTCTACAAGCTTAGTATCCTTATTTATTTTATTCCATTCAATAACATCATCTACAGCCTTCCCATCAAGGACCATAATTTGTTTAATTTCATATATTTTACTAAAATCATTTGATTTTAATTTAACACTATAATTTTCATGAAAATTTTCTATCTCTTCATCTTCTAAGTTTTCAGTAAATAAATTTAAAATAGATCCAAATTCAAAATTTCCTAAATTACTAACAGTTAAATTTATATCATCTATTTTAATTTTTTTATTTAAACGTATATAATTTTCATTACTTAAATTAACAACTCCTTCTTTTTTAATCTCCTTAGTTCCATCAATATACTTTCCAGCTAAGGCATGTCTAATTTTCACTTTTTCTAAGGGCTTTTCTATTGCAGCAACAAAATCTATACTTATTTCTTCTTTAATTTTATTATCAATTATTTTTGATGAAATAATGTATGGTCCTAAACTATATGCACTATCATAGTTATTTATAAATGTAGATAAATTTGCTTCAGTTTCGCCTATATAAGAACCATCTTTTCTCCATATCTTATATTTAGTCAACAAATAATTATCATAAAGCTTAGAATACTCAATTTCAATGTTGTAATTATCAACCTCAAACTCATAAGAAAAACTTATAGTTTCATTTTCTTCAACTAAATCAGTAGAACTAATTCCCACAAATATAATTCCAATAATCACAAATATCCAAATTACTTTTTTATTAATTTTAACCATTTTCAACCTCCTTTTTTCTATTTTAGCATCCTAATAAAACCCATAAATACCAAATAAAAAAAGTTAATACTTTATTCAAATCAAGAATAAAGTATTAACTTATACTTTTATTTTCAAATTTTTAATTTTCTCTAATCTATTTTAATTTATATTTAAAATTACTAATACATATTTAGTCTTACTTTTTATTTAAATACGCTCTATTAAAAATTTAAATATGTTTTTTAGCTATTGAATTATATAAAAAATAACCAAGTAAAACTCCAATTATACTTATCACCCAATAATCTATTCCAATATAAATTATTGGTACAGAAATTAATCCAAAACTTAATATTAATTCTAATATAGGAACTATAAAATAAACTATAGAAGCTATTAGTACACAACCAGCTATATTATTAAATTTTCCTTTTAGAAATGCTGGATAAAATCCTAAAGGTATAAATAAAATCAATCTAATAATTATCCATTTCATAAGATATCCTATAGTTATTCCCCTATTCATTAATTCAATATAACTTTTAAAAGGAATTAAGTCTACTTGAAAATTAACATTTGAGCTTCCTCCAACTTCTATAGGGAATATATACCACCCAACTAGAAATATAAAATAATTAGCAAATAAAAATTTATATAATTCCTTTTTCCAATCTATATTATATTTTATACCCTTTACTTTATAATATATTAAAACTCCACCTCTAATTATTATATACATTGGAACAGCAATAATTATTAAAGCTAGCAATTTTATATAATCAAATCTCATAAATATTAAATGAGTAAAAAAGGCTATAAGTATTATTAATGAAATTCCCACTGTATATAGTAGTGGTTTTACCCCTCTTTCCACTACAGTTTTTAGTTCTCCTCTAATTTCATTTATTTCTCCAAATCGTTCTAAAGCAATCTTAATACTCTCTTTTTCACTAAATCCTTCTAATTTTAATTCTTCTACAGATTCTATTAAATGAGTCCTCATAGTTTCCTTTATCTCTTTATTTTCTTTTGAAATTCCATCAATATTCTTATATAAAGAGTCAATATACTTATCTATCTCTCTCATTCTATTCTCCCCCCAAAAAAATATTCATAATACTCTTTAGAAATTCCCATTCACTCTTTTTTTCTTTTAGATAATTAACTCCATCCTCTGTAATTTTAAAATATTTTCTTCTTCCACCACCACTTTTACAATCACCCCAGTATGATATTACAAGTCCTAATTTTTCTAACCTTTTTAAAACAACATATAAGGTTCCATCCTTGACCTCAAAGGCTTCTTTACTATTTTCTCTAATTAATTTTGAAATCTCATACCCATATAAATCTTTTTCTTGTAAAAGTGATAATATTATACTTTCCACATGTCCTTTTATAATCTCTTTATTAAGTTCCAATATTATCCCTCCCAAGTATAATTATACCATAAAGTACTCTATAGTATAGAATACTTTATGGTATAATTCACAAAAACATAATAAAAAAAAGCTGTATTCCAAATAAGAATACAACTTCTTTTTATATTAACTATTAACTTTATCTGACTTTAAACTTTTCTCTAACTTTTTAAGAGTTATTTGATGAAGATAATATCTATACATCTGAATTATTTCTAAACTATTATATTGGCTTAATTCATCAATTGTATCTTTATTATTACCATTAAAAAGTAGTCCTAAAGAATATCTTAAATAAACATTACAATAAACCTCAAAATATATAAATTCATATTTGTATTTTTCTTCATCATAATCATATTTTGGATCATTACATAAAGACTTTGCTTCTTCTGATAAGCTTGACCATATTCCTACAAAATAATTATAATCTTTTGGAAAGTTTTTTTTCTTAAAAAATTCTTGAAATTTTTCTTCTACTAAAGCTCTTAAACATTTTAAATATCTTACTTCCCCATGTAAATTTTCTGATACAGACATTCTTAACCTTAAGGAATCCCTTAAATCCCCTTGAATTTGTTCATCTGTAGATGCCAAAATATTTTTTATTATTCTCTGTAAGTTCTCAATTCTCTCCTCCATAAAAATCCCCTTTTAACCATTAATAAAATTTATAACTGAAGCATTCATATTATTAATTTAAATAGATTTTATTTTTTTAATCTTATTTAGATTTAATATGATTTTTTAATGCATTCATTGCCATAATATATCCATATTCACCAAATCCACTTATCTGCCCAATACAAGCTGGGGCTGTAACTGATTTATGTCTAAACTCTTCTCTTTTGTGAATATTACTTAAATGTACCTCAACAGTTGGTATTTCAACCCCTTTTAAAGCATCATAAATAGCTATGCTATAATGTGTGTATGCTCCAGGATTTATGATTATTCCATCATACTTTTCAAAGTATGCATTATGAATAAAATTAATTATTTCTCCCTCTATATTGCTCTGAAAGCAGTTTATCTCTAATCCTAACTCTTTTCCTTCTTCTTTTATATAATCAATGACCTGATTAAAATCTTTAGCACCATAGATTTCTTTTTCTCTAATCCCCAGAAGATTTAAATTAGGGCCATTTATAACCATTATTTTCATAATATCTCTAACCAAATTATTAATTTTTTCTTTGGTTAAAATCCACCTACTTTCTCTTTAGGATTTTTAATAGGATAATTCTGAAATAGCTTTAACTATTTCTCTAATAGCCTCTTTAGTAGTGCCATCATTTATAATTTCTATATCACTATGCTTTTTATATAAATCAATTCTATCTCTATATAAATTAGTAAGTCTTTCTTTTCCATCCCATAAAAGAGGTCTTCCTTCTGTGTCTATATCTTCCATAATTAAATCTAAAGGTCTGTTTATAAAAACAGTTATAAACTCCTTAAAATTCCCCATATTTTCTTCTCTTGTAACTATTCCACCACCAGAAGATATAACCACATTTTTTAAGGTTGATAAAAGTTCACAACTTTTACTTTCTAAATCTCTAAAAACCTCTTCTCCCTGAGCAAAAAGTTCTTTTATTTCTTTTCCTGTACTTCTTTCTATGAATTCATCCATGTCTAAAAAATTCATCTTTAATACCGTTGAAAGCTCTCTTCCTATGGTTGTTTTTCCTGCTCCAGGCATTCCAATTAAAAGTACTCCTCTTTTTTTCATATACTAATCCCCTTTTTGTATTTTACCCAATAATATTATTTAAACTTTTAAAATTCATTTTAGTTTTTATTCCTATTTTAAAACAGTAATTATTTATAATAATACCTAGAAATAATTACTGTTTTAAAAAGAAACTCTTAATTCTATTAATTATAAAATTAAGTATAATTTAAAAATGTAATCTATACTTATTTTATATCATATTTGGCTAAATTTAGTATTCAAATTAACATTTTCTTATTACAAAATTAACTTTAAAATCTACATTTCAATTCTTCATATATATCTTCTTCTGTAGACTTATCTACTTTTATTCCATTCCAAATCTCTTCAGCTTTAACTCCTTGTCCAACTAACATAAATAATCCATCTACTGTTTTAAGACCATTATCCTTAGCCATTTTTAAAAACTTAGTTTCTAAAGGATTATAGACTATATCCACAGCAACCTTAAACTTTTTAATTACCTTTTCTGAAACAGCTACTGAATTTATATTAGGATACATTCCACAGGGAGTTGTATTGATTAACGCAAACTCTTCATTAATTTCTTCAAGCTCACCATAACTCATAAAATTAATATTGAAATCTTTAAATTTTTTAAAAGCTTTCTCTCTATCCCTAGAAACCAAAACTATTTTTTTAGCTTTGCTGTCCTCTAAATATTTTAAAATACTTCTAGCTGCTCCCCCAGCTCCTAAAACAAAAAAGCTATTTCCTTCAATATTAACCTTTGCTCTTTCTAGCATTTTACCAAATCCATAATAATCAGTGTTATAACCATAGGATTTTCCATCTTTTATTAAAATAGTATTTACTGCTCCTATAGCTTTGGCCTCATGTGAAATAATATCTAGCTGATCCATAACCTTCTCTTTATATGGTATTGTAACATTGGCTCCCTTTACTCCTAAGCATTTTAGACTTTCTACAATATTATTTTCAAAATCTTTTTTTACAGAAAAAAGATTATATAATCCATCTATATTATTATCTTTAAAAACTTTATTATGTATCTCTGGAGATAAACTATGTCCTAACTTCTCACCTATTAATCCAAATAACTTCAAAACTCCACCTCCTTAATCTTTACAATTTAATTCTAACAAAAACATTGAATAAAGATAAAACTCTTACACTATACAATAATTAAGATTTAAACTTTAATAATAAAACTCCATAATTAATTCATAATTCTATGATTAAATTACCATACAAAACTTATAATAATCTTTTTACATCCCCTGTTGAAAGATTAATAATAATTTTAAGTTTTTGTTTAAATATCCAAAACCAAATACACAAGTTCATGTAAGACACTTAGTTACCCTACTAGGTGTCTTTTACATTTTAAATAGTATTTTATAAAAAGCTCTAGCTTTTTAATCATAGAATATTTATTAAGTAAATTATTTATATATTTTTCACCTTATAAAATATAATAATAAAAATCACTTCTACAACAATTAAAAATGCCCTTATGGCAAAATTAGTAGTAATTAACGTATATATAAGAGTTATTACCATTACCAATTTTAAAAATTTAATCAAAGCTTTAATTTCCAAATTTGATACCCTCTTTTTCTATAGTAATTATTTATTGACAATCATTATTCTACTCTCTTATCCATTTTCTATAGGGTATTTCAAAAAAAGTTTATGCTTTATTAAAATAAATGGATGTCTTGTTAATTTGACACCCATTAGTATTAACATTTTAAAATTACGCTTTTTTATAACATACTAAAATCCTATAATCGCCTATTGAATCTCTTAACCCCTCTAAAATATCTTTTTTTCTCTAATTCTAATTAAATTATTCTCTATTATTTAATTAAGGCCTCTTCTCTAAATAATCCTTTTTCCCACTTAAAATACAATTTTATTTCATTTTACTTAATGAAGTTTTCCCTCATCCCTATTTTATATTGTTGATATTCTTTACTTATATCCATTAATGCATGAAGCATCTCCTCTGCATAAGGTAAAAGTTCTTTATTTTTTACTCGACTTAGATTTTTCTCTATAACTTGATTTTCCCTATCTTTATGAAAAATTTCCATATTATTTTCTTTTTTGTATCTTGCAACATCAAAAACAACATTCATTCTTTCTTCAAAAAGTTTCATAAGCTCCCCATCTATTCTATCGATTTCTTTCCTACATTGAGCTAACTTGTCATTCAAAAATTTCACCTCTTTTCTTTTAACTTCTTTACTATGTTTTAAGTAAATATTAATTTAATCTAGAACTTTGATAAAGTGAATCACTTTTAAATATTTTTAAATATAGTAGACAAAGATTAATTTTAATTAATATCCTATTATCATAAAAGTCTACTATACTTTAAACTTTTTATTTTATTAACTCTAATATAGAAATAGCTGCAATGGCTTCTATAACAACTAAGGCTCTTTGAACTATACAAGGATCGTGTCTCCCATTTACACTTAGAACTTCCTCTGTCATATTTTTTATATTTATAGTTCTTTGTTCTTTAGAAATAGATGGTGTAGGTTTTATAACAACTCTGAATATAACTGGCATTCCATTTGATATTCCACCAGTTATTCCGCCATTATTATTAGAGTATGTCTTAACTTTTTCATCTTCTATGAAATATTCGTCATTTGCTTCTGAACCTTTCATATTTGCAAAGTCAAAACCTGCTCCAAATTCAATTCCCTTTACAGCAGGCACTGAAAAGGCTAAATGAGCTATTGTACTTTCTAAAGAATCAAAGAATGGATTTCCTATTCCAGCCTCTAGTCCCACTATGGCACACTCAACAATTCCTCCAATAGAATCTCCTTCCATTCTATATGAAGTAATCTCTTCCTTAATATCTTCTATTTTATTTGTATCTATTACTGGAAGTTCTTTAGTTAAAAGTTCTTCTAAATCTTCTTTCTTTAAATTTAATTCATCAAAGGAAGAATCCTTAACTTTTCCAACTTGCTTAATATGAGAACCAATAGTTATACCTTTTTCCTTAAGTATTTCCTTAGCTAAGGCTCCAGCAAAAACTAAGGGCGCTGTTATTCTTCCTGAGAAATGTCCTCCCCCTCTATAATCATTAAAGCCATTATATCTTATGTATCCTGGGAAATCTGCATGGCCTGGTCTCATTACATCTTTTATTTTTGAATAATCCCTAGATCTTTTATCTGTATTTCTTATTATCATTGAAATAGGAGCCCCTGTGGTGATTCCATTAAATATTCCACTTAAAATTTCTGGTTTATCCCCTTCTTTTCTTTGAGTTGATAAACTATTTCTTCCTGGTGCTCTTCTTTCCATATCTTTTTCTATGTTATCCATATTTATTTTTATTCCAGGTTCTATTCCATCTATTACTACTCCTATTCCTTCTCCATGAGATTCTCCAAATATAGATAATTTTATTTTATTACCCCAAACTCCTCCCATTTCCTTGCTTTTAAAGCATCTTATCTCTAAAAGCTTCCTCCTTTCTGTTGAATATTTTATATATTATTCTTCTCTTAAAATTCCACCTAAGCTCTTAAAATCTTCCCAAAATCCTGGATAAGATTTTTTAACACAGTCTGGTTCACTTATAATAACCTCTTCCTTGCATCTTGTAGAAGCAATAGCCAAACTCATAGCTATTCTATGATCTTTATGACTATATACTTCTCCTCCTATTAACTCTTTAACTCCCTTTATTATAAGTCCATCTTTTAATTCCTTTATATCTGCACCTAGTTTATTAAGCTCAGTGCAGATAGCATTTAATCTATCACATTCTTTTATTCTAAGTCTTTCTCCGTTTATAATCCTAGTCTCTCCCTTGCTTAAAGCAGCAACCACTGTCAAAACTGGAATTATATCTGGGCACTGTGAAGCATCTATAATTGTTCCATTTAAATCCCCATTAATTATACTTAAAGACTCTTCTTGATTTTTTATAAGCCTAGCACCCATACCCTCTAATATTTCAATGCATTCCTTATCCCCTTGATAAGAACTTAAATCTAAATCAAGACAATTTATTTCTGAGCCTAAGGCCCCTGCTGAAAAATAGAAAGCAGCCTGTGAGTAATCACCTTCAACCTTATAATTCATAGGCTTATAACTTTGATTACCCTTTATTAAAAATTCTCTATAATTATTATTTTTTATTGTAACTCCAAACTTTTCTATCATGTCTAAAGTTAAATCTATATATCCTTTAGATTCAAGTTCTGTAGTTATTATTATTTTAGAATCATCTTTTAATAAAGGAAGAGTAAATAATAAACCACTTATAAATTGAGAACTTATATTTCCCTTAACTTTGAATTCTCCACCTTTTAAGCTTCCTTCTATATTCAAATCAATATTTTCTTCCTCATAGGAATACTTAACTTCTTGCTCCTCAAAAATCTCATAATAAGTTTTTAATGGTCTTTTCCCTAAATTTCCTCTACCGATAAAATTAACTCTATTATCTTTTATTAAGGAAATTGGAACTAAAAATCTTAAAGTGGAACCTGATTCATTACAATCAATAACTTTATAATTAGAATCATTTAAAATATTTTCTCCATTTATAATTAGTTTATCTTTTTCTACTTTTATATTTGCTCCTAAAGATTTCATACCTTCCATAGTTGCAATAATATCTTCTGAAAAATCTATGTTAGAAATAACACTTTCTCCTTTGCTTAAAGAAGCACAAATAATAGCTCTATGAGCCATACTTTTAGAAGGTGGTATTTTTACACTTCCCTTTAACTTACTAGGAGTTATAATTACCTTTTTCACTTTTTACCCGCTCCCTATACTTATTTTCAAATTACACTATAAATTTTATCCTCTGTTTTAAACCCATATTAATTTCATATATAACCCTAAAGCCTTTCTAAGGAAATTCTTTAAAAAATTAATATATTTCTAAATTTAAAAACTAGAGAAATAATTAAATTAGCTCTAAATTCCTTTATGAAGCCAAGTTGTTAAGTTATTTATAAAGTAATAACTTTAAATTAATATTCACTTAACTCCCTATGCCTTTATTCAAAAAATTCTACAGTTGTATTATATATATACCCTTCCCCAATGTCTTTTAAGAGGATAACATTTAAATTTCCATTTAAATTCTTCTTATCTAATTTTATAGCTTCTCTAGCTAATCCATTATCTTCAATGTTAACATCAGTATTTAATCCATACTTCTTTAATAAACTCTCAATTCTTTCTGCTGTTCCTTTTTTAGTAAGATCCTTTTCTTCTGCAATCTTGCTTATCATATTCATTCCTATGGCAACAGCTTCCCCATGAGAATAAATTTCATAATTATAAATTTGCTCTATGGCATGACCTAAAGTATGGCCAAAGTTTAGAACCATTCTTTCTCCTAAATCTTTTTCATCATTTTCAACCACTTCTCTTTTTATATTACAGCATTCATAAATAATTTCTCCAATATTCTCTTTTAGATCCTCTTTATTTTCAAAGCCCTCTAACTTTTCAAATAACTCTTTACTCTTAATGCATCCATATTTTATTACCTCTCCAAGGCCATCATTAAAATATTTTTCTGGAAGCGTTCCAAGCATATTTGGATCTATTAATACTAATTCTGGATGATAAAAGCTTCCTACTAAATTCTTCCCTCTTTCTAAGTCAACAGCTACCTTGCCACCAACGCTAGAATCAACTTGAGCTAATAATGATGTAGGTATTTGTATAAAGCTAATTCCTCTTAAAAAAGTTGATGCAACAAAACCTGCAAGGTCTCCAACAACCCCGCCACCTAGAGCTATAATTAAATCGCTTCTAGTTAATTTAAAATCTAAAAGTTTATTATATATTCCTGGTAATACACTAAAAGATTTACTCTTTTCTCCTGGTGTAACAGAAATAACTTCAACTTCAAAACCTTCATTTTCTATATTTTTCTTTATAGCCTCTCCATATATATCATTTAAATTATCATCAGTTATAATAGCTACTTTTTTCCCATCAAATACAGTTTTTATGTATTCTCCAAAATAATCTTTTAAATCCTTTTGAATTACTATATCATAACTTTTTTCATCTAAATTTACTCTTAAAACTTTCATTTTTATCACTCCAAACCCTTTAATTTTATGTTTTATAAAAATATTAATTTTATTATGTTATTTCTATTTAAGTATAAATTTAATGGGAGTTTAAACACTCCCACTAAATTAAATAATATTCTATAACTCTCTACCAACAGCCTTTGCGATAGCTCTTAAATCTTCTAAAAGCTTGCCGTACTCTTCTGGTTTAATTGACTGTTGACCATCACATAAGGCATTAGCAGGGTCATTATGTACTTCTATTATTAATCCATCTGCACCTACAGCTATGGCTGCCTTTGATAAAGGGTCTACCATCCATGACTTTCCTGCTGCATGGCTTGGATCAACAATTACTGGTAAATGACTTAGTTTTTTAATAGCAGGTATTGCACTTAAGTCTAAGGTATTTCTTGTATAAGTTTCAAAGGTTCTAATTCCTCTTTCACAAAGAATTACATTTTCATTTCCACCGGCCATTATGTACTCTGCTGACATTATAAGTTCCTCTATTGTAGCTGACAATCCTCTTTTTAAAAGAATAGGTTTTTTTGTCTTTCCAAGCTCTTTTAAAAGATCAAAGTTTTGCATATTTCTTGCTCCAACTTGAATAACATCAACATCTTCAATAAACTTTTCTATCATACTAGTTGACATTATTTCCGTAACTATAGGAAGACCTGTTTTTGCCTTAGCCTTCTTTAGAAGCTCCAATCCTTCAAGTTCTAACCCTTGGAAACTGTATGGTGAAGTTCTTGGTTTAAATGCACCACCTCTTAAGAAACTTGCCCCTAATGCCTTAACTTCTTTGGCTATTTCAGTTATTTGTTCCTCACTCTCTACGGAACAAGGGCCAGCTATTAATGCTATTTTCTTATCACCAATTTTATTTCCTAAGACATCAATTATAGAGTTCTCTGGATGGAATAATCTATTTGCCTTTTTAAAGGGCTCTTGAACAGGCATTATTCTCTCTACATTTTTGTTTGCTTCTACTTTAGCAGGATCTATTTTACTTGTATCTCCAACTAAACCAATTACACACATTTCACTTCCAGAAATTCTTTGAGTCTCAACTCCAAGTGATTCTATCTTTTTTATCAATTTTAAAATCTCCTCTTCCTTTGTTCCTGGTTTTAATATAACTATCATAATTCGCCCTCCTTTTTTATTTTAACCTTTTTATCTAAAATAGTCTAAATGTAAAATTAAACTGTTTAAATTATACTATTGCAAAAAAATAGAACCCACTTTAATGAGTTCTATCAAATAAATTATAATACAATATTACTATAATATTAATATCTATCACACTAATTATACAAACCCATTAGTTAAAAGAGCATAGTTTTTGTTGCACATAAAAGATCCAGCGCTAAAATGAAAGCCCCAGCTAGAGTAAAAGCTATAAAATTGTGCTACTAATCCCTTTACTAATAAATTTAGCATAACATCCTCCAAAAAATTTTTAAACAGTTATTTCTAAACTTTTTTAAATTTATTATACACTTTGTAATTTCAAAGTCAATAAAATTTAAAACAAAAGTAGTATAAGACTCTATATAAAATCTTATACTACTTGCTTAAAATTTACTTCAATCTAATTAAAATAATTAAAACTTATTATCTTGCAGTTCTAACAGTTATTGATTCCTTAGTTGAAAGTTCACCATTAGAATATTTAGCAGCAATCTTAAAGTTATAAATAGTGTGTCTGTTTAATCCCTTAAATGTAAATTCAGTTTTATCAGCACCTATTTCTTTAACTTTCTTACCATCTTTATAAAGAACATATCCTTCTAATCCATAAGTTTTTTCTGGCTCTTCCCAGCTTACAGTTACATTCTTCTTAGTCTTATCAGTAACCTTAAAGTTTCTTACTGGGTTTACTATAACTTCTTCTTCCTCAACTTCTGGATTTCCAACCTTAACTCTTACTGTATTTGAAGAAACTTTATTTCCATTAACAGTAATATTTACTTGGACATCAGTAAAGCCTTCAGAAGCTCCAGTCATCATTCCATTTTCAATAGTTAAAACTTCTGGTTTTGAAACTTTATATTCAACTTCAGCTTCTTCTAAGTTAACATTTGCACCATTATTCATTAATGCATTTATAGCAAATGGAACGCTTTGTCCAACTTCTAAGTCATGTTCTACTGTATTTAAGTTTACATGAGCTAATTCTGGTGATTCAATTGACTTATCTATTTCTTTAACATAAATGTTATCTAAGATTACTTCTTTAAATCCATCACCTTTTTCTAAAGTAATATAGTAATCTCCAGCAAAATCTCCAGTTGTAAACTCGTGAGTTACAGATTTAGTTTTAGTAAAAATATCTTGTGCATAATTTGAACCAGTAGCCTCTAAAGGAATATTTACAATCTTTTCGCCATCTCTATTCTTAATATTTACAGAATATCCTGGAGCAGCATTTTCTAATGAATATAAGAATCCAAATTCATAAGTTTTATTTGGTTCTAATTTGAATGATGAAACATCTGTAGTTAACATTTCACCTATTTCCTTTGGTTGTTGGTTAGATTTTAATGAGAATCTTCCATCAAGTACCCAGTTCATTCTTTGATTAGCATCTATAGATATATCCTTCTCAGCTAAGTGAGATCTATTTGAATGTCCTCTTCCTGGAGATAAATAAAATGGTGATATACCTTCATCTACGTTTTCAAAATCTTCGTAGAATACATATCCATCTCTATTAGTGTGTCCTGGATGATCCCATATTCTAAAGTCATCAACTAGTACAACTGAGTCAGCATCTCCTTCTGAAGCCTTTAAGTAAACATCAGCTGAATTTACTCCTTTAGGTACAGTAAATTCTACTTCCATTCTCACGAAAGTATCGTCAATATACTTAACACCTTCTCCTTGTCTTACTTTACCACCACTTGTTATTACGTTAGTGAAATCTTTTCCACCAACATTAACTCCTAATGTAACTTCTCTATTATTATCATTTTTAACCCATGCAGATACTGAATAAGTTACTCCTTCTTCTAATCCACTTATGCTTTGAGAAATTTTAGCATCCGCGCCTTCATTTCCACTTATTTTAAGAACATCATTACCTAATCTCTTTTGAACACTTTCATTTTCAATAGTTATATGATCTGTATTTTCAGCAGTAGATTCTTTATTCCACTTATCAAAAGTTTGAGAATCAAATCCTGGATCAGCTATTTCTGAGCCATATCCCCAATCCTCTATTCTCTTCTCTTCAACCTTTTCCTTAGTAACTATATAAGGAGTATCTTGTTTTACTTCTAAATTAACCTTTCCATCTACAACTGGTACTTCCTTAACTAAAGTTCTTCCTAGATCTGATAATTCATATAAATAAACTTTGTCATTAGAAGTCCATCCTTCTGGTAAAGTCCATTCTGAAGTAGTTCCTAATGGATTCCAGTGATATATCTTTTCACTATTTGCCTCATCAACAGGATTCCATGGTAAGAATAATTGAGTATCTCCTATACCAGTATTTCCAATTGAATTTTCTGGAGTAGTAGCAACTAATCTATCATTTCTATAGTAATTTATATTAGAGTTTTCTCTAACAGCCTTAACTCCATTTTCAAATAATACTTCATTTTCGCTCATCTTAGTTATTTGGAAGTGTTGTAAATACTTAGTAGGTAATACTTGATTATAGAATACTTCTGTACCATAAGCACCTTCTATATCATGTCTAGTTCCCCATCCACCTGATAATAAATGCTTATTACCTTTTACTAATGGATCTGCTAAGAATGAATCTTGAGTATCATTTTTCATAAATCTCATTATTTTACTTGCATTTCCCTTGTTTGGATATGCAGGATCTCCACCCCAGTGAGTCCATGGAACATGTTGCTCTAATGGTCCATTCATTTCTGTTGCAATCATAATTCCATAATCATTTATCTTTTCTCCTAATTGATGAGCATTCCATCCATTACCTGTATAAACGTCAACGTAAATCCATCCTAGATCTGGTGCATCTTCCATTAACATATCAAGTCTTCTGAATAATTCACCACTAGTTATATCTCCTCTTTGATTTACATAATAAGCTTGGTCTAACCATCCCCATCCTGGAGCATTTTCGTTAACTAATTCAGTTGGATATTCAAACGCATCCATAGTATATTCAGTTGCATTTATATGAACACCTATTTTAGCATTATATTCCTTACCTTGTTCTATTAAGGTATTGAAGTCTTCCTTACCACCTTGTCTCATACCAATATGTCCGCCATAGTCTGGATGAGAGTCATCATGTCCTTCTCCTTGATATCCTTTATGAAGAACTAATTGTCCAAATCCATCTGTGTAATTTGAAAGCTTTTTAATTGTATCTAATGATCTTAGGAATGGATTTTGAGTGTATCCAATATTAAAATCAATATATGACATTTGATTTTTTATTTCTTCTCCACCTACTGGAATTTTCATATTTTTTCTATATTGAATAGCACCATCTTGCCAATCTACTTGACCATCTTCATTCTCATCTCTTGCTATAATTACTTCTGACCATGGCTTTTCACCTTGATATAGCTTACTTCCTTGATCTGTTGTATCTTGAAGTATTTCTTTATAAGTCCAAGTACCGTTTGAAATTCCAACTTTTTTATAGTTTGTATTATCAGGAAGAGTATCATTTTCTGTTGTTAATACAACCCTATTTCCACCTTCAATAGTATTATTATTTATAGTAACAGCAAACTTATCATCATTTATAAATGCATAAGTTTTACCCTTAACCCCTGGTTTTGCCTTAGCAACATCTGTAAACTCTTCATTTATGTTATTCCAGTCACCAGTTGTTAGAACAGAGGCTGTTTTACCATTATTTAAACTACTTACTGAAGCTAAACTATGATTTGGGAAATTTAATGTTTGAAGTTTAACATCCCCTTCTTGAATATCAGTAACTTCCATTCTTAATTTATTTTCATTAACAGTCATCTTTAAAGTAATAGTCATTCCTATATCTTCAAAGTTTAATGTATATATACCTTCATTATTTGCAAATTCACTAGTTACTTTTGGAATTCTCTTCTCACCATTAATTTCAACCATATATTGAGCTTCTAAATCATCTACAGATGCTCCTGATAAAACATCTTCAGTCCCTTTCCACTCATATCTAATAACAGTTGGGAATCTATTATCTAAAACAACTTTCATAGAATCTGATTCTATACTTTGTTCTTGTAATGGACCTACTTCTGGTGCCATTATTCCACCTAATTCCTCAACAACAAGATTATCTAAAGTAACATTTTTATTTCCAAACCATCCAGTTAAACCAACTTTTCCTCTTACATCTGGTAAATTAGATACTGCAACTTGCCCTATCTTCTCTCCATCAACCCACATAGTAATATTTGTATCTTCTACTTTAAGCTTTATTCTATAAGTTTTTCCTGGCTCTGGTGTAAATGCTCCTGGGAAATTACCATATTTGCCATCTCCAGTTTTCCATACCCAAGAACCATTATCATAACAAACAGCTCCCCACTCAGTTTCTGATACATATCTAAATAATAGACCTATTCTTCCTCCATTATTATCAACAGAAAAATCAGTTTCATAAGTAAAGTTCTTAACCTCTGGAGAATTCATATCAACAGCTATTGATACTCCATTCATAGGTATTTTTACTTTACCCTCTTCATAACTTGGAGATCCTCCTCCTTGTACAACTTGCCAATCTCCTCTTGTTTCTTCTGTTTCAAAATTAGTTTCATAATATGCTAAATCTGAACTTACAGTTACATTAGCTATTGCTTTTACATCTGTCCCTTCAACTGTACCTTCAACTTTGAATGTACCTGGCTTTGAATAACTTTCCTTAGGTATATAATTCCAAGAAACATCCTTAATACTAGACATACCATTTTCATGATTTACTGTAACACTTGATGGTAAAATAGGCTTAACTCTTGGATAAGTTTCTACATTTACTTCATTTATTGATACTATAGGTCCCTTATCTATAGTCATAGGAGCATACTTAATATAATCAAATTTGGTAGTTTTAGCATTACCCCATCCTCTATATCCAACTTTACCAGCTTGTAATGGAATTAAATCTGATTCTTTATCATATATAGTTTCAAATTCTCCATCATTTACAGAAACATTAACAGTTAAATGCTTTTCAACAAAAGTAGCCTTAACTGTTACAACATCTCCATTATTTAGTCTTGGTCCTGTAATATCCTCCCAGTTACTTTTATTTTCTATAACCCAGCCAGCACCTGAGTTATAGTTGATCATTCCATAGTTTGACTCAGTTGCTCTGAATATTATTCCAGTTTGAGAACCTCCAACTGTAAATTTACTTTCTAACTCACCATTTTTTATATTAGGCGATTGATCTTCCATAATTCTATAATCTCCATTATTGGTAACTGATAAAAATCCATCAGTTACCTCAACACTTCCTGAGCCTGCTAATTTTGTCCAAGTAATCCCCTCTGGTCTATCATAGTTTTGAATATAAGCCTCAGCTTCTTCATCACTATTAGTTAAAATTTCAGCTGATTCACTATTAATCTCATCTCCAGCTTCATTAACAGGTGTAGCAAGTACTGAAATTGGTAATTGTCCTACAATAACGGCAGCTGCTATTATTGCGGCAATCTTCTTATTCATGCATTTTCTACCCATTTTTCTCCCCCCTAATTTCATGTTAAATGTTTACATTTATAATTTTATCCTTTAATACCAATAAATAACATGTATATTTTCTACTTTAGTATGTATTTTATTTACAGATACTTTATTTAAGATTAAATTATTTTTATAAATAAAAAGAGTTATCTATTCTTTAGATAACTCTTTTTCATATAATACTATTCTTCTTAAAATCCATAATATAAACTATGAACTTATGAAAATTAATAATAAAAATAACCTTAATATAATAGATACTAGATAATCTACCAAAATAAAAGAACTATCTAATTTAGATAGTTCTTTTAAGGGTTAATTGTTGACTATAAGTAAAATATATTCTTTTATAAATATAATTTAATGTATTAATTTATATTGTAAATGCAGATTATATTATTTATTGAAAGCTTTGTTATAATCTTCAATGAATTTTTTCATACCAGCATCAGTTAAAGGATGTTTTACCATTTGAAGTATAACATTATAAGGAATTGTTGCAATGTGTGATCCTGCCATAGCTGAATCTAAAACATGCATTGGGTTTCTAACACTTGCAGATATTATTTCAGTGTCTATTCCATGTAAAGCAAACATTTCAGCGATTTGAGTTACAATTTCAATTCCTGGATTTCCTATATCATCAAGTCTTCCTAAGAATGGACTTACGAATGATGCACCAGCTCTAGCTGCTAATAAAGCTTGTAATGGTGAGAAGATTAAAGTAACATTTGTTCTTATTCCTTCACTAGCTAATACTTTTACAGCTTTTAAACCTTCTTCACACATAGGTATTTTTATAACTATGTTTTTATGTATTTTAGCTAATTCTCTTCCTTCTCTAACCATTTCGTCGCACTCTAAAGCCATAACTTCAGCACTTATTGGTCCATCTACTATGCTACATATTTCTTCAATTACTTCTTTAATATCTCTGCCTTCTTTTGCTATTAATGAAGGATTAGTTGTTACTCCAGCTAAAACTCCTAATTTACTAGCTTTTCTTATTTCTTCTACATTGGCAGTATCGATAAATATTTTCATTTCATAATCTCCTTTTCATTACTTTAAAAATATTAATTTGAATTCCATACTTTTCTATTAATCGTTTCCACAGATAGATATTAACATTACAAAAAGAATTATTCAATGTTTTTATTTAAAGTTTACATTTTGTTAATTTATTTTTTCTATATATTATGCTATAATATAATATTTTAGAAATTTAATGTATCATATTCAGTGATTAGAGTATCCCTTATGTAACCTTTATCATTTAAAGTATATACAAATAATACAATTAATCTTCCACTCTTTATTCTGTGTAAAAATCATAAATACTATTTAATATAAGCTAAATTAATCTTCAATTAAAAATCCCCATTCTTAAACCTATTTTCAAAATAACATCTTAAAAATAATATCTTAAAAATAATATCTTATATAATGTTTTAATATTTATCTAAAAATATATTTTAAATGTCCACTTTAAACTAACAAATTCTATTTACCACTCTCATACACCAGCTCCTTTTTGCATATTATTCATTATAAACTGCATAAAATACATGTTTTTATTTATTTTTTAAATAAATATTGCATAAATATACTTTAATATGTATAATTATTAACAAGCAATAAACAATAAATATTAAAGGTGGAATGTATATGAAAAAATTTAATAAAGTAATTTTAGCCTATTCAGGAGGATTAGATACTTCAATAATAATCCCTTGGTTAAAAGAAAATTATGGATGTGAAGTTATTGCAGTAGTAGGAAACGTTGGACAATCTGATGAATTAGTTGGATTAAAAGAAAAAGCTATAAAAACTGGGGCGTCTAAAATATATATTGAGGATCTAACTAAAGAATTTGTGGAAGATTACATCTTTCCTACCATACAAGCTGGGGCAAAATATGAAGGAAAGTATCTACTAGGCACTTCTTTTGCTAGACCTATAATAGCAAAAAGATTAGTAGAAATTGCAAAACTTGAAGGTGCAGATGCTGTTTGTCATGGATGTACTGGAAAAGGAAATGACCAAGTTCGTTTTGAATTAGCAATTAAAACTTTTAATCCAGAAATGCAAATTATTGCTCCATGGAGAACTTGGGAAATTAAATCTAGAGAAGAAGAAATACAATATGCTATAGACAATGAAGTTCCAATAAATATTACTTATGAAACAAATTATAGTAAAGATAAAAATCTATGGCATTTAAGCCATGAAGGTTTAGATTTAGAGTTTCCTGAAAATGAACCTAAATATGATAAAATTCTCGAACTATGTAACACCTTAGAAAAGGCTCCTAATGAAGCTGAATATATTACTTTAGGTTTTGAAAAAGGAATTGCAACCTCATTAAATGGTGAAAAACTAGATGGAGTCACTCTTTTACAAGAACTTAATAAAATTGGTGGAAAACATGGTATTGGAGTTATAGATATGGTTGAAAATAGATTGGTTGGTATGAAATCAAGAGGAGTATATGAAACTCCTGGAGGATCTATTTTATATAAAGCTCATAAAGATTTAGAAGAATTATGTTTAGATAAGGAAACCTCCCATTATAAAGAAATAGTTTCCTTAAAATTCGCTGATTTAGTTTATAATGGTCAATGGTTTACCCCATTAAGAGAAGCCTTATCTGCCTTTATATCAAAAACTCAAGAAACTGTAACTGGCGAAATAAAATTAAAACTATATAAAGGAAATATAATAAATGCTGGAATGACATCACCATATTCTTTATACAGCGAAGAATACGCTACCTTTGGTGAAGATGGAATATATGATCAAAAGGATGCTGAAGGCTTTATTAATCTTTTTAGCTTACCATCTATAGTACAAGCTAAAATGGCTCAAAAGTTAAATTAAAGAGATAACTATGTACTTAATAATAGCTAATATTAAAATTAGAGCTAAATATTTTTACGCTCTAACATACTATATAAATGAGGTGAATTTATTATGAAATTATGGGGTGGAAGATTCACTCACCAAGTTGATGATCTAGTTAACACTTTTAATTCCTCTATTTCTTTTGATTCAAGAATGTATAAAGAAGATATAATTGGAAGTATAGCTCATGTTACTATGCTTGGTGAAGAAAAAATTATTCCAAAGGAAGATAGCAAAAAAATTGCTTCTGGTTTATATGAAATATTAGATAAATTAAATCAAGGAGTATTAAAAATAGATAACTCTTCAGAAGATATACACAGTTTTATAGAAAGTACTCTTACAGATCACATTGGTGAAGAAGGAAAAAAACTACATACTGGTAGAAGTAGAAATGATCAAGTAACCTTAGACACTAAATTATATTTAAAAGGATATATTAAAATTTTAATATGTGAAATTTTAAACCTTGAAAAAACTCTATTAAATCTTTCTTCAGAAAATAAAGAAACTATTATGCCAGGATATACTCATATGCAAAAGGCTCAACCTATTACCTTTGCTCATCATATTTTAGCATATAGTGAAATGTTCAAAAGAGATATCTCTAGATTACTGGATTGTTATAAAAGACTTGATGAAATGCCTTTAGGCAGTGGGGCTTTAGCAACTACTACTTACCCTATAAATCGTGAAAAAGTTTCGGAGTTACTAGGCTTTTCAAAAGTTACACTAAATAGTTTAGATTCTGTTTCTGATAGGGACTATGCTATTGAAACACTTTCTTGCCTCTCTTTACTTATGATGCATCTTTCTAGATTTTCAGAGGAAATAATCATCTGGTCTACTGATGAATTTAAATTTATTGAATTAGATGATAGTTATAGTACTGGAAGCAGTATTATGCCACAAAAAAAGAATCCTGATGTTGCAGAATTAGTAAGAGGAAAAACTGGACGTGTTTATGGAGATTTAATGACTCTATTAACTGTTATGAAGGGACTTCCTTTAGCTTACAATAAGGATATGCAAGAAGATAAAGAAGCTTTATTTGATGGATTAGATACTACTCTACTTTCCATAAAAACTTTTAATGGAATGATAAAAACAATGAAAATTAATAAGAGTCTTATGAAAACTTCAGCTTCTTCTGGATTTACTAATGCAACTGACGTCGCTGATTATCTAGTAAAAAAAGGTGTAGCTTTTAGAGATGCTCATGAGATTGTAGGAAATTTAATTCTTTATTGTATAGATGAAAGGAAATCTATTGATAACTTATCTTTATCCGAATTTAAAACTTTCTCAAATAAGTTCGAAAATGATATATATAAATCTATTAATCTTTTAACTTGTATAGAAGAAAGAAAAGTAATAGGTGGACCAAGTATTTCGTCTATAAATATTCAAATTGAACATTTAAATAATTTTATACAAGAAAGTAATGAAAAACTTAATCTTTTAAAATAGTACTAAAATATAATAATTAATTTTTATAAATTATAAGATAAATTTAACAAGTAATACTAATCTATATTTTTAAATATAGATTAAAATAAAAAAGATGATTTCTACATTTATAGAAATCATCTTTTATTTTAATTATTCAAAATATCTTTTTAATAATCCTTCGAAAGCTCTTCCATGTCTAGCTTCATCTTTACACATTTCATGAACTGTGTCGTGGATTGCATCTAAGTTTAATTGTTTAGCTAAAGTAGCTAAATCTTTTTTACCTTGGCAAGCTCCGTGTTCAGCATTTACTCTTGCCATTAAGTTAGCTTTAGTATCAGCTTCTACAACTTCTCCTAACATTTCTGCAAATTTAGCAGCATGTTCTGCTTCTTCGAAAGCTATTCTTTTATAAGCTTCTGCAACTTCTGGGAATCCTTCTCTATCAGCTTGTCTTGACATAGCTAAGTACATTCCTACTTCTGTACATTCACCAGTAAAGTTAGCTTGTAATCCTTCGATTATTCTTTCATCTACACCTTTAGCAACTCCGATTCTATGTTCATCAGCAAAAGCTAAATCTCCACTTTGTTCTACGAATTTATCAGCACCTGCTCCACAGATTGGACATTTTTCTGGTGCTTTTTCTCCTTCATAAACATATCCACAAATTGTACAAACAAATTTTTTCATAATAAAATCCTCCTAATATTATGTCTCCATATTTTTCATCCATAGGTTATTAAGAAAATTATCCTACTAAATCTCTTTCTTTATAATCTATAGATTTAATCTGTTAATTTTTTCTTAACCTTTATTAATATTATATAATAATAATTTTCCATTATCAACATATTTTAAATAATTTATACTTTTAATAAAAAATAATCCTTTATCAGTTTTTTTATATTAAAATTTAAGTTCAAACTATTATTTGTTGTAATAAAACTATTCATATTTTATCATTTCAATTTTTCATACAAAAAAGAAGGGATTTTTATCAAAATATAATAAGAAAACTTACAAACATATTTATAAAATTAACATCTAATTTCCTCGTAATGTTTGTAAGTTTTATAAAAATTTATTTTTATCTATACCATTCTTTTAATAAAATAATGCTTAGTCTTGAGAATAAATTTTCTAACAAATTAACAACTTCAAAGCCCTTCACTATATTAATCATTTTAACGAAATATTTTATAATATATTTCGTTAAAAAGCATATTATCTTACCACTTTACCAAAAGGCATAAGAGATAATTTAGCCAATTTTAGTGACTGTATTGCAAAAGGTATTCCTATTATTGTAATAGCAAACATAGCTGCACTTATTAAATTTCCTAGAGCTAATGTAAATCCACCAAAAACTATCCATAATATATTAAGAATAAGATTTCCTGCTCCATCGTCAACAGTTACTACTTCTTTACCAAAAGGAGCTAATTGTAACCCTGCTAATTTAAAACATTGTAATCCAACAGGTATTCCTACTATTGTTATGCACCATATACATCCCCAAAATAACCATCCTAAAGCATTAAAAAATCCACCAAATATCATCCAAATAAGATTTCCTAAACAACTCACTATTTTTCCTCCTTGTATAATAAATATTTAATTTTTATAATAATATTTACTTTGATTATATAAAAAAAATGTTCTATTCTTTCTTAATCTTTTTAAACAAACTAATTTTATATAAAATAAAAAAATCATCTTAATATAGTAATTATTTAAAATTAACCTACCTCCAAATACCCTTTTGATTTTAAACTCCATTTTATTTATATTTAAATTTTATATAATAAAATCAAAAAGTATTTTAAATAAAATATCATCTTTTTCTTTAGAATTCAACTAATTTTTATATATTTTTTAATGATTTATAATCTTTTTAAATTTATATACTAAATTTTTTAATTTTTTTGTTGACATTTTTCTTTTATGTATATATAATAGTTATTGTCAACAGGACATGCCGAAGTGGCGGAACTGGCAGACGCACAGGACTTAAAATCCTGCGGTGCTAACACACCGTACCGGTTCGATTCCGGTCTTCGGCACCAAAACTCTTAAACTTAGTTTAAGAGTTTTTTTATTTTTGACAAAACTAAAAAAGTCCAAACACAAAAGCTCTATTAGAGTATTTTTATTAGATATAGATAAAACAAACTAATTTCACTGCTGTTAGATTGTTTACCTATATCTAATATTTTTTTCTAATAAAGCCTTTTAGTTTCTATCAAATAATTTTTCTTATTAAGGAAATATTAAACCTTCTAAACACATTTTAAAGTAACTCTGTCTAAAGCTCCTTTATACTTATTAAAAAAATATTGAACCATCTAAACTTTAGATAGTTTATATTTAAATACTTAATTTTTATTGTAATTATAGTTATAAATTAAACTGTATTGTTTAAATTCTATCTAAAAATATTAAATACTAAATATATAACTTATGATTATAATATATTAAAATTTTCTAATTTCTAAGAGCTATTTAGCAGTACCTATGTCTTTTCTAAAATACATTCCCTCAAAATTAACTTTTTCTATATTTTTATATGCATTTTCTTTAGCTTCTTCTAAAGTTTTTCCTTTACCTACTACAGAAAGTACTCTTCCTCCACTAGTTACTAAGGTATTTCCTTCTTTTTTTGCTCCAGCTATAAAAAATTCTCCTTTAAGACTTTCATCTATACTTATTTCATAACCTTTTTCATAAGCCTCTGGATATCCCTTTGACGATAAAACAACATTAACGCAATATCCTTCATTCCATTTAATAGTTGTTTCATTTAATTTTTCATCTAGTGCATTTAGTATTATGTCTACTAAATCACTTTCCATTAAAGATAAAACACTTTGTGTTTCTGGATCTCCCATCCTAACATTATATTCTAAAAGTTTAGCCCCTTCTTCTGTTATCATTATTCCAAAGAAAATAACTCCTTTAAAGTCAAAACCTTCTTCTCTTATACCTATTAAAGTTTTCTCTAATATATTTTTATAAAAATCAGCTAAAACCTCTTCAGTAACATATTTATTAGGAGAAACAACTCCCATTCCTCCTGTATTTTTACCCTTATTTCCATCAAATATTTGTTTGTGATCCTTAGCAGATAAAAATGGTAATATTACTTTTCCATCTGTAACTGAAAGTATTGATGCCTCAACCCCTTGCAAAAATTCTTCTACTACTATTTTCTTACCTGCTCCCTTAAATACATCATCTATAATAAATAAATCTAGTGTTTCTATTGCCTGATTTTTATTTTCACATATTACAACACCTTTACCAGCAGCTAATCCATCAGCCTTTATGACTCTTGGATACTTACAATTTTCTAAATAACTTTTAGCTTCTTCATAATCATAGAAAACTTCGTAATCAGCTGTCTTAACACCATACTTTTTCATAAAATCTTTAGAAAAACTTTTACTACCTTCAAGCATAGCTCCAGCTTTATCAGGTCCAAATATTTTTAATCCTTCCTCCTTAAAAGCATCAACTATACCATTAATAAGTGGCTCTTCTGGTCCTACAACAGTTAAATCAATATTATTATTTTTAGCAAAATTTAATAAATCACAAATCTTAGTAAGCTCTATATTTTCACATTTATTTTCCTTAGCTGTTCCTCCATTTCCTGGAGCAACATAAATTTTTTCTACTTTAGGACTTTTTCCTAATTTCCATGCTAAAGCATGCTCTCTTCCACCAGATCCAACTAAAAGTATCTTCATATATAAAAGGTCATATAAATTAAACTTAGTTTAAATAGTTTTAACTTATATAATTAACTATTTAAAATTCAAATTAACTATATGACCTACTTCACCTCCTAAAATCTATTCATTTCTAATGTTTAAAATGTCTAACTCCTGTAAATACCATGCTTATTCCATGTTCATTACAAGCCTCTATAGATTCCTCATCTCTAATAGATCCACCTGGTTGAATTATTGCTTTTATTCCATTTTTAGCCGCTTCGTCAACACAGTCTCTAAATGGGAAGAAAGCATCTGATGCTAAAACGGCTCCACCTTTTCCTCTTTCTAAAGCTTCTTTAGTAGCCCAAATTCTATTAACTTGTCCTCCACCAATACCAGTGGCAACTCCATCTTTTACAACTACTATAGCATTAGATTTTACATATTTCACAACCTTCATTCCAAAGATCATATCTCTTAATTCCATTTCTGTTGGCTCTTTTTCAGTTACAACTTTATACTCATTAGCAAGTTTATTATCTTCTCCTTGAACTAATATTCCACCATCTACTGTTACCATGTAATTTTTAGCCTGAGGAGTATTCTTACATTTTATAACTCTTAAATTCTTTTTAGTTCTTAATACTTCTAAAGCATCTTCATCAAAATCTGGTGCTGCTACCACCTCTAAGAAAATTTTAACCATTTCTTCTGCTGTAGCCTTATCTATCTTTCTATTTATAGCAACTATTCCACCAAATATTGAAACTGGATCAGCATCATAAGCCTTTAAATAAACCTCTTTAGAATTTTCTCCTACAGCTACCCCACAAGGTGTATTATGTTTTAATGCACAGCAAGCTGTTTCTTCAAATTCACAAGCAACCTTCCATGCTATATCTAAATCCTTTATATTATTGTAAGATAAAGCTTTTCCATTTAAAATTTCAAAGCTATTCATAGCTCCATCAAATTCTGTTGAACTATAATAAGCAGCTCCTTGATGTGGATTTTCTCCATATCTAAGATCTTGAATTTTCTTATATGAAACTGATAGATATTCTGGATATTCCTCTTCTCCCTCTAGTAAGAAGTTAGAAATTGCAGCATCATAAGCACTCATTAAGTTAAATACTTTTCCTGCAAGAGTTTTTCTTAATTTAAATGAAACACAATTATTTTCTTTAATTTCATTCATTACTTTTTCATAATCTTTTTTATCTGAAAGAACTACTACATCTCTAAAATTCTTAGCTGCCGCTCTTAACATTGTTGGTCCACCTATATCAATAAATTCAACCTTTTCTTCAAAGCTTAAATTCTCTCTAACTTTTTCAAAGAAAGGATATAAATTTACAACTACATAATCTATAGTATTTATTTCTCTCTCTTCTAAAGTTTTCATATGCTCTTTATTATCTCTTATTGCTAATATTCCAGCATGAACTAAAGGATGTAGAGTTTTTACTCTTCCATCTAGCATTTCTGGGAAGTCAGTTATTTCACTTATCTCTTTAACCTCTATGTTATTTTCTTTTAAATATTTATAAGTTCCACCACTTGATATTATTTCTACATCTCTATCTCTTAAAAATTTTGCAAGTTCTAAAACTCCATCTTTATCAAAAACACTTATTAAAGCTCTCTTTTTCATTAAAAGACCTCCCTAGTTTAATATTTTCACTTTTCCATTATGAATTTCTATTTTTTCTTCGCATAAGTACTTAACAATTCTAGGTAGCAATATATGCTCCTTCTCTAAAACCTTTTTTTGAAGACTTTCTGGAGTATCTTCAAAATTAACTTCAACTATTTCTTGTGCAATAATAGCTCCTCCATCAACCTCATCATTAACAAAGTGAACTGTACACCCAGAAAATTTCACTCCCTTTTCTATAGCTGCCTTATGTACATTTATTCCATACATTTTATTTCCACAGAAAGAAGGAATAAGAGATGGATGGATATTAATTATCCTATTTCCATACTCTTCCAAAAGTTTTCCTTTTAATATTGAAAGATATCCTGCTAGTACAATTAAATCAATATTATTTTCCTTAGCAAGTCTTAAGATTTCATCTGAAGTTTTATCTCCAAACTCTTTTTTAGAAACAACTGATGTTTTTATACCCTGTTTTTCAGCCCTTTCTAAGGCAAAAATACCCTCCTTACTTCCAATAACTAAGGAAACTTCTCCATTTATATTTCCATTGTCTATATTATCTAAAATTGATTGAAGGTTAGATCCACTGCCAGAAGCTAATACAGCTATTTTATACAAACTCCTTCACCTCCAGCATTTATATACCCAATCTCAAAAGCTTTTTCTCCTTGCTTTGAAAGTTCTTTTAAAACCTCTTCAACCTCATTTTCCTCAACACATAAAACGAACCCTATACCCATGTTGAAAGTATTATACATTTCCTCTTCTTTAACTCCAAGTTCCATAAGCTTTTTAAATATTTCTGGAATCTCATAGCTATTTTTATTTATTACTATACTAAGTCCTTCTTTACTTAACATTCTTGGAAGATTTTCATAAAATCCTCCCCCAGTTACATGAGCCATACCCTTAATATTAAATTTTTCTAAAAGACTTAATACAGGTTTAACATAAATCTTTGTAGGAGTTAATAATTCTTCCCAAATAGCTTTTCCATTAAAATCTTCATCTAAGTTTTTAAACACCTTTCTTATAAGAGAATATCCGTTTGAATGAACTCCTGAAGAAGCAATTCCTATAAGCTTGTCACCAGCCTTTATATCTTTACCATTTATTATTTTATCCTTGTCTACTATTCCTACTGCAAAACCAGCAATATCATAATCTCCTTCTTTATACATACCTGGCATTTCAGCAGTTTCTCCTCCAATTAAAGAGCACTGAGACTTAATACATCCTTCAGCCACTCCCTTTACCAAATCAGAAGAAACCTCAGCTTCAAGTTTTCCACAAGCTATATAATCTAAGAAGAATAATGGTTTAGCTCCATGACATAAAATATCATTAACACACATTGCAACGCAGTCAATTCCAACAGTATCAAACTTTCTTTTCTTACAAGCAATATCAAGTTTTGTTCCCACTCCATCTGTTCCAGAAACTAAAACTGGTTTCTTATATCCCTCTGGAAGTTCAACCATGCCAGCAAAAGATCCTAATCCATTTAATACATATTCACTCATTGTTTTTTTTGCATATTCTTTTATTAATTTTACTGATCTATATCCTTCTTCAATATTTACTCCTGCTTCTTTGTAAGTTAGCATTTAATTCTCCACCCTTTCAAGATTATCCTCTAAAGCTTCCATAGGCGCTGCAACTGGATAAACCCCACTAAAGCATCCTACACAGAAATTTCTTCTACCTTCAAAACTTTCGTACATTCCTTCTAAACTTAAATATCCTAGAGAATCACAACCTATCATTTCTCTAATTTCTTCTACACTTCTACTTGCTCCAATTAATTGACTTCTGTATGGTGTATCAATGCCAAAATAACATGGATATTTAACCATTGGTGATGCAACTAGAAAATGAACTTCCTTAGCACCAGCTCTTCTTAAAGATTCAATTAAATGTTTAGAAGTTGTTCCTCTAACAATAGAATCGTCTATTAAAATAACTCTCTTTCCATTTACATTAACTTTTAAAGGATTAAGCTTTACAGCTACAGCTCTCTCCCTAATTTCTTGTGATGGTGATATAAATGTTCTTCCTATATATCTATTTTTCACAAATCCAACCTCATAAGGAATTCCTGAAGCCTTAGCATATCCCATAGCAGCTGGTATTCCTGAATCTGGTACAGCTACCACAATATCAGCATCTATTGGATATTCTTTAAATAATATTTCTCCTTGCTTAACCCTTGTAGTTTGAACATCTAAACCATCAATTACTGAATCTGGTCTTGCAAAGTATATATATTCAAAAGCACATGTTTGGCAAACAGTATTTTCTGAATATCTATAACTTTTAATCCCATCATTATCTATAACCACGATTTCTCCTGGTTTTATATCTCTCACAAACTCTGCTCCAATTGTGTCTAAAGCACAACTTTCTGAAGTTAATATATATCCCTCTTCAAATTTTCCTAAGCATAAAGGTCTAATTCCATGCGGATCTCTTATACCTATTAGCTTATCCTTAGTCATTATTACCATAGCGAAAGAACCTTTAACCGCTGATATAGCATCAATTACAGCCCTCTCAATCCCTTTTTTAGCTCCTCTAGCAACTAAGCTTGTAATTACTTCAGAATCAACACTAGTATGGAAAACTTGTCCTCCATCCTCTAAAAGACTTCTTATTACATCTGCATTAACTAAATTACCATTATGAGCAGTAGATATAGGACCAAGTTTAGTATTACTAACTAAAGGTTGTGCATTTTCAACAGTTTTAGCTCCTGCTGTAGAATATCTAACATGTCCTATTGATATATAACCATTAAATTCTCTAAGTTTCTTTAAATCTTCAGCTTCAAAGGCTTCTGTTAAAACACCTAACCCCTTATGAACTTTTATATCTTCTCCATTTGCTACTGCAATGCCAGCACTTTCTTGTCCTCTATGTTGAAGAGCATAAAGTCCATAATAATTTATAGAAGCAACATCTATTGGTTTATTTGCGAAAACTCCAAAAACTCCGCATTCATCTTTGAATTTATCATTTTGTGGATCCATAATATCAAAATTTGGCTTCACCATATTTTCTACTCCTCTTACCTAATTACTTTTAAGAAATTAATACTTAAATATTTTTAGATATGCTCCAAGAACTACTTAATTTCACAAAGTATTTCTATCATATATTCCAGAATAATATCTAAAGCTTCGAAACTTGCTTCGCTTCAAACATCTCAGCTTCTTAACGATATTATTCTTCCATATATGATGAAATACTAATTGTTCATTAAGATGTTCTTATTCGCTATATCTAAAAATTATTTATAAGTTTTAATTTCTTAGTCTATTTAAAACCTCTCTATAGCCATTGATTACATTACCCATATCTCTTCTAAATCTGTCTTTGTCCATTTTTTCCCCTGTTGTAGCATCCCAAAATCTACAAGTATCTGGTGAAATTTCATCAGCTAATAATATCTCTCCATTATATCTTCCAAACTCTAATTTAAAATCTATTAAGTTGATATTTTGTTTTTTGAAAGCTTCTTTTAAAATTTCATTTACTTTAGCAGTTATTTCATAAATTTTATTTAATTCTTCAAAAGTTGTAGCTCCAATTCCTACAGCATGATAGTCATTTATAAGTGGATCTCCTAAAGAATCATCCTTATATGATAATTCAAAAACTGTAGTTTTTAATTCATATCCTTCTTCAAGACCTAATCTCTTAGCCATACTTCCAGCTGCTACATTTCTAACTATTACTTCTAAAGGAACTATTTCAACTTTCTTACATAATTGATCTCTATCATTTAGCTTCTCTACAAAGTGAGTTTTTATTCCTTCTTTATTTAACATCTCAAAGATAAGACTAGTAATTTCATTATTTAATACTCCCTTACTTTCTATTTGAGCCTTTTTTTCTCCATTGAAAGCTGTAGCATCATCCTTATAATGAACAATTACCATATCCTCTTTATCTGTTGCATATATTTTTTTAGCTTTTCCCTCATATAACATTTCTAGTTGATTTACCATTATAATTCCACTCCTTCTCCATTTTCTGCTATGAATTTATGTTTCATGTCTATTCTAAATTGAATTAATTTTTCTCTTAGTTCTGGATATTTTAATGAAAGCATTTGGACTGCTAACATTCCTGCATTATAACTATTATTTATACCAACAGTGGCTACAGGAATTGATTTTGGCATTTGGACTATTGATAGTAATGCATCCATTCCCTCTACGGCTGCTCTCACTGGAACTCCTATTACAGGAAGTATAGTATGAGAAGCTATAACTCCAGGAAGGTGGGCAGCTAATCCTGCTCCAGCTATTATTACTTCACAGCCTTCTTTCTCAATTTTTTCTAAAGTTTCAATAAGTTTTTCTGGAACCCTATGAGCTGATAAAATATAAGCTTTATAAGGAATTCCAAACTCTTTAAGAGCATTTCCTGCTCCCTTCATAACATCTATATCTGATTTACTTCCAAAAAATATTGCTACCTTCATTAAAATTTCCTCCCTATATTTTAAAGTTTTAATAGTACTTATTTTCTAGATAACCCTAAAGACCTAACTTAATTTTTTAAAACTACATAGCTATATCATCACATATGAATATAAAGCTTAAAACTCAAGTGAAAATTTAATTTCTTAACTGGTTATACCTGTATTATGAAATATATGCTTTATGAAATTTTTAAGATAGAAATTTATAATCTTCTAAAAAAATTAGAGATAATATATAATATAAAACCGTAACTTCTTAATTAAGCTAGTCCTTTAGTTCTATCTAAGAAATAATTTAAAACTTATAAACTTATTTTCTAAAATAATCTACACCTGATTTAAATAGTTTTTGATCAAATTCTCCTGGTATGTTTTTATAAAGATTGTCTCCAATTCTCTCTGAATGACCCATCTTACCTAGGATTCTTCCATCTCTACTTGTTATTCCTTCTATTGCTAAAGATGAACCATTAGGATTATACGGCATATTCATAGCCATATTTCCTTCTAAGTCTACATACTGAGTAGCTATTTGATCATTTTCTACTAACTCTTTTATTAAAGATTCTGGTGCAACAAATCTTCCTTCTCCATGGGATATTGGAATACTGTGTACCTCTCCAAGAGAAACTTCATTAAACCAAGGAGATTTCTTAGATGTAATTTTAGTTCTAACTATGGATGACATATGTCTATTTATATTGTTATAAGTTAAGGTTGCCATATCTTCTTCAATATCAATTATTTTTCCATATGGAAGAAGTCCTAACTTAATTAAGGCTTGGAAGCCATTACAAATTCCAAGTATTAATCCATCTCTCTCATTTAAAAGCTTCATAACTGAATCTTTTATCTTAGGATTTCTAAATATTGTTGCTATAAATTTAGCTGATCCATCTGGCTCATCTCCTGCTGAGAATCCCCCTGGCAACATAATTATTTGAGATTTGTCAATTTCTTTTTTAAGCATATTTATTGAATCAATTAAGGCTTCCTTATTTAAATTTCTTATTATAACTTCATGTACCTCAGCACCTTCTTTTTCAAATGCCCTTCTACAATCATACTCACAGTTAGTTCCTGGGAATACTGGTATAACTACTCTTGGCTTTTCTACCCTTGTTATCTTTGATTTAAGTTTTTCTTCTATATGCATTTGTCCATTATTTAAAATACTAGCCCCATCTTTATCATTATTTATTAAGTCTGAAACGCACTCCTCTTTATCTTCAGTTTTAGATTTAAATACACCCTCAAGTTTTTCTTCATAAGCTTTTTCTAATTCCTTTAGAGAAACCTCAAAATCATATTCTTCACATTTTATAACCGCATCTTTTATTGTGCTTCCTATAACCTTATAGTTAGTTCCCTTAAATTCATCCTCAAGGTTAACCCCTTCTTTAACCTCTAATATTAAACTTCCATAATTAAATCCAAAAAGTTCTTCTTCAGAAATATTATTTAATATTGCCCCAATTCTATTTCCTAGTGACATCTTTGTAATTCCTTCTGATACTCCACCAAACTTAAGAGAGTATGCTGAAACCACCTTTTCTTCTCCTATTAACTTATAAAGTTTTTCTAAGTTATTTCTAAATCCTTCCATTTCCAAAGTTCCATCTTCTAATTTCTCACCTTTCATAAGAACTAAAGTTGATCCTATATTTTTAAACTCAGGTGAAATAATTCTTGAAGCCTTTTCAAGACCTACTGCAAAGGAAACTAAAGTTGGTGGAACATTTAACTCTCCAAAACTTCCTGACATTGAATCTTTTCCACCTATTGCAGGTAATCCTAAATCCATTTGTGCCTTATAAGCTCCTAGTAATGCTGCAAATGGCTTACCCCATTTTTCTTCATCTCTTAATAATTTTTCAAAATATTCTTGGAAAGTTAATCTAACTTTTTTATAATCTCCTCCCATAGCAGCTATTTTAGTTACTGATTCAATAACTGAATAAAATGCCATGTGGAATGGACTCCATACTCCTAAATATGGATTAAATCCATATGTCATTAAAGAAGCATCTTTACTTTCTCCTCCTAAGACAGGAATTTTAGCAGCCATACCCTCTGCTGGTGTTAATTGATATTTTCCTCCTAAAGGCATAAGAACTGTTCCTCCACCTATAGTTGAATCAAATCTCTCAATTAATCCTTTTTGACTACAAACATTTAAATTTCTTAAAGATTTTAACCATTCCTCTTTAACGTCACAGTTTTTAACTTCATATGGATAAACACTTGGTGATTTTACTTTTAAAGAAATTTCTTGTTTTGCCCCATTTGTATCTAAGAAACTTCTTTTTATATCAACTATAGTTTTATCCTTCCAATTCATTCTCAATCTATCAGTATCTGTAACTTCAGCCACAATTGTAGCCTCTAAATTCTCCTCTTCTGAAAGTTTTATAAATCTATCTGCATTTTCACAGGAAATAACAACAGCCATTCTTTCTTGAGATTCTGATATAGCAAGTTCAGTTCCATCTAACCCCTCATATTTTTTAGGAACTTTATTTAAATCTATATCAATTCCTCTGCATAATTCTCCAATTGCTACTGATACTCCACCAGCTCCGAAATCATTACATCTTTTTATCATTTGAGCTACTTCTTTGTTTCTAAAAAGTCTCTGAATTTTTCTCTCTGTTGGAGCATTTCCTTTTTGAACTTCTGCTCCACATTGATTTATTGATTCTTCCGTGTGTTCCTTTGAAGAACCTGTAGCTCCACCAATACCATCTCTTCCAGTTCTTCCTCCAAGAAGTATTACAATATCTCCCTTTGAAGGTTCAAATCTTATTACATTTTCCTTTGGCGTGGCAGCTATAACTGCTCCTACTTCCATTCTCTTAGCCGCATAATTTGGATGATAAATTTCTGATACTTGTCCAGTTGCAAGGCCTATTTGATTTCCATATGAGCTATATCCATGAGCAGCTCCTAAAGTTATTTTTCTTTGAGGTAATTTTCCCTTTAAAGTTTCACAAATTTCAACTGTTGGATCTGCTGAACCTGTAACTCTCATAGCTTGGTAAACATAACTTCTTCCTGAAAGGGGATCCCTAATAGCTCCCCCTAAACAAGTGGCTGCCCCTCCAAAAGGCTCTATTTCTGTTGGGTGATTATGTGTCTCATTTTTAAACATTAAAAGATATTCTTCAGTTCCCTTATCTGTTTCTATTTCTATATTTATAGAACAAGCATTTATTTCTTCTGAAACATCTAAATCATCAAGTTTTCCTCTTTTTCTTAGCTCCTTCATGGCTATTGTGGCTAAATCCATTAACTTAACTTCTTTATTATTTAAGTTTTCCCCATAAACATAGGCTCTTGAATTTTTATAATCTTCATAAGCCTTTTTAATAGGTTCAGAATACTTGCCCCCTTCTATATAAACATCTTTTATTATTGTTTCAAAAGTTGTGTGTCTACAATGATCTGACCAATAAGTATCAATAACCTTAATCTCAGTTATTGTTGGATTTCTATCCTCTGATTTAAAATAATCTCTTATCATTTTTAAATCTTCTAAACTCATAGCTAAAGATTTTTCTCTATGGAAATTTTTAAGTCCCTCTTCATTTAAATCTAAAAAGCCATCTAAAACCTGAACCTCATTAGGTTCCTCTAAGTTTTCTTCTAAGACTTTTGAAAGTGGACTAACTTCCCTTGAATCAACAGGATTAATGTAATAAGATTTTATTTTCTTTATCTCTTCCTCATTTAAATTCCCTTTTAAAATAATTACTTTTGATGATTTAACAGGAACTTTTTCCTCCTCAGTAAGAAGCATTATACACTCTGAAGCTGAATCAGCTCTTTGATCATACTGTCCTGGTAAATATTCAACACCAAAAGCAATTTCATCTTGTCCTATTTCAAAATTTTCCTCATATACTCTATCTACTGGAGCTTCTGACAAAATAGTATTTACAGTTCTTACATACTGTTCTTCTTCCATATCTCCTAATATGTATTTATTTAAAACTCTTACATCCTCCAAAGCTTCAATTCCTAAATTATCTTTAAAATCCTTAAGTAATATCTGACTTTCCACATTAAAACCAGCTTTTTTTTCTACAAATACCATTCTAATACCAGACATTTTAATCCCCCATTCAAAACACGAACATTATTAATGATTAAAATTTAATCATTCGTTAATTAAACATTACCACCTTAAATACGTATTGTCAATATTTAAAATTATTTAAACATTCGTTTTTTAGATGATTTTAGACGTATTTATATTGTTTTTATTAATTAAAGTTCGTATTTAAGAACAAAAATAGAGATATATTAAAAGTCTCGAATAATATTTTTTAATATATCTCTAATATTTTTAGTCTTCTCTTAAAAGATTTATATCCTTTCCTTCTAGAATCTTATTCATATTTCTTATAGAGCACATTTTTCCACACATTGTACAACTATCTTTATGTTCAGGAGTAGATTCTTTTCTATATCTAATAGCTTTCTCACTATCTATTGCTAAAGAAAACATCTCGTCCCAATCTAGTCTTTTCCTAGCATCACTCATTTTATTATCTATATCTCTTGCCCCTGAAATTCCTTTTGCTATATCGGCTGCATGAGCTGCTATCTTTGTTGCAACTATTCCTTCCCTTACATCCTCTAAATTAGGAAGTCTTAAATGTTCTGCTGGTGTTACATAACAAAGAAAATCTGCCCCATAAGAAGCCGCCATAGCCCCTCCTATAGCACTTGTTATATGATCATATCCTGGTGCAATATCAGTTACTATTGGTCCTAAAACATAAAATGGTGCTCCATGGCATAATTTTTTCTCTAATAAAACATTAGCTTCAATTTCATTCATTGCCATATGACCTGGTCCCTCTATTATTACTTGTACATTTCTTTCCCAAGCTCTTTTTGTTAGTTCTCCAAGAGTAATTAATTCTTTGATTTGTACAGCATCAGTTGCATCAGCTATTGAACCTGGTCTACAAGCATCCCCTAAACTTAAAGTTAAATCATACTTTTCACATATATCCAATAATCTATCAAAATATTCATAGAAAGGATTTTCTCTATTATTTAATTCCATCCATGCAAAAAGAAGAGATCCTCCTCTAGAAACTATATTAGTAAGTCTTTTATTTCTTCTAAAAGTTTCAATTGTTTCTCTATTTAATCCAGCATGTATAGTAACAAAATCAACTCCATCCTTTGCATGTTTTTCTACAACTTCAAAAAATTCATCAACAGTTATATCTTTAAGTTCTTTATCATAGAAACCTACTACATCATACATTGGTACAGTTCCTATCATAGCCGTAGAAACTTCTACAAGTCTTTTTCTAAAATCATAAGTTTTACCATAATTACTTAAATCCATTATAGATTCTGCATTCATATCTATTGCCTTTTTAACTTTTTCTAACTCTAATTCTATATTGGCACAATCCTTTGAAATTCCTAGGTTAACATTTATTTTAGTTCTTAACCCTTGTCCAACACCCTCTGCACTTATACTCTTATGATTTTTATTAGCTGGTATTACAATTTTTCCTTCAGCTATTAAATTCATTAAAGTTTCAATATTAATTCCTTCTTTTTCTGCAACTACTTGCATTTCCTTTGTTATTATTCCTTTTTTAGCAGCATCCATTTGAGTTGTATAATTCATATTAGTTCTCCTTATTTTAATTTTTTAACTGCGCAGTTAAATTAATATAGGATCCTATTTTTTTATAAAAAATAAAAGCTTGCCCTAAGGCAAGCTTAATAAACACTTATATAGATACATTTATAACTTTTTAAAGCATAAATATAAATAAACAATAGCTTCTGCTTCCCTACGGTAGTACTAACTACATCAGGTTTTAAGGGTTAGATATTATCCTCTCAGCATATAAAATGCACCCCTAGCACTTACGATTAAATATTCACTTTTTTTAAATTATACTATCAATTTTTTTCAATTTCAAGTAAATTTATAAAAATAAGTAAGAATCCTCTTAATAATTATTTTGGCTAAGTATAAAAAATATACTAAATTAAAACCAAGTAAAATATAAGTAGAAATTAAAAAAGCTTTAGAATAAGTTCCTATCTCATTCTAAAACTTTCCTAACTATTCCGATTTATATATTATAATTTAAGTTTTCTCTACAAAACAATGGAATTTTAAAAGCCTGTATGACCAAATCCACCACCTCTATTTACACTTTTAAGTTTAGAAACGTCATCTGTTTTTATAAAATTAGCTTTATAATATTTTGCTAAAACCATCTGAGCAATTCTATTTCCTTTTTTTATGTATATAGTTCCATATGGATTTCCATTCTTATCTAAATAAATATATGTTTTTAACAATTTTTTATAAGCTTTTTTTCCTTCATCCTCATAAGAACTTACATCATGTCCTTTAGATTCTAAGTAGTCGCTTAATCTTACTTCAGTATAATTATTTTTTAAATCGTCTAATATACTTATATCATTAGCTATCTCATAAGGAAGATTGGCTATATTATAATTATTCTCTAAAATTACTGATATATCACTAACTGAATCAGCATCAATAGTTCCTATTGAGTTTGAAATTTTTAAGTTTGTTCTTAAAGAAAGTCCACTTCTAGCCCTAATTTGAAGCTCCATATTATCAGGAATTGCAAACTTTAACCCTAGTGGAATTGCAACCTTTTCAAAGGGTCTTATAACCATATCCTCTGCTGCAAAAAGGTCTGCTCCTGCGGCCAAGGGTGTTTCATATTTAGGTGTTTCTCCATTTTTATCGTATTGAATATATACATCTCTTATTCTTTGTTCTCCCGCCATAAAATTCACCTCCATCTTCAGTAAAAATTATATTTTAAATTTCCCTTATTAACAAATGTGCAAATCATCCATATTCTTAATTGAAAGTTGTATTATTAACATTTTGTTAATATATTTTCTTTATTCTTACATTTACAACTTATTACTTTTATTAAGAATTTTTTTATAGAAAAACTTAATTTTCTATAAAAAAATAACAGGTTTAATCTATCTAACCTGTTACTTTTTACTTATTTAAAAATTTTTTTAAAAATTATTTCTATTCATGTTATATATACAAATTCCAGCAATAGTACCTGTTATAAATACAGTTAATAAGTTCCATATCTTAAATATATAAACTCCAAAATAATGAACTAACACAATTAAAATTAAAGCTATAACTATGTGAATAATCCATTCCCACTTAGGCTCTATTTTAAAAGCTCCAAATATTTTATCAGTTAACCTTATTTTTTTATCAATTAATCCATATAAAACAGCAAATAGAATTGTTGATACAACAAACACTAATGCTTCCAATATATTTTGTAATAAAAGCATTCTATCCATAGTTTCTTCCCTTTCAATTCATCCTTAATAGCTATATTATACCATTTTAAAGAATAGTAAGTGAACTTTACAATTAAAATTAATATATCATTTAGACTTTAAATCCACCTAATCTATAGAGATAATAATATTCCTTATTTTTAGTATAAACATAAAGAATAAACTAATAAAAATATATCTTTTTACAAATTATTTTTTAAAGGAAGCAATTAAAATTCCAATAAAAATTCCATTTATACTTGAAACCACAAGATTTCCAATTCCGTAAGGAATACTTAAGTATTTAAATATTATGTAACTTAAAACTAAAACTATTATTGCAGTTATTATAACTATTAAATCATATATAAACTTATCCTTAAAACTTTTATGTCCCCACAAAATTCTAGTATTACTATCCCTAAGTTTATATAAGAAAAATAACACTATAATTATTCCAATAACAGTACTTGTATGTTGAACTAACTTATATATATAAATTTCTTCTCCACCAAATAGTATAATTTTTTGTCTAAGCCAAGTGATATGACGCACAAAGAATCCAGTTTTATGAGTAAATCCATCCCACAAAACATGGGTAATCATTCCTAATAAAGCCGAATATATGAAAACAATTACTTCTTTCCATGAATGCAAGCCAAATTGTTCTGTTCTTAAGTAACCATACCAGTTATCTAAAGGTCTCGGCAAATGACTTATAAGTGGAGATTTTATAAAGTTATGAAAAATATACGCTAATAAAATACATAAAGGCAAATTTAATATAAAAAAGCCTAATATTTGGTGTCCTAAATTTCCATAAGGTCTAAAATTAAGAAAATATATAAAATCTGGAGCCATACTCCCTAAAATTAAAGCTGTAAAATTAAACTTTTTATTCTTTAAAAAAACCACAGCTGCTGGATGCGCTAGGGTAAAAGGCATACTTACTCCCCCTTATTATATTGAATATTATCCAATTATAACATATAAAAGACTAAGTAAAAACGACTAAAATTTTTCTTTTAACCCATTAACATGAAACCTATTTATTTGAATTATTTTTTTGTACTAAATAAATAAGAATATTATTCAAAAGAAATATTATAAAAAATATTATTTTATTTATTTGAGACTGTACTGAAGTTATTGCAAGAAACAAAATAACATTAATTATTAATAACCATAACTCATGCTTCTTTAAAAATTCCATTTTAATTTAAAACTCCTAATATTTCTTCCCCATATTTATTGACCTTCACCTTAGCCAATCCCTTAACTTTCATAAGCTCTTCTTTATTCTTTGGCATTTTATCTAAAAGATCATTTAGAGTCTCATCATTAAAAATGCAATAAGGAGGAAGTTTTTCTTTTATTGCAAAATTTATTCTTAATTGTTTAAGTTTTCTCCTCAGTTCTTCTTTATTTTTATTACTTAATATTTTACCTTCATAAGATTTATTATCTCTATTAAATAAAACCTCATCATTAAAATTATCATTGTTTGATTTTTCTTCACTGTATACTTCTGACTCTTTTTTTATAAAATCCTCTTCACTTAAGGAGTATTTTTTATAATAATCAAACTCTATAGGTTTATTATTTTCTAATAAAAATTTACCTATTGAATATTCTACTTTATCTAAAACCTTAAAATCTTGCTTTATCTTATGATAGTTTAATTTCTCTTTTATAAAAGATGTTAATTGATCATATTTTATAATTTGTGATTTTATTTCCTTTGGTGCTTTATACTTATTTATTACACTTTTAGAGTTTGCAATTACTACACAAGAATATATAGGATATTTTTTTATCATTTTATTTTTCTTTAAGTAATCAGTTAACACTCTAACATGTCTTTCATTTTGAGCTACTGGACTATATATTCCTTCTTTTCTATAAACTTTTCCTTCTTTATTTTTAAAATATCTTATGAATTCTCCTGACTCATTTACAGTTATATCTCCACTTAAGGCCTTAGTTTCTAAGACTAAAATAAAACTTTTAGTTATTAGAATATAATCCATTTGGGCAACTGATTCCCCGTCCTCTATCCTAATATCATGTAAAGCTAACATTGGTATATAGGAATTTTTTATTTCATAACTAACATTTTTTTCTCCCTCAATACCATAAGTTAAGTACATAATATCTCTATCTATTAATTTCTTTTTCTCACTATAAACTTTTCCACTAAGAATTTTTAAATCTTCTAATTGTTTATTATTCTCATTGAATTCTTTAAGCCATGTAGGGCCCTTTATAGAAGAAATTCCGAAAATAATTTCTTTTAACATTTATATACTACCTCCTATTAACATTTCATTCATATTGTAGCATATTTTGTAACTTTTTGTTAACACTGTATTTTTAAGCTAAAAGCATGTATTTAAAAAGTGTTAGAAACATATTTAGAAATATTTGCTTCTAACACTCTTACTTAATTATTAAAAATTACTTATTTAATGTTTTTACTGATACTTCACCTGAATTTAAGTATTCTATTTCACCATTTTCATACTTAACAACTAAAGCTCCCTCATCAGTAATATCAATTGCCAATCCTTTATTCAGCTTATTATTCTTTAAAAAACTTACTTCTTTTCCTAATACTAAAGATAAAATTCTATACTCTGTCATTATGCTTTTATCCTCTAGATTTTCACATAATTCAAAAAGTTCATTTAAAATCTCAGCAACTAACTGATTTCTAGTAATAGTTGGCTTTTCTCCTCCAAATACTGATCCTGCAATATTTTTTATATCTTCAGGGAAATCTTTTGAATCAGTTTTAAAATTCACTCCAATTCCAACAACAACATTTTCAACCCTTCCACTCTCAAAGTTTCCTGTTGCCTCTGTTAATATGCCGCAAATTTTTTTATCATCTAAAAATATATCATTAACCCACTTTATTTTAGGTCTTTTTTTAGTTAATGTTTCTATTGCCCTACAAACAGATATGGCTGCTGAGGTTGTTATATGTATGGCCTTTGAAAGTTCTATGTTAGGTCTTAAAATAACACTCATATATATCCCTTTGTTAGAAGGTGAAAAGAACTTTCTTTGAAATCTCCCCCTACCTGCTGTTTGTTCCTCTGCAATTAATATGGTTCCATGTGGTATATCATTATCCATTAAAAGCTTCTTAGCTTCTTGATTAGTTGAATCTATAGTTTTATACACCCTTATATAGTTTTCACGGTATTTAGGATTTAAAAATATTTTTATTCCCTCTGCTGATATTAAGTCATTATCCTTTGTTAATTGATATCCTCTATTGGTAACAGCAGAAATATTGTATCCCTCTCCCCTTAAAGATTTTATAGCCTTCCATATAGCTGCCCTAGAAACTGATAAATGTTTAGCCAATTCTTCTCCTGATATACTTCTCTCCCTATTTTCTTCTAGAATCTTAAGTACTGACTCTTTAACCGACATTTAACTAGCCCCCTAATTTATTTCTATTATTCATATTAAAATTACTTTTCTTTAATTAATACTCTCCTTGATTATATTTTTTATGCCTATTATTGACAACCTTTTTTAATATTTAAGTCTACAATATAAATCTTAAAATAATTTTCTATATAAAAAAAGGCTAGCAAATTTTAATGTTACTAACCTTTCCATAAAAATTATTTAAATTCTATTGCTCTAATTTCTTTTAATGATTTTAAAACATCCTCATTAATATTTCCTTGTGCTTCTTCTAAGATAGCATAAATATTTCTAGCCTTTTCTAAGATGTTTTTTATGTTTTCATTTACTTCGTATTTTTTATAAACTGCAACAAAATCAAAAATTATTGCCAATGCTCTCTTTAAATTATCTCTTAAATTGTCTTTAAACCCTGGTGTTCCTAAAACATATTCATTTGAAAACACTTTAGGTTCCTCTAAGTATATATTTAATTTTTCTTTTACTAAAGACACAGCATTTAAATAATCATCATTACAAGTTGAAATTAAACCCTCATTAATTTTTATGTCTTTTTCCATTTAAATCATCTCCTTAACTCTTTCATTAGTTCTTTAAAGATAATTAATTATAGTGTTTGTGTGGTTTTTTTATTTATATAAAAAATTTTGGATTCTAATTGATAAAGTACTAAAAATAATAAAATATTTATTCTCAGTAATATGATTATATCCTACAAAAAGAAAAAAGAAAATAATTTTCCAATTTTCATTTAAATTTTTCTTAACAATAAGAAATTTACCCTTTATTATTTAAGCTTATTTTTTTATTTTCATGTATAATTTAAATAAAAAACTAGGTGGTGTTTAAGGTGAATTATATTGAAGATATAAAAAATTATATTCCTTTTAACGAACAAGAAGAAAGGGATAAAGAACTATTTTTAAGATGCTTAAATGATTTTCATGATATTTTAACAAGAGATAATACAATTGCTCATTTAACTAGCTCAGCCTTTGCTGTAAATAAAGAAAGAAATAAATTTTTAATGATTCATCATAACATATATAATTCTTGGGCATGGACTGGTGGTCATTCAGATAATGAAAAAGATCAACTAAAAGTTGCAATAAAAGAATTAAAAGAAGAAACTGGAGTTAAAAATCCTACTCCTCTTTTAGATAAAGCTTTTGCATTAGATGTGTTAACAGTAAATGGCCACATAAAAAGAGGAAAATATGTTTCATCCCATCTTCATTTAAATCTTACTTATTTAATAGAATGCTCAGAAGATGAAACTCTTATTCTTAAAGAGGATGAAAATAGTGGTGTTATGTGGATTCCTTTTAATGAAATAAGTAAATATTGCAGTGAACCTCATATGATTCCAATATATGAAAAGCTAATAAATAAGCTAAAAACTCAAAGTAAATTTTAAAGAAATAAAAAAATTTAAGCTATGTTTTAATTAAAACATAGCCTTTAAATTTAATATTTATTATAAAATTTAGATAACTTTTTTAACACTCTCTTCTTTATTTCCTCTTGAATCCCATCTTTTTAAGACATAAGCTGATAAAAATGCAGCTATTAACATAATCCATATTAAGGAGCTTGGGAAAAATAAAACTAATAAAAGTAAAGTAACTACAGCATTCCTTAAAACTGAACTTGTAAATGCGGTTGTAACTATAGTAACTGTGACAACTGGATCAATTGAGAATATTGCTGAAAGAGCATATCCCATTGAAACTCCTGAAAATACTACTGGGAATATATGTCCACCTCTCCATCCAGTAGATAGGCACACCTCTGTTAAGAATAATTTCACCAAACTAATTAATATAAGAATTCCTATTGATAAACTACTCCATTCTTTAACTAACACTTTTACTTCATGCTCTCCTGAAAATAGTGTATATGGTAACCATGTTCCCACTATTCCCAAAATTATGCCTCCAATTAATGCCCTTATTATTTTATAATTTTTTAAAGGTAAAAAAATCTTATGTAGAATTTTCCCATACCCACCATATAGTAATGCCATTAAAATTCCACAAATTATTAGTGGAATTATTGATATTATTTCACTCATTCCGAGATTAAAACTTCCAAAATGAACTATAAAAGATGGTCTATTGTCAATTTGTGATAATAATATTAAAACACCAAATCCAGCAGCCGTTGTCATTGAATAAACTATTGTTTTAATATTTTTTCTTACACTTGAATCATCATCTTCTATCAATGGAGTTAATCCTATTAATGGTGCATGAAATATAAGTCCTATCGTAGCTTCCATACTAAATTCTGTTACTAAACTATCATACTTTTCTAACTCTTTATCCTTAACAATCCACTTTAAAAAATCTCCAACTAAAGTAGAAAGTCCGCCTATAATATTAACAAGAGCAGCTTCAGGTCCTAAACTAGCTCCAAAAAATAGTGTAATTAAAGCAGATACACAAGCCTTTGGAACATTTTTGTAATCTACTCTCTTAGTTTCTTTAAATTCTGCCATAACTTCTGGCATAAGTTTTGGATATTCCCCTAAATATTTTTGACATAATCCTACTAAAATTCCACCAATACTACATACTAATATTGTCCAGTATGGTAAATTAAACTTTCCTGGTAGTTCATTCCACATAAAATGTATTCCTGAACTAACAACATACAAAAAGAGCCAACTAACAGCTCCTACTATCCCACCTAGAACTATTCCATAAAGAATTAAAATTCCTAAACTAAAATATTTTTTCATTCCTAAAGTTTCTCCTTAACTAATCCTTTGTTTTGTAATATTTAAGTATCCTTATTTATAATACCATATATTAATCCCAATAATGCAAATACCACATAATACACATCAGTTGATATTTTTAATCTCAAAAGTTCATATACCGCATTTATAAACATATAATTAAAATTAAATATACTTAATATCCAAGCAATTAATAGACCCCATAATAATCCACCTAACACTTAATCCCTCCCATATCTCACCAATGTAAAAATATCAATATTTTAAAAGATAACTTATTAATCCTATTAAAGCAAAAATAACATAATAAAAATCTTTTGATGTTTCTATATCACAAACTTCATATATAGAATTTATAACCATCTTGTCAAAGTTAAATAAACTCAAAATTCATGCAACAAATAGTCCTCCTAATAATCTACTTAGCATCCCCTCCCCCTGTAAAAATCCTAATTTAATTTTTCCTTTTAAATTTTAATTACTTATTAAAAGTTAATTTTTAATCATTGTATTAATAAAATATGGACTTAATTTAGAAAAAATAATTTTCTAAACTAAGCCCATATTTTTACTATTTCATTGGATTTTTAGAAGTTGATGTCCATTGATTATCTCCTGCAGTTTTAGGCTGTCTATCCTTTGCAGGAACCATGTTAGGATCTACAGTTGTTGATACCCATTGATTATTTGTTGCTGATTTTAATTTTTTTCCCATGAATAATTACCTCTTTCTATTTTTTATTGAAACTTGTTCAACCTTATTTTTTGTAATTATATTTTTTTCATCCTAGGTATTTATTAGAAACTTTAATTGACTTATTTTAAACTTTTGATATATAATATATAAAAACTGAATCATTAAAAGCTTTGATTAGGAGTAGTAATATTACCTCATAGCCTAAAGAGAGTTGTGGTTTGCTGTGACACAATGGTATGAAAATATGAACTTGCCTATGAGCATATGTGTGAAAAAAAGCACATACGGGAAAAACCCGTTATAAAATCGAGTGAGGAAAAGAAATTTTCCTAATAAGAGTGGTACCGCGAATATCCTTTCGTCTCTTAAATTTTAAGAGATGGAAGGTTTTTTTATTTGATTCTAGCAAATAATAATTAATTATATAGACTTAGAGGAGGATTAGTTAATGGGTAACTATAGTACTGCCATAGATAAGAAATGGCAAGACAAATGGGCTGAATCAGGCCTTTATAAATTTGATCCAAATAAAGAAGGAGAGAAACTTTACGTTTTAGAAATGTTCTCATACCCTTCAGGTAGCCAATTACATGCAGGTCACTGGTTTAACTATGGACCAGTTGATTCATGGGCTAGATTTAAAAGAATGCAAGGATATAATGTATTCCAACCAATGGGATTTGATGCTTTCGGTTTACCTGCTGAAAACTTTGCTATAAAAACAGGAATACATCCTCAAGATTCTACAATAAAAAATATAGCTAAAATGGAAGAACAATTAAAAGCTATGGGAGCTATGTTTAACTGGGAAAACGAAGTTGTAACTTGCTCACCTGAATATTATAAATGGACTCAATGGCTATTCCTAAAATTATACGAAAAAGGATTAGCTTATAGAAAAAAAGCTCCTGTAAACTGGTGTCCATCATGTCAAACAGTTCTTGCTAATGAGCAAGTAGTTGATGGAGCTTGTGAAAGATGTTCAACAGAAGTTACTAAAAAAGATCTTACTCAATGGTTCTTTAAAATAACTGATTATGCTGATGAATTATTAGATAAATTAGATGATTTAGATTGGCCAGAAAAAACAGTTTCTATGCAAAAACACTGGATAGGAAGATCAACTGGTTCTCAAGTTAATTTCAAAGTTAAAGATAGTGATTTAAACTTTGATGTATTCACAACAAGAGTTGATACTTTATGCGGAGTTAGCTATGTTGTTTTAGCTCCTGAAAATCCATTAGTAGACGAAATAGTTTCAGCTGAACAAAAAGAAGCTGTTGAAAATTATAAAGAAGAAGCTAAAAAACAATCTGATATAGAAAGACAATCTATTTCAAGAGAAAAAACTGGTGTATTCACTGGTGCATATGCTATTCATCCATTAACAGGTAAAGAAGTTCCTATATGGGTTGGAGACTACGTTCTAGCAACTTACGGAACTGGAGCTGTTATGGCTGTTCCTGCTCATGATGAAAGAGATTTTGCTTTTGCTGAAAAATTCAACCTTCCAATAAATAGAGTTATAGAAGCTAAAGATGGTAGTGAAACTAACCTTCCATTCTGCGAGCACGGTATATTAGTTAACTCAGGTGAATTTGATGGATTAACTACAGATGAGGCTAAAGAAAAAATAGTTGAAAAACTAGCTTCAATGGGTCTTGGAGAAAAGAAAGTTAACTTTAGATTAAGAGACTGGTTAGTTTCAAGACAAAGATACTGGGGAGCTCCAATTCCTGTAGTTTACTGTGAAGAATGTGGTATAGTTCCTGTACCTGAAAGTCAATTACCAGTTGAATTACCATATGATGTTGAATTTGCTCCAGATGGAAAATCTCCACTAGCTAAGAGCGAAGCATTTGTTAATACAACTTGCCCTCACTGTGGAAAACCAGCTAAGAGAGAAACTGATACTTTAGATACTTTCGTATGTTCATCATGGTATTACTTAAGATATCCTGATAATAAAAATACTGAGGCTCCATTTAATCCTGAATTAATCAACAAAATGTTACCAGTTGATAAATACGTTGGTGGACCTGAACATGCTTGTATGCATCTTCTTTACGCAAGATTCATAACTAAAGCCCTAAGAGATATGGGATACCTAAACTTTGATGAACCATTTACTTCATTAACTCACCAAGGATTAATCTTAGGACCAGACGGATTAAAAATGAGTAAATCAAAAGGAAATACAATATCTCCTGATGATTATATAAAAGAATATGGTGCAGATGTATTTAGAATGTACCTAATGTTTGGTTTTGCTTACACTGAAGGTGGAGCTTGGAGTGATGATGGAATCAAATCTGTAAATAGATTCGTTGAAAGAATTGAAAGAATTATAGATACTGCTAGAGAAGCAATCTCAAAAGGTGAAAATAATAAAACTACAATGGATAAGGCTGAAAAAGAGCTTAACTATTGGAGACACAATACTATAAAATCTGTTACAGATGATACAGATAAACTTCAATTTAATACAGCAATAGCTAGAATGATGGAATTCATAAATGCTTTATCTAAATATACTCAAGAGAAAGAAATGAATCTTGATTTCTTAAAAGATGTAGTTTCTGATTATTTAAGATTATTAGCACCATTTGCACCTCACTTCAGTGAAGAACAATGGAGCTTACTTGGAAATTCATACTCAATCTTCAATGAAGCATGGCCAAAATTTGACCCTAAAGCTTTAGTTAAAGACGAAGTTGAAATAGCTATACAAGTTAACGGAAAAATCAAAAACAAAATAATGGTTTCTTCTGATTTAGATGAAGAAGGAATAAAAGCTGCTGCTTTAGCTGATGAGAAAATCATAGCTTCAACAGAAGGAAAAACAGTTGTAAAAGTAATAGTTATAAAAGGTAGACTTGTAAATATAGTTGTTAAGTAATATAATATTAACGTTGCAAATTTTTTAATTGATTAAAAGTTAATACTAATCTTAATAATTAACACTTTTAAATAACAAATTATATATTATACTATAAAAGGTATCTAAACGCTGAGATTTGACTCCGTTTAGATACCTTTAAACTTTACATTGTTATATGATAATTATTTTTATCAACCTTTATTTCTTTTTCAAAAACTTTATAATATTCTGATTCATGTCCTCTTAAATCAATATTGTCCATTAATTTTATATTTTTAACTATATTATTATCTATTGCTTCTAAAAACTCATCTTTATTTCTAACTAACTCTGTTTCCTTTGCAACATTATAATAAGTATATCCAAAGACTCTTTTTTCGTGGATTAACTGATTATTATCACAATTTAAAATTCCACCATCTCTAAATTGCCCCCTTATTTCAATTGGAGAATTTATTTTTATATCTCCTTTTAAATAAACCTTTGAATCTTTTCCTAAAATGTCAAGTCCAACTCCAGATTTATTTTGTAAATCAAGATTATTTAAGGTTACTACTCCATTTTCAATCTTTAATCCATTACCCTTTTCTTGATTATTTACTATTTTACAATCATTAATATGAATATTATTTCCCTCTAAAATGTTTACTGCTCTATTAAAGTTAGACTCTATGAAAACATTTTCTAAAGTTATGTCATCTCCTGATATAGTAATAAGGTTATTATTATTTAAAGCTTCATCATCCTTACATACTATATTTAAATTTTTTAGCACAATTCCATCTCCCTGTAGTGTAAAAAAATCTCTATTAAGATTTTCAGCTAATTTAGGAACATAGATACTATATCCTTGACCATCTATTACAACATTTGAACTCTTAATATCTACTCCACTAGAAATTAAATTGCTAAGGTCAATGTCCCTTGATAATTTTATCTCTTCTAAGTTCCCATCATTTATTATTTTTAAGAATTCTTCTGTATCCCCTACTGTTTTTTCTATTCTAAAAATATTATTATATCTTTTACTATGACTTATACTTTGATTTATAACTGAATTATCTTTGTTTTTCTCTATTAAATTTACTTCTTTGCCTAAAACTACGCTACTGGAGAGGTTATTTACTACTATAGCAGTTGCTATTATTTTTGCCACCTTTTTATGTGCCATACTAAACTCACCTCTTCTTATTATTTTTCTTATATTTCTATTATGAACTAATTATATCATTTTTTGTATAGGTTTTCAAAAAATAAATTATAGATTTTTTTGACATATCATAGATTTTTTTTAACTCTACTAAAATCTTATAATTTATTAATGTATATTTTATGTTTTTAAAACCCTATACCTTTAAGGACGCCTTGCTAAATCATGGAAAACAAAGCATTATTCTTTCCTTAATTAAATAAAATAAATGCTATGATCTAAAAATTCTATATTAATCTACATTATATCTTCTATTATAATTGAGAAAGTTAAAATTTAAATACAAAAAGGTTATAACATGTTTCATAAATTAAAATCCTTATTACAATTAATATAAGATAATAATTTAATAATAAATCATATTATAACCTAAGTTTAAAGTTATGAATTTAAAATTTCTAACTAATTAGTAAATCAATTAATAAATAAAATAAATTTAAAATATCTATTTTTACGAATTAGTAATAAAGTTTAAAGAACTTTCCCAAATTCTTTAAGTACCTCTAATACCTTATTCTCCTCCATAGGTGAAAAATATTCAATATACTCACTGTGATTAAATCTTGTAAATAAGTCCTTTGACATATCCATCCACTCTTCTAATATATAAACCCATATTATTTCACTAGTTGGACAACTTAATATAAATGATTCCACTCCAAAAAAGCTATACTCTACAATATCATGAAGTTTTGTTAATTTAACATAGTCTTCAACAACTTTAGTAGTTAATTTATATTCATATATATCCACATAGAAAAAGTCAAAGTTTTCTCTCTTAGCTTTAAACCCATCTCCTTTTACTATTCTTATCTTAGGATTTTCTCCAAAATTTTCTAAGTATAAGTCAATTATTTCTTCACTCATTTCATAGACAACTATTTCTCTTACTTGATCCCTTTTTGCTATTTCCTGAACAAAGTATCCTAATCCTAAGCCTAGAACCCCTACCTTACCCTTTGCTCTCTTTATACTTTCAAAAGCTCCTTGAATCTCCTGTGGTGAAATTCTCATCCAAAGCTTTTCTCCTTCATATAGTTCTATAGGACTTTCTTTTAATATCTGCTTATGCTCATATAAATAGCCATCAAATTCTTTTCCTTCACTATACTTAATAGTAAAGTTACCCTTTTTGCTCTCTTTTATTTTTTCTTTATATTCTTTTATTTTTTCCTCACAATAATCTATGTTATATGGTATCATACTTTTTCCTTTCTAACCTTCTCAGAAAACAATTTATTTTATTAATATATATTTTAACACAATATCACTTTATATATATAAATATAGTTTTATGATTTAAATCATTAATAATATAAAACAAATTTAACTCTTTTATTTTAATTTGATGTAAGAAACTTCTCAACAAATTTTTTATGAAAAATTTCATATTATTACAAAAATATCATAATTATTTTCTACTTTTTACTATTTATATATAAAATAGAAATTTCCATTTTAAATTCCTACTAAAATAGTCTTGATTTATTTTGTTTAAAATTATATAATTTAATCAATTAATATTAATTATTAATTAATTGAAATTAAGTAGGTGATCAAATGAAAAAGGTAGCAATGAGCGATGATGCTTATATTGAATTTAAAGAGTTCCTAAAATCAAATGATATAGATAGTGATGTTATTAGAATAAACTTTGGTGGGAACGGACCTATGGGCCCTATGTTTTATGTAACTGCAGGAGAAAAAAATGAAGGTGATGAGGTTGAAGTAATAAAAGATTTAACTTTTGTTATTGATTCTTCTTTAATCGATGTATTTTTAGGTTTCTCAATACTTTCTGATGAAGAAAACTTTGGAGAAGGATTAACTCTTGATCCATTAATGAGCGACTATGAAGGTGGCGGTTGTAGTGGAAACTGTGGTAGCTGTGGTAGCTGTCACTAATTATAATATTTCTATTTTAGTGTGATATTATTTTAAAATATATTAATAATAAACTATATAAGGCAATTTTGCTTTAAATTAAAATTTAGGAGGAAATAGATATGTCAGTTGTTAAAATGAGCAATGAAGCTTATACTGAGTTCAAATCTTTTCTACAAGAAAACGGCGTAGAAAAATTTGACATAAGAATAAATCTAGCAGGAGTTGGCTGAGGCGGCCCAGTATTTAATATTGTTCTGGATGAACAATCAGATAATGATGAAGTTGTTAAAATTGAAGATATAACATTCTTCGTTGATAAAGAACTTGTTAAAGATTTTGAAGGATTCACTCTGCTTTCTTCAGATGAAAATGGTGGTAGAGGATTATCATTAAAACCAGTTAAAGAAAGCGAAGGCGGATGCTCTTCTTGCTCAAGCTGTCATTAATTTTTACATATAGAGATGGATTTTATTCCATCTCTATTTTTTTATCTTCTCTTAAATTAACCTTCTAATAAAAAATAAATTTAACTTATATAAATATAAATTTTATTTAAGTATTTTAAAATTAATTTATACTACTTAAAATACTAAGGAAATTTAATTCATTCTTCTTTATTTTATTTTTTAAAAATTTTTAAACTAAATTAAATTTCAATATTTTTACTAATATGGTTGTTTATGTTTAATTTTAGTATTATAATTTAATAAACGCTTTATTTTTAAGGAGGAGAGATAATGAATACAACTCTAGCAAACCTAACTCCAACTAAAGAACAAAGAAAATACCAAGAAGATGAACTAATAGCTTTTTTAGACCTTCAATTGAATACATTTACAGCTAATTCTGAAAATAATGATGAAGCTCCTTCTTTATTAAAACAAGAGACTTCATTTAACACAGATATATGGATAGAAAATTTATTTAAATTTGGATTTAAGAAAGTTATTTTAACTGCTAAGCTTAATAATGGTGTTTGTTTATGGCAAAGCAATTGTTCAAAAGTTAATATAAATACTTTTTCTTTAGAGAATAATTATGATGATTTAGTAAAAAAAGTTAGTAAATCTTGTAAAAAGTTTGGACTTAAATTTGGTATTCATCTTACTTTAAAAGATTATCTCACTTTAAACTTAACTCCTGAAGAATATGATAATTACTACGCGTCTCAATTAAAAGAACTTATGACTAATTATTCACAAATAAGTGAAGTTATTATGGATATGACCTCTTTAGATGAATATTATGACTCCCTTGATTTTGAAAGATACTTTAAAGTAGTTAAAGAAATAAATCCTAAATGTATCATATCTAGCCCTATTGGACCAGATGTACGTTGGACATATTATTCTGATATAGAGTCATCTAAAAACTATTTCTACTCTTCTATAAATTTAAATCTTTTAAAAGAAGATTTTAACAATGAAGAAATTAGAAAAGGAAATATTTATGGAGACACTTGGATTGTTGGAGAAAGTATTTACTCCCTATCTGACTGCTTAAACCATAATAAAGATTCATTATCAAATTTAAAACATGTGTATAATAATTCATTAGGAAGAAATACAAACTTGGTATTAGTTTTATCTCCTAATACAGATGGATTATTAAATCATAATGAATTAAGCTTACTTTCTAATTTTTCTAAATATATAAAAGAAACTTTTTCTAATAACCTTATTAAGGGTTCTTCTATATTAGCTACAAATTCATCTTCTAGCGATAGCTATAATTTAATTGATGACTACAAAAAATCTTATTGGATAGCTAATGAAAATGCTGTTAACCCTTATATAGAGATAGATTTCAAAACTATCACTGAATTTAATATTTTAGAAATTAGAGAGTGGATTGCTGAAGGTCAAAATGTAGAAGAATTTAAAGTTTATGCATATAACAATGGTTGGTTTGAACTTTACAATGGTACTTCTATTGGATATAGACATATAGCAAAACTTAATAATATCAAAACTGATAAAATTAAAATTTCATTTACTAAATATAAAAATCCACCTATGATTAATCATATTGGTGCATATTTAGGATAATTTTAATAAATAATGTTTTATAAAATACAAAAATAAATATAGAAAGTGAAAGCTTAAAACTTTCATTAATAGAGTTTTTTGCTTTTTAAAGAAAAAAGGTTGTATCAAAACTTATATTTAAAACTTATAAATATATTTTCTTTATATTTTTCATAAGTTTTATTAATTTTTGTTTTGGTACAACCCTCTTTTATTTTACTATTAAATTAAAATAATTTTTTTGTAAATATAATTAAGTAAAGTTGTATTAAGAATAAAATTCCATTAAAATTATTCTTATAATATAATTGCAATATTTTGTATTTACTGGAGGCGTAAAAAATGAATATAGCTTATGACTTTATAATTGCTTTAATATTAGCATTTGTATTAGTAATGATGAAGCAATATGTTTTTGCACTAATTGTTGTAGTAATCTATGCTTTATACAAATATAATAAGAAAAAGCCTTATATTTTAGCTTACAAAGGTAATGTTTCCTTTAGAAATGGTGAAAGAGAAAAAGCTCTAGAACTTTATAAAAAAGCTTGTACATATAAAAATGCTAGTGATAGCATAAGACTTCAATATGCATATCTTACTCTTTACTTAGGGAATTTAGAAGAAGCCACTAAGCTTCTAAGTGCTATTGATTATGATAAACTACCAGAGAGATTAAGAGCTTCTTATACAATGACAGATTCTCTTATAACTTGGAAAAATGGTGATTTAAAAAAGGCTATTGAAAACTTAAAAAATCTTCATACACAATATGAACACACAACTGTTTATGAGACTTTAGGTTATTTCTTAATATTAGATAAAAGATATGAAGAAGCCTTAGAATATAACCTTTTAGCTTATGAATATGATCAAGATAACAAGGTTATAATGGATAACTTAGCTCAATCTTATTATTTCACTGGAAATATAGAAAAAGCTAAGGAAGTATATACTAAACTTTTAGACGAAGATCCTGGAATACCAGAACCATATTATTATTATGGCTTAATCCTAAGAGATGAAGGAGATACTAAAGGAGCTTTAGAATCTTTCGATAAAGCCTTAACTAAAAGAGAGTCTTATCTTTCAGCCCTTAATAAGGATAAAATTAGAGCTGCTATACAAGAATTAAACATATAGTAAAAGCGTGCTATATAAAAATATAATAATAAAACTTACAAACATATTCTGAAAATTACTAGATTTCCCTTCATAATGTTTGTAAGTTTTATAAAAAGTTATTTTTATAAAAGCCCCTTTAATTTTACTTTTCTAAGGCTTTATTAAATTTTTCCTCTATAAATTTTCTTGAATTCTTTATCTCAACTCTGTAGTCACCAGTACCTGTGTACCAGAACTCAGTAACAAATCTTCTTACTCCCATATTATATGATTCTTTTATTATACTTTCAAAATCAACATGTCCAGTTCCAAATGGAATTTCTCTAAACTTACCTGGTTTTGTTTCCTTAAGATGAACAGCCATTATATGACCTTTACCACTTCTTAAATCTTCAATAACATTTTTATTATATTTAGTAGCGGCATTAGTTATATTTCCACAGTCAGGATAAACCCCTAAATATGGTGAATCAATCTTTTTAACATAATTCATGGCTTTTTCAACTGTGTTCATAAACTCAGTCTCCATAGTTTCAAAAGCTAAAATTATTCCTGATCTAGCAGCCATTTCAACAGCTTTTTTTAGATTTTCATAAAATAATTTTCTTGTTTCTTCACTACCCTCTTCATAGTAAACATCATACCCTGCTAATTGAATTATCCTAATTCCTAAATCATCAGCTAGCTCTATGGCCTTCTCCATTATTCTCATACCACGATTTCTAGTTGTTTCATCTGCACTTCCTATAGGATATTTTCTATGTCCACTAAGACACATGGTTCTTATTGGAAGACCAACTTCATACATAAGGTCTACTAAAACCTGTCTTTCTTCTTTTGTCATATCAAGTCTTTTTAATTTTTCATCAGTTTCATCTATGCTAACCTCTAAAAAATCAAAGTTATTCTCTTTTGCACATTGAAGCTTTTCCCTCCAAGTAAGTGTATTAGGCATAGCTTTCTCATATAATCCAATAAAATATTCCTTCATTTTAATCAGCTCCTTTTCTTAAGCTCCTGTTTGTCCATAGTAAGCATTTGGACCATGCTTTCTTGAAAAGTGTTTATTTAATAAGTCATCAGACATACTATCTACATTTTTATTTGCTAATATTTCTGTGTTATATGCCATCATTGCCACTTCTTCTAGAACAACAGCATTATGAACAGCATCTTTAGCATCCTTTCCCCAAGTAAATGGACCATGATTTTTAACAAGTACTGCTGGAATATTCTCTGGATTCATGTCTTTGAATCTTTCAACAATTACAACCCCTGTATTATATTCATAATTTCCTTCAATCTCTTCTCTAGTCATGTCTCTTGTACAAGGGATTTCATCTGCAAAATAATCTGCCTGAGTTGTTCCATATGGCTTTATTCCTCTTCCTGCTTGAGCAAATATTGTTGCCCATCTAGAATGCGTATGAACTATTCCTCCTATATTCTTAAACTCCTTGTAAAGTTTTAAATGAGTATCTGTATCTGATGAAGGTTTATATTTTCCTTCAACAATATTTCCTTCTAAATCAACCACAACCATATCTTCTGGTTTCATTGTGTCATACTCAACTCCTGATGGTTTAATTACAACAAGTCCTTTTTCTCTATCTATGGCAGAAACATTCCCCCATGTAAAAGTTACTAAATTATATTTTGGAAGAAGCATATTAGCTTCGTAAACTTCTTTTTTTAAGTTCTCTAACATATAAAAGATCCTCCTTAGACTCTTAATAACCCTTATAACAAAATTTATTCTTAAGTATTTAATATTAATTCACTTAATAAAATTTAAAATAAAGCTCTCTTATTAGTTAACAAAGTAAGACAAACTTATTATCTTCTATTAATCAGTAACAATATATAAGGCAGCTTGTCCTAACTCTCTATTTGCAGATATTATTATATCTCTATCATCTTCATTTAAAACAGCAACATTACTTGGTCCAACCCCAGACTCAATAACTACAGTTTCAAACTCTAATTTTTCTTTATCAGTACATTGAATATAAAATAAATCTTTATCGCATCTTCTATAACCACCTATTATAGTTGGAACGCCTCTTAGCTTGCCACCCCAAACAACATGTCCAAAATCCATTTCTTTTGGATACTCATAAATAATTTTATATTCATCTCCATACTTTTTATTTATTCTAAAATGTTTACCATGGAATTCTTCAATAGTAACTAATTCATCTTCACCATCTTCATCTATATCTACAACAGCTACATCACTTGTAGGTCTATCCATTATTTTTTCAATAGTCCATTCTTCATCATCACTTTGAGGGGGTGTTACTCTAAATACTCCTTCTTGAGATGTTACTAAACCAACCATTTTTCCATTATGATATGCTCTACAATATCCATGATTTTTAGTTAATCCTTCTTTTATAACCTTAAGCTCAATAGGTTTATTTAAATCTTCTGGAATTTCTCCTACATATATCTTACCTGGATCGCTCCAATCATCTTTAAATTGCTTACTATTACATAAAACTGCTCCTAAGAAATATAACTTTCCATTAGCTTCTAAAATATCGAAACGATGTAAATATGGTAACTTAAATAATGTTTTTATTTCCCATTTTCCATTTTCATATCTTCCCCATACTATCTCAGCATCTTCTGATTGAAATGTAGGGAAAAATCTTTGAACTGCTAGAAAATCGCCATTTTTTCCTGGTATAGGAATTATAGACATTGTTCCTCCTGGACCCTCCCAAACAGTTGATTGTTTAAAATCATCTCCCTCATACATAAAGCAAGGACCTTCTCCTTCAGTTGCTATAAGTATTTTTCTATCTCCATCAATAACAGTACTACTTGTTGCATAACATCTATGTAAGTCAGTTAAAAACTTCTTTTCTATTTTCATCTTATATTCCTCCTAGATTATAAATAATTAAAATAAAGTCTTATTTATAACATAGTACCTATCTCTTAACACTCTAAGAAATAAGTACTATATCATAACTTTTATATTTATTTGTTTACTATATTTTCTACAATCTTTTCTTCAATTTCTTTTTCTGATAAAAGGTTTTTAAGTCCTATAACGATAGTTCCTGAAGCCTTTGCTTTATCGAAATTTCCTTTTAATGCATCTGAACAGAATACTACATCATAACTTGAAGCTTCTGTTTTTGCTGCTCCTATACTTGTATGATGAATTGATACAGGAATATTTAACTTTTTAAATATCTTCTCTATTTTCATTTTTATAATTTGACTTGATCCCATTCCATTTCCACATGCTGCTATTACTTTTAACATAAATATCTCCTCCTAATTAACACCAATTATTTTTATCTATTTTATTTTGATAGTTAGTACTTAACAAAGTGGTACTAACTATCAATTGATTTAAATCTAATTTTGTACTCTTTCCTTTTCTTTGTCTTCTAAATATCCTTCATAATCTTCAACTAACTTGAAGTAACCCTTTTTATTTTTAAAATATTGAATTTGTGGTATTAAAAGCATTCCTACTACTGCTATTCCAACCCCTACATAAGCAAACTTGTCCATAAGAACTCCAACTACTGGCCATAATGTATCCCAATCAAAGTTTCCATGCCATCCTCCAAATTGAGCTAATCCAAAATAGTAAGCGGCAAATGCTCCACCTAAAACTTGTATAACTCCTGAAACGAATGGAATTATCATGGCAGCCTTCAATCCACCTTTTCTGTTAGCGAACACTGCAAATGTAGCATTATCAAAGAATAATGGTACGAATCCACTTATTATAAGCACTGGACTTTGGAAAACTACAAGTCCTATTATTGCTATAAATTGACCTACTGCTCCAAATAAGAATCCAATAGTAACTGCATTTGGATGTCCAAATCCATAAGTTGCTGCACAGTCTACAGCTGGTACTGATCCTGGAAGTATTTTATTTGAAATACCTTGGAATGATTCAGTAAGTTCTGAAACGAACATTCTAACACCCATTTGTAATATACTTAAATAAACTGCAAAGTTAAGTGATTTTTCTAGTATGTAAAATAAGAAATTTGTATTTTGATCAAATCCCTTATCGATTGTATGCATTAAATCTGGTCCTAGTATTCCCATGATTATTCCGAAGAAAACAGTCATTAATATACCAGTTGCTACAACGTTATCACTAAATATAGATAAGAATCCTGGAAGTTCTAAATCTTCAATACTCTTTTTACTATTTCCTATTTTTCCAGCTATTTTATCAGTTATCCAAACTCCTAACATTTGTTGGTGACCTATTGCAAATCCACCACCTTCAGTAAGGTCTTGGCATGGTTCAACTGTAAGATTAGAAAATACTGCCCAATATGTTCCAAGAAGTAATCCTAACATTACTACGACTCCCATATTACTTAAGTTTGGGAAACAGAAAAATACTAACCATAAAGCTGTAGCTGATTGTTGTACCATTACATGTCCTGTAATAAATACTGTACGAACCTTTGTAAATTTTCTAAGTAATACAAGTACTAAGTTGAATAAGAATGCTATAAGTAAAACTACCATCATCATGGAAAAAGATTTTCCTATATTCCCTATAGCCTCTTGAGCTGCCGTTTGTCCAAAATAAGGATCTATAACTGCCGCCTGTAAATTAAATCTATCTTTAAGGCCTGCAAGAATTGGACGGAAGTTACTAACAAGTCCACCTGCTGCAACATTTAAAATTAAATAACCGACTGTTGCCTTTATAAATCCTGCCAAAGCATCATAAAAAGGTCTCTTAAGTAACAAGTAACCAATAAGAACTATAAATCCAATGAAAAATGCAGGTTTTGTCAGAATGTTATTTTGGAAAAACTCCCAAATGTAGATTATAAAATCCATAATACTTCTCCTCCCATATCCCTTTTCTTAACTTATTCCAATATTATTTAAACTGTTTTAATTTATAACTTAACTGAAAAACTAAATAAGATTAGTCTTAAACATTTACTATAATTTCTACAGTACTTTAGTTTAAAACCTACCTAAAGCACTGTAGAAACTTTAAAACTTTTTTTAAAATCTCTTATACTAATTTTTTAAGATCTTCAACTGATTGAGCTTCTAAAAGCTTTTCTACAGTTTCTTCATCTGAAATTAACTCAACCATTTTAGTTAAATTCTTTAAATGTACTTCGTTATCTACTGAAGCTAAAACAAAGAACAATTGAGCATCATACTCTTCACCCTCACCAAAGCTCACAGGAGTATTCGTTTTCATAAAGCATATGGCTGTTTCATTAACTCCATGTCCTTCTTGTGCATGTGGTATAGCAATCTTTGGCGCAATTACTATATATGGTCCATGTTTTTTAATACTATTTATTATTAAATCTGCATACTCTTTTTCGATAACTTTTTCTTTTTCTAAGGGAGCACATGCAGCCTTAACTGCATCCTCCCAATTATCAAAGCCATCATGAAAAGAATATCTACCTTTTTCTATTAATTCTTTTAACATGATAATTTCCTCCACTCTTAAATCTTATAGGAATGAGTTATATGGTAAGTTTATATCTACAGAGAAACAGTCATCGAATCCTCTTGGATAATGATATTCTCTCTTATCCTTATCTTCTGGGAATGTAAACTTTCCACCTACTTGCCATATAAATGGTGTAAATTTATATTGTAATCTATATTTTTTCATGTCATATAATGCTAAGATTTCATTTGTATCAGCTTGGAAGTTTGACCATATATCATGATGGAATGGTATTACTACTTGAGTGTTTAATGCCTCAGCCATTCTTAAAATATCTACTGATGTCATTTTATCTGTAATACCTCTTGGGTTTTCTCCATATGATCCAAGAGCAACATCTATTTTATAATCATTTCCATGCTTAGCATAATAATTTGAATAATGTGAATCTCCACTATGATAAAGATTTCCTCCTGGAGTTTCTATTAAATAGTTAACAGCCTTATAATCCATATCTACTGGCATTTTTCCTCTTAAATCTCCTTCTGGAGGAGCTGTTATTAAAGCTGTTCTATCAAAAGATTCTAAAGCATGTAATTGAATATCTTTTATTTTTATTACATCTCCTGGTTTAACAACTATACATCTTTCCTTTGGTACTCCCCATCCTATCCATTTATCAACACATGCTTGTGGTCCTATAAATGGAACATCTTCTGAACAATTTTTTAAAACTGCAGCTGCAACATTTATATCTATATGATCGTTATGATCATGTGTTGATATTATTGCATCAACATTCTTTATTGCAAATGGATCTAATACAAAAGGTGCAACTCTTAAATTAGGTTGTAGTTTCTTACCTCCACACATTCTTGCCATTTGATGCTCTGGATTTATGTAAGGATTTTTCTTTGTTCTTTTTCCGCTTCCGCACCAAAAATCTATACATATGTTTGTATTTCCTTGAGTTTTAAGCCATATACCTGTACATCCAAGCCACCACATAGAAAATGTTCCTGGTTTAACCACTTCATTTTCTATCTCTTCATTTAACCAAGTTCCCCATTCTGGAAATGTATTTAAAATCCATGATTCTCTTGTTATTTCATTTACTTTACTCATAATTATACCTCCACCCATTTTGATTGTTTTGAACATTATTAAGTTCGTTCAATCATTTTATGATTAAATTATATACTGTAATTGTTTTCTTTGCAAGTCTTTTTTGATTGTTTTTTGTTTATTCTTTATTTTTTTGTGCTATTAATCAAATTATTTTCTATTTTATGTTCTTTTTGATTATTTTTGTTCTATTTGCGTTGATTTATACTGTTCTTTTATGTAAAATTATTATAAATAGTAATAAGAAATTTAATGTTATCTATAATAAGCTTCTGTTTTTAATTATTAAAGTTAAATACAACTTCATATTTTTTTAAAATTACTATATACAAGTTTTAGTAACTTTTTCAAATTATCTATATATAACTTAATTTTAGATTTATAATATTCGGAGAGATATTTATAGAAAATAATACCAAACAATATCGATTAGGAGGCATTTATAATGAAAAACGCAAAAGGCTTTGTTTTTAAAAGACAACAGGCAATATTGAAATATTTAAAAGAAAATAAATTTGCTAAAACAGAAGAATTAGCTACTTTATTAAAAACATCTAATATAACAATAAGAAGAGATTTTCAAAATCTAGAAAAAGAAGGAGTTATAAGAAGAAAATACGGTGGTGCTGAACTTATTGAAGGAGCTTTGAGTGAAGACCCATATTTTAATCATACCAACATTGAGAGAGAAAAAATTAAAGATTCTATAGCTAAAAAAGCTGCTGAATTTATAGAAGATGGAGATAGTATATTTATAAACTCTAGTTCAACTGCAATAAAACTCTTAGAATATATAGAAGATAAAAGAGTTATGGTAATTACAAACAATGGCAAAATCTTAGGTATGAATTTATCACCTAATGTAGAGATAATACTTACAGGCGGTGAAGTATATGGAAGAAAGCAATCTATGGTTGGTGATATAGCCACTCAGATAATTTCTAAAATAACTGCAACTAAATGTTTTATAGGAGTTAGTGGTATAAATGCTAATACAGGAATCAGTACATCTGTTCTCCAGGAAACCACAGTAAATATGAAGATGCTTGAAAATTGTAATGGTCCAACTTTTGTCTTAGCAGATAACTCCAAAATAGGAATACATCACAATTTTTCTAGTGGAGATATTTCTAAAGTTAATTATGTAATCACAAATGAAATTGAAGATGATAAGTCTGAACTTGAAAAATTAAGAGAAAAAGGAGTAAAAATAATATTCTCATAAAATACTATTTAAATATTTTTATTAAAATTTATAAAGCTTAACTAAAAAAGATAAAAGCAACATAGTTGCTTTTATCTTTTTACTTATATAGCTATATATTTTTTAAAGCTTTCATATTCTTTTCTATTCTATAATACTTAATTTTTTATATTAAATTATCCTCTAATTCTAATAAATATTAAGTTATTATTGTATCAATACATCCATTAGCTATAGATTTTTCTTTCAATTCATTCATATAGCTATCTTCTGGACTTATAGTTCCATGAACCTTTATCCCCTCTTCTCTAACTCCAAAGGGTCTATATTTTATAAGTTTATATCTACATTTATCACCAATGATTTTAGAAACTTCATCCACTGTTTTTTCGCTATTTAGTCCTTTAGCTATAACAGTTCTAACTTCATACATCTTGTCTAACTCTAATATTCTTTTTAAATTTTCTAAAACTAATTTATTTGATGATTTAGTTAGCCAAATATTTTCTTTTTCATCAATTGACTTAACATCAAGCATAAACTTATCTGTAAGATTTATAAGTTCATCATCTAATTTAGTATTACCATTAGTATCAACAAAGCAAGTCAATCCAAGCTTTTTAACTTCTCTAAAAAGTTTTATTAAAAATTCAGAGTTTAAAGTGCATTCTCCACCACTAACAGTTATTCCTCTTATAAAAAAGCTGTCTTTTTCTATCTTTTTTACAAGCTCTTCTACTGAATATTCCTTAAGTTTAGGAGAAGATATATGCTCGCATAGCTTTATACATTTATCACAAGAAATACATTCTTCCTCATCCCAAATAACTTTTCCATCACTAATTGATAAGGCACCTACTTCACAATTTTCAACGCATTTTCCACAAGATATACATTTATTTATAGTTTCAGGATTGTGGCAATACAAACACTTAAAATTACATCCTTGAAAAAATATAACCATTCTATTTCCTGGTCCATCAACACAAGAAAATGGAATTATCTTATTTATTAAAGCCATAATATCACTTACTTTCTAATTTTTCTTTCAAAGGCATGACAATTATTCTTTGCTCCCATGGCAAATAGGTCTGTATTATTAAGAACAGCCTCTCCCCTTTCAAGCTTTTCTACCTCTGAACGCTTAGCTAAATATCCAGTTACCCTTACTACATCTGCTCCACTTCCATAGACAGACATATATCTTATTCCTGAATTAAAGGCACCCTTTATAATATCAACTAAGGCTTCTGGATGATCATTATATGTATCTTCAAATACAAATATATCTCCTATTCCATTATAAAAATATTTATGGAATGGTGCTGATTGAATTATATGGTTAAATAATTCTGGTTCTTCTCCAACTGGTATTCTACATCCTGGTGATACATTTTGGTCTAAATCAATTCCTACTTGTGCATGAAGAACATAGTGTCCTCCAAAGCAATTTACATGTTTAGCTTCATGCTCTGATACTATTTTATTTAATTTCTCTATTATCCTTAATCCAAGTTTATTAGCTTTTTCTGAATACCCAAATCTATCACCTTGTTTCTCTGCTCCTAATAAAGTATTTACAGCCTCTGCTAGACCTACTACTCCAAACATTCCTGTAAATAATTTTTTCTGAATAAATCCTTCTTTTACTAAGAAATTAGAAGTAAAGAACTGAGTTTCCTCAACTAAAAATCTTATTCTTTCATCAATATACTGAATCATTTTAGTGCTTACATAAGGTAATACATTCTCTAAAAAGTCCTCTACTGAAGTAGCCTTCTTAGCTACCTCATTTAATTTTATTCTTACAAGGGTATATCCACCCCCACCAATATGAAATCCATTATAACAACTTGCTATAGCATATCTATCTGTTCCAAAGCTTTTCACATCCATTTTATGATTTGCAAAACTAGGTTTAGCTGTACTTAAAGCAACCTTTGCACATAAATTTATAAAACTCTCTGGAGTATTTTCTAAATCATACTTCATACTTAAATTTGGAACTGCACATTGAAGTTCATCCATAGACTCTAATATTAATCTTCCTGCTACAGTCTCTCTTGGCCCTATATTAGCATGTACAAAAGAATCAGTTAATGTTCTATCTATGTGCTTTAAAAATAATTTAATTGCTCTTTTCGCTTCCCTTTCATCTTCTATAAATGGCTCTAAAAGCTCATCTATATTTCCAAGGTAAACTGGAAATGTAGTTATTGAAGGCACATGCTTATAGAAAATTAATAGGTTATTAGTTGCTTCCCATATATCCTCTGGAACTGAAAGATTTAAAAATTCACATCCCTTTTCCATAAGTAAAGAATAATCTGGAATTATGTATCTAGGCCTAAATGGTGCATTCCCCTCAAAAAGAGTACATATACACCCTTCATCTATTAGTTTTTTTGTTTCATCATCAATATTTAACACTTCAATTGTGCTTTCTGCATAAGCAGCTAAATCTTTAATTTGCTGATGATATGTTAATGACCTATCCTTTAGTATCTCTAATACTCTATTCATACTTTTTTCCTCCCCTTAAAACATATCAACCTGTTAAGTAAAATACCATAATTGCAATTTTAAAAATTTATATAATTTACAAGCAGGCTAATCAAAAATATCAATATATAGAAGTTGAAATTTTAATATCTTTGATTAACCTGCAAAAGTTTAAATCACATTGCAGGTTTTTATATTAAATATTTATTAAAACTTATATATTTTAAAAAGTGATTAAGATATTTTTCACAGTATAATAAGGTATTCTCTAATTTTCATCTAATACTTTATATAAAAATTTAATTGCATCGTTAAAATTTAATCCATTATGCCCTTTTTCTTTTTCGTAATGTAGTATAACTTCAATATCATTATAACCTAAAATATCATTACTTTCTTCCATACTACATAAAAATGGTACTAATTGTGTAGAGTTGTCTGCTACAGAGCATAGATTTACATGCAAATAAATTTTAGGCACATAACCACTTTTTTTAAATGCCTCTATAATACTAAATCTTTCTTTATACTTTAGAGAATCACTTACATTATCAAAACAAAACGTTATCACACTATCTAGTGCTTCTTTGAAAATCCACCTTGTAGTATCTAACTGTGCATTGTCTGCAACAACCTTTGCACCTTTTAAATATATTCCCATAATAATTGATAGGTAACCTCCTGCTGAAGTTCCATAAATAACCGTATTATCAAGACTTATATTCATCTTTTCTATTATTGTTTTCAGTATTAGACTACTATTTTCAAGATAATAATTTTCATTTTTTCCTACACCCCATCCAATCTGTAAATAATCATCTATATAAATAGTAGGATCCATACAAAAAACAGATGATGTTTTTATTTGATTAGCCCAGCTATGCCTTTGAAACACAGGTACATTTACATTTCCACCAGCAATGGCACCATTGTTAAAAACTATCAATTTATCACTATTACTTTTTCTATTAATTAGATATTCATAAGGAACATCATCTTTTAAGACTCTTAGTACATACATAGTGTCATTTTTTATACTAATATTATTAAGATCACAATATTTTATTGTATACTCTGGATACGGCAACCTTTCAAATTTTGAATTAACCCGTGCTGTTCCCAATACATTTTCAATTAAAGATCTAGTCTTTTCTACTTCTGTATTAATATCATACTCATCACCTATACTAAAAACTTTTTTACATCCATCATATTTATTTAAATATCTAATTAATACCTGTGCTAATTCTTTTTCATTATAATCAATTATTGTTCCACAGTTATACTTTTCAATCAATTCTCTTGCCACTCCCACATCTGTTGAAATTATAGGTGTATTAAGCATAACACTTTCAACAAGAGCAAGGCTAAATCCCTCGCTTAATGAAGTTAAAATAGTTGCAACACTATTTTTTATATAAGGGTATGGGTTTTCAACAAATCCAAGTATTCTAACATTTTCATTTAATTTATTATCATTTATATACCTTTCAAGTTTTAACCGTTCATCTCCATCTCCAAGAATATAAATTATAAAATCATCACAATATTTTTTCACTTCTTTTACTGCTTTTAAAAGTAGTATTTGATTTTTATTATAATCAAGCCTTCCTAAGGTTGTAAAAAGCATTTTTTCTGGAATTTCAACTGTTTTTTTGCTTAAAAATTTTATCTTTTCGCCATCAACTGAATTTGAAACTTTGACTACATTTTTTGTTATTCCAAATAACTCTTTAAGTGTATTTTTTGTTACTTCAGAAATAACAACAATCTTATCAAATACTTTCAATACATTTGCTTGCATTTCATGTTCCTGCTTTACCACTTTATATTCATTTGTTGTTTTATCAAGAACAGTATAATCAAGCTCAGACATATCTCCTCTAATCCAAACAATTTTTTTGCCTCCAACTATATATGAAGCAAAATATGAAGGAGCATTATGATTACAAGCTATAATACAATCATATTTTTTACGAAGCCATTTATTAAAAAGGCTAGGATTCGAAAGTAGGTTATAATAATTTTTTAGAGCTTTAACCTCATCTAAATTTTTATCTGTATAATCAATAATTGGCTCTAATACCTTTATATTATTATTAAATATTGAGTTATTTGAATACTTAAATAAAGGTAAAATACTTATATCATATTTTGTATTATCAAATCTATTTAAAACATCTGCTAAAGACTTTTCAGTTCCGTATCCATATGATACACTCCAAGTAATGAACAACAATTTTTTCATTATATCACCTCAATTTTTATAATATGATTAATATTATGTTTTGGTGAGGCTTTTACATATATTTTGCTCCCCTACTTACAGAGGAGCTTTTACTATGTAATTTGATTGTTTAATTCATTAACAGTTATGGTTTTGCATCCTCTCTCTTTTAAAGCTGATATTATCTTTAATATAGGTGAATTTTCATTAAACTCATATATTTCCTCATTATTTGTGCTATTATTTTTATTCTCTATACTTCCTAAAAAAATATATGGATGTATGAAAAATGCCGTTAAAATTTCATTGCTATAATTTCTAATTCTTCTAGCTACAGTCTCTCCATTGTCCTTAACATATCCTAAAGGAGCAGGTACATATAATGTTGACTTATTACTAAAACTTATTAATGGATTTAAGTTCCAATATCCAGCATAGGGTTCAAACATAACTGGGAAATATTGTTCTATTATTTTTTGCTGATTTCTATCTGCTTTATAATGTGGACTTTCAAAGAAACCTATAGGTATATTTAAAGTCTTAGCTGTCTTTAATGATGATTCAACAACCTTTAAAACTTTATTTTTATTACTATTAACATTCCATTTTAACTCTACCCCAAGTCCACTTATTTGATTATTATGTTGGTGAGTATATCCATGAAGACCAATTACAGCCCCTCTATTTATTAAATGATCTAGCATATTTATAAAATGAACATTTTCAAAATTATTATTTTTAAGTAAATCATTGTCTATGTTTTTTTCAGGGTTTATGTATCTAGGTATCCAAGCTATGTGAAATACTATATTATTAGCTTTAAAATAATCACTTAAATATTTCATTTTTTCCATATTATTATCTTCAGAAAAAACTCCCCCAGCACTAACATCCTCTATTCTTATTAAAGCAGCTTTTCCTTCATTAACTTTATAATTGCAGTTTATATTATTAGTTTTACCCTGAAACATATAAATTGAGTTTTTATTTTCGTACCAATCATCCCTAGCTTCAATAAGCTCTTTAAAATCATTTATAGAAATGTATTTTTTATGATCTAAATCTAAAAGTTCTCCTCTTAAATCTAATTTATCCTTTTCTTTTAAAATCTCTTTTTTCTCTAAATCTATGTAATTTTTATTTATCTTGCTTAAAATCTTATTTCCATCAATTGATACTTGTCCATTTTTCTCTAAATCTTCTAAAGAAATATAATACCTTAAATTCTTTTCATAAATTTTATCACTTAAATTAACTTTACTATTATTTATAAATAAATTTAACCCTTCAACCTTATTTACTGGTCTATCCTTCTCTCCATCCACTTTTAAATACTCTATTTCTTCTCTTTTAACATTAGAATTAAAAGTTATTTTATTTCCACAAGCTTTTATATCTGTCACTGTATTTTTTCTAAATTTAATTATTTTAAATGTTATAACAATTAAAGCCACCACAAAAATTATTAACAATACTAAAGCTATGTTCTTAATATTTTTCTTCACCGAATTCCCCCTTTATGATTTTTAAAATATACCTTATGAATTTAACTAAGGATTTACTATTTAATTAAGTTATATTTTTTATAGTTAATAAACCATATAAAAACAATATAGCACATATTGATTTTCAATTAAATCAACATGTGCTATATTATTACTTTATCTGGCCCAATCATGAAGATTATCCTTCATATCTTGTAATCCATCCATAAGGGTATATCCATCCCCTTTTTCTTTTTCTAAATGTTTAACAGTTCCAAAAGATTTATTTAAACTTAATTGTTCCTTGCCTGTTAAAACCCAAAGAGTTCTATAATTTATAGGCTTAACTTCTAAATCTTTTTCTCCAACTCCATCTGTAAAATATACAAGAATATGATTTCTCATATTATTTTCTTTTATATATCTAAATACTGGAGAAAATCTTGTTGAGCCATTTTTCTTACTTCTTGGCTTTATGTCTTTTATTCCTTTTAAATCATACACTCTTCTTATTTCATCATCACATTCAATAACTTTTATTTCAGCATTTTTATTTCTTACTATACCTAAAACTTCTATTATTATATTTTCAAACTCTTTATCGGAGATGGATGCTGAAACATCTATTGCTATTAATATTTTTGGAATAGAATTTGGTAATTTTCCTCTAAGGTCTAATCTTTCTGGAAGACGTCTATCTTTTCTTGTTATAGTTTTTCTATAACTTCCTCTTGTTGTAGGAATTATATCCTTTAAAAATTCACTCCACTTTATCTCTGGTTTTTCTTTCATTAGTAAGATTATTTTTTCTAAATCCTTAGGAGCCTTGCCCTTATACGCATTTATGGCTGTTTTCTTAGTTGTTCCCTCTAAACTATCTAAGCTTATAGAAACCTCTTCCCATACTTCATGGGATTTTTCTTGGCTTACTAAATCACCAGCATTTTTATCATCACCAGTAATACCATATTTTTTTCTTCTTTCAATTGCCTTTTGAATTTCTTCTGCATATTTTTCCATAGGCATATCTGGTTTTAATTCTAGATTATATTCTAAATTTATATAATCTAGCCTTTTACTATATGGAGGTAAATTCTTTATATACTGATTTATGGCTATATCCATAGCTATACTAACAGCAAGTTTTGAATATTTTCTACTTAAAGCCTTTTCTCTAGCATAATGAGACATCATTATATGATATACTTCATGCTTTAAAAGAGCCTGAACCTCTTTTAAATCACATTCCAATATTATTCTTGGGTTAAATACCATTGTGAAATATCCCATTTCTGGTTTAGTGGCTATAGGCCATTTAATATCAGTTCTTATTTCTCTCTTTACATGAATTAAAAACTGACCAAAAAATGAATTTTCTTTATCATAAAGGGATATTATTACCTTCTCTATTAAACTCCAAAATTCTCTCTTAAAATCATCTGTTAAAGGCTTATTATCATCTTCAGCTTCCATTGCTATATTAAGAAGTTTCCTCCTAGTTCTTTCAAAATCCATAAGATTTCACCACCTAGCTATATATCTCAAAGAATGCTTCTAAGAACTTATCCTCATTTAATAAATTTCTATATAATTCCTCTGAGTGATCGCTTTTTATTTCCTTCATTATTCCTAGTCTTAAATCCTTAGGATAACAAGATAATAAATCTGAGAACACTTCTAATTCTTTATTATAATCCTTTAATCCCTCAAGATAATATAAAGCACTCTTAGCTATTATATACATTCTTGAATGATTTTCGCTCATTATTCTTTCTCTAATGTTAAATCCTAAAACATCACTTTCAAAAATTTCTTCATTAGAAATAATAGGCTTATTAAGATTACTTATATATGCTATAAATTCTTGTGCTATTGTTGAGCCTACATTTCCCTTTAAAGCATTATATAATATTTCCTTAGAAAAGTTCTTCTTATTTGATAAATACACTCTATAAGCCTTAGAAACCCTCTCCCAACTTCTTGGAGTAGCTTTTATTGTTTCTAGTGAATTAGGAGTGTGGAAATATTCAGGGAATGTTGATAAAAACTCTATTATATGTTCATGGATATTTCCATCTCCCATTGCCCAACTCATCCATTCTTTAAGATTTGAACTAATATCTATCCAAACAAATCTATCTTCTTGAGCTGGATCCATTTCAATAACCTGATAATCACTATCTTCATAGTTATCATATTTATTTGATGGATTCATAGCTGCTAATATATAAACATCATCATTTAACTTATATCCATTTATCTCTCTATTTAATATAAGATTCATAAGTTCTTGTTGCACTGCATGCTCACATCTATTTAATTCATCAATAAATAAAAGAACCTTTTCTCCCTTTTCAATATGATCATCAATTTCCATAAGTTTTACATGTGTAGCATATTTTGTTACACTTCTTTTTACTAAATCTCCTTTAAATAGGATTTCTTTCTTCTCTACCATTGGGAGACCACCTATTTCTCCCTCTTTAAGAAGATTTCCATCTATAGTAACCAAATGATAATTATTTATTCTACTAAGTTCCTTTGCTAAAGAAGTTTTTCCTATACCACTTTCTCCTATTAAAAGAGGTACTTCTCCTGTCATAAGAACTAAATTAACTGTACTTAACGCTTCTTTAAAATCCACTTTAGTGTCCCTTCTTTCTATAAATCTCTCCGTGAAACTTACCTTATAACCTCTCTTTTGAAAAATCTAAAATACTTTCTCAACTAAGCTATATTTTATATTTTTAAATCTCTATTTTTATATTGATAACATACTGTCTACTAATATTATCTTTGCTCTTTTACTTCCATATTCTTTGATAAATTCTACTTTGTTCATCTCTAAGACTTCTAAATCGATAAAATCTAAAAGATAGCTTTCATCTACATTCTCTTCTGCAACTTTTTTTGTAAGTATATCAACAACCATATCAACATCTATACTTTCATAAAGATATTTAACAACATTTATATTATCTCCTATAAAAGTTTCTAAATCTTCATAAGTATAGTTTGGTAAGAAGTTTATTGCCTCAGCATCTTCCTTAACTGAAGTTCTCATTGCTTCTAAAGTAGGATTTTTTATAAATTTAATTGCTGACCAATGATTTTTAACAGCTATAAGCTGAACTTCTGGTGATGGATCTTCTATATATTTTATTGCATCATAATCCTTAGAAACAGCTATTTGTTTTAACTTTTCTGAAGGATTTTTCACAAATTGTATAGCCCACCCCTTAGTTTTAACAGCCTCTTCAACCACCTTTTCTGAAGGTTCCTTAATAAGCTTTAAGGCATTCCATAGAGATTTTACTGCTAATATGCATATTTCCTCTGATGGATTTTTAACATACTCTATAGTAGTTGGATTTCTTCTTACAGCTTCCTCTTTACATTTTTCACATTGGTTTTCAACATATTGAATTGTAAATGGATTTTTCTTAATAGCCTCTAGCTGCATCTCCTCTGATGGATTTTCTATTTCTCTTATATATAAAGGATTTTCCTTAATCTTTTTTAATTCTAAATTATCCATAGCATTCATAAATTACACATCCTCAATTTTATTTTTCTCTCAATAAATGCTCAATCATTTTAAAACTCAAATAATGTGTTGCTCCGTTAAAGTTGAGTAATTCTCTCAACTTTCTAAATTACATTTATTATTATATAACAATTATTATTAAATATAAAGGCTTAAAACAAAATTTTAAAATAAACAGTAAAATTTCTTTACCAAATTAATTTCCCATAAATATTTATATAAAAATCAACTTTCACTTAAAATAAAGTTTAAAAATAAAAATACCACCTTTAAATAAGGTGGCATTAAAAACTACTTTTATTTAAATATTATACATTATACTTATCTATGTCTCTTTGGACAGCTCTTAATAAATTATTAAGTTCCCAAACTTCTCCCTCTTCAATAAGTTTATTTAAACTTATTTGATATCTAGAAGCCTCAGCCACTTTTCCTATTGAAATAAGATTTAATATACTATTCATTATAGTACTTATAATATCTGATTTAACCTCAAATAAAGTTTGAGCATCCTTTATTTCATCTTTTATTTCAAGCATTTCTTCATCTAAAGTAAATGCTGCATCAGCTGCACGTTTTAATTTAAATTGTATGTCCTTTGGCAGATTCTTTTTATACTTATAATTTAAAGAATGTTCTATTGTAGCCCAGAAATTCATTGCTAAAGTTCTTATTTGGAATTCAGCAAGTATATCTTTTTGTCCATCTGCCATATTTATAGGATATCTTATAACCACATGATAGCTTCTATAGCCACTTGGTTTTACATTGCTAACATAGTCCTTTTCATAAAGAACTTGCATGTCTTTTCTATTCCTTATAATATTGACAACAGTATCTATATCATCAACAAATTGGCACATTATTCTTATACCTGCAATATCCTCCATCTCATATTGGATTCTATCTACAGGAATACTATATTTATTTGCCTTTTCTAATATACTAGATACCTCTTTCACCCTTCCAGTTACAAACTCGATTGGAGAATATTCATTTTTTCTTCTAAATTCTTTTCTAATACTTCTTAACTTTACCTTTAATTCACTTACTGCTTGATCATAAGGAGTTAAAAAGTCTTTCCAATTTTGTATAGCCATAGAACCACCTATTTCCTAACTCTCTTAGAGAGATTTATTTAACTCTCCTCGCTCATTATACCAAAAAAAGTATTAAAACTAAATATTTCAAAATCTTAATTTTACATGAAACAGTGTATTAATCTAAGATTTTTATTGGGTCAAAATTTATAAAATCACAGCTTGTAAGCTTATACTCTATTCCATCTCTCTCTTCATTTAATACTTTACCCTTAAGTGCCATACCATGAAGATGACCATAAATAACCTTATTAACACCAAACTCTTTAAATATATTGATAAAGGCTGAATCCTCAAATTTCTCATTTGTAGGTGGATAATGTACCATGCATATTATCTTTTCATATCCTGCCTTTTTAGCTTCTTCTAAAGATAATCTTAATCTTATTTGTTCCCTATCAAAAATCTTTTTATCCTTTTGTGTGAATTTATCAGACCCTTCACAAATCCACCCTCTGCTTCCACATATAGCCCAATCTTTATATGTAAAAAAATTATTTTGTATGAACTTTGTATTTTCATACATTTTATTCAATTTAGAAATACTTCCCCACCAATAATCATGATTCCCTTTAATTATTATCTTTTTACCTGGAAGTGCGTCTATCCAATCTAAATCATCTTTACTTTCATCTGATTTCATTGACCAAGAAATATCCCCTGCTATTAAAACAGTATCTTCCTCAGTAATTTTATTATTCCAATTTTCTTTTATCTTCTCATGATGATTACGCCACTTCTCACCAAAGATATCCATTGGTTTATCTGTATTAAGTGCTAAATGCAAATCAGAGATAGCATATAACGCCATATTTCATCACCTTTCATATATCTATTTAATCTTACATGTAATTATTAGAGAAAATATTTTCTTTAGTAAATAAAATAAATCATCTAAACTAATCTACATTTTGTCAGTAATTTATTATACACTTTTATTAATTATATATACAAGTTTCAAAGTGGTAGAAATACTTTTAAAATACAATTTATAAAAAGCACATTTTTCCCCAAATTCAACTTTGTAATTTCAATACTCAAAGTTTTTAAATTTACTTCTTAATTAATTGTAACCCCCTCCATTTATATATTATTATTTGATAAATAACTAGATTAAATTAAGTGTAAATATCTAATTAAAATCACATATAAATAAAAGAGTGTAAATAGAATATATTACCCTTAATAATAATTAGCTAATATATTCTAATACACTCTTCTAAAAAAGAATTATGCTAAAACTATTTTATTGTAGTTTTTCTTACCTCTTTTAATTAAAACTTCACCATTTTCAAAGTCAGCTTCTTCTAGTGTCTTTTTAAAGTCAGCAACTTTTTCTCCATTTAATGATAATCCACCTTGCTTAACAAGTCTTTTTCCTTCAGCTTTTGATGGAACTATTTCAGCTTCAACTAAAATATCTAAAAGTTCAGCACCTAACTTATCTTTTCCCATTTCATAAGTTGGAACATTACTCATATCTCCACCTTTTCCAAATAAAGCTTCAGCAGCTTGTTGAGCCTTTGTAGCTTCCTCTTCACCATGTACAAGTTTAGTTACCTCAAATGCTAAAACTTTTTTAGCTTCATTTATTTGAGAACCTTCTAAACTTGAAAGTCTTCTAACTTCATCCATTGGAATAAATGTTAATAGTTTTAAGCATTTTTCAACATCTGCATCATTAACATTTCTCCAGTATTGGTAGAACTCGTATGGAGAAGTTTTCTCTGGATCTAACCATAATGCACCATTAACTGTTTTACCCATTTTTTGTCCTTCTGAGTTAGTTAATAATGTACAAGTCATAGCATATGCGCTTTCTTGTGATTTCTTTCTTACAAGTTCAACACCAGCTATCATGTTTGACCATTGGTCATCTCCACCTAGCTCCATTTTACAGTTGTATTTTTTATTTAAAACATAGAAGTCATATCCTTGCATTAACATGTAGTTAAATTCTAAGAATGAAAGACCTCTTTCAAGTCTTTGTTTAAAACATTCTGCTGAAAGCATTCTGTTAACTGAGAAGTGAACTCCAACCTCTCTTAAGAATTCAACATAGTTTTGGTTTAATAACCAATCAGCATTGTTAACAAGTATAGCTTTATCATCTGAAAAATCTATGAATTTCTCCATTTGCTTTTTGATACAAGCAACATTATGAGCTATAGTCTCATTTGTCATCATCTTTCTCATATCAGTCTTACCACTTGGATCTCCAATTGTAGCTGTACCTCCACCAATTAAAGCTATTGGTCTATGTCCAGCCTTTTGCATATGAGCCATAAACATCATTGCAATGAAGTGTCCTACATGTAAACTATCAGCTGTTGGGTCAAATCCTATATAAAAAGTAACTTTTTCCTTCTCTAAAAGTTCTCTTGTTTCAGCTTCATGAGTAAACTGTTTTATGTACCCACGTTCCATTAACGTATCTAATACATTAGCCATTTGTTTATCCCTCCAAAAAAATTCTAATCCAGCTTACTTGCTGGTGCTATATTTAGCAATCATATAGTATATAGTATATCCTTTATTATATTAATTCTCAATTGATTTTAAAAAAAAGCTATTTTTTAATTAGACAAATCTAAATAACTAGCCAAAAGTAAGGCTCACTAAAAATATATAAAAAAATAAGAACCATAACTTTTAATTATAGTTCTTATTATACCCATAGTATTAAATATCATAAATACTACATAAATCTATATAAATCTATATAAAACAATTTATTTTCTAAACTAGCTAAAGCTTAAGCCACATATTTCTTGATATTTTCAGGCATTACTCTCACATCTCCATGAATAGTTACAAATACGTTTACATTAAGTTCTCTGCTCATAAGTTCTATTTTTTTCAAATAATTTTCTAACTCCTCTAATTTTATATCATCCAAAATATTTGCTATGCTATCAATATATATACTTTCTACATCATAATCTCTAGAAATTATCCCTTGTAAAAATCCATAAAATTGATCATAACTCTTTACACAATAATTGTCCATAGGTATAAGTCTAACCTTTTTATTTAACTGAAGCATTCTTTTATTATCATTATCAATAAAAATAATACTTCCTTTAGACTTTTCAATTTCTTCATTAGCTAGTTTAACTAAATTTTTGCTCTTTCCAGCGCCTCTTTGGTTAAAGAATAATTGAATCATCTTTACCACCCCTTAATAATATTTTATCAGGTAAAAACTTACTTTATATATAATATTCCTAATGCCCTCAAAATATTAACCTATTGTTCTATATTTATTAAATATAAATTTAGTTATATTTTCTTCATTAACTGTTATAACTTTCACCTTATTAGTAAAACTCTCCTTTACTTCTTTTCCACCTAAATTGTAATTCATTTCTCCATCTCTACTGTCTAAGCTTATTATTTTTTCATATATCCACATATTTCTCTTTATATATCCTATACGTCCATCTCTATACCTTTTTACAATTTCTCCTGGACAATATACTGTTAATTCTTTCTTTCCTAAGACCACCTCAATAATCTTATTGTATTGAGAGTAATCTCTGTATATCAAAATATTTCTTATAGTATCAATTATTAAGGCTACAGGATATTCATTAGGTACTATTTCTCTTAATTTTTTCTCCATGCTTTTCATCATGTCTAAAATATTCCCTCTTATTATAAAGGTTTGTTCTCCACCTAATAAATTTCTTATTTTTATCATATTATGTGGTATATAAATACTATTTACATCTGAAAAAACTAATAATCCACCTAGTGTACACATTGATTTTCCAGAGATATTATTTTTATGAATTATATTGCTACTACTAAGTAAAAATTCTCTATTTTCCTTAGATATTTTAATACCCTTTAGATAAAAATATCTTTTTACTAATTCCTCATTTAAAAAGTCTATATTACTATTTACTATGGGGCATGTCTCCAAATTAAAGCTTATACCTTTTTGAAATTCTGATAAAAGCTCTTGTTTTCTCATAATATCTGTAGTTGACCCTCTTCTTATATAAAAGGCTCCATTTTCCCTGATTTGATAAGGCTTTTGATAGCTATTAAATATTACTATTACCAATAATCTTTTTCCATCTAAAAAACATTCCTCTAAACTTATTGGAACAGGGGGTTCAATCCTTGAGGCAACTATTTGTTGAACTCTTTCTTCAGTAATATAATCAGCATCCACACCAACTATTTTCTTTGTTTTATCCTCAACCCCTATTATTATATAACCTCTTCCCCCTCTAGAATTAGCTATAGCACATATATCCTTTGCAAGTTCTTTTTTCACACTTTCTGTAAAAAGCTCTATCTTTAATTTAAAATCTAATTTTTCATATTCATTTTTCTTTATTAATCTTCTCAGTTTATTCTCATTCATAATAACCCTCTTCTTTAATAAATATTATTGCCCTTATACCTTAAATAAAATATAGCATAAAATTAAAGCCCATAGAACATTATATTCTATAGGCTTTTTTAAATTGATTGTATTTATAATTTAAGAAACTATTTATTAAATTAGCTCTTAATCTGCATATTAAAAGCAATTTCTACTTAAAATATAGACTTATTTTAAAGCGTATTTCCTGTAATTGTTGTGCCATCAATTTCAACATCAACATTAATCTTTAAATTTGTAATGCTTATAGGATCCTTTTCTAATACCTCGTCTGGATATTTTCTATAAAAAAGATTACCAACATTCACAATGTCTATATCACTCTCTTTAAAGCTTTCAAAGAAAAGTTCTAAGTATTGTTTTATTACTGCCTCTTCTTCTAACTCTAAAAGATTTAAAAGTTTTTCATCCACAATGAGTCTTGATTGTGATTCCCCAATTAAACATTTAACTTTTATATCCTTATAAAGAGTTATATTTTCTCCATCATAACTTATTGATGTCTTTGTTTTTGCATTAGATATATCTAATGTTATAAAAGTATTAGGGTCTTGAGGGTTCATAACTTCTAGAGTTCCTCTTTTTAAATCTCCCATTAAAAGATTATAGCTCATACCTTCCTCTGCAGTTATTCTTCTCACTAAGACCTCATTTTTTAGCAAGGCTCCTCCGCTTAACTCTAATCTTTTTTCTTCCATATCATCTCTTATACTTAATGCTCCTAAAACTAGTAGGTTTCCATAATTAGTTCTAAGCTCTAAATAATCATTAGCATCAATAGCTATAACTCTAGGACTTTTATTCATCCTTTGAACTAAATCATCAATAAAAACACCTAAATATTCTTCATCAACAGTTACATCATTTAAAAGTTCTTCTGGAGAACCAAATAAAACAAACATATAAGGTCTAATCATAAATTCTTGATTTTTATTTATAATATCTATGTACTTTCTTATACCATTTTTAGCAGCCTTCTCTGTAAATATATATCCCTTGCATTGAGTAAAGTCTAACTTACTACTAGAATACATATTTATATCCTTAATGGCTTCTAAAACTGTTTTTCCAGTACCTTTATATAATACTCTTCTTCCTTTATCAGAACTTTCATTTGAACTTCTATAAGGTTTTACACAATCTAAATATATATCTATATTTCCCACTTCATTTTCATCAAATATTAAGCTTGTTACAAATGTAACTCTATTTATATCCTTATAATTATAGCAACCAATAAGCATGGTTGACATAATTATTATGCTTAGTAAACTAGCTATAACTTTCTTTAGGTTCATTTTTACCATCCTTACCGACTATATCTTTTGATATTTCGTCTAATCTTCCTCTCATAATAATGTCTTTAAATTTATATCTATTTAAAGTTCCTAGTGGGAATAGGTATTGATATTCACAACTTCTTAAATGTGCTAAGTGAGATAATAATACAACGCTTATTAAAATCACACCAGGAATTCCAAAAAAGGCAGCTGTAATTACTATTCCTATACTCCAAATCGATACTGCACCATAAAGCTTAGGAATTAAGAAATAACAAACAGCACTTAAGGCAACTACTACAATAGTTATTCTTGAAGCAATACCAGCTCCCACAGCAGCCTCTCCTAAAATAAGTCCTGATACTAAACTCATAGATGTTCCTATAGGTTGAGGCAATCTTAAACCTGCTTCTTTTATTATTTGGAATAATAACATCATTATTATTACCTCTGCTACTATAGGAAATGGAACCCCAGCCCTAGCAACTGCTAGTCTAAAGACAAATAAACTAGGTAAAACCGAAAAATGATGAGTAACTAATGCAACATATATTCCTGGTAGAAACATAGCAATAAAAAATGCTATCCATCTTAAAATTCTAGTAAAACTAGTAAAATACCTATTTAAATAATAATCATCTGGTGTTTGAAAGTTTTCTATAAAAAAGAAAGGTACTGTAAGAACAAAAGGAGTTCCATCTACTATTATTGCAACCCTTCCTTCTAATAGTTTTGCTGCTACCTCATCTGCTTTTTCTGTATATCCAACAGTATCAAATAAAGTTCTATCTTCTCTAAGTTTAGCCTCAATATAATTAGTATCTAATATAAACTTATAATCTAAATTTTTTATTTTTTCTCTGATTTCATCAATTAATTCCTTTGGAGCTTTATTTTTTATATAAGATATACATACTACAGTTTGAGTATCTTCCCCTACATATAAAGGCTCAAATTTCAAATTATGATTTTTTATTCTTCTTCTTAATAAGGTAACATTATCTACAAAGGCCTCATTAAAACCTTCTCTAGGTCCCTTTATTACTGCTTCCGTTATTGGAATTCCAACACCTCTTCTTGTATAACCCTTTGTTTCGCAATAAATTACCTTATCAAACTTATCAAAGATTATTACTACATCCCCTGATAATACATGAAGTAATGTATCGTTTTTATCCTTTGACCAATTTGTTATGTTTATATCTATAACCTTAGTCATAATATCATTTTCATCTTTTATTCCATCCTTAACTAAGGTTAATGGTTTTACTATGTACTCACTTATGAACTGAGTAGAACATAAAACATCCATAAAAACAATTGTGGCCGGTCCTAAAGCTGTATCCACCTCCCTATACTTAACATCAAAACTATCTTTTAATTTGTCTTTTAAGAAATCTAATTGTTTTTGCATTCATTTATCACCCAAAAATATTATCCGCTAGTATTATGTTTAATATTCATTTTTTTGAGAATACTAAAATTTGAAATTATAAAAGAAATGAGGTGATGTCTTTGGGAAAGCTAACTGCAAGACATTTTATATTTTTTATCATTGCTGCCATAAGTACATCTTTGGTTAACTATACATCCTTATTTATAAAAATAGGTGGAAGAGATACTTGGATTTTCACTATAATCTCTGGAGTTATATTTTTCTTTGTAACTTCCTTTATTTTTAGTGTAATCTCAAAGATAGAATATTATGACTTTAAAGAAACTTGCTATATAGTTCTTGGTAAACCCTTAGGAAATATTTATATATTAATATTTTCACTTACTTTAGTCTTAATGTGTATAGAATCAGCTTCTGTAAGCTCATCTTCTATAAACGTTAATATTTTTGCTCAAAGTCCAATATGGTATTGTTTATTATTTTTCATAATAACTGTATTTTTAATAGGTAAAAATAGATTTAATAGCATACTTATAATATGTATAGTTTGCGTAAGCATTGTACTTGCAATTAATTTGTTATTAGCATTATTAAACATTAGATATATAGATTACACACTTCTTCTTCCTATATTTAAGGATAGAAGAATTTCAGAATATATTCTTTGTGCTTTAACTCAATTAGGCTCCTTATCAAGTTTAGCTATAGTTTTACCTATTCTTCCAAGAATAGATGATAAGAAAAACTTAAAAAAAATCTCAATAAACACAATACTTTTAACATCTATATTTTGTGCTTTGTGTGTTGTTATACTAATATCAACCCTAGGTTCTTTGAGGTCTGCAAATGTTTTTTATCCTCAATTCGTTCAAACTCAAAGAATTTATTTTGGTGGTTTTGTAGAGAATGGAAATGTTTTTGTAATGATTTCTTCTACTCTTTCTTGGGTTGTAAAATATTTAATAACTATTTTTTCATTGTATACAATTTGGAAAGATAGGGTAAAATATAAACGTAATTTTATAGCATTAATTTCAGTAATAGTATATGCCTTTTCTTACTTAGCTGCTAAGAATGCCTATACCCTTTTTATACTATTAAGATACTATCAATACATACTTCTAATAGTGCTGTTTATATGCCCTATAATCATATATACACTAGCTTATTTTAAGCGTCAGAAATTTAAATATTTGAAGTAAAAAGTATTGTATTCTTTTTTCTATATGATATAATCAATATATAAAATAAAATTTAGTAGATATGTACTTTATTTCTGTCCTGTAAAATTTATTTTATTAGTTTTATAGTATAGATCTCAAACGTACCTAGTAAATTTTACAGGAGGTAAAAGAAATGGAAGATAAAAATTTAGTTTGTAAAGACTGTGGAAAAGAATTCGTATTCACTGTAGGAGAACAAGAATTCTTCAAAGAAAAAGGATTTGAAAACGATCCAGTTAGATGCCCAGCTTGCAGAAAAGCAAGAAAAGCTCAAAAAATGAATAGATAATTGATAATTAACGCAAGTTTATTCATAAATTAAAAGTTCTGCACTTTGCAGAACTTTTTTCATTTCTATTTCATAAAATTAATCTTATTTGGAAATATTATATAGAGCAATCTAACTTATGATTTTTATACATAATTAAATATAATTTTATTAAAAACTATATACTCATTTTTTTAATATATTATGGATAGATTTTGCTTTTTATGATATATTTATGAGTATATAAAAATGAGAGAAAAGGGATGATAAACAATGTCAAATGCTGAGCACTCATCAAACTTTATAAGAAATATAATAATAGATGATTTAGATAGCAAAAAACATGATACAATAATAACTCGTTTTCCACCTGAACCTAATGGATATTTACATATAGGTCATGCAAAGTCTATAGTTTTAAACTTTGAATTAGGAAAAGAGTTTAACGGAAGAACTAACCTAAGATTTGATGATACAAATCCAACTAAAGAGGATACTGAATACGTTGAATCTATTAAAGAAGATGTTCATTGGTTAGGTTATAACTGGAGCGAATTACATTTTGCATCAAACTACTTTGATGAAATGTATAAAAGAGCTCTACTTTTAATTAAAAAAGGTAAAGCTTATGTTTGTGATTTAACTCCAGAAGAAATAAAAGAATATAGAGGTACTCTTACTGAGCCTGGTAAGGAAAGTCCATATAGAAATAGATCAGTTGAAGAAAACTTAGATCTATTTGAAAGAATGAGAAAAGGTGAATTTGAGGACGGTTCAAAAGTTTTAAGAGCTAAAATAGATATGAGCTCACCTAACATAAACTTTAGAGATCCTATAATTTATAGAATTGCTCATGCTAGTCACCATAATACAGGTGATAAATGGTGTATCTACCCTATGTATGACTTTGCTCATCCATTAGAAGATGCTATTGAAGGAATAACTCACTCTATTTGTACTTTAGAATTTGCTGATCACAGACCATTATATGATTGGTTCGTTAAAGAATGTGAAATGGAAAGTGTTCCAAGACAAATTGAGTTTGCAAGACTTAATATCACAAACACTGTTATGAGTAAAAGAAAGTTAAAGCAATTAGTTGATGAAGGCATAGTTGATGGTTGGGATGACCCAAGAATGCCTACTGTTGCTGGACTTAGAAGAAGAGGTTATACTCCTAAGTCAATAAGAAACTTCTGTAAAGCTATAGGAGTTGCTAAGGCAGATTCTACTGTTGATTCTCAAATGCTTGAGCATTTCATAAGAGAAGATCTTCAAGAAACTGCTCCAAGAGCTATGGCTGTTATAAATCCACTTAAATTAGTTATAACAAACTATCCTGAAGGAGAATCAGAAATTCTTGAAATAGAAAATAATCCTAAGGATGAATCAGCTGGTAAAAGAGCTGTTACATTCTCAAGAGAAGTTTATATTGAAAGAGAAGATTTCATGGAAAATCCTCCAAAGAAATATTTCAGATTATTCCCAGGAAACGAAGTAAGATTAAAAGGTGCTTATTTTGTAAAATGTAACGAAGTAATAAAAGATGAAAATGGGGAAGTTACAGAAATTCACTGTACTTATGACCCAGAAACTAAGAGTGGAACTGGATTTACTGGAAGAAAAGTTAAAGGAACAATCCACTGGGTTGATGCTAATAACTGTATTCCTGCTGAGTTTAGATTATATGAACCATTAATCTTAGATGATTGTGAAGAAAATGAAGGAAAGCACTTCCTTGAGCAAATAAATCCTAACTCATTAACTATATGTAAGGGATTCATTGAACCAAGCGCTAAAGATGCTAAACCTCAAGATAAATATCAATTATTTAGACATGGATACTTCAATGTTGATCCTAATTTCACAAGTGATGATAATTTAGTATTCAACAGAATAGTTTCATTAAAGAGTTCATTTAAATTAAAATAATAAAAAATAATATTTAAGGGCATGTATCAAAATATTTTTTAATAAAACTTATAACTCTATTCTATTTATACTGTTTACAAGTTTTATGTTAATATTTGATACTGCCCTTTTTCTTATTTAAATCTATTAATAAATTTTACTTGTATTTATTTTCTATAATTTAAGTTAAATATTTTCTATGTTCCTTAATCCCCTTAAACATCTATTATAAATTTCCCATCACTTTACTTTTCAAAGAAGTCTAATAAAATTTATTTTTCTTTCTTCTAATTCATTCAAAAAAGATTTCACTATTTATTGAAAATTATTATCATTTACTATTGACATTATTATCTTACTATTGTATTATAATGACATAAACTAATTGAAATTGATTTTCATTAATAATAAGAATTAAATTTACGAGGTGATATATATGAAAAAATTAAATATTATTTTTTGGTCAGGTTCTGGTAATACAGAAGCTATGGCTAACTTAATAGCTGAAGGAGCTAAAGAAAACGGATTAGAAGTAAAACTTTTAAATGTTTCTGACGCATCTACTCTAGATGTAGAAGGATGTGATGTATTAGCTTTAGGTTCTCCTGCTATGGGATGTGAAACTATTGAAGAAGGCGAAATGGATCCATTTGTTGAAGAAATTTCAGGACTTGTATCTGGAAAACCAACTTTACTATTCGGTTCATATGACTGGGGAACTGGTGAATGGATGGATACTTGGAAAGATAGAATGGAAGGCTACGGTGCAAATGTAGTAAATACATTAATAGTTAATAATACTCCAGAAGGAGAAGACATAGAAAATTGTAAAGCTGCTGGTAAAGCACTTTAAAATTTATTTGAAAGAAAGGTGGAAGAAGCTGAAATGAATAATGATTTCCTTAATCTCTTAGAAACTCTTAACAACGAAAAATATATGAGATCCTTTATATCATATTTAATTTCTCCTGTAATAACAGGGATTAAGCCTTCTTCCACCATTACTCTTTCAAAGCAAGGTCATAATTTATATAAGCTTTGGGATATGTATGGTGAAGATTTCTTAAAAGATCTTAATTTAAAGCACATATTGCTTAGAGAAACTGTAAATTCTAAGGTAGTATTAATTTATGATGAAATAAATTTAATGAATACTGTATATAAAAAATCTTCCATGGATTTTTTAGAAAAACTAGACTATAGATTAACTATGAGCATTGATGAAATATTAACTCATTTAGTTAATAGATATGATTCATTCCATTGTCCTCATGAATTAGGTATTTTTCTAGGAATTCCTGTTAAGGATGTAGAATGCTTTATGGAATGTACTAAGAGCAAATGCCTCCTTTGTGGATATTGGAAGGTATATGAAGAAGAGAAAAAAGCCCAAGAAATCTTTGAACTTTATGATAGTTCAAAAGAAATAATAATGAATCACTTGCTTTCTGGTAAGGATTTAAAGGAAGTTTATAACTTGACAAATAATGTATATAAATTTACTATTTGACTCTCATTGCTAATAAACCACTCAGATTTCTGCCATTATCTGAGTGGTTTTATTTTTTTATTATTTTTACTCTAAATTTACTACACCTATAAATTGCTCTTCATATATGCAATTTATTTTTTAATATACTACTTTAATAAGTAAGTATAAGTTTATCCTTTACATTGTAATTATTCATTACTTGTAAACTTATATCCAACTCCTCTTATAGTTTGAATATATTGAGGATTTTTATCATCGCTTTCAATCTTTTTACGTAAATGTCTAATATGAACATCTACTGTTCTTGTTTCACCTATGTATTCATATCCCCAAATTTTATCAAGTAAAAGTTCTCTAGTTAATATATTGCCCTTATTCTTTATAAGAAGCTTTAATAATTCAAACTCCTTTAATGTTAATTCTACATTTTGAGTTCCTTTTGTTACTTCTCTTGTTTTAAAATTAACTACTACATCACCAAATTTAATTATATTTTCTTCTTTTTTAACATTACTTCTTCTAAGTAAAGCTTTTACTCTAGCCATAAGTTCTCTTATTGAAAATGGCTTTGTTATATAATCATCTGCTCCAAGTTCTAAGCCTAATACTTTATCAAACTCTTCCCCCTTTGCTGTAATCATCATTACTGGAATATCTGAAGTTTCTTCATTTCTTCTAATTTCTTTACATACTTCTAAGCCATCTATTTCTGGAAGCATTAAATCTAAAAGTATTAAATCAAACTTAATTTCTCTTATAACCTTTAGAGCTTCAGTTCCATTAACAGCAACCTCTGTATCATATCCCTCTTTTTTTAAATTAAATTTTATAAGTTCTCTAATATGTTCCTCATCATCTACTATTAGGACTTTTTTATTTGTCATTCTTGTCCCTCCTTTACCCAAAACACTACCCTATTTTATAGCTTATCACAATATTGAAAACAAAAAAAGATATACCACTTATAGATATATCTTTAAATTATTATACTAATTAAGTCAGACCTAATAAGCTAAATTTTATCTTATTTATATTTTATGTTATTATCCAAGTTCAGTCATATCACCTTTTATGGCATAGACTATATTTTCACAAACATTAGTTATATGATCACCTATTCTCTCTAAATATCTAGCAACAAATATTAATTTAACCCCTTGATTTATATTATTAGAGTCTTTATGCATTGCAGCTAATAAATTTACATAAACATCATTATATAAATCATCAACTATATTATCCTCTAAGGCGGCATCATAAGCTAACTTTGTTTCATTACTATCTAATGCATTTTTTGCAGCATTTAGCATATTTAAACAAACTGATTTCATTTTAGGTATGCCTACCATTCCTGTAATATGCTCTTCATTATCTATTTTTATTGTTTCCATAGCTATATTAACTGAATAATCTCCTACTCTCTCAAGTTCCATAGCTATAGTTGATAAAGCATATACATTTCTTAAGTCTTTAGCCATAGGCTGCTTTAAAGCAGTAAGTTCAATAGATTTTTCAATTATTTTATTTCTTAAGTTATCTATATCATCATCCATTTTTATAACTTCTCTAGCTAGTTCTAAATCCTTATTAACTATTGAATCTACTGATTTTTCTATGGCTACTTCACATAATTCCATCATTTCTTTAGTTTCAGATTTTAATTCTTTTATACTTATTCTTAAATCATCTATACTCATTTACTCTAATCACCCCTTATAATTTTAGCCAAATCTTCCTGTTATATAATCTTCTGTTCTCTTATCTCTTGGATTTGTAAAGATTGTATTAGTATCACTAAACTCTACAAGCTCTCCATTTAAGAAGAATGCTGTTTTATCTGATATACGCGCCGCCTGTTGCATATTATGTGTTACTATTACTATAGTATATTTATCCTCAAGCTTTCTTATAAGCTCTTCTACTTTTAATGTTGATATTGGGTCTAAAGCTGATGTTGGCTCATCCATAAGAATTATTTCTGGATTCATAGCTATAGCTCTAGCAATACATATTCTTTGTTGCTGCCCTCCTGAAAGACCTAAGGCAGAAGATTTTAATCTATTCTTAACCTCATCCCAAATAGCAGCATCTCTTAAACTCTCTTCTACAATCTTATCTAAAACCTTCTTATCTTTTATTCCATGTACTCTTGGTCCATAAGCAACATTGTCATATATGCTCATTGGGAAAAGATTAGGCTTTTGAAATACCATTCCTACTTTAGTACGAAGTGCTATAACATCATCGTCTTTGTATATATCTTTTCCATCAACCTGTATTTCTCCTTCAATTCTAACTATAGGAATCAAGTCATTCATTCTATTTAAAGTACGAAGGAAAGTTGATTTACCACATCCTGAAGGACCAATTAGTGCTGTAACTTCATTTTCTTTTATATCTATATTAATTTTCTTTAACGCATGATTACTTGCATAAAATAAATCTAAATCTCTTACTTGAATTTTTGTTTTCTTATCACTCATCTTAATACCACCTTAAATTAATAGTTTGCCTTATTAAATTTTTTAGCTATTAACTTAGCTGAAATATTTAATGCTAGTATTATAACTATAAGAACTATTCCAACTGCCGCTGCTGTTTCTATATCTCCTTTTTCCTTTGTTACAAGGTAAGCTTGAACTGTAAGTGTTCTTGCACTTGAAAAAATTCCTTTTGGCATTTGTGCAACAGTTCCAGCAGTAAGTAATATAGCTGCTGATTCCCCGATTATACGTCCTATTGATAATATTACTCCTGAAAGTATTCCAGGCATTGCACTTGGTAATATTACTTTATATAAAGTTTGAAACTTTGTAGCACCTAATCCTAAGGATGCTTCTCTATATGATTCTGGCACAGTTTTTAAAGCTTCTTCTGTAGTTCTAATTATTACAGGTAAAATTATTATTGATACTGTTAATGAACCTGCTAAAATTGAATACCCCATTTTTAAAGCTACTACAAAGAATATACCTCCAAATAATCCATAAACAATTGAAGGAATACCTGCTAAACTTTCAGTAGCAAATCTTATAAACTTAACCATCTTTCCTTGTTTAGCATATTCTTGTAAATATACAGCTCCCAAAACTCCTATGGGAGTAGCCACTGCTAAGGAAAGTAAAACAGTCCATAAGGTTGTTACTATCATTGGCAATATTCCACCACCGCCACCAGCTGAATAATTACTTGTTAAGAATGTTAAATTTATTTTTCCTATGCCCTTTATAAATATGAATCCTAAAATAATTACAAGAATTCCTATTGTAAAGATGGCTGATAACCAAACTAACCCATTTAATATATTATCTTTAACTTTTCTCATATTTATTTACCGCCCTTGTTAGAAAGTTTACTAAGCACTAAGTTTAGTATTAATATGAATGTAAATAATACTACCCCTGTTGCAAATAGCATTTCTTGGTGAGTTCCAAATGCATAACCCATTTCTAAGGCTATATTAGTTGTAAGAGGTCTTACACTATCCATTATAGAACTTGGAATAACAGGTGTATTTCCCGCTACTAATATAACTGCCATTGTTTCTCCAATTGCTCTACCTATTCCTAATACTACCCCTGTCATTATTCCTGATTTGGCCGCTGGTACAATAACTTTAAATATTGTTTCAGTTTTTGATGCTCCTAAGGCTAATGATCCTTCTTTATATGCATTAGGTACAGCTCTTATAGCAGTCTCTGATACTGTTATTACCGTCGGTAACATCATTATTGCTAATACTATTATTACAGCTAGCAAACTTTGTCCTTTAGGTAAGTTAAACACATCTTGTATTGTAGGAACTATTATTGCTAATCCAAATACTCCATATAAAACAGAAGGGATTCCAGCTAAAAGTTCTACTGCTCCTGACATAATTTTTGCTATTTTCTTTGGTGCTATCTCTGCTATGAATATTGATGTTAATATTCCCACAGGAACACCTATTAATAAAGCTCCTATTGTAGCACCTAAAGAAGCCACAATCATAGGTAATATTCCATATTTATTTGCACTTGGTATCCACTGTGTACCAAATATGAAATCCCAGAAAGAATATCCTTCTATTATGAATGGTCTTAATCCCTTATAAAAAACAAATCCTATTATTAAAAGTAAACTTATTACAGCTACTGAGGCACTAATTAAAAATATCTTTTCAGTTAAGCTTTCTATGAAATATTTACTCTTATTATTCTGACTTTTAGCTTCCATATTTACCTCCACCTTAAATTAATCTCCAATAAATATATCTTTGACATTTTTCTTAAATTAATTCTCTTTAATAAATAAGTATTAAGTTACACTTATTAATCCATCTTCTTCAACTATTTCTTGTCCTTCTTTACTCATTATGAAATCTATAAATTTCTTTGAATTTTCATTTAAATTTTCCTCTTTATATACTAATAAAAATGGTCTTGATAGCTTGTACTTTTTATTTTGTACATTTTCAGCTGTAGGCTTTACTCCATCAATGCTAACTGCGTGCACTGAATCATCTACATAACTAAAGGATATATATCCTATTGCATTCTTATTTCCTGCTACCATTGTTTTAATACTTCCAGAACCATCTGAAATCTGAGCCTGTGGACTTATTTCCTCTGAATTGAATCCAACAATTTCTTGGAAGGCATCTCTTGTTCCTGATCCATCTTCTCTTGAAACTAATACTATTGGAGTATCTTCTCCCCCAACCTCTTTCCAATTTGTTATTTTTCCTGTATATATATCCCTAATCTGCTCCATTGTAAGGTTTTGAACTGGATTTTCATTGTTAATTATTACTGACATACCATCATAAGCAATAGGTTTTTCTTTAATTCCAGATTTTAATTCCTTTTCCTTTAAATCTCTTGAAGAAATTCCTATCTCTACAGTTCCATTTATAGCATCTTTTATTCCTGCTGATGATCCTAATTGATTTACCTCAACAGTAATATCTGGCATCTCCTTTTTAAAAACTTCTGCTTCAGCCTCTACTAAGGGTCCTACTGAACTTGAGCCTGAAATTTTTATTATATTAGCTCTTGATCCTCCACCACATCCTGTTAATAAAAAGCCCATTGCTAAAATACTGCTTAATGCAATTACTACTCTTCTCCTATTCATTTTTTCCTCCGCTTATATAAATTTAATATATATTTTAAAATCTAATAATTTATTTTTATTTAATTTTATATTTTTGTTTCGCTTACAAGATTAATCTTATTTCTCTTAGGTTAAGTTAATATTATTTCTATGTTAAATCTATGTAAAAAAATATAATAAAAAAATCCTAAGAATATAAATAATCTATTCTTAGGATTAAATGTATATTAAATATATAAGCGAACTATTTTACTTTTATTAAGTGTTCTTTAGCTACTATATCTTGCCCTTCCTCACTTAATATGAAATCTATAAAACTCTTACCTGATTCTGTTAAATTTTCTTCCTTATATACTGCTAAGAAAGGTCTTGAAACTTTGTAAGATTTATTTAAAACATTTTCTGGTGTTGCTTCAACTCCATCAACCTTTACTGCACTTACACTATCATCAACATAACTAAAAGATATATATCCTATTGCATTTTCATTACCTTGAACTAAGGATTTGATATTTCCTGATCCATCTGATATCTGAGAATTAACAGTTAACTCTTCAGCCTTAAATCCTACTATTTCTTGGAAAGCATCTCTTGTTCCAGATCCATCCTCTCTAGAAACAACCACTATTGGAGCATCATTCCCTCCAAGTTCTTTCCAATTTGTTATTTTACCTGTATATATGTCTTTTATTTGAGCTAATGTTAAATCCTTCACTTTATTATTTTTATGTGTTATTAAAGCTATTCCATCATAAGCTATTTCTACTTCTTTAAGTCCTGCTTGTTTTTCTTCTCCCTTAAGGTCACGAGAAGCCATTCCTATTTCTGAAACTCCCTCCATGGCATTTTTAATACCTGCTGATGATCCTATTTGATTTATTTCTATAGATACATCTGGTTTCTTAGTCTTAAAAGCCTCTGCCTCAGCTTCCATAACTGGCCCTACAGAAGTTGATCCAGATATACTAACTGAATTTGTAGATTTTGCTTCACTTCCTCCAGAATTACATCCAACTATGGCTGTTGCACCTATAAATATAGTACCTATAATTGCTATTAATCTCTTTTTAAACATATTTAAATTACCTCCAAAATCTCAGTTAATATTGAGTACACTCTTATATTATCTTCTCAATGTTAAAAGGAAATTATGCTAAGGTTAAGTCCATGTTAATAAAAAATAATGGGACTATATCAAAATATAACAAATAAAACTTACAAACACATTCCGAGAATTACTAGATTAGATATTCTCTTCATACTGTTTGTAAGTTTTATAAAAAGTTATTTTTATACACGTCCTTTTATGACCATTAACACTTATAATAAAAGTTATGGATTAAGTGGTAAAACGCACCTTAATTATTATTTAATAGTCTTGGCTACCTTTATTAGCCTTGGAAAGGCATATTCAAAAAATTCCTTGTAGCTTTGGCAATAGTAGTTTAACTCTAAGGGTGAGTCTTCCTTTGAATCTCTGCACCTTCTACATCCACCTTTACAAAGCCTAAACCACTTGCACTTTTTGCATTCTTCATGAACTTTAAAGGATTCTTTTATAAATTCATGATTTTTATTGGTTTCAAATAATTCTTTCATTGTCATATCCTGTATGTTACCTAGTCTCCATTTATCTAAAACATAAAAATCACAAGGATAAACACTCCCATCACTTTCTACAACAAACTGACAGGTACATGCCCCATTCATTCCACAAGATGATGACCTTCCTAGTAAAATTGTTTCTAGTAAACCATCAAAATATCTAATACTTACTCTATTTCCATTTAGAAAATCTTCATACCAAAAGTCGAATAAATTCTTTAAAAATTTAGTATAATCCTTTGGCTTTAAAGAATAATTATATTTACCCTTTTCTTCATACAATGGGTCAAGACAATTTATAAATTGAAGAAATTTAAAATCTTTTTCCTTAAAATATTTATATACTTTATTTACATGCCTAGCTGTATTAGATGTCACAACGCATAATATATTAAATTCAACATTATACTTTTTAAATAACTCCGCTGCCCTTTCTACCTTACTAAAGGTATCTAAACCATAACAATCTTTTCTATTTAAATTATGTATTTCCTTAGGTCCATCCATAGATAGTCCTACAAGAAATTTATTTTCACTTAAAAACTTTGCCCAACTTTCATCTATTAAAGTTCCATTGGTTTGCAAACTATTATATATTTTTAAATTTTTATAATTATGTTTTCTCTGAATCTCAATTAACTTTTCAAAAAATTCTAATCCTGCTAAGGTAGGTTCTCCTCCCTGAAAAGCAAAACTACAATGGCCATCAGCTTCATTCAAAACCCTTTTGACCATGCTTTCTAAAACTTCATCTTTCATAATACCATAGCTCTTAACATTCCTATTGTCACTTAAAGAATGATAAAAACAATAAGTGCATTTTAAATTACATCCACTAGAAGCTGGCTTAATAAGCAAACTTAATGGTGGCATCCCAATTCCCCCTCTTACTTTTCACAATTATAATAAAAAATATTTATCACTTCTAATAAAATTTATTAATATATAATAACTATCCTTAATAGTATTAAGCTTTTGCTAACTCTTCTTTCAAAGCTTTATAACCAATCTTTTCATTAATTAATCTTACTACCTTATTCATTTCATATTGATCTCTTCCTTTAATACTATATTCTCTACCATCTTTTAAGAATATAGTAATTAAGTAAACATACTTATTAGCTGTATTGCTTATATTAATTTCTTTAACATCATGAAAATTTATCTTTTCCTCTCCATTTATAAAAAGAATAAAATCATTTTTTCTTATAATAATAGTACTTTTAACACTTTCCTTTGTAGTATATATAACCATCACAAAACAAAAAATAATAGTTAATACTCGCCATATAGTTGATGTAATATTATTAGCTTCTCTTGCCATAACTCCAATTACCAAGTCAAAAGCGGAAAATATTAGTAATACATTTGATAGCTTATCATATAATAAACTAATAACTTTTGAATCTGTTTTTTTCTTTTCTAACTTAATAGTTTTTAATTTATTATTTCTATAAATAATTAAACCACCTAATATTAAAATACATACAATCAATCTAATAACCATAAATCCTCCTTTGTTTCCTCTACTCAAAGCAAAGTCTCCATAAAATCACTTAACAAATTATTAATTTTCTTTATTGTATCATTTTTACAAATTAAAGGAAATAACAATTTAAAACATATAATAAGTTCAATAAATATAAACTAACTAATAAAAAGCTCTATAAAAAAGTTCACTAGATATAAGCGAAGTAATATTTGAATAAGTGATTAGAATTTCATTTATTCTGTAATAAATATAATGTTAAAAGGCTGATACTGTTTGACCAACGGGAGTTTCGAAGCCTTAATTATATTTATGGAAGAATTAATAGAAATTCTTCACGAAATTCAATAATTACTAAGCTATATCTAGTGAACTTTACTTAATAGAGTTCTTAATTCCTATCTTGGGATTAATCCTATTTTCTTTTGCATTTTTCTAAGAGTTTTCATTGCAGCATAATTTGCTTTTTCTGCACCCTTTTTGTATATTTCCTCTAAAGCTTTTTTATCTCCTAATAAAGCTTTAACCTTTTCTTGAACTGGAGCTAACTCTTCAACTATAGCTTCTGCTACATCATTTTTAAATTCAGCATATCCTTTGCCATCATACATTTTTACAACTTCCTCAGGAGTATATCCTTTTATTGCACAAAGAATATTTATTAAATTCTTAACTCCTGGCTGTTCATCAGTATAATTTACAACACCTATACTATCTGTTACAGCTCTTGAAATTTTCTTTCTTATAACGTTAGGCTCATCCATTATTAATATGAAACCATTTGGATTAGCATCTGACTTAGACATCTTTTTGCTTGGATCTTGTAAATCCATTATTTTTGCTCCCTCTTTTGGAACATATCCCTCTGGTATAGTAAATGTTGGGCTATAAGAATTGTTAAATCTAGTACCAATATCCCTAGCAAGCTCTAAATGTTGCATTTGGTCTTTTCCCACTGGAACAAGATCTGCATTATATAAAAGTATGTCAGCTGCCATAAGAACTGGATAATTAAATAATCCTGCTCCTATTGAATCGCCCATTTTCTTTGATTTATCTTTATACTGAGTCATTCTGCTTAATTCACCCATATATGAATTACATGTTAAAAGCCATGAAGCCTCTGAATGAGCTGGTACATGTGATTGTATAAATAATGTATTTTCCTCTGGATTTATTCCTGATGCTATATATATAGCTAAAACTTCTAAAGTTCTTCTTCTTAAATCTGCTGGTAATTGTTTTACTGTTATGGCATGTAAATCAACAACGCAGAAATAACAATCATATTCTTCTTGTAATTTAGTCCAGTTTTTTATAGCGCCTAAGTAATTTCCTAATGTTAAATCACCTGATGGCTTTATTCCACTAAAAATAATTTTTTTCTTATCTTCCATTAGTTTTTCTGATGCTTCTAAAAATCAAATGAAGTATCAGATACACCTCCTTTATAAAAATTTAATTAATCTCTTTATTTCTTAAATAGCTATTTTCTTTTAAAATAAAAAAGCCCTATAAGTCATAAGACTTATAGGACGAATATATCGCGGTACCACCTAATGTTACAAAGAAAATTCTTTGTATCTCTTTCTTGTAACGTAAGAATTACGATTTAGAATACTAAAATTCCTCTAAACATCTCGAAGATCCATTCAACTTAATCATAACTATCATACTCCCAGCAAACATATGACTCTCTTAAAGTTTGTTTTTAAGTTTACTAATTCTTGTCATTGATATTTTATATTAAACTTTAATGTTATTTTATCATTTTTTACTCTTTAGTCAAGATTATTTATTTCTTTTACTTGTTATTAAGATGAATTCTTTAACTATCCCTTTAATATCCATTTAACATTAATTTAATATTACAGCTATTTTTTTATCAAATTATCAAGTTTATATTTCCACAATTTTATATATAAAATATTTTTGTTGATTTTTCTTAACATTATGATAATATAGTATTATAACTTTTAAAAATAAAATAAAAATTTAATAAAAGAATATTAGCAAAATACTATATAAAAATTTTTTAAATCAAATTATAAATCAATATATTTTAAAATTATTTATCTCTTATATCTTAAATAATAATTTTAAATGTAAATATTAATTTGATTGTTTAAGAAAGACGGGGTGTATATTATGAATAACAAAAGATCAGATTTTTTAGTAATCGGCTTTGCACTATTCTCAATGTTTTTGGGGGCTGGTAACCTTATTTTCCCACCTTTATTAGGAAGAAATTTAGGGGCAGATTACTATTTAGGGATTATAGGATTTATAATAACTGGAGTTGGAGTACCACTACTTGGTATATTATCTTCAATGAGAGTTAACGGTAAATTTGAATTATTCGGAGATAAAGTAGGTAAAAAATTCTCATTAATATATTCAATAGCATTATTTATACTTATTGGACCATTATTAGCTATTCCTAGAACAGCAGCTACTACATTTGAATTAGCATTTGCTCCTAACTTTGCAAATATAAATTACTTTGCAGTAATAGTTGTTTACTTTTTAGTTAATTTAATCTTTGTATTAAAGCCATCAAAAGTTATAGATGTTTTAGGTAAATTTTTAACTCCTATATTATTAGCTATATTATTTTTCTTAATAGCTAAGGGAGTTCTTAGTCCAATAGACGCCTTAACAAAATCATATACTCCTGATGCCCTTTCTACATCATTACTTGAAGGATATCAAACAATGGATGCAATTGCAGCTGTTATATTCTCTTCAATAATATTAGGTTCAATAAAAGCTAAAGGATATACTGGTAAAGCTAGCTTTAAATTACTTATTAAAGCAGCAGTTATTGCAATCGGAGGACTAGCAATAATTTATGGTGGATTAATCTTCCTTGGTGCTCATACTGGGGATTTAGCTTTAGATTTATCAAATTCTCAATTATTACTTTTTGTTGCTGAAAGTATTCTAGGACATGCAGGTGCAATATTAATAGGTGTATCAATGGCATTAGCTTGTTTAACAACTTCAATAGGATTACTTTCTGCTGGTGGAAGCTTCTTTGAAAGAGTTTCTAATGGTAAATTACCATATAAATTTAACGTTTTATTAATGACAGTAACTAGTATATTAGTTGCTAGTATGGGATTAGATAAGATAATATCATTATCAGCTACTTTACTTGGTGTAATCTACCCAGTAACAATAGTTCTTATATTATTAAATCTATTCCATAAGAGAATAACTAACCCACTTACTCATAAGGTTACTGTATATGTTACTTTAGTAGTTAGTATATTAATAACACTAGGTAACTTTATACCTGGAATAGAAAACTTAGTTTCTCTTCTTCCACTATACTCTAAGGGATTTGGTTGGGTAGTACCTGCTTTAGTAGGATTTATAATACCAAGCATTATTCCTACAAGAGAAACTGCTACAGCTTAAAATATAATATCTTATAATATGAGAATATTTATCAAAATTTATATTTGATAAATATTCTTTTTTATTTATAAATCTTTTTTTACTTTAAACTCTATAAAAAATATTATTTTTTAACTATAATTTTATGCGCTTTATCTTAAGCAAAAATAACCTTTCTTTAATTTTAATATTTTAAAAATAACATTAATATTATTTTTAAATTTTAACAATCTTATCCATAACTTTACAACTTATGCAATAGAATGCTACAATTGTTTTGTAATTTTAAAAAGGGAGGATGCTTACATTGGCAAGAAAAACTAATAAAAAAAGGAGTTCAAAAAAGCCTGCTAAAAATCGTAAATTAATAATTGCACTTTCAATTATAGGGCTTTTAATAGTTGGTTTAGTAGGAGGGGTAGCTACTTATGGACTAACTATGCTTGGAAAAGTGAACAAAGTTGATTTAAATGAAGACAATTTAGGAATTGATAAAGCGGTAGACGAAAAGCTTTCTAAATATGATGGAATAGCTAACATAGCTTTATTTGGAATTGATGCTCCTGAAGGTACTGATGGTAGATCAGATGCTATAATGATAGCTACAGTTGATAAGATACATAATAAACTTAAATTAACTTCAATAATGAGAGACTCTTATGTGGATATTCAAGGACATGGAAAAGATAAAATAAACCATGCCTATGCTTTTGGTGGACATGAATTAGCTTTAAAAACTTTAAATGAAAATTTTGACTTAAATCTTAAAGATTTTGCTACAGTTAACTTCTCATCATTACCTAAAATAATTGATTCTATTGGCGGAATTGACTTAGATATCAGAAATGATGAGCTTCAATATATAAATAACTATATTGGTGATCTTAACACTTTAAATAAAACAAATGTATCTAATATAACTTCTGCTGGTACTCAGCATGTTAATGGGACTCAAGCCTTAGCATACTGTAGAATAAGATATACTGCTGGTGGAGATGGAGAAAGAACTGAAAGACAAAGAATAGTTTTAAGTAAGTTATTTGACAAATTCTCTAAAATTTCTCCAACTAAATATCCATCAATCTTAAATGAACTTATGCCTATGATAACTACTAGTTTATCTTCTAGTGATATTTTAGGACTTGCAAAAACAGTTGCATCAATTAGTGAATCTGGATTAGAACAAGAAAGATTCCCTAAAGATGATTATTCAAAAGGTGAAATGATACATGGAGTTTATTATTTAACATTTAATAAAGAAGCTACAGTCAAACAAATTCATGATTATATATTTGAGGATATCAAAAATTAGTAAATAATGAAGGTAACATATTATAATATGTTACTTTCATTATTTTAATATTAAACATTTTTATGTTATATTTTTATTAGATAACAAATTTTAGGAGGATTTAATGAATAAAAAAAAATTATTATTAATATTAACTACATTTTTAATGATTAATTCTAGTCAAATTACTTTAGCTAAGAACTTAGATTATTCTGATGCAAAAATGGAAATTAAAAAATCACTAAATAATACTAATGGATGGGTAAATAAAGATTCTAAATGGTATTATTTAGATTCAAATGGTAATATCCATAAAGGTTGGTTATATTTAAACGATTTATGGTATTATCTTGATAATATTAATGGTGAAATGAAAAAGGGTATTCAAGAAATAAATGGTCATAAGTATTATTTAGATCCTTCTAGTGGAGTTATGAAAACTGGTTGGATAAAAATTAATGATGATTACTACTTCTTTGGTTCTGATGGTGCAATGAGAACTGGTTGGATAAATGATGGTTGGACAGATTATTATTTAAAACCAGATGGAACAATCTTTAAAGGTTGGCTAGATGATGGTTTAAACAAATATTTTATGGATGAAA